>LNFM01000260.1_pt1 | contig 137606 bp, 115 predicted proteins | sample 596031 | NCBI WGS metagenome assembly LNFM01 (sample SAMN04254537, study PRJNA301005) | activated carbon metagenome | isolation source: dual media filters at the Ann Arbor, Michigan drinking water treatment plant | place: USA: Ann Arbor
AGATGCGCCGGGCCTTGGCTCTCACCCACATCGAGGACTCTGACCACGGACCGCAGGTAAACGATCGCCTGATCCTGCGTGGCATTGTCAGCAGCGATCCCGACGAGGACCACCGAGTGCCGATGCTCGTCATCGATGGTCGCGAGATTTCCTGGGACGAACTCGGCCACATGGTGGCGACCTTCGAGGGCTGGCAGTTCAAGCTGGAGTTCCGCGACCGGAGCGAAGAGGTCTGACCCGGCAGATCGCGAGAAACCGCAGGGCGCGGTCCGCATGGGGCTGCCAGCGACGAAGCGCACCAATCTGCACGAAAAGTACGGAGCGTCCGCAAATGCTGGAAACGTAAGTGCTTGTCGTGCAACGGGTTTTCAGAGCAAAGCGCACCAATCTGCACGAAAAGTACGACTACCCCGGATGGGAAAGAGCACGCTGATTCGCACGCTGCTGGGTCATGTGGCGCAACGTGATGGGCGCGTCGCATTCTTCGGTCAGGACTGTTCGCGATCGAGGCCGCACGAGGTAGCTCGGCTTGGCGTGGCATATGTGCCCGAAGGTCGCGGAGTCTTCCCCAACCTGACAGTGCGCGAGAACCTCGTCATGGCAGCGCGCCGTGGACGCAACGGGCGCGACGATTGGACCTATGCGCGCGTGCTGAAAACTTTCCCACGCCTGACTGAACGGCTCGCCAATCTCGGCAGCCAGTTGTCAGGTGGCGAGCAACAGATGCTCTCCATAGGTCGAGCGCTGATGACCCACCCGGAACTGATCATCCTGGACGAGGCAACTGAAGGCCTCGCGCCGCTGATCGTCTTCGAGATCTGGCGCGTCATCGGTGAGATCCGCGATTCCGGCATCGCGACACTGATCGTCGACCGGGACTGGCGCAAGGTTCTTGCGCGCAGCGACCGCGCTCTGGTTTTGAACAAAGGCAGGATCGTGCTGGCCGGTTCGTCTGCCGAGGTGAAGGCCAGCCCAGACCTGTCCAGTTTCCTCGGCGTCTAGCAGACATCGATGGATCGTTGCCGTCGGTGTCGCGGCTTCGCAGTTCCGCCAGCGCGGGGCAGGGGGCTGTGGCAGGGCACGACGCCAACAAACTCGCAACTGGAGAGCTTCATGAATCCGAGATCGCTGAACATCATGAGAGAGGAGCATGGGGCACTGGCAGCCATGCTGAAGTCATTGTTGCTCTTGGTTGTTGACGCCGACCGAAAATTGACCAGCAAAGCCGGGTGATGCCGACCGAAAACTGACCAGGGTGTTCAACCTACCCTGCTGCTTTTTTGTGCAGCAAGGAACCAGGAGTGATCACCATGGCCATGATGGGCAAGATTCGCTCGATGCACTTCCGGCAAGGGAAGTCGATCAGCGAGGGTCGCAGCGGTGAGAACGTGCGCGAGTTCCTCAAGCTCGACACGCCACAGGCATGGCAGGGCACGCTGGTGACCGACGGCTTCAGCGGCTACACCGCCTGCTTCGACAAGGGCGTGACCTCGGCGCAGTGCATGGCGCACGCCAGGAGGAAGTTCAACGACCTGTGGGCCAACCACGGCAGCGAGGTGGGCCGCCAGGCGTTGCGATACCACCAGTGCCTGTTCAGGATCGAGCGCGAGCTCGAAGAGCTGCCCAGCGAGGAGCGGCAGCGAATACGCCAGCGCAAGTCGCGGCGGGTGCTGGCCGTGTTCCACCGCTGGCTACTGGCACGGCGACAACAAGTGCCCACCGGCTCGGCCACGATGAAGGCCATCGACTACAGCTTGAAGCGCTGGACGCAGCTGACTCGATTCGTCGAGGACGGCGATGTGCCGATCTCCAACAACTGGGTGGAGAACCACATCAGGCCGATTGCCATCGGCAGGTCGAACTGGCTGTTCGCCGGCAGCCTGCGCGCGGGCAAACGGGCCGCGGCGATCATGAGCTTGTTGCACTCGGCGCATCAACGGGCATGAGCCCTATGCGTACCTCAAGGACGTGTTGGAGCGGCTGCCGACACATCCGGCCCGCCGCATCGAAGAGTTGCTGCCGCACCGGTGGTCGCCGCCCGCCTCCCAGTAGCACAGCGCCAGATCAACGGATTGCAAATCCGTCCAGGTGTGTTGGCCGGACGGATACAGATCGTGGCCCGGGCACGCAGCTAGACAGCGCTCGGTCGTCGGTAGTGTCGCCACAGCGAACTTGGAGAACACGGTTGGGCGCAACATCGAAAGCAGGAGCGCCCGGAAACAACGAAGGCGGCCAGGCCGCCTTCGGAAGTTCGGCTGACGCGATTCAGCCCCGCGCTTGACCGTGGTCCAACGATCACCACAGGCTTCGGCTGTCAGGAGCCGGATCGCGCGGTCAACTCCGCCTCAGCCTCGGCGCCGTCGCCGTTGACAGAGAAGGCGGGAACCTTCGGGGTTGGAAAGGCTCGGTGGACCGGCGCAGTCGGCGTGTCGTTGAGTAGCAAGGAGATCAGTTCCGGGCGCGAGTAGTGGCCGACCGAGTCGAACATCCGCTTGCGCTTGGTGATCAGGCTCATGTCGAGTTCGGCAACCAGGATACCTTCGCCTTCTGTGAGCGGTGGGACGAGGTGCTGGCCTTCCGGCGAGACGATCGCAGTCATGCATCCGCCGCGCAGACCGCGGCGCAGACCCTCGTCGGGCGAAACCTTGGCGATCTGTTCCTCGGTGAGCCAGGCCGTGGCGCAGATGACGAAAGAGGCGCCCTCGGCCGCCTGATGGCGAATGAGGGCCTCAACCTGATCAGCGAACATCTTCCCGACCAGGGAGCCGGGAAAGTGCGCGAGGTGGATCTCCTCGTGCTGGGCCTGCAGTGCGTACCGGTTGAGCGGGTTGAAGTTCTCCCAGCATGCGAGCGCGCCGACGCGACCGACTGCGGTGTCGACGACCTTGAAGCCCGATCCGTCTCCTCGACCCCAGATCATGCGCTCATGGAACGTGGGGATTGTCTTGCGCCGGCGCAGCACCAGGGTGCCGTCCGAATCCCAAAGCAATTGGGTGCAGTACAGAGTGCCGTGGTCGCGCTCGTTGACTCCGAGCATGACGACGACGCCGTGCTGTCGTGCGGCGGCGGATACGAGATCTGTCACAGGCCCGGGCACCACCACCGCGTTCTCGTAGAGCCGCATGTGCTCGGCGCCGCTGGCCATGGGCGACTGGACGAACGAGAAGTACGGATAGTAGGGGACCACCGTTTCGGGAAAAACGACGAGCTTGGCACCTTGCGACGCGGCTTTGCCAATTGCCGCGATGACGCGGTCGACTGTTCCGGTGGCAGTGTCGAGATCCGGGTTCAGCTGGACCGCGGCGACTTTGACTTTCCTTGTCATGTGTTGTCTCTTCCTTCTGTTGTCTGTGATCTCTGAATTTCCGAGTCCTAGACCGCCTCGCTAAGGAAGACAACTTGATCTGCCAAGTCGCCTACGTCGACCGAAACAGTCCTCAACTTGAATGCTCGCTGGACGCCCTTGGTGCTGGATGCGCCACGCGGTGGTTCGCGTGGAACGACGCAGGCACTTGCGAGATTCAGATCCAGGTCGTCATCACGATCGCCCGCTCCTGATAGGCCTGGATGTTGATGTCCAGCACGTCGAGCGGATTGATGGCTTTGATGCCCGGGATGAGGTCATCCTCGCGCATCCCATACAAGGCACCCATGGCGAAGCGGCACGCATAGACCTTTGCGCCTTCGTCCATGAGAGTCTTGAGCTGCTTGTTATAGCCAAGGTTGCCCGGGAAGCCCTCCGTGCCAACGGCGGGATAGCCCCGCGCCGCAGAAGCCATGAGCACGCCGGGTCCGAACAGAACGAAAGAGAGGTCGAAGCCCTTTCGCACCATGCGCGTGGCCGTGAGCATGTTGACTAGGCCCACCGAAGCCTCGAAGGGCATGGTGTGCATGAAGATGTACGCCTTGTCGCCGGGCTTGGCCTTGTGGTCGGGGAAGACCTTTTCCTCGACGTTGAACAGGACGTCACCGGTCTTGGGCGGGTTGATGGTCACGGTCTTGGGCATCTGAGTCTCCTTCGTGGTTGCGGGTTAGCGTTCAACCGGAGCGCCAGCGCTCCGCACGAACTCTGCGTTGTCAATTGCCAGGGTGTCGCCAAATCTTCTTCGGCCAGTCTTGCCTGTGGCTGCCCGGCAGCATGCGCATCACCGTGCGACGCATGCCCCATGGGATCGAGCGATAGATCGGGACGAACAGCCACCTCCAGAACGCCTCCTTGAGGCCGCGGACGGGGACTGTGGAATGCAATCCGAGCGCGCGGGCTGTGCGGTTCTGTGCATCGCGCATCAGGTGGTACTCGGAGTTGGAGCGAAGCCATTTAGCGAACGACATCGCTCACCTCGGCATCTTCTTGAGGGTTTCCGCGGCAGCCATCTGGATGGGCTCGTTGAGCGCGCCGATCGCGGGCGAGTACACGTTCTCCATCGTGGCCAACGTGTCGATGGTGATACCGGAGCGGATGGCCACGCCCAGGAAGTCGGCGCGCTCTTTGACGCCCTCGCCGCCGACCATCTGGGCGCCGACCAGCAAGTGCGTCTTCGGATCAGCCAACAACTTCACCGTGATCGGCCGCACACCCGGGTAGTAGCGGGCGCGCGTGATGCCTTTGGCCACGCCGCAGACGTGCGGGACTCCCACTGCGCGCGCGTTCGTCTCGCCGAAGGAGATGCCGCCGATCATCCATTCGCCGGCGAGCATTCCCCATGGGACGTATACAGGTTGATAGGTGCGCTCACCGCCAGCGGCGTTGATTCCTGCCACCTTCCCTTGCGCATAGGCATGGCTGCCGGAGAGGCCCTGCAGGGGGATGTCGGTCACTCCGTGCGGAAGTTCCACGCAGTCGCCGGCGGCGAAGACGTCGGCGATCGAGGTCCGCATGCGAGCATCGACGATCACTGCGCCGGTGCTGCCGAGCTTGACGCCAGCGGCCTCAGCCAGCGCCACGTTGGGGATCTTGCGCGTGCCGATGATCGCCAACTGCGCCGTGACGCGGCCCGCGGAAGTTTCGACGTATTCCAACGTGCCGTTGCCGCCGAAGGCAGTCACGCGCTCGCCCCACATGGCGACAACGCCCTTGCCGGCCCAGTCCTTGGTGATCGGGTCAATGATGTCCGGATCCACGACGCCAGCCATTGGCCAGGGACCGGGATCAACGACGGTGGTCTTGATGCCGCGGTGCGCCAACGCCGAAACCATCTCAAGCGCAATGGGTCCGCACTCGACAACGACAGCCTCCTTGACGTTGTCGAGGTACTTGTCCCACTCCATCGCGCGGCGAATGTTCTTCACCTCGTAGATGCCGTTCAGCCCGCGCCGATCAGGGCCGGGTGCCGCGTAGTTCCAGCCCGTGCCGATGACCAAACGGTCGTACGGCACTTTGCCGCGTCCGCGCACGCTGATCGTGTGTCCGCGCGTGTCGATGGAGTCGACCGTCGTCTCGTAGTGGATCTTGATCCCCTGCGCGTCGTACTGCTCCTTCGTCGCAAGGAAGAGCCGCTGGAAAGAGTCGATCTCCTTGCCGTGGACGAAGGGGATGCCGCACGGGCTGTAGGCGGCGTCCTCAAACTCCGTAAAGACGTCCATCTGCGCCGTGGGGTCAGTTCCCAGGGCTGCACCCGCCGCTCCGATTCCGGCGGGACCACCGCCGATCACAACAATCTTCACGTTTGTCTTCCTCATTTTTTAAGGTTGCATATCGCAAACGCTACACACGTATCGCATAGTAGATACGATGTGGAGGTGCTGTCAATCGGGCAGCCACTCATGGTTTGCCCGATGCCTCGAGCAGTCGTGCCATCGCCAGTAGCTGTACTTCGCTTCCGACTGGGCCGAGTAGCGAAAGACCTCGCGGCACGCCGTCGAGAGAGCCGACGGGAATGCTCAGCTGAGGACAACCAACCACTGCGGCGATGCACAGCCACGGCAAGACCGCCTTGCGTCTCTCGCGCAGTTCGCGCTCGGTGGCGCCTCGCCGCGGTCCTCCGGTTGGCACAGTGGGCAACATGACAACTGAGTTGGTGCCCGTCAGAGACATCCAGTGATCGCGGAAGTCCTTCAATGCGCGTGTGGCGACTCGCGCACGATCGGGCGTGATGCCGCGCGCCCAGGCAAGACGGCTTGCCGTCAGTGAATCGAGAGGGCGTCGAACGCGTCCGGCGAGAACGGCGACGCTGCAGGCGGCTTCGTGCCCGAGCACGGCCATGAAGTGGTCAGTAGCTCGTGCGACCTGATCGCCCGGAAGGGTCAGGCGATGGCAGCCGCCTCGGCGTTGCGCCAGCAGCGCGGCGGCGTGGCGAGTCGGATCGTCAACGGGCGCGCACGCATGCCACGCTTCGTCGAATGAGAGCAGGGCCGGTAGCGGAGACTGGCCGTCGGTTTGGCCTAGGGCGACTGCGCACACGCGCTCCAGAGTGCCGATATCGCGCCCGAGCCACCCGCATGCGTCGAATGTGGGAGCGAGTGGTTGCATGCCATCAACCGAGGCCCGGCCGTAACTCGAGCGAAGACCATATACGCCGCACTGGCAGGCGGGAAGGCGGGTTGAGCCCGCCGTGTCGCTCGCCAGCGCGAAGTCCACCGCACCGCTGGCCACTGCGCTGGCCGAGCCGGACGACGAACCGCCGGCCAATCTGTCTGGCGCCGCAGGGTTGAGCGGTGCACCAAGCGCCGCGTGACGTCCGTCGAGCGAGAACGCGAACTCGTCGGTGACTGTCTTGCCGCAGAACTCGGCACCTGCGTCGAGCAGGCACTGCACAGCTGTAGCAGTTGTCGTGGCCGCAGGAGCTTCGGCGGTGAGTTCGGGATTGCCAGCGCCTGTGGGGTAGCCGCGGACATCGAAGACGTCCTTGACGGCGAAGCGCAGCCCGGCAAGTGGCCCATGCCGTGCGTGTCGCACCTTGGCAAATGGGTAGGGGACGAAGGCATCGCCATCCCGTGGCAGATGAACCGTGCTCATGCCCGGCGCCTGGGTGCCGGTCAGTCCGTTGCAACCGCCTCGGCGGAGAACGCGATGGGGACATCGGACTTCAAGGTATTGGTCACGTAGCAGACTCGCTGAGCCGCTCCGAGCAAGGCCTCGACCTCAGACGGCTCGCAGTCCAGTCGAGCCTTGACTTGGATAGATCGAAAGCGGGGTCCCTCGTACACGCCGGTGACATCCACAGTCTGCCCCTTAAGCGCGACGCCCCGCTTACGCGCGCTGAATGCCAACGAGAGGGCGAAGCAGGAGGCCACCGAGGCCAGAAGTAGGTCAGTGGGTTGCGGACCTGCATTGGTCCCGCCGAACTCCACAGGCTCATCGACCACGAGGTGAAACGGGCCCGCCGTCACGTCGCAGCGCATACCCTCACGCCAGACACCTTGAACCTTGCGTACGAGCGCCGGAGAAGCGTTGGCCGTCATGAGCGAACGCTCCACGTGTCATTCATGAGCGCTACTCATCTGGCGGTAGATCGCCGTGTGCTGCGAAGCAGTTCGGCTCCATGGGTAGCGGCCCGCCAGCGCGGGCCCATGAGCAGCCAGGCGCTGGCGCGTCTGCGGTTCGTCCAGAAGGCGAGCCATGCCGGCGGCGAGCGAAGTGGCGTCGCCGGTGCTGGTGAGAATGGCGTCGTCATCGTGGGCCAGAAACTCATGGAAGACCGGAATATCGGAGGCGACGACCGGCAAGCCCGCGCTGGCGGCTTCGAGGATGACGAGACCGAAGCCTTCGTTGACCGATGGGAAGGCGAACCCGTCGGCTGCGGCCATCCACTCCGCCATCTCCTGCTCCGGTACGGTGCCCAGCAGGATGAGGTCCTTATTGAGCTCGAGCCCCAGCGCAGGGAGTGAATTCAGGGCTTGTTCCCGGTACTCGCGGTAATCCTGGAAGGAGTGGCCTCCAATGATGGCCAGCGCAGGCGCGTCGCGCCGCTCCCGCTTCAGCAACCCCATCGCATCAATGAGGTGCCGGCTTCCTTTTCGGGGCTCGATGCCTCCGATGGTGAGGTATAGGAAGCGATCGCCGACGCCAATCTTGTTGCGCAGCTGCCTACGGCGCTCGACACTGACACCAGCCGCGAAGCGGTCGGTGCGAACGCCGTTGGTGACGATGTCGGCATCGACGCCGTACTCCGCGCGCAGCCGCTGCTGCCACAGGCGGCTGACCACCAGGACGCGGTCCGGCTCTAGGATGGCGTTGCGCTGGCAGTCGATGAGCGCCTGCGTGGTGAAGTCGTCGACGTGATGGACGGTGCGCAGCAACTTGAACTTCGCGCCGGCGTCGCGCACGCGCGCCGCGGCGCGCGCCGATATGCAGTCCTGGCTGTGCACGATGTCGAAGTCGCCGCTCATCTGCTGCAGTCCCTGCGTCATCGCGTCGATCCAGCTGAAGACCCGTTGCTCGAGGGTGTCGCCCCAGGACGGTGCCTCGACGATGCGAACCGGCGCATCGACGCTGCGGAAGAAGCCCTGGTCCGGGTCCCCCATCGCGACGATCGTGACATCGACCCCTTCGCGCCGTAGCTCTTCGGCCAGCTCCAGCGTATGGACGACACCGCCGCGCGGCTTGACGGAGTAGGTGGTCAGCGCCACCCGCGGCACATGAGGTTGCAGTGTTGGCATCTTGAGTCCTGCGACAGCGCTAGACGGCCGCCGCGGCCGCGGGGCCTACGAGTTCGACGCTCACCAGATCGGTCTTGCGACAGATCAGGGCGCAGGCCGCGAGAGCGGCCCGCGCCGCCGACTCGGTGACGATGCAGCCGGCTGCTGCTAGCGCTTGGCGCTGTGCTTGCAGGCCCTGCGGATCGAGGCCGGTGCCTAGCACGTAGGCCACCACCTGCGCGCCAGAGCGCACGACCTCGGCGGCCACAGGCGCAATGACACCCGCGGGGTCGGCGTGGGCACCGTCTCCAATCACCACGTCCAGCAGTACGACGGCAACGGTCGCGTCTTTTGCCTGGTCGCGCAGCCAGCCCATGCGCGCCTCGGTGTCAATCATTGGATGCGGTCGTCCCTTGGTGTACTCCTCTTCGCCCAGGTCCAGGCAGACGTGCGACCCCGGGCCGGCGGCCTCAACCGTCAAGCGCTTGTCCAGAGGCGTGTTCGAGTGGATCGGCCCGACGTGCGGGGTGGCGATCGTCATCGCCTCGTAGCACAGCGTGCCGCCGCTGAACAAGCCGACGAGGCGTGTGCGCGTCGGTTTCAGCCGCTGCAGCGCGTCCTGCAGTTGCGATCGCAGCGCTCCGACGACGTCAGGGCGCTGCTTACCCAGCGTCTGCAAGGTCAACAGCGCGCCTTGCTCCAGCGTGTTGCAGACCTTCACGTGCGCGGGCGCGTCCATGGGCTCGCGTAAGCCGATCAGCGCAGCAACCATGGGCTTGCGGGGCAGAGCCAGCAAGCGCGCCGCTACCTGCGGTGAGGGTGGTTTGGACACCAGCAGAATCGCCTGCGTCTGTGGATCCGCGTCGAGGGCGCGTATTGCGGACTCGGCCATGCGCCCGCCGACCTCCGGCGACAGGTCGCGGCCGCCCAGGCCGATAACCTGCGAGACCCCCGCGCCCCAGCGTTCGAGCAGGCTCATCACTTCCTGCGCTCCGGTGCCGGCGGCCGCGAGGATGCCGACAGGGCCGGGGCTCACGCGGTTGGAGAAGCCCAGGCCCGTGCCTCCCAGCATCGCGGTGCCCGCGCCCGGGCCCATGATGAGCAAGCCGAGTTCCTGGGCGCGCTGCTTGAGCGCGATCTCGTCCTCGAGGGGTACGTTGTCGCTGAAGAGCAGTACATGCAGGCCGGCGGACAGCGCTTTGTGCGCCTCCAGCGCAGCAAAAGGGCCTGGCACGGAGATGATGGCGACGTTGCTCTGGGGCGCTTCTTGAAGAGCTGCTCGGAGATCCACGGCCTCCGTCCGCTGGTCCTTCGCGGTGGCCGCTGTGGCACCGAAAAGGGTCTGCGTGGCTATCTCGAGCGCGGCCTTGGCCATGACTTCGTCACCAGCTTCCACGGCGAGTACGAGATCGTTTGCGCCCGCCTTGCCCAGGCCCTCCGTGAAGCCCTTTTCTGCGAGTGTTGCCAGGTTGGCGGGCGTGGCCATGAGCGCCCAGCCCCAGGTCACGCCGGGCGAGCCGAGTACGGCACGCGTGGCCTCCAGCAGGCGGATGCTGTCCTTGTAGGCGTTGGGACGGATGGAAATGAGCTGGTGAGGCATCAGGCGGCCCTCTTGACTTCAGTGGTTGCGACGGTGGTGTCGGCGTCGGCGATCTCGCCCAGCACGAGCGTGCCGCGCCCGCCTTCGACGACTCCGTGTGATTCGTCCAACGTGGCGTAGACCAATTCGGGTGTGGTGATGACCGCCGTGCGCCTGTCCCCGTGGCGGCTCTGCCCCTCGGCGAAGCGGATGGCCGCGGCCATCTTCGGGCCCATGCTTCCAGCGGGAAATTGCCCGTCGGCCAAGTGCTGGCGAGCCTCTTCCAGTGTGAACTGCTCGACTGCGCGCTCGGTTGGCTTTCCGAAGTCAAGCTTGACGGTGGGAACCCCGGTAACCAGCACCAGCGCGTCCGCATCGGCGGCATCGGCGATGCGCTCGGCCGCGAAGTCCTTGTCGACGACGGCATCCACGCCGCGGTAGACGCCCTCGTTCCTGATCACTGGAATGCCGCCGCCGCCGCAGGCGACGACGATGCAGCCCGACGAGATCAGTGTGGAGATAGCCTGCGATTCCAGCGTTGCCAGGGGTTGCGGCGACGGCACCACGCGGCGCCAGCCGCGACCCGAGTCCGGCACCATCGACCAGCCCCGCGAAGCCGACAGCTCATGCGCCTGCTCCTCCGAGAAGAACGGGCCGATGGGCTTCGTCGGGTTGGCGAAAGCTCCGTCAGCCGCGTCCACCAGCACGTGCGTGACGACGGTGGCTACGCCGGCGATCTCATCGCGGCAGATCTCGTGCAGCGCCAGCGTGATCAGGCTGCCCAGCGCGCCCTGTGTCATGGCCCCGAGGGCGAACAGGGGTTGCGCTGGTACCAGCTTCGCGCCCTCTTCGTGCTGGATCGCGAGATTGCCAACCTGCGGCCCGTTGCCGTGCACGATGACGATGCCCCAGCCCTTGCGAACTAGCGAACGTACCGAACGCGCCATCGCCAGTGCATTGGCGTACTGCTCGTCCTGCGTGCCTCGCTGCCCTTCGCGCGTGAGCGCGTTGCCCCCAAGGGCCACCACTGCAATCTTGCCCACTGCTCGCTCCTTGCGTTCATCTGCCCTTCGCGCCAATCGGCACGTCACGTATAGGATAGTAAACGCAATACACGATCGGAGACAAGAGCATCTGATCGGACTCGGCCGTGTGTTGAGGCGTTGTGATTTGCCTAGGTATTCACTCGTGAGTTCACTGAATCAGGAGGACTCTTCGTTAGTGCGAAATGGACCTATCGCTTTCCCTGATGCCGATCCTTGGCATTGATGTCGGCAAGATTGAATCGTATAGTAAACGTCAATCAACAACCGAAAGTGCCTACTATGAATGCGCACCCCGTGGTCTCTCTGCCATCCTCGGTGAACGTCATCAACATCGGCTTGCCTCTTTTCGAGGAGGCCGTCCTCGCCCAAGCAACCAACGCCGTCGGCGTGGACTGGCGCATTCCAGGTGGTGGCGTCGGGGACGTCGTGGCCGCGCTGGCAAGGCTGATGGGGCCGAAGAGCAAGCTCGTCGACAAGGCCAACGATGAGGTGGTCTCCCGCTTGAACGATGGCGTCCCGATGCTGAAGGGGATCGACCGTGCCGGTGCTGTCGTGCCGGGGATGGGTGAGCGCACGGTGCTGCACTGCGGTCCTGCCATCGAGTGGCGCGACATGTGCAATCCGCTTCAGCGGTCGATCAAGGCGGCCATCGTGGCGGAAGGGTGGGCAAGGGACGTCGACGCCGCTGCGAAACTGGTCGTTTCGGGGGAAATCCAACTCGAGCCGGCTAACGAGCACGCCACCGTGGTGCCGATGGCGACCTCCATCGGTCCATCGGCGCCGGTGTACGTTGTCGAGAATGCGCATGGCGGAACGGTGGCTTTTTCGAGCGTCAACCAGGGATCGGGTGCGGTGCAGTGGTTCGGCGTTGACAGCGGTGCCGCCATCGATCGACTTCGCTTCGTGCGCGATACGGTCGGCCCAGTGCTCGCGGAAGCGTTGGCAAGCAAGGGGCCGATCGACGTGCTGGCGCTGGCGGGGCAAGGCGTGCCCATGGGTGATGACGTTCACATGCGAGTTCAGGCCACCACGAACCTTTTCCTGCGCGACCTGCTGCCGTTTCTGGTTCGAAGTACGCACCAGCGGCTGCACCAGGCTGCCACGTTCCTCAGTGGGAACCATCTCATGTTCCTCAACGTGGCGATGGCCGCAGCCAAGTCGCTGGTCGACGCCGCAGCATCGGTCGAGAACGCCAGCATCGTCACCACAATGGCCCGCAACGGCAGCACCTATGGCATCCGGCTCACCGGTGCCGACCGTCCCTGGTTCATCACGCAGTCGCCGCCGATCCAGAACGCGCTTTACTACCCCAGCTACGGGCCGGAGACCAGCGCGCCCGACATCGGCGATAGCGCGGTACTGGAACTCATCGGGCTCGGCGGGCCTGCAGCGGCCAACTCTCCTGCCGTGGCCGGCTTTCTGGGCGGGCACATGTCGGACGCGATTGCTGCCACGCGAAGCATGCAACGCATTTGCGCGGGAGAAAGCACGAAGTTCCGACTGCCCATCCTGGACCATGTCGGCACGCCGGTCGGCGTGGATGTACGTCGCGTGGTGGAACTGGCCATCACGCCGGCGGTCAACACCGGCATCATTCATGCCACTGAAGGTACCGGGCAGGTCGGTGCCGGTGTTGCATGGGCACCGATCGCATGTTTCACCGAAGCGCTGCTCGATCTGGACCGGCGCCTGCGCTGAGCCTGCACGCGCACACGGCGCGCTGGATCGGCTCTGCGGCAATCGAGGCGTGCGGCTCATCGGAGTTGGCTCCCGGTGGATCGGCCAGGGTCGTCGGGGTGTTCTCGGCCGGCTTCTACGTCCTGGCGAGGGAGCATCTGTTCGCCGTGGGGCGCACGCGCATCTTCCCTGGCCCGCTTCACCTGGTGCTGGAAGAGATAGATCAGTTCCCAGCGGAGGGCGATGCGGTGTGCGTGGTCAATGGGGGCTTGTCGGCCGGTGCCGTCGCGGTCGACCTTCGCTCCGCGACGCCTTGGGAACCAACCTTGCCACCCGCAGGCATCCGAGGCGGAGCGTTGCGGGCCCTGGTTGAACTGCAGGCGATGGTACCGGTGCCTGCGGATGTGGCAGGGCGTTGGCAAGCTCTGCGGCGCGCGCTTCAGGAGGATGACTTTGGAGCTGCGCGTGCCATGCTTGAGGGCTTGGGCGGCGGCTTGACGCCAACCGGAGATGACGTACTGGCCGGTCTGCTGCTGGTCGATCATTGGTGCCATCCGGAGTCCAGCCGTCCGATGGCCGTCGCCCAGGCCGCAGCCACGACGGATCTGAGCCGCGCCTTTCTCCGCTGGGCCGCCCTGGGTCAGAGCATCGAGCCGGTACATGTTATGTTGGACGCCGCCGCGGCCTGGGCCGGCGCTGGGCAGCAACACAGCCTCGATGCGTTCCAGGAGGCGGCCGGCCGCGTGGCAGGCATCGGTGGATCTTCTGGGCAAGCGCTGCTGGTGGGAATCGGACTCGCCGCGGAGTGCGCCACGTCAGGCTTGCATGGCTGACGGCCGGGCATACGAGGTCAGCTGGCTTCTACAGTGAGCGAGAGGACCCGTACAAGGCCCTTGCCGTGCAGTTGCCGGGCCTTGTCCTGGATGTGCCCCAGGTGTTCCATTGCCGACCAGCAAACGAAGCCATACCTTGCCTGAACGCGTTCGTTGGCGGCTGCCGTGGCCTTCTTGACGCGCTCCACGAAGTCGTCGAGTGGGTATTCATGCCCAACTTCCAGGAAGTCCCGGATCACAACCGAAGGTGATGCGCACTCGCTGCGTTGACCATCTGGCCAGCAAAGGGTGTACTGGACGATCGGCATATGGTGGATCGCGTTGGCGCCTCAGGTGCTGTTCGCCCCGATGAAGGGTAGGGCGCCGAGATCCCACAGCAACTGATCTCGTCCTTGGCCGGAAGTCGTCACGTGCAGTTTGTGTCCCGACACGACTTCCCCAACGTCCTCGCAAGCAATCTCCCGTTCGGAGAAGCGGCGCTGTGTTTCTGCGACGTGCTGAGGCGCCACGGCTAGGACGTAACCAAAGCTCGGGAACGAGCTGATCCAGCGTAGCCACGCCATGTCGTCGGCCAGTCCGGCCGGCGGGACAGGCAGCCGGTCGAGCGCGACGCGGGCGCCAACACCGGAGCACTCCAGCAGCATCAGGGTCGTGCCAAGTACGCCGGCGTTGCTGATGTCCTTGCCGGCCCTGCAAAGGCCAGCCTCGGCCAGTTGAGGCAGCACGTCGATATCGCCTCGCAGCCTTTCGGCCGGTGCGTCTGTCGACGCGTTCCAGAACGGAAAGGGATCCATCCAGCGGCCGCGCAGGTCGAGAGCCACAAGCAGTCGATCGCCCGGTGTGGCAGCGAAACTGCTGATGAGGCGGCTCGCGCGGCCGAGCACAGCAACGGCCAGTTGAGTCTTGTCTGCGCGAAGGTTTGTGTGCCCGCCCACCAACGGTACGCCGTAGCGCTCCGCGGCGCTGCGCATGCCGGCAATGACCTCCTCGGCCGCTCCGGCGTCAGCAGCCCACAACGCGTCGACTACAGCCAGCGGCCGCCCCCCCATCGCAGCGATGTCGCTCACGTTCACCATGACCGAGCTGTATCCCGCGAACCACGGCATGCACTTCACGAAGTTGTGCACGAGTCCCTCGATGGCTAGCAGCAGGTGGCCGCCGCCAGGCGAAGGAAGGACGGCGCAGTCGTCCCCGTTCGGGACGTCCGTGGGCCCGCTGACGCTAGGTCCCAGTCGCTCCAGCACCGTCGCAATGTCACGCTTATGGTAGAAGCCCGGACTCTCCCGAAGGCGCTGTACGAGCGTGGCCAAGTTGGCGATCACTGCGCCTACCTCTTGAAGAGAACGAAGCCCTGAAAGGGCGTGTGACATGGCGCGTAGTAGCGCAGGTCGGCGCGCATCAGAGCGTGGGGGCGGCTGTGCAGATCCAGGTTCTCCAGGACCTTCCAATGCAAGCGCTCGAACAACGGCACGTTCTGCGCCTGCACGTGAGCGAGAAACTCGGTGCAGCCGAGGGCATGTGCGCTGCTTACGGCCAAGCGAATGAGTCCGGTGCCCAGCTGCGCGTCGCCGCGCCAAGCTCGGCGGACTGCTAAGCGAGATCCCCACCAGAGGCCAGGCGCGGCCTCATGGATGCGCACGGTGCCTAGGACCTCGTCGGGGTGACCGCAGCAGCAAGACATTGCGACCAGCAAGCGCGTGGTCGGGTTGTCGCGGTCGATATCGTCTTGGTCGTTACCGGTTCCTCCACCGAACAGGCCTTGTTCGACACAGAACACGTCGTGCCGAAGTGTCTTGGCCTGTGTCGTCATCCAGGCACCGTCGGCCCATTGGATGCGGAACTCGCCTGACTTGACCGTCGTGGCGTGTCGTGGCTCGGCGCCGACTGACAAGAGTTGCATGCTCATGCTGCTACCTCGGGATTGCAGCTCATGCCGTAGCGGCAGCGTTCTCGTAGGTGGACAGCGTCGAGCAAGCCGCGCACTTGCCGCAGCCAGCCTTGATGTCGGCGGCGCGCAGGCCTGCTTCGGCGACCATGATTCCCAGCGGCTCTAGCACGCGCTGCATGAATGCGGCGCTAGGAGCAGGATGATCCTCCAACGGCGTCCCACTGATCGGCACGAAGGGCACCACGAAGGGATACACGCCAACATCGAGCAGCCGCCGGCTCGTAGCCAGCAGTAGTTCGGCGCTGTCGCCCAGGCCAGCCAGCAGATAGGTGCTGACCTGGCCCCGTCCGAACACGGCGACAGCGGCCTCGAAGGCCTCCCAGTACCTGTTCATCGGCACGTCGCTCTTGCCGGGCAGGATCTCCCGGCGTAGTTCATCGCCGACCACCTCCAGGTGCATGCCCAAGGTGTCGATGCCGGCGTCCTTCATGCGCTGGAACCACGCATCGGTGTCGGGTGGTTCGCACTGACCCTGAAGCGGCAGGTCCACCGCGGCGCGAATGGCCTCGGCGCTGTCGCACAGCACCTTGGCGCCGCGATCGGTGGTTGGTGGCGTGCCGGTGGTCATCACCATGTGCTTGACCCCGTCGAGTTCGACAGCCACCTTCGCCACCTCCGCCAGCTGCGCGGGAGTCTTGTGCGCGACCGTGCGGCCGGCAGCCAGCGACTGCCCGATCGCGCAGAAGCGGCACGCTTTGCGCCGGCTTTCGTAGCGGATGCAGGTCTGCAGGATGGTGGTCGCCAACACGTCGGTGCCGTGCAGCGTGGCGATGTGGGAGTACGGAATACCGTCTGCCGTCTGCCGTTCGTAGAAGCGCGGCTGCCGGGGGAAGGAGATCTGAGCGATCGGGATGCTGCCGCGGCGCAGCGTGGCCTGGCCGTTGGAGCCGGGCGCATCGAGCATGAATGGCGATTCGAACGCGCCGGCTGTGTGCACGGGGATCATCAACGTCACGCCATCGACGGTTACCGCCTTGTGGTCGGACGGGCCGGCGCCGCCCCGGCGACTGGCCGCGCCAGCCGTCGGATCCGTCAGCCTCATGCCCCGGGTTTGCAGTTCGGTCAGCAGTTCGCGAGTGGCTTTCATGTCTCCATTCCCAGGGCTTCACGAGCCCTTGTCTCTGTCGGTGTGCGCGCGAACCTTAGTCGACCAGTCCACGAGCCGGCAAACGGTCGGTCCGATCAAAGGTCGATCATGGGCAACGCAGCCGATCTCCCTCCAATCAATCTGCAACCAATGCACCTTGGAAGGGAACCGACGTACGTAAGAACCATGTGGAGTAAGTGCGGTGTCATAGGCACACTTCGTACATGCTCGGGATACTCAATGTCAGCAGAACGGACACCAGCTGATTTCGATCACTGGGCGCGACTCCTCAAGAGTTCGGCCATGCCGGCCTATCTGGAGGTTCCCGAACTGATCGCAGACGATCTACGCCAGGGTCGACTAGCGCCGCGCGACCGACTGCCGCCGCTTCGAGTGCTGGCTGAGTGTGTCGGGATCAACTACACCACGATGGTCCGTGGTATCGCCGAGGCGAGCCAGAGGGGTCTGGTTGCATCCCGGCCGGGGATGGGCACCTACATCCGCGGCACCTCGATCGGCTTGCCCTTGCGCAGTGGCGCAGGCGTCGAAATGACGATGAACCTGCCGCCGGAAGTCGAAGATCATCCCGTCGTCCACTTGCTGCAAGAAAGCGCGGCGCACGTCGTCGGCACCGCTCCGCTGCATGACCTGATGCGTTACCAGGACTTCGGTGGCACGGACAGGGACAGAGTGATGGCTGCGGAGTGGATACGGCAGTGGCTGCCCGACGTTCTCCCCGAGCGTCTTCTCGTGGCGCCAGGGATCCACGCGGCACTCCTGGCGCTCGTCTCCATGCTGGTCACGAACGGACGACGGTTGTGCGTAGAGGAGCTTTGCTACCCCGGCATCAAGGCGATCGCGAACCAACTGGGAGCCCCCTTGCTCCCTCTGACGATGGACAGCGGCGGCGTGGATCCACACGACTTTGACTCGGCGTGCCGAAAGACTGCCGTCGGCGCGCTCTATGTCTGCCCCAATGTGCAAAACCCGACGACCACCACGATGTCGATCGAGCGTCGCGAGGCCCTCATCACGGTCGCTCGGCGCCACCAGGTTCCGATAATCGAGGACGATGCCTATGGCATGCTGCCACCGGCAACGCCACCTCCGTTGGCTGATCTCGCACCGGACATTACTTACTTCGTGACTGGTCTGTCGAAGTGGTTGGGTGCGGGATTACGCACGTCCTACGTAGTGACACCGAATGCTGCCACCCGGCTGCGTACAGCAGGCGCTTTGCGCGCTACGACGGTGATGGCGTCACCGTTCGTCAACGCGGTCGTGTCGCACTGGTTCGAGATGGGACTCGCGACGCAAGTTCTCGATGCCGTGCGCAACGAGTGTGCGTTCCGCAGTGACTTGGCGCGCCAGCGACTTGCTCCTCTGGGCGTGCGGCTCAGCCCGCACGGATTCCACGCGTGGCTTCCGACGGTGCCCCGCTCAGACCAGCTAGCCACTGACCTTCGGGCCCTCGGCGTCGCGGCCGTTGCAGCGTCAGCGTTCTGTACGAGAAATGGTCCGCCCGATGCGCTGAGGCTCTGTCTTGGCGGTGCATTCACGCGCGAAGACTGTGTGCGTGCACTGGACGCCGTCGTTTCCGCAATGCAAACAACTCAAGCGGAGCCCCGTCGCGGCAACATGGATTGATGATGCCCCGTGATGTCTCAAGTGCCGTTGCGAAGCGCCACCCAAACAAGGTCCGCAGGCCGCTTGCCGGGGTTTTCCCAGTAGTGAGGAAGGCTCCCGCTGAAGTGCAGAGAGTCGCCGACTCCGAGGTGAAAGGTCTGCCGCCCGACGCGGAAGACCATTTCGCCGGAGAGCACGTGGACCAGCTCCTCGCCAACATGCTTCAGCGCCTTCTTGCCGCTGGTCGCCCCCGCTGCGACGCGCGCCACAGCGGCGGCAGTCTTGAACTGCCCGTACGAGCCCGTCACGCCGTGAAGACTAAGACCTCTGTGCGAGGTATAGATCTCCGGCCGATCGCCCGCGCTGGTGAAGTGCACCGGCTCCGGATCGGGCGCTTCCTCCTCGACAAAATGGCCGACCGGAACACCGAGCGCCGCGCTGAGTTTCAGCAGCGTTGTGATGGTCGGAACCATGCTGCTGTGCTCGATCTTGTTGATGGCGGCGGCCGAGACATCACTGCGCTGGGCAAGCTGCTGAAGTGAGAGCCCCTCGGCCGCCCGCAGCTTCAGGAGTTTCTCGCCGACCTTGCTGACGATCTCGTCAACGGCCTGGGGAGCCGAGTCCGGCTCGTCTGCGCCCGCTTGCCTTACTTTCCGGGTTGCCAATCAATCCGCTCCTGAGGTGCCTGGACAGTTTACGTGAACGAGCTCTGAAGGGTCGGCAACGGTGGGGTTCATTTCGCTTCAGGACAGCATGCGCGTGACCTCAGCGAAATTGCGTGCCGTCACCTCGACCGGGATCTTGCGACCCAACTGGCGTTCGACCTGCGAGCGTGAGATCACCCCCCGCACGCGCATCGGTGCGACCGGGTTCTGTTCGAAGTCGAAGTCGAAGTCGAACTCGACCACGCCGTCCACGCGCTTAGGGATACGCGGTGCCTGGTCAACGATCAGCAGGTGGTTTCTTGCCCGATCCTGCAGTGTCGCAATGACGTTGCTCACGCGGGCCTCGCCGAGTGACTCGAACGCGATCACTTCGATCTTCTCCAGCGGCGTCATCACATCGACGATCTGCAGATCCTCGAATCGCACGCCCCGGCTTTGCTGCACCAGTTGTGGCCGTTCGCTCTGCAGATCGGTACTCGTGATGAGGCCATCCAACCGCGGCATTTCCGACACGACGAACAGCATGTGCACGCCCAGATAGGCCATGTACTGCTCCGCCTGCTTCAACGGTGCGCATGGAACGATGGTGGCTGCCTTGACGCGTGTCAGGTCGGTCATGACTTCAACGGCCGGCGAGTCCAGGCTCACGCTCGCGTTGGCCCACGGTTCGGTGTGGGCTAACGAGGCGCCGTGCGGAAGTGAGCAAGAAGGCAAGGGTGCTTTTGCGTGCATAGGGCGTCTCCGGCAGTGACACGGGGCGAGGCAGACGGGGCGAGGCACCCTGGGCGTCCGTCCTAGCCCTGCGCGTTGTATCGTATGAGACTTGTATATGTCGCATACGACACGATGACGGCGTATAGGTACTTGCACGCAGTCGCGGAGAACCAGCAGCGGTTAGTTGTCAGGCGGCGTTGCGGCTAGCCGCTAGTTCGATCCGGCGTCGAGCCAGGGCGAGTACAGATTCGATCGTCGACGGGTCCGATGCGCGCAAGTCCTCCTGCGGATCCTGTGCGGCAACTAGGCCGCCGGAGTCAAGGTTCATGGCCACCTCGCAGATCACGAGGACGGCACTTCCGGTGGATAGGTCGGGCTCAAGCGAGCACACCAGAGCCTTGCCACTCCGGATGTGGATTTCCTCCCACTGGCGCGACATCCCGGCTAGTGGAGCCACAGGCGCTGCTTCGATTTGGACCCAGGATCGACCGGCAGCCGCACCTGCGCGCACTTCACTCAGCCTTCTTCGGCGTTCAACTGTTGCGCGCAGTTCCCGGTCCCGAATGGCGAACGAGGCGCCGGCAACAAGTCGCGCCGACAGTCCTATGGACACGTCACCTAGCCTTTTGAAGGCAGCAACTGCCAGTTCCTCGGCCAGTTGCCAGTCGCCATCCAGCACGCCGGCGCAATCTGCCTCAGCCAGGTGCGACGCCACGACACGCACGGCCTCGATGGCCGCCTCGTACTGGCCCGGATCGGTCAGCACCGATGAGAACAAGGCACGTTCGCAGTCGAGCCACCGCGCACGCAGAACATCCAGTCGATTCGGCAGGCTGTGCATGTCTTAGGGTCATCCACGATGCGATACGAACTATATCCTATACGATTGCGCATCTACTATGATGTACACACTCGAGACTGCAAACGATCGATCGGGAGTTCACTCGATGGCATGCCATACCGCCGGCTTCCTGCACCTGCCGAACCGTTCGGCCAAGCCGCGCTCGGCTGGCATCACGCACGTTCTGGACAAGGGCTCGACGCTCGCCGCCACGCATGAACTCCTGCGCAGCGTCGGCGATTGGATCGACATCTGGAAGTTTGGATGGGGAGTCGCTTACGTCGATCCGCAATTGATCGAAAAGCTCAGCGCGTTGCGGCGCGCGGGAGTTGCGGCATGTACCGGTGGCACGCTCTTGGAGATTGCCTGGCTGCAGGGCCGTGTCGAGGCCTTCTTCGATTTCGCGTCCGGTGCCGGATTCGAATGCGTGGAGGTCTCCAATGGCGCGACTACCCTGCCTCTTGCCGAGAAGCGCGAGCTCATCGTGCGGGCCCGTGCGCGAGGCTTCACGGTGTTGGCAGAAGCGGGGAGCAAGGATCCTGCCAAGTCTGCGAGGGCCGAGGAGTGGTTGGACGAGATGGCCGGTGACCTCGCGGCCGGTGCCACATGGTTGGTGGCCGAGGGGAGGGAGAGCGGGACGGTCGGCCTCTATCAGAGTTCCGGCGCGATACGGGAACCACTGCTGCGCGCACTGAAGGCAAGTCCCTTGGCCGCCCGTATCATCTTCGAGGCCCCGCAGCGCCAGCAGCAGGCAGAGCTGCTGCGTTCGCTTGGAAACGAGGTCAACCTGGGCAACATCGCACTGGACGACGTCATGGGGCTTGAGACGCTCCGACTCGGGTTGCGCGCAGATACCTTAGGCGCTTTCGGCGTCGGGCAGGACCTGCATCGTATGGAGGACTGGCATGTTCGAGTTTGACGCCGGTGCGCCGAACGTCCTGCCTTCGCGCTATCGCCAGGTTGCAATCGCAAGCCACGTTCCATCGTTGCGAGCCGAGGATCTCGAGCGTCACTTCAAGGGACGCGAGGCCTATATGCGCACGCGCTTCATCGTCGCGCGAAAAGGGGGCGAGACAGCGTTGGTCGAGGTCGACCGTCCGAACAGTAGCAAGCTGTTCTCGGCGGTAGAGGCGGTCCGAGTGCTGGCGCTGCCGTCCGAATGCCAGTACATCGAAGACCCCGATATCGACTGCGGTGTGCCCTCGCAGCTCGCGGCCGCGGCGTGGCGTTCGCGCGGCGCACGCTGTGTCGTCGTCGAGGGTAGGTACTCGCATGTCAGCTTCATCCTCAACCCGGCGCCCTTGCAACTGCGGGTCCTCGACATCGTTCCGCCGTTTCCGTCGAAGTTGCTCGATCAGGTCGAGCGGGTGCTCGCCGATGCCGAGCATCTACCGCCCATCGTGGCGCTACCGCATCTCGTGGACAGCCGCGAGGAGTTGATGGCAGCCCAGGTGCCACGCGAGCGGGTGCTCGTGCCCTGCCGCGGATCCGGCATCGACCTGCCGGACACCGAGGTTTCCTATCTCGACGAGCGCCCTGCGCTCCCCGATGGGGCCGACTGGACGCTGTTGGGCTGCGAGCGCTCTCACCAGATCCATCGCTGGTTCTACGGCAGCGCGCCGCGCTCGGTGGACGTCTGCCCGGTGCGCTTTGCCGCAGGCGCCGCCGCCGACGGGCCGCTGCTGACGCGTTGCTGCCTGTTACAGGAAGGCATCGAGGACCGCCGCCACGGCATGTTCGTACCCTGGGGCGCATCGCTGGACGAAGTCCACCAGGCCATCGAGGCCATTGTTCGCAAGGAGAAGCCGGCGTGGACGCCCACCTGATCGACTCGCGCATGTTCGGCCACCAATGGAGCACCGAGGAAAGCCGGGAACTGTTCGGAGAGCAGCAGCGCCTGCAGCGCTGGCTGGACGTCATCGCCGCACTGGCTCGAGCCCAGTCCGCAGTCGGGCTGCTGCCGCCGGAGTCGGCATTGGCCATCTCGCGCCTGAAGGCCGCGGAGCTGCCGCTGGACGAGATAGCTGCCCGAACGCGGGAGACCTCTCACTCGACGCTGGGCCTGATCCAGGTCTTGCGCGAGCGGCTGCCTGCCACGGCGGCTGAGCATGTTTACTACGGCGCGACCGTGCAGGATGTGACAGACACCTCGGCCGTGCTCGAACTGCGCGCGGTGGGTGCCTTGCTCTGGCGTGACTGGCACGCGATCGAGGACTATCTCCTGGAGCTGGCTGGTGAGCACCGCGCAACGCCCATGGTCGGGCGGACCCACGGACAGCCCGGCGCCCCCATCTCGTTCGGCTACAAGGTTGCCTCGTGGGCCGATGAACTCGGGCGCAGCCTGGAACGTCTGGCGCAAGGCCGCCAGCGCTGGCTCGTCGGTCAACTGGGCGGCGCGGTGGGAACCCTTGCATTTTTCGGTGACCGCGGCGTGGCCTTGCGCAGGGCCTTCTGCCGCGAGTTGGACCTGGGCGTCCCAGCCATGTCCTGGCTGAGCTGCCGCGACAGGCTGGCGGAGTTTGCGCAGGTCGTAGCTACGGGTGTCAGTGGGCTGGCGCGCATGGCCAACGAGGTCTATGCGTTGCAGCGCCGCGAGATCGGTGAACTTGCCGAGCGCTCGCGTGCGAGCACGGTCGGCAGCATCACGATGCCGCACAAGCGCAATCCGGAGTCGAGCGAGCAGATCGTGGTGCTGGCCCGCATCGCGCGATCGCACGCGGCGTTGCTCACAGAAACGCTGGTGCAGGAGCACGAGCGCGACGCAAGGGGCTGGAAGGCCGAGTGGGCAGTGTTCCCCGAGCTCTGCCACATGCTGCTGGCTGCGTCGGCCATGGCTCGCGAACTGGTTCAGGGGCTTGAGGTTCATGCGGAGCGGATGCGCCTGAATCTGGACGAGACGGCATCCTCCGAGCGAATCCTCAGTGCGATGTCCGCGCGTATTGGGAAGCACGCGGCTCAGGCGGCATTGCATGAAGCCTTCCGGCGCGCGCGGGAGTCCCAGCTTCCGTTGGCGCAGGCGCTCGAAGGCTTGGCCACAGGGTCGGAACTGGCGCTGTTGGACCAGATCGGTTTGGGCGCATCGGTGGACGCGGTGGAGAGTGTCCGTGCTGCGTCAGTGGCCCGGCGTGCGGGGGTGGGCGCGGGGGCTGCATGGTAGCCGCAGCGTCAGTGCCACGCGTGCCGCTCGGGTGCTACCCCACACCTTGCGTCAAGGCACCGGAGCTCCAAGCCGTGCTGGGCTGCGGCCCCCTGTACGTGAAGCGCGACGACCTGATCGGCTACTCGTGGGGAGGAAACAAGATCCGGACGATCGAGTTCTTGCTCGGCGAAGCGCTGCAGCAGCGAGCCGACGCCGTTGTGCTTTGCGGCGGCGTGACTTCCAACTTTGCCGCGCTGATGGCGGCGGCCTGTGCTCAGCATGGGTTGGCGCTGCACCAAGTGTCATATGGGAACGCGCCGCGACGTGTGCCTGCGGCGATGAGCGTGGGGGTACGTTGCGGTACGACCTACCACTTCACGGCCTCTGAAGACCGCTCCAGCACGGAGGCAATGGCCGAGACGATTGCAGCGCGCCTGCTGCGAGAGGGACAACGGCCATATCTCCTACCGCGCGGCGGGGCTACGCCGGTCGGAGCACTCGGCTATGCCCATGCGGCCACTGAGTTGGCCGAACAGTTGCGAAGCCTTGGCCTGCGCACCGCGACGGTTGTGCTCCCGGTTGGTTCTGGAGGAACTCTTGCGGGGTTGGTCGTGGGGTGGAGCCAGGGAGAAGGGGCAACCACCGAGATCCAGATCGAACTGGTGGGCGTCAGCGTCTCGCGACCCGCCCAAGAGATGAGCGCCACGGTCCACCGCATCGCTACAGCCTGCCCGCTCAGGTCCCGGACGCCGTCTTCTTCGATGTGCTGGCGGATCGTCGACGGTCGTGGCGCAGGGTTCGGCGAGGTGGACTCGACAGATCGTCAACTCATCCACCAGATCGAGCGCGAGACCTGCTTTCTCGTGGACGCCACCTACAACGCGAAGGCGTTGCGCTGGATGCGCGAGTCAGCGAGCGGCCTGCGCGGCAACGTCGTGTACTGGCATACCGGCGGGATCTTCGGCGTCGTCGATCGTCTTCTCGAGGCCGATGCCTTCACCTCACCTCACTCGTCAATTCAATGAGCACCAATCCTGATTCCGCCAAACAGCGTCGCGTAGAAGGTCCCTCCTCGGACGCGCCAGCACCCGAACTCATCGACGCCGCGTTCGCCTGGGAGATCGCCGATGCACCTTGTCTGCACCACGGCCTGAACGTCGCTGACATCGGCCATGTGATGGATCTGCATCACCGTGGCCAGATGCCCGACTCCGCAGCGCGCGCGTTACTGACAGTGCTGCTCGAAGCACACGCGACGCCAGCGTCGGAGTTCCCCTACGACGCACGCTACGGCGAGCCGTACAACTCTCGTGAACGCCACTTCGTTGGGCGCATCGGGGATGCGGCCGGCTGGCTGCATGCCGGACGCCCGCGGCGCGAAGCAGCACGTGTGGCCCTGCGGGTCGAGTTGCGCCGGCTGACAGCCGAGTTGCTGCAGGCCACGGCAGTGTTTGCCGAGACTACTGCCGACGTGGCGCTGCGCCACCGCCATGTACTGATGGCTGATCAGACGTACTTGCAGCAGGCGCAGCCATCCACTTTTGGGCACTACTTGCTCGGCTTTGTCCCGCCGGCCCTCAGGGACGGCGAGCGGCTGCTAGCGGCGTTGGCGCACATCAACATGAGCGCCGGCGGTGCAGGCTGCGTCAACGGCAGTCGCCTGCTGGGCGATCGAGCCTACATCGCAGAGTTGCTGGGGTTTGACGGCGTCATCGAGCACACGCGCGACGCCATGTGGCAGATTGATCCAATCGTCGACGTGCTGGCAGCCGCCACCAGCGTGATGGCCAACCAATCGAAGCTTGCTGAGGACCTGGAGATCTGGTCGAGCCAGGAGTTCAACTACGTGGATCTCGCCGGGCCCTACACACGCGCATCGGTGCTGATGCCGCAGAAGCGCAACCCGTATGCCTTGTCAATCGTGCGCGGGGGTTGTGGCGTACTCATAGGTCGACTCACCGGTTTCTTGGCGGTTGTAAAGACGCCATCGGCTCGCAGCGACAATCTCATCTTCGCCTACGGCGAGGTGCCGCGCGCACTGGAGTTTGCGACCAAGGTTGGCCGCCTGATGCGTGGCGTTGTCGCCACTATGTCGGTCAATGCTGAACGCATGTGGCAGGTGCTCGAGGCAGGATTCAGTCAGTCCACTGACCTGGCCGAACACATCATGCTGCAGGCCGACATTGACTACCGAAGTGCCTACCGTATCACCGGCGAGACCGTGAAGTCTGCCAGCCGCCGCGGCCTGCGTGGCATCGACATCCGGCCGGATGACATCGACTCAGCCGCGGCTTCACTGGGTATGGGGCCATTTGCGCTGGACGCCACTGAGCTTGCCCAGGCCCTCGACCCGCGTGCCATCGTGGCGACGCGTACCGCGTCGGGCGGTGCCGCGCCTGAAGAGGTGGAGGCTATGGCGCAGCGTCAACTGGCCGCAGCCCGGGATCTCACCGCGCAGGCAGTCCGCCGGCTTGATGGCTTTCGCAAGGCGGAGCTGGCCTTGGTCGACCGTGCCCAGCGATGGCTGAGTTCGACGCACGACTCACACTGATTCCGGCGGAGAAGCGTCTTGATGCGCGCCTGTGTGCCAAACGCAGCGCCGCGCCAGGGGGCGATCACGCGCCGCAACGGTCGCGGTGCTACCAATCGATGCCGACAGCACACCTAGACATCATGGTCGCTCGTTGACCGCTGCAGGGGCTCGTCTCCCGTATCGTGGGTTGCGCATCGAGGGTGTGCCGAGCCACATGCGGCTGGACGGGCCAGCCGCAGGAGCAGGAGACGAGCCATGGACGAGCGTATCAAGTTCTTCGTCGGGTTGGATGCTCACAAGGACAGCATCAGCGTTGCGGCTTGCGACGCCAGCCGTGAGCCGGCGCGATTCGTCGGCTGCCTCAAGCCCGACATCAGCGGTTTGCTGAAGGTTCTGGCAAAAGCCGGCCCGCCCAGCCAGGTCAGCGTCGTCTACGAAGCCGGCCCGACGGGGTTCGGGCTGCGCAGGGAACTGCGTCGTCGTGGCTACCCGTGCGACATCGTGGCGCCTTCGCTGATCCCCAAGCGGCCAGGAGAGCGAATCAAGAACGATCGGCGCGACTGCTCGCGCTTGGCGGAGTTGTCTCGGTCTGGTGAACTGCGTCCGATCTGGATACCCGACGAGGCCCACGAGGCGATGCGTGATCTGTGCCGAGCGCGCGAGGACGCGGTTGGCATGCGGCTGAAGGCACGTCAGCAGCTCAAGGCGTTCCTGCTGCGCAACGGGCGCATCTACCCGGGCAAGACGTCGTGGACCAAGAGCCATCTCCACTGGATCGCCGAGCAGCGCTTCGAGCACCTTGGGGAGATCGCCCTGGGCGAGTATCAGCTGGCCGTGCAGTCGAGCGAGGAGCGAGTGCTGCGGCTGACGCGCGCGCTTGAAGAAGCCATCAAGGGCTGGCGCTTCGAGCCGGCCGTGGCTGCACTGCGCGCGCTGCGCGGCATCGATACGGTCAGCGCCGCGGGCCTCATCGCCGAGATCGGCGACATCGATCGCTTTGCTTCCCCGCGGCAGCTGATGGGCTACCTCGGTCTGGTGCCCTCCGAGCATTCGAGCGGCAACAGCGTGCGCCGGGGATCGATCACCAAGACCGGCAACGGCCACGAGCGAAGGCTGCTGACGGAGGCGGCGTGGAACTACCGCTTCCCGCCGCGAATGAGCACGACACTGCGAGCGCGCAGCTCATCGCTACCCGAGCCGGTGCGCAACCACGCCTGGAAGGCGCAGCTGAGACTGAGCGCGCGCTACAGCCAACTGTCGTCGCGAGGGCCGCATGCCAACAAGATCTGCGTAGCCGTGGCGCGAGAACTGGCCGGATTTGTCTGGGCGATTGCCCGCCAGGCGCAGCACACGGTCCAATGAGAACCATCGGCAAGCGGCCTGCGGTGATGCGGCACGGATCACGGTAGGAAGAACCCTCAACCACACTATGGACAGAAGGCCCACGGGCAACCTGCGCAACTAGAGCGAGGCAGCTTCCACGACGGATAGATGCACGGTGGTAGCCAACCCACGGATTGCGCTTGTCGGTGATGTCGCGGAAGAAGCGCTCAACCATGTTCAGCCATGACGCGCCGGTTGGGGTGAAGTGCATGACGAAGCGCGGGTGCTTGGCCAGCCAGGCCTGAACCTCGGGGTGGCTATGCGTGGCGTGGTTGTCCACGACCAGGTGCAGCGTCAGCCCCCTTGGCGTCTTGCGGTCAATCAGGCGCAGGAACTTCAGCCACTCCTCGTGTCGGTGCCGCGGCTAGCACATCGAGATGACGCGGCCGTCCAGCGTGTTCAGCGCCGCGAACAGCGTCGTCGTCCCGTGGCGCTTGTAGTCGTGCGTCACGGTGCCGGCACGGCCCGCCTTCATCGGCAATCCCGGCTGCGTGCGGTTGAGCGCCTGGATCTGGCTCTTCTCGTCGCAGTTGAGCACCAGCGCGTGCTCGGGCGGGTTCAGGTACAGGCGCACTACGTCCAGCAGCTTGTCCTCGAAGCGCGGGTCGCGCGAGACCTTGAAGGTACGGCTCAGGTGCGGCTTCAAGCCGTTGTTGCGCCAGGCCGTGCGCACGGTGGTCGCTCCCACGCCCAGATGCTCGGCCAGCGTGCGCGTGCTCCAGTAGGTCGCATTGGCCGGCTTCTCATACAGCGTCGCCTGCACGACTCGCGACTCCATCTGGGCCATCACGCTGGCTGGACGGCCCGAACGCGGCGCGTCCTTGCTCAACGCCTCGATGCCGCCTTCGAGGAAGCGAGCCCGCCACAGAGCCAGCTGTCGCCGGTCCAAGCCGACATCAGCAGCGATGTCCTTGTTCTGGATTCCCTTGGCCGCCAGCAGCACGATGCGCGCACGCTGCTGCAGCCGCACTTCGATGCGCTTGCGCTGCGACAGAACCCGAAGCTCCCGCTCCGTCTGTGCATCCAACTCGATCGTCTTGGCAACCCGCATCGCCCACCTCCTGGTCGGTTGGAGTATGCCGGTGCAAGTAAGTTCTATTACTTTGCGCGCACTACACTAGATGTCGTCACGTCGGCGATGAGGTGCTGGTCACCCAAGCGCCGAAGTTGGGTGCGGCGGTAAATGTGGCCTTCTGAGCAATGGCTTTCGCGAAGCCGAGCGGCCAAGAGAGTGCCAACGTCCGCGTTGCCGAAGTATCGAATGCTGCGCTGTGTGGTTGCGACAGAACTCGCCTCGGAGCCGAACCAATGCCACTCGGCCTGTTCGACCAGTTCGAGGAAACGTGCAAAGTAGAGGAATCCTGCGCCGTTAAAGTGCAATGAAGGGCAAGGGCGAAGGATGAGCTCATCCGCTTCCAATGATCGAACAGGCACCGCTTGTTCCTGTGCAAGGAGGCGTAGCCAATCGCGTTCGTCGCCAGCCAGGCGCAGGCCAGCGTCCGACAGTTCGACATACTCGAAGCCCGTCACCTGACTGCGCGTAGCCGTGGTGTTGCCGCCCTCCGGGCCTCTGGCGATGAAGGCCGAGATTAGTTGCACTTGGCCTACAGTACCGCGCTCGGTCAACAACTGGTGCGTGCTGAAGAACTGGGTCCTGCTTACTCGGCCCAGCGAACTGACGATTTCAAGGTGATCATCCTCGCGGACGGTGTCCAAGTTGCCATCGCGCAGGTGTACCGATCGGAAGGCCGGGTATACGCGTCGGCCTTGCGCATCTAGCCAGCAAGACGACGAGGTGCCCGAAGCGCGGGCTAGCAGTTGCCAGTGACGGTCACCGCACTCGGAGAGTAGCCAGATCTCGGAGAGCCCGTTCAGAGCCAGCTGCGGCATACCGACACGGTAATCCGTTCGGTGAACGAGCGAGTCGGCGACGGATTCGGTGCGTAAGGGGCTCAATATGGGTTCGCGTTGCGCCACGGGTGGGTGGGCTCGCTGCAAGTACTTCGGAACGGCCCTGACTGATTTCTGCTAATCTTTACGATAGCGGGGCAGCGGTAGTGGCCGCAATCGGCGGCAAGCGATCAATGGGCAATCAACGCTTGAGCGGCGCGAGCGACGTACGATCAACTGGCGATCAGCGGCTGCCACAAAGTGCTGCACGCGAATGCGTCGTTTGCTCGGCCGGTTGATGTCCCAGGAAGTGGTGTAAGTCGTTGAGTGCGCGGCAGGTCGCGGAGGGTGGAGCCCGTAGGGCGTAACCCGCAGCGATCAAATCGCCGCCCGAGTTGACATAAACATTAAAGTCGCTCATTCGGCCTGTTGGCCTGCTTGCGACTACTTGGGCAGCAACTGGGCGCCACTGACCTTGGCGGCGCCCTTGTCGAAGGTCCACAGCGGCTGCTCACCGGCCTGCGTGGCCAAAGCGACGTGCAGGCAGTCCGCGAAGTCGGCCGAGCCCTTGCGGAACAACTGCAGCGCGACCTCCAATGCGCGCTCGGACTCGAAAGTCAGCTCGGCGGCCGAGAAGAGGCTGGACAGGGTCATCAGCACATCGTCCTTGCCGAACTCGAAGCTCGACCGCAACACCCACTCGAGCTCCAGCACAACGGTCACGGGCACGAACAGCGTCGCGCCTTCAGCGACGCAGCGGCTGATGAGGCGCTTGGCCGCAGCCAGCTGCGCCGCGTCGTCCTGGACGATGTAGCGCACCAGGACGTTGGTGTCGAGCGCCGGCATCTACCCGCCGAACTCAGCGCCAGGGGTTCATGTCGTCGATGCCGACGTGCTTGCCCTTGGGGGCCTTGAGCATGCCGGCCATGTCGAGGATGGACTTGGTCTTGGCCCGGACGATGATGGTGCCGTCGGGCATTGCCGACCAGACCAGGCGCGTGCCCGGCTTGGCGTCCACGAGCGCCCGGATGTCGGCGGGCACGGTGGTCTGGCCCTTCGCGGTGATGGTTGACTCAGCCATGGCGTCTCCCTTACGTTTCCGACTATTGTAATGCGTCTTGCCGCGCTTGGTTTGTGCCTCAACCGCCTGCCGGCGGTTGCACCTGCCGGGGCAATTGCGCATGATGCTTCCGCCGTCGAGTCCGACGGAACCGCCACACAGACTTGACCGCAACCTGAAGTACATGAGGAACAGCCACGCCAGCCAGGTCGAACCCGTGGGAATCGACCATCGGACAGCGGCACACACACGATGGATCGCTGCCGAGATCCAGGACGCGCTGGATGACCTGCGTCCAAGCCTCCCGCACGAAGAGGTCACGGCGACCATGGGCGCAGTGATCGAAGCGGTCGAGCGCGAGGCCGTTGCTGCCCATCGACAGAGCGGCGCATGAGGACGGCGCCAAGACAATCTGATCCGGTGCCCGAGAGCAGCAAGAAGCCATTGTTGGCACGAGGCGGCTTGGCCGCTGCTGAGGTCCGCGGCGCGACGGCGCGCGCCCGATGGATCGAGGAAGGACTCGTGGTGCCCGGTCCGCAACTGGCACAGGCGTGGGGGATCCCCCTGGAGACCCTGGCGACCGCCACCGCAAGTGGCGAGGTGGTCAGCATCGCCATCGACGGCACCGAGTACTTCCCCAAGGCCTTGCTGAGCCTGGATCGTTTGACCGCAGGTGCGATCTGTCGCGCGCTGCGGCAGCTCCAAGACGCCGAGAAGCTGATGTTCTGGCTGCGCGACCACGGAGCCCTTGGGGGCGGGAGCGTGGCTGCGGCATTGGAGGCCGGAACACCGACCGCCAGGGTGACCGCGCTGGCGGAGGCCTGGGGGCGCGAGCGGACAGACGCCGGGGTCCAGAACGGTGACGCGGTCGGATGTCCTGATCGCCGTTCGTGACCGGGACGGGAAGGCCCATTTCGGAGCGCAATGGTCGCTGGAGGTAGACCGGCGGACCACTTCGTCGAACGGCGCGAGTGCTGTCGCGTCGCATGTCCCGCGGTCAGCTGCGGGTTCAATCGGGCCTGTGAGGGGTCACGAAAGGCTGAGGGCCGACAAGGGCTTACGTGGGACCTGACATCGCATGACGCCGAATGAGGACATCCAATGTCGAACGCCAACATCCAGCCGTGGCAGTCTCATAACCGTCGCAAGTTCAAATCTTGCCCCCGCAACCAAGAATTCTCGAACAATAACAACAACTTATAGAATTGGGAAACGCCGGCCAACAGGTCGGCGTTTTGCTTTGTGGCCATCCTGTGCCCGCTTTGTGCCCAGGCTGTGCCCAGCGGTTTGCGGACCTGGGCCGAGTTGACCGTTGGGTCATGTGCCCGGAAGCCGCACTGCACGCACGCACGCCTCGTCCATGACCCAGCTGCGGGCCTGGGCGTTGAGGTCGACCAGGTTGCGGAAGGGCCGGGTGGGCAGGAGGTTGCTGCTCTGGGGAGATGTGCCCACGACGCTGCCGACCTGGTTCACAGACACCTTCCCCGCTGCTTACCAGGCCACCCGCCTGTTCGACAGCACGCTGCCGGCAGCTGCGGGCCTGGCACCCTTGCCGGGCTGCGGTCGATCCGATCTCCCGGTATCCGCGCCCGAGCGGGCCGTGCTCGACTCCTGAGCGACATCGGCAAGAGCCAGGGACTGGAGGAGGCCCGCCATCTCGCAGAGGGCGCGCGATCCTTGCGCATGGACGTGCTGGACACATTGCTGGCGCATCTCAAGCGGATCAAGGTGGCCCGACTGGCCCACTCGTTCGCCGATGAGCTGGGACTTCCTTGGGCTGACCTGGCGCGCCGCCACAGCGCGCGCCTCGGTGGAGGCCGGCGCTGGGTGTCGGCCACGAAGACCGGCGAACGCCTCAACTTGAAGCGCCCCTCATCAACGCGACCACGACCGCACCGTGCAACTGCTGCTGGCCGTGGCACCGGTGGTCTTCGACGCGACCGCGCTTGCGATGACGGGTGACACGGCCTGCGCGCCATCGACACCGAACTGGCGGCAGTTCAGGCCCGGGTCGACGCCCTTGGACTTAAAGCCATCCCGTTCCAGGTCGAAGTATTAGACTTCGCAAAGGGGTTCGCAACGATGTCCGCATAGGAGTCAAAAAATACAGACATGACATCGGTTTATGGAACAATTCATGTTCGCATTAAAACCCCCATGTACGACCAGCCTCATCAGTTCGAGCCGCTGTTGCCCTCCGCGGCGCGCCAAGAGCCCTTGTTGGCCAAGGCCCACGACCTGGCCCTCTCGGCCAGCAGCCTGGCCGGCCAGACGCTTGCAGCCGAACTGCGTGGCTTGCTGCGCGCCATGAATTCCTACTACTCCAACCGCATCGAAGGGCAGCACACGCGCCCGTTCGAGTTGGAGCAGGCGCTGCACAAGGACTTCTCGCAGGACGCCAAGCTGGCGGTGCGCCAGCGCCTGGCCATTGCCCACATCGACGCCGAGATCGCACTGGAAGCGCGGTTCTCTGGTGCCGCCGGGGCAGGTGAGCTGTACTCCGTGCAGGCGGTCAGGGGCATTCACGATGCGCTGTTTTCCAGGCTGCCGCCAGACGACCTGCAGACGGATCAAGGCGCCCCGATCGAGCCCGGCGCGCTGCGAGTCCAGGAGGTGAGCGTAGGGCGCCACGTAGCACCCACGTCCGCCAGCCTGGGCATGTTCCTGGATCGGTGGGCAACCTTCTATGGCGGCGTTCGCCGAGGCGATGCCGCCTTGGTGGCCATGGCTGCCGCACACCAGCGACTTGGATGGGTACACCCCTTCGTCGACGGCAATGGCCGGGTGATGCGGCTGCACACCCACACCTTGCTCAGCGCCCTGGGGTACACCGGCGGCATGTGGTCGCCCCTGCGGGGCTTCGCCCGGTCCGTCGACCGCTACTACGCGCTGTTGGCCGCCGCCGACGAGCCGCGGCGAGGCGACCTGGACGGCCGGGGCAACCTCAGCGAATCGGCCTTGGTGGACTGGATCGACTATGTGCTGGATGTCTGCATTGACCAGGTGTCGTTCATGCGCTCGATGCTCAACCTGGGTGCTATCGAGCAGCGCATCGCGGCCTGTCTGATCTTCGAGCAGGAGTCGGTCAAGAGCGGCGTGCGCCTGGAGGCTTTGCGCCCCCTTCACTACCTGTTCGTGACTGGCCTGGAAATCGAGCGCGGCGAGTTCAAGCGGATGACCGGGCTGGGCGACCGCACGGCCGTGAACCTGGTTTCGGCGTTGGTGCGCCGGGGGCTGTTGCGCAGCGACACGGTGCAGGGCAAGGTCCGGTTCGGCTTGCCGCTGCACGCGTTGCGTTTCTACTTTCCGGCGCTGTGGCCTGAGGCTGAAGCCGATACGGCGGCGCTGTAGCAGCCAGAGGGCCTACAGCGACGGCTGGCTATGCAGCCAATCGTGCTGCGGCGCCTTGAACACCTTCGAAGATGCTGTCCGCCACTTCTGCCGGGAAGCCGTGCGGCAACCGCGCACGCACCAGCGCCAGCGCCTCGGGCGTTCGCGCCACGAGATCGTCGACCACTGCCTGCGCCGGGCGCCCATCAGCCGTGACGACGCCGTGTCGCGTGCCGAACTCCAGCCAGTGCCTGCGCAGGATGTCCTTCATCTTCCAAGGCGCGTTCTTGGTCCGCACCGCCATGGCCAGCTTGGCCTTGTGCGGCGAGATCTTCGACGGGCCTTCGCCCAGCACCGGATACGCCGACAGCACGTCGTACAGCGGCGTGAGCTGATATCGCCCCCCAGGCCGGACGAAGAGGCTGAAGTTCTTCGCATGGCCGTCGGTGGCGCACAGCATCCAGAACAGCACCTGCGCCTGGAAGAAGACCCGCCGGTCCTGCTCCCGGGCCATCGAGCCTTCCAGCAACTGGAAGATCACGTCGATGCCGGGCCCGCCATCGGCCTCGTACTTGGCCGTCGGCGGCAGGCCCTTGGCCTGGCACATGTCCTCCTGGGGCAGGCGCACCAGGCGCCTGTCCCCGTGCGGCGCCGTCCACCAGACGCGGTCGAATCGTTCGACGGCGAGCACCTTCACGTCTTCGAAGCAGAAGGGCTGGCAGGCTGCCACGGGCAGCCCGTAGGCGGCCAGGATCTGGGCACACAGCCATTCGTTCTCGACCGAGTGGCGCATGTCGAGCTTCATGCCCCCGATCAGGCCGAGCGGCAGCTTCAGGATGTGGGTCGTGGGCGTTGCGCCGCGCGGCAAGTACCACTGGCCATCCATCTGGAGCAGCGCTGTCTTCTCCTGGGCGCCGGCGATCGAGATGCGCAGGTCGGTGTCGTCGCCCGCGAGGCCCAGCACCTGTGGCGTGGTGGTGGCACGCAGCAGGGCGGCCACTTGCGCCTCGGTCAGGGGATCCGCTTCCAGCGGCGCCACGCCGGACGATGCCGTGCCCCTTGTCTGGTCGGGCAGGATCTGCAGCGCGCCGGCACAGTCGCGGCCGGCTTCAGCCAGCAGATCGAAGGCAGCGGTGGAATCGGCTCGGTAGCGGCGCGCCATGCGCTCGCGGATGTCCTTGCTGTCGGGTAGCAGGTTCTCGAACCAGGCCCGGACGTGTGGGCCGCGGTGTGGAAGGTTGCCCGGCATGAAGGGCAGCGACAGCGACAACGGGCGGCCCTGCTCCGAGCGCGTCCAGTCGGGGTCGTACTGCAGGGTGTCGGGCGCGTTCGCCCCGAGGCTCCAGGTGCCGACGAAGGCCCCGTTCATCCACAGCCCTAGAGTCTGGCTGGTCCGGTTCGGGTGGGTCGTCGAGCGGCGTTCCATGATGATCACCAGGCCGGCTTGTCGCCCGCGTCGGGCTGAGTCTCGCCGGTCGGTGAATCAGCCATGCTTGCGGGCTTGCTCAGGACCAGTTCGACGCCGAGGATGCCCAGCAACTTCAGGAGCCTGCCCACGCCGACGGTTTCCGCGTTGCGCTCCAGGGTCGAGTAGGTTTGTTGGGTGACGCCCAGGCGGAGGGCGACTTCGCTCTGGGTCAGGCCCGACTCTTTGCGGAAGGCTTGGAGCAGGACAGACAGTTGCTCGGCTGTGCGCAGGGGGTACTCGCTCATACAGCCTCCAGGATGTGAACGCGATTCACATATCATAGACTGTTTCTGATCTTCACATCCTATGAGCTGTATCGAGGGTCGACAGGTCTGGACGTATGGCATCGCGACGCGGCGTCCTACTCGGCACGATGGGGCGCCGTCTGGCGGGCAACAACCTCACCGTGCGACATGCGCTGTTGATGCAAGTGCCAATGCAAAGACGCAGTAGATGTCCTGTGCACTTCAGCGCAGCTGCCAGCCGGAACTTGGGAAGGCTCACACCTGCGCGAGTCTGAAGGGCCTGCATCTGGACCGTGCTGGCCTGTCTGCCCCGGGCCGGTGTCAGTGCCTGTGCAGGTGGTGGGCGTCGGGCACGTGCGCATGCGCATGGCGCAGGGGCTCGTGGCGGTGACGGTGGCTGTGTTGGGCGCTCGGGTCCGGCATGTGCAGGTCGCCGTGCGGGTGGTGGTGGTGTCCGTCGTCGTGGCGGTGCGCATGCTCGTGCTCCAGCGCCTCGTGCTCGTGTTCGTGCTCATGGGACTCCGCCAGGTGCAGCACCACGCCAGCCAGCATCAGCAGGCTGCCCAGGGCCATCAGCCCGCTGGCGGCGCGATCGCCCAGCACCAGCGCCAGACCGGCGCCGACGAACGGCGCAAAGGCAAAGACCGACCCTGTCCGGGCTGCGCCGAACGCCCGCTGCGCGAGCAGATAGAACCGCAGGCTGAGGCCGTAACCCGTGGCGCCGACGGCCAGCAGCGCCAGGGCCGCGCCTGCCGTGGGCACCGGTTCGCGGAACGCCAGCGCCAGGGTGGCCGACGCGCCCAGCGTAGCCTTGGCCCATACCACCTGCCCCGGGTCACGCTCGGCCAGCGCCCGCGACAGCGTGTTGTCCACGCCCCAGGCCGCGGTGGCCAGCAGCACGGCCAGCAGGTCCCACAGTTGTGCTTCGCCCGTGCGCCCCTGGTCGATCACCAGCACCATGCCGCCGGTCAGCAGCAAGGCCATCGCCGCCCAGACGCGGCCATCCATGGTCTCGCGGTACAGCCGCCAGGCCAGCACGGCCGTGAACAAGGCTTCCAGAGTCAGCATCAACGAAGCACTGGTGCCGCTGGTGTGCTGAAGCCCCCAAGCCAGCGCCACCGGTCCGATGACCGCACCGAAGCCGGCCATGGCCAGCAGCCGGGGCAGGTCGCTGCGCTGCAGGCGGGCTTCGCGTTCGATGCGCTGGCGTGACAGCAGGCCCACGGCGGCAGCCCCGGAATACAGCAGTGCTGCCGTGCTGAATGCGCCCAGCCCGGCTCCGAACTGCTGCACCAGGGGCGTGCTGATTCCGAACAGCAGCGCCGCCAGCAAGGCCAGCAGGCCGCCCCGCAGGGCGGGCAGGCTCGCCAGCGAAGTCATGGCCGAGGCTTCAGCCCCGCACCACCGCCAGCCGCCTGGCGATCTCGGTCTTCAGCCAGATCGCGTCGTGCCCGGGCACGACCAGTTGCATCCCTTGCGCCAGCATTGCCCGCGCCATCTCGGCGCTGCCGCACCAGATGCCGACGAACTTGCCGCAGGCGGCGGCGGCAGCGTGCACGCGGGCGATGGCCGCCGCCAGTTCGGGCTCGGTGTGCGCCGCGCCCGTGCCAAGGCCCAGCGCCAGCCCCAGGTCGCTGGGGCCGATGAACAGGCCGTCGATCGAGGGTTCGGCGGCGATCTCGGCGCAGGCCTCCAGCCCCGCCCTGGTCTCGATCATCGCCAGCGCCAGGACCAGCGCATTGGCCTTCTGGGGGTAGTCTGCGCCGCCCACCAGCATGCCGCGGGCCGGTCCGAAGCTGCGTTCGCCCTCGACGCCCCCCATCGGATAGCGGCAGGCGCGGCCAAAGGCGCGCGCCTCGGCGGCGGAATTCACCAGAGGGCAGATCACGCCCCAGGCGCCTGAATCCAGCGCGCGGTTGATTTCCGGCAGGCTGTTGCCGCCAACCCGAACCAGCGGCACTGCCGGCGTGTGCGACAGCGCCTGCAGCATCGCCACCATCTGCGCATGCCCGGCCATGCCGTGTTGGCAGTCGATGACCACGGCGTCGAAGCCGGCGCTGCCCACCAGTTCGGCGGCGTAGGCCGAATCCAGGCTCATCCAGCCGCTGACGACGCCCGGGCCGGATGCCATGCGTTCACGCAGGTCTTGAATCTTCATTTTGTCGTCTCCTTCAAAGAATTCAGGAAGTGCAGCAGTTCTGCCGCCACCCAGGCCGGATGCTGCATCGGAAACAGGTGGCCGGCGCCCGCCAGGCAGCGGTGCCGGCCCGTGGGTGACAGCGTGGCCAGCGTGGCGCTGTCCGCGGGTGGGCACAGTGTGTCGTGCGCCGCCGACAGGGCCAGCAGCGGCATGGCCAGAGTGTGCCGTGGGGCCAGCAGCCCGGGGCGGGTGGCGGCGTAGGCCAGCTGGTGGGCGAAGCGCTGCAGGCCCACGGCTTCGGCCTGGCGGGCCAGCTCGTCGATGAGACGGCCGTCTTCGCCGATGGCATAGGCCGGCGCCAGCTTGCCGCGCGCCAGCGCCGCCAGCCCCTGCATTTGCGCGGCCCGCAACTGCGCGGTGCGGCGTGTGGCGCCTTGCTCGCCGCCGGCGCGGGCATTGGCCGCCAGCAACACCAGCCCCTCGACCGCGTGCGGGTGGCGCAGCGCCAGATGCAGCGCCACGATGCCGCCCAGCGAATGCCCCACCCACACCGCCGGCGCGGGGGTGCTGGCGGCCAGCCGGGCCACTTCGTCGTCGAGCGTGGCGCACTCGCCCAGCACTTCGACGCGGGCAGCGCAGCCCTGCAGCGCTGCGTGCAGGCTCTCGGCGGTCAGCAGCGTGCCGGGCAGGGCGATGACTTCAGGCCGGGGCAGCTCGGCAGAGGTCTGCACCTTGGCTTGGCCGCGACTCAAGCCAGCATCGGCGGTGGCAGCAGGCTGTGCCTGGCCAGGTGGCCGCCGGCGTCCAGCGTGCGGTCCAGCGCCAGTGCCTGCGCCACCACATCGGCGCTGAATCGCGGCGGCTTGGGCGCATTGCCGCGCACCACCAGCAGGGCCTCGGCGTCGGTGCCGCCGGTGTTGACGAAGCGGCGCGTGCAGCCGGCCGGCAGCGACAGCGTATCCCAGGGGCCCAGCGCGGCCTGCAGCGGGGCAATGTCGCCGTTGAAGGCCACTGCCAGCGGCCCGCTGGCATGCACCAGCACGGCCGGCTCGTCCAGCACGAAGGCCGCGCTGTGCTGCCCGGGCGGCACGCGCAGCCATTCGATCGAGCAGCCCTGCGGTTCGGCCACCGCGGGGTGGTGGTCGCGGTGCTGGCTCAGGCCCCAGCCTACGAAGGGCGCCAGCTGCCAGCCGTGGCCGGGCAGGGCGGTGTCCAGCGTCGCGGTGCGGAAGTCGCGCTGCGCCGGCTTCAGGCCGCGGGCCAGCAGTTCAGGCGCGGACCAGCGGCGCAGCTGGCGCACTTCATCGTCGGGCAGCAGCGGCAGCAGGTCTGTTTCCGGCGGTGGCGCGGAGCCGGGCGGCACGTCGATGAGCTGGTTGTCCCGGCCCAGCCACAGCCCGGTGTCGCGGGCGCGGCGAATCACCTCGGGGCTCCAGAGGATGCCGCCAGTGTCGTCGCCGCCCAGCACCGTCATCAGGAAGCCATGGCGGTTGCCGCTGTTGGTGAAGCCGCGGAACATCCAGGCCGGCATGCAGATCACGTCGCCTTCGTCGAGCACGGCCTCGCCTTCGTCGCCGCGCACGCCCCAGCGCAGCGTGAAGCGGCCTTCACAGGCAATGAAGACTTCGGTCGTGAAGTGCAGGTGCAGATTGTTGGTGATGCCCGGGGCCAGCCCCGCGGCACCGATGTTGAAGCCGTGCGGCTCGCGAAGGTTCACCACCTGCCCGGGGTTCTGCGTGACACCGGGGCCGACGATCGAGTAGTTCTCTTTCGGCGTGCTGCCGGGCAGGCGCACGTCGATGAAGGCGTCGTCGCAGGACCGGTACTGGGCGCGGCGGATGTGCCGGCGCGACATTTCTTCGGGGGTGAGGATCATGGCGTGTGCACTCGGTGTTCAACCCTTGACCGCGCCTTGGGTCAGGCCGGAGACGATCTGTTTCTGGAACAAGGCCACCAGCACGATCAGCGGCAGCGTGATGCTGACCGCGCCGGCCACGCCCTGCATCAGCAGCGCGTCGCTCTCGGCGGTGATGGCGCCGGCAATGGCCGCGGGCATGGTCATGCGTTCGGCATTGGTCAGGGCCGAGGACAGCAGGAAGTCGTTGTAGGCCAGCAGGAAGCTGAAAAGGCCGGTGGTGACCACGCCTGGCCACATCACCGGAATGATGACGCGGCGGAAGGCCTGCAGCCGGGTGCAGCCATCGACCATGGCGGCCTCGTCCAGTTCCTGCGGAATGCTGGCGAAGAAGGAGCGCAGCATCCAGATCGTGAACGGCTGGTTGATGGCCACCAGCACGAACACCAGCGTGAAGGTGGTGTTGCGGATGCCCAGCGCGTCGAACATCACGCCGAAGCTGGGCAGCAGGGTCGAATGCGGCAGCGCGCGAAACACCAGGGCGATGATGAGCAGCCAGAAGCCCACCGCGCCGCGGTAGCGCGCCAGCGCATAGCCGGCCAGGCAACCCACCGTCAGCGAGATTGCCACGGTGCTGGCGGTGACGACGGCGGTGTTGACGAAGTTGCGGTGGAACTCGCGGTCGACCCACAGGCCGCGGTAGTTCTCGAAGGTGATCGGCGCCCACCACTTCAGCGGTGCAGAGAACGCGTCGACATAGCTGCGCAGCGAAATCACCAGCGTCCAGACGATGGGCAGGCTGGCCAGCAGCAGCCAGAGCCCCAGGCCGCCATACAGCAGCCAGGGCCCCAGCGCGGAACGCCGGGCGCTAGCCACCGCGCTGCTCCTTCCAGGTCTTGCGCAGCAGCGGCACCAGCAGCACCGCGATGCCGGCGACCGTCAGCACCGCCGCGGCGCTGGCCTTGTACGGGTTGGCTTCCTGCAGCAGCACGTGGTAGGTGAGGACCTGCACACTGGTGGTGAAGGCGCCCTGCGTGAGCACGATCACGGGTTCGAACACACGGTAGGCGTCCATCAGGTGGATCAGCGTTACGAACACCACCAGCGGCATCAGGTGCGGCAGCGTCACGAAGCGCAGCTTCTGCCAGCGGCTGGCGCCGTCCAGCGTGGCGGCTTCCAGGGCGTCCTGCGGCACACCCTGCAGGCCGGCATAGAACACGATGAAGGCAAAGGGCAGCACGTGCCAGATGCCGTACAGCACCACCAGCAGCTGCGCCGACCAGGGCTGGGCCATCCAGTACAGATCCACGCCCACCTGCGACAGCAAATGCGGCACCAGGCCGTTGTCACGGAACAGCCACTTGATGGCCAGCGCCCCCACCACTGGCGTGATGATGAAGGGCAGCAGCGAAGCCGCGATGAACACGCCCTTGAGCCTCTGCGTGACCCGGTTCATGGCCAGCGCCAGCGCCAGCCCGCCGGCCAGCACGAAGGGCGTGGTGCCGGCGATGTAGAGCATGGTGAAGCGCAGCGCCGCAAGAAACTCGACCGGAGTGCCAGGCGCCGCGTTCGTGGCGGCGTCCAGCCCGAGCTTGGAGCGGTAGTAGTCGGCGCCGACGAAGCTGCAGGACTGCAGCGCCTGTCCGTCGGCGCCGGTGCGGGCGCGCAGCGTCGTCACCGGGTGGGCGCCGAAGGGCCCGGTCTGCTGCACGGTAACCAGCTCCATCTGCAGCGTGCAGTTGTGCACCGACAGCCACAGCGTCGTCGCCAGCGGCAGCGCCAGCAACAGCAGCATCAGCAGCACCGAAGGCGCGACGAAGCTGGCGAAGCTGCGCAGCTTCATGTCGCCCCCGCAGCCGTGCCGAACCGGTGCAGGGCGGCGCTGCGCGACGGCAGGAAGCCCTTTTCGGCCGCGACGCGGCGGTAGCCCGCGGCCGCAGCCGCCAGCACGGCTGCGCCGTCGCGCCCGCCGGCCAGGGCATCTGGCAGGGCCTTGCCGATCTCGCCGATGGCCAGGCCGAAGAAGGGTTCGCCCGGCCACACCGGTGCGCCGGCGGCGCGTGCCGCGGCCACGCCGTCGCCGAAGCGACCCGCGCGCCAGTTCGAGCGCACCCATACGCCCAGTTCGTTGCCGCTGCGCACGGCGTCCTCCGACAGCGCGGCCATCAGCACCTGGAAGGCCGCGTCGCGCTGCTGCGGGGCATTGCGCGGCAGCACCACGGCGTCCCACCACAGGTGCGCTGCCGGCGCGCCGCCGGGCCGCGCGGCTGGCGCCGGCGCGGCCTGCATGCGCCCGGCCACGCGCGAAGCCAGCGGGTCGTCCAGCCGGCTGGCGCGGCTGGCCCACAGCACCCCCATCGCCGCCTTGCCTTGCTGGAATTGGTTGACCACGTCGTCGGCGTTCGAGGCCAGCGCGTTCGGTGTCATGTAGGGCAGCAGCGAACGCATCGTCGCCAGCGCGGCCAGGCCTGCAGCGCCGTGGAAGGCCGGTTGTGCGCTGCCGGGTTCGAACACCCGCCCGCCGTGTGCCACCAGCAGGTTGACGAACTCCACGGCGCTGTCGAAGCCCTTGGCAAAGCCCTGGGCGATGGGGAACTCGATGCTCGGCTCGCGCTGCCCCAGCACCGCCGCGGCCAGAAGCATGTCGGCATAGGTGCCGGGTACGGCCAGGCGGTGGCGTTCGAAGAGGTCGGCGCGGTAGAACAGGCTCTGCGTGTTCTGCAGGAAGGCCAGCGCCATCACCTGCCCGTCCACCCGCACCAGCATGCGTTCTTCCAGCCGCCAGCGTGCGCCGTGACGCTGCACCAGGTCGTCCAGCGGCTGCAGTTCGCGCCGCGCATAGAGGCCTGCGAACACGCCCATCGACACCACCGCCGCGTCGAAAGGCGAGCGCCCGGCCGAGGCAAAGGCCTGTTCGGTTTCGGTGCGGGCTTGCGGCGTGAGCTTGAACACCACCTTCAGCCCCGGCTGACTGCAGCTTTCGGCAATGCGTGCCATGTGCTGCAGCGCCGGGAAGCTGTTGCCGACGATGTTGACCGTTCCGCTGGCCGCGCCCGCCGTGCCTGACGCCGGCCCCGGGCAGGCGCTGTCCGGCTGCGCCAGCAGGCGTGCGGGCAGCACGGCACCGGCCAGCGCGGCGGCGGCCAGCAGCGGGCGGCGGCGCAGCGCTGTCATGCCGGGCCGGCGTCCAGCCGCGCCTGGCTTTGCGCGTCGAAGAGGTGGCAGCGTGCGGCATCCAGGGCCAAGGCCGCCCGTTCGCCGATCCGGGCCTGCTGTGCCTTGCCGGCCTTGGCCGTGACCTTGCCGTTGCCGCACTGCACAGTGAGATAGGTGGCGTCGCCGGTGAGCTCGAACGCGAAGACCTCGCCCTCGATGGCGGCACCGGCGCTGCAGGCAGCGCTGTCGTCGGTGGCCACCACGGCCAGGTCTTCGGGCCGCACGCCCAGCACCGCGTGGGCCAGGTCGGGCCACCCGAAGCCGGGCACGTGCACGCCCGGGGCCTCGAACACGCCGCCTTGCAGCCGCCCGCGCAGCAGGTTCATCGGCGGCGCGCCCACGAAGCCGGCCACGAACAGGTTCGCGGGCCGGTCGTAGATCTCGCGCGGCGTGCCCACCTGCTGGATGCGTGCGCGGCTCATCACCACCACGCGGTCGGCCAGGGTCATGGCCTCGACCTGATCGTGGGTGACGTAGATCGTCGTCACGCCCAGGCTGTGGTGCAGGTGCTTCAGGTAGGCGCGCATGCTCACGCGCAGCTGCGCGTCCAGGTTGCTCAGCGGCTCGTCCATCAGGAACACCGCCGGCCGGCGCACGATGGCGCGCGCCAGGGCCACGCGCTGACGCTGACCGCCCGACAGTTCCTTGGGCCGGCGCTGCAGGTGCTCGGCCAGTTCCACCTGGCGCGCCGCCTGCAGCACGGCGGCCTCGATCTGCGCCGCCGGCAGGCCGCGGATGCGCAGTGGAAAGCCGATGTTCTCGGCCACCGTCATGTTCGGGTACAGGCCATAGCTCTGGAACACCATGGCCACGTCGCGGTCCTTGGGTTCCAGCGTGTTGACGCAGCGCTCGCCGATCCAGACCTCGCCCTCGCTCGGGTCTTCCAGACCGGCGACCATGCGCATGGTCGTGGTCTTGCCGCAGCCGCTGGGGCCCAGCAGGACCAGGAACTCGCCATCGGCGATGTCCAGCGACAGGCGCTCCACCGCGGTTGCAGCGCCCCAGCGCTTGGCCACCTGCTTCAGCTGCACACGCGCCATGCGGCCCCCTTGCGTCGTGTCACAGCAGCTGCATCCACAGTGCCACCTCGTCGAGCAGCAGCCATTCGCGCAAGATGCGCCCGCTGCGGTGGTCGACCTCGGCGTGGGTGATGCCCAGCAGTTCCACCGGCCGCTGTGTCGCCGCCCCATAGCGGCCGCTGCCGACGTGGCGGCCCACGACGCGCCAGCGCATCGCCACGCGCGGGGTGCGCCCGGGCTCGATGCGTTCGGCCAGGCTGTCGATGTGCAGTTCGGCGCCGGCGAAGGCCGCGCTCAGGCCGAACCAGAAGCCTTCGGCGTCGGCCAGGCCCATTCCGGCAAAGCCGCTGGGGCCTCGCAGGTCCAGCGCTTCGTCGGCATGTCGCGCCAGCATGGCCAGATCGCCGGCCCACAGCGCGCGGTAGGTGTGGGCCAACAGCGCCGCGCCTGGCGTGCCGTGCTGGGGGCTGCGCCAGCCTGCGGGTGGTGGCGGCTGGTGCAGCGGCAGCGTGGGCGCGCCGCGCTTTTCAAGCCAGGCCTGGGCCAGGTCTCGCGGGGTGCGGCCCAGCTGCAGCGCGATCGCGCCCTGATCGCGCACCAGCCATTCGTGGACGATGCGGTTGTTCAGGCAGATGCAGTCGGCCACGGTTCGCACGCGCACGCGCAAGCCGCTGGCCGCGCCGAAGGCGCCGTCGCCCAGATGCGTCATCGTCGACGCGATGCGATGCGACGACAGGAAACCCGCTTCGTCGTCGCCGGCGCTGACGATGTCCTCGCACAGCAGCCTTCGGTCGGGGAACTGCTGCAGCGTTTCGAGCGTGCCGCGCACGACCGCGTCCACCCCCTGCTGGGTGCCGCCGGGGGTGATGACGGCGCAGTCGGGTGCGTACCAGTCGCGGATGCGGTCGATCTCGCGCCCTTCCCAGATGCGCGCGGTGATGACGCGGATGTAGTCGTCCAGGCTGGCGAAGACGGGGTCGAAGCCCTTCATGCCGGCCGTCATGCCCCACTCCCCGGCGGCCGGCGCGCCGACTGGCGCAACACCAGCGTTGCCGGTACCAGCACCTGCTCGCGCGACACCGCGTCGTCTTCCAGCTGCTGCAGCAGGGTGCCCACGGTGGCCTCGATCATGGCGGTGGCGTCCTGGGCCACGGTGGTCAGTGCGTAGGAGCCCCAGGCGGCCTGCGGCACGTCGTCGTAGCCCACCACCGAAACGTCCTCGGGCACGCGCAGGCCCAGTTCCAGCCGCAGCACGTCCATGGCCGCGAACGCCATGTGGTCGCTGGCCACGAACAGCGCGTCGGGCCGTTCGCCGGGGGCCATCAGCGGGCCGAACAGTTCGCGCGTGGCCTGGCGGGCGCGTTCGAAGTCGTAGTCGCCGCTGGCGCGTGCCACCACGCGCAGGCCGCGTTCGGCCAGGCCGTCGCGCAGCCCCCGCTCACGGTCCTGGTTGGTCGACGTGTCCTCGGCGCCGGCCAGGTAGGCCACGCGCTGGTGGCCGCCGTCGGCGAGGAAGTTCGCCACTGCCCTGCCGCCGCCGTGGTTGTCGCTGCTGACGGTGCTGACACTGCCGGCGCGGGTGCTGCGGTTGAACATCACCACCGGGATGCGCGCATCGGCGATCTGCTGCGCCAGTCCCGACGAGAGCTGGGTCGAGGCCATCACGATGCCGTCGACCTGGTAGCGCATCAGCTCGACCAGCAGTTCGTCGGCATCCTGGGTCTGGGTGATGAACAGCAGCACGTGGTAGCCGTCCTGCTGCAGGCGCTGCGACAGCCGTTCCACCACCAGCGGGTAGAACTGGTTCTGCAGGTTCGACATCACCAGGGCGATCATGCGCGACCGCCGCGTGCTCAAGGTGCGGGCGATGGCGTTGGGCCGGTAGCCGAGCTTGCGCGCGGCTTCGAGCACGCGCGCCCGCGTGTCGGGCGACACGCTGGCGCCCGGCGTGAAGCTGCGGCTGACGGCCGACTGCGAGACCTCGGCGAGGCGGGCAACGTCGATCGAGGTCACGGGTGACTTGGCCATGGCGGAGCCCGGGCGCGGCAGCGCGGGGCGGTTCGGGTGCGACATGGGCGCCATCATGACGCGGTCCCCCGGCGCGCCGCGTCCAGCGGCATCGCGCTGGCCAGCGCGTGCCCGCATCGGGCGGCGGCCAGGTGGCAGGGCTTCGGATGGCGGATCAAGCGTTCTCCCCGAGTGAAGGTCACTGCTCGAGGGTCGGTGTTCGAGCCGAGCGAGCTGCATACGTATGCAGTTTTGACATCGTGAACGAGACGCCTGCCGGAGTCAAGCCGGCTCGGGGTGCCCACGGTCCCGGGAAAACACCAGCAGCGCCAGCCCGCTTCAGCGGCCCGCGTCGAGCGGCGCAAGCAGGTCCACGCCCATCTGCAGCATCAGGTGGGGCAGGTCGATCAGCACCCAGTTTTCGGTCAGCAGACGGCCGTCATGGCGCCACCAGTCCATGACGCGCATGCCGACGCGCCGGCCCGTGGCGGGAACGCCCAGGTAGTCGCCCGCATGGGTGGCCACGACGCTGGGCCAGCCGGTGGAAGCCACGAACGGCCCTTCGGCCAGGCGGGCGCGGTGGCCATTGCCGCGGCGGTCGGGGAAAGCGTGCAGGAAAGGCGCCTGGTGGTGGCGCTGGAAGCCGCTGACGCCGCGCGTGCTGCCGATGCCGCAGGGCCCGTACCACATCATGTTGGGGTGCCAGAAGCGCGGCATGCCCATCGAGTCGAGGTTCTTGCCGTCGAAGGCGAACAGCCCGGCCACCATGGCCAGCACCAGCCGCATGCTGTGCTCGCCCGGCGCCGGGTCGCTGGCGCCCAGCAGCAGGCCGTCGTGCTGCGCCGGGCCGGGGACGAGCCAGTCCAGGCCGCTGCTGGGCGGCAGCAGGCAACGCCCGGCTTGGCGCGCGAGGTCGACGATATCGAGCAGAACCCGCGCCTCGGTGATGCGACCGGGGCGACCGGGGCGACCGGGGCCCCGGCCACCGCCGTCCGGCCCGGGTTCCCAGCGATAGAACTCGCCGAAGCGCAGCGCCACCGGCTCGCCCGTGGCCGGGATGCCCAGCCAGGGCCGGGTGAAGGTGCCCACGTAGTGCCCGGCGGCGGTGGCCCACCAGCCTTCGCCGCGCACCGCGGGTGGCGAATGGCCCACCACGCCTTCGGGCGGGCTGGTCCAGTGGCCGCCGAAGAACAGGTCGGTGCGGCGCTCCAGGTCGGGCATGGCCGCCTGCAGCGGTGCCCACAGGTGCTGGTGGACGACCCCCGGACCCTGCAGTTCGTTGACGGGGTGCGAGACATGCCAGGTCGCCTCGGGCGCCAGCGCCGTGTGCAGCGCCGCGGCGGTGTCCGGCCCGGGAGTGCGCTGCAGCAGTTGCCAGACATCGGCCTTGCAACGTGCCAGCAGGGCAGGGTGATCGCGGGCTGGAATGGACATGGCGTTCATGAGGTCGACGGCTGTTGGAGCCTGCCGCCAGGGCGCAGGCCCAGGCAAGGGCTGACGGATCGGGGTTTACACCAGCCGATGCAAAATCCTAATGCATACGCTTGCAACGCGCCAGCGCGGCATGCAAACTGCACGGCGCCGGAACGGGGAGCTGCGCAGTGGGCGCAGCGAGGTCCCGCCAGCCGGCCATCAACGGAGCGACGGCATGACGGCAAAGACTCGGCGGGTCCTGGTGCGCGACATCGCGCTGGTGTGTGCGGCCTGGGCCGCCGTGGCAGGCGTGGCGCAGGCGCAAAGCCCGGGCGCTCCGTCCGGCCCGGCCGCTGCGGCCGACAGCGGCCAGCTCACCACCATCACCGTCACCGCCAACCGCCGCATCGAAGACCAGCAAAAGGTGGGCGTGTCGGTGACGGCGCTGTCGGGCGAGCGTCTGGCCGAACGCAACATCCTCGACCTGTCGCAGATCGAAGGCCTTTCGCCCGGCTTCACCTTCGGCAAGTCGGGCGTCGACGCGCGGCCGGCCATTCGCGGCGTGCGCACGGAGAACGTCGCTGTCAACGCCGACACCACCATCGGTTTCTTCGTCGACGGCATCTACAAGTCGCGGGCGCAGCAGGCCATGCTGGGCTTCGTCGACGTCGGCCGGGTCGAGATCCAGCGTGGCCCGCAGGGCACGCTTTTCGGCCGCAACACCTTCGGTGGCAACATCGTCATCACCACCAATGCCCCGGTCCTCGGCAGCACCGAAGCGGCTGCGAACCTCACGCTGGGCAACTTCGGCAAGCGCCGCTTCGACGGCGCGCTGAACCTGCCGCTGGGCGACAGTGCGGCGTTCCGTGTGGCCGCGGCGGTGGAGAAGGCCGACCCCTGGGTGAAGAACGACTTCAACCCCAGCGCTGGCCTGTTCGACCAGGACCTGCGCTTCGTGCGCGCCAGCCTGGCCTTCAAGCCGCTGCGCAACCTGGACATCGTGCTGCGCGCCGACGGCACGCAGCAGCGAGGCAATGGCGGCTCGGCCTTCGGCTACAAGCTGGCGGGCACCTTCGTGCACACGCCTTCGTGCCAGCAGCTCTTCAACGCCACCGTGGTGAACATCAACTCGCGCGGTGGCAACCGCGACAACGTCAACGACTGCACGCGCACCCAGGGTGCCGGCGCTGGCACGGGCGCGAACGCAGCCGGCACGGCCGTCGACCTGGGCGTGCCGCTCTACCGCCCTGGACAACTCGACCGCATCGACAACGACTACCGACCCATTCTGAAGCTGGACGACCGCAATCTCTCGGCCGATGTCAGCCTGCGCCTGCCGGCCTTCACGCTGAAGTCGATCACCGGCTACGCCGACTTCGATGCCGAGCGTTCGCAGGACACCGACTTCTCGGCCTCCACCATCGGCCTGGACTACCAGCGCACGGCGGCCAAGACGTTGACGCAGGAATTCCAGATCCTGTCCGAAGGCGCGGGCGCGCTGGGTTATGTCGCGGGTGTCTATCTGTTCAAGGACGAGCTGACGGGCCTGTTCATCAACCAGCAGTTCGACCGGACAATCCGTTCCGCGGCCTTGACCACGCCACTCGCCCTGCCGCAGAACGGCGCCGGCTTCTACGACCTGCAGAAACCGAAAACCAGTTCCACCGCCGTCTACGGCCAGCTCAGCCTGCGCACCAGCGAAGCGCTGAGCTTCACCGCCGGCCTGCGTCACACCCGTGACAAGAAGTCGTTCAAGTTCGCGAACGCGAACTCGGTGCTGCCGCTGGTCAACGGCGCGCCCGCGGGCACGCAGATCGGTCTGGCCACGCCGCTGCCCGGCGACGCCGCCTTCGGCGCGGCCGGTGCCACCAACTGCACGGGCTCGAATGCGCAGCCGGGCTTCAGCTGCCTGGCGGGCACGAACACCGTAACCGGCGCCACCTACAACGACGCCACCTTCAGCAAGACCACAGGGCGCTTCGCCGCCGACTACAAGCTCTCGGCCTCGCAGCTGATCTTCGCTTCGGTCTCCACCGGTTTCCGTTCCGGCGGCTTCAACTCGGGCCAGGCGCTGCAAGCCGTGCGCACTTTCAAGCCCGAGGAAGTCACGGCCTTCGAGGTTGGCTCGAAGAACCGTTTCCTGGGCGACCGGCTGCAGGTCAACGCCGCGGCCTACAGCAACCGCTACACCAACCTGCAGGAACAGCGCCAGATCGCCGTGGGTGCCACCACCATCTCGACCATCTTCAACGCCGCCAAGGCCAAGGCCAACGGCTTCGAGCTGGAAACCGAATGGCGCGCCACGCGCCAGCTCACCCTGGGCGGGACGCTGACGCTGCTGGACGCCAAGTACACCAGCTTCCCCGACGTGGCCTTGCCTTTCGGCACCTCGATCCTGGTGGCCGACCCGTCGTCGACCACGGCCCAGCTGGACGCCAGCGGTGTCGTCATCGCGCCCGCCGGCCAGCGGCGCATCTTCGCGCCGGGCTACCGCTGCGGTGTGGTGCCGGGCACCGGCGGCACCGGCCAGCCGGCGGCCACCTTCGGCTGCGACCTCAGCGGCAACAAGCTGCCCTACAGCCCCGAGCGCCAGGCTTCGCTCTTTGCCAAATACGACATCGGCCTGGGCTCGATGGGCGTGCTGACGCCGCTGCTGGCCGTCAGCTACTCCAGCGGCTTCTATGGTCAGCCCAGCAATGCCGACTTCGAGAAGCAGGGCGCCTACACCAAGGCCGACTTCAAGCTGAACTGGAAGATCAGCGACACGCTTTCGGTGCAGGGCTATGTCGACAACATCGGCGACAAGCAGACGATCAACCGCTTCGTCTGGGGCGGCGGCGGCGCGCTGCAGGTCAGCGGGGCGATGCCGCGTACCTTCGGGTTGCGCGCGTCCTACGCGCTGTTCTGAAGCCGGCGCTGCAGCCCATGGCTCGCCTGCGCACCACCCACGTCGGCAGCCTGCCGCGCAGCCAGCGCGTCGTCGACCAGATCTTCGCCCGCGAAAAAGGCGAGCCAGTCGACGAGGCCACGTTCGACGCCATCATGGCGGCGGCGATCGACGCCTGCGTGGCGCGCCAGGTGGCCGCTGGCGTGGACATCGTCAGCGACGGCGAGATGAGCAAGATCAGCTACGCCACCTACATCAAGGACCGCTACACCGGTTTCGACGGCGACAGCCCGCGACGCACCCCGGCCGACCTGCAGGACTACCCCGGCTTCATGGACCGCCTGCGCAAGAGCGGCGGCACGCCCAGCTACCGTCGGCCCTGCTGCGTGGGCCCCATTGCGCTGAAGACCCTGGAACCTCTGCACAAGGACATCTGCCACCTGAAGGCCGCGGCGGCCCGGCATGGCGCCCAGGCGATGTTCATGAACGCGGCCTCGCCCGGCGTGGTGGCGCTGTTCCAGCCCAACCAGCACTACGCCAGCGACGACGCCTACCTGCAGGCCCTGGCCCATGCGCTGCGCCATGAATACCACGCCATCGTCGACGCCGGCCTGATGCTGCAGATCGACTCGCCCGACCTGGGCCTGGGCCGGCACATGATGTACAAGGACCTGGACGAGGCGGCCTATCTGGCGCGCATCGAGCGCCATGTCGAGGCATTGAACGAGGCGCTGGTGGCCATTCCCGCCGACCGCGTGCGCATGCACGTGTGCTGGGGCAACTACGAAGGCCCGCACCACAAGGACGTGCCGCTGGCCACCATCCTGCCCACGGTGTTGAAGGCCAAGCCCCAGGGCTTGCTGTTCGAGACCGCCAACCCGCGCCATGGCCATGAATGGGCCACCATCGCCGAAATGCGCCACCGCATTCCCGAAGACAAGCTGCTGATTCCCGGCGTGCTGGACACGACCACCAACTTCATCGAACACCCGCAGCTCATCGCCCAGCGCCTGCAGCGCTTCGTCGACATCGTCGGCGCCGATCGCGTGATGGCGGGCAGCGACTGCGGTTTCGGTACCTTCGCCGGCTTCGGCGCGGTCGACGAGGACATCGTCTACGCCAAGCTCGCGGCCATGGCCGAAGGGGCGGCGCGGGTGCTGCACAACCCGGCCTGAGGACCGGTCTCCCCAGCGCCAGTAGGGCGCCGCCCCCGGCGGCTATGGTGTGGGCCTTTAACGCTGAAGGAGCCACCGACATGCCCGTGGGCTGGTTGACCGTGCTGAAACTCGTGCCCTGGGTCGAGGTGATCAAGAATGCCCCGGCCATTGCCGATGGCGCCAAGAAGCTCTGGACCACGGTGGGCGGGTCGACACCCTTGCGCGACGCGCCCGCCGGCACCGACGTGGTGGCGGCCGACGCCGCCGCCGCTGCCGACCCGGCTTCGGCCGTGACGGCGCTTCAGGCGCGCGTGGTGCACGCCGAAGCGGCCGTGGCCGAACTGCAGGCGCAGATGCAGGCCTCGTCGGAACTCATCAAGGCGCTGGCCGAGCAGAACGCCGAACTCGTCAGGCGCGTGGAGATGAACCGGTCCCGCACCACCTGGCTGTTCGGCTTGCTGCTGGTGGTCGCGGTCATCGCAGGTTTCGGTCTCGCTGTGACCTGATCGACCGCATCGACTTCAGGCCAGGTCGAACCGGTCCAGGTGCATCACCTTGGTCCAGGCGGCGGCGAAGTCGCGCACGAACTTCGCCGCGCCGTCCGCCTGGGCATAGACCTCGGCCAGGGCACGAAGCTGCGAATTCGAACCAAAGGCCAGATCGACGCGGGTGGCCGTCCACTTCAGGGCGCCGGACCGGCGGTCACGACCCTCGAAGCGGTTGTCGCCGCTGGGCTTCCAGACCGTGGCCATGTCCACCAGGTTGACGAAGAAGTCGTTCGTCAGCTGACCAGGCCTGTGCGTGAAGACGCCGTGGCTGGCGCCGTCGGTGTTCGCACCCAGCACGCGCAGGCCGCCCACCAGCACCGTCATCTCGGGCGCGCTCAGCGTCAGCAGCTGCGCCCGGTCCACCAGCATGCGCTCGGGCGAGACGCTGAGCGCGGTCTTGCGGAAATTGCGGAACCCGTCGGCCTGCGGTTCCATCGGGGCGAAGGAGTCGGCGTCGGTCTGTTCGACCGTGGCGTCGGTGCGTCCGGGAGCAAAGGGCAGCGACAGCGCCTGTCCTGCAGCCTGGGCCGCGGTTTCGACGCCCGCGTCACCTGCCAGCACGATCAGGTCGGCCAGCGACACCTTCTTGCCTCCCGCCTGGGCCGCATTGAAGGCGGCCTGCACGGCTTGCAGCGCCGCCAGCACCCTGGCCAGCTGCGCCGGCTGGTTCACCGCCCAGTCCTTCTGCGGTGCCAGCCGCACACGTGCGCCGTTCGCGCCACCCCGCTTGTCGCTGCCACGGAAGCTCGAGGCCGAAGCCCAGGCCGTGGCCACCAGGTCGCTCACCGAGAGCCCGGTGGCCAGCACGCGGGCCTTCAGCTCGGCGACGTCGGCCGCGTTGATGAGGGGGTGGTCGACGGCTGGCACCGGGTCCTGCCAGATCAGGTCTTCGGCCGGCACCTCCGGGCCCAGGTACAGGCGCTTGGGCCCCATGTCGCGGTGCGTCAGCTTGAACCAGGCGCGGGCGTAGGCGTCGGCGAACTCGTCCGGGTGGGCCATGAAATGGCGCGAGATCTTCTCGTAGGCCGGGTCCATGCGCAGCGACAGGTCGGCCGTGGTCATCATCGGCGCGTGTTTCAGGCCGGGTACATGGGCGTCGGGAATCATGTCCTCCGGCGCCACGTCCCGGGCCTGCCACTGGTGCGCGCCGGATGGGCTCTTCACGAGATCCCACTCGTACTTGAACAGCACCTTGAAGTAGCCCATGTCCCAGGTCGTGGGGTGGGGCTTCCAGGCGCCTTCGATGCCGCTGGTGGTGGTGTCGGCGCCATGGCCGCTGCCGTGCCGGTTGATCCAGCCGAAGCCCATGTTCTCCATCGGCGCGCCTTCGGGCTCGGTGCCCACCAGCTTCGGGTCGCCGGCGCCGTGGGCCTTGCCGAAGGTGTGGCCGCCGGCCACCAGGGCCACGGTCTCGACGTCGTTCATCGCCATGCGGGCGAAGGTCTCGCGCACGTCGCGGCCCGAAGCCACCGGGTCGGGCTTGCCGTCGGGCCCCTCGGGGTTCACGTAGATCAGGCCCATCTGGACGGCGGCCAGCGGGTTGGCGAGTTCGCGCTCGCCGCTGTAGCGGCTGTCGGCCTTGTCGCTGGTGGCCAGCCATTGCTTTTCCGCGCCCCAGAAGATGTCTTCCTCGGGCGCCCAGATGTCCACGCGGCCCCCGCCGAAGCCGAGGCACTTGAAGCCCATGGTCTCCATCGCGACGTTGCCAGCCAGGATCATCAGGTCGGCCCAGCTGATGGCATTGCCGTACTTCTGCTTGACGGGCCACAGCAGCCGCCTGGCCTTGTCCAGGTTGCCGTTGTCGGGCCAGCTGTTCAGCGGCGCAAAGCGCTGGTTGCCGGTGGCCGCGCCGCCGCGCCCGTCGGCCGTGCGGTAGGTGCCGGCACTGTGCCAGGCCATGCGGATGAACAGGCCGCCGTAATGGCCCCAGTCGGCCGGCCACCAGTCCTGGGAGTCGGTCATCAGGGTGGCCAGGTCTTTCTTCAGCGCCGCGTAGTCGATCCGGCTGAACGCCGCCGCGTAGTCGAATCCGGCGTCCATGGGGTTGCTGGTGGGCGTGTGCTGGTGAAGGATGCTCAAGTTGAGCTGCTCAGGCCACCAATCGGCATTCGACTGGGCGCCCAGGGTGGTGCGCGCACCGGCGTGGTGGACGGGGCATCGGGTTTCGCTCATGGGTGTCTCCTGGGTGATTTCACGGGAATCTACGGGGAATCGATAGTTTTCATCAAGCTAAACACGGTATCCAGTTGAGTCTGACAATTGCGAATATTGCCGTGCTGCATCGCGATGACGGGTTTTGCTGATGCAGATCATCTTCGCCAAGAGCCTGGCCCTCCTAACATCGAGCCATTGGATTCAAGGCAGTCCCCATGCACGAAGTCACTGCACCCGTTCCGGCCTTGGGCACGCTGTTCGAACATCTGGCCGATGCGGTCTACCTGCTCGACCCCGACAGCTCGAACATCATCTGGGGCAACCGAGCCGCCTGGGAAAGCCTGGGCATGGCCCCCGACGAAGTGCTCAACCATAGCGTGCTGAGCCTGCAGAAGGACGTGACCGGCGTGCCGCAGTGGAGCGACATCGCCGCCGTCATCCGCAGTTCCAGGTGCTTCACCTTCGTGGGCCGGCACCGCCACGCCCTGGGGTACGAGGTGCCCGTCGAGGTGAACACCACCCTCTTCAGGGACGGCGACCAGGAGTACTTCCTCTCGGTGGCGCGCGACATTTCCCGGCGCATGGCCCTGGAAACCGACCTGAAGAAACGGGAGAACCAGCTGTGGTTTGCCCTGAACGAGGCCATGGACGGCCTGTGGGACTGGGAAGTGACGACGGGCGCCGTGTTCTTCAGCCCGCAGCTCAAGCGCATCCTGGGCTACGGGCCCGACGAGATGGCGCCGACACTCGCCACCTGGTCGTCGAACATCCACCCCGACGATGCCGAGCGCGTGTCGCTGGTGCTTAACGAACATCTGCAGGGCAAGCGCCAGCGCTACGAAGCGCGCTACAGGCTGCGTAACCGCAACGGCAGCTATCTGTGGGTGCTGGACCGCGGGCGTGTGTGCGAGCGCGACGGCTCCGGCGCGGCCACGCGCGTGGTCGGCATGGTGCAGGACATCACCGAACAGACCGAGGCGCAGGCGGCGCTGCAACGCAGCGAACAGGAGCAGCGCACGCTGATCACGGCGCTGCCCGACGTGATCATGCGCCTGAACCGGCAGGGGCAGCATCTGTTCGTGTCCGAAAACGTCGGCGTGCTGCTGCCGCTTTCCGCGCCCGAGGTGGTGGGCCGCACCCACCGCGAGCTCGGCTTGCCCGAGTCGCTGTGCCGGCAATGGGACGACATCGTCGAAAGCGTATTCGCCACCGGCCAGGCGCACGAGTCCGAGTTCGCGCTCGACACTCCCGAAGGAACCCGCACGATCGGCTGCCGCGTGCTGCCCGACCGGGATGCGGTGCTGGGCGTGCGCACGGTGCTGGTGGTGTGCCGCGACGTCACGGCCCGCCGCCAGGCCGAAGCCGAGCTCGCACGCTACCGCGACCATCTCGAAGACCTGGTGGCCGAGCGCACCGCTGCGCTGTCGGAGGCCAAGGCCAGTGCCGAGGCTGCCAACCGCGCGAAGAGCCGCTTCCTGGCGCACATGAGCCACGAGCTGCGCACGCCGATGAGCGCGATCCTGGGCATGACCGGGCTGGCCCTGCAGCGCGCCGAGGATCCCGTGCTTCGCGATCAGCTGGGCAAGGCCGAACAGGCTTCGCTGCACCTGCTGAACCTGATCAACGACATCCTGGACCTGTCGAAGATCGAGGCCGAGCGCATGACGCTGGAGCAGACGGACTTCAAGCTGGCCAGCGTTCTGGACAGCGTGGTCTACCTCACCAGCCACAGGGCCGGCGAGAAGGGGCTGCAGCTGGTCGTCGAGCTCGACCCGGGCCTGGCGGGGCGCAGTTTTTCGGGCGACCCGCTGCGGCTCAAGCAGATCCTGCTGAACCTGACCGACAACGCCATCAAGTTCACCTCGCAGGGGCAGGTCCTGGTGCGGGTGCGCTGCCTGCAGGCGCAGGCCGACGGCCTGTTGCTGCGTTTCGAGGTCACCGACCAGGGCATCGGCATCGAACCCGAAGCCTGTGATCGGCTGTTCCGGCCCTTCGAGCAGGCCGATGACTCGACAACGCGACGTTTCGGCGGCACCGGGCTGGGCCTGGCCATCTGTCGCCAGCTGGTCCAGATGATGGGCGGGCAGATCGGCGTGGACAGCACGCTTGGCCAGGGCAGCAGCTTCTGGTTCGTTCTGAGCTTGCATCCTGGGCGCCGGGCCGGCCTGAAGGCGCCCGTTCGCGGTGCCGCCGCGCTGCGCGACGAACTGAGAAGGCGGTTTGCCGGCGCGGCCGTGCTGATTGCCGAGGACGACATGGTCAGCCGCGAGGTGTCGGCGACGATGCTCCAGCAGGCCGGGCTGCGGGTGGACCTGGCTGACGATGGCCTGCGGGCACTGGAGATGACGCGGCAGCAGGCCTATGTGCTGATCCTGATGGACATGCAGATGCCGCAGATGAACGGCATCGACGCCACCCGCAGCATCCGCCACGAAGCGCTGAACCGGCAGACACCGATCCTGGCCCTGACCGCCAACGCTTTCGAGGAAGACCGCGAACTGTGCATGCAAGCCGGCATGGACGGCCACCTGACCAAGCCCATCGACGCTGCGCGTCTGTACGAGGCAGCGCTGGTGCAGTTGGAGAAGTCCTCGAGCACTGCCTTGCCCCAGGCGGCCTGACAACCCGCTGCGGCCTGGGCGTGGGCTCCCGCGTCGGCGCGCGGTTGACAGCAGGTCCGGCTCGGTGCCAGCATTCGCCGCGGCGCGAGCAGGGCGCCGCCGGATCCGCGGACAGGGCTGCGCCCACCTGCATCGACGGCTTCGTGCTTCGATTGCCATCCTTTGTGCGGCCTGACCGCGCGGATCGCAGGCCTTCATGCACGGAGGATTCATGAACCGCCCTACTCCTGCCCGCGCCGCTGGTGCCAGCCTGGCACTGGCCGACCACCCCGACCCCGACCAACTGCGCCGCCAGGCCAAGGAACTGCTGCGCGCCTGGCGCAGAGCCGAACCTGAAGCGCTGGCGCGCGTGGCCCCGCTGGCCTTGCCGGCACCACCCCGGCTGGCTCAGGCCCAGCTGGTCGTCGCGCGTGAATACGGCCTGCCCAGCTGGCCGGCCTTGGTCGCTGAAGTCGAGCGCCGGCGCAGCGCCGCGCTGGACGAGCTGCCCTTCACCGAACGTGTGCTCGCGCTGGCCCTGGGACGCGGCTACGACGCTCCGCGCCCGGCCCAGGCGCTGGCGCTGCTGCGCAGCCGGCCAGGGCTGCGCACGCCGGCCTTGCGGTTGCTGCAGGGCGAGGTGGTCGATCTGCCGCCCGACCAGGCCTTGCCGCCCTGGAACCTGCTGCCGCTGGTGCTGGTGGCGTTTTCATCGTTGGCCACCGTGGGCCTGGAAGAAGCGCTGGTGTCAGCGTTGGACAGGCTGGTGGCCGCAGGCGCCGACCCGAACGCCGGGTTGCCCGACCCCGCCTTCCCTGACCGGCCGCTGCCGGCGCTGTACGGAGCGGTGGCCCGGTCGCGCAGCGCGGCCATGGTGCAGCGCCTGCTGGACGCCGGTGCCGACCCGAACGACAAGGAATCGCTGTATCACGCCGTGGAACAGGACGACCGGCGCATCGTCGCGGCCCTGGTGGCGGCAGGCGCGCGCTGGGGCGGCACGAATGCCTTGCACCGCCAGCTCGACTTCGATGCCCTGCCGCACCTGCAGCAGGTGCTGGCGCTGGGCGCCGACGCCAACGAGCTGTCGGGCACGCGCCCGCTGCACCATGCCGTGCAGCGCGGCCGTTCACTCGAATGCCTGCAGCTGCTGGTGGCCCATGGCGCCGATGTCGCCGGGCGCGACGCCCATGGCCATGGCCTGGCCCGGGCGGCGGCGCGCGCCGGCCGGCGCGATGTGCTGGACTGGCTGGCCGGCCTGGGCCAGGAGCCGCCCAGCGGCCTGCACGACCGCTTCGTCGCCGCCTGCGCAGCGGCCGACGAAGCCGCTGCGCGTGCCCTGCTGGCCCAGCAGCCGAACCTGCTTGAGGCCCTGTCGCCAGCCGACCTGCAATTGCTGCCCGAGCAGGCGCAGCGCGGCGAACTCTCGGCGGTGCGCCTGATGCTGGTCCTGGGCTGGCCGGTCGACGTGCCCGGCCCCTGGGAGGCCAGCGCCTTGAACCAGGCCGCTTTCCGCGGCGATGTCGAGATGGTTGCGCTGCTGCTGCAGCACGGCGCGCGCTGGCATGAACGCAACGGCTATGGCGGCACGGCCCTGGGCAGCTGCCTGCACGCCGGCTGCAACGAGCCCGTCGCCGGCGGCGACTATGCCGGCGTGCTGCGGCTTCTGCTGGCCGACGGCGCCCCGGCGCCCGAGGACGACGACGACCTGAGTGACGAGATGGCCGCTATCGTGGCCGACTTCAGCCCGCCCGCCTGAGCCCGCCCCGAACCGGGGCGCTCTGCGACCGCCGTAGTCCAGCCGTCCCGCCACCGCCGCCATCCTGGCGCCGTATCGCCACCATCACCTTGGGGGCGCGCGGCTTGCCGCCGGGTCCGGCCTGACCGTCAGGCCGCGTCCTCGGCGTCCAGGGCGGCCTGGCGCGCGCCCGGGTTCAGGCGGGCGCCTCAGCCGCCCGGCTTGACCATCGGCCAGCCGCGACGCGCCCACTCGGCCATGCCGCCGTGGACGAAGCGCACGTGGCCGTAGCCGCGCTCGCGCAAGGCCCGCAGGGTGGCTGCAGAGCGGTTCTGCGTATTGCAGATGAGAAGCACGGGTTGGGCCGGGTCGGTCGGAATCTCGGCCAGGCGTCGCGGCAGCTGCCGCATCGGCAGCAGCCTGGCACCGGCGGCTACGCCCGTGGCGTGCTCGTCGGGCTCGCGGATGTCGATCAGCACCGCCCGCCCAGCCTCGTGTTCAGCCCGGGCCTGCTCCAGGCCGACGGAATCGCTCTCGGCCAGCACCTCGCGGCAGGCGGCTGCCAGCGTGGCGGCGGCCAAGATGCCAGCGGTCATGGCCAGGCGCCTGGCGCGCGAGACAGGGGCGGACAGCACAGAGGGTGCGCCAGGGGTTGTTTGCTGGAAAGCCATGGCCTGGGTCTGGGGCGGGTCGGTCGGGGCCTGCAAGTTCTTTTTCATCAGTCTACGCTGATATTTATCGGGCTGCTGGTGGTGGCCAGCGCACCACGCCCGACTCTCAGACAAGGGGGGTTTCCCACGCATCGATGCTTGACAGGAGTGCAAGCTCATCTGCTAGTGTCCGGGGCCGTGCAAACGTATGGGGTTGGCTGTCACGCCCCATTTGTCTGCCGGCAACCCACGAATGCGTGTCGGGCCCACCGGCGGAGCACTCGGTGTCTTCCACTCCAGCCCATCCAGGCCATGACCACGCCCCCGCCTCCTTCATCCCCCCCAGGCCAGCCTGAAGCCCAGCCTCGGGCGTCGGCTTTTGCGCCCCTGTCGCCCGATGCCGACCCGGACGCGACGCAGATCATCTCCTTGCCCAACGCCGACGCCTTGCAGTCCCCCGCTGCGGCCACCGGGCCGGAAACCGGCTCCACCCGCCACACCGTGCCAGACGACGCCACGGTGATCATGGCCGCCGCGACGCCACGCCCGGTCACCCTGGGCCCGAATGGGTCGCCCGCGCCTGCCGATGGCGACGACCGGACGATCATCGCGCCGGCCTCCGACAGCCGCTTCGGCGCCTTGACATCCAGCGGTGCCACGCCAAGCCGCAGCTTTGCCGACACCGCGCCCCCTGGCGGCCGCCAGGACAGCATCGGCCGCGACTCCATGCTGCCGGGCGAGACGGTGCACGGCCGCGGCCCGGGTGGGTCGACCTTGCCCCATGGCGGCCTGGGCCTCACCGCCATCGGTGGCGTGAGCGCCGGCGACGGCCTGGAGGCCGGGCGCGTGCGTCAGGTCGGCCGCTACCTGGTGAAGGCCCGCCTGGGCCGCGGCGGCATGGCCACCGTCTACCGCGCCAGCGACCCGCAGATCGGTCGCGACGTGGCCATCAAGTTCCTCCACGCCTCGCTCAGTGAGGACGACGAATGCCGGATGCGCTTCCTGCGCGAGGCGCGAGCGGCCGGCGGCCTGTCGCACCCCAACATCGTCGTCGTGCATGACGTCGGCGAGATCGAGAGCCGGCCCTACATGGCGATGGAGCTGATCGACGGCCAGCCGCTGTCGGAGACGCTCGAGAAGAGTCGCACCCTGCCGATACGCGACGTCGTCATCATCGGGCTGCAACTGGCCCGGGCGCTGGAATATGCGCACGCCCGTGGCATCGTGCACCGCGACATCAAGCCCGGCAACATCATGCTGCTGGGCGACGGCCAGACCATCAAGGTGGCCGATTTCGGCATCGCCCACATGGACGACGGCCAGGTCGAACAGCGCACCGTGGTCGGGGCGGTGATGGGCACGCCACAGTACATGTCGCCCGAACAGACCCGGGGCGAAAAGGTCGATGGACGGTCGGACCTGTTCTCGGCCGGCATCGTGCTGTACCAGATGCTCGCCGGTGAGCGCCCCTTCCGCGGCGACAGCCTGGTGGCTGTGGCCACCCGCATCGCCACCGAAGACCCGCCGCCGCTGAACCAGAAGCGCCCCGACGTGCCGCCTTCGCTGCGCCGGGTGGTCGACCGCTGCCTGGCCAAGCAGCCGGCACAGCGCTACCAGAGCGGCAAGGAACTCTCCGAGGCCCTGCTCAAGGTCCTGGGCGAACTCGACGAGGCAGCGCGCGAGCGTGACAAGCCCCGCATCATGCCGCTGCGCGTGAAGTGGGCGCTGATGATGGGTCTGATCGTCGCCGTCGTCATGGGCATCAGTGCGGCCATCATCACCCAGCGCCAGTACGCGGCCATGATGGGTCAGGCCAGCGACTACGGTGCGTCGCTGGCGCGCTTCATTGCCGCGCAGAACGCGGCCCAGGTGCTGGGCGAGGACTGGGAGTCGGTCGAGGTCGCGGTGCAGGAGATCATGAAGACCGGCAGCTTCGAGCGCATCGTCGTGCTCGACATGACCGGTGTCGTCAAGGTCTCCAGCGTCACGGCGCTCACCGGCAAGCCGTATGTCGCGCCCGGCGGGCCGGTGCCTTCCGGGTCCGGCGCGGCGCAGGCCCAGCGCTTCGTCAGCAATGGCCAGGACGTGCTGGGTTTCGAAGCACCTGTGCTGTTCCAGGGCAAGCAGGTCGGTCGGGTCGCGCTCGGCATTCCCGAAGCACCGCTCACGGCCGTGGCACGGCTGTCGATCTCGTTGATGGTGGCCCTGGCCGTCATCACCGTGCTGGCCGTGGCCATCGCGATGTACTTCGTCGCGAACTGGTTCGCCAAGCCGATCAGGCTGGTGGGTGAGTCGATGGCCGAGATCGGCAAGGGCCGTTTCGACCATCGCATCAACGAGCAGCGCAACGACGAGTTCGGCCAGCTGTTCCAGTCCTTCGATGCCATGGCCCAGTCGCTGCAGCAGCGCCTGCAGGAATCGCCGCCTGCCTCTGCGGGTGTGGCTGCGGCCGAAGCCGGGGCTGGCAAAGGGGCTGCACCTTGAGCGCCGGCCGGGCTGACAGGCCGGGCTGGCGGTCCGGGACGGCGTTGACGGCCTTGCTGCTGCTGGCCGCCTGCGCCGGTTCGCCGCACGCGCCCGTGCCGGCATCCGGGACGGGCTCTGGCGCTGCCGCCACCCCACCCGATGATCCGCCGCCAGCGCCACCCGGCGCGATTGCTGGTGCCAACGGCCGCGTGGCGGGGCGCAGCGCCCAGCTGGCCATCTACGTGCCTGCAGCCGGCGACCGCCTGCCCGAGATCGCCAGACGCATGCTCGGTGACGCCGCGCTCGACTGGCGCATTGCCGACGCCAATGGACTGTGGGAACCCGAAGCCGGCGTGCCGCTGCTCGTGCCCTTGCAGCCGCCGCACCCCATGGGCATTGCGCCCGACAGCTACCAGACGGTGCCGATCCTTTGCTACCACCGCTTCGGCGGCGGGCAGTCGAAGATGATCGTCTCGCCCGAGCGATTCGAAGAACAGCTGGCCTGGCTTCAGCGCAACCGTTACCGGGTGCTGCGCCTGTCCGAACTGCAGGGCTTCCTGGACGCCCGGCAGCCCTTGCCCGAACGCTCGGTGGTGATCACCATCGACGACGGCTACGAGACCGTGCATCGCCATGCCTTTCCGGCGCTGAAGAAGTACGGCTTCACGGCCACGCTCTTCGTCTACGCCGATTTCGTCGGTTCGCGCGACGGCTTGAGCTGGGCGCAATTGCAGGAAATGGCCAGTTCTGGCGTGATCGACATCCAGGCCCATTCCCGCACCCACCGCAACCTGGTGCAGCGCCGTGAAGGCGAAAGCGAAGCCGCCTACGCGCAAAGCCTGCTGGACGAGGTTCGCCACCCGCGGGCGCTGCTGGAACGGCGCCTGGCCGAGGCCGGTGTCAAGGTGACGCAGTTCGCTTACCCCTTCGGCGATGCGAACGAGCAGGTGCTGCAGATCCTGCAGCGCGAAGGCTACGACATCGGCGTGACCGTGAACCCTGGCGGCAACGCCTTCTTCGCCCACCCCCTGATGCTCCGCCGCACGATGATCTTCGGCGACCACGACCTGAATGACTTCAAGGCCAGGTTGCAGACCCGGCGGCCTGTCGGGTCCAGGCCATGAGGCCGCAGCGCTTTTTTGCCCTGGCTGCCCTGGCCTTGGCGGCAGGGCTCACGGGCTGTGCCGTTGCGCCGTCGGCACCCCAGGTCGCGCCGCCGACGGCCAGCACGGCCACTTCGCCGAGGGCCGAGGCCGCCGCGCGCGACGCGGCAGCCGCCGCGCTGGCGCGGTTCGAGTCGGAACAGCGAACCGCCGCCACGACGGCCGCGGCGGCCGGCCACTGGCGCAAGGCGGCCCTGCATTGGGAAGCCGTGGCCGTGCTGCGGCCCGGCGATGCCCAGGCACGCGCCGAGGTAGAGCGTGCGCTGGCCCAGGCCACCCAGGCTGCTCAGGCCAGGCTGCCCCTGGCACGGCGCGCGCGCCAGCGCGGTGACGCAGACGCAGCACACCGCCTCTACCTGGAAGTGCTGGCCCTGGCCCCGGGCCAGGCCGAGGCGGCCGAGGCCCTGCGCGCGCTCGAGCGTGAGCGTGTCGCGCGCCAGCACCTGGGGCAGCTGTCCAGCTTCACCCTGACCAGCCGCTTCACCGCGAGCGCGCTGATGCAGGCCGAGGCCTCGCGCGCGCCCCGCGGGCGCGGACCGCAGAGCAACGAGATCGAGCACGCCACCTTGCTGGCCGACCAGGGCGAACTCGACGGCGCGATCGAACTGCTGACCCCGCTGGTGACGGCACCCAAGGCAAACCCGGCAGCGCGCTCGCTGCTGGCAGACCTGTATCTGCGCCGTGCGAAGTCATTGGCCGAGACCAACCGCCCCGGTGCGATCCAGGCCCTGCAACGCAGCCTGCAGGTGCTGCCTGCTCAGACCGAGGCGCGCCAACTGCTGCAGCAGTGGCAGCCCGAGCGCAAACCGGTGCGGCGCGCAGGGCCATGAACGCGCCCGGGCCCGGCGCAGCCGCTGCGCCCGCCGGCGACGACGATGCCACCGTGCTGCACGGTGGCGGCGGTCAGCCCCCGGCTCCGCCGCAGCCAGCGGCAGAGACCGGAACCCGCCAGGTCGGGCGTTACCTCATCAAGGACCAGTTGGGCAGCGGCGGCATGGCCACGGTGTTCCGGGCCCACGACCCGTCGATCGCCCGCGACGTGGCCATCAAGTTCCTGCACCCTTCGCTGTGCGAGGACGAGGAATGCCGCATGCGCTTCCTGCGCGAGGCCCGCGCCGCCGGCGGCCTGTCGCACCCGCACATCGTGGTGGTGCACGACGTCGGCGAGATCGATCGCAGGCCCTACATGGCGATGGAGCTCGTCGACGGCGAGTCGCTGTCCGAACTGCTGCGCCAGCGCCGGCAACTGCCGCCGCGCCAGGTGGCCGTGATCGCCCTGCAACTGGCCCAGGCGCTGGAATATGCCCATGGCCGCGGCGTCGTGCACCGCGACATCAAGCCCGGCAACATCGTGCTGCCGCGCAGCGGGGGCGGGGTCAAGGTGGCGGACTTCGGCATCGCCCACATGGCAGACGCGCAGGGTGGCAGCACCCAGGTCGGTGCGGTGATGGGCACGCCCCAGTACATGTCGCCCGAACAGACCCGCGGCGACAAGGTCGACGGCCGCTCCGACCTGTTCTCGGTCGGCATCGTGATGTACCAGATGCTGGCGGGCGAACGCCCGTTTCGCGGCGACAGCCTGGCAGCGGTGGCGGCCAGCATCGGCAACGAGACCCCGGTGCCGCTGAGCCAGGCGAACCCGGGCGTGCCCGCAGCCCTGCGCAGGGTGGTCGACCGCTGTCTGGCCAAGCAGCCGCATCGGCGTTGGCAGTCGGGCAAGGAATTGGCCGAAGCGCTGCAAAAGGTCATCGACGAGATCGACGAGGCCGCTGACGAGCCGAACCGCCCGCGCATGGTGCCGCTGCGCATCAAGTGGGCGGCGACCATGGCGCTGGTCGTGGCGGTGGTCATGGGCTTGACCTCGGCCGTCATCACCCAGCGCCAGTATGCGGCGCTGATGGGCCAGGTCAGCGACTACGGGTCTTCGCTGGCGCGCTTCATCGCCGAAGTGACGGCGCCGGCCGCCCTTGGCGAGGAATGGGACGCCGTCGACGTGGCCGTGCAGGCGATGATGAAGACCGGTAATTTCGAGCGCATCGTCGTCAGCGACAGCTCGGGTGTCGTGCGGGTGTCCAGCCAGACGGTGCTTGTCGGCAAGCCGTTCGTGGCGCTGGGCACGGAGCTCGTCGAGACCGACGGCCACCTTGCCCGGGTCGTGCGCTACCGCATCGGCACCGAACGCATGCTGGGCTTCGAGTCCCCGATCCTTTTCCAGGGCAAGCAGGCTGGCCTGGTGGCGCTGGGCATCGCCGAGCAGCCCATCACGCGGGTGGCGCGGCTGTCCATCGGGCTCATGGTCGTGCTGGCGCTGGTCACGGTGGTGGCCGTGGCCGTGGCCATGGTGTTTCTCGCCAACCGCTTTGCCAGGCCGATCAGGCTGGTCGGGGAGTCGATGGCGGAGATCGGCAAGCGCCGGTTCGATCACCGCATCCACGAGACCCGCAACGACGAATTCGGCCTGCTGTACAAAGCCTTCGACGACATGGCCGGTGCCCTGCAGGCCGATGCCGCAGTGCAACCTGCAGCAGCGCCGGCGCCGGCACCGGCACCGCCGCCCGTCACTTCAGCTTCGTGAGCTTGTCCTTCAGCGCCATCACCTTGTCCTTTTCGAGGATGGCAATGCGGTTGTCGGGGTCGAGCTTCAACACCTCGTCCCAGGCACGGATGGCAGCGTCGAGGTCCTGTTTGGCGAAAGCACTGCGGGCGCTGCGGGTATGTCGCGCCACGGCCTCGGCCCTGGCCTTGTCGGCAGCTCCTGCGCTGGGCGCGGGTTCTGGCGGCGGTGGCGGTTGCTGCTGGGTGGCCACGGGCGTGGCTGTCGGCGAGGTGGCCGCCAGACTGCCAGGCGGCGGCGCCTTGCCCGGCACGCGGATGGTCTGGCCGCCGGCCAGCGAGCGCGGCACCTTGATGTTGTTGTAGCGGGCCAGGATGTAGAACTGGTGCACGTCGTTCATGAAGCGCTGCGCGATCCTCGACAGCGATTCACCGGGCTGCACCTTGTAGCTGAAGGACTCGCGGCCCAGTGCCGCCTGCGGATCGTCCTTGATCTGCTGCATCAGGCTCAGTGCCAGGCGGTTTGCCGGATCGGCCTGCAGCACGCGCTTGAGTTCGGCTTCCGCCTGCGCTTCCTGGCCGGCTTCCAGGTGCTCTATGGCGGCACTGACCGCGCGGGGGATTTCGGCGCCGGTCAGGTTGGGGGGGAGTGGTGCAGGTTCAGGGGCTGGAGCAACAGGGGCCGGCGCAGCCGCGACCGGGGTCGCGGCCTCGGCCGGCGGAGGCTTCGGCGGCTGCGCGCAGGCGGCCAGCAGGCCCAGGCTGGCGAGCATGAGCCCGATGCGCCAGGGGTTTGCGGCAATTGTCGAGTCGGTGATGGGCAGTGGCTTCATCCGTCGAATTGTCCACGACCCAACCTGTGGGGCCAAGCCGCAAGCGTCACACACCGTGATGACTTCATCGCTTGTATCGGGTTGGCACTCACGACGAAAGGATGGATTCGCGCAGGTTCCTGTGATACCTTTTGCGTTTGTACGAGCGCGCAACCCAGGCGCAGATTCGACCGGACAATTTCCGCCACGCATATTGAGGAAAGCATGAACAGCGTCCACGAAAAACTAGCCCGGGTCCGCAAACCCCGCGTGCACATCACCTATGACGTCGAGACCGACGGAGCCGCCATCGTGCGCGAGCTGCCCTTCGTGGTCGGCGTCATGGGCGACTACGCCGGCGACCCGACCGAGCCGATCAAGCCGCTGGCAGAACGCAAGTTCGTGCAGATCGACCGCGACAACTTCAACGACGTGATGGCGCGCGTGGCACCCGGCCTGAACCTGAAGGTCGACAACACCCTGGCCGGCGACGACAGCCAGATGGCCGTGAACCTGAAGTTCAAGTCGCTCGACGACTTCGATCCGGCCAAGGTGGCCGAGCAGGTGCCGGCACTGAAGGCCATGCTCGAAACCCGCAGCCGCCTGCGCGACCTGGTCAGCAAGGCCGACCTGTCCGAGGAACTCGAAGGCCTGCTCGAGCAGGTGCTGCAGGACAAATCGAAGCTCGACGCCCTGTCGGCCGAGCTTGGCATCAAGAAGTCGGAAGGTTGAGCCCATGAGTGCCACTGAATCGCAAGGCGCTGCCTCGACCACCGTCACCACCACGGAAGGTGGCGCGAGCTTTCTCGACCAGGTCATCGGCGCGACCAAGCAGACCGAGCGCGACCGCGCCGAGGAGCTCATCCGCGCCCTGACCGAAGAAGCGCTGAAGGGTACCGTCACCTTCAACCGCAACCTCGTCGTCACCTTCGACCGGGCCATTGCCGAGATCGACCGCAAGGTGTCCGAGCAGCTCAACAAGATCATGCACCACGAGCGTTTCCTCAAGCTCGAAGGCAGCTGGCGCGGCCTGAATCATCTGGTGATGAACAGCGAAACCGGTACCTCGCTGAAGATCCGCATGTTCCAGGCCTCGAAGAAGGAACTGGGCAAGGACCTGCAGAAGGCTGTCGAGTTCGACCAGAGCCAGCTGTTCAAGAAGATCTACGAGAACGAGTTCGGCACCCCGGGCGGCGAACCTTACGGCGCGCTGATCGGCGACTATGAATGGACGGCCCACCCTGAGGACGTCGAGACGCTGAAGCTGATTTCCAACGTCGCTGCGGGGGCCTTCGCGCCCTTCATCTCGGGTGTCGGCGCGGGCATGTTCGGATTCGACAACTGGAGCGAGCTGTCCAAGCCGCGCGACCTGGCCAAGATCTTCGAAACCGCCGAATACACCAAGTGGCGCGGTTTCCGCGAAACCGAAGACAGCCGTTTCGTGAACCTGGTGATGCCGCGGGTCATCGCCCGTGTGCCCTACGGCGAGGCCACCAAGCCCGTCGAGGAATTCCGATACGAGGAAGCGCCCACCAACGCCGACGGCTCCGCCAAGGCGATGGACCACGACCACTACTGCTGGATGAACGCGGCCTACGTCATGGGCGCACGGCTGACGGATGCGTTCGCCCAATACGGCTTTTGCACGGCCATCCGCGGTGCCGAAGGTGGCGGCAAGGTCACGGGCCTGCCGACCCACACCTTCACCTCCGACGACGGCGACGGCGACGCCAAGTGCCCCACCGAGATCGGCATCACCGACCGGCGCGAGGCCGAGCTCTCGAACCTGGGCTTCCTGCCGCTGTGCCATTACAAGAACACCGACTACGCCGTGTTCTTCGGTGCGCAGTCGGCGCAGTTGCCCAAGAAGTACGACCGGCCCGACGCCACGGCCAATGCGGCGATCTCGGCGCGGCTGCCTTACGTCATGGCCACCAGTCGCTTTGCTCATTTCCTGAAGGTGATGGCGCGCGACAAGATCGGCTCGTTCATGGAAGCCAGCGACTGCGAGAAGTGGCTCAACCGCTGGATCCAGAGCTACGTCAACCCGATGGAAGGTGCAGGGCAGGAAGCACGGGCCAAGTACCCGTTGCGTGAAGCCAAGATCGAGGTCAAGGAGATCCCTGGCCGGCCCGGCAGCTACAACGCCGTGGCCTACCTGCGGCCCTGGCTGCAGATGGAAGAACTGACCACGTCGATGCGCATGGTGGCGCGGATCCCGCAGAAGTCCTGAAAGGGGCCGGCGGAGCGCCATGTCCGGTACCCACTCAGGGACGCTTCGCGAAGCCGTCCTGGCAGGGAGGTTCTGGGGCAAGGCGGTCGCCGTCACCGAACTGGCTACCTTCGTGGCCAGTTCCGACCGAAAACTGCATCTTCAGGCCTGGTTCGGGCTGGAGGTCCTGGCCTGGCTGTGGGCCCAGCCCGACCGCCTGGGTGCGCTGCGCGCGGCGGTCGACCGCGACATCGCCCGGCTCGACGCGATGATTTCCGAGCAGCTGGACGCGGTGCTCCGCCACCCGCGTCTGCAGCGGCTGGAGGGTTCCTGGCGCGGCCTGGCCTGGCTCGTCGAACGCGTGCCGCAGGGCAAGGGCAACCCCGTGCGGCTGAAGATGCTGCAGGCGCGCTGGGTCGAGGTCTGCCGCGACATCGACAGGGCGATCGAATTCGACCAGAGCCAGCTGTTCCGCAAGATCCACGAAGAGCAGTTCGGCATGGCCGGCGGCGAACCGTTCGGGCTGCTGGCCTGCGACTACGAAGTCCGCCACCGCCCGGGCCCCACCCACCCCACCGACGACATCAGTGCCTTGTCGGGCCTGGCCGGCATTGCCGCTGCCTCGTTCTCGCCGATGATCTTCAGTGCTGCGCCCGAACTGTTGGGAATGGAGCATTTCTCGGCCATCACGCCCAGCTTCGACCCGGCCAAGGTGCTGCAGGGCCCGGAGCATCAGCGCTGGCGGCAGGCGTCGGTGCAGGAGGACCTGCGTTTCATCGGCGTGGCCCTGCCGCGGGTGCTGGCCCGTCCGGCCTGGGCCGACGATGGCAGCCGCGTCGACCGATTCCGTTTTCGCAGTCATTCGCCCGATGCTGCCGACCGCGTCTGGACCAGCCCGGTCTACGGCTTTGCGGCAGCAGCCGTGCGCGCTTTCGACCGCTACGCCTGGCCCGCCGAAGTGCGGGGTGCCGATATCCTGGACGAGGCCCGCGGCGGTGTGCTCGACGACTTGCCGTACGAGCGGCTGTTTTCCGACGTCCGGGCCGAGGCACCGGCGCGCGCACCCCTGGAAGTGGCCTTCACCGACGAGCAGGAAAACCAGATCAGCGACGCCGGCCTGATTCCGCTGTCGGCGCTGGACGGCCTGTCCGAGGCCTGCTTCGGTGCGCTGCCATCCCTGCATCGGCCGCCGCGCATGTCCACTGCGGTGGCCCAGGCCAACCAGCGCATCTCTGCGCAGATCAATTCCATCCTGTGCGTCAGCCGCTTCGCCCACTGCGTGAAGATGATGGGGCGCGACATGGTCGGCAGCTTCCTAGACCCCAAGGACGTCGAAAGTCGGCTGCAGCGCTGGCTGAACTCCTATGTCAGCGGCGGCAGCCTGAGCAACGTCGAGTCGACCGCGAAGTACCCGCTGCTGGCGGCCCGGGTGGAAGTGCGCGAACGCGAGAGCCGGCCCGGCGTGTACAACTGCACCGTCCATCTGCAGCCCCATCACCAGCTCGACGACATCGGCGCCACCTTCCGCCTCGTCACCGAGTTCTCGCCCCGCAACACCAACGCCTGAAACCACCCGAAGAAAGACGCCGATGACCACTGCTGGAGATGCCCTTCGTGCCGGCGACCTTGCCGGCGCCCTTGCCGCCGCCACCGCGGCCGTGAAGGCCGCGCCCACCGATGCCGACGCCCGCTGGCTGATGGCCGAACTGCTGTTGTGCACGGGCGAAGCCGAACGCGCCGACCGCATGCTCGACGCTGCAGCCCTGCACGAGCCCAACCCCGCGGTGCTGGAGTTCCGCAAGCTGCTGCGCGCCGAAGTTCTTCGCTTGCAGGTGCTGCGCGAAGGCCGTGCGCCCAAGTACCAGGGCGACGACGCCACGCCGGCGCAGCAGGCGGCGCTGCGCGCGCGCATGCTGCTGCGGCTGGGCGACGTGGCCGCAGCGCAGGCCGCTGCCGATGAAGTCGAGACCCTGCGAGCGCGTGCGCCCGGCCGCCTCGAGGCGGCCGATGGCAGCGTCCAGGCCTTTGACGACCTGCGCGACGCCGACGACCTCTTCGCCGCGGAGTTCGAGGTGCTGACGACGGCCGGCGACCACATCCTGGTGCCGGTCTCGCGCGTGCAGTCGCTGGCCTTCGACCCACCGCGGCGCACCCGCGACCTGATCTGGCGGCGTTGCGCCATCGACTTGAAGGACGGCACCGAGGGTGTCGTGTATTTCCCCGCCATTTACCTGGGCGCCGCGCCCGAGACCGACAGCGCCCTGCAACTGGGCCGAGCCACCGAATGGACCGAGCCCGAGCAGGGGCCGGTGCGTGGGCGCGGCCAGCGCATGATGCTGGTCGGCGAGCAGGTGTTGGCATTCACGGCGCTGGAAACCGTGGTGTTCGATTGAACCAGGGCAAGCCAGGAGGTGGCGCAGGCGGCGGCAGGCCGCCACCGCTGCGGGCCCAGTTGCCGCTGCTCGACCGCCTGTTCGACGCCGATGGCGACGAACACCCCGCTCATGCACCGAGCGCGGCCGAGGCGCTGGAGAAGCTGCACGCTGCCGTGCGGCGCGACATGGAATGCCTGCTGAACGCCCGCAGGCGCCGTCGACCTTTGCCACGCCTGTTGACGGAGCTGCCCACGTCCCTGGTCAACTACGGCATTCCCGATCCGGCCTCGGGCACCTACAGCGTGCCTGATTTGCGCGCAGGCCTGTTGCGCGAGGTCGAGGCCACGATCCGCCGCTTCGAACCGCGCCTGATGAACGTCACGGTCACCCTGGCCAAGCAGGGCAACAGCCTGGGCGGGACCCTGCACCTGAAGGTCGACGCCGTGCTGCGCGCCGACCCGGTGCCCGAGCCGGTGAGCTTCGAGACGCTGCTCGAACCCGTCAGCCGCGACGTCACGGTGCGCGAGGCCTGAAGCCGTGGCCGACGCGCTGCTGCCCTTCTACGACCGCGAGCTCGCGGCCATCCGCAAGCTCGCCGGCGAGTTCGCTGAAGCCAACCCCAAGGTTGCCGGCCGCCTGCGCATCACTGCCGACGCCGTCGACGACCCCCATGTCGAGCGCCTGCTCGAAGGCGTGGCGTTCCTGGCGGCGCGGGTGCAGCACCGGCTCGACGATGAATCGGCCGACCTGTCGGACGCGCTGCTGGAGCTGCTCTGTCCGCACCTGCTGGCGCCAGTGCCTTCGATGACGACGGTGCAGCTGCTGCCCAAGCCCGAAGCGCAGGGGGCCTCGCTGGTGCCCAGGGGCACGCCGCTGCTGACCCAGGCGGTGCGAGGCGAATCGCTGCACTACCGCACCTGCCACGACACCGTGCTCTGGCCGGTCACGATCACCAAGGCCAAGCTGTCCGGGCTGCCGCTGCCAGCGCCGGCCAACCCGCACGCTCCGCGCGCGGCGGCCGTGCTGCGCTTGAGCCTGGCCACCACCGTGCCGGCCCTGGGCTTCAGCGCGCTGGGTCTGGACCGGCTGCGCCTGCATCTGCGCGGCACTGGGCAGATGCCGACGCAGCTGCTCGAACTTCTTTGCACTTCGACCCTGTCCATCGCCTTGGCCGACGGCCCTGCCGATTCCCGGCCGACATTCCTGCCGCGCGAGTCGCTGCGCCATGTGGGCTTCGAAGCCGAAGAGGCCGCGCTGCCCTGGCCGCAGCGTGCGTTCTCCGGCCATCGCCTGCTGACCGAATACTTCGCCTTTCCGGCCAAGTTCCTCTACATCGAACTGTCCGGGCTCGAGGCCCGAACCCTGGTGCAGGCCGGCAGTACGCTCGAAGTCTTCGTCTACCTGGCCAGCACCACGGGCGAGCTCGAGCGCAGCGTCAGCGAAGAGAATTTCGTGCTCGGCGCCACCCCGGCGATCAACCTGTTCGAGCACGCGGGCGAACCCATTGCCCTGGACGGCACGCAGTCGGAATGGCTCGTGGTGCCTGACGCGCGCCGGCCCGCCGCGCTCGAGGCCTATGCCGTCGAAGACGTTCGCCTGAGCCGACCCGAAGCGCCGCTGCCACGCAAGGTGCCGCACTTCCAGCGGCTCAAGCATGCGGTGGGTTCCGAACCCGACGCCGAGGGCCTGAGCTGGCTGGCGTCGCGGCGGGCGGCACCTTCCGTGCTGGGCGGCACCGAAACCCGCTTGATGATGCGCGACCCCCAGTTCAACCCGGCGCTGCCGGCCGATGGCGTGCTCAGCCTCGACCTGCTCTGCTGCAACCGCGACCTGCCTTCCCTGCTGCCCTTTGGCGGCGGCCAGCCCGCGCTTCGCATCAGCGATCCGGCGGCACCGGCCGCGGGGGCGCTTTGCCTGTCGCCACCCACCGCCACGTTGCGGCCGCAGTTGCGCGAACGCAGTGGCTGGCGGCTGGTGTCGCATCTGGCGCTGAACCACCTGGGCGTCACCGGTGGCGAACAGGCGGCGCTGGCGCTGCGTGAGATGCTGCGTCTGCACGACCTGCGCGACGTGCCGGAAACGCGGTTGGCGCTGGACGGCATCGTGGCGGTCAACGCCACGCCCAGCGTCGCGCGGCTGCCCGGCACCCGGCCCGGCAACTTCGCCCGCGGCATCGACATCCAGATCACCTTCGAACCCCAGGCCTGGACGGCCGGGGGGCTGTTCGTGCTGGCGGGCGTGCTCGAGCGGCTCTTTGCGCTGCAGGTGTCGATCAATGGCTTCGTGCGCACCTCGGCGCACCTGCGCGGCCGCAGTGCTGCGGTGGCGTCCTGGCCGCCTCGCAGCGGGACACGCGTGCTGTTGTGACCGACGAGCCTCGCACCGGCCCGTTGCCGCAGCCGCGGCCGGCGCCCTCGCCGCTGGAGCGCCTGAAGCGTGAACCCGCGCGCTTCAGCCTGGACCAGGCGGCGGCCGTGATGGCGCCGGGCCGAGACCCCACCGAGATCGACTTCCGCACCACGTCCAAGCTGGGATTCGCCAGCCGCGAGGTGCTCGAGGCCCAGCCCGAATTCAACGAGTTGACCACCCCCACGATGGGGCTGGTCGGCCCTGGCGGCGTGCTGCCGCGCCACTACACCGCCTGGGTCGATGGCGAGAACCGCCAGCGGTCGACCGCGCTGCAGGGCTTCTTCGACATGCTCTCGCGCCGCTTCGTCGGCCTGTTCGTGAAGGCGGGCGCGCGTTACAGGCCCACGCGGGACCCGGCTCCGGCCGAGCGCGTGCTGGCGGCCACCGTCGGCCTGGCCACACCGCACCTGGCCAGCGCACTGCACACGCCCTTGCAGGCCCTGTTGTTCCACGCCGGTGCGCTTTCCTCGCGTGCGCGCAGCGCGGAACGGCTGCGCGGGATGCTGTCCGAGGAAGCCGGCTGCGAAGTCCGCATCGTCGAATTCGCAGGCGGCTGGGTGCGGCTGCCGGCTTCTGAGCAGTCGCGCCTGCAGGGCTCAGGTTCGCCCGGGCGCCACATGCAGCTGGGGGTCGACGCCGCAGCCGGCATGCAGGTCTGGGATGCGTCGGCCCGCTTTCTCATCCAGATGGGGCCGATGTCCCGCCAGGAATTCGAGAAGCTGCTGCCGGGCGCCCCCCTGCACACGCGTCTGGTGGAACTGACGCGGCTGTTCGTCGGACCCGAGGTCGACTTCGCGTTCAACCCGGTGCTGCAGGCCGATCAGGTGCCGGCGATGCAGCTGCCAGCCGCCGGTGCCATGCCCGGCCGCCTGGGCTGGACGAGCTGGCTCGCGGCGCCCCGAGCCCGCAGCGGCGTCGCCCCCGAGGCCATCCTGCGCGCCTAGCGCCAGGCCACACCTGAAAGTCGATTCCATGGATGCTGCTTCCAGCTGGTCACGCGGTTACCCGATTCGCGAAGCCTACCCGCCCGCCTGGCATGGTTTTCAGTCGCCTGCCCATTTGCGGCTGGTCTGCGCGCTCATGGGTGTGGCCTGGGACGTGGGCCCCGACACACCGTTGTCGATTGCCGAAGTCGGTTGCGGTACCGGCTACACAGCGCAGCTGCTGGCAGCCAGCAACCCGCACTGGCAGGTGCTGGGCCTGGACTACAACCCTGCCCATGTGGCCGAAGCGCGCAGCATGGTGGCCGAGGCCGGCCTGGGCAACGCCCGGTTCATCGACGCCGACCTGGCCGAGCTGTCAGACGCCGACGTCGACGCCCTGCCCGAGTTCGATCTCGTCACCGTGCACGGGGTCTGGTCCTGGGTGGCCGACCCGGTGCGCGAAGGGGTGCTGCGCCTGCTGCGCCGCAGGCTCAAGCCAGGTGGCCTGGTGTTCATGGGCTACAACGCCTTGCCCGGTGCCAGTGGGGCGCTGGGGCTGGCGCGTCTGGTGCGGCAGTCGATGTTGTCGGGCGCGAGCAGCGCCGAATGCGTGGCCGACGCCTCGCGTCGCGTCATCGAACTGCTGGCGGCCGAACCTGCGCATCTGCCTCAGTCCGGCTGGCGCAAGCTGCTCACGGGCGAAGTCAAGGGGGCGCGCCTGGGCTACCTGCTGCATGAGTTCGAGACCGAGCACTGGCGCCCGTGTTTCCATGCCGATGTCGCTGCCGCATTGGCCGGCGCCCGCTGCGAGTACGTGGGCTCGGCGACCATCGACGAAAACTTTCCGGCGATGTCGCTGTCGCCGGCGCAGCAGGCGGTCTGGTCTTCCGCACCAGACTCGGCGACCCGCGAACTTCTGTTCGACATGTGTGTGCCGCGGGCGTTCAGGCGCGACGTGTTCGTGCGTGGCAAGCGCCCGGTGGCAGCCCAGGGTGCGGTCGACAAGCTCTGGCTCGCGGCCTCGACGCTGGACACAGCCGTGCCGAAGCTGCACACCCAGGCCGGCGAGGCCGAGCTGCCCGGGCCCATCGCGAAAGCCGTGCTGTCGGCGCTGGCGCAGCGCCCGCATCGCATCGGCGAGCTGTGCCGCCTTCCGGGCTGCGAAAAAGTGGCGCCAGGCGAACTGGCCGCGCTGCTCGTCGGTGCACGCTGCGCGGTCGCGCTGTGGCATGAACCGGGTGGTGCAAGCGATCTGAGCGAAGCCCTGGCGACGTCCCGCCGTTTCAATGCGATGGCGGCGACCCGACTCGCGCCTTACGGCGTGGGCGGTGGCCAGCTGGGCGTGGCCGTGCCCGCGCTGGGGGGTGGCCTCACTGCTTCGCCACTGGAACTGGCTGCTGCGAATCTTTCGGCGCTGTGGTGGCAGGAACGGGCCGGTGCCGGCGCAGGACAGGCGCAGCAGGCCCCTGAAGTCGATTGGCTGATCGGGCGTCTGATTCCCCCTGACGCCGCGCCTCCCGAAGAAGTGCTGGCTGGCCTGCGCGCGGCACTGGTGGGTTTGCTGCGCGATCGCTGGCCGGTCTGGAAGGCCCTGGGCGCGCTGGGGCACTGACTGCACTGACAGGGCTGAGACGCCGACGCCAGCGCAGACCCGGCCGACAGCCCGACGATCTGGCTGCGGCCGGGTTCGTTCAGCCCGGGGACACGTCGCGCAGGAAGGCGCGTCTTCCCGGCTCGTCGGGAATCTGGTCCGCAAGCTTGGTGCACAAGGCCTGCACCGACGCCGAACCCGGCAGGGCGCGCTTGACCATCACCCGCGCCATCGGGCCCACGTGGCGGGCCAGCGCGGTCTGAACACGGTCGATGTCGGCCTGGGCCAGCGGGCTGGTGCTGCCGGTGCCACCAACCGGCTGCAGTGTCGGTTGGGTGGAGCCGCTGCCACGGCTGCGGCCGAGCTGGCGCCGAACCTCTTCCTGGAAGGCCTGGCGGTCCGAGGCCCGGTCGACCTTGCTTTCGAGTTCGGCGCACAGGGCTTCGACCGACGCGGCGCGGCGGACCGCGCTTTGCACCAGATAGGGGGCGATCGGGCCGACCAGCTCGGCCAGCTTGCGTGACAGCGTGTCGAGCAGCTGCGGGTCGAAGCTCGTCGACGAGGTCATGCTGGTGGGCCGAGCGTCGCCGGGCACGGGGCGGGGCGGGGCGATCAGGGTGCGGTCGTCGTATTCCGTGCCGCTGTCCTCGGCCGCCGCCTTCAGTGCCGTGGCCATGTCTGCGGCCGAAGCGAAGCGATCGTTGGCCGTCTTCGCCAGGCTGCGTTCGACGACACCGACCAGGGCTTCGGGAATGCCGGGCACCAGGCCGCGCAGGTCGGGCGGCGGGTCGCGCAGCAGCCTGGTCAGCACTTCGGCCGAATTCGCCCCCGCGAAAGGCTTTTGCCCGGCCAGCATCTCGAACAACAGCACGCCGGTCGAAAACAGGTCGCTGCGTGCGTCTACCGTCTCGCCGCGGCATTGTTCGGGCGACATGTAGCTGGGCGTGCCGATGACCGATTCGCGCTGGGTGAGCTGCGAGCTGTCGAGCCGGGCGATGCCGAAGTCGGTGACCTTCACCTGGGTGCCGCCGACCAGCATGATGTTGGCCGGCTTGATGTCCCGGTGCACGATGCCCGTGGCGTGGGCCGCCTGCAGCGCGGCCAGCAGCTGCAGCACGACGAAGATCGTGTCCTCGACCGCGAAGCGGCCGCCCAGCGGGCGTGCCTGGCTGAGCGTCAGGCCATCGACGAACTCCATCGCCAGGAAGGGGTTGCCTTCATGCAGCGCGAAGTCGTAAAGCGCGACGATGTTCGGGTGCATGCATCGGCCCGCGGCCTGGGCCTCGCGGCGGAAACGGGCGATGAAGCTGTCGCGTTCCGTGCTTTCCAGCAGGTCGGCGCGAATCAGCTTGATCGCCACCGGCCGGTCGATGTCGGGGTCGTGCGCCTTGTATATGGCCCCCATCGCACCGCGACCGAGCGCCCCCTGGATGACGTAGCGCCCGACCGCTGCAGGGTCGCTTTGCATGGCGGGGTCCTATTCGTCGAGCATCTTCATGGCATTGGCCAGGCTGCGACGCATCCGGTTGAAGGACTCGGCCAGCGAACCGATCTCGTCGCGGCTTCCCACCACCAGCTCGGGCGCCTCCATGTTCCCCATGCTGACGGCCACCGCCTGGGCTGAAATCACGCGCACCGGCTTGATGATGAAGAAGTGCAGCAGCACGTTCAGAAGCACCATCATCACCGCGAACACCAGGCCCAGGCCCACCATCAGCTGGGTGAAGGTCTGGCGCGCGGCTTCGAAGGGCACGCTCATCGGCACGCTCACGATCTGGGCGCCCAGCACTTCGTTGAGTTTCCAGCCGAAGCCGTTGTTCGGGCCGTACAGGTCGACCATCGTCGCCGGCGCGGCCTCGGGCGTCGAATGGCATTGCAGGCAGGCCGGGTTGGTGATGATGATCGGCCGCGACACCGACAGGATCCGGCCAGTGGGCGTGTCACGTTCAGTGACCAGTTCCTTCAGCTCGGGTTTCTGCTTGAGCGTGCGAATGATTTCGGCCTGCCAGTCCGAAGGCAGGTCGGCGGGGTTGGTCGGGTTCTCGACCACGGTGCGGTAGGAATAGTCGGGGAACTTCTGCTGCAGGCTGCGGAAGTTGGTCTGGGCCACCCAGGCCGGCACCGACTGCGGCAGGAAGCGCTGGTTGAACTGCCCGACCAGGAGCGGCGCGATTTCCTTCACCGTGAAGTCACTCAGCGCGGTGGCCTGGCCGCTCATGATGGCGGCCTCGCTCAGCACCTGCCGCCGAGCATTGGAGTACGACAGCTCGTAAGCCAGCACGCCGGCCAGCGACCAGCCCACCAGGAAGGCGATCAGCATCACCAGATTGAATTTCATTCGCAGACCCATGGGGCATGCCTCCTATTGGCTGTCCTTGAGCAGGCGGGCAGCTTGCTCGGTGTTGAGCTGGCCGGTCATTTCGGCGCGAAGTTCGTGCTGGAAGCGTCGCACGGCCGCCACCGTGTCGGGGCCGACGACCCCGTCGACCTTGCCGCTGTAGTAGCCCAGCCGCTGCAGGGCCAGCTGGATGCGACGCATGTCGGCCGAGCCCAGGCCGGCTGGATCGGCCGTTGCGGCCGCGGCGGCTGGTGCACCCCGCTGCATGCTGGCCGCCGTGGCCACCGGGTCGTGCACCAGCACCGCGCGCCGGGCCGACGAAGGCAGCTTGCTGCGCAGTTCCTGGGTCACCACTTTCCAGTCCATGGCCGAAGGCGTGAAAGCCGCGCTGGCGCTGGCCGCCAGGTCGGTGGTGCCGGCCGGCAATGCACCCACCGTCTGCACGGCGACGAAACCCTTGCTGCCCAGCGTGGCAGGGTCGATCAGCGCCGGCAGCGGCAAGTTGCTCGTCGACCCCGGCAACGCCACCATGTCCAGCAGGATCAGCCCCGGCCGCGTGCTGGAACGAGTCAGTGCGTTCGTCAACTGCCGGCTCAGGATGCCCTGGCTCAGCGCGTCGGTTTCGTTCACCAGGTTGGCCGAGGCCGGCAGCAGGAAGATGCGCTTGTCCAGCGCGGTCGCGTAGCCGCACACGTAGGCTACCGCCACGGCCGCGTCGCTGCGAGCCACGGCGTCGGCGAAGTCGCTGATGGCCGATCCCATCTGGCCATTCGAAGGGTTCACGCGTTCCGTCACCTCGAAGCCGGCGCGGCGCAGCGCAGCCGACATGCCGTTGACGGCGGTGCGGCAGGCGTCCAGTGCCGGCCAGGCCGGGTAGGTGCTGCTGCCGATCACGAGCGCCAGGCGCTTGCCCTGGGCGAAACCGGGTGTGTGCCACAGGCCTGCCAGCAGGCAGACGGTAAGCGCCAGGGCTCTGAGGCCCTTCGGTCGAGCCAGGCGCATCTTCATTTGGCGTCTTCGGTGCGGATGCCCAGGCGCAGCAGCATGCCGTTGCGCACGGCAGCATCGGGCAGGACCTCGGCCAGCAGTTCCGACAGGCTCATGCGGCCGCGGCGCACGGCTTCCTCCAGCGTGTAGGCCAGCGGCGAATGGGGTTCGGTGCGCCTGAAGTACTCGGCGATGCGGTCGAGTTCGCGCAGCGCAGCCTCGCGGCTGACCAGGGCGCCGGGCACGGCGGCCACGGCCACCGTGCCGCCCGAGCCGTCGGCCTCCAGTTCGACAGCGGCTTCTTCGGCCGCTTCAGCCACCACGCCCCCCAGGCTGGCGATGATCTTGAGCATGCGCTCGAGCAATTCGCTGGCCTTGCGCGTCGAGGGCCCCACCGAACCGAAGCGCGCTTCCAGCGCCTTGTCGAGTTGAGCCCAGGCTTCCATGGCGACCATGGTCTCGCGGCCGCGGCCGATCATGAAGGCCCGGTCGAGCTTGGCTTCCGCTTCCAGCTTCTTCATCTCCGGCGCGCCAGCGGCATAGCGCGCCTTGCGCCGCTTTTCGTCCAGGGTCGAGATCTGTTCGGCCTGGTCCCACTGGTACACACCGATGCCCGTGCCATCGGCACGCCTGAACAGGGGCAGGCGGCGCAGGGGTTGCATGATCGTGCCGTCGGCGCCGCTGCCTGAGAGGCCGCCGATGGGTGAGGAGCGCGCGTCCATGCCCTCCTCGTCGGGTTGCGGGAAGCCGGCCTCCCAGAAGTTCTCGCACAGCCCGGTCAGCAGCCTGGCCCCGGCAGTCAGGCCGGGCAGGCCATGGATGCGAACCAGGGCCTCGGTCAGCCAGGCGGCGATCTCGAAGTCCTTGCTCTGCGTGGCCAGCGCCTTCTGGCCGACCGACAGCACCTCCCGCCAGCCCTGCGCCTCGACGCCTTCGCTGTCGCCCTCGGTGTCCCTTGCGCGCTCTTCGGCGCGCGCCGCGGCGCGGGCGTCGCGCAGCCGCTGGTAAGGCGAAGCCGAGGAGAAGTCGGCCCGCAGGTCGATGCCTGCGCCTTGTTCGCCAGCATCCAGGGGTGCCAGCAAGGCACCGAGATCGATCAGATCGCCATCCATCGTCGCTCCAAATTACTGAGGTGCCATCTACTTCAGTCGATCGGGGTTTCCCCATCCAGTCAACGTCAGAAGTCACATCGGGCCTGTGATGTGATTGCTAGACAGTCAGGAGGCTATCCGATAACGTCGCTTACACAACGGCGCAAATCTTGTCGCCAGCATTTTGGCCAGCAAATCCGGAGCAATTTGCACATGGTGGCAGTAGATCTGAAGTCGCTGGTGGGCAGACTCACCGAAACCAGTCGGCGCCAACTCGAGGCAGCTGCAGGGCTCACGCTTTCGCGCAGCCACTACAACGTCGAGATCGAGCATGTGCTGCTCAAGCTGGTCGAACTTTCGGGCAGCGACATCGCCACGATCCTGCGCAAGCAGGGCGTCGACGCCGGACAGGTCGCCACCGAGCTGACACGCGCCCTGGACCGCCTGCGCACCGGCAATGCCAGGCCGCCGGCGTTGTCGCCCGACATCGTCACCTGGATGCGCGAAGCCTGGATCATCGCCTCGCTCGAGGGCGGTTCCACGCGCATCCGCAGCGGTCATCTGCTGGCCGCCTTGCTGGCCGACGAAGCCTTGTCGCGCACCGTGCGCGAAAGCTGCCCGACGCTCACCGCCGTGCCCGCCGCGGGCGTTCGTGGCAACCTGGCAGAACTGGCTGCGGGCAGTGAAGAAGCCGCTGCCGTGGCCTCGGCCGACAGCGCCGCGGCGGCTGGCGGCGCGGCGGCCGCAGGCACCGGGCAGGCCCCGCGCGGTGGTGGCCCGCTGGACCAGTTCTGCACCGACCTCACGGCCCAGGCGCACGCCGGCAAGATCGACCCCATCCTGGGGCGTGACGCCGAGATCCGCCAGATGGTCGACATCCTCACCCGGCGGCGCCAGAACAACCCCATCCTCACTGGCGAACCCGGCGTCGGCAAGACCGCCGTCGTCGAAGGCCTGGCCCTGCGCATCGCCGCCGGCGACGTGCCCGATGCGCTCAAGGGCGTGAAGCTGATGTCGCTGGACCTGGGCCTGCTGCAGGCCGGTGCTGGCGTGAAGGGGGAATTCGAAAACCGCCTGAAGGGCGTCATCGACACCGTCAAGGCCTCGCCCACGCCCATCGTGATGTTCATCGACGAGGCCCATACCCTCATCGGCGCGGGCGGGCAGGCGGGCCAGAACGACGCGGCCAACCTGCTCAAGCCGGCACTGGCCCGCGGCGAACTGCGCTGCGTGGCTGCCACCACCTGGGCCGAATACAAGAAGTACTTCGAGAAGGACGCCGCGCTCACCCGCCGCTTCCAGGTCGTCAAGGTCGACGAGCCTTCCGAGCCGCTGGCCGCGGCCATGCTGCGCGGCCTGGTGGCCACGCTGGAGAAGCACCACGGCGTGCGCATCCTCGACGAAGCCGTCGAAGACGCGGTGAAGCTGTCGGCGCGTTTCATCCCTTCACGGCAGCTGCCCGACAAGGGTGTGTCGCTGCTCGACACCGCCTGCGCCCGTGTGGCCATGAGCCAGGCGGCGGTGCCTGCCCCGGTGGAAGACCGCAGCCGGCGCATTGCCCTCATCGCCACCGAGATCGCCGCCATCGGCCGCGAAAGCGCCACCGGCACCGACCACGCCAAGCGCCGCGCCGCGCTGCTGGCCGACCAGGCCCAGGCCCAGGCCGAACTCGACGCCCTGACGTCGCAGTGGAACCAGGAAAAGGAAATCGTGGCTCGCATCCGCGACCTGCGCCTGCGCGCCGAGGCGGCTTCGGTGAACCTGCTGCCCGAAGGCGCCGGCAGCCCTGTCGAAGAGCTCGAAACACTCCAGCGCGAACTGGCTGGCGCCATGGGCAGCCTGCGCGAGCTGCAGGGCGAAGAACCCCTGGTGCACCCGGTCGTCGACGGCCAGGCGGTGGCCGAAGTGGTGGCCACCTGGACCGGCATTCCCGTGGGCCGCATGGTGTCCGACGAGATCAAGACCGTGCTGGCCTTGCAGGACAAGCTGATGGAGCGGGTGGTGGGCCAGGACCACGCACTCGACGCCATTGCCCAGGCCATCCGCACCAGCCGCGCCGGCCTGACCGACCCGCGCAAGCCCATCGGCGTGTTCATGATGGCCGGCACTTCGGGCGTGGGCAAGACGGAAACCGCGTTGGCCGTCGCCGAACTGCTGTATGGCGGTGAGCAAAACCTCACCGTCATCAACATGAGCGAGTTCAAGGAAGAACACAAGGTCTCGCTGCTGATGGGCTCGCCGCCCGGTTACGTGGGTTACGGCGAAGGCGGGGTGCTGACCGAGGCCGTGCGCCGCCGTCCCTACAGCGTGGTGTTGCTCGACGAGATGGAAAAGGCCCACCCTGGCGTGCAGGACGTCTTCTATCAAGTCTTCGACAAGGGCCAGATGAAGGACGGCGAAGGCCGCGACATCGACTTCCGCAACTGCGTCATCATCATGACCAGCAATGCCGGCACCGACACCATTGCCAAGCTCTGTTCCGACCCCGACCTGGTGCCCGAGCCCGAGCAGTTGCGCGACGCCCTGCAGCCCGACCTGCTGAAGGTCTTCAAGCCCGCTTTCCTGGGCCGCTGCAATGTCGTCATCTACTACCCTCTGCGTGACGAGATCCTGAAGAAGATCTGTCTGCTGAAGCTGCGCAGCATCGGCAAGCGGGTGCTGGAAACCTACGGCACACCCTTCACCTTCGACGACGCCGTGCCCGACGCCATCGTCGCGCGCTGCAAGGAAGTCGAGTCGGGCGCCCGCAACATCGACAACATTCTCAGCCGCTCGCTGCTGCCCGAATTGTCGGCGCAGCTGCTGGCGCGACTGGCCTCAGGGTCCACGGTCAGTCGGGTGCAGGTGGGCATGGATCCGTCGACTGGAGCTTTCCGGTACGACCTCGGTTGAACGTCCCCGCGGCCGAGCATGTGATGAGCGGGGACATCTCGGTAAATTTGAAAGGTTGAGGCGATCATGGCAATTTTTATGAAGTATGGTGATCTCGCGGGCGAGGTCACTGCAGAAGGGTACGCCGGCTGGATCGAATTGACTTCGATGCAGTGGGGTATCGGACGTGGCATCAGCGCGGGCGTGGGCGGCGCGTCCAAGCGTGAGGCCAGTGCGCCGAGCGTGTCGGAAATCACCGTGACCAAGACCATGGACGCCTTCTCGCCGATGGCGCTGAAGGAGGCCATCGGCGGCGAGGGCGTCGATGTCAAGATCGACATCACCCGCACCGACGGTCCTGGCACGCACCAGGCATTCCAGAAGTACATCCTGAGCGGCACCATGGTCAGCGGGTACAGCATCAGCAGTGGCGGCGACCGTCCTTCGGAAAGCCTCTCGCTGAACTTCACCAAGTTCGACAGCGAGTACATCAAGGTCAACGACGAACTGAGTCCCGAGACCACCGGTCACTACATTTACGATCTGACGACGGCCAAGGAAGGCTGACGCCGTCGGCCGGCTGGGCGCAGCCCCGAGTTGCGCGCAGCGGTCGAGGCTTTCCCCTTTCAACGCCAGCGCGGCCCTGGGGCCGGGCTGGCGCCTCTGTTTCGACGTTGGCTGCTCCCTGGCCTCTTCTGGGCGTCACGCGGGCGTCGACAGACCTGTTCAGTCGCGCGAGGCCACAAAAGGCATGGAACTTCCAAGACTCCTGCAAATCACCTCGCCTCTGGCTGAAGGCGCCTTGACTGCAACCCGCCTGGCGGTGACCGAGCAATTGGGGCTGCCCTACCGCATCGACGTCGAAGTGTTGTCTCCGAGCGGCCACATCAAGCCCAGGGACCTCCTCACCCTGCCGATCATGGTGTCGGTGAATCAGCGCATGGGCGGCGGGTTCAAGAAACGATGTTTCCACGGCCTGGTGAGCGAGTTCGAACGCATCGGTCCCGGACCGGGTGGCCTGATGGCCTACCGTCTGGTGGCCGTACCGGGCTTGTGGCGGCTGGGCCTGAGGCAGAACTGCCGCATCTTCCAGCAGAAGACGGTGATGGACATCGTGGATGCCGTGATGGCGGAGCATTCCTTGCCCGCGCCGACGCGCGGCATCCTGCCCACCCTGTCGCCGATGGACTATTGCACCCAGTTCAACGAGACCGACCTGCAATTCATCTCGCGCCTGCTCGAAGAGCACGGGGTGACCTTCTACTTCAGCCATACCGACGGTGAACACCGCATGCATGTCAGCGCCACGGCGCCCGGTTTCCCGACCTTCGAAGTGGCCAGCGTCGTGGCCAAGGATGAAACGACGCATTTCGACGAATTGAGCCATTGGGCGTCTGCCCACCACGCCCGGTCGGCGGCCGTGAACCTGCAGGACATGGACGGCGAACGCAGCCAGCCCTCGGTCGTGCTGACCAGGGACAGCAGCACGCGCGCCTACGCCGACGAACCGGCGATGTGGGCGCCTGGCAAGGTTTTCCACTGGCCCGGTGGCATGGCCACGCGCCCCGGCGTGGACAACGCCGCCGTGGCCATGGGCGAACGTGAGACGGCTTCCGAGGAGTTCACCGCAGCCGGCATCGACCCGCGCTTTGCCGCGGGTCTGCGCACCTCGGTCGAGGTCCGGGCTGAAGACGACAGCTCGCAGAGTGCCATGTACGTCATCACCGCGGTGGATCACCGCGCCGAAGATTTCTCGAGCCTGAGTTCGGGCGCTGGTGGCACCGAGAGCTATGGCAATTCCCTGCGTCTGGCCTTGGCCAGCCGCACCTGGATGCCCCAGCCGCGGCACGCCCGGCCGGTCATGGCCGGCATGTATTCGGCCACCGTCACCGGCCCTTCGGGCGAAAAGATCCACGTCGACGAGTTCGGCCGCATCAAGATCAAGTTCCGATGGGACCATGCGGGCGTGACGACCGATGCTTCGTCATGCTGGGTGCGCGTGGCACAGGCGGCTGCCGGCGCCTGGGGCGGTACCTGGTTCCTGCCGCGCATGGGCGACGAAGTGCTGGTGGCCTTCCTGGACGGCGACCCCGACCGCCCGGTCGTCGTCGGCTCGGTCTACGGCAAGGACGCCAAGCCGCCCTTCCTGCCCGGCACGAACCGGGCACAAAGCGGCATCATGACGCGCAGCTACAAGTCCGACAGCGCGGAAGACGCCAACGTCTTCCGCTTCGAGGACAAGAAGGACCACGAGGAGGTCTTGCTGCATGCGCAGAAGGACCTCACCGTCGAAGTCGAGAACGACGAAAAACGCACCATCGATCACGACCAGATCGAGATCATCAAGAACGCGCGCACGGTCACCGTCAAGGAAGCCGACGACACGCTGACGGTCGAACAGGGTCACCGAACCGCCACGGTCAAGACCGGCAACGACACCAAGACCATCGAGCAGGGTAATGAGGCCCACATCATCAAGATGGGCGACGTCACGGTGAAGTGCGACATGGGCAGCATCACCATGGAAGCCATGCAGAAGATCACCTTGAAGGTGGGCCAGAGCACCATCGAGCTCAGCCAGTCGGGCATCACGATCAAGGGCACCACGATCACCGAGGAAGCCCAGGCCCTGCACTCCACCAAAGGCGCCCTCATCAAGGAAGAAGCCCAGGCCATGATGACTCTCAAGGGCGGCTTGGTGATGATCAATTGACCGTGACCAACCCGCTGCCCAAACTCGCCACTCCGCTGGCGCCCCTGCTGCCCAGGCTCGAACTCGAGCCCGCGGCCGCGGCCCTGCTGGCCAGCGCCCAGACCGCTGCGCAAGCGCTGGCCCTGCTGCAGGCCAAGGGCCTGCTGAACGAAGCAGCCCGCCTGTGCGCCCACGCCCTGCCCAAGCGCGAAGCCGTCTGGTGGGCCTGCATGTGCGCGGCCGCGGTGCCCGACCCCGGCCTGTCGGCAGCCGACGGCAACGCCCGCCTCGCGGCAGAAGCCTGGGTGCGCAAGCCGGCCGACGACGGGCTGCGTCGTGCCGCCTGGAGTGCCGCCGAAAAAACCGAGTTCCGCAGCCCGGAGGCCTGGGCCGCCACCGGCGCCTTCTGGAGCGGCGGCAGCATGGCGCCCGCCGGTCAGCCGGTCGTGCCGCCGGGCGATCACCTGACGGGGCTGGCTGTCAGCGGCGCCATCGTGCTGGCCTCGGTGCGTGGCCGGCCCGAGCGATCCCCCGCGCGGCTCGGCCGTTTCCTCGAAGCCGCCGTCGACATAGCCAACGGCGGCGCCGGCCGCATCCCGCTGGAGGAGAGCTGAAATGGGTCAACCTGCCGCCCGCCTGTCCGACATGCACGTGTGCCCGATGCAAACGCCAGGCGTGCCGCCCATTCCCCACGTCGGCGGGCCCATCATCAAGGGCTTGCCCACGGTGATGACGGGTTCCTTGCCGCAGGCGCGGGCCACCGACATGTGCACCTGCGTCGGTCCGCCCGACGTCATCGCCAAAGGCAGCGCCACGGTGCTGGTAGGCAGCCTGCCGGCGGCTCGCCTGGGCGACACCTGCGGCCACGGTGGCACCATCGTCGTAGGCTTTCCGACCGTGCTGATTGGCGGCTGAATGCCGACTTTGCAGTGCAGGGCTGCGGATGCAGCGGCGATACTCCTGCGCTGAGACCTCCGTCCTGCACCCATGGCCACGCTCACGCTCACCATCCTGAGAAGCCCGAGTTCCGCGCCCGGCGAGCACCGTCGCCTGACGGGCGGCGAAATCACCATCGGACGCGGCGCCGAATGCGACTGGCCGCTGCCCGACCCGCTGCGTTCGCTGTCGCGCAAGCATTGCACCGTGACCTTCCTGGGCGGCGCCTGGCAGGTGCGTGATTTGTCGGGCAATGGCACCTTCGTCAATTTCGCCAGCGCCCCCATCGGACGCGAGATGACGCAGGCGCTGCGCGATGGCGACCGCTTGCGCCTGGGCGACTACGAGATCGAGGTGCGCGTCGACGAGGCGGTCTTCGTTCCCAGCGACCCGGTGCCGCCGCCGGCCGTCATCAGCCCGTTCGGCGAGATCGAACGCCCGGGTTTTTCGGCAGCACGCCTGCCGGGCCTGGACGATCCGCTGCCCCTGGAAGCCGGCTACGGCTTCGGTGCGCGGCCGGGTCTGGCCACGCCGGGGCCGCTTCCGGTCTCGACCTTGCCGGATCATGCAGCCGCCAGCAGCGACGCGTTCTTTCCGGTGGTCGCCGCGCCAGCCGACAAGTCGATCATTCCCGCCGACTGGTATGCCGTGGGCGCCCCACCTGCAGCCCCGCCGGTGCCGCCGCCGCCGCTGGCGGTGCCCGCAACGTCTGAAGCGCCGCGTGCGGCCTTCCAGGCAACACCCGCACCCGTACCAGCACCAGCGCCCGCATCCGACCCGTTTGCCGCGATCTTCGGCTCTTCAGAGTCAGCGCCGCTGACCCCGGTGCCCGTTCGCCCCGCCATGCCAGTGCCGGCAGCGCCTGCCACGCCTGGCGACCCGGCGGCTTCGCTGGCGGCCTTGCTCGCCGGTGGCGAACTCGCGCCAGAACTGGTGTCGCGCGCTGCGGCCGACCCCGAAGCAGCACTGCGCAACGCCGGTGCGCTTTTGCGCGCCGTGGTCTCCGGCATGCGCGCCCTGCTGATCGCGCGGGGCCAGGTGAAGCGCGAATTCCGCATCGAGCAGACGATGCTGCGCCAGACCGACAACAACCCGCTGAAGTTCGCCGCCAGTGACGAATATGCGCTGGCTGCGCTGCTCGACCCCCGCACCTCGGCCGTGCGCGCGGTGCGCGAGTCCATCGACGACCTCACCCTGCATCAGGTGGCCACGCTGGCAGCCACGCAGGCGGCAGCAAAGGCCTTGCTGCAGCAGTTCGATCCGGAGAGACTCGAGTCTGAGGACAGTGGTGGCGGGCTGCTGCCCGGTGCCCGCGAAAAACGCCTCTGGGAAGCCTACAAGCGCCGCCATGCCAAGCTGCTCGAGCAGTTCGAAGACGATTTCGAAAGCGCCTTTGGTACGGCGTTCGCCCGGGCCTACGAGCAGGCCGCCAGCGACATGAAGAAGCCTTGAAAACCCAGCGCCAGTGCGCTGGTGACACGCACATGAAGGAGCCGAATGTTCTGGCATGACAAGGTGGTTTGGCAGGAAGGCATGTTCCTGCGCGCCCAGCATTACCAGCAGCAGGACCGGCACACCGCCAGCCAATTGCAGGCACGCGCCGCGCCCCTGCGTCCGCACCCCTGGGGCCTGACGGAACTGTCGATCGACCGCGACCTGCTGGCCGCCGGCCGCTTTGCCTTGTCGTCGGCTGCGGGCGTGCTCGAGGACGGCACGCCCTTCTCGATTCCAGGGGGCGCCGACGCGCCGCTGCCGCTGGACCTGCCCGAAGGCACCCGCAACGCCGTCATCTACCTGGGCCTGGCCCTGCACCAGGACGGCAACCCCGAAGTCACCTCGGCCGCGGGCGGTCCGGAAGACCCGCGTGCGCGCTACCTGCTGCGCTCCTTCGACGCCTTCGACACCCATTCCGAAAGCACCATCGCCGCCGAACTGGCCGTAGGCCGGCTGCGACTGCGCTACCTGCTCGAAACCGGCGAACTCGCTGGCTTTTCGCGGCTGGGGCTGGCGCGCGTGGTCGAAGTGCAGTCCGACCGCCGCGTCGTGCTCGACGAACGTTACATCCCGCCCTGCCTGCGCATATCGGCGGTGGGCTCGCTGGCCAACCTGACGGCCGAACTGGTGGGCATGCTGGGCCAGCGCGCCGAAGTGCTGGCCGGGCGTCTGGGTCAGCCCGGCGCGCGGGGTGTGGCCGACATCGCCGACTTCCTGCTGCTGCAGACCGTCAACCGCTGGCAACCGCTGATGGCGCACTGGGCCGACGCCGGCAACGTGCACCCCGAAAGCCTGTTCGCTGCACTGGTGCAGTTGGCTGGCGAGCTGGCCACCTTCACCGCCCCCGACAAGCGCGCGCCGGTCTACCCGGCCTACCGGCACGACGACCTGCAGCGCAGCTTTGCACCCGTGGTGGCCGACCTGCGGCGTTCGCTGTCGGCCGTGCTCGAGACCACGGCCGTGGCCATTCCTCTGCAGGAGCCGAAGTTCGGCATCCGGGTCGGCCCGCTGTCCGACCGCAATCTGCTGCGCACCAGCCAGTTCGTGCTGGCGGTGTCGGCCGACGTGCCCGGCGACCAGCTGCGCCGGGTGTTTCCGAACAAGGTCAAGATCGGCGCGGTCGAACACATCCGCGAACTCGTCAACGTGTCCCTGCCGGGCATCGGGGTGCGGCCCTTGCCGGTGGCGCCGCGGCAGATTCCCTTCCAGGCCAGCGCTGCCTATTTCGAGCTGGACCGTGGCAGCCCGCACTGGCAGCAGATGGGTAATTCGGGTGGCTTCGGCATCCACGTGTCCGACGAGTTCCCGAACCTCAGCATCGAGATGTGGGCCATCCGCGCATGAGCGACAACCCCTTCAGCGAACCGGACGACAGCGACCGCACCATCCTGCGCGGACCGGGTGGCCTGACGCCCACCCCACCCGCGGCGACGCAGGGGCCTGCGGCCATGGCGGGTGCAGGTGTGCAAGCCATGCCGCAGCGCGCTGCTGCCGCGCCGGCGCGGCTGGCCGGTGAAGCCGAAGCCTTGCCGAAGGTGGGCCGTTCGCCCATGGTGGCTGCAGCCGGGCCACTGCTGGACCTGCTGGGGCGCATCGGTGCCAGCGGCCAGGGCGCGCAGGTGCGCAGTGCCGAAGAACTGCGCGAAAGCGCGATGCGTGCGCTGCAGGCCTTCGAGACCGAATGCCGCGCCGCGCGGGTGCCCGACGACCAGCTGCGCGCCGGCCACTACGCGCTGTGCGCTGCACTCGACGACACCGCCTTGTCCACGCCCTGGGGCCAGGCCAGCAGCTGGGGTTCGCGCACGCTCAGCTCCACCTTCCACCAGGACGTGCGCAGCGGCGAGCGTTTTTTCGACCTACTCAACGGCATGCAGAAGGAGCCCGGCCGCTACCAGCCGGCGCTGGAGATCTGCTACATGTGCCTGTCGCTGGGCTTTCGCGGCCGCTACCGGCTCGACAGCCGCGGCAGCGCCGAGCTCGAACGCATCCGCGAGGGCCTGTACAAGCTGCTGGCCCAGATGGGTGGCAACTGGGAACGTGAACTCTCGCCCAGCTGGCGCGGCGTCGACGCGCCGCATCGCGGGCCGCCGCGCAGCGTGCCGCCCTGGGTGGCGGCGGCGGTGGCGATCAGCCTGCTGGCCTTCGGCTACGTGTTCGCCTCGCATACTGTCAACGACCGCGGCGACGCGCTGCAGCAGCGGCTGATGGCCCTGCCGCCCACCGCGCCACCGCCGATCGAACGCGCTGCCGCGCCGGTGGCGCCAGCCGCTGCGCCGGTGACCGACAGCCCGCTGCAGAAGTTCCGTGCCTTTCTCGAACCCGAGATCCGAGAAGGCCTGGTGGTTGTCGAGGGCGACGCCCAGCGGGTCGTGGTGCGCATCCTGGGCCGCGGCATGTTTGCATCGGGCAGCGCCGACCTCCAGCCGCGTTACCCGGCGCTGCTGGCCCGCATCGGCGAAGCCCTGAAGCTCGAACCCGGCCGCGTCATGGTGGCCGGCCACACCGACAACCAACCCATTCGCACGGTGAAGTTCCCGTCCAATTTCCAGCTGTCCACCGCCCGCGCCGAGGCCGCTCGTGCCCTGCTTGCCACGGCTGCCGGCCAGCCCGAACGTTTTGCTGCGGCCGGCCGCGCCGATACCGAGCCGCTGGCGCCGAACAACACGCCCGAAGGCCGCGAGCGGAACCGCCGCATCGACGTCGTGCTGTCGCTGAACGAGGCCCGTTGAGATGCGACCGCTGCTGTCTGCCTTCCTGAGCATTCCCGCGCTCGGCGGCCTGTTCGGCGCGCTGCTGCTGGGTGGGGTGGTGTGGCTGTTCGCGCCGGCTTTGCTGGGTGTCGAATCGCTGTGGCTGCTGGTCCTGCTGTCGGCCTTGCCGGTGCTGGTCTGGCTGGCCGTCTTCCTTTTCCTGTTCAGGCGCAAGCGTCAGCGTGACGCCGCACTCGTGGCCGGCGCCAGCCAGCCCGACGAACGCGCCCTGAAGGCCAGCGCGGCCGCGGCTGCGGCGACCGACGAGGAACGCGCCGTGGCCGAACGCCTGGCCGACGCCCTGAACGCGATGAAGTCGGCCAGCGCCGGCAAGGGCGGCTACCTGTACGAACGCCCCTGGTACGTGCTGATCGGGCCCCCGGGCTCGGGCAAGACCACGGCCATCCGCCATTCCGGGCTCGACTTCCCGCTGGCCGAAGGACGGGTCTCGGGCGTGGGTGGCACGCGCAATTGCGACTGGTGGATTTCCGAGCAGGCCGTGCTCATCGACACCGCCGGTCGCTACACATCGCAGGACAGTGATGCCGGCGCCGACAAGGCCGGCTGGGAACGTTTCCTCGACCTGCTGCGCCGCGAGCGACCGCAGCAGCCGCTGAACGGCGTCATCGTCGCCTTCGGCGTGGACATGCTCAGCCGGCTGGACAAGGCCGGTCGCGAGCAACATGCGCAGGCCGTGCGCCGCCGCGTGCGCGAACTCGAACAGCGGCTGAGCCAGCGCCTGCCGGTGTACTTCCTGGTCAGCAAGGCCGACCTCATCGTCGGTTTCACCGAGTTCTTCGACGACCTGGACCGCGAGACCCGGGCCCAGGTCTGGGGCATGACCTTCAAGCCCGAGCAGACCGACGAGGGCGCGGCCACCGGTTTCGGCGCCGAATTCGCCGGCCTGCTGCAGCGCCTGCAGGCGCGGCTGCTGGAACGCCTGCAGGGCGAACGCGGCAGCGACCAGCGTGCGCGCATCGCCGGTTTCCCGGCGCAGTTCGCATCGCTGGAAGCGCCGCTGGGGGCCTTCATTCAGGCGGCCTTCGGCGGCTCCAAGCTCGACCCGGCGCCATTCCTGCGGGGCGTGTACTTCACCTCGGGCACCCAGGAAGGAACGCCGATCGATCGTCTGACGGGCGCCTTGTCGCGCACCTTCGGGCTGGACAGTTCGCGCCCTGCCGCCGTGATGGGCCAGACCGGGCGCAGCTTCTTCCTGGGCCGTTTCCTGCGCGACCTGGTCTTCAACGAAGCCCGTCTGGCCGTGCGCGACCGCGGGCATGAAAAGCGCCGCCGCTGGCTGCAGATCGGCACCGTCGCCGCGTCGGTGCTGGCGCTGGTGGTGGGCCTGGTCTGGGGCTGGGTGGCCTTCGGCACCGAGTCGCGACGCGGCGAACAGGTGGCCGCGGCCGTGGCCAGCGCGGAACAAGGCGCGGCTGGGCTGCCGCTGGACAAGGTCACGCCCGACGCCGACCTGGTCAGCCTGCTGCCTTATCTGGACACCGTGCTCGAGCTGCCGCCCGCAGCCCTGGGGCAGGGTGGTCGCCTGGGCCTGAGCCAGGAAGAAAAGCTGGTCGCCGCGGGACGGGTGGCCTACAAGCATGCCCTGGAACGCACGATGCTGCCGCGCATGCTGGCGCGACTGGAAGGCCAGATCAGGCGCGAGATGCAGAAGCCGGCCTACCTGTACGTGGCCACGCGCGTGTACCTGATGCTGGGGCGGCAGGGCCCGCTGGACGCGTCGCTGATCCAGGAATGGATGGCCGCCGACTGGGCCCAGGTCTACCCCGGCGCCGTGGCCGCGCCGCAGCGCGAGGCCTTGATGGGGCATCTGGACGCCCTGCTGTCCAGCGACTTCGCCACCTATCCGCTCGACGGCGCGCTGGTCGACGAAGCCCGGCGCGTGTTCTCGCGGCTGCCGATGTCCGAGCGTGTCTACGCCCGGCTGCGTTCCACCGCCACCGACGTGGCGCCCTGGCGCCCGGCCGATTCCCTGGGCCTGAGCGGCCAGCGGCTGTTCGTGCTGCGCTCGGGTCAGCCCATCTCCCAGGCTTCGGTGCCCGGCCTGTTCACCGCCGAAGGCTTGCACCTCAGCGTTCTGCCGCGCCTGCCCAAGGCCATTCAGGAAGCGGCCTCCGAGAGCTGGGTGCTCGGCCCCGAGGCGGCGGCCCTGGCTGCCGACTCGCAGCAACTCGAAACCGCGGTGCTGCGCGAGTACGCCCGCGACTACATCGCCGAATGGGAGAAGCTGATCCAGTCGATCGTGCTCGTGCCCTTCGACGGGCCCACCAAGGCGGCCGAGGCCCTGAACGTGCTGGGCGCCCCCAACTCGCCGATGCGCGACCTGCTGCAGGGCATGGCACGCCAGCTCTCGCCTGGCACGGCGCCGGCGGCACCGGCCGGTGCGGCTTCGGGCGCTGTCACGGCGGCTTCGGCGGCCGACGCGGCCAAGACCGCGCACAAGGTGGCCAAGGTCGTCCCCAAGGCCCTGGGTGGCGGCGCCCTGGCGGCGGGTGCCAGGGCGGTGGCCAAGCCATTGCAGGCCGGCAGCCGCGTGGCCGAGGCGCTGGGCGGGCAAGCCGCGGCTTTGGACCCGGTGGCCGTGGTGGCCGAAACCGTCGAAACGCACTTCAAGCCGCTGCGCGAGATTTCCGGCAAACCGCTGGACGAGATCGTGGCCGTGCTGAACCAGATGTACGTGCAGGTGGCCCAGGTCGCGACGGCCGCTCCTGGCAGTCTGCCTGCGCCCGCCCCCGGGCTGGACCCGGGCCAGCGCCTGGCGGCCGAAGCGCAGCGTGCGCCCGAGCCCCTGGCGGGCTGGCTGCTGGCGGCGTCGCAGTCTTCAGCGGCCGTGCGCGCGGGCGGCACCAAGGCCGGCGTGGCCGCTGCTGCGGCGGCGCAGCTGGCGCCGTTCTGCAAGGGTGTCGAGACCCGGTTCCCTTTCCGCCGCGACGCCGCAGCACCCGACATGCCGCTCGACGACTTCATCCGGCTGTTCGGCCCGAACGGCGCCTTCGACCAGTTCTTCGCGCAGAACCTGCGCAGCCTGGTCGACACCAGCCAGAAACCCTGGCGGCCGGTCGCCACTGGCGGCCCTTCGCCTGTGTCGGCCGCCGACATCGCCCAGTTCCAGCGTGCGGCGGCCATCCGCGACGCTTTCTTCCCGGTGGCGCTGCCCGGCCAGCCCAGCGCGGCCTTGCGCTTCGAGCTGGTGCCGCTGGCGCTGGACCCGGGCGCCAAGGGTGCGGTACTGGAAGCCGATGGCGCGAAGACAGCCCTCGCTGCGGGTGCGGCTGCGGGCCGCGGCCTGGCATTGCAGTGGCCGGCGCGGGGTGCGGTCGCGCTCAGCTTCGACGGCGAGGGTGCAGCGTCGTCGATCGTCAACGACGGCCCCTGGGCAACGCTGCGCTTCGTCGCACGCGGCAAGCTCGTGCCCACGGGCGTGCCCGACCGGCTGCGCCTGACGCTGCAGCAAGGCGCACGCACGGCTGAATTCGAGCTGCGCACCGGGTCGATCGTGCACCCGTTTGCGCTGCGCGAACTCGGCGACTTCCGCTGCCCGCAGCTGGCACCCTGAGGTCGCGCGCATGAACCCGCCCGCCGCCCGTCGCAGCCCTGTGAAGCCCCTATGACGGGCCTCTATGGCAAGCTCCCTGCGCATGGCGACTTCGTCAGGCGCGAACTGCCCAAGAGCTTCGTCGAGCCCTGGGACCTGTGGCTGCAGATGGCGCTGCAGCATGTCCGTGATGCACTCGGCAGTGATTTCCCGGCGTTCTGGGACGCCGCCCCCGCCTGGCGCTTCAGGCTGCCGGCCGGGGCCTGCGGGCCCAGCGCGGTGGTGGGGGTGCTGCTGCCCAGCCAGGACCTGGTGGGCCGGCATTTCCCCCTGACCCTGGCCGCGATGCTGCCCGACCATGTCTCGCCGCCGAACGAAGCCTGGTACGGGGCAGTGGAAAGGGTGGGCCTGGCCGCGCTGGCCCGGGGCGAGACCGTCGACTGCCTGTTGCCCAGCCTGCCCGATACCAGCTTTGGCCAGAGCATCTCGCTCACGGCCAACGTGCCGGCCATCGGCTGGTGGACGGGCGACGGCCTGCGCTGGCCCCTGGTGGCCCTGCCCGCTGCGGCTCAGTTCCGCAGCATGCTGCAGGGCAAGGCGTTGGTGGAACGGCTCGAAAGCAAGGCGGTCAGCCACCGCGGCACCGTGCGCACCCGCAACGAGGACGCCTATGTCGACCGCGGCGACATCGGGGTCTGGGCGGTGGCCGACGGCGCCGGTGGCCACGGTGCCGGCGACGTGGCTTCGGCCGCCGCTGCGGCGGCGCTGGCCGACCTGCCCATCGGCCTGAGTGCGGCCGAGACGCTGGCGCAGGTGCGCCTGCGCCTGGGCGCGGTGCACTCCGAACTGCAGCGCCGCGCTGCGGCCGGGCCCGGCGGCGGCATCATCGCCACGACCATCGTCGTGCTGATGGCCCGCGGCGAGCATTTCGCCTGCCTGTGGGCCGGCGATTCACGCGCCTACATGCTGCGCGACGGCAGCCTGAGCCAGATGACGCAGGACCACAGCCTGGTGCAGAGCATGGTGGCTGCGGGCTCGCTGGCGGCCGAGGACGCCGAGTCGCACCCGCAGGCCAACGTCATCACCCGGGCGGTGGGTTCGCAGGAAGCGCTGGAACTCGACAAGGTTGCCGGCCGTTTGTTGCCCGGCGACGTGCTGCTGCTGTGCACCGACGGCCTGTTCAAGGCCCTGCCCGAGCACGAGATCGCCGCGCTGCTGCGCGACGGCCATGGTGCCGAACAGCTGATCGACGAAGCGTTGCGCATGGGCGCGCGCGACAACGTCACGGCGCTGGTGATCCGCGCCTGATCAGTCGAACGCCGGCCGCTGCGAAGTCTTCAGCGTCCAGGCGAAGCCGACGCCTGCCGACCATCCCGTGCGGTCGCGCACCAGCGGACTGGTGGCATTGCTGGCGCCGGCCACGCTGTCCATGCGCAGGGTCGCGAAGCCGCGCAGATCGGGCGTGATGCTGTGCGACAGGCTGCCGGACAGCCGCCAGGCGATCAGCCCGGCCCGCGCCTGGTAGGCGGGGCGGTCGGCTGTTGCGAACACCGGCGCGACGCCGTAGAACGTGTCGGCAAGGCGCCGGCTGCCGACGATGGCACCGCCGCTGGCCGACCAGCGCCAGCCCTGCACGCGGCTTTCGTAGGTCAGGCGGGGTTCGAAGGCCAGGCCGCGGTGGGCGAAGCCGTCGCTCAGGTCGAACACGGCGCGCAGCGGCAGGTCCACCCGCCAGCCGCCGCTGGCTTCGTCACCGGCCAGGTTCCAGCGCAGGCGCGGGCCGGCCTCGATGAGCGTGCCCAGGTCGGGCATGCCGCGACGGGCTTCGATGCGGGTAGAGCTGGAACCCAGCGAGCCCGCCACGCCCAGGTCGAACTCGAAGCGGGGCGTGCGCACCGCGCGCAGGCCGACCGAACCGCGGTCGGTTCGGAACACCTGGCCACGGTAGATGGCATAGGGCAGGACCAGCGTGCGCGTGGTCTGCTCGGCGGCACCTGGGTAGGCCTGTTGCGACCCGGTGACGCCGCCCACGCCCAGTTCCCACAGGGGCAGGGGCTTGGCCGGGGCCACCTCGGCCCAGGTCGGAAGCGCGAGCAGCAGCGCTGGAAGAATCGTGAGGTGATGTCGCATTTGGCTGACCGCATTCTGGCCGCAAGCGTAAAGCCACTATCCTGGGTGAAACTTCGCCTGACCCGACCCGAACCCTCCCCGCCAGCCTGAGGCCCTCCGTGCAGACACTCGACGAGATGCTCAGCCGCAACTTGCTGACCCCTGCCCAGCATGCCGATATCGGCGCCTGGATCGCCCAGGCGAAGACGCCCGAGGGCATCCTGCAGATGCCACCCGGCCTGTGGCGCACCCTGGAACTGGCCAGCGTGCTGATGGACGTGGATGCCGACCTGACGCAGCCGCCCTGCCTGCGCGCCGATCTCTGAAAGCCTGATTTGGACTACCCGCAATACGACCCCCGCCTGGACACCCCGCCGCTGGACGACGCCGAACTCGACGCCCTGGACCAGTTGCTGCAGGCCTTGCCTGGCGACGAGGTGATGAACGTCGAAGCCCTGGACGGCTATCTCACGGCACTGCTGGTGGGCCCGGCCGTGCTGCCGCGGCTGCGCACTGCAGACTGGCTTCCCGCCGTCTGGGGCGGCGACGGTGAAGGCAGCGCGCCGTTCCCCAGCCAGAAGCAGCGCAAGCGTGCAGCGATGCTGGTGCTGCGGCACCTGCACGGCATCCAGACCCAGCTGCAGGGCCCGCCTGAAGACTGGCAGCCGGTGTTCAGCATCGCCGAGACCGACACCGGTGAATGGGTCGACGCCGAGGACTGGTGTGCCGGCTTCCTGCAGGCCACGGTGCTCGACAGCGAGGCCTGGGGCGCGCTGTTCGACGACGCGCGCTGGGGCCCGGCCCTGGTCCCCGTGGCGCTGCTGGGCGGCGACGGCGCCGGGCTGAGCGAAGGCGACCGGACCCGCCTGGCCGACCCGCAGCAGCGCGATGCACTCAGCCGGTCGGTCGTCGACGCCGTGCTGGCCCTGCAGGCCGAGCGGACGACAGCGCCGCAGGCGTGACACGCTGCGCGCCAGCGCAGCGGGGCGACGTGGGAAACTTCCGAACATGAAAATTCTGCTCACCGGCGCTGCCGGATTCATCGGCAGCACCACCACGCTGCGCCTGCTGGCGCGCGGCGACGAGGTCGTGGGGCTGGACAACCTGAACGACTACTACTCGGTGCAACTCAAGCGCGACCGGCTGGCGCGGCTGCAGGTGCTGCCGGGCTTCCGCTTCGTGCAGATGGACGTGGCCGACCGCGCCGGCATGGAGCGGCTGTTTGCCGAAGAGGGCTTCGACCGCGTCATCCACCTGGCGGCGCAGGCTGGCGTGCGCTATTCCTTGCAGAACCCGCACGCTTATGTCGACAGCAACATCGTCGGCTTCATGAATGTGCTCGAGGGTTGCCGCCATTCGAAGGTGCAGCATCTGGTGTATGCATCGTCGAGCAGCGTCTACGGCGGCAACACGAAGTTGCCGTTTTCCGAACACGACAGCGTCGACCACCCGGTCAGCATGTACGCGGCCACGAAGAAGGCCAACGAGCTGATGGCACACACCTACAGCCACCTGTTCGGCCTGCCCACCACGGGCCTGCGCTTCTTCACCGTCTATGGGCCCTGGGGCCGGCCCGACATGGCGCTGTTCCTGTTCACCAAGGCCATCCTCGAAGGCCGGCCCATCGACGTCTTCAACCACGGCCGGATGCAGCGCGACTTCACCTATGTCGACGACATCGTCGAAGGCGTGATCCGCGTGCTCGACCGGGTGGCCACGCCCGACCCGGCCTACGTGTCCGACGCGCCCGACCCGGGCACCAGCAACGGCCCGTTCCGCGTCTTCAACATCGGCAACCACGACCCGGTGCCCTTGCTCGACTTCATCGGCTGCATCGAACAAGCGCTGGGCCGCAAGGCGCAGATGAACCTGCTGCCGCTGCAGGACGGCGACGTGCCTGCCACCTATGCCGATGTCGACACGCTGACGGCGTGGACGGGGTTCAAGCCGTCGACCGACATCCGCACGGGCATAGGGCGGTTCGTGGATTGGTACCGCGCGTACTATGGGGTGCAGGACCGCTGAAGCTCAGGGCTGGCGGCGTTTCTGGCGTGCGGCAGCGGCCACACCGATCAGGCCCAGGGCCATGAGACCGTAGGTCGAGGGCTCTGGAATCGGCGGCGGCGGCTGGTAGGTCAGGGTCAGGGTGCCGGACAACACCGTCGCATCCAGCAGACTGGGTGCCGAAGGGTTGCCTTCCGGATCGTCGAAGTCTTCGTACACGGTCACGAACAGGTTGTTCGGGCCGTTTCCGACCTCGAAGGTCGCACCTGCGCCAAATGTGATGGGGGGACGCCCGGCGGGGCCGTTCCAGCTGCCCATGCCCGGCCCGAAACTGCCGGGGCTGCCGCTGGTGCTGGGCGCCCAGTCCATCCACGCGAGTCCGCTCACGGCGCTGACCGAGATCACGAACTCGCTGCGCCAGCTTCCGTTGCTGGTGGTGAAGGCCAGATTGCTGTACGAGAAGCCAGTCACGGTGCTGCCTGAAGGCAGGCTCAGGGTCAAGGACGAATTCAGTTCGTTGAGGTACTCGCCGAAGGTCTGCCAACCCGTCATGTCGATGACGATCTCTTCGGCCATGGCGGGCAGCGCCGAGGCTGCGGCCAGCGCGGCGACCAGCACCGTGTTCTTCAGGTTCAACTTCATGGTCTTTCTCCGGTCATGGGGTGCTTCATGGAACGATGACAGTTAAGTGGCGGGATGCTGCGCTTTCGCCGCAGCTGCCGGGACCCCGTGTTCCGGGGGTGGGGCAACGATCAGCGTGACTGCAGCAGCTTGTGGAGATGCCGCACCGGGATGGCGTAGCTGATGCCAGTGGGGCTGCTCAAGGCCGATTCCCGGCTGCCGCGCACCAGCACCATGTTGAGCACACCGAGCACCGTGCCGGTCTCGACATCGAAGACCGGTCCTCCGCTGTTGCCCGGGTAGGCCGTTGCATCTAGCTGCAGCACTTCGAAACTGCCAGCGCGCAGGCGCGCGACCGCCCTGGGATCGAGTTGCTGGGCGGTGGCCGCGGGCAGCGCCACCCGTGTGATGCTGGCGATGATGCCGCGGTGTGTGACGGGTGAGTATCCGAAGACGCCCCCGATGGGGTAACCCATCAACGCGATCGACTGGCCTTCGCGCGCGCTGCCGTCGGCAGCCAGTGTCATGGCGGGCAGGGCCGGCCCTTCGATCTTCAGCAAGGCCAGGTCGTGTTCGCGGTCGCTGGCATGGACAGTGGCGCGCCTTGCGACGGGTGTGCCCGTGGCCGGATCGCCCACCAGCACGGCCAGACGCGACAGTGACTCGACTTCTGCCGTGGCCGGCAGCACATGGTGGTTGGTGGCGACGAAGCTGCCATCACCGACGGCAAAGCCGCTGCCACGAAAGCTGAAGCGCGGATTGTCGGTGGCGTTGAAGCTGCCCACGGGAACGAGAGAGCTTCTGACCGCAGTCACGACGTTGCTCAGGTCGGCGCGCGCCCAGCCGGCTGCGGTGGCGCTGGCCAGCCAGGCCAGGCACTGCCGGCGACGCGTGCCCGTCATCAACGCACCTGCTTGAGCAACTCGCTCACGGCGGCCTGGTCGGCGAACTTCTCGCCCAGCCCCGCGATTTCTTCCAGCTCTGCCCGGGCCAGCGGCTTGTCGCCGGCCTTGATGTAGAGCCTGGCCAGCGCCAGCTTCAGGGCGGGGCTGGTCGGGGCATGGCCCAGGGCCTGTTTCTGGACTTCGATGGCCTTGGCCAGCTGGCCCTCGGAAGCCAGCGCCAGTGCCAGCGTGTCGAGCAGTGGTGCACGGTCCGGCAGCAGTTCATTGGCCTGGGTGGCCAGGGCCACCGCACCTGGTTTGCCTTGAGAGGCCATGATCCAGGCAATGTTGTTCATGGCCATGGCGTTGCCTGGCGTGGCTTCGAGCGCGGCCCGGTAGTGCATCTCTGCCGAGTTCAGGTCGCGACGTTGCAGCGCGGCGTCGCCCAGGTAGAAGCGGAACGTGCCGTCGTTCGGCCGGGCCTTCTGCCACTGGGCGGCGAAGGCCTGGGCTTCGGCGCCCTGGCCGGCGCGCTCCAGGTTGCTGTGCAGGCGGATCGCCGCCTCGGTCGGGGCTTCGCGCTGGGTGGCGGTGCGGTAGGCAGCCAGTGCTGCCGCAGTGTTCTTCCGCGCGATCTCGATGTCACCTTCCAGAAGCCAGCCGATGGCGTCCTTCGGCTGGCGTTTCTGCAGTTCCTTGGCCACGGGCAGGCCATCGTCCGGCCTGCCGCGCTGGATGGCCAGGATCACCCGGGCGCGTTCAGCAGCAACCAACCCGGGCTGCAACTCCAGCGCGCGCTTCAGGCTGTTGTCGGCTTCGTCCCACTTCTTGTTGCCGGCCAGGACTTCGGCCAGACGCAGATGGAACTGGGGTTGGCGCGGTTCTTTCGTCGCCAAAGATCGCCAGGTGCTCAGGGCCTGCTGAATATCGCCATTGGCCAGTTGGGCGCGTCCCAGAGCGTCCTGCACCTGGCTGTCGCCTGGCAGTGCCGCAGCGCCAGCCTGGGCCGCTGTCAATGCGGCGCGGGCGTCGGCGCTGCCGAGCAGATGCGTCACCAGCGCCACATGGGGTCTGGGGTCGCTGCCGTTGGCCTTGATGGCATTGCGCAGCAGCTGCCCCACGTCGGCAGCGGAGGCGCCAGCGCGCGACGCCACGTCTGCCAGCGCCATGTGGGCCGTGACGTTGGTCGGGTCGGCGTCGACCATGGCCTGCATGCGCGTGCGAGCCTTCACGCGCTCCCCGTCGGCCAGGTCCAGTGCCGCCAGGCTGGCGGCAGCCGGCAGGAACTTAGGCTCCAGGGCCAGCGCCTTTTCGAAGCTCGCCCGTGCGCCCGGCTTGTCCTGCTGCAGCAGCAGCACACGACCACGAAGGTTGTGCGCCAGGGCCTTGTCGGGCTGCTTCTTCTCCAGCGTTTCCAGCGCCTTCAGTGCTCCAGGGTAGTCCTTCTGGTTCAGGCGGGCGCTGACCAGCGCCACATCGGCCCGCGGGCTGCTGTCTTCGGCCGACAGCGTTTCGAGCGTGCGCATCGCCTCGGCGCTGCCATTGCTGCGCGCCAGCTGAGACATCGCCAGCGAGGTGCGCAGCCGGACATCGGTCGGTGCCAGCTTGGCGGCGGCGGCAAAGGCCTTTTCCGACTCGGCAGCATCGCCTTGCAGCAGGTAGATCTCGCCGGCCAGGGCCAGGGTGCTGGCGCTGATGCGGGGTGCATCCAGCAGTGGCTTGAGCACTTCCATGGCCGCGTCGGGCTGGCCGGCTCGCAGATGGATCTGCGTCAACATGTGTCGCGCCAGCACCTGGCCGGGCGACAGCTTCAGGGCGCGATTGAGCTGCTGCTCTGCCTGCGCGTAGTCGCGCAGTCGATAGTTGGTGGCTGCCGACAGCTCGAGTACGCGCACGCTGTCAGGCACCATCTTGAGCACCTGGTCGGAGAGGCTGCGCGCTTGCGGGTACTTGCCGGCTTCATAGGCCAGCTGGGCCTCGAAGTAGAGCGCGTCCGGGTGCCCTGGTCCCACCTTCTGCATGGCCTGCAATGCCGTCGTGGCCGCTTCCTTCTGACCACCGGCCAGCAGCGCGCCGATGACCGAGCTGTGGGCGGCCAGGGAACTGGGGTGTCTGGCGAGCATGTCCTGGTACTGCGCCAGTGCTTTCGGCAGGCCATCTGGCTGAGAGCGCAGGATGTCACCGCGGAACAGACCTGCGTCGAGCAGGCCGGGTTCGCGCTGAAGCACGCCATCCAGCAAGGCCAGCGCAGCAGGCAGGTCTCCCTTCGAGGCAAGTACCCGCGCCTGCAGGGTGATGGCCGGGCCGTGACCGGGCAGCGCTTCCAGGGCTCGCCTGACAAAGGCGTTGGTCTGGTCGGCGTCACCGCGGACCATGTGGGCGCTGGCGATCTGTGTGGCCAGCTTCGCGCGGGCCTCGGGCGAATTCAGCTCCAGGGTGCCGAATTCGGCCAGCACCTTGTCGTCTTCGCCGCTGAGCAGCATCGCCAGCGCCAGGTCAGGGGCGACCAGGTCATCGTCGGCCTTCAGGTCGCGAGCCTTGCGCAGTTCCACGGCCGCCGAGCGCACGTCGCCGGCGCGCAGCATGGCCTGCCCCAGCAGCAGGCGCGCCTCGGCCGAGTCGGCGTTCTTCTGAAGCGCGTTCTTCAGCTGGATGATGGCGGCCTTGTCGTCGTTCTTGGCGATGAACCCCTTGGCCGATGCCATGAGCTCGGCCTCGGTTTCACCGGCGCAGCCCACCAGCGCCATACCGAGGCTGACGCTGAGCAGCAAGGCGCAGGCTGCGCGAGCCAGGGGATGACGGTCTTGCGCGGCAGCAGAACGGGGTGCGATGGATTGCTTCATAGGGTCTCTTCCTGACTGCCCTGCCGCCGGGCAGCCCGGGTTCGGGCAGCGTGGGCACGGCAACACGATTTTGCGATGGCGGCGCACTGGCGCCGCCGTGGGGGCTTCACTTGATGGCCAGCCGCTTCATCAGGTCGTAGAGCGTCGGACGGCTGACGCCGAGGATCTCGGACGCGCGGACGATGCTGCCATTGGCGCGTGCGAGTGCCGCGACGATCGCCTGGCGCTCGGCTGTCTCGCGCACGCTACGCAGGTCGAGGTCGGAGCGTTCGGCTTCCATTTCACCCGCCGGCGGCGCGGGCAGGCCCAGGTCTTCGCAGCTCAGGCGCTCGGTCTCGGCCATGATGGAGGCGCGCTTGATCGCATTGAGCAGTTCGCGCACGTTGCCGGGCCAGGGGTGCAGTTCGATGGCCTTCAGCGCGTCTTCGCTGAAGCTCATCGAGCCGCGCTTTTGTTCCTGCGAGAAACGGCGCAGGAAGGCGTGGGCCAGCAGCACGGCGTCGCCATTGCGGGCGCGCAGCGGCGGAATGTTCACGACGATCTCTGCCAGGCGGTAATACAGGTCTTCGCGGAAGCGGCCTTCGCTGATCTGCTGCTTCAGGTCCTGGTGGGTGGCGCCGACGACGCGCACGTCCACGGGAATCTCCTGGCGTCCGCCCAGCCGTTCGATGGTGCGCTGCTGCAGGAAGCGCAGCAGCTTGGCCTGAAGCGAGTGCGGCAGGTCGCCGATCTCGTCGAGCATCAGCGTGCCGCCGTTGGCAGTCTCGATCTTGCCCGGCGTGGTCTTGGCTGCGCCGGTAAACGCACCGCGCTCGTAACCGAAGAGTTCGCTTTCCAGCAGGTTCTCGGGAATGGCGGCGCAGTTGATGGCCACGAACTTGCCCTGGCGCTTCGAAGACGTGTGCACGGCCTGGGCCAGCACTTCCTTGCCGGTGCCCGATTCGCCCAGCAGCAAGACCGTGGCGTCGCTGCTGGAAACGCGCTCGATCAGGCGCGAGACACGCAGCATCTCCGTGTCCCGCGTGATCAGCCCGGCCAGCGCGTCGGGCTGGTGCAGGGCCTGCAGCCTGCGGTTCTCGGCCTGCAGTTCCGCCAGCCGCGTGGCGCGTTCGATCGTCAGCCGCAGTACCTCGGGTTCGAATGGCTTGGCCAGGAAGTCGTAGGCGCCGATGGCCACGGCGCGCAGCGCGTTCGCCTGGTCGTTCTGACCGGTCAGGACGATGACCTTGACGCCCGGGTCGAAGGCCAGCATCTGCTCCAGCAGCTTGAAGCCCTCGCTGACCGAGTCGGGGTCGGGTGGCAGGCCCAGGTCCATGGTGACGACGGCGGGTTGGTGCCTGCGTTGCTGCAGCAATGCAGTTTCGCGGTCGGCCGCGGTCACGGACTCGAAGCTGTCCAGCGACCATTTGATCTGTTTCTGCAGCGCCAGATCGTCTTCGACGATGAGCAGGGGTGCAGCGCCTGTGTCGGTGGAAGCCAAGTTGTCCTTTTCCTTGCCGGTGTGCGTGCTTGCCTGTGGGCTTGTCGTTGGGCCAGGCGACGAGGTTCAGCGGTTGCCCGAGCGCAGCAGGTCGGTGCCCTGCTGTACCTCGAAGACCGGCAGGCGCACCATCAGTCGGGTCCCGCGGCCAGGCGCGCTGTCCACGTCGATGCTGCCGCCGAGTTCACGTACGTACTGCTGGCTTTCGTAGGTGCCGATGCCCATGCCGCTGTGCTTCGTGCTGCTGAAGGGGCGGAACAGTCGCGTCTTGATGAATTCTTCACTCATGCCAGCTCCCGTATCGCCCACTTCCACCGTCACCTGGCCGCTGTAGCGCGCCACCGCAATCCACACCTCGCCTTCCTTCGGCGTGGCGTCCAGTGCGTTCTGTACCAGGTGCCCCAGCACCCTTTCGAGGCGATCTTCATGGCCCCGGGTGGCCAGCTTTTCGATGCCGCGCACCACCAGGGTCCGCCCCTGGCCCGTGGCCAGGGCCTCCAACCTGCGAACCAGCGGTATCAACTCGACGCCGCGGCTGCCTCCTGGCGGCGTGGCGCCTTCGCGCAGTTGCAGCATCAGACGCCGCATCTTCTCCAGTGAGCTTTCCACCGTCAACAGCATGTCCTGCTGGAACTCGCGGTTGTCGTGCAACCGTTCCGCATTCTTCAGCATCAGTGAGAGCTGGGTGACGATGTTCTTCAGGTCGTGCACCACGAACGCCGACATGCGGTTGAAGGCGTCGAACTTGCGCGCTTCGAGCAGGGCTTCGGTGGCCTGCATCTGCGCCAGATAGCCGGCCGCCTGGCGACCCGCCGTTTTCAGCAGGTCGCGCACTTCCCAGTCGAGCGACATCGCCGTGCGCGGAGGGGCCAGCAGCACGAAGCCCATCATGTCCTCGCCGGCAAGCAGGGGCACCACCACCCAGGCGTTTGGCAGGCCGAGCAACCAGGCCGGCAGCTTCAGGTCGCCGTACAGGCGGGGGTCATCGCGGAATTCGCCCAGATCCACCACCCAGTGCTTGACGCGCAGGAACTCGCAGAAAGCGCTGTCCGCGGGCTCGGTACCCGCCACGGCAGGAACGTTCCAGCGCACCGTCTGGACATAGGGGCCGTCGGGCGTCTCGCGGGTCCACAGGCTGCCGGCCGGACATTCCACCATTCCTGCCAGCCCCCGCACGATCAGTGCACCCACTTCCTGCGGCGAACCCTTGGTCGACAGCATCGATGTGAAACGCAGCCATTCCTCGCGGTAGTCGTAGCGGTAGCTGAAGAAGTGCTTGCCGACGAACACCCGCAGCCAGGAGCGCAGCGATCCCGACACCACCAGCGCGCCCAGGAAGGCCAGTCCGGCAATCAGCAGACTGATCTGCAATGCCCGGCCCCAGGTGCCACCGAAGTAGCGCACGTAGTAGCCCACCGCCGACATGAACAGCAGGTAGCCGCCCGCCAGCACCAGCGTGGCGGAATGGAATGCGGCAGTGCGTGAGACCTGCAGCCTGGCCATCCAGTGCGCATTGCGGCGCGCAGCCAGGAATAGGAAGGGCACCGCAAGCAGGTGTGCCGCACCTCGAACGCTGAGAGCGTCGGGGTCGAAGCGGCCGAAGAGCAGGGCCTCGCTCGTCAGATACAGGTCGAACACGAACATGCAGCCCAGACCCAGACAGACGGGCTTGGCGTTCCAGCGGGCGTCCTCGCCGAGCTTGCGAAAGAGCTGCTCGGCCAGGAGCAGTCCGCACAGGGGCAGGGCGAGCTGGCTGATCAAGGCCAGTTGCGTGGCGGCTGGGGCGAGTGTGAAGTCGCCCTCCCAGATGCGCCACAGCACGCCTATGAAGGCCGCGCTCAGGCAGGCCGCGCTGAACCAGCTCAGGCCGCCAAAAGCGGGCCGGCCCGTGCCTGCCCCCGGGCGCACCAGCAGCAGCAGGAAGCCGAACCACGAAGCGTAACGTGCGACATCCAGCAGCACGGCCCCGGCCAGCCAGCCGCTGTGCGAGGCGGTCTCGTTGGCTGCGGCAGCAGCGGCCCAGGCCGCGCCGAGGGCGATGGCCGTCACGAACAGATAGCCGGGCCAGCCGCTGCTCTTCTGGATGCGGCCGCTGGCCAGCAGATAGATGACAAGCGCCAGCTGCGCCAGTGCAGCTGCGGTGTAAGAGATGAAGGCGATGTCGTCGAGACTGAAGTTCATGCGTGTGCGCCCCCGGTAGCGCAGGGGTGCAAACCTTCAGTGTAGGGCCCGCTCAGCCGGGCCGGGGGCTCAGCGAGCGCCTTTGCCGGTCAGGACCACGCCCACCGTTTCCATCAAGACGACGAGGTCGAGGAAGAGTGTGTGGTTCTTCACGTAATACAGGTCGTACTGCAGTTTCTCCTGCGAGTCTTCGACCGTGGCGCCATAGTGGTATCGAACCTGGGCCCAGCCGGTGACGCCAGGCTTGACGCTGTGGCGCACGGCGTAGAAGGGGATGTCCTGGGTGAGTTGCTGTACGAAGAAAGGACGCTCGGGTCGGGGTCCGACCAGGCTCATCTCGCCTTGGAGCACATTGAACAGTTGCGGCAGTTCGTCGATGCGCACGCGGCGGATGAAGTTGCCGACGCGCGTGACGCGGTCGTCATTGGCCTGGGCCCAGCGCGGCTTGCCGTCCTTTTCAGCGTCGGTTCGCATGCTGCGGAACTTCGTGACGTTGAAGCTGCTTCCGTTCAGGCCCACGCGTTCCTGCCTGTAAAAGACGGGTCCCTTGCTCTCGACCTTGATGAGGATGGCGGTCAGCAGCATCACGGGCGCAGACAGGATGATCAGGATGCTGGCGCTGACGATGTCGAACACGCGCTTGACGAAGGTACGCAAGGCCCCTTGGTTGAAGCCGTCCCCGAAGATCAGCCAGCCGGCGTTCAGGAAATCGACCCGGATCTGCCCCAGCGTCTTCTCGAAATGGGTGTTCAGGTCGTAGACCTTGACGCCCGAGAGCTTGCAGTCCAGCAACTGACGAAGCGGCATGCTGCCAGCGCGGCGCTCCGTCAAGGCGACCACGATCTCGTCGACTTCCAGTTCGGTGGCCGTCTGGCTGAGCGAGCCGCGCACGCTGAGCAGCTGGCCTGCCGGGACCGTGGGCTGCGCCTCGTTCGGGCCAGGCACGAAACCGACGATGTTGGCATTGGGGTCGGAGGCCTTCAGCGCCGATGCGACTGTCAACGCCGGCTGACCGGCGCCGAAGATCAGGATGCGCGTGCGGGCATGCGAAGCGGTCGTGGCGTGCGACACATACACGCGCCTGACGATCATCGCCGAGACCCCGGCCATGATGGTGAACTGCACCAGCTGCGGGTTGGCGAAGCTGGGCGGCAGCAGGCCGAAGACGGCATAGGCCAAGGGCAGGGTGACCACCAGCACCATCAGCGCGCGGGCACAGCTGCGCGCCAGCGACAGTTCGCCGGCCGAATTGCTTTCGTACAAGCCAGAAACGCTGCTGACGAGGAACAGGAATGCAGCGAAAGAAACCACGTGGGTACCGACCAGCGGCGCGGCCAGGTTCAAGCTTCCAGCCTGCAGCGACAGCACCGCGATCGCCACCGCCAGCAGCATCGTCATGTCGAACAACATGCTGCGCACGGCGGACCGGTGAACGTAGTGATTGAAGATTCTGATCATCAAATTGATTGTCGGGAGCGGGGCTTGCGGGTCGCAACCCCTGCGTCACGGGGGGCTCTGCAGGTGTAGGCAATTGTGTGCAGTTACCGTTTGTTTCAGGTGGCCTTCATTCGCCAAATCTGCCCTGCGGCTTCAGGATACGGACTGATTCCTGTCCTGGCGTGAAGCCCGAACCACCGGTTCATCCAGCGCACAACTCTTGCACGAACTCTCGCAACGTCGTGTTTCAGGCCACCGGTCCAGCAGAGGCTTGGGTTCCGCGCTCGTGCAGGCGCAAGGCCTTGATGGTGAGGTGGCGCGCCAGCAGGGGGGCCGGCATGCGCAGCCAGTGGCCGCGCACATACAGCGCCAGGTTGGCCAGGGAGCGCGATGCGCTCGGACTGAACGGGGCATTCGGATCCATCGCCGTCAGCCACCAGCGGTCCATCAAGGCTGCCACAGGGCGACTGGGCGCAGCGGCCAAGGAGGCCACGGTGCTGGCCTGCGGAACCGGTGTGCCCAGCAAGCGCTGGGTGTAGCGCAGCCCGTAGTACAAGGGTCGGGTCAGCTGATGCAACACGGCCCGCCGTGCCAGGCCATCCCAGAAGCCTGGGCGCTGGCCGAAGTGACGCAGCAAGGCGTCCAGGTCGCAGAGGTCGCGCAAGGCATGGTGGGTCTCGTCGTTCATGAACAGGTGCGTCATGCTGTGCAGCACCATGTCGGCGGGGCAGAGAATCTGCAGACCGGGCCATTCCTCCAGCGGCTGTGCGGCCGCGAACAGCGCTGCGGCGTCGGGGCGCAGGCGTGCTGTTTCGGGCAGCAGCGTGTGGTGCACGTCCAGAGTCGTCCGGCGGTGCACATGCGCCATGGGCGGCAGTTCGTGCATCCATTCCCGGTAATAGCGTTCGTCGTAGGCGGTCTGCGCAGTGCCCATCCAGCCGTTCAGGAGCAGCAAAGACTCGGCCTGCGCCAGCATGGCCTTCGGTACGAGAAGATCCACGTCAGAAAAGAGCCGGCCCTGGGCGGCGGGCAGCCCGGCCAGCACATAGGCTGCACCCTTGAGCATCACCACGGGAGTACCAAGCGGTTGCAATGCGGCGCGCAGGAAGCGCGCTTCGCGCTGAACCTCGGCTTGCTGGGCGCGGCACAGGCGCAGTGCCGACTCGAAATGACCAGCCAGCACGCGCGGGGGCGACCTGCCGGCTTCGGAGCACGCGGCCGTCACGGCGTGGGCTGTTCGCCCGAGCAGGCTGCAGGCCCGGGCCTGGTGCAGGAGTCGGGTGCACCGGGTTTCGTCCCAGTCCGCCACCTCGGCAGGCTGGCGCAGGGCCTGCAACAGCTCGGGCCGACTGGACAGCATCAGGGCCCCTGGCCGGACACGGCAGACAGCGGGATGACTGCCGTGCCTGGCGGTGTCAGCGGCTGGCGATGTCCAGGCCGTCGGCGAGCTGGTTGAACAGCTGCACAGCCTGGGGCAGGTGGCCGTACTCGAAACTGAAGCATGTCGTGCGGTCGATCACCGAGCCGAGCAGTTGGAAGCCTTCGGCGCCGAAGACGTCGTAGTTGAACGCATTCTCGACGAGGTGCATGAATGCACGCGATCTTTCCAGCGGCTTCAGTGTGGCAGGCTGCTCGGGAACGTACTTGGGCAGGACGATCCAGCCCGGCAAGGCGCGCTCATGGGCGCGCTGCACGGCGTCTGTCGGCGGCTTGAAGTGGGCCACCAGACCTTTGCTGGTTTCATGGACACGCGAACCGAACTCCACCTGGGGTGCCAGCGCCTCGATCACGGCGATGGACTCGTTCTTCAAACTCACAGGGCGAGGAATGGGCACGATGTCGCCATGATGAGGGCAGATGAGGGTCAGTTCGTCGGACAACAACCTCCAGCCGCTGAACAGCAGTCCTGCGCACAGCGTGCTTTTGCCGGACCCTGAGGGAGCCGGGAGGATGAGGGCGCGGCCGTTGCGCTCGAGCACGGCCGCATGCAGGCTCAGAAACTGATGACACAGGCCGTAGACGCACCAGTTCAGACCCCATTCGAGCAGCGGGAAGCCCTGGTCTCCCGGCAGCGGGTTGAAAGGTGTCTGGCCATCGAACTCGAACACCACTTGAGGCTGCCATCGGGCCCGCCACCCGGGCGGTCGACGCACACCGACACGGAAATCGATGAAGCTTTCGTCAGTCAGCAGGGGATGCTCGGCGTAGAGCCGGCTCAGGGCGGCGGCAACTTCGGGCAAGGGCGAGTGCACTGCCGCCGAAAACGGTCCCGTGCGCAAGGCCAGGCCCGAAGGCGACAGCAGCCGAGCCTGGCATTCCCTGGCTGAGAGACTGCCTACCGTGGTGGTGTTCATGCCGTTCGCGGAATCAGAATCCCGGCCTGAACCAGGGCCGGAATCTGGGACTCGAGCAGCCTTGCCACGGCATCAGCCTCGTCGGCATCGACCGGCTGCGTCCAGTCGGCCACCAAGGCGGCGGCCGTGGCGTCTACGAGGAGGGTCACATGGGTGCCCTGGACGAACACGACCGCTGTCGCGTCGCCCCAGTCGTGGACCAGGAGTTGATCGGCGGGTTGGTAGGCGCCCCGCAGTCGCGCCAGCGCGTCTTCAGTCAACGCGAACGGGCCGTCAGACGCTTGGCAAGGGCATCGGGTACTGGAGCATCTTCAACCACATGATGAGCTCGTCCTCGGACCAGTTGATGCCTGAGCTGGGCAATACGTAGCGACGGTTGACTCGGTAGGTCTTCCAGATGCCGGCAAGGTAGGGTGTGTTCATGACCCCGCCGGTGTTGACGGTGCCCCCGCCGCTGTCGATGCTGAGCGCCAGCCCGAGGATGTGATGCAGAACGCCCAGTTCGCCCTTTTCGGCAGGAGCGTCGCCCAGCCCCATGACCTGCCAGACTTCGTAGGTGTTCGGGTTGCCCCCGAGTTGGGCGTGCGGCGAACAACTGGCGCCCAGATAGTTCACCAGCTTCCTCGTGGCCCAGCGCGGACGCTCGAGGGCGGCCCGATGGGCCAGGTTCTTCGACGCCTGGTGCCAGTGGCCGGCATTCTTGGACGAGCACTGCAGGGTGGTCGCACCCGGGTTGCGGCTGCCGAAGGTGGCCAGTGAAACGAAGGAAGAAGCGACGGTGCAGGACATCTTGCCCGTGGCAGCCACTGGCCCGCTGTGCAGCGCCAGCAGAACAGGCGCCGCTGCTGCGCCGCCGCGCAGCAGCGCGCGGCGTCCGACGCCCTTTGATTCAGGATGTGGCGCTTCGACGGCTGTGTCGACGCCGGCGTCTTTCGGCGGTGGCTTCTGATCCATGAATACTCCCGATGCACATGGCATCCAATCGCTCGATTCTAAGAGGCGCCCAGCTGCCATCGTCCATCCCCAGGCCGCCTGGAGGCCTTCGAATGCAGGGGGTGCCGTGCAGATTGCGCGTACCAAGCGCAGTTCGGGTACGTATCAAGCACTCTGCATGCCAATGAAAAAAACCTATACGAATCAAAGGATTGCAGGTTTCGATGGGGCTACTGGCACGACCGGTGTCAAGTCGTCCGACACTTCCGGGCGCGCCAGTCCGGGAGTCGAGATGGCGCCTGCCGTGAAATATGTGCCCAAGACAGTGGAGCTGGTCCGGACCCCCCGCAAGCTGCGGCTTGTTGCTGTGCCATCATCCGGTTAAGGTGCCGTCGTCGCGGTTTGCAGCGTCATCGCACTGGCCATACCGTGTCAGAACCTGCCTGCGCCGCGCTTCGTGGTTGCAGGCCGCGGCGAACGCGGCAACCACATTCGCGTGCCCGTCGCGAGCCCTTCGAACTTGAGGTTGGTCATGAGACTGTCTGCATCCTTTTCTAATCTTCGGCTTCTGGGCGTGATCGTCGTTGCCGCGGCCCTGTCGGGCTGCGGCTTGATGAAGAAGGATGCCCTGCCACCCGCGCCTGCCAGCGCATCCAATGCCGACTACAACTACGTCATCGGCGCTGGCGACAGCCTGAACATCATTGTCTGGCGCAACCCGGAACTTTCCTTGTCGGTGCCGGTGCGGCCCGACGGCAAGCTGTCGGCACCCCTGGTCGACGAACTCGTCGTTCAGGGCAAGACGTCGGTCGAGGTGGCTCGCGACATCGAGAAGAAGTTGTCGACCTTCGTGCGCGACCCGGTGGTCACTGTCATCGTCACGAACTTCGTCGGCCCGTACAGTGAGCAGATCCGTGTGGTTGGTGAAGCCGCCCGGCCGCAGTTCCTGCCGTTCAAGCAGAAGATGACCTTGCTCGACGTGATGATCGCCGTGGGCGGACTGACCGATTTTGCCGATGGCAACGGCGCCAGCATCCTGCGCAGCGGCGATGGCAACAAGCAATATGCCGTGCGGCTGAAAGATCTGATCAAGCGCGGCGATGTGTCCGCCAACGTCGAGATGCGCCCGGGCGACATCCTCATCATCCCCCAGAGCTTCTTCTGACCCCGTCCGCGCGGCCCGGCCTGGCCTTGCCGGCCGTCCATCGCCACAGGCGCGGCTAGCCAAGGCCCGACTTCGCACCATGCAAGAGATCGTTCAACAGTTTTTCGCAACCGCCCGCGGGATGTGGACATTCCGCTGGCCGGCGTTGATCGTCGCGTGGGTGGTGGCTGCGATCAGCGTCGTCATTGTCTGGAAGATCCCTGACCAGTACGAAGCATCGGCCCGTATTTACGTCGACACCGACTCGATCCTGAATCCGCTCATGAGCGGGCTGGCAGTGCAGCCCAATGTCGAGCAGCAAATCGGCATGCTCAGCCGCACCTTGGTCAGCCGGCCCAATATCGAGAAGCTGATCCGCATGGCCGATCTCGACCTCAGCAATCGCAGTGCGAACGAACAGGAAGCCTTGGTCGAAAAGCTGATGCAGACCATCGAGATCCGCACTGCAGGCGGGGAGAACCTGTATTCGATGTCCTACCGCGACACCGAGCAGGACAAGGCCAAGCGCGTGGTGCAGGCCATGGTTTCGATCTTCGTCGAGTCGGGGCTGGGGGCCAGCCGCAAGGACACCGATTCCGCCAAGTCCTTCCTGTCCGACCAGATCAAGACCTTCGAGGCCAAGCTCGAAGAGGCGGAAGCGCGAATGAAGGAGTTCCGGCTGCGCAACCTCGATCGTCAGGGTGCCGACGGCAAGGACATCGCGACACGCCTGTCCGAAGTCAGTTCGCAACTCGATGCCGCGCGGCTGCAGTTGCGCGAGGCCGAGCAGGCACGTGAAGCCGCGCGCCAGCAGCTCGCCGAGGCCCGTGGCCAGGGCGGGGCAAGCGCCCTGCCCGACCTGCTGAGCGGCGCCGGCGCCGGTGCGGGCGCCAGCGCCACTGGTCAGCCTGCTGTTTCCACGCCGGAAATCGACGCGCGCATCGACGCCCAGAAGCGCAATCTCGACAGTCTGCTCCAGCGCTACACCGACCTGCACCCCGACGTGACCGGCACGCGCCGCTTGATTGCGGATCTGGAAGAACAGAAGCGTCGCGAAGTGGCCGAACTCCAGCGCAAGGCGGCCACTGCCGCAGCTGCCGCGGCCGCTGCCGCGGCAGCCAACAAGGGCATCGGCGGCAGTTCGGCCAGTGACAGCCTGGCTGTCCAGGAGCTCAGCCGCATGCTGGCCACCGCTGAAGTCCAGGTTGCCGCGATGAGGGCCCGGGCCGACGAATACGCCAGTCGCTTTGCCTCGTTGCGCGACTCGCTGAAGACCGCACCGCAAATCGAAGCCGAAGCCGCGCAGCTCAACCGCGACTACGAAGTCACGAAGAAGAACTACGAAGACCTCGTCAGCCGGCGCCAGTCGGCCGTGATGTCGGGCGAGCTCGACGTCGTCTCCGGCGTCGCCGATTTCCGTCTCATCGACCCCCCGCGCGTTTCGCCCAAGCCGGTGTCCCCGAACCGCCTGCTGCTCCTGCCCGTGGCGCTGCTTCTGGCGCTGGCCGCTGGCTTGTTCTTCGCGTTTGCCGCTGCCCAGCTGCGCCCGACCTTCGGCGACGCCGACACCCTGCGGGCACGGACGGGCATGCCGCTGCTCGGTGTCGTGTCCATGCTCACGACGGAACAGGATCGGCGCCGCGAGCGTGGCAGCCTGATCCGTTTTGTTTCGGCCTCCGGTGGCCTGGTCGGGCTGTTCATTGCCGGACTGATTGCAATGACCCTGATGAACCGCTACGGCGCCTGAACCCATGAGCAGCCTGATCGAACAAGCGGCGCAACGGCTGGAGCAATTGCGCCAGGCCGGCGTCAACATCCCCGAAATCGACAGCCCGTCGTCACCAGCTTCCCAGCTGTCGGCCAGCAGCACGCCGGGCGCCGCGGCCTTCGCCGCCGCCGCCGAAGCGGCGGCTGCAGGCGCTGCAGGGCAGGGTGCCGCAGCGCGCGGGCGCTTGTCGGAGCCCGCCGAACCGGTATCGCTGTCGCGGCGGGTCGAACTGGACCTGAACAGGCTGTCCCAGGGCGGCATCGTCACGCCGAATGCGCCGCGCTCGCACCTGGCCGACCAGTACCGGGTTCTCAAGCGGCCGCTGATCACCAACGCCCTGGGCCGGGGTGCCGCCAGCATTGCCCATGGCAACCTGATCATGATCACCAGCGCCTTGCCGGGCGAAGGCAAGAGCTTCACGTCGATCAATCTGGCGATGAGCATCGCCGCCGAACTCGACCACACCGTGATGCTGGTCGATGCCGACGTCGCCCGGCCCTCGGTGCTGAGGGTGCTGGGGCTGCCCCCCGGGCCAGGACTGCTCGACCTGCTGGAAGGCAAGGCCGAAATGTCGGAGGTGCTGATGCGCACCAACGTCGACAAGCTGACCGTGCTGCCCAGCGGCTCGCCGCATCCGCGGGCGACCGAGCTCCTGGCCAGCGAGGCGATGAAGCAGTTGCTGGACGACATGGCCACGCGATACCCCGATCGCATCATCATCTTCGACTCGCCGCCGCTGCTGCTCACCACCGAGGCTCGAGTGCTGGCCACCCACATGGGGCAAATCGTCATGGTCGTGCACGCCGACCGCACGCTGCAATCCAGCGTGCAGCAGGCGCTGGCAACGATCGAATCCTGTCCCGTTCGGATGATGGTGCTGAACAAGGCGCGCAGCGATGCGGGTGGGACCTACGGCTACGGTTACGGCTATGGGTATGGCTACGGCTACGGGTATGGCTCGCCTTCCGACGCCAAGCAGGAGCCGGCCAAGAGCTGAGCTTCGCCTGCCCTCATGACCCGACTCCCTGCGCGAGGTGAATCACCACGGCTGTCCTTGCTGGCTGTCGCGGTAGGCTTTGCGCTGGGCGGTGCCGCGCAGGTCCAGGCTCAGGAGCGCCCCGCCCGAAACACAGGACTGGTGCCGACGCTGGTGGTATCCGAGACCTTCCTGCGAAGCACCGGTGTCAACGGTGGTGTCGAGGGCGGCGAGTTCGCCACGCGTGTCAGTCCGGGCATCAACTGGTCCAGCCGCAGCGGTCGTCTGCAGGGAGCGGTCAGCTACGCACTGGACGCCACATACTTTTCCGAGCGGCCCGACGCCGGCGTGGTGGACAACCGGCTGACTGCCAACCTTCGTGCCGAAGCGATCGATGGGTTTGCCTTTATCGATGCCCAGGCCAGCATCGGCCAGTCCGACATCTCGGCCACGGGCCAGCAGTTTGCCTTCAACACCTATACGGATCGCGCGAACCGCAGCGAAGTCATCAACCTGCAGGTCTCACCCTACATCGTCGGTACCCTGGGTGGGCTTGCCGACTATCAGGTTCGCCTGGGTGCGACGATGACCGACGCACGAGACTTCGACGCGGCGGACTCGAACACCCGGTCGGCACTGGTGTCGTTGACGTCACCGCGCGGCGGCGGGCCTTTGGGCTGGGGGCTGACCGCCCAGCACCAAGACCTGAGCTTCCGTGATGGCCGGGACACCCGGACTTCGCGACTGAACGGCCGGCTCACGTGGCAGCCCGATGTGGACTGGCAGCTTTACGTCAGCGGCGGGCAGGAGTCGACAGACGTCGGCAGCCTGATCCGCCGCAGCTACGACAACTTCGGTGCCGGCGGTTCCTGGACACCATCACCTCGAACCCGCGTCTCGATCGAGGGTGGGCGCCGCTACTTCGGTACTTCCTACGGCGCCAGCTTCGAATACCGCACGCCGCGAACCATCTGGCGTTACACCGATACCCGCGGGGCCACGGATGGCGGCAGCCCCACGGGTCTGGATCGACCCATCACGATTTTCGACCTGTTCTTCCAGCAGTTTGCATCCAGCACGCCGGATCCGGTCCAGCGCGAGCTGGTGGTTCGGGAGTTCCTGCGCCAACTGGGCCGCGACCCGAACGAACTGCTCAATATCGGCGCGCTGTCCGAAGTGGTGTCACTGCAGCGGCGTCAAGAGTTTTCAGCGGCCTGGAACGGCTTGCGCACCACCATCACGCTGCAGTTCTTCGGCATCCAGCTGCGAGCGCTGGACAGGCCGGCGAACGCTGCCGCCAACGTCAGTGCCACCAGTTCCAGCACGAGCGAGCGCGGCATCACGGGCAGCGTGACCTACCGGTTGACGCCCACGACCAGCATCAACACCAGCGCGACGCATCAGACCAGCCCCAGTGCTGGCCAGCGCGCGCGCAACCGATTGACCGGTGTGTCCTTCGGGTCGACCAGTCGCATCAACCGAACCATGAATCTCGACTTGTCGACTCGGCATTCCGAATTCAAGAGCGACACAAACCCCTATCGCGAGACCGCCGTCACCGCGTCGATCAACTTCCGGTTCTGACGATGTACGAAGCCTTCTACGGGCTCACGAGCAAGCCGTTCCAGCTCAACCCCGACCCGAATTTCTACTTCGCCAGCAAGCAGCACCGGCGTGCCAAGGCGTACCTGGAATACGGTGTCTCGCGCAACGAAGGCTTCATCGTCATCACCGGCGAGATCGGCGCCGGCAAGACGATGGTGCTGCGCAGCCTGATCGAAGGCCTGAACGGCAGCAACGTCATCACCGGGCACCTGGTGACGACGCAACTGGGAGCCGAGGACACGCTGCGCATGGTCGGTGCAGCCTTCGGCTTTCGCGTCAAGGACGTGCCCAAGAGCGAACTGCTGATCACGCTGGAAGCCTTCCTCATCAGCCAGACGAGCAAGGGCAAGCGCTGCCTGCTGGTGGTGGACGAGGCGCAGAACCTGACTCCGCGCGCGGTGGAGGAACTGCGCATGCTCAGCAACTTCCAGTTTGGCAATCAGGCCCTGCTGCAAAGTTTCCTGGTCGGTCAACCCGAGTTCCGCGAGATTCTTCAGCGGCCTGAGATGGAGCAGTTCCGCCAGCGCGTGGCGGCCACCTGCCACATCGGCCCTCTCGACTCCGACGAGACCCGGGGCTACATCGAGCACCGGTTGAAGTGCGCCGGCGCCGGTGCCAGCGGCAAGCCGCAATTCGACGCCGCCGCGTTCGAAGGCATCTATCGAGCCAGCCAGGGCATACCGCGCCGCATCAATGCCGTTTGCGACCGCGTGCTGCTGGCCGGTTTCCTGGGAGGCAAGACCCATCTCACTGGCGCAGACGTGGCCGAAGTCGTTCAGGAATTCGAACAGGAAGCCGCCGTGCCGCAACGTGGCCCGGTGACGAGCCATGGCAGTGCTGCGCACATCGGCCACAACGAGCCCACCATGCCCGGCGGCCTGGCTGGCGCGGCGCTGGACGTCGACGTCGGCAAGCTGCGGCTGGACCCTGAGGAAGCCGAAGGCCTGAGCCGCCAACTGGCCAGCCTGACGGCCGACCAGCGTGGCGACCAGCTGCAACGCCTGGAGCGCAGCCTGCTGCGCCTGGAACGCATCAACCTGCAGACCCTGGCCACCCTGCAGAAGCTGGTCAACGCGGTGAAAAAACCGGACATCAGAATCGATCCCATGCTGGAAGCACGGGCCGAGCCTAAGACCGAGCCGCGCCCGCCCGAGGCGCCGGTCAAGTGATGTCCATTTTCTGCCACGCCTACGCCTGCTTCGGCCCTGCCGCCTGAGGACGCAGCACGCCATGCTCGCTCCCATGATCACCAACGCGCTGACGATCGACGTCGAGGACTACTTCCAGGTCTCGGCGTTTGCACCCTATATCCGTCGCGATGAATGGGACGCGCGCGAGTGCCGTGTCGAACGCAACGTCGGGCGCATCCTCGACCTGCTTGCCGAACGCCAGGTGCACGCCACCTTCTTCACCCTGGGGTGGATTGCCGAACGCTATCCGCAGCTGGTCCGCCGCATCGTCGACGAAGGCCACGAACTGGCCAGCCATGGCTACGGCCACGAGCGCGCCAGCGACCTGAGCGAAGCGGCCTTCACCGCCGACATCACGCGCGCCAAGGGTCTGCTCGAAGACCTGTCGGGCCGGGCCGTGCTGGGCTACCGGGCGCCCAGCTTCTCGATCGGTACCGGCAACCTCTGGGCCTTCGACGTGCTGGCCAGAACCGGCCATCGCTACAGCAGCAGCATCTACCCGATCCGGCACGACCACTACGGCATGCCCGATTCGCCGCGCTTTGCCTACCGCGTGGGCAGCATCGGTTCGGGCCTGCTCGAAGTGCCGGTCACGACCCTGCGCCTGCTGAACCGCAACCTTCCATCCAGCGGCGGCGGCTATTTCCGGCTGCTGCCCTATGCGCTGAGTCGCTGGATGATCGACACCGTCAACCGTGACGACAGGCAATCGGCGATCTTCTATTTCCACCCCTGGGAAATCGACGCCGGGCAGCCGCGGGTGGCCGGCATCGACGCGAAGACGCGCTTTCGCCATTACGTGAACATTCCGCGCATGGAAGGTCGTCTGCGCAAGTTGCTGGGCGACTTCCGCTGGGGCCGGATGGACCAGATCTTCCTGGACAGCGCCAAGGCGCAGGTCTAGGACATCTGCCATGCCCACCCTACAGCGTCTGGCCCCCGGCGACGCCCACGCCGCCGCCGCGTGGGATGCATTCGTGCTGGCCTGTCCCGCAGCAACTTTCTTCCACCGTGCAGCCTGGCAGGGCCTGTTGCGCGATGTGTTCCATCACGACACCCACTTCCTGTATGCCAGTGAGGGCGGACACATCACCGGCGTGTTGCCTCTGGCCGAGGTGAAGAGCCTGCTGTTCGGCCATGCCCTTACGGCGATGCCGTTCGCCGCTTACGGCGGCGTGGCCGCCACCGACCCCGAAAGCGCTGCGCTGCTGGAAGCCGAGGCGCAGCGCATCGCGCGACGACTGGGCGTGCAGCATCTGGAGATGCGCAACGTCCAGCGCCGCCATGCCGACTGGCCGGCGCAGGACCTGTACGTCACCTTCCGCAAGGCCATCCTGCCCGACGAGGAGGCCAACCTGCTGGCCATCCCGCGCAAGCAGCGCGCGATGGTGCGCAAGGGCATCAAGAACGGCCTGCACAGCCACATCGACGCCGACGCTGCCCGCTTCTTCCAGCTGTATGCCGACAACGTGCACCGCCATGGCACGCCAGCGATGCCCAGGCGCTATTTCGACGCATTGCTGCGGGTTTTCGGGCCCGACTGCGAGGTCATGGTCGTCACCGGGCCCGACGGCCAGCCGCTGTCGGGCGTGATGAGCTTCTATTTCCGCGACGAGGTGCTGCCCTACTACGCCGGCGACGCCGAAGCAGCGCGCAACCTGGCCGCCAACGACTTCAAGTACTGGGAATTGATGCGTCGCGCCTGCGCCCGCGGGCTCAAGGTCTTCGACTACGGCCGCAGCAAGCAGGGCACGGGTTCGTTCGACTTCAAGAAGAACTGGGGCTTCGAGCCCCAGCCCCTGCACTACGAGTATTGCCTGTACAAGCGCGACGCCGTGCCGCAGAACAACCCCAGCAACGCGAAGTACAGGCTGATGATCGAAGCCTGGCGTCGCCTGCCCATCGGCGTGGCCAACTGGCTGGGTCCGTTCATCGTTCGCAGCCTGGGCTGAAGGCACATGGCCGAACTTCTGTTCCTCGTCCACAGGTTGCCCTACCCGCCTAACAAGGGCGACAAGGTGCGCAGCTGCCATCTGCTCAAGCACCTGGCCACGCGCCACCATGTCCACCTGGGCACCTTCATCGACGACCCCGACGACGAGCAGCACCTGCCCACCGTGCGCACGCTCTGCGCCAGCGTGCATGCCAGCCGCCTGCACCCGCGCCGCGCGCGGCTGGGCAGCCTGAGCGGCCTGTTGCGCAACGAACCCCTGACGCTGGCCTACTACCGCGACGCCGCACTCGACGCCTGGGTCCGGCGCCTGCGCGCCAGCGGCAAGATCGACGGGGTGCTGGTGTTCTCTTCCTCCATGGCGCAATATGCCCAGGACCTGAACGTGCCGGTTTGGGTCGACTTCGTCGATGTCGACTCGGCGAAGTGGACCGACTACGCTGGCAACCACCGCTGGCCGATGTCCTGGCTGTATCGGCGTGAGGGTGTCCAGCTGCTGAGTTACGAGCGCAGCGTGGCCGCGCAGGCGCGCTACAGTTTCTTCGCCACCGAGAAGGAAACCGAACTTTTCCGAGGTCTGGCCCCTGAGAGTGCAGCGCGCGTGGCACCCATCTGCAACGGCGTGGACTTCGACTACTTCGCGCCCGATCCAGGGCGGGCCTCGCCTTTTGGGTTCGACGAACTGCCCCTGGTCTTCACCGGGGCGATGGACTACTGGCCGAACATCGACGCCGTCTGCTGGTTCGTGGCCGAGATGCTTCCGGCACTGCGTCAGCGCTGGCCCGCGCTGCGCTTCCACATCGTCGGCCGCAACCCGGCACCAGCCGTGCGGGCGCTGGCCGGCGATGCAGTCAGCGTCAGCGGCACGGTGCCCGATGTGCGGCCCTACCTGCAGCACGCTGCGGCGGTGGTCGCGCCGCTGCGCCTGGCGCGCGGCATCCAGAACAAGGTGCTCGAAGCCATGGCCATGGCGCGCCCGGTGGTTGCAGCTTCGGTCTGCACCGAGGCCATCGACGCCACACCCGGCCGCCACCTGCTGTCGGCCGACGCCCCCAGCGAGTACGTGCACGCGCTGAGCACGCTGCTGAGCCATCCCGCACAGGCCCAGGCGCTGGGCCAGGCCGGGCGCCTGCAGGTGGAGCAGGCCTACGGCTGGGACGGGCAGCTGGCGGCGCTGGACGCGCATCTGGCGGCGCTGGGCGCGCCGCGCCAGGCGGCCTGAAACCATGAGCACCACGGCACCCCCTCCTGCTGGCGGCAGCGTCATCGCCTGGTCGCAATTGGCCCCCGGGGTGCTGGTCATCGTGGCCCTGCTGCTGCTGTTCCGCGACACCGCGGCCGCGATGGTCGACATCTGGCTGCGTTCAGAGACCTTCACCCACTGCTTCCTGGTACCGCCGATTTCCTTGTGGTTGATCTGGCGGCGTCGTGAACGCCTGGCCTTGCTGCCGTCGCGGCCCGTGCCCTGGCTTCTGCTGTCATTGGCAGCAGCCTGTGCGCTTTGGCTGCTGGGGGCTTTGGCCAGCGTCAACGCCGCCATGCAGGTGGCCCTGGTCAGCCTGATCGTCTTGTCGGTCCCCGCCGTTTACGGATGGGCGGTGGCGCGCGAGCTCACCTTCCCGCTGCTGTTCCTCTTCTTCGCGGTGCCTTTCGGCGAATTCCTGGTGCCGGTGATGATGGAGCACACGGCCGACTTCACCGTGGCTGCGCTGCAGGCCAGCGGCTTGCCGGTGTATCGCGAAGGCCTGCAGTTCATCATCCCATCGGGCAGCTGGTCGGTGGTCGAGGCCTGCAGCGGCGTTCGTTACCTCATCGCCAGCTTCATGGTGGGCACCCTGTTTGCCTACCTGAACTACAACGGTGCGGGCAAGCGGCTGGTCTTCATGGGCATCTCGGTGCTCGTGCCGATCGTGGCCAACTGGCTTCGTGCCTACATCATCGTGATGTTGGGCCATCTGTCGAACAACGAGATCGCGGCCGGGGTCGACCACCTCATCTACGGCTGGGTGTTCTTCGGCATCGTCATCGGTGCGATGTTCATGGCAGGTGCACGCTGGACCGACCCGGAAAGCGGCCTGCCCCCGCCCTGGGTGCCGGCCTGGGGCAGTGCGCCGCCAGCGGCAGCGTGGCGCGTTGCCGCTGGCGGGGTGGCGCTTCTGGTGGCCACCCAAGGCCTGCTGTGGAAGATGGACCAGCCCAGCGGCACGACGCCGAAGCTGGCTTTGCCGGCGGCGACAGCGGGCTGGACTGCGGTTCCGGTGGGCAGTGACACTCGCCGCTGGGTGCCGAACTTCACCACCGCCAGTGCCGTGGCTGAAGCCGCCTACCGTCCTGGCATGGACGTGGGCCCGGTCAACGTCTGGGTAGGCTACTACCGCGACCAGAGCGCCACGCGCAAGCTCGTCACCAGCACCAACAGCCTCGTCGAGAGCGGCAGCGGCGCGATCTGGTTCCAGGTCAGCACCGGCAGCACCACCGTGCCGGGTGTCGCTGGAAAGCCGCTGGCCTGGCGCACTGCGGTGCTGCGCGGTGCCAACGACCCGGCTGCCGTCCTGGCACCCCGTCTGCGCGTGTGGCAGTTGTACTGGGTGGACGGCGTGCCGATCACCAGTGACGCCCGGGCGAAACTGCGCCTGGCCTTCAACCGCCTGCTTGGCCGCGGCGACGATGGGGCCGTGCTGCTGTTGTCCACGCCCATGACCAGCGACGGCCAGACGGCCGAGGCCGATGCCTTGCTGGCGCGCTACGTGCAGGACACGATGATGGCGCTGGAAGCCGCCTTGCAGGCTGCCAAGGCGAGCCGTTGAATGCTGCGCGCCGCAACGACTTCAAAGAATCTGGAAGGAACCAGTCAAGTGAACACACTCGCAGTCATCGGCCTGGGCTACGTGGGCCTGCCCCTGGTGGTGGAGTTCGGCAAGCAGATGCGCACCATCGGCTTCGACATCGCCTGCCACAAGGTGGCGGCCTGCCAGCGGGGCACCGATCCTTCGCGTGAACTCAGCGACGACGAAGTCCGGGCTGCCCGCCACGCGGTCTATACCGACGACCCGCGCATGCTGGCCGAGGCCGACGTCATCATCGTCGCCGTGCCTACCCCTGTGGACGACGCCCACATCCCCGATTTCCGGCCGCTCATCGGCAGTTCCACCAGCGTCGGTCGGCACATGAAGCGCGGTGCCATCGTCGTCTACGAGTCCACGGTTTACCCAGGCGCCACCGAAGAGGTGTGCATCCCGGTGCTGGAACGCGAGTCCGGCATGAAGTGGAAGGAAGGTTTCTTCGTCGGCTACAGCCCCGAGCGCATCAACCCCGGCGACAAGGAACACACGCTCACCAAGATCCTGAAGATCGTCAGCGGCGACACGCCTGAAACGCTGGCCAAGGTGGCCGCGGTCTACGAGAAGATCATCGTGCCCGGTGTGCATCGCGCCAGTTCGATCCGCGCCGCCGAGGCCGCCAAGGTCATCGAAAACACCCAGCGCGACCTGAACATCGCGCTGATGAACGAACTGGCCATCATCTTCGACAAGATGGGCATCGACACCAGCGAGGTGCTGGAAGCCGCGGGCACGAAGTGGAACTTCCTGAAGTTCAAGCCCGGCCTGGTGGGTGGGCACTGCATCGGCGTGGACCCGTACTACCTGACGCACAAGGCCGAGATGCTGGGCTACCACCCACAGGTCATCCTGGCCGGGCGGCGCATCAACGACGGCATGGGCAAGTTCATCGCCGAGCAGACCATCAAGCAGATGATTGCCAGCGGCAGCAGCATCAAGGGCGCCAAAGTCAACGTGCTCGGCCTGACCTTCAAGGAAAACTGCGGCGACCTGCGCAACAGCAAGGTCATCGACATCATCCGTGAACTGAAGAGCTATGGTGTCGATGTTCACGTGACCGACCCACAGGCCGAGAGCGCTGAAGCCGAGCATGAATACGGCGTGCCGCTGGTGCCTTGGGACAGCCTGCCACAGGCCGACGCCGTGGTGGCGGCCGTGGCGCACCGGGAGTATGCGGCGCTGGGGCTCGTGGCGCTGACATCCAAACTGCGTTCTGGTGGCGCCTTCATCGACGTCAAGGCGGCCTTCGACGCCCAAGCGCTGACGGCTGCAGGCTTCCGCGTCTGGCGGCTGTGAAGTCGATGGCGGCCGCTGCTGGCGAGCCTCGGCCTCCCCCGGCAAGGCCTTTGCCCGGGATGCCGCCTCTTGTCGTGCACCTGCTCTATCGCTTCGACACTGGAGGCTTGGAAAACGGCGTCGTCAACCTCATCAACCACATGCCGCGCGGTGCCTACAGGCACATGGTCGTGGCCCTCACCGACGTCACCGACTTTCGCCAGCGCCTGAAACACGCCGACGTCGAATGCGTGGCCCTGCACAAGCCGCCAGGGCATGGCGCCAAGGCCTACCCTGCGCTGTGGCGCCTGCTGCGCCAGCATCGGCCGGCCATCGTGCACACGCGCAACCTGGCGGCCCTGGAGATGCAGGCTGCCGCCTGGGCGGCCCGGGTGCCCGTGCGCATTCACGGTGAACACGGCCGCGACGTCGACGACCTGGATGGCAGCAGTCGCAAGCACCAGCGGCTGCGACGGCTTTACGCACCCTTCGTGCATCGGTTCGTGGCGCTGTCGTGCGACCTGCAGCGCTATCTGGAAGGCCCGGTGGGCATCGACCCGAAACGGGTGCGCCAGATCTACAACGGTGTCGACGCCGTCAAGTTCAAGCCTGCTGCTGCAGCCCGGCCCACCGCCATCCAGGCCTGCCCGTTCCGCGCCCCCGAGCATTGGCTGATCGGCACCGTTGGCCGCATGGCCGCGGTGAAGGACCAGACGCTGCTGGCCCGGGCCTTCGTGCGGGCGCTGGCGCTGCAGCCGATGTTCGCGGAACGGGCGCGCCTGGTGATGGTGGGCGACGGACCCTTGCGCGCTGCTGCCCAGGCCGTGCTGGCCGAGGCTGGTGCCGCGCATCTGGCCTGGCTGCCGGGTGAACGCGGCGACGTGGCGGAAGTCATGCGCGGCCTGAATTGTTTCGTGCTGCCTTCGCTGGCCGAAGGCATCTCCAATACCATCCTGGAAGCGATGGCCTCGGCCTTGCCGGTGGTGGCGACGCGCGTGGGTGGCAATGCCGAACTGGTGGATGATGGCCGCACCGGCTGCGTGGTTCCTGCGGCCGATCCCGAGCCCATGGCGCAGGCGCTGTTGCGCCTCTGGCAAAACCCACAGCAGGCCGATGCCATGGGCCAGGCCGGCCGCGCCGAAGTGGAGCGACGATTCAGCCTGCAGGCCATGGTGGCGGCCTATCAGGGCTTGTACGACCAGCAACTGGCGGTGGCCGCCCCTTCAACCGCAACCAGGATGGCAGACTGAAATGACACCCCCGAGCGCGCGCTGCTTGCTATCCATCGACGGCCTGCGCTGTGTCTTCGAAGCGGTGGGTCGGCGCTGACATGTGCGGCATCACCGGCATCTTCGACACCCGCGGCGGCAGCGCCATCGCGCCGGCGGCACTGCAGCGCATGAACGACTCGCAGCTGCATCGCGGCCCCGACGAGGGCAGCCTGCACATCGAGCCCGGCCTGGGTTTCGGCCATCGCCGACTGTCGATCATCGACATCGCCACGGGCCAGCAGCCACTGTTCAACGAAGACGACTCGGTCGTCGTCGTGTTCAACGGCGAGATCTACAACTACCAGTCGCTGATTCCTGAACTGCAGGCCGCCGGCCACGTGTTCAAGACCAAGAGCGACACCGAAGTCATCGTCCACGCCTGGGAACAATGGGGCGACAAATGCGTGGACCGCTTCCGCGGCATGTTTGCCTTCGCGCTGTGGGACCGCAACCGGCAGAGCCTGTTCCTGGCCCGCGACCGCCTGGGCGTCAAGCCGATGTACTACGCCGTGCTCGACGACGGCACGCTGCTGTTCGGCAGCGAGCTGAAGTCGCTGATGGCCTACCAGGGTGCGGGCGGCAGTGGCCTGAAACGCGACATCGACCCGCTGGCGCTGGAAGAGTACTTCGCGCTGGGCTACGTGGCCGAGCCGCGCACCATCTTCAAGCAGGCGAAGAAGCTGCCACCTGCGCACACGCTGGTGGTTCGCCGCGGGCAGGCCGTGGGCGAACCTCGCCGCTACTGGGACGTGCGTTTCACCTGCGACAACGCGATGAGCGAGCAGGACGCCGGCGACGAGCTGGTGCGCAGGCTGAAGGAATCGGTCAAGCTGCGCATGATCGCCGAGGTGCCGCTGGGCGCTTTCCTCTCGGGCGGGGTCGACTCCAGCGCCGTGGTGCAGGCCATGGCCGGACTGTCCGACACGCCCGTCAACACCTGCAGCATCGCCTTCGACGACCCGGCCTACAACGAGAGCGAATTCGCGAAGATGGTGGCCGACCGCTACGCCACGAACCACCGCGTCGAAACGGTGAAGAGCGACGACTTCGGCCTCATCGACACCCTGGCCCGCCTTTACGACGAACCCTATGCCGACAGCTCGGCCATCCCCACCTACCGCGTGTGCCAGCTGGCGCGCAAGCACGTGACGGTGGCCCTGAGCGGTGATGGTGGCGACGAGACCTTCGGTGGCTATCGCCGCTACCAGCTGCACATGATGGAAGAGCGCATGCGCTCGGCCCTGCCCGAGGGTGTGCGTCGGCCGGTGTTCGGGCTGCTGGGGCGCCTGTACCCCAAGGCCGACTGGGCGCCGCGGGTGCTGCGTGCGAAGACCACGTTCCAGGGCATGGCGCGAACGTCGGTCGAGGCCTATTTCCATGGCATGTGCTTCATTCGCCAGCCGCTGAGAAGTCGCCTCTACACCCGTAGTTTCACGGCTCAGTTGGGGGGCTACAGCGCCATCGATGTGTTCGAGCGTCATGCCCGACGCGCCGACACCGAGGACCCTCTGGCACTGGTCCAGTACATCGATACCCACACCTACCTCGTGGGCGACATCAACACCAAGGTCGACCGCGCCAGCATGGCCCACTCGCTGGAGGTGCGCGAGCCGCTGATGGATCACGAACTGGTGGAGTGGGCGGCCTCACTGCCGTCTTCACTGAAACTTCAGGGGCGCAACGGCAAGGCCTTCTTCAAGAAGGCCATGGAGCCGCATCTGCCGAACGATGTGTTGTACCGGCCGAAGATGGGGTTTTCGGTTCCTTTGGCGCGCTGGTTCCGCGGCCCGCTGAGGCAGCGCGTCAGAGATACCCTGTTGCGTGGCCCCATCCTCGAAGGCGGCTGGCTCAACGCGGATGTGGTGAGTCAGCTCGTTGCAGAACACGACAATGGCCGCCATGACCACAGCACGCCGCTGTGGACCCTTCTGATGTTCGATGCCTTTCTGCGCACCAGCGTGGGCGAGGCGCGACTGCCGCAAGCCGCGTGACACTGGCCAGAAACTGTTTGCATGCGCATCCTTTACCACCACCGGACCGCGTCCCGCGACGGCCAGGCTGTTCACATCGAAGAGATGGTCGCCGCCCTGCGTGCGGCCGGGCACGAGGTCTGCGTCGTTGCACCCGCCCAGCCCGATGCAGCCGACTCTGATGCTTCGGCCGGCACGATGGGCGGCGAAATGGGCTGGGTGCAGCGGCTTCGCGCAAGGCTTCCCAAAGGCGCCTACGAACTTCTGGAGCTGGGCTATTCCCTGGTTGCCTACCGCCGCCTGGCCAGCGCCGCTCGGGCCTTCAAGCCCGATGTGATCTACGAGCGCTACAACCTCTATCTGCTGGCCGGTTTATGGCTCAAGCGGCGTCTGGGTCTGCCGCTGCTGCTGGAGGTCAATGCCCCGCTCGTCGAAGAGAGGATTCGCTTCGGGGGCCTGGGTCTGCCGGCGCTCGGGCGGTGGGCCGAAGACCAGGTCTGGCGTGGCGCTGATGTGGTGTTGCCGGTGACCGCCGTGCTGGGTGGCCATGTCCACGCCCGTGGCGTGCCCGCCGAGCGTCTGGTGGTCATTCCCAACGGCATCAACGAAGCCCACTTTGCCGCGGCTCCCGCCATGGCCGAGGCCAAGGCTGCCCTCGGCCCGGGCTGGAATGCATCGCTCGTGCTTGGCTTCACCGGCTTCGTGCGCAGCTGGCATGGCGTGGACCGGGTCATTGCCTGGCTGGCCAGCGGTCGGGCTCCGGCCCATGCCCGGCTGCTCATGGTGGGCGATGGTCCGGCGCGGGCCGAACTCGAAGCACAAGCGCTGGGCCTCGGGCTGGCCGGGCGCGTTCACTTTACTGGCGTGGTGCCACGCCAGGCCGTTCCGGCACTCGTCGCGGCCTTCGACGTTGCGCTGCAGCCGGCCGTGGTGCCCTACGCCTCGCCCCTGAAGCTGTTCGAGTACCTGGCACTGGGCAAGGCCGTGGTGGGGCCGCGCGTTCCCAATCTGGAAGAGGTGCTGAGCGACGGCGACAACGCGCTGTTGTTCGACCCGCAGGCCGCTGGTGCGCTCGAGCTGGCCCTGGACCGGGTCTGCCAGGACCCTGAACTGCGACTGCGCATCGCACAGGGTGCTGCTGCCAGCATCGCCCGTCAGGGCCTGACCTGGCGGGCGAACGCAGACCGGGTGGGCGCAATCGCGCAAGCACTGGTGCAGCGCAAGCCGGTGCAGGCTGCATTGGCCAGCTGAAGGGCTGGAACTCCTGATGCCACGCAAGCTGCGCACACTCTTGTTCTCGACGCTGTACCCCAGCGCAGCGCGGCCTGTGCACGGCATATTCGTCGAGACCCGGCTGCGTGAACTGCTCAAGACAGGCGAAGTGGAGGCCCGGGTCGTGGCCCCCGTGCCGTGGTTCCCGAGCACCAGTCCGCGCTTTGGCGACCGGGCCGCCATGGCGCGAACGCCCCGGCGCGAGCTTCGCCACGGCATCGAGGTGCTGCACCCGCGCTATCCGCTGATTCCGAAGCTGGGCATGACGCTCGCCCCGTTCTTCCTGGCGGCCGCCGCCCGGCCAGCGCTGAAGCGCCTCATCGAAGAAGGCTTCGACTTCGACCTCATCGATGCGCACTACTACTATCCCGACGGCGTCGCCGCAGCGCTGCTGGCGCGGTACTTCCGCCGTCCTGTGGTCATCACGGCGCGCGGCAGCGACATCAATCTGATTGGCCGCTTCCCGCTGCCGCGCTGCATGATTGCCTGGGCCGGGCGGCAGGCTGCGGCATCGGTGGGCGTGTCGGGCGCCCTTGTGGACGCCATGAAAGCGCTGGGGGTGCCGCAGGGCCGCCTGCACAAGGTGCGCAATGGCGTCGACCTGCAACGGTTTCATCCCCTGGGCAAGGTGCAGTCGCGCACCCAGCTGCGGCTTCAGGGCGCCCCGGTGTTGCTGTCCGTGGGCAATCTCGTAGAGCTCAAGGGGCACGACATCTGCATCGATGCCTTGGCGATTCTGCGGGCCGAGCATCCACAGGCTCATCTGCTGATCATCGGGTCTGGGCCAGAGCACCAGCGTCTGCAGCAGTACGCCGAACAACGGCAGCTGGCCGATGGCGTCAGCTTTGTCGGACAGGTGCCCAACGAATCCCTGGCAGCGTGGTACAGCGCTGCCGACGTTCTGCTGCTCGCCTCGTCTCGCGAGGGCTGGCCCAATGTGCTGCTGGAAGCGCTGGCCTGCGGAACGCCGGTCGTGGCCTCCGCGGTAGGCGGTGTGCCTGAAGTGCTGGCGGGCGAAGCCAGCTCGCGGCTTGCCGCTGCCCGCAGCGGAGAAGCGTTTGCGCACGGCATCCGGGAGGTCTTGGGCCTGCGCCCAGCTGGCGCAGAAGCCATGGGTTCAACCAGCGCGCTGGCCCACGCCAGCCGTTTTGGCTGGGACGCCACCAGCCAACAACAGCTGAATATCTTCCGCAAACTCATGGCTGAAGAGGCTACCCATGCGTGACGTCGCCCTGATGGCCATGTTCATCCCGATGGCGTTCATGGCGCTTCGCCATACCTGGGCGGGTGTGCTGCTGTGGACCTGGTTTAGCCTGATGAACCCGCACAGGCTGACCTGGGGCTTCGCCTTCGATTTCCAGTTCGCGGCCATTGCGGCGGCTGCCACCTTGCTGTCGATGGTCTGGAACAAGGACAAGCTACACGTACCGCGCGACGGTGCGACGGTGGCGCTGATCCTGTTCATGTTCTGGCTTTGCATCACCACCTTCTTTGCTATTTATCCAGCTCTGTCCGTGCCCTTCCTTGATCGGGCGTTGAAGGTGCTGCTGATGACGCTGATTGCGATGTGCGCCATCCGCGAGCGCAAGCACATCGAGCTTTTCGTCTGGGTCAACGTGTTGTCGATAGGCTTTTATGGGCTACGCGGCGGCATCTTTTCTGCCCTGACGGGTTTTCAGTATCGGGTCTGGGGTCCGCTGTCTACCTTCATCGAGAGCAACAATGCACTCGGTCTGGCTCTCGTGATGATCATCCCGCTCGGCTATTACCTGTGGCAAACGAGTACGCGGCCCTGGGTCCGGCGTGCCCTGCTGGTTGTGCTGCTGTTGTGTGCCCTGGCTGCCTTGTCGACGAAGTCGCGTGGTGCTTTCGTTGCCATCATTTGCATGACAGGCATGCTTTGGTGGCGCGCGCCAAGTAAGCTGCTGTCAGGCATCGTGCTCGCTGTGGCAGGGGGCTTAATGCTCAATGTCATGTCCAAGGAATGGACCGAGCGAATGCGCACCATAGAGACGTATAAGGAAGACGTCAGCGCAATGTCGCGAATCAACGCGTGGGAGACGGCTGTTAACGTGGCCAACGATCGACCTACGGGCGCAGGTTTCCTGATCGCTACACGCGATATCTTTGAACGCTATGCTCCAAATCCCGAGTGGGTGTTTACCGCGCATAGCATTTACTTTCAAGCTTTGGGTGAGCATGGTTGGATTGGATTGATCCTGTTCTTGGCTATGGGCTTTTTCACCCTACGCAGTACATGGCAGATCAGGCGACTTGCGGGTACGAGGCCCGAATGCCAGTGGGCTCGGGAACTGGCCTTGATGATTCAGGTTTCGATGCTGGGTTTCGCCGTTGGCGGCGCATTTTTGAGCCTTGCCTACTTTGATCTTCCTTACAACTTAATGATCATGGCGATAGCTACGAAATACTGGTTGAAGGAAGATCGCTGGAAAGTGGAGCCTGTGGGGCCGTTCGGTGCGACATCTGCGTACCAGCGACGCGAGGAAATGCGACAGCGAAAGAGCATAGCTGCAAAGGGGGGTCTAATGGCCCCGATTAAAAGATGATGCAGCTTGGATTACACGCTTTGTCGCCAGGGGGCACACGCGGCCGACTTTCAGTGCTGATTTTCCACCGCGTTCTTGCAGAGGCGGACCCACTCTTGCCAGGTGAATGCGACGCAGCTCGCTTCGCGCAGTTGTGCGGCTGGGCGCGGCAGCTGTTTAATGTGATACCGCTCGCGGATGCCGTCAGACGCTTGCGCGCAGGAGAACTGCCGCCACGTGCGCTTGCCATCACATTCGATGATGGCTACGCCGATAACTACAGTATCGCGCAACCTATCCTGCGAGCTAACGGGTTGAGTGCTACCTTTTTTGTGGCGACAGGCTTTCTGAACGGGGGCCGCATGTGGAACGACACGCTGATCGAGGCTGTGCGCCGCACTCGCCGCGAACGGTTGGATCTCGAAGATGCTGGCATCGTGGGCGTTGAATCCCTGGTTATGGACAGCCTTGAGGCAAGGCGCACTGCTGTTCAAGCCTTGATTCGTGGTTGCCGTTACATGCTCCCAGCTCAGCGACAGCAGGCCGTTCAGGTGGTCACACGCGTTGCCGACTGTTCGTTGCCTGGCAACCTGATGATGAACGACGATCAAGTCCGCGCGCTACACCAAGCAGGCATGGGCATAGGCGGCCACACGGTGGGCCATCCCATACTTGCGCGCCTTCCCGCCGACGAGGCACGTGCCGAGATCGCAGGAGGCAAGACACGGCTGCAGGAGATTCTGCAAAGCGGGGTTTCTTTGTTCGCATACCCGAACGGTCGTCCGGACGATGACTTCCGTACTGAACATGTGGCAATGGTTCAAGAACTCGGTTTTGAGGCTGCGTTCACTACCGCCTGGGGTTGCGCACGTGTGGCGAGCGATCCGTTCCAGATGCCTCGCTTCACCCCTTGGGATAGCAAGCGTTGGGCCTTCGGTCTGCGAATGGTCAGAAACCTGCAACACCCTGTTCGGCTTGCCGCCGCTTGAAGGACGACTGATGGATCCCTTGAAGTCTTCGCCATCTACCTCGAGCGCTGCTGGTTTCGATACCAGTTCGCACCAGAGCTTTTACGAGTACTACAAGAAACAAAGCCTGTCGCCCGGCGCGCTCCAGCGGTTTGGGGCTATTACTGAGGTGGTGCTGCGGGTGTTCGGCCATGAGGCTGCGGACCGACGGCTGAAAGTCCTGGACGTGGGCTGCAATGCGGGTACCCAATGCCAGTTCTGGGTGGACCGCGGCCATATTTACACTGGCATCGACATCAACGAACCGCTCGTGCGCCTGGCACGAGAACGTGCCGCAGAAAGTGGGCGCGGCAGCGCACGCTTCGAGGTCGGCTCTGCGACGCAGTTACCCTTTGCGGATGAGAGTTTTGATGTTTGCCTGATGCCTGAACTGCTGGAGCACATTGAGGACTGGGAGGCCTGTCTGCGCGAAGGCGTACGCGTCCTGCGCCCCGGCGGGGTTTTGTATGTCAGCACCAGTAACTGGCTTTGTCCGCGCCAGCAGGAGTTCAATCTGCCTGTCTACAGCTGGTGGCCTGGCTTCCTGAAGAAGTACATCGAGCGTCGTGCCGTGACTGACTGGCCTGCTGTGGCGAACTACGCGAAGTACCCGGCCGTTCACTGGTTCAGCTATTACCAGCTTAGGCGATGGTTCTCAGCTCGCGGGTTGACCAGTGCAGACAGGTTCGATGTGATGAAGCTGGGCGGAAAATCTGCCGCTGCTCGCATACTCATACACTGTTTGCGCGTTTTGCCTCCGCTTCGTTTCTTCGGGCATGTAGGGACGCCGTACACCGTGATCGTTGCCAGGCGTCCGACATCAAGCTGATTTCCGCCTACACGCGCCAGCTGCCTGCCCCGTCTTTTCTCTTTCCAGGCCCTTAACCGATGCACCGTTATCTGTTCGTTGCCAAGCAAGCTTTGACGGGACACGTGCCTGGGGCCGACAGCTTGCGTTCTGTCAAGCGGCGTTGGCTTGGCTATCGGCCGGACCCCGCCAACATCCGCTCCACGTTGGGTGACCTGGAGGCCATGGAAGCCGCCCTCAAAAGCTTGCCGGCCGGCCAGTGCCGCCCGTTTGCTGGCGCTCGCGTGCTCGAGGTTGGCAGCGGCTGGTTTCCGACCGTTCCGTTAGCCCTGGCACTGCGAGGCGCGCGGCAAGTGACCCTGACTGACCACATCCCTCATTTGGACACTGTTTCGTTCGCCGAAGTCACGAAACACCTACGGCAGGTCTATCCAGCGTTTGCGGCCTTGCCAGAGCGTGCACGCTTCGAGGATTTCCCCTTCCGCTACGTCGCGCCTTTCTCGGCCGATCTTGTCGCTGACGGAAGTGTCGACATCGTTGTCAGCCGAGCCGTACTCGAACATGTACCGCCAGCGGGCCTAGACGCGTTGCACCGGCAGTTGCTGCCTAAGCTGGCCCCAGGCGGCTTAATGGTGCATTGCGTAGACCACAGCGACCACCTCGCGCACCATGACAAGCGTATTTCGATGGTCAACTTCCTTACTTGGCCCGACTGGAAGCATCGTCTGGTCAATCGTTTGACGCGAGATGGGGAGAACCGCTTGCGGCACTCGGACTACATCCGGCTGTTTGAGAGCACAGGTTATCGAGTCCTTTTGGAGCAGGGTCAGGTTCACGGGCCGACGGCCGAAGCCCTGAAGAAGTTGAGGTTGCAGCCGCGTTTTCAGCATCACACCGCAGACGACCTTGCGACGCTGCTTTCTATCTATGTGATTGCGCCAGACTTGTTGCGATGACGGTGCCCAGGTCTTCTCTTGTTCGCGACCGTTGCGCTGAATCCGCTCGCGACGGTGCCAGTCGTGTATTCAGACTGTCCTCGTCGTTGGTTGACGGCCTGCCGCATCGTCCGCTGCTGATCCGCCAAATGTTCATTGCTCAAGACTTGAGCAGGTGTGTTGATTTTTCTGTTTTCGTTCCGCCCACACTGTAATAGTCCGACCAAGACGAGGGCGGCGCGCTTCGTGGCCATGAAGGACCGGCGCGTCACGGTGTTCGACGAGGCCAGTCGCAGTCACTTCACGCTGCCCTACGCGGCGTTCGTGACGACGCCGTCCAGCGGCACAGATACAGATGCAGTTGCATCCACTCCGGCCAAGCCCACACCGCCGCCCGAGATCGCCAGCCGGGCCGACTTCCGGGCGGGCAACCGCGTGAGCTTCACCGACCAGAACCTGCAGCATCGGGTCCCACCACCGCGAGCCGATTGCGCGCAAGCGACGCACGTCCCGCTGCGCTTACCATCCGCCCTCCATGAGCGAACCGACCCCGCCAGTCCTTCCGCGGCAGCGCGACCTTTCGGCCCACACGCCCATGATGGCGCAGTACTTTGCCATCAAGGCCGACTTCCCCCACACGCTCGTCTTCTATCGCATGGGAGACTTCTACGAGCTGTTCTTCGACGACGCGCGCAAGGCCAATCGGCTGCTCGACATCACGCTCACGACACGCGGTCAGAGCGCGGGCGAGCCGGTCGTCATGGCTGGGGTGCCGGTCCATTCGGTCGAGAGCTATCTCGCTCGACTGATCAAGCTCGGCGAAGCCGTGGCCGTGGCCGAGCAGGTCGGCGATGTCGCCACCGCCAAGGGTCCTGTCGAACGCAAGGTGGTGCGCGTGGTGACACCCGGCACCGTCACCGACAGCGAACTGATGGCCGAACGCGCCGACACGCTGCTGCTGGCCGTGCACCGTCACCGCGTCAAGGCCGACGGAACCAAGCCGGGCGGCTTTGTCTGGGGCCTGGCCTGGCTGGGCCTGGCCAGCGGCCAGCTCGGCCTGACCGAGTGCGGCGAACGTGAGCTACCCACCTGGTTGGCGCGCCTGGCCCCCGCCGAACTGCTGCACGACGGCAGCGAAGCCGCCCCGGCGCTGCTGCAGTTGCGTGCCGCCCGCACCACGCGCCCTGCATGGCAGTTCGATAGCGCCCTGGGCGAGCGCAAGCTGCGTGAACAGCTGCAGGTGGCCTCGCTCGCCGGCTTCAACGCGCAGGACCTGCCTGCAGCCCATGCCGCAGCCGCCGCGCTGCTGAGCTACGCCGAACACACGCAGGGCCAGGCCCTGGCCCACGTGCGCACGCTGCAGGTGGAGCGCAGCGGCGACCTGCTGGAACTGCCGCCGGCCACCCATCGCAATCTGGAACTGGTGCAGACGCTGCGCGGCGACAGCGGCGACGGCGCGCCGACGCTGCTGAGCCTGATCGACACCTGCCGCACGGGCATGGGCAGCCGGTTGCTGCGGCACTGGCTCACGCACCCGCCGCGCGGCCGCGGCCCGGCGAGTGAACGCCACGAGGCCATCGCACGCCTGGTCGACACCGGCTTCGAACCGCTACGCACGGCGCTTCGGGGCCTCAGCGACGTCGAACGCATCACCGCGCGCACCGCCCTGCGCCAGGTACGCCCGCGCGAACTGGCAGGGCTGCGCCACACGCTGGCCGCCCTGCCCGCCCTGCGCGGCTGCGCGCCCACCGGCACGCCCCTGCTGGCGCGCCTGCACGGGGCACTGTCACCCGACGACACGCTGACCGACGTGCTCAGCGCCATTGCAGAAGAACCCGCCGTGCTGCTGCGCGATGGCGGCGTCATCGCCACCGGCGTCGACGCCGATCTCGACGAGCTGCGCGGCATCAACCAGAACTGCGACGCCTTCCTGCTGGCGCTGGAAGCCCGCGAACGGGCACGCACCGGCATCGCCAATCTGCGTGTGCAGTTCAACAAGGTGCACGGCTTCTACATCGAAGTCACGAGCTCGGGCCTGGACAGGGTGCCCGCCGACTACCAGCGCCGCCAGACGCTGAAGAACGCCGAGCGTTTCATCACCCCCGAGTTGAAGGCCTTCGAGGACAAGGCGCTGTCGGCGCAGGAACGGGCGCTGGCGCGCGAGAAGTGGCTCTACGAGCAACTGCTCGACGCCCTGCAGCCGCACCTGCCCGAACTGCAGGCGCTGGCGCGGGCCATCGCTTCACTCGATGCGCTGGCTGCGCTGGCCGAACGCGCAACGACGCTGAACTGGTGCCGCCCCGAATTCGTGCCCTTCCCCTGCATCGAGATCGAGGCCGGGCGCCACCCGGTGGTGGAAGCGCGGCTGGCGGAGACGGGTGGCGGCGCCTTCATCGCCAACCACTGCCGCATGGACGCGAAGACGAAGATGCTCGTCATCACCGGCCCCAACATGGGCGGCAAGAGCACCTTCATGCGGCAGGTGGCGCTGACGGTGCTGCTGGCGGCGATGGGCAGCTACGTGCCGGCGGCCGCCTGCAGGCTGGGGCCGGTCGACGCCATCCACACACGCATCGGCGCCGCCGACGATCTGGCCAATGCGCAGAGCACGTTCATGGTCGAGATGACCGAGGCCGCGGCCATCATCCACGGCGCCACCGAACACTCGCTGGTGTTGATGGACGAGATCGGCCGCGGCACCAGCACCTTCGACGGCCTGGCGCTGGCCGGCGCCATCGCCACGCAACTGCACGACCGCAACAAGAGCTTACTTCCCGACGAGGCACGACCGCGCAATCAACCTGCATGTGGGCGCGGTGGAAAGCGGGCACGACATCGTCTTCCTGCACCAGATCGAACCCGGCCCAGCCAGCCGAAGCTACGGCGTGCAGGTGGCACGGCTGGCGGGCATGCCAGCGGGCCTGGTGCGGCAGGCGCGCGCCACGCTGGAAGCGCTGGAAGCGAAGGCCCAGGCGGGCGCAGCCCAGGTGGATCTGTTTGCGCCGCCACCGGCGGCCCCGGCCGCGGAACCGTCGGCAGTGGAGCGTGAACTCGCCGCCATCGACCCCGACCGCCTGAGCCCGCGCGAGGCCCTGGAAGCGCTGTACCGGCTGCACGGCCTGCTGGCAGCGCGCTGAATCGGCGGCAGGCGTCACGGCTGCTGCCGGCGCGGCCTGATAGGCTTGCGGGTTGTCCACAGCCTCACAAGCCACCATGACCTACTGCGTCGGCATCCGCCTCAACGCCGGCCTCGTCTTCCTGTCCGACTCGCGTACCAACGCGGGTCTGGACGCGATCAGCACCTTCCGCAAGATGATGATCTACGAGCAGCCCGGCGAACGTTTCATGGTCATGCTCTCGGCCGGCAACCTCAGCATCAGCCAGAGCGTGCGCGAACTGCTGCAGGTGGAGAAGCTCGACAACGGCACCGAGGCCGGCCTGACGATCTGGAACGCCACCAGCATGTTCGACGCCACGCGTGTGCTGGGCGCGGCCGTGCGCCGCGTCTACGAGCAGGACGGCGCGGCGCTGAAGGCCACGGGCGTCGACTTCAACGCCAGCATGATCTTCGGCGGCCAGATCAAGGGCGAGGCGATGCGCCTCTTCCTCGTCTACTCGGCCGGCAACTTCATCGAGGCCACGCGCGAGACCTGCTTCTTCCAGGTCGGCGAAAGCAAGTACGGCAAACCCATCCTCGACCGCGTGCTGACGCCCACCACCGCCCTGGACGAAGCCGCCAAATGCGCGCTGGTGTCGATGGACAGCACGCTGAAGTCCAACCTCAGCGTCGGCCTGCCGCTGGACCTGCTGGTCTACCGCGAAGGCAGCTATGCCAGCGAAGACCACGCCTGCATCGACGACCGCAACCCCTACTTCCAGATGATCCACAGCACCTGGGGCCAGCGCCTGCGCGAGGTCTTCGAGAGCATCGACGACCCGCGCTGGGACGGCGGCGACGCCACCC
>LNFM01000253.1_pt1 | contig 137450 bp, 104 predicted proteins | sample 596031 | NCBI WGS metagenome assembly LNFM01 (sample SAMN04254537, study PRJNA301005) | activated carbon metagenome | isolation source: dual media filters at the Ann Arbor, Michigan drinking water treatment plant | place: USA: Ann Arbor
CCACCGCGGGGTGGAGCAGCCCGGTAGCTCGTCAGGCTCATAACCTGAAGGTCACAGGTTCAAATCCTGTCCCCGCATCCCAATCCGACGAACGTACCAAAAGCTCCTCAGCCTGAAGGCCGAGGAGCTTTTTCGGTTTTCGATAATCGGCCTGAAATCCCATCTATCCTTTGTAGTACTTGCCGACGGGCGCGTTGTTGCAGCCCGAGAACCGGGCAGCCTTCGCCAAGCAACTGGCCCACCGGCCCCACCACCCACTCCACCGTCTCATATCAGATGCGAAAGGCGCATACCGGCATACCGGCGACTGCCGAATGGCGGTAATGCTGCTCTATTGGCCGAGGGTTCTCATGATTGTATAGGCATGGACTTCGGTGCTGGCGGCTTGCCGGCGGACAGACGGATCGGAACCACAAGACCGGGGGCTCAGGTGGAACCAGCCAGCAAAGGGCCGGCGACTGAGCGTGCGCTGCTGCTTTCCACCGCGCCGCCAAACAAGCAGCAGAAGTTCTTTGCTGTCGGGGTGATAGCCCTTCTGCTTGGCGCGATGCTGCTGGTCGCGCCCTTCGCGCGGAACGAGCTGGAAAGCACCGAGCCCCTGGTGCTGGCCTATACAGCTTCCGTCTTCACCACTGAACTTATCACAGCGGCATTGCTTCTATCGCTGTTCGCCATCCAGCGGTCGCCAGCGCTGCTGGTACTCGCGTCAGCTTATCTTTTCTCGGGTTTCATGGCCGTGCCCTGGGCCATGTCTTTCCCTGGTGTATTTGCACCGCTTGGCATCAACGATGCAGGGCAGCAGACGACGGCCTCGATCGCCGCGATCAGGCGCATCGGCTGTCCCCTGTGCCTGCTGACCTACGCCATGCTGCGCGGAAGCGCGCAGTTGCGCCCGGGCAAGCTGGTTCCGGCGTTGATCGTTGGCTGCATCGTATCGGTCGCGGCGACGGTCGTTGGCGTCAGCTGGTTCATCTTCGAGAAGCAGGACCTGCTTCCGCGCTTCATGGATGATAGCGGGCGGATCACCGAACTGTGGATGTATGTCCCTGGCGTTGCCCTGGTCCTGTACGCGCTGCTGGTGGTGCTGCTCGGGCCGTTCGGCCGGTCGGTCCTGGATCTCTGGCTGACGGTTGTCATTTGCGCCCTTGCGATCGACCTTCTTCTGCTTTCGTTCATCAGCTCCGGCCTGCGCCTCAGTGTCGGCTGGTGGGCCGGGCGGCTCTACAGCCTGACCGCCGCCAGCGTGGTGCTGCTCGTGCTGCTCACTGAGGCGGCTTCGTTGGCGGCTCGGCTTGCCCGGTCCGTCGCGGCCGAGCGGCGCGCCCAGGAGGCGAGGCTGGTGACCCTGCAGGCGTTCTCCGCCTCGATCGCGCATGAGATCAACCAGCCGCTGGCGAGCATGGTCACCAATGCGCATGCTGGGTTGCGCTGGCTGGCGCGGGATGAGCCCGACCTGGACGAGGCCGGCGCAGCGCTGGCCCGCATCGCCAGGGACGGCCACCGCGCCGGGAAGGTCATCGAAGGCATCCACGCCACCTTCAGCAAGGGCGGGCAGGAACGCGCCCGGCTCGACCTCAACCCGCTTCTGGGCGATGTGCTCGAGCGGTACCAACACGAGTTTCGCACGGCGCATGTGGCGGTCCACACGGAACTCGATCCGAACCTCCAGCCGGTGTTCGCGAACCGCGTGCAGATCGAACAGGTCGGTTGCAACCTGGTCACGAATGCGATCGATGCCTTGCGTTCCGTGGCGGATGGGCCGCGGGTGCTTCTGATCAGATCCGCAGCGCTACCCAGTGGCGAAGCGCTTGTCACCGTTGCGGATTCGGGAATCGGCTTGCCTCCGGCGCATGTTGATCAGCTCTTCGAGCCCTTCTTCACGACGAAGGCCAGCGGCCTTGGCGTCGGGCTGACCGTGTCCCGCCTCATTCTGGAAGCACATGGAGGGCGGCTCTGGTCCACCGAAAACGCCCCGCGCGGTGCAATCTTCCAGTTCACGCTGCCCTGCGATACGGGCCCGGGGCCATTGGTGGAGGAGCCGGTCAGATGACATCCATCGTCTTCGTCGTGGATGATGACCTGGCGATACGCGAAGCACTGCAAAGCCTGCTGCGCTCGGTGGGCCATGTGGTGGAGGCGTTCGCCTGCACACGTGACCTGCTCGAACAACGTCAGCGGATAACGGATGCGGTGGGTTGCCTCGTATTGGATGTGCGGCTGCCGGGGCAGAGCGGACTTGAGCTTCAGCGAGAGCTTTCGACCGCCGGCATCCTGTTGCCGATCATTTTCATCACAGGACATGGCGATGTACCCATGTCGGTCGCCGCGATGAAGGCGGGCGCGATCGAGTTCCTCACCAAGCCGTTCCGTGACCAGGATCTCCTCGATGCCGTCCATCGCGCGCTCGAACTCGACAACCTCCGCCGCGCCGCCTCAGCCGCGTTGGCCTCAGTGCGGGAACGGTTCGGCTCGCTTACGGCAAGGGAGCGGGAGGTCATGGCGCTCGTCGTTGCCGGGCGCCTGAACAAGCAGATCGCCGCGGAGCTTCAGCTTGCTGAAGTCACGGTGAAGGTCCACCGCGCCCAGGTGATGGCGAAGATGCATGCGAGGTCGCTGCCGGAGTTGGTCCGCATGGCGGACCGCCTCGCCACCGACAGCCCGAAAGCCTAGCTGCGATACCTTGGTATAATTGTCGCTACCTGAGCCGCAGACCAAGGATGTTGCGCTTGCCAGAAGCCCGTCAGCAGCGGCTTCAGGCCAGGAGCACAGAATCATGGCTCGAAAATTCATCCTCATCGGAAATCTGGTCGACGAACACGACGGCGGTCCGATCACCATCGGCTATGGCCGTTGGGGGGAAGAACCTGCAGCTCGAGTTGATCCTGGCGGCAGATGGCGCCAGCACGCCGTTTTCTTCAACGACGCCACAGTCGCGGCAGTCCCTGGCGACATCGTCCACATGCACAGGGGGCGAGACGCTGAAGATCGAAGCCCGCGAGGAAATGGTGACCGCCGATGTCACCTTGCCTCACGGGACACGGCTCCGCTCCGAGGGCCGTGCAGGCGGCTGGTCCGTGGGCGCTTGATTGGGATCGCGCGCAACCAGGGGTGATGCCCGACGCGAACGGCAAGGAGACCAATGGGACTTAGACCGCTTGTGGCGATTATCGACGACGATGAGGCGGCACGTGAGGCCATCGCAGCGCTCGTCCGATCGCTCGGCTTCCTGGTGGCGGAATTCGCGGACGCGACGGCTTTCCTGGAATCCGGCCGGCTTGTGCAGACCGGCTGCCTGCTCGTTGACATGTGGATGCCAGGCATGACGGGGCTGGCGCTGACACAGCATCTGCTCCGCGTCGGCACGCCGGTACCGACCATCATCGTGACCGCGCACGCCACGGAGGCGGGCCGGGCCAGCGCGCTGGATGCTGGCGTCTGCTGCTACCTGCCGAAGCCGTTGGAGCCCGAGGCGTTGCTCGCCTGCATCTGTTCGGCGCTCGCAAGCAGGGCCTGAACGCGCCGAACTTCGTGCCGCCTGAGGGAAGCCAGGCAGCCGGCAATGTGCCTTCGGTAGCCGCACGGTCAAGGTGTTCGATACCATCGGACAATTGTTCCGAGCCGGCCTGCTGCCCCACTCTCCGCGTCATGCAGAGGCGTCCCGGCCGAGCCGCAGCTCCGGCCGCCCGCTGTTTCGACAAAGGAGCAATTGCATGCAGGCGATGCCCGAAGCAACGACCACACCTGGAAGGCTGCTGCTCACGCCGCAGGACCACACGATCATCATGATCGACTTCCAGTCGCAGATGGCCTTCGCGACGAAGTCGATCGACGCCATAGAACTGCGCAACAATGCCGCTCTCATCGCGCGCGCGGCGCAGGGCTTCGGCGTCGCGACAATCCTGACCACGGTCGCGGAGGCCAGTTTCTCCGGCCCGATGTTCGACGAGATCGCGGCGGCCTTCCCGGGCAAGCCGATGCTGGATCGCACCAGCATGAACACCTGGGAGGATCCGGCCGTGATCGCCGAGGTCAACCGCCTCGGCAGGAAGCGCATCGTGCTCGCCGGGCTCTGGACATCGGTCTGCATCGTCGGCCCGGCGCTTTCGGCGCTCGACCAGGGCTTCGAGGTCTATGTCATCGCGGATGCCTGCGGCGACATCTCTGACGAGGCGCATGAGCGGGCGATGCAACGCATGATCCAGGCCGGCGCCCGGCCCATGACGGCCCTGCAGTACCTGCTGGAACTGCAGCGCGACTGGGCGCGGGGCGAGACCTACGAAATGACCACCGGCATCGCGCGCCAGCTCGGCGGCGCCTACGGCCTCGGCATCATCTACGCGAAGACCATGTTCGGCGCCTCGGAAGGTCATTGATGAGGGGCGCGATGTCGGCAGAGCAACAGGCTTCCGCCATGGGCCCGGCGCCGACACGGCGCCAGGCCCTCGAACTGGGAGCGGCCACGATGGTCGCTCTCGCCGGCCTGCCGCGCGCGGCCGGCGCGCAAGGCAACACCAACCCGGAAGGATCAGCCACCATGCCCACCGTGACGACCCGCGACGGCGTCGAGATCTTCTTCAAGGACTGGGGCCCGCGCGACGCGCAGCCGATCGTGTTCCATCACGGCTGGCCGCTGTCCTCCGATGATTGGGACGCGCAGATGTTGTTCTTCCTGCAGCACGGCTACCGCGTCGTCGCGCATGACCGGCGCGGCCATGGCCGCTCGGCTCAGGTCTCCGACGGCCATGACATGGACCATTATGCCGCGGATGCCTTCGCCGTGGCCGAGCACCTGGACCTTCGCAACGCGGTGCATATCGGACATTCCACCGGCGGCGGCGAAGTTGCGCGCTACGTGGCGAAGCATGGCGAGCCAGCGGGTCGGGTCGCCAAGGCCGTGCTGGTCGCCGCCATTCCGCCGATCATGCTGAAGACCGAAGCCTATCCGGGCGGCCTTCCGATCGAGGTGTTCGACGGCTTCCGAAATGCGCTGGCGGCCAATCGTGCGCAGTTCTTCCGCGACGTGCCGGCGGGCCCGTTCTACGGGTTCAACCGGCCCGGCGCCACGGCGCATGAAGGCGTGATCCAGAACTGGTGGCGACAGGGCATGATCGGCAGCGCCAAGGCGCATTATGAGGGCATCAAGGCCTTCTCCGAGACCGATCAGACCGAGGATCTGAAGACCACTACCGTGCCGACGCTCGTGATGCACGGCGAGGATGATCAGGTCGTGCCGATCGACAGCTCAGCCAGGATCGCGGTGCGGCTGCTGAAGAACGGCACGCTGAAGACTTATCCGGGTTTCTCGCACGGCATGCTCACGGTGAATGCCGATGTGCTGAACCGCGACCTGCTGGCCTTCGTGCGCGAGGCGGCCTGACGGGGTCCATGGCCACCGACAACAGGGAGCGCACGGATGAACATCTATATCGCTTCACTCGCCGCCGGCCTGCTCGTCGGCGTGGTCTACAGCCTGCTCCATGTGCGCTCGCCGGCCCCGCCGGCCGTGGCCCTGCTCGGCCTGCTGGGCATCCTGGTCGGTGAGCAGCTCGTCCCGGTCGTGCGCAACCTCATCAGAGGGGAATCGCTGCGTGCCGCAATCGGACTGGCCGACTGCTCCCAGCATGTGCTGGGGCAGTTGCCGGGACGGCATGCACGTCCGGACCTCTTATCGCAGCGCCCGCCCCTCGTCTGATCCGAAGCGGCGATGGACGTCGCCGCCACATGTCCACCGGCCTCGGCGCGCTCGCCGCGACCGGGCCCTTCCGCTTTCCTCTGGAGGCTCCGACCGTGCGCGAGACCAGCGAAGCCGATCTCGTCCTGTTCAACGCCAGGATCACGACGCTCGACCCTTCGAACCCGCAGGCGCAGGCCGTGGCGATCAAGGATGGGAAGGTGCTTCTCGCCGGCACCGATGCCGAGGCCATGGCGCGTACCGGGCCGCGGACAAGGATCGTCGATCTCGGCGGGCGGAGGGTCATTCCAGGCCTGATCGACAGCCACACACATCTGATCCGCGGCGGCCTCAACTACAATCTGGAACTGCGCTGGGATCGCGTGCCTTCGCTGTCCGACGGCATGGCGATGCTGCGACGCCAGGCGCAGGCAACGCCGCCGCCGCATTGGGTGCGCGTCGTCGGCGGCTTCACCGAGCATCAGTTCGCCGAGAAGCGCCTGCCCACATTGGATGAGCTGAACGCGGCCGCGCCCGACACGCCCGTCTTCATCCTGCATCTCTATGATCGCGCGCTGCTCAACCGCGCCGCGCTGCGCGCTGTCGGCTACACGCGCGATACGCCAAACCCGCCGGGCGGTGAAATCCAGCGCGATGCGGCCGGTGACCCTACAGGCCTGCTGCTGGCCAGGCCCAATGCCGCCATCCTCTACGCAACGCTGGCGCGTGGGCCGAAGCTGGATCCTGACGCGCAGCGCAATTCGACGCGCCACTTCATGCGCGAGTTGAACCGGCTCGGCATCACCAGCGCCATCGACGCTGGCGGTGGCTTCCAGAACTACCCGGACGACTACGCGATCATCCGCAGCCTGCACGCCGATGGCGAGCTGACGCTGCGCATCGCCTACAACCTTTTCACCCAGAAAGCCGGCGAGGAGTTGGAAGACTTTTCACGTTGGGGCCGCATGGTCAGGCCCGGCCAGGGCGACGACAGCTTCCGCCACAACGGTGCCGGCGAGATGCTGGTCTTTTCCGCCGCCGACTTCGAGGATTTCCGCGAGCCGCGCCCCGAACTTCCGGAGGCCATGGAGGACCAGCTCGAAGCGGTGGTGCGCAAGCTTGTCGAGAACCGCTGGGCGTGGCGCCTGCACGCCACCTATGACGAGACGATCACCCGCGCGCTCGATGTGTTCGAGAAGGTCAACCGCGACCAACCCATCGGTGACCTGCACTGGATCTTCGACCATGCGGAGACGATCAGCGACCGCAACATCGACCGCGTGGCAGCGCTCGGCGGCGGCATCGCCGTACAGCACCGCATGGCCTATCAGGGCGAGGATTTCGCCGCGCGCTACGGCACCGCCGCGGCCGAGCGCGCGCCGCCGATCCGGCGCATGCTGGCAGCCGGCGTGCCGGTCGGCGCCGGGACAGATGCCACGCGCGTCGCCTCCTACAATCCCTGGGTGAGCCTCGCCTGGCTGGTCACGGGACGCACGGTGGGCGGGCTGCGCCTGTATCCGCCGGCCAACCGGCTGGACCGGGAGGCGGCGCTGCGCCTCTGGACCGAGGCCAATGCCTGGTTCTCGACCGAAAGCGGCAAGAAGGGCCGGATTACCGTTGGGCAGCTCGCCGACCTCGCCGTGCTCTCGGCCGATTACTTCGGGGTGCCGGAAGGCGAGATCGCGCATCTCGAATCGGTGCTGACGATCCTCGGCGGCAAGGTGGTGTATGGCGCCGGCGACCTTGCCCCGCTGGCGCCGCCGCCGCCGCCGGTGCTGCCGGATTGGTCACCGGTCCGGACTTTTGGCGGCACCCATCGCCGCAGCGAAACGACGCACCGAAGCCTGGTTGCCGAAAGTGTCGGTGCCGCGTCGGCATGCGGCTGCGGCAACGCCTGCGGCATCCATGGCCACGCCCATGCCTGGGCACGGCTGGAGGCGCCAGTGCGCGACCAGCAGGGCTTCTGGGGCGCCCTCGGTTGCGCCTGCTGGGCGGTGTAGCCCGATGAGCGAGAACCCGTCCGGCAGTGCCCTCGCGCCGCTGCGCCATCGCGTCTTCCTCGTGCTGTGGTCCGCGACCATCATCGGCAATGTCGGCACCTGGATGCGCGATGTTGCCTCCGGCTGGCTGATGACCTCACTTGCACCCTCGCCGGTGATGGTGGCTCTGGTGCAGGCTGCCAGCACGCTGCCGATCTTCCTGTTGTCCCTGCCGGCCGGCGCGCTGGCGGATCTGCTGGATCGGCGTCGGCTGTTGATCTGGGTGCAGATGCTGCTCGGGACGGTGTCGCTGATCCTGGTCGCTCTCACGCTGCTCGGCGTCATGACGCCGTGGCTGCTGATCGCGCTCGTCTGCGCGGGCGGTGTCGGGGCGGCGCTGGCGGCACCGGCCTGGCAATCCTCGGTCCCCGAGATGGTGCCGCGCGCCGATCTCAGCGCTGCGGTGGCGCTGAATTCGATGGGGATCAATGTCAGCCGCGCCATCGGTCCGGCGCTCGGCGGATTCATTCTCGCGACGCTGGGTGTCGCGGCGACCTATCTGGCGGATGCGTTCAGCTACCTCATCGTCATCGCCGCGCTGCTCTGGTGGCGCCGTCAGGCGCCCGCGGTCGAAGGTCCGCGAGAAACGCTGCCGGGCGCCATGCGCGCCGGGCTCCGGTATGCGGCGAATTCCGCCACGCTGCGCCGCGTGCTGCTGCGCTCGGCCGTGTTCGTCGTTTTCGGCGCCGCGCATTGGGCACTGCTGCCGTTGCTGGCGCGCCAGGTGCTGGGCGGTGGTCCCGAACTCTATGGTGTGATGCTTGCCGCGATCGGCGCCGGCGCCGTGGGTGGCGCGCTGGCGCTGCCGTGGCTACGGCGGCAGTTGGGCGGGGCCGAGGGGCTGATGCTGGCCGGCACGCTCGGCAGCGCCGCGGCACAGGCGGGGCTGGCCGTGATCCCGTTCGAAGCCGCCGCGGTGGTGCTGTGCCTGCTGGCCGGTGTTTCTTGGATCGCGGTGCTGACCACCGTCAACACCACGGCCCAGGCAGTGCTGCCGAATTGGGTGCGCGCGCGTGGACTTGCGCTCTATCTGACGGTCTTCGCGGGCGGGATGACGCTCGGTAGCCTCGCCTGGGGGCAGGCGGCCGCCTTCATCGGCGTGCCCACGGCGCTGCTGCTGGCCGCGGCTCTTGGCGCCGCAGCCGCCTTGGCCATGCGGGCGCTGCCGCTGCCCGCCGGCGGCGAAAGCCTCGATCCGTCGCGGCACTGGGCCGACCCGGAAGCCATGATGCCGATAGAGCCGGAGCGCGGCCCCGTCGCCGTCCAGATCGCCTATCGGGTGGCACCGGAACGCCAGGGCGCCTTTCTTGCGGCGATCGCGCCGCTGGGCGCCACGCGTCGGCGGGACGGTGCGCTGGCCTGGGGCGTCTTCGCCGACACGGAGGCGCCGGACCGCGTCATCGAATGGTTCATGGTTGCAAGCTGGGCCGAACATATACGCCAGCATCATCGCGTCACCGTTGCCGACCAGGCCCTGCAGGCGACGGTGACGGCGCTGCACGAGGGCGCGGAGCCGCCACCGGTGACGCACCTGGTGGCACTGCCATGACGAGCGGCATCCATCATGTCACCGGCATCACCGCCAGTGTTCAGGCGAATGTCGATTTCTATGCCGGATTCCTCGGCCTCAGGCTGGTGAAGCAAACCGGCGGCTTCGCGGACGCCGAGCAACTGCACCTGGTTTATGGCGATGGTCTCGGCAGTCCTGGTTCCTTGCTGACCTTCCTCGTATGGGAGGCGGCAGGACGCGGGCGCACCGGCATGGGACAGGTCTCGGAGGTGGCGCTGGCGGTTCCGCCCGCCACGATCGGCGACTGGCTGACCAGGGCGCTGTCCGCCGGCATTTCCGTCGAAGGTCCGCTTCGCGAATTCGCGGAGCCTGTGCTGCGGCTGAAGGATCCGGACGGCATGATCCTCAAGCTGGTCGGCGTGGAGATGGAGACGCCCGCCCCGCTTTCTGGCGCGCCCACCCGGCTGCGCGGCGTCACCATCCTGACCGACAGGGCAGGGGAAAGCGCCGCCTTCATCGCGCGTTTCGGCTATCGGGAGCAGCAGCGGAGCGGCCTGACGCAGCGCCTGGTCTCGGATCGCGATGTCGTCGATATCCGGGAGGTCTCGGGCTTCGTGCCATCGGTGCAGGGACCCGGCGTTCCCGACCATGTGGCCTTTCGCGCGCACGATATTGCCGATCTGCGCGCCATGCGGCTTTCGCTCAGCAATCACGGACCGACCGAGGTGCATGACCGGAAGTACTTCGTCTCGCTCTATGTCCGCGATCCGGCCAACATTCTGATCGAACATGCGACCGATGGGCCGGGCATGAGTGTGGATGAGTCGCCCGAGGATCTTGGCCGGACCCTGTTCCTACCGCCGCATGAGCGGCATCGGCAGGAAGATTTGCGGGTGATGCTGCCGCAGTTCGCACTTCCAGGTGCGGAAAGGTTCCCGGTGCGCGACCTCCCCTTCATCCATCGGTGGCACCGGCCGGAAAATCCCGATGGCTCGACCATCGTGCTGCTGCACGGCACCGGGGGCAATGAAGCCGATCTGATGCCGATCGCCCACCGCAGCGCACCACGCGCCGCACTGCTCGGCGTGCGTGGCCGGTCGAACGAGGAAGGCAGCAACCGCTGGTTCCGCCGCTTCGGCGCCCTGGCCTTCGATCAGGCCGATATCCGCCGTGAAGCAGAAGCCTTTGCCGCCTTCGTCGACGGCGCCATCAGTGGCTACGGGATCGATGCCGATACACTCATCTTCCTCGGCTATTCCAATGGCGCCAACTTCCTGGCGGCGTTCATGCAGTTGCACCCCGGCATCGTGCAGCGCGCTGTCCTGCTCCGCGGACTGCAGGTTCTGGAAGGCGCGCCGAAGGTGGCGCTTTCGAAGGCCTGTGTGCTGATGCTCAACGGGCTGAACGATCCTCTCGCCGCTGCGGCGCCGGCGCTGCAGGACCCGTTGCAGGCGGGTGGGGCCGAGGTCGCGTCCCGCGACCTGGAGGCTGGCCACGATTTGACCGAAGCGGACACGACCGAGACGGCAGGCTGGTTGCGCCAGACCCTTGGCGCTCTGCGGTGACCGAGGCCGGTTCAGGGTTGAGCGCCATGCGCGCCCTCCTCGGGATCGAACATGGAGCGGCCGGCTGCGCCGGACGCGGCGGGGACCTCGTTCTGCAGGACGTCCCAGTGTTCGGCCAGCTTGCCCCCCTCGATCCGGAAGATGTCGATCACGACCTGAGGCGCGTCCGCCCAGCCGCGGATCCGTCCATGGATGGCAACCAGATCGCCCTCGGCGATGATCAGGCCAGGCTCATAATGCACGGATGGCGACAGGGTTTCGACGATGCGCCGCAAGGCGTCCCGACCCTGGGGAATGTTCGGGTTGTGCTGGATGTAGTCTTCGACGTAGAGCCGTTCGACCGCGGCGGCGTCGTGGCGCTGGAAGAGCGACGTCATGGCATCCAGCACGAGCGCCCTGTTGCGGTGGGGGCGATCATCGGCCTTGCGATCAGCGGGCCGCGTGACGGCGAGCGACCCGGTCATTCGCAGGAACTGGCCATCGGGCAGCGTGGCAAAGGAATGGACCACGCCGCGGTCGAAGTCCTGGATATTCGTGACGGTCGCCCCGTCCTTCTCCTGCCAACTGGCCGCGAACAGGCTGTTGCCGAGCGATCGGACCTGGATGTCGACGGTTTCGATTCGGGCGAAGGGTCCTTCCTTGATCTTGAACTCCAACTGTTCGGCTGACAAGAGCCTGAGGTGGACCTTGAAGCTCGGATAGGAGACGTCCATTTCCAATCCGATCGGAAAATTGTGCAACGCCATTTGTGGGTTTCTCCTTGAAGGCTGCAGGTAGCCGGCCGCGCGGATTGCGGCGTTGGCTGCAGGGGAAGGCAGATCTATCGGCCGCATCGCGCAGCCTCACATTGCAGTCATGGCAGACCAGATCATCAGCCCACCGAAGGCCACGAAGATGATGCCGGTCAGCATGCGTCCGCGCCGCGCATCTTCCGGCCGGCGAAGCAGTCGGACGAGCTGTCGGGCCCCGAGCGCGTAGCCGCCGAGAACGACGAACTTCACGACCACGAAGGTTGAAACCAGAAGGGCGAGCACCGCCGGTCCGCTATCCGCCGGGAGGAACTGTGGGAACAGAGCGGCGAAGAACAGGACGGCCTTCGGGTTGCTGATGCCCACGCCGAAGGATTGCAACCAAAGCGCCGACGCCCGTCGCGCGGGCAGGGTCTCCGTAGCCGTTGAATCGTCATGCCGCCGGGCAGGGCGCAGAAAACTCCATCCGAGCCAGATGATGTAGGAAGCACCTGCCAGGCGAAGGACGAGAAAGGCCGCAGGGTAGCTTTCGAGCAGAGCGCCCAGCCCGACGGCGGACAGGGTTGCCAGCATTGCGATGGCGAGCAGGTCGCCGCTGAGGACCGCGAGCGCGCGGCGCCATCCGTAGGCAACGGCGTTGTTCACGATGAACAAGGTGGACGGCCCGGGTGCGGCGGCTTGGGCCGCGCTGACGATCACGAAGGTGAGGTAGCCAGGGATGTCCATCGTCCAAGGGGCCAGGAGGTGATCGGGCCTCGGGGAAGTGGGGATGACGGCGGTCGATCCACGCGCGGCCTTTTCGCGCCGGATCGCCTGCCATCCCCGCTCGGCTCAGCCTGCGCTGCCCGGCACCGGCGTGTTGAGCAACTGCTGCTCCCACAGATAGGCGATGGCACTGCCGCCGACGTGGTACTTCAGGGCGTCGTTCAAGGCGGTCGCCGTCTCGGCCCGGGCCCAGTCGCGTTGCCATTCGGAAGCCAGCGCCAGCCATGTCATCATGTTGATGCCGGCGGCGATCATGCGCTGGATCGCGACCTCGTGGGCCTCGAGCGTCGTGCCGCCCGACGCGTCGGTGATAACGGTCACGTCCCAGCCTTCGCCCGCGGCCTGGATGGCCGGCATCGCGACGCAGATCTCGGTCCACAGGCCGGCGATGATCAGTTGCTTGCGCCCCGTCGCCTTGACCGCATCGACGACCTTCGGATCCTGCCAGGTGTTGATCGTGGTCCGGTCGATCACCTCCTGGCCGGGGAACACCTCCGTCACATGCGGGAAGATGACGCCGCCCCGGGCGGCGACGACGGTGGTCAGGATCGTCGGCACGCCGAACACCTTGGCCACCTTGGCCAGCGCGGTCGTGTTGTTCACCACCGCCTGCGGATCGTGGCTGTTCAGATTGGCGAGCTGGTAGGGCTGGTGGTCGATCAGGACGAGCACCGAGTCTTCAGGACGAAGTAGTGAAGCGAGGCCGTTGCGAAAAGTCATGGTTCTACCCTCGGCTGCGGTTGCGGGTGCCGTTGCGCGCGGGCGGACCTGCCCGGGTCGCTTGTGACCGGGCCAGAGAGTGGCGAGGCAGGCGGGTGAAGAACAATTGTCTGAAGGTATCGTGCACCATGAACCCTCAGCCATGGCCGGCACACCCGCTGCGCCGCGGCGCGTGCCAGGCAAGACTTGGCGGCGCAAGATTTGGCGGCGCAAGATTCGGGGGCGCAAGATTCGGGGGCGCCTTCAAGGCGCTCAGCATGAAACTTCTCCGCCAAGACGCGGGCCTCGCGCGCGACCAGGGCCCCGACCTCAACGCAATAAAGATGCGGTTCACCGACGGAAGTCCGCATCGGCCGGAAGAACGGCATCACCCGCCGCTGCGCACCGCGCGCAACCAGGCACGGCGCGCCGCCGGACCAGCGCTACGCGCCGACCTGCATCTTTGGAGCCATCTGCCTGCCTGACGACCAGCACATGCGTCAGGTCCATCGTGCAGGCAGGACAGGGCGGGCACCAAGCTCGCCCTGTCCGCCGGCCGCTCCGCCCGCGCGCCAGGACGCGGCCTTGGCAGATCAGCTCAGCGTCAGCCCGGCCCGGTTGGCCACATCGACCCAGCGCGCCATGTCCGTCTCAATCGAACGCCGCAGGCTTTCGCCGATTTCGTATTGCGGCTCGAAGCCGCGTGTCGCCATTTCGGCGACCAGCGTCTCATCTTCCAGCGCCCGCTTCACCATCTCCTCCAGCCGGCGTTTCAACGCGTCGGAGGCGCCGATCGGCGTGCACAGGGAATAGGTGAGTTCTGAGCCATAGCCGGGAACGAACTCGCCCACCGTCGGCAGATCCGGCAGCATTCGCGAACGCTGCGCGGAGGATGTCGCAAGGGCGCGCAGCTTGCCGTCCTGGATCAGCGGCAGTACCGCGCTCATCGAGCCGAACATCACCTGCACCTCATTGCCCAGAATGCCGACGACGGAGGGTCCGGTGCCGCGATAATGAACATTTTCCATCCGCGTCCCGGCCAGCAGGTCGAACATCACCGCCGCCAGGTGCTGGGAGGCGAGGGGGCCGGATGTGCCATGGTTCACCCGGCCCGGATTGGCCTTCAGATAGGCGATGAACTCCGGCACCGTCCGCGCCGGGACGGTCTGGTTGACCACCAGGATGTTGTGCGTCGCCACCACGCGCACGACGTGGTCCACCACGCTGCGCGGATCGAAATTGTCACGCAGGATCGAGACGGTGCCGTTGAACAGCAGGGTGTAGCCATCCGGCGGCGCCTGCCCGACGGCGCGCGTCCCGATCATGCCGCCGGCGCCGCCGCGATTCTCGATGATCACCGGCCGGCCAAGGATCTGCGCGAATTTGTTGCCGAGGAAGCGCCCGGCGATGTCGGTGCCACCGCCGGGCGGAAAGGGGATGACCAGGCGCACCTCCCGTGACGGCCAGGTCTCGGCAATTGCGGGGGCGGCCAGGGCCAGGCCGGCGGTTGCGGCGAAAAGCCCTCTTCTCTTCATCATGTCTCGGTTCCTCCCGAAGGTGATCCGGACGGGTTGGTCCCGTTCCGGGTATTGATGATGGATAGGCAGGCCGTCAGGTGGCGGGTCCTCGCCGCGGCCTGGTCGCGACAACCCCGGCCTGCTCAAGGCCGGAGATCTCCGCCTCACCCAGCCCGGCCTCGGCCAGCACCGCGCGGTTGTCGCCGCCGAGCGGGTTGGTGCCGGTGGCGATGCGGGGCGGATGGCTGGCGAAGCGGAAGGGCAGACCCTTGGCCGGCACGCCCTGCGGGTCGCGCAGGATGGCGGTTCCGGCGGTGAAGTCGGCGGCATGGGCCAGGGTGGCGGCATCGCGCACCGGCACGCGGCCGCCGCTCCACTCCGCATGCAGGCCGTCCTGCCGCTGGACCACCTGCTGCGCCGGATCCTGCGGATCGCGGTTGCCTTGCCGGCTGCCGGGCGCGCCGGCGGCGGCGGCCACCAGTTCCTCGCCCAGCAGGAACGAAGTCAGCTCCCGCTGCGACAGGTCCAGATGCGCGCCGTCACCCGTGGCGTCGCGCTGCATCAACGCGGCCACCACCGCGCCCGCGGCGAACAGGCAGACGACCTGGTCGGGATAGTTGATGTTCCGCCCGGTAATCACCGGCTCCCCGTCCGCCTCGCCGGTCAGGGCCGCAAGGCCGCTGGTGCCTTCCAGCGTGGAGCCGAAGGAAACCAGATCCCGGTCCGGCCCATCCTCACCCTGGGAGGAGATGCTGACGATGATGAGGCGCGGGAAACGCTGCCGCAGCAGGGCAGGCGCCAAGCCGAAGCCGGCGAGAATACCGCGTCGGAAGTTCTCCACCAGCACATCGGTGCCTTCGAGGATCCGCAGCAGCACCGCCGCGCCGCGCGGATCCTTCAGGTCGAGGCAGACCGACCGCTTGCCGCGATTGGTGAAGTTGTAGAAGGGCGAGTGGTTCCACCAGTCGCGCGCCGCCTCCGCACCCACCCAGTCACGGAACGGGTCCAGCGCATTCGGGCCTTCGATCTTCACCACCTCGGCGCCAAGGTCGAGCAGCAGCGTCGAACTCGCCGCCCCCGCCGTCAGCCAGCCGAGATCGACGACGCGGATGCCATCGAGGGGCTTGGGCTCAGGCATCGGCGGTCAGCTCCTGTTCGGCGTGGCGCCGCCAATCCGGCCGCGCGCCATCCACCAGCAGGGGCAGGCGGGGTGTCCCGTCCGGCGCCAGGAAATCGCGCGCGGCGTATTGCCGGTCCGCCAGCAGCTCGGCGGGTGACAGCACCGGGCCGATGGGAATGCGCCGCGCCTGCGCGGCGGCGGTGATCTCGGCGCGGCTGCGGGCGGCGAACCAGGGGCGCAGGATGTCGTCCAGCGCATCCAGGTTCTGGCCGCGCGCCTTCTGCGTGGTGAAAGCGGCGAGGGACAGGCGGGCATCGCCCACCATGTCGCGCAGCGCCGGCCAGTCCTTCGCCATATAGACCAGGCAGACATGCCCATCCGCGGCCGGCAAGGTGTGCCAGCCGCCACGCTGTTCCCGCGATGCCGCGGCATCGCCCAGCAGCAGCACGGACGCCGCCGCCTTCCAGTTCAACCAGCAGGCCACGTCGAACAGGGAGACATCGACGGTATCGGGCCGCCCGGCGCGCAGCCCGGCGGCCAGGGCCGTGAAGGCCGAAAGCCCCGCCGCATAAGGCGCCTGATGCCCGCCGAGGCGCACCGGCACGCCCTGCCGTGGCTGCACCGCCGCCAGCATGCCGGACAGGCCCAGCAGGCCAAGCTCGCTCATCGGCGGATCCTCGCCGGCGCCGAACACGCTGACCCGCAGGCGGAGCGGCGCGGCCACGCCGGCCAACGCGGCGCTGTCGCCGATGGCGGCGTCGAAGGGGGCATCCAGACTGCTTGCCTCGGTGCGTCCGGCGAGAAGGAACCGGGCGAGGGCACTGCTGCCATCCGGCAGCACCGGCGGCAGCGCCGCGAGCGGGTCCGCGCCTTGCGCCGGCGGGCGCACCACTTCCGCGCCGAAATCGGCTGCCAGCCGCGCCGCCATGGCCACGGCCAGCGCATGCGGCACCTGGGCCGCGCGGGCCGAGAGGTCCAGCACGCGGCGGCCGGCGAAGGGTCCGTTGCCGTGCCTCATCGTGCGACCCCGGCTGGCGCGGTGGCGCGGGACGATTCCTGTGCTGTCTGGTCCATGCGATCCTCCCGGATACGCCACCGGCCGGTTGCCCCGGGCGCGGTGGAAGGCCGTGATGGTCTGTTCAGACGCCCTGGCCCGGGTTCTTGATTCCGGCGGCGAAGCGCGCGCTGCCTTCGGCCTGCGCGGGGGTGTGCGCGCGGATGGTGAGGTTCACCATCTGGCCGTGGTCCATCGCCTCCTGCCAGTCCGTGATGAAGGCCGGGATGCGGTCGAGCGCCTTCTTGCTTTGCTCCAGCGCCACCGCGTCGAAGCGCGCAACCTGGCGGGCGATCTCGGCGGCGCGCGGCAGCAGCGCATCGGGCGCCACCACCTCCGTCACCAGGCCCCAGCGTTCGGCGGTGGCGCCATCCACCCGGTTGGTGGTCAGCACCAGCCAGGCGGCACGTTTGCGGCTGATGCCGGAAAGCTGGATCGCCGGGCCGGCCATGCCGGGATAGGTGGCGAAGCCCATCTCCGGGCAGCCGATGCTGGCCTCGGTGCTGGCGATGGCGATGTCGCAGACATTCAGCAGCGTGGCGCCACCGCCGAGCGCCAGGCCGTTCACCGCCGCGATGAAGATCGCGGGATGGGCGCGGATCGCCATGTTCACGGCGATCCATTCATCGCCCGCGCCCTCGATCCCGGCGATGCGGTCGGCCTCGCGTTCCTTCAAATCCATGCCGGCACAGAAGGCGGTGCCGCTGCCGGTCAGCACGATGGCGCGCACCTCGCCGCGCAGCGCCGCGAAAGCGGCCAGCAGGCCCTGCCGGCTGGCACGGTCCATCGCGTTGCGCTTGGCCGCACGATCGATGCGGATTTCCGCCCAGCCATCATGCCGTGTCACCTGGATCGGGCCGCTCATGCGCCGGCCTCCGCGGGCCCGAACTGCGGCAGCAGGAAGCCTTCCGGCCCGCCCGGGAAACGCACGGACAGACGCATGCCGATTTGCGCCTCGGCGGCCGTCATGCCGTCCAGGTTGGTGAGCAGGAACGGCCCCTCGTCCAGCTTCACCATGACGACCGGGTAGGGCATCTCGTCCTTCATTCCGGCGAAGTAGTTCTGGTGGAACACCACGAAGGACCACAGCTCGCCCTGGCCGGAGGCCCCGGTCCATTCCCATTCCGGCCGTCCGGTGAAGGGGGAGACCGGGGCGGGCGGGAAGAAGCAGCGGCCGGTCGCGGTGCAGCGCTGCAGGATCAGCCGGCGCTCGCCGCAGGCCTGCCAGAACGGCCGGTTCCAGTTGTCGACGACCGGCGCGAGGCGTGTCGCGAGGCTCATGCATCCCTCCTCAGGATCAGGCTCTGCGCGATGTTCGTGGCGCAGATGTATTGCATCGCCTGGGCGTTCGGAATCTGCCGGTCGCCGCAATCATCGCGCAGCTGGCGCACGCATTCGGCGATGATGCCCCAGCCCTGCATGTAGCTGTCGGACAGATGCCCGCCGGAGGTGTTGGTGGGCCAGCGACCTTCGCCCAGCTTCAGCGTGCCATCCCGGACAAAATCGCCGCCTTCGCCGGGCTTGCAGAAGCCCAGCCCCTCCAGGCTGAACAGCACGGTCGGTGAGAAATTGTCGTAGATGCCGAGGCCCTGGATGTCCTCCCGCCCGATGCCGGCGCGGTCATAGACGCTCTGGCAGGCGCCCAGCGTCGGCTGCCAGAAATCATCAGGCGGCGCGCTGCCGTAGTGGAAGGCATCCTGCCGCGCATAGCCCGAAAGCAGCACCGGTGGCCGCTTCATGTCCCGCGCGCGTTCCGCGCTGGTCAGGATCCAGGCCACCGCGCCGTCATTGATCAGGCAGTAGTCCAGCAGCTTCAGCGGCTCGCAGATCGGCCGCGCCGCGGCGTGGTCGGCACGCGTGACCGGCCTTCCATGCATCACCGCATCCGGGTTCAGGCAGGCATGGTGGCGGAACGCCTCCGCCACCCAGCCGAGATCGGCATGGGTGGTGCCGTACTGGTGCATATGGCGCTGCCACATCATGGCGTGGATCGCGCCGGGGCTGGTCATGCCCCAGGGGCTCCACTGGCTGTCGCCGCCGCCATACATCATGCGGACCGAACGGCCGTTGTTGCCGTAGACCAGCGCGATGGTCTTGGCCGCGCCCGTGGCGATGGCCTGCGCTGCCAAGGCCAGGGACACGCCGGAGAAACGCCCGGGCGCCTCCGTCAGCAGGCAGTATTGCGGGTTGATGCCCATGATCTCGGCGAAGCGTTCGTAGGACGGCATGCGGTTGACGATCAGCCCGTCGATGTCGCCCGGCTTCAGCCCGGCATCGTCGAGCGCCGCGTTCAGCGCCTCGCAGCCCAGCCCGTAGGAATCGGTCTCGGGGAAATTGCCGTAGCGCGTGGTGCCGATGCCGGCGAAGGCGACGGTGTCGCGCATCGCCCAGGGGGCCTGGAGTCCGGGCGTGGTGAGGCCCGGCTTGTCCAGGCCCGGCTTGTCCAGGCCCGGCGCGAGATCAGCCGGCATGGTGCTTCCTCATGATCTGTCGTCCTTTTTCTCGCGACGCTGCGCGCCGCGGGCTCCCTGTCGTGATGCTGCGCGCCCCGGGCGGCATGCCGACAGAGCCTAATGTTTCAGCCTAGGCTAACCGTGCGTTGGTCTCCGTAAAGCCGCGCCAGCCGCGCCCGCGCGGCGACGGCTTCACCCATCAGCCGGTCGATGATGGCGCCGATCGGCTCGACCCGGTCGATGAAGCAGGCGGAGGCGCCCATCGAGAGCATTCCCCGTTCCACATCGCCGTCGCGGTAGCAGGCGTCGCGGCTCAGGCTGCCGGCCAGCAGATCGGCAAAATCCGCGTGGTCGGTCAGGCCCGCCGCTTCCCGCCGTCGCACTTCGCGCAGCGTCGCATTGTCCAGCACCCGCCAGGCGCCGCCGAGCGCCGTCTTGCCGGCGAAGGCGACGGCGCTGTCCTCCTCCCCCGCGGCGACCATGCGCGCCTTGAAGGCGGGATGCGCGCTGACCTCGGCGCCCGCCAGGAAACGCGTGCCGATCACCACCGCATCGGCGCCGACCGCGAGCGCCGCCAGCACCTGTCCGCCGGTGCCGATGCCGCCGCCGATCGCAAAGGGGATGTTCAGGCGGCTCGCGGCGATGGCGCCGCCCAGCGTCGCCGGCATGTCGGTGTTGATGCCGGGGTGCCCGCCGCATTCCATGCCGACCAGCGCCACGGCATGCACGCCGAGGCGCTCCGCCGTCAAAGCGTGGCGGATCGTCGGCACCTTGTGGATGACGATGGCCCCGGCATCCCGGATCACGCGGATCAGCGCATCCGCGGGCGCGCGTCCCGCCGTCTCGAAATGCCGCACCCCGGCCGCCAGCGCGGCGTCCAGGTAGTCCATCAGCGGCACCGCGGTGTGGCGGGAGGTGGAGAGGTTGACGCCGAAGGGCAGTCCACCCGACAGATCCAGGCAGCGCGTGAGCTGCGCCTGGAAGGCCGGCAGGTCGGGCGAGGAGCGGGAGGTGATGAAGCCCATGCCGCCGCCCCGCACCACCGCCGCGACATAAGGCGCATCGGCCAGCCACATCAGCCCGCCGGCCAGGATCGGGTGGCGGATGCCGAACAGCCTGGTGATCGCGGTCTGGAATACCGGATCGCGCTGCCCCGTCGCCCCGGCAGACCCATCATGCATGGCGTGTTTCCTCCACCCGCCAGCCTGGCGGCGGAGCCAATACAGCGACAGGGGGGCAGTTTGACGGCTAGGCCAATCCAGAATTAGGCTGGGCCATGACAAGCCGGCTGCCGCCGCTGGACGATCTGCACGCCTTCGCACTGGTCGCGGAAGCCGTGAGCCTGACGCGCGCGGCGGCCCGGCTGAATGTGAGCCAGCCGGCCATCAGCAAGCGCATCCAATCGCTGGAAGCCCGCCTGGGCGTGCCACTGGTGGAGCGCCGCGCCAATCGGATCGTGCTGACCGAGGCGGGCGCGCGCTACGCCAGCGCCCTGGCCGAGGGCTTTTCCCTGTTGCAGGGGGCGACCGAGGCCCTGCTGCGGCCGCCTGCCGGATCGCTTCGTGTGCGCGCCTATACCACCTGGGCGCTGCGCTGGCTGATCCCGCGCCTGCCGAGTTACTACCGGCTGCAATCGGACCATTCGGTGGAGGTCACGACCTCTCTCCTCCCGGTCGATTTCGGCAGCGATCCGGTGGATGTCGCGGTGCGAATGGGAGCGGCCTCAAGCCCCGTCCCCGGGGCGACCCGGTTGCACCGCTACACCGTGGCGCCCTTCGCCTCTCCGGCGGTGGCGGCGGCGCTCGATGGGCGCTTTGCCGAGGCGACCCTGCTGCTCAGCCTCGCGCGGCCACGCGACTGGGCCAGCTGGGGGGCCGCGACCGGCACCGCCCTGCCCGGGCGCACGATTGCCTTTGAAAGCACGAGCCTCGCGATCCAGGCTGCGATCGAGGGCATCGGCCTGGTGATCGTGGCGCCGATGCTGGTGGAGGAGGATGTGCGGGAAGGCCGGCTGGTGCCGCTCGCCGCGACGCCCGTGGCGACCGAGGATTACTACTGGTTGCTGCTGCCCCCGGGGCGCGTGCGGCCGGAGGCGGTGATGTTCTCCGGCTGGCTGCTGCACGAAATGAGCCTTCAGGCCGCGACGGCATGAGCGCGGCCGGCGCAGGGCGCCGCCCTGGGCCATGGCGCCTTCCCGCACGGCCACTCCTCATGGTCCAGGTCTGCCTGGCACGCACCGAGGCGCATCGCGCTCGTCCCTGCCCACCCTCGCCACTGGCCGGTCAATCCATCGCGTGGCGGCAGCGACCAAAGGCGGCATGAACGCGCCGCTGGCCGCATCAATGCGCTTCCTTTGCGTGACGTGACGCCGGGATGAGTTCCTGCAGCCCCACCTGCTGCGCCGGATGCTCGAAGCCCTGCTCCGCCAACCAGCGTTTCGTCTTCCCGTGTCAGCCGCCCACGACCCGATCGACGATTTCCACCAGTCGCTGCAGGCGCGGAACGGCATCCTCCCGCAGGGCGGCCTCGACATCGGGGCGCCCGATGACGGTGCGCCACACCGCCCGCCCCGCGAGAAAGCCCGACGCGCCTTCGCGGCAGGCCCATTCGACCGCCTGCGGAAAGTCGTCGGGCGCGACGCCGGAAGACAGCACGACCCATGGCCCGTTCACGGTGCGGGTCAGCTCCGCACAGGCGCGCCGCACCTCCGCCTCCGCACCCTTGCCGAACAGCGGCATCTCCGCCTTGTAGAGGTCCGCGCCACGATCGCCGAGTTCCTGTGCGGCCGGCAGGATGCCTTCGGCCGGATTCCAGGCCCGGCCGTCACGGGGCTTCCGGCAGACCGGCTCCACGATGCTGGCGAGGCCGGCGGCGCGGCAGCGGGCGATGAAATCATCGACCAGCGCGATACGCGGCCCGGCCGGCTCGTCCGGCCGCCAGATGACCAGCAGCTTCAGCGCAACTGCGCCGTCGGCACGGACCTTGGCTGGCACCACCGCCTCGTCGATGTGGGAATCGGCGACGAGTTCGCCCGGTCCGGGCACCAGCACATCCGCCGCGGCGATCAAGGCGCAGCCAGGTGCCACCGCCTGCTCCGCGATCGCGCGGTCCCAGGCAAGCTCCCGGTCCAGCAGCGCCGCGGAGGCATGCGGTGTCAGCGCCCGCAGCGCCGCCATCTTGAAGTCCGACATCGCCCGGTCGGTCACCGGCGCATCCTGATGCTCGGCCAGCATGGCGCGCAGGCCTTCCCGCTGGTCGACCGCCAGCATGGCGAAGGCGCCGGAAGGGCGGGCGAGGGGGCTGAGGTCGATCCCCTTGGCGGTCTTCATCATCATGCTCTCCCCTGTGGCGCCGGCCCGCATCGCGGAGCCGGCATCATGTCCAATCCTGGCCGGCCAGCGCCTCGACGGCGGCGCGATCCGGCATGCCGTGCCAGCCCGCGCCGCGCTGCGCCTTCAGCGCCGCCGCGGCCGTCGCGAAACGGGCGGCGCCCGGGGCGTCGCGCGCTTCGGCGAGTGCCAGCGCAAAGGCGCCGTGGAACACATCGCCGCATCCGGTGGTGTCGCGAGCCGCGATGCGCGGCGCGGCCAGCGGCACCGGTTTCCCGCCGTGCCACCACAGGCTGCCGCGCGCCCCAAGCGTCACCGCGAGCGACCCCTGCGCCCCGCAGGCCGGCAGGCCACGCAGGCGCCCGGCCGCCACGGCAAGGCCCGCGGCGGGGTCGTCGGTGCCGCTGAACTCCACCAGGCCGCGCTGCGAGAAGATGAGGTGGTCGGTGATCGGTGCCAGATCCGCGATCGTGCCGGCCGCCGCCACATCGGCATCGAGCACCCGGGGCAGGGCGCGCATCCCGGCCAACTGGAACAGCCGCTCCGCCCCGGCCGGCCAGCGCGGATCGGCCAGGACGGCACCGGCGCCATCCAGCCGGGCCGCGGCCAGGGCCGATGCCTCCGGCAGCCCGTCACCGGGAAACACCGCCAGCACACGTTCGCCTTCCGCATCCACCAGCACCCCGGAGATGGGTGAGCGTCCGTTCGGCGCCGGCGTCACATCCACCACCTGCACGCCGCGCAGTCGCAGCAGCGCGAGCAGCGTGGCGCCCGGCCCGTCCTCGCCCAGCCGCCCATGCCACAGCGCGGCGCCACCGAGGGCGGCGACGGCGACCGCTGCGGTGGCCGCCATGCCGCCCCCCGTCTCACGGAAGCCATGCGACAGGTACTTCCCCGGCGCCAGCGGCAGCGCCGGCAATTCCCAGACCTGGTCCAGCACGGCAATGCCGACGCAGACCACGCGGCCGGTTCCGCCTGTCACCGGCCCGGCACCAGCACAGGCTTCAGCTTCTCACCCCGCGCGAAGGCGGCGAACAGGCCTTCGAGTCCGTCCAGCCCGGCATGGTCATCCACAAGCCGCTCGTAATCCGCACGGTCGGCGCGCAGCAATGCGAGGTTCGCCGCATAGTCGCCGATCGGGAAGTAGAAGGAGCGCAGCAGGAAGAAGTCCTTCAGCCGGATCGAGCGCGTCTCGGTGATCGACCAGGCATCGGATTCACCGAGCTGCAGGATCACGCCTTCCACCCCCACGGCCTCCAGCGCCACCTGCCGGGCGGCGTCCTTGCCGGTCGCCTCGACCACCAGGGCATAGCGGCCCGCCGCGGCAGCCTCGGGCGTCGTCGGCTCCGCGCCGAGGGTCGCGGCGAAGCCGACGCGATAGGCGACGGGATCGACCACGGAGATCGGCCCGAACCCCATGCGCCGCAGCACCAGGATGGCACCGAGCCCGATCGGCCCGGCGCCCAGCACCAACGCCGGCCCGCCCTGAACCACCCGGTTGGCGAGCCGGACGCCGTGCGCCGTGGTGCCGATGGTATCGAGCAGCAGCGGCGCCAGATGATCCGGCACATCGTCCGGCAGCGGCAGCAGGCAACGCTCCGGCACCGCCACGGCCTCGGCATAGCCGCCATTCCGTTGCCAGCCCACCAGCTCCCGGCTGGTTTCGCAAAGGTGGGTGCGCCCGCTGGTGCAGGCTTCGCAGCGTCCGCAGAAGACCGGGATATAGACCACGACGCGCTGCCCGTGCCGCGCATGCCCGGGCTGATCTACGGTGCCGGCGATCTCGTGTCCCGGCGTGAAGGGCCAGCCGCGCCGCAGCGGGCGCAAATCGCTGCCGCACAGGGCGCAGGCGGCGACGCGCACTGTCACCTCGCCCTCGGAAGGGGCGGGCTGCGCTGCCTCCTCCACCGTGATCCGGCCCTCGCCGTGGAAACGCGCTGCCCTCATCCCTTCACCGCTCCCGCCGCAAGCCCGCCGACGAGGCGGCGCTGGATCAACATGGTCAGGACCAGGGGAGGCGTCGCGATCACGACGGCGGCCGCCATCAGCGCGCCCCAGTTGGTCACGCCCTCGCCCACGAAATTGAAGCTGGCCACGATCGCCGTCTTGCTCTCGATGCCCGACAGGACAAGCGCGAACAGAAAGTAGTTCCAGGAGAAGACGAAGGACAGGATCGCCGCCACCACGATGCCAGGCACCACCAGCGGCAGCACCACCAGCCGCAGCACCTGGTCCTGCCTTGCGCCGTCGATATGCGCGCTTTCCACCAATTCGCGCGGCACGCCCTCCAGGTAGGGCAGCAGGACCCAGATGGTGACGGGCAGGGTGATGACGGCATGGGTCAGCACCAGCACGGTGCGCGTGCCGGTCAGCCCGACCTCGGTGAACATGATCAGCCAGGGCAGCAGGAACAGCGTGCCGGGCGCCATGCGGGCGAACAGCGTGGCGGTCGCCGGCCAGGTCATGCGGTGCCAGGCCATGGCGAAGGCCGCTGGAAATCCGAGTGCCAGGCCGAGCAAAGCTGAACCCCCGGCGACGACGAAGCTGTTCCAGGTATAGGCCAGGAAGTCGCCGCGGCCGAACAGCTCGACGAAATTCTCCAGCGTCGGCGTGAAGAACAGCTTCGGCGGCAGCGCGGCCACCTCCGTCCGCGTCTTGAAGGCGCTGAGCACCACCCAGGCGACCGGCGCGACCAGCACCGCCAGCACCAGGATCAGGGACGCGGTATCCGCCGCGCGCCAGAACCGCCGCCCTACCATGAGACCGCCCGCCGCAGCCGCGCGAAGGCGAGGACGGAGGCGAAGACGATGGCCGAGAGCGTGACCATGATGGCGCTGGCATAGCCGATGTCGAAGAACTCGAAGCCGCGGCGATAGGCCAGGATGTTCAGCGTGGTGCTCGCCGTCCCCGGGCCGCCCTGCGTCGTGATGTAGATCACGTCAAAGAAGCGCAGCAGGTCCACGCTGCGCAGCACGGCTGCGGTGACCAGAGTCGGGCCGAGCAGCGGCAGGGTGATGCGCCGGAAGCGCTGCCAGCCCTGCGCGCCATCCACCTCCGCCGCCTCGAACACCTCGGTCGGCAGGGACAGGTAGCCGCCCATGACGATCAGCGCGACGAAGGGCGTCCATTGCCAGGTGTCGATGGCCGCGACGGTCAGGATCACGGTCTCCGGGTCCGCCAGCCACAGGCGTGGCGGCAGGCCGAGCTGCATCAGGATCCAGTTGGCGATGCCGAAGGACGGGTCGAGGATGACGATTGCCATCATCCCGATCACCACCGGCGGCAGCATGAAGGGCGAGACCAGGATGGTGCGCACCAGCCCACGCGCGCGGCGCGACCGCGCCAGCAGCAGCCCGAGCCAGGTGCCGATGACGAGCTGTGCGCCGAGCGAGATGACATACAGAGTCAACGTCAACCGCAACCCGTTCCAGAAATCCGGGTCGGCCACCAGCCGCGCATAGTTGGCGCCGCCGTTCAGCCGCGGCGCCTGCCCGAGCGCCACCTCGGACAGCGACAACCATACCGCGTAGCCGAACGGAAAGACGATCATCACGCCCGCGAAGACCAGTGCGGGCGCCACCATCCAGCGGTAGGAGGACCCGCGTTTACTGGAGCTTCGCAAGCTCTGCATCCGCCATGCGGGCCGCCTCGGTCGGCGTGGCGCGGCCGAGGATCACCTGCTGCACGGCGTCGCCGATCTTCTCGCGGGCTTCCGGGATGCGGTCGGTCGGCGGCTGGAACACGCCGGTCCCCTCGCGGCCCAACTGCACCAGCGCATCGGCCCAGGCGCGGCGGATCGGCTGTTCCGCCGCCCAGGCCTCGAAGGCCGGGCCGCGGAAGACCGAGGCGCGCGGCGGCGCGACGCCGGCCGAGACCAGCTTCGCCTGCGTATCCTTGGACGTCGCCCATTGCAGGAAGGTCCAGGCGGCGGGCTGGCGGCGCGAATGGCTGGAGATCGAGATGCCCCAGCCGATCGCGGCCGGCTTCGAGATCCCGCTCTCCCGCCCCGGCGGCAGCACCTTCACGCCGAGGTCGTTGGCGCGGTTCGGGAAGCGCATGATATTGGCGAATTCGTTGCTGCTCTCATGCACCATGGCGACGCGGCCGGAGCCCAGCAGCTCGATCACCTGGGTGAAGGTGTGGTTCAGCGCGCCGGGCGGGCCGTACTCCTTCAGCAGGTTCGCATACATCTCCAGCCCGCGAATGCTGCCGGGTTGCGACATGCCGGGCTTGCCATCCGCCGTGATGACGGAGCCGCCGAGGTTGTTGACGAAGCCGATGAAGGCATAGGGGATGGCGGTGCGCAGGCCGCGGGCCGACCAGGGGATGATGCTGGCATCGGCCGCCTTGATGGCGGCAGCGGCGGCCGGGATGTCCTCCAGGAAGCGCGGCTCGGGGATGTTCAGGCGCGCGAAGATGTCCTTGCGCCAGTAGAACAGCGGCCCTTCCTGGTTGATCGGCACCGCGACCACCTGCCCATCGAAGGTGTTGGCGCCCTGGATGGAGGCGGCGAAGTCGGCCGCATCGTAATCCGGCGCCGTCAGCGCGGGGTCCGCCAGCAACGGCGCCAGGTCGGCGTACCAGCCGGCCCGGCGGAAGATCGGCCCCTCCCGGCTCGCCAGCGTCATGAAGACGTCGAGGTCGGCGGAGCGGCCCTGCATGAAGGTCGTCAACCGGGCGCGGAACTGTTCCTCGTTGAAGATCTCGATCCGGGTGCGGATGCCGGTGCGGGCGGTGAATTCCGCCACCAGGTCGCGCATCGCCTGCGACCAGGGGTGGTTGTTGAACATCAGGTTGATGGTCTGGCCGTCCTGCCGGCGCCAGTCGAAGGCGCTGGATTGGGCACGCGCCGGCGCCATGCCGGCCGCCGCCGCAATAGACAAGGCACCACCAATGAGCTTGCGCCGCTGCATGGCCGTTCTCCCCATCCCGCGGTGGACCGCGGTGATCCTGGCGCATTGCGCGCCTTGCTGCAGCCGGCGCGTGCCGCGCCGTGTTGCGGATCGGATTGAAGACGCCCTATGTTCGATTCCGCAAGTGGATTTTCGTTTTCGCACTCAGATTTCCACCCGTGCAACGAGGCCCAGGGGAAGGACGCGCAGGGATGGGCGCCGACAGCCGGCATGCAGGAATCCTCGACGCGCTGCGCCGCCGCGGCGGCTATGCGGGCATCGAGGAACTGGCGATCGGCCTGTCCGTCACGCCCCAGACCATCCGGCGCGACCTGTCGGAACTGGCCGGCAAGGGCATGTTGCGTCGCCACCATGGTGGTGCCAGCCTGCCCTCCTCCATCGCCAACACCGACTACGCCGTGCGCCATGTGGAGAACAGCGCCGCCAAGACGCGCATCGCGAAGGCCGCGGCCGCGCTGGTGCCGGATGGTTCTTCGCTGTTCCTGACCCTCGGCACGACGGTTGAGGCGACGGCGGTGGCCTTGGCGGCGACGCATCGCGACCTGCTGGTCGTCACCAACAGCAGCGCGGCGGCGCGAATCCTCGGTGCCGCGCCAGGCATGAAGGTGCATCTCCTGGGCGGCGCCTGGCAGGCGCGGAATGGCGGGCTCACGGGTGCCACGGCCGCCGAGATGGCGGGGCGCTGGCGATGCGATGCGCTGCTGACGGGCGTCGGTGCCATCGATGCGGATGGCTGGCTGCTCGACTACCACGAGGATGAGGTGGCCGTGGCGCGCGCCATGCTCGCCGGGGCCACGCGGCTGATCATCGTGGCGGACCATACCAAGCTGCGGCGCGCCGCGCCCTGCCGCGTGGCGAAGCCGGGCCGTGGCACGAGCCTGGTCACGGACGCCGCCGCGCCGGCCGCGACCGGGAAGGCACTGCGCACGGCGGGGGTGGAGATTGTGGTTGCCGCCCAGGAGAGAAAAGCATGATTGACCTGAGCCGCGCGACGCTGGGCGCCCTGCCGGCCACGCTGCGCGCCCCATCCTACGACCCCGCGGCCGTCTCGGCTGGTATCGTGCATCTCGGCCCGGGCAATTTCCACCGCGCCCACATGGCGCGCTACACGCACGACCTGATGGAGCGCCGCGCCGATGCCCTGGGATGGGGCATCCTCGGCGCGGGCCTGATGCCGGCGGACCACCGAATCATCGAGGCGCTGATGCCGCAGGATGGCCTGTACACGCTGCTCGAGCGCGGCGAGGGCGAGGAGCGCGCGACGGTGATCGGGTCACTGGCCGGACTGATCGACGCCGCGTCCTCCTCCGCCGCCCTGCTGCGCGCGATGGACGCGCCGGAGATCCGCATCGTCAGCCTGACGGTGACGGAGAATGGCTATTGCGTGGACCGCGCGACGAAGCAACTGGATCCGGAGAACCCGGCGATCCGCGCGGATCTCGCCACGCCGATGGCGCCAGGCTCCGCGATCGGGCTGATCGTGGAGGCGCTGCGCCGCCGCCGCGATGGCGGTTGCGCCGGCCTCACGCTGCTGTCCTGCGACAATATCCAGCACAATGGCAAGGTGCTGCGCGATGCCGTGCTGGCCTTCGCGGAGATGCGCGACCCGGCCCTGGCGCGATGGATCGCGGCGGAGGCCGCCTTCCCCTGCACCATGGTGGACCGCATCACGCCCGGCACGACAGATGCGGACCGCCAGGCGCTGGCGGCACGGCACGGTCTGCGCGACCGCTGGCCGGTGCCCTGCGAGACCTTCCGTCAATGGGTGATCGAGGACCACTTCGTCGCCGGCCGTCCGGCGTGGGAGGAGGTGGGCGCGCAATTCGTCCCGGATGTCGCGCCCTACGAATTCATGAAGCTGCGACTGCTGAATGCGAGCCATCACACGGTGGCGGGCCTCGGCCGGCTGATCGGACATCCGCATGTTTCCGACTGCCTGGCGGATGCCGATCTGGCGGCGCTGATGCGGGCGGTGATGGACCGCGAGACCGGGCCGACCGTGCCGCCGGTGCCGGGCGTCGACCTCGGCGCTTACAAGCAAAGCCTGGTCGCACGTTTCGCCAACCCCGCCATCCGCGACACACCCGCCCGCATCGTCGCTGACGGATCCCCCACCATTCTGCTTGACCCGCTGCGCGACCGACTGCGCCTGGGCCAGCCGGTGGACCTGCTCGCCCTGGCGGTCGCCGCCTGGATGCGCTGCGCGGCGGGTGCGGACGAAGCCGGCCAGCCGATCCTGCTGCGGCACGCGCTGGCGTCTTTGCTGCGGCAGCGGGCGCAGGAGGGGGGGGCGGAGCCGGGCCCGCTGCTGTCCGTGGAGGCCGTGTTCGGTGACCTCGGCACGCGGCCGGCCTTCGTCCTGCCGCTGCGTCGCTGGCTGCGATCGCTCTACGCGGTGGGCGCCCGGCAGACGCTGGCATCGGCACGGGCGCAGCTGAATTTCTAGCACGCCCCGGGGCGTGGCTGCGCTTCGGCGGCGTCGTGGCAGCGATGTCTCCAAAGCGTCGATGTCCGCGTTGAACGCGCCGCGGCCGCAGGGCATGGGGATCAATCGTCGGCCAGCAACCCGGCGAGCAGGGTCACGAAGTCCGTTCCAGCGGTACCGTCCGGGTCTGCGACATCGGTGGTGTCGGTGATGTCGGCGGGCCCGGCCCAGACGGGCGAACACCGGCCGCCTCCGCCCTGTTCCAACAGATCCGCCACCAGGTTGAAGGCGCTGTCCGGCCGTTCCAGCCGCGTCCAATAGGAGGTCGCATCGGCCACTGCGGTTGCGGGTGCGACGCCAAGCCGGGCTGCCATGGCGCGCCGCCGGAAATCGGCGATGCTGGCAGAGTAGCCGTTCTCCATCGCTCGGTCGAAGGCCGCAACGGCGAGGGAGCCGTCGAAGGTCATGCCGCGGCGCCGGAGGTGCGTCGCGCCCGTCATGCACCAGGCATCGTCCACGATGACCGTGCTGGAGCGGATCGCCGTCGGACGTCCGGGAAAACCGATGGGATGGAAGGCCGCAACGCGTGACGACGCGACGGCGGCCAGGCTTTCGATCGCATCGCGCCGATGCGCCAGGGCCGTCCACACCCAGTTTGTGCGGTCGAGGGCAAAGTCCGGGTGGCGCGGAACGCAGATCAGCACCTTCAGGGCCGGGTTCGCGGCCAGCCTCTCGGCCAGCGTCTCCACCAGGTCGATGGCATGCGGCGCGCCGCCGGCCGGGCGGGCGGTGGCGGCGAAGGCGGGGCCTTCGATATAGACCAGCTCCCGCGCCTCGCCGAAGGCCCGCGCCAGCGCCCAGAGCGCGTCCCGCCGCCCTTGTTTGGCGATGGACTGCTCGCGCCGCAATTCCGGGATCAGCCGCTCGTCCGCATTGACCACGCTGACGGTGGGTGAACTCGGCAGGTTCATGGCGGCGGCGAGGGCATCCACACTTCCCTGGACGGAGGTACCCGGCGGAATATCGGGCATGAGTGCGAGTTCGGGCGTGTCGCACAACGCCGCGACTGTGGTCAGCAGGGTCGCCGCCACGGTGCCGCTGGTGTCGGCTGGCGGCAGGTTCCAGTTGTTGCCGCCCAGCGAAACCAGCCAGGCTGAAAGATTGGCCTCGAAGGGCAGCACCGGCTGGGCGCGCCGCAGCGCCGCCAAGGCTGCGTCATAGGCAAGGCGCCCCCCGAAGGCCACGCCGGTCGCGTGCACATCCGGGCCTGCCGGGTTTCCCGGATTGCCCATCTCGGGCTGCGCGCAGCGGCTCTCGGCATCCAGCCGGGCGCCCGTCAGCACCACCTGCCAGGCGAGCGCCTCCTCGCCGGCCGGCACGGTGCCCAGCGCCAGCACCGTCTCGAAGCGCGCCTGGGTGGGCAGGCGTGGCCCCTGTCGCGGCTGGCCTTCCGATGCGAGCCGTCGAACCAGTTCCAGCACGCTGGCCGGGGGGGCCTCGTTCAGCGACGCGTCGGGGCGGGGCAGGCCGAACAGCGGCGTCGGCGCAATCCCGCGTGTGCCCAGGTCGGTCAGGGCTTCATCGAGAGCGGGGGTCATCAACGGGCTGCCGCCCATCGCCGGCGCGCCGTCCGGCATGTCCTCCGCCGTATCGGTCGCGACAGGCACCGCCACCGAGGACAACAACCGCCGCCGTCCGTTGCGGGTGACGATCACCAGATCCAGCGTCAGCACGGCGGGGTTCGGCTGCGCCTCGGCCGGGCCGAGGCCGAAGGGGTTGGACAGCAGCAGCCTCGTCGGGTCGCCCTCCACGCGAATGGCCGCCCCGCCATCGCCGCGGACGAAGGATTGCTCCTCGCCGATCGCGGCGATCGAGACGAACCGGCGCGGATAGGCACGCACATGGCACCCCTGCGGCAGGCTCGTCTGCGGGATCACAAGCACGACGTCGCGGTCGGCGCCCGCCCGCCACCGTGCCGTCAACCCAACGCGCGGGTCGGAGGCCGGGGTCAGGTCGCCGCCCGCGCCGGGCTCGGGAAAATCGGGCCACCGACCATCGGCACCCGCCGAAGGCGGCAGTGCCAGCCCGGCATCCTGCGTGGGCGAGACGGCGATGGCGAAGTAGTTTGCAGCGCCCCCTGGGAAGCTGGAGACCATGGCGCCCATGGTTCCCAGCACCTGCATCCCGTCGCTCAGCAGCGTGAAGCCCGGCACAGGATCGCGGATCGCCGGCAGCATCCAGGCCTCGTCCGGGCCATCATGGGGCGGGATGCCGCGCAGGGGGGACGCACTTCGGTTGCCGCGGAGGTGCCAGGGCAGTTCCACCGCCGCCGCGCGCAGGAATTGCCGCCCGAGCGTGACGCCGGCGGGCAGGGCGGGCGGCGCCAGACGCGCTCGTCCCAGCGTGCCGCTCAGCGCCCAGCCCCAGCGCAGTGGCGGTTCGCCCGCATCCTCGGGGTCATCGCCAGTCGCGCGGCCAAGACCCTGGTTGCTCGCCAGTTCGACGAGTCCGCCATCGGGCACCTCCGTGACTTCCGCATCCTCCCCATCCGTCACCTTCAGCCGCGCGGCCGCGCCCGTCGGGCGGAACCCATGGCCATGCGGGTCGATGACATGAACCAGCGTGCCGCTCGCGAGGTCCGCCACCGCGTCGAGCCCGCCCGCGCTTCCGACGGTTTCTGCCCCGAGCGTGGACAGCAGCCCCGGTCGCCACGTGAGCAGCGCACGCAGCATGTGCGCCACCGCGATGGGGTCGATGATCAGCCCGCGCGCGTCATGGAAGGACACCTCCTTCGGCCCGTCCCCGGGGTCCAGGTCTTCCGATGCCAGGAACCGCTCCGGTGCGGGAGGAACCGCCGGGATCGTGGCATCGCGCACCAGCATCGCAACCGGCACCGGGCGCTGCCGAGGCTGCCCGAAGCGTGCATCGGCCAGTGCCTCGAGGCGCTGCGCGGCCTGCGGGTGCAGCGCGAACACCAGGGCGGGGCCGCTGAGCGCCGCGCCGCCGGGGCCGGCGAAGGCATGCGGCGCGGTGGTGAAGCTGCGGATGCCACGGAATGGCGCCCGCAGCGAACTCAGCCGAAGCGTCAGCGCGTTTGCGTCGAACGCGTCCGCGGCCGGATCGACCTGGGCCCAGACGGGACTCAGCGCGGGCACCATCAGGCCGAAGGCCTCGAGCCCCCGCGCGCTGAGCTCATCCGTCGCCACGCCTTCGGTGAGCACGGTCTGTGGTGGGAATATCTCGACCATCAGCGCAGGCTCCTCGTCACGGTGCTGATGCGGCCGTCGGGCGCGGTCAGCGTCAGTTGCAGGGAACCCGCATCGCCCCGAAGTGCCACGGTCACCCGCGCGCCAGCACGGCGCAGCGGAACGGCGGCCGGATCCGCGAGAAGGTCCTCGTTTCGGGCTGGCCTGCGGAGCGACGCCAGATCCGCCTGGACGCTTGTGCCGGAGGCTTGCCGCAGGGCTCCCGATGCCCGCACGAAGGCCGGAGTTGGACGCCAGGCGACGTCCAGGGTGCCCAGCCGGTCCGCCGCGTCCGGCTCGAAGGAGATCAGAAAGCCCTGCCCCTCCACGCGCTGCACCTCCAGCGCCGGGAAGACCGCCGGCGCCAGCGCGCCATCGCCTTCCACGTCCAGCACCCGCTCCCGCGCCCGGCCAAGCGGGTCGGTCAGCATGACACGGACCCGCAGCGGATCGCTGGCCGCGGGCCGGCGCAGGGAGATCCGCAGCGTCGTGACGGTGCCCGCGGTGCTGCGCCGCAGGTTCTGGCTGCCCAGCCTCCCGGGTCCGGTCGGCACCGCCGCGAGCCGGTCATCGGGGCTGCCTGGCGCTGCGGGCACCGGCGGCCAGACGAAGAACGAGGTCAGCCGTCCCGCTGGGCCGACGCGGAACACCTCCAGCCGCAGCCGGTGCGGGCCGAGTGGCGTTTCCTCCACCGGCGCGGTGGTGGTGGTGGTGATGGTCACGTCGCGTGGGTTGGCGCCGATCTCGGCGCTCAGCGGCACCAGGACGGGAAGGCCGGCGGGGGGGATGACCACCTCCTGCACGCCACTGGCGTCGGAGCAGGTGCCGTAGATGCCCCGCTCGGGGTCATCCGCCGCCTCGGCCACGCAGCGGTAGAAGACGCGTTGCCAGGACCCGGGAACGGCGTCGTTGCCAGCGACCAGGGCGAGCGGTTGCGGCGGAGCGCCGGCCTCGGCCTCGGCCTCCACGGTCCAGCCGGGGTGGGCGCCCGGGAAGGTCATGAGCGGGGCGCCCATGCTCGCCACCGACCGTGCGGCTTCCGCCACGCGCGTCCGATGCAGCATGAGGCGCGAGGCCGTGGCGCCCGGTGCCGCCCGCAGCACGATGGCGGCGCGGAAGCCGTTGAGGAAGGGCACGCGCTGCACCTCCAGCCGCGGCGGCGCGGGTGCCACGACCTGTGGCGCGGCGAAGGCGAACAGGCGCCGCTCCCGCAACGGGTCCTGCAGATCCGGCCAGTCGGATTCGATGCCGCCCGCGCTGACGCCGAGGACGATGTAGAGATGGATCTCACGCGTGCCGCGCGGCAGCACCACCGGCTGGCGACGTTCGGTCACGGGCCGGTCGTTGAGGCGGGCGAAAGGCTGGCGCAGCGGGTTGGCGCGGAAGGCCTGCCGCAGCGTGGCGAGCCGCTGCGACAGCGTCTCACCCTGGGCCGCCTCGCCCAGGCCGAATTCGGTCCGCAGCCGGCTTTCCGCCACGGTGTACAGATTGTAGCCGACTGCGCCGGGGAAGGGCGCCCAGTCCAGGCTCGCATGGTGCAGCCCCGATGCGTCGCCCAGGCTCGCCATCGGCACATCCTCCCGCTCCACGCTGGAGGCGGGCGGGCGCGGATCGGCGGCGCTCGCGATGCTGGGCCGCGGGCTCCAGGCGCCCTGGCGCTGCGGCGGGCGTTCCTCCTGCGCCATGGCGTAGAGGGCGAGGCCGATGCGTCCGCTGGTGTTGAAGTTCAGGGTGAAGCCGGGGACGACCAGGCGGTAGTGACGCGTCCCGGCCGCCACGATGGGCAAATTCTCCAACGCGCGGTCCTGCCCCTCGGCGTCGATGTAGCGCAGGGTGCCGCCCGGGCCGGGCACGCCCGCATCCGCGCCGTTGAACCGCACCAGGAAGGGAACGCCCGGGACGCCGCCGAGGCTGCGCTGCAGGCCGAGCGGAACGGGGGCGTCCGGTGGTGCCGCGTCCAGCTCCGCCTGTGCATAGAGGCGGCCCACGAAGCGGATCTCGCGCGGCGAACGCGACTGCCAGTCCCAGGAGAAATCGACGACCAGGCGCGCGGACACCGTCGCGGCGCCGCTGGGCGGGTCCATCTCCAGCCGGGCCGACAGGATCGGCACGCGTCCCACGGCAGGCTCGGCCGCGGAATGCGCGCGCGTCGCCCAGTTGCTCCAGAGGCCGAAGATGTCCTGCTGCGTGACGCCGTAGATGAGCGGGAAGGGCGTCGGCAGGCTTGGCAGGTTGAAGCCGTCGTCCAGTGCCTCCAGCCGGCCCTCGGCCGCCCGCGCTTCGCTGGTGGTGGCGCTGATGGGCTGCAGGGCGGTGTCGAAGCGGCGCGGACCCATCAGCGCCTGGGCCGGCGAGCCCGGCGGGTTCATGGCCCGTGCCGCGGCGAAGCTTGCCGCACGAACCGGAAGGCTGTCGGGCAGCTTGTCCCAGGCGAGGCGCACCACGGGGCGCCAGGATTGGTCGGTGGTGGCGGGGCTGCGCAGCGTGTCGGTCCGGGCGCGAAGCTCATGCGGCGGTGGTGGCTGCGGCACCAGCCGCGGCGCGCTGGCGATGGCGGCGAGTTCCACCGGGGGCGACCGATCATCCGGGCCATCGGCGTAGCGCGCGGTGACCATCCAGTCCCACGCGTTGCGATTCGGATCGGGGTTCGGCGGCAGGCCCGGGATGCCGGACGTCGCGGGCCTGTCGTCGGCATAGGCGGTGCCGAAGCCGCCGATCAGGCTGACCAGCGGGTCGCTGGCGGCGGCGAAGACGAGTTGCTCCATGGGCGAATAGGTCGCCCGCGCCTCCTGCGCGCCCCCCTCCAGCGGAAGCGTCTCGCTGCGGTTCGCCTCCCACTGCGTCGCGGGCGGGCGGCCGCGGATGATGGCCTGGAGGTCGGGCAGCACATCCTCCTGGAACACCTGGAGCAGCGCGTCGGGGTCCGCCAGTGTCCAGGGTGGCGCGGGACGCCCGGGGGCCATCGCGGGCCGCCACCCGTAGAAGGGTGCGCCACGGGCAAAGCGGGCGCGAGCCGCATCGCGGGGGTCCATGCCGGCAGGCGCCAGGCCCTGCGCCGCGCCGAGGTCGCGCACGCCGCTCCATCGCCCCGGGTCCACCGGCAGGCCGACCACTTCGACAAGCTGCCAGCCCGCCGCTTCGCCCGTGGCGCTGGCATCGACCGCCGTGACGTTGAGCAGGTCGGCCATCCCCTGCACCAGCAGGCTGACGATCCGCCCCGCGCTGAAGATCACGGTCTGCGCGCCGTTCGCCACCTGCTGCATGCCCACCACGGCCGAATTGAACGCCGCGCCTGAGAAGGCGAGCACCGAGGCGGAAGCGCCGACCACGTTCAGCTGGAGCCTGGCCTGAATGGCCGGGCGCGACAGGGCCCACCCGCGCCAGCCATTGATCATGCCCAGCGAGATGTGCGGGATCGGCGCCTGGGATGGAAACGGCGCCGAGGGCCGGCGCCAGACGCGGAAGGGCTCCGACGGGTAGCCGAGCCGCGGGTCCAGCAACCAGCGCAGCTGCACGGTGCGCGGATTCGGCAGGCCACGCGCGGCCGCGATGCCCGCGGCGGGCGCGGCCAGCGGCGTGCGTTGCTCCACCTGCTGCCAGTCCACCAGTCCGGCCTGCAGGATGAAGCGGTCGGGATCGATGATGCGGGGCATGGCGCGGCTGCTCACTCTTCCCAGGGGGCACGGTCGAGACGCAGGTCGAAGACCCTGTGGCGCTCCTCCGGCAGGTTGAGAAAGGGCTCCGGGAACGCCTGGCGCACCAGGTCGAGCCGTAGGCGCCGGCCGCGCTGCGCGGACCCCAGCACGACGAGCGCGCGCTGGCCTCCGGGCGCCCGGACCACGCCGGCCGGGCCAAGGGAAGCGGTGCCGCCGGCCCCCTGTTCCAGCGCCAGCCATTCCTCCTGCGTCATGCGCCAGCGCCGTGTGCCGGGCAGGCCATCCGCGTCGGGTTCATCCCGCGGATGTGCGCGGCTGCGCCACAGCGGTTCGTCCGCGTCCACCAGCACAGCCACCGGCTGCGGCGTGCCGTTGCCCGCCTGCTGCCAGAGCACCGTGGATCCGGGGCGCGTGGCCGCAGGCAGGGCATCGAGACCCATGGCGCGCAGCGCGGCATCGAACTCGCCGCCTTGTGGTTGGCGCCCGGCAAAGGGCGCCAGTGCGGCGGCCAGCGTGCCGGGGGTGATGGCCGCGTGCCCGACCTCCACGCCGATGAGCCGCGCCGCGAATTCCCCTGGCGTGCGGTAGCCGCCGGTCGAGAATTGCCGCCGCAGCACCCGCTCGCCGGCTTCCGTGGCGGCAGCGCCCGCCGGCACGGAGACGATGTCCAGGATGTAGTCGGCGTAGGGGTCCAGCGGGATCTGCACGATCACCTGGCTCTGGCGCGCCCTTCCCTCGTCGATGGGGATGCACTGGCCCTGGAGGAGGTCCACCAGCATCGCCTCGAACGGGGCCAGCACCGAGGCGCCGGCCGGCAGCAGCGTCCCCGCGGCACCGCTGATCGACAGCGGCAGCGAGGGGCCGTCCGGCGCCTGCGGGACATGGGCAGAGGCCGCCTGCAGGCGCAGCCGCAACTCCCGCCCATAGGCGGCGTAGAGCCGGTCCACGTCATGCGTGTTGAACACGATGCGCAAGGGCTCGCCGCCGAAGACCTTCGCCTCCCGCTCGTCGGGCCAGGTGGTCAGCAGCCAGGGGTCGAGCCGCGCCGGGGCCACGGCATCGGTGCGGAACCAGAAGCTTTGCGTGCCACTGCCGGACGTACCATCCGCCTCGCGCTCTCCCTGCCAGGCGACCGCGACGCGGTAGACGGAATTCGGATGCAGCAGCGCGTTGTCGGTGCTGTCCGGGCCGAGATAGCTCGTGATCGTCTCGCGTTCGCGACCGATCGCCGCGGTGTCCCAGTCATGCCGCTCCATTTCCGCGAAGGAGAGGCATTCCACGACAGCCAGGTACCAGGGCGGCCTTGGCAGATCGGTGGGTGCGGGCGGATCGGCGGAGACCGGCAGCAGGCCGATTTCGATGCGGTCCGTCCGCGCGGTCCCGGCCAGGTTCAGCAGCACCGGGAAGTGGCTGGCGGCCAGGGCCGCGTCGCCGGTGCGGAAGGCCAGCGCGTCGGCGACATCTTCCGACCAGGGGCCGGCCGTGTCGGTCCAGCGCGCCGGCAGGGCCTGCGGCGGGACCATGTCCGCGCCCAAGGCCACGACCCGCGACAGCTCCGCTCCGGCCGCGTTCAGCAGACGGGCGACGACCCGCCCTTCCAGGATGTCGGCCCGCGCGGCGAACAGCAGCAGCGTGATCTCCGCCACCGGGCCGGTCCGCAGCACGACCACATCGTCCAGCGGGCCGTGGGTCACGCGTGCCGCCGCCAGGGCCGCCGCGATCTCCTCCGCGCGATCGAGATCGCCGAGCGCCACGGCGCGGCCGTCATCCAGGCGGGGCGCCACCAGCACCCTGCCGCGGCAGCCCGGTTGCGGGGGGAAGGTCGTCTGCGAAGCGCCGCCGCCGGCCAGCAGGGCCTGCGCTTCGTCATGCCCGATGGCCTGGCCGTTCTGCAGCCGGTTGAGCAGCGTGGCGAGGCTGATCGCTGCCGCGGTGGGCGCCGTCTCCGCCTTGTCCACCAAGCGTGTGGACACGCGGAAGGGCTGCTTGCCGTCGGCGCGGATCAGCCGTGTCAGGACCGGGTCGGCTGCCGCCAGAACCAGGCCCGCATGCCCGCCCGCCTCGCCGTCCACCACCGGTCCGCGGCCACCGACGCGCAGCAGCGGCACCAGATCCGCCGCGGGCGCCGTGGCGGCCAGGCATGGCACGGGGTTGGCCAGCACCATCGCGCCCATGATGCCGCGCGCCGCATCCAGCTGCGGATCGCCGGAGCGCCAGCGCTCACCGATATCGAGCCGCGTCCCGGGCGCCTCGCTGCGCCGCGTGCCGGGCGGGTCCGGCCAGGCCACGCCCTCGACGGACCAGCCCGCGGCCGAGGGCCCCATGCGCTCGAAGCGGAAGGTCCAGGTGACCGGCGCCGGAGGGGCCGCGGGCTCACAGATCGTGCCCCAGCGGTGGGCGATCTGCTCCCGGCGGATCTCGTTCGTCTCCAGCGCCTTGGTCGCGGGGTCGGGCTCCCAGGTCAGCAGGGCAAGCTGCGCGGCGCTGGAGTCCCCCGTGGCCGAGCCCGTGGTCCACCATGTCGCAGGCGCTCCGGTGCCGATCACGGGCGGCCCGGGTTCATTCACGCGCTGCAGGGCGACGCTGCTGAAGCGGTATCCGTAGCGTTCCGCGCCGCGGGCCGCGAAGCCGCTGCTGGGCAGGGAGGGCGCGTCGCCGACCGGGGTGCCGAGGAAGCTCGCATTGGCGGAAGCGGCGGGCAGCACCATGGCCAGCACCGGGATGCTGTCGATCGGCACCACCGGAAGGCCCTCGGGCTGCACGTCTCCCTCCACCGCATCGCCCAGGCTGCCATCCACCGGACGATCCACCGCGGTGCCGACCGCCAGCGCCGGCGAGCGCGCCTTCAGCGAGAGTTTGCGAACCAGTGGAGGCACCGCGGGCGGATCGGCTTGCTGCCCCAGGTCGAAGCCCACGCAGCCCTTGATCTTGAAGAAGAACAGGTTGATCTCGCCGCAGATCTCGCCCGCGATCCGGCTGCGCAACTCCTCGCCCGTATCGCGCACCAGCACGTTCAGGCTGGCACGCGCACCGATCGAGACGATGAACAGGCGCAATTCACCGGACACTTCGAAGTTGCCGCCCAGGATGAAGGGCTCGAAACCGATGACCGCGTCGAACCCCCCACCGATGCGCAGGTAGAGGCCGATATCCTCATTGCCCCAGACGAAGGAGGCACCGGCGCCCACGCCGATGGCGAAGCCGTTGACCGCGGGCAGGTCCTTGTCCTCCCACTTGACCAGCCCGTCGCCCTTCACGACCAGATAGCCGGTGCCCTTGACCAGCCCCAGCACATCCACCTCGACCGGCGGGCCGCCCAGTTCGGGGTCCGGGCGGCGGCCGATATAGAGGTGCCACCTGGATGTGTCGCCGTAGTCGAAGAAGGCCTCGACCGGGATCACGATCTTGACCAGCAGCGGGATCTCGTAGCTCGCCAGGATGCCGATCAGCAGGCTGTCGGGCGTGATCTCAATGACGGACAGGATGCCGCTCTGTCCCATCTCGTCGATGCCGGGCGGTGGCTGAAGGAAGCGCGCATTCATCACGATCAGCAGGCGCGGCCCCGGCAGTTCCAGGATCAGCGTGCCGTCGAGGTTGAGGATGAAGCCCCCCTCCATGGTGCCGAGCTGGATGCCCAGGCCGAAGGCCCATTGGCCGAAGCGCGGTGTCCAGAGGCGCGTGCCATTGTCGGCCACGATCTTGTGCGGCTGTCCGCCCGATTCCTTCAGCCACTCCAGCGCCGGCACGGCCGACCCGACGCCGAGGTCCGGGTTGCGCTGATAGTGCATGCCGAACAGGCCGCGGAAGCCGAAGATGCCGAGCCCCGAGGCGCCAAGCGGAATGCCGACGGGCAGCAGCAGTTCGAGCCCCGCATAGATGCCCGTGGCGGGACTGCCATCCGGGCGTTCCAGGGAGGCGATGCCAAGGGCCGCGGAAACCCGCAGGCCGATCGGGCGGATGGTCAGGTCGATCTGCCCCGCGATCTCCTGCGCGCTGATCTCCAGATAGCCCTTGCCGATCAGGACCGCAGGAATGTCCACGCGGGCCGCCAGGGCGGTGAGTTCGAAGCGCGGCGGTGATTCCATGAACACGCGGAAGCTGGCGGCATCCACGGCCACCACGCCCAGATCGGCACCCAGCGCCAGGTCGATCTCCATGGTCAAGGGATTGGTTCGGCTCAACCGCGCGCCGGCGACCCGCAGGATGCGCCCGAGTGGCTCGGCTACGCCGAGGCCGCCACCATTGACCAGATCGATCGTGAAGCCGCGCGATGCATCGAACACCGGCCGCAGGGAAAACTGCGGCGCGGTGGACCCGTCGGCTTCCCGGTTGGACAGGCGCAGGCCGATGGCCTTGTAGCGGACGGCCAGCGGCTTCTCGGGGTCGATGCGGACGATGAAATTGTCCGGGTCCGGAATGGCGGCGGACCAGTCGGCCTGCACATCGAACAGCAGGTAGGCCTCCGTCTGTTCCGCACGGGCGCGCACCAGGTACTCCGCCCCGTAGAGGATCACGCGCTCGACCTGGAACCAGGGCAGGGCGGCGATCACGCCGGGAAGGGCGAGCGACGCCCCCGCCAGCGCTGTTTCCTCAATGCGGCCGCTGTTGCCGGCTGGCATGTTTGCCAGCAGCGGCCAGAAGGTCAGGTAGCTGCCCAGCAGCGTTCGGCCAAAATCCTTCTCCGCCTCCGTCGGTTCACCGGGCAATGGTCCCCAGGCCAGCAGCCCGTCACGGTCGGCCGGGTCGGCGCCGATGCTGACCAGCGCGCTGATCCGCCCTGTCGCGTCATCGCCCTGCATGAGCAGGCGCAAACGTGTGATGCCATCGCCCGGGTTGTCGGCACCGACCGGTGTGCCGTTCTCCACCGAGCGCGCGGCGGGTGGAGCGGCGCCGTCCAGCTCGCCCGATGCGGCCAGGCGTTCCTCCGTGACGGTCTGGAAGTCGATTTCGCCCTCGATCTCAAGCGCCACGAGCTTGTTGCGCAGGATGCGCGCCTTCAGCCGGGCCGAGCGGAACCAGTCGGGCGGCCGCGGCCGGTCGGGCGGCGGTGGGTCGCGCACGACGATGCCGGGTGCCGGCGGTTCGTCGGTTTCGGCGGGACGCTCGACCAGCGCCTCGGCCAGGCGCTCGGGCCGGGAGAGATTGTCCGGCAGCATGACGGTGGCCCGCCACCACTGGCGATCGGCGCCGGTGTTGCCGGCCAGGTGGGTCTGCCAGTTGGCGCTCCAGTCATCGAGGTCCGGATCCGCAGCCGGAACCGCGTGCCCGGGGTCGATGGTGAAGGCGAAGCGGTCGGGGAAGTGATGGCGCAGCAGTTCACGCGTCGCGATGGCGCGCCGGCGGGCCAGGAGGTAGTTGCCTTCCAGCTTGCCGACATCGTTCTCGAAGCTCGCCTCGCCCTGGATGTGCAGTCCAGACCCTGGCGGCACGATGTCGCCGAACAGCGTGACGTGCCGGGTCACGGGCGACATGCCGCCAGCCTCGCGGCCATCCTCCGGCAGGCGTGAGTTGGCCTGCGTCGTCCAGATGTTGCCGTTGCCGAGCGCGTAGCCGGCCAGGTCCTCGACCTCAGTGGGGGTCTGCACCCGGTCCTCGTGCGGCTCCTCGAAGTGGAAGAAGAAGTTCACCGCAGGCTCGACATCCACGGCCGCGATCCGCGCCTGGACCATCCGCTGGGCGCTTGGCGCAACAGCGATCGTGAAGACGGGGCCCTCGTTGCTCTCGGGCCCGTCGAGCACGCTCCAGAGCACGGCGCTCTCGCGGGGCTCCACGGTGAGGGTCACGTCCGTATCGGTTTGTCGGACCAGCACGATCCGTGGGTCGGCCGCTATCGGCAGCGTCACGGTGGCCGGTTGCGCCGGCGGCGTTTCGGCACGCGGAACCGGAAGCAGGGCCGGGGCCGTCCGGCGCCGGGCGGTGATGATGAGGGTGGACGTCAGCGGCGTTCCGGCGGTGGAATCCGTGACGAAGACCTGCAGTACCGCCGACGGCGCGTCCGCGAGGTTGATGTCGAAGGCGATGCCCGTCGCGACCGGACCGCCATTCACCCGAAGCTCCACCGCGTAGGGCGCACGGCCACCCTCCGCATCCACCACCATGCGCGTTTGCGCCGGCAGAACCGCCTCCGCCTGGCCGCTGCCGCCATGTTGGACACCATGCGCCTGCCCCTGCGCATCGAAGAAGCGCGCCGAGACGGACAGCGTGCCGGAGCCCTGATTGATCAGCGCGGCCTCGAAGTCACCGCTGATGCCGGCATGGGGGCCGAAGCCGATCAGCAGGTCACGGACGCCGGCCGTGAATGCCAGGTCCCGTGCGCCCTCCGGCGCGACAAAGAAGCGGACCTCCGGCAGGAACAGGCCCGCCCAGTCATCGCCGAAGCCGAACTTCCCGGCGATGTCGGGCGGCGTGTACCCATCGGAGAGATCCAGCACGGCGCGGCGGAAGCCGATGCCGATGCTGCGCTCCTCCCGCCCGCCGATGAAGGCATAGGGCGGGTCCATGGACACGAGTTCGGCGGTGCCGATGGTGCCCGGATCGTCCAGCCCGACGACGCCGGCTGAGAGGAGGCTGGCGCGCAACTGTGAACCCGTGCCGTTGCCATGCTCCAGTCGGAAGCGCATGCGCGGCAGGGTAATGGCGACTTCCTGCCGTGTCGGGTCCGGGACCAGCCCGCCCTCGGGGGTTGCCTGGGCCGGGTGCAGGCCGGGTGGCCGCAAGGTGGGCGCCACCAGGATGAGGTCCAGGGTGAAGCCCGCGCCGGGGAAGTCCGGCGTACCGTCCCAGACATCGAGGACAGCCTGGGCAGGCGCAAAATCATCGCCCGCGATGGAGGCGGCGGCGGCTGAGATGATCGCGGAGGGCGCACGCGGGGCAAAGATCTCGAAATCGATATGCGTCTCTTGAATATCAAAAACCGCGGCGCGTCGATCCGGATCGAATGGCGGATCATCCTCATCGTTGACGAATTTCGCGCCGAGGTTGGCGGTATCGAGAACGAAATGGCCCTGGAAGGTCGCGCGTCCGCGAATGACCAGGCCCTGGCTTGTGATGGCGCTCTCGAAACTCTCGACACGGAGAACGGAAAGAAACGGCCCGTAATCCGCGAGATCATATCCACGAACGACGTAGGGCAGCACGAGGTCCGTGAGGGCAAGGCTCTGCGGCATTGTCCAACTCCCCACAGGTTTCCTGAGGAAGGCCCTGCCGAACGGTCGAGCAATGCGCAGGGTTTGCAGTCATACCGAGTGGATGGACCAGGGCGATCCGCCTCAGCCCCGATGATCCCAACTCGCCAGACAGATCGGTGCAAGCTGTAGATGCGCAGGCGGCACATGCAGATTTGCATTTGTGCAGGCTAGCCAGGCGATGAACGCGAAGAAGTGCAGGAAGCGGCACGACGGACGGATCTCCGTCCGGATGACCATGCGCGCATGTGCCGGCGGAATCGCAGCCTTCGCGAGACCATGCCCGTGAGGTGACCTTCACGCCGGTGATTGATGTGTGGTTGGAATGCACTCGTTCGGCGCCGTCCGACCGGCGGTCGAGGCGGCAATGACTATGCGGTGACGTGCCGGCGAACAGGAACCTCGTCCAGACCTTGCCTGAGACCACTTTGGGTAGGGTCCGATACGCCTGGATAAGCGACGCGACGATCCTTTGTTTCCAGGTTCCGGAGGAACGGCCGCTTCGGCAGACGCCCACATCAGCGCTATTGCATTTCTGCATGAGATTGATGCAGCGTCGCCGGCGGAGTGCAGTCCATGTCGCTGAACTGGGATGACCTGAAGGTGCTGCTCGCGATCAGCCGGTCGGGTTCACTGACTGGCGCCGCGACGCTGCTCGGTGTTGACCAGTCAACGGCCGGACGCCGCATCTCCGCGCTGGAGGCCGATCTCGGCGCCATCCTGTTCGCCCGCTCCAAGACTGGCTTCGCCCCCACCTCGGCTGGCGAAGTGGTCATCGCGCGTGCGCTGGAGATGGAATCGCGCGCCATTCGGCTGAGCGAGGAGGTGGCGAATACCGGCCAAGGCGCAGCCGGCCTGGTGCGCCTGATCGGCAATGCCTGGACCATGACGCGCCTGGTCGATCGTGCAGCACCGGCGCTGCTCGCGGCCCATCCGCGGCTTGATCTGCGCACCATCGGCGGGCCGCTGTCCCGCAGCCTCGGCCGGGGTGAGGCGGCCGTCGCGATCTGGTTCGAGATGTCTCCGCGTGACACCGAGTTTGCCGTCAAGCTTGGCGACGTGCCCTACGCCATCTATGCGCCGGCCGGTGTGGATCCGGGCAAGCTGCCCTGGGTCTCGTTCTGGGATGATGAGTCACCGCGCCGGGCTCCGATCAGATGGATCGAACGGGAACGCAAGGCCGGGCAGGCGCTGCGCGTGACGGCGACCGATTCGTCAGTCCTGCTCGCGGCTATCCGCAACGGCCTCGGCAAGGGGCTGCTGCCGATGTGCCTGGCCGAGGACGAGCCGACCCTGGCGCGCGTGACCAATGGCGCGCCGGACCTGGTGCGCGCGTTGCACCTTCATGCGCATCCCGACACGATCGGGACCGCCCGCATCAAGGTGACGATGGACTGGCTGCGCGACTCGTTCGCGAGCGTCTTCTTGCCGAGGAAATGACCGTGGCGGAAGCTGCGAGCCACGGGCTGCGTCAGCACGCGATGGATTGCAGAACATGCTGCTGCAGGAAAAACAGCTCGACCTTTTGCGCGGCGGGGCGACCTCTCGGACCAGCGCACCGAACACATGAGCATGCCGGGCTCCGTCGTCGCACGGCTGCATGACCACGACGTGCTCTTCCCGATGGTGGCGGACCTCGGCCGCCGGCACCTGGCCTACGCCGCGCGGCCCGAGCACGACGATGCCGTCGGCGCGGCACGGGTGGACGCCCTGGCACGCAGGCTGGGCGACCGCTTCACGCCGGAGGTCGAGGCCGCCTGGCGGAACGCCGTCGACGCGCGGGCACGAAGCATGATCGAGGCCGCGTGGTCGCCGTCGGAGCGCGCCGAGTAGCGGCGTTGTCGCTGCGCGGCTGGCGCATGTTCCGAACGAACCTTGGCCGCCGTCTGTGCAGGCGCCGACAGGGTCATCTCCGGCGGTCGCGCGGCGTGATCCGCGCATCCCCAACCCGCGCGAGGGCTCGCCTGAGCCAGTAGCAGTACCAGCAGCATCAACTCGGGTCGCAGTAAACCAGAGTTTTCTTTAAGGCTAAGCCTAAGGGGCCTTTGCCGGGCGAACGCGCCTGGCCACGTCGCGTTGCGGCGCCACATGCCGTGCGCGCCACCCGGCCCACCTCGAAACAAGGAGAGCATCCATGACAAGACGCGAAGCGATTTTCCCGGCCGGCCGCCACGCCCTCTATGAGAAGCACGGCTATTCGGCCGCGGTCCGTTCCGGGGAGCTGCTGTTTGTCGCGGGCCAGGTTGGCAGCCGCGATGACGGTAGCCCCGAGCCCGACTTCGAAGGCCAGGTGCAGCGCGCCTTCGGGAATCTTGCGGCCACGCTTGCCGCGGCCGGCTGCAGCTTCGACGACGTCCTTGACGTCACGACCTTCCACACCGACCCACAAGCCCAGATCGAGAGGGTCCTGAAGGTCAAGAGCCAGTACTTCCGTGAACCGCCCCATCCAGCCTGGACCGCGATCGGCGTGACCTGGCTTGCCGGGTTCGACTTTGAGATCAAGGTGATCGCACGCATCCCGCAGCGCGCATAGCAGTGCCGCAGCTGCCTGAAGCACGCCGGCGCTGGCGTGATGGTCGCGACCGATGCCCATGTTGTTGGAATGGCAGGACGGTTGATAAACCACGGCCAGCAAGCAGCGGCTTGGCGAGAGGAGGCTGCACGATGATGAGACGCAGGACGGTTCTTGCGGGCGCAGCCGCATCCATCGCGGGCTCGACCATCGCAGGGGGCGCCGCGTCGGGCGGCAAACTGGCGCAGCTTGAAGACCGCCTGCGCAGGATCGAGGTGGCGCACGGCGGTCGGCTTGGCGTCGCGGTGTTCGACAGTACGAGCGGCGCGGCGGCCGGCCATCGCGCCGGTGAACGGTTCCCGATGACCAGCACCTTCAAGCTGCTCGCGGCCGGCGCCGTGCTGGCCCGGGTCGATGTCGGCGGAATGCGGCTGGACGATCGCATCCGCTACGGGCGCGATGAACTGGTGACCTACTCCCCGATCACCGAACGCCATGCGGGCGGGGAGGGGATGACCATCGCGGCACTCTGCGAGGCGGCGATGACGCGCAGCGACAACACCGCCGCCAATCTCCTGCTGCGTCCGCTCGGCGGCCCCGCGGGCCTCACGGCCTGGCTGCGCTCCATCGGCGACGGCGTCACGCGCCTCGACCGGTGGGAGACGGCGCTGAACGAGGCAAGGCCGGGCGATCCGCGCGACACCACGACGCCTGCTGCGATGCTGGAGAGCCTGCACCGGCTCACCCTCGGCACCGTGCTGTCGCCGGCCGGGCGCGCGCAGCTGCTCGGCTGGCTGCGCGGCAACCGTACGGGTGATGCCCGCCTGCGCGCCCGCCTGCCGCAGGGCTGGGCAGCCGGGGAGCGGACAGGCACGGGGCCGAACGGTACGAGCAACGATGTCGGCCTGCTCTGGCCGCCCGGAACTGCGCCGCTGCTGGTCGCCGCCTACCTCACCGAAAGCGCGGCCGATACGGCGACGCGCGATGCGGCGCTGGCCGATGTCGGTGCGGTCATCGTGGCCAACTGGCGCGAGGCGAACGGCCAGCGGTGATTAGCCCGCGCTGCCGCATCCCTGCTGCGCGCTGGATAACTTGATGCCGGGTTCATCGGCAGTGCCAGGCTGGCCAGGGTTGTCGCTGTGCCGTCAGGACCGCGCCAGGGCCGCCCTGATCAGCGAAGCGCCGCTTTCGCGAAGTGCCGCCGCCGCGCGCGGCTCGCCCAGGTAGCCTCGTGCCGCGATCGCGCCCTCGATGACGATGGTGAGGTGATCCGCCAGCGCCGCCGGTTCCTGCGCGCCCGCCTGCTCGGCCAGGGCGCGAATACGCGCGTGGGCGCCACGCTTGAAGTCCGCGACAACCTGATAGGTCGGGTGTTCCGGGTCGCGGAACTCGGCCTGCGCCAGCAGCAGGGGGCAGCCGCATACGCCGGGGGTCTCGACCTGCGTCGCGGTCGCCTCGACCAGGGCGTGCAGCCGGCTTTCGGCATCCTTGGCCTGCGCGAGCGATTCCTCAAGCCAGGCATCATGCTCGGCCGCATCTTCGGCCAAGATGGCGGCCACCAGCGCGTCCTTGCTGGGGTAGCTGCGGTACAGGCTCATCTTCGTGGCGCCGGCCACCCGGCACACCTCCTCGACGCCGGTGGCACGGATACCCTGGCGCTCGAACAGGGTCCTGGCCGCGTCCTGGATACGCTCGGCGGCGCTGGGCTTGCCGGCGCCTGGTTTGGAGCCGGCGGGCTCGGAAGCAGTGGACTTGGCGGCGGCAGCGCCGTTCATCGCGTGTCTCCCCTGATGACATTCATGCGGCAATGCACAATCTGTCACTTGATGATACTGACCGGTCACTCTATCTAGTTACGAACCGGTCGGTATCATCAGGAGATAGGTCGTGACCCCCCCCAACTGCAAGGTCTCCGCGCCCCCGGACAGCCTCTGGCTGGCATGGCTGTCGCGCTTCAACGGTGCGGCGCTCGGTGTCGCCATGATGGCCGCCGCGCCGGTTGCCCTGTCACAGCCCGCAATCCCCTCTGTCACGGTCGCCGCACCTTTGTCCCAGTCCGTGACCGAGTGGCAGGAGCACACCGCCCGCATCGAACCCTCCGCCCGCGTCGAAATCCGCGCCCGCGTCTCCGGCCAGGTGGCTGAGGTGCACTTCACCGATGGCGCCATCGTGCGCGCCGGCGATCTGCTGTTCACGCTGGATCAACGCCCCTTCCGCATCGCGCTCGACAACGCCCGGGCGGAGGTCGCGCGCAACGAGGCGCGGCTGCTGCTCGCGCGGCAACAGGTCGCGCGCTACGAGCCGCTGGCCGCCAGCCGCGTCGCCCCCCAGGCGGAAATCGATACCCGCCGCGCGGCGCTGCGCGAGGCGCAGGCCGGGCTGGCCGCTGTGCAGGCCGCCGAGCGCCAGGCGGCACTCGAGCTTGAATTCACCGAAATCCGCGCCCCGCGCCCCGGCCGTGTCAGCGACCGCCGGGTGGATGCCGGCAACCTGGTGCAGCAGGGCGAGACGGCGCTGACGACGCTGCTCGCGCTCGACCCGGTCTATGTGACCTTCGATGCGAGCGAGGCCGAATATCTCCGCCAGGCCCGGTCCGCCCGCGCCGGCCTGCGCGGCGGCAGCCTGCCGATCCAGCTGCGCCTGCTCGACGAGGTCGAGTTCAGCCGCGAGGGCCGCGTGGACTTCGTCGACAGCGCCTTCGACCCGCGCAGCGGCACCATCCGCATCCGCGCGGTGATGCCGAACCCGGACCTGTTCCTGACGCCCGGCAGCTTCGCCCGCATCCGCCTTTCGACGGGGGAGGAACCCGCGCTGCTGGTGCCGGATGCCGCCGTGATGGCGGACCAGACCGGGCGCCTGGTGCTCACCGTCGGCCCGGACGGCACCGTGGCACCCCGGCAGGTGCGGCTCGGCCAGCTTCGCGATGGGTTGCGCGTGGTGCGCAGCGGGTTGGCGGCCGAGGACCGCGTCATCATCGGCGGCCTGCACCGGGCGCGGCCGGGCATGCGCGTGACGGCGGAGCAGGGCAGCATCGGGCCGGGCCCCCTCGCTGCCGTGACCCAGGGCGCCATTCGCTGAGGCAGCCCGGCGCCGCTTCCACAACCTGACCCGTTCACCAGGGCCGCGCAGCGCGGTCACGCCAAAGGCACGCCCCCGATGCGCTTCGCCCGCTTTTTCATCGACCGCCCGGTCTTCGCCGCGGTGATCTCCATCGCCATCATGCTGGTCGGCGGCATCGCCGCCTTCCGCCTACCGGTGTCCGAATACCCGGAGATCGCGCCGCCCAGCGTCACGATTACCGCGATGTATCCAGGCGCCACCGCCGAAACCATCGCCGAGACTGTGGCCGGGCCCATCGAGCAGGAGGTGAACGGCGTCGACGGCCTGCTCTATGTCTCCTCCCAGGCGACCGGCGACGGGCGGCTGACGGTGACGGTCGTCTTTCGCCAGGGCGTCGATGGCGACGCGGCGCAGGTGCTGGTGCAGAACCGCGTGGCCGTGGCCGAGCCGCGCCTGCCCGAAGAAGTCCGCCGCCTCGGCATCACGGTGCGCAAGGCGAGCCCGGACTTCCTGATGGTGATCCACATCACCTCGCCGGATGGCAGCCGCGACCATGAATACATCTCGAACTTCGCCACGCTGAACATCCGCGACCGCCTGGCGCGCATCGACGGCATCGGCGACACGCAGATGTTCGGCGCGCGCGACTACGCCATGCGCGTCTGGCTCGACCCCGACCGCATCGCCGCGCGCGGGCTGACGGCGGGGGAGGTGGTGCAGGCGCTGCGCGAGACCAATGTGCAGGTCGCCGCCGGCGCGCTCGGCCAGGCGCCGCGCGCCGAGGCGGCTGGTGCCTTCGAATTCGCGGTGTTGACGCAGGGCCGGCTTGCCACGCCGGAGGAATTCGGCGAGCAGGTCATCGCGACCGGCGAGGGCGGTGCGCCGCTGCGCCTGCGTGACGTCGCGCGCGTCGAGATCGGCGCCGCCGACTACACGGTGAACGCGCTGCTGAACAACCAGCTCGCCACGGCCATCGTGCTGTTCCAGAGGCCGGGCAGCAACGCGCTCGACACCGCCGCGGCCGTCCGCACGACGATGGAGGAGGCGGCGAGCAGCTTTCCCGCCGGCATCGGCTACGGAATCGTCTACGACCCCACCCGCTTCATCGCGCAGAGCATGGAGGCGGTGCTCATCACCTTCGCCGAAGCGGTGCTGCTGGTGGTGCTCGTGGTGGTGCTGTTCCTGCAGAACTGGCGCGCCGCGGTGATCCCGCTGCTGGCGATCCCGGTCTCCATCATCGGCACCTTCGCGGTACTGCTGATGCTGGGCTTCACGCTGAACACGCTGACCATGTTCGGCCTGATCCTCGCCATCGGCATCGTGGTGGATGACGCCATCGTGGTGGTGGAGAACGCCGAGCGGCACATGGCCGATGGTCTGTCGCCGCTGGAGGCCGCCCGCAAGACGATGGACGAGGTCGGCTTCGCGCTGATCGCCATCGCGCTGGTGCTGGTGGCGGTCTTCGTGCCCACCGCCTTCATCCCCGGTATCGCCGGCGCCTTCTATCAGCAATTCGCGGTGACCATCGCGGTGGCGACCGTGTTCTCCGCCATCGTGTCGCTGACGCTGTCGCCGGCGCTGGCGGCCATCATGCTGAAGCCGCATGGGCATCACGCCGGCCCGCGCCCGCTGCTGCTGCGGCCCTTCGGTGCCTTCGCGCGCGGCTTCAACTGGTTGTTCGACCGGATGTCGATCGGCTATGGCGGACTGACGCGGCGGCTGGTGCGCCTGCCTGTGCTGCTGATGCTGATCTATGGCGGCCTGCTGGCCACGACCGGCTGGATGGTGACGGCGACGCCCACGGGCCTGATCCCGCCGCTCGACCGTGGCTACTTCATCGCGGCCTTCCAACTGCCGCCAGGTGCGAACCTGGCGCGCACCGATGCCGTGGTCCGTCGCGCCTCCGACGCCATCCTGGCCACGCCGGGCGTCGAAAGCGCGATCGCCTTCGTTGGTTTCGACGGCGCGACCTTCACCAACGCGCCCAATGCCGGCGTGATCTTCGCGAGCCTCACCCCCTTCGAGGATCGTGGCGCGGAAGGCCTCACCGCGGACGGCATCCTGGCCGACCTGCAGGGCCGGCTGATGGGCGACCCCGACGCGCTGGTCTTCGTGCTGGCGCCACCCTCGGTGCCAGGCATCGGCACCGGCGGCGGCTTCAAGCTGATGATCCAGGACCGGGCCGGGCGCGGCCCGCAGGCGATGGAATCCGCGCTGCACGCGGTGATGGGCGCCGCCAACCAGACGCCCGGCATCGCCTTCGCCTTCAGCCTGTTCAACACCGCGACGCCGCAGATCCGTACCCATATCGACCGCACCCGGGCGGAGATGCTGGGCGTGCCGGTCAGCCGCGTGCATGAGGCGATGGGCATCTATCTCGGCTCCGCCTTCGTGAACGACTTCAACCTGCTCGGCCGCACCTGGCGCGTCACCGCCCAGGCCGACGCGCAATATCGCACGGGGGCCGAGGATATCGCGCGGCTGCGCACCCGCAGCGACAATGGCGCGATGGTGCCGCTCGGCAGCCTCGCCACATTCCAGGAGACGTCCGGCCCTTATCGCATGCCGCGCTACAACCTGTTCCCGGCGGTGGAATTGCAGGGTGCGGCGATGCCGGGCGTTTCCACCGGGCAGGCCATCGCGCTGATGGAGCGCGTGCTGGCGGAGAGCCTGCCGGAGGGCTTCACCTATGAATGGACCGAGATCGCGTTGCAGGAGAAAATGGTTGGCAACACCGCGCCGATCGCCTTCGGCCTGGCGGTGGTGTTCGTGTTCCTCGTGCTCGCGGCCATGTATGAAAGCTGGCTGCTGCCGCTCGCCATCGTGTTGATCGCGCCGATGTCGGTGCTCGCCGCGCTGCTGGGCGTTCGCTACGCCGGGCTCGACAACAACGTCCTGGTGCAGGTGGGGCTGGTGGTGCTGGTGGGGCTTGCCGCCAAGAACGCCATCCTGATCGTCGAATTTGCCCGTGCGGCGGAGGATGGTGGGGCGAGCCGCTGGGATGCGGCGGTGGCGGCCGCCCGCACGCGGCTGCGGCCTATCCTGATGACGAGCCTAGCCTTCATCCTGGGCGTCCTGCCGCTGACCATCGCCACGGGTGCAGGGGCCGAGATGCGGCAGAGCCTGGGTGTGGCCGTGTTCTACGGCATGCTCGGCGTTACGCTGTTCGGCTTGCTGTTCACGCCGGTCTTCTACGTTGTCGCCCGTGCCATGGCGCGTCGGCGTGGTGCACGGGTGGCTGGCGCGCCGGCGGCGGCGGAACACCAAGGGGCCTGAGCAGCGGCCCTTCAGCCAGACCAGGACGTGGTGAGAGGGCGCGAGCGCCCTCCGGTTGCAGGGATCGATACGCCCCGTCTCGGCGCCGATCCCGGGTTCGCTCGACAACGGGTCCGCTCGGCTTGCCGATGTCCTTCCGCGGGCGCTCCCTACGCCCTTCAGGCCGGGTTCACCGCCTGTGCCACGGCCTGTCGGCAGCCTTCCCGCGCTGCCGCTGTGCCATGCTCGGGCACCATCGTGACGAAGGGTGGACGGCGGCCGGCGTCACGCGCGAGGCGATTGGTCTTCTCCTGCGCCTGCCGCGCCGCAAGCGCGGCGACCAGCAGGGCGGCCGGGCGATCCGCTGGCGCCTCGATGCAGGCCGTGAGCCTGGTCAGCGCTTCGTTCAACTGGGTGAGGTAGTCGGACCCGGCAGTTTCCGCGGCCTCGGCGCGACGGCGGGCCGAAGCTTCGCGCCGCTCGCTGGATGTGGCATCGAGCGCGGCATTGCTGGCCAGCGTGGTCAGGGCCGGCCGGGCACCTTCGAACACCGTGCCAAGGAATGCGGCGAACTCGCTGCCCGATCGAACCTCCGTCACCACGGCACGTATCGTGAGGGGCGTCGGCTGCGCGGCGCGCGGCATGGTGAACCAGTTGGATTCGAAGGGCCGTCCTGGATCGGACCAGACCGAAGTCGGGCGCGGCGGGTCCGACGCGCCAGCCCCGCCCACCGCCGGGTCGAGGCCGCTGAATGCACCTGGCGCCGTGCTCGACGCACCAGGGGAAGGTGTGGGCGGCAGGGATGGTCCGGCTGCCGCCATCGCGCGGCAATGACCCTGTGGGCCGCGCGCCGTGCCGCTCAACGGGTCGAAGCATATTGCCATGCCAGTGGTCAGCCTGCCGAGCGGAATGGCGATGCTTGCCGCCGGCCCGGCCTCCCCACCGGCGTCGGGGCGGTGGATATCGAGCGCCAGCGCCACCGACCGCGCGTTGTCGAAGTTCAGCGCCGGAACATTCATGGGCCGGTTGAGCGCCACGTAGCGGGGGATGACGGTCGCGAAGTCGGTGCCCTGTGCATGCGCCAGGAAACCTTCGAACAGGAACTCAGGCGCCTCGGCCAGGTGAAGACGGGCGTTACGCAGATTGGTCACCGCGGTGGCATCCAGCCCCATCTGGGAGGCCCAGGCCGGAGCTGCCGTGGCATCCGCAGCGGCAGCGTAGAAGCGGCCGCGCACCACCTGCACGCAGGGCGGCAATCCGGTCGGCCCGGCAAGGACATTGGTGGCGCTGACCGGCGATTTGTCGATGCTCTCCTTGCCGGCTTCGGTCAGGAACCGACCGACCATGCTGAAGCCCTCTTCGATCAGGCTGGGGATGATCGCGGCAGCCAACCCCGTCAGCAGCGCGCTCTCACCTTCCGCCCGACCGAAGATGCAGTCACCGGCTGCAATCCGCGTGCCCTCATAGGTCGCGCCGACAATGCTGGGCCTTGGACCGGAGACCGATCCCGCCGAGCAGGCTGCGATAAACAGCGCGAGGCCGCTCAGCACGAGGCCGCGGCCGATAGGATGATGCTTCATTGCGGCAGACTCCCGATCCATTGAACGTGTTGCGGCGTCAGCAGGATGCCGCGGTTTGCCGCGACCTGCGGGTTGTGGCCGGAGCCGAGCACATGCACGGCGATCGCGGCGCCGGTGCTGCCCGGCTCATGAGACAGCACCGGCGCGCCGGAATGGCCGCGCTCGGTGTCCAGCCGGTAGTCCAGGAAAGGACCGTCCAAGGCGACCACAGGGCCGCGGTGGAACAACTGGGTGGTCCCCTTTCCCGGATAGCCGCTGACCTCGACAAGATGGCCGATGCGCGGGCGATCGCCGGCCAGAAGCGAGATCGGCCGCAGCCCCGCCGGCGGATGGGCCAGCAGCAGGACGGCGAGGTCCCCGGCGGAGCCCTCGAAGGCCGCACCCGGATCGAAAACGCGGCCATCCACGGCAGCGACCGGCTGTGCCGCACCGCCGAACCGCAGGTTCAACAGGCTGATCTGCATCTTCGACAGGCCGCGAAAGACATGGGCCGCGGTCAGCACGAGGCGTGGGGTCACGAGGAAGCCGGTACCGAGATGCGTGGCGCCGCTCCGCACCGCGCCGATGGCGCCATGCGGATGACGCGACGGATCTCCGACCGGCGAGGGATCCTCGTCATGCACCACGTCGGAGAAGGGCTTCGGGCTCGGCGCGTCTTGTTCCTGGGGGGCAGTGACAAGGATCGGCCCGGGCTCGGGCCAGTTCAGAATTGGGCAGTCCCATGTCCTTCGTGGCATCGCTTCATCTCCTTCCCCGGATAGGCCGCCCTGCGGCCCCTTCTCATTCAATGGACCTCCCGCCGCGCCGCCGCCGCGAGCGCGGCCACCGCGCGCAGCTTGGCCGGCGCGTGGTCTGCTCTCACCCGCAGCAGCCAGCGCCCGGCATTGCGGGACACCACGGGGCATTCCGCGAGGTCCAGCACCACGCCCGCGACCTGCATCCGGCGCGTCATCTCACGTGCTCCGGCGGGGCCGCCGAGCAGAACCGGCACGATCGGCCGAGGCAGCCCGGCCAGGCTGAACCCGGCGTCCTGCAGTACTGCGCGCAGCAACGTGGCGTTGCGCAGCAGGCGCTGCCGCCGCACGGTTCCTTCCTCGGACTGGACAATGTCGAGAGCCGCCAGCGCGGTCGCCGCCTGCACGGGCGACAGCGCGCTGGAGGTGGCGAGCGTGCCGGCAAAGATCCGCAGCGCCTGCCGAAGCGCGCGCGCCTGGCTGGCGACGAAGCCGCCATTGGAGGCGAAGCAACGCGCCAGGCTGCCCACCACCACATCGATCTGGCCCGTCATGCCCTGCTCGGCCAGGATGCCGCCGCCATCTTCGCCGAGCGAACCCAGGTCCTCCGACACATCCACCAGCAGCGTCGCCGTGTTGCGCCGGCAGATCGCCTGGAGGCTGGGCAGATCCGCCGTTGCCGCATCCAGGCCGAACAGGGCGGCCGTGACGACCAGGATGCCGGCGGCGGGCGCGGCTGCGCGAATCTGGCGCAGCCGGTGTTCCACTGCCGCTGGCGAAAGGTGGGCCGCGGGGTGCAGGTTGCGGGTGGCACTTGCGGCGCCTTCCTGCAGGCAGGACCGCACCAGCGGATCGAAGACGATATGATCATCCGGCCGGGCCAGCAGCCGCACGGCGGCGTAGCCCGCAGCCCAGCCGGTCGGGAAGACGATGGCGTCACGGCAGCCCAGCAGCCCCGCAATCCGCTCCTCCAGCGCCCGCAGCGGGGGGCTGCCGTCGGGACAGGCCGATGGGCCCGCGCTATGCACGCCCCACTTGCCGATGGCATCCACCGCAGCGCCGCGTACCGCCGGATGGCCAGCAAGAGAGAGGTGGTCCTGGGCAGCCAGGTTCATGCCGCGCCGCGCCGCCTTGCCGTGCTCGGGCCTCGGGAAGGCAGCGAGGTCCGCCGCATCGCGCGCGTCCCAGAAGCCCTGGTGCCGATCCCAGCGCGCCAGCAGGTCCGGGCCATCCTCCCGCAGGTAATCCGACGGCACCGAGTCCAGCAGATCGGTCGCCGTCACCAGACTGGCTGCGTCCACCATCAGCTGTCGGCCCGCGTCTTCAAGGCGGCGCGGACGGCGGCTTCCGCATCCAGGCAGCCATGGCCATAGAGCCGCGAATGTCCGTTGGTATAGGCCGTTGCCGGGCCGATGCGGCGCGTGGTGCGCGCGAGCAGCGCCTTCACCTCCGCCGCGGTCAGGCCGGGGTTCGCGCTGAGCACCAGCGCCGCCACGCCCGCCACCAGGGGGCAGGCGGATGACGTGCCGCCGAAGTGCCAGACGTAGTCGCCCGGATCATAGCCGGAAGGCCTAAGCGCTCCGTTGACCAGATGGTGGCCCGTGACATCCGCCGTCAGCACACCCCAGCCAAGGGAACTGCTGCTGGGCGCGCAGATCGCGATGGCGTCGCCGAAGTTGGAGTAATCGGCGATTTCGTCCCGGCTGTCGCTTGCCGCAACTGCGATGACGTCCGGATGCGTGGCGAAACCACAGTGTGAATGTCCGGCCGGGTCATCGATATCCCGTTTGTCATTTCCGGCGGCGAAGACGATGACGCAGCCGCGGCCGTCCCGGCCACGCCGCGCGCAATCGGCGATGGCCTGGGCCTTGCGCGTGCTCAACGCAAAATGCGGCGTGGCAGCACCCCAGCTGCAACTCACCACCCAGGCGCCGGCTTCGGTGACATGGGCGAACCAGCGCTCCACCTCCCGGTCGCTGAGTTCGGTGCCCCACCGCACGGGCATCAGTCTGGCTTCCGGCGCGGCCCCGATCACATGGCCGCCGCCGGCGCGGCCCAGCGCCACGGCGGCGCAAGCCGTGCCATGCCAGTCGCCGGGGCCAGGCAGCGGCCGGTCGTGTCCGCGCGTGAAGTCGGCCGGCGCGACGATGCGGCTTGCACTGCCTTGGCTGACCCCGGCCGGGTCAGCACCGTCGAGGTCGGGATGATCCAGGTCGAAGCCGTCATCGATCACCGCGATGACCACCTCCGCCGCACCCAGCGAACCCAGCGCCTTCCAGGCGGCGACCACGCGCGCATCGGCCCCGGCCACGCCGCCCAGCACGGCGCCGCGATGCGCGCCGGTGTTGAGCAGGTGCCATTGCTCCGTCAGCAGCCGGTCCTGCGGCAGCGCCAGGCCGCGATATTCCGGGGGTGTCGCCAGGTCGGGTTCCGCCGCGACCACGATCGCGGACTTCTGCAGCACCGCGGCCGTGGTGACAGGATTGCGCGAGGCGGCCGTGACGCGCGCGATGACGGCGTCCGCACCGCGCCCTTCCACCACCCGCAGCGCATGCAGGTCGAGCAGCGCCTGGCGCGCCGGCACCGGGGCATCCGGCGCGAAGGCGACATAGATCTCGCCATTCGGAACCAGCGGCGTCTCGGCCGGGTCGCCGGCATGATAGACGTGCGTGCCGGTCTTTACCTCCGGCGCAGAGCGCAGCAGGTCGAGCTGCCGGTCCAGCCGGTCGGGCGGCATGCTGGCAAGCTCGACCAGATGAAAGCCGCCGAGCCGCTGGCCCAGCTCGGCCGAGCGGGCAGCCGGCCCTGGCAAAGCCTCCACGGCCCGGCGCAGCGCACCCTCGGGGGCGGCTGCCGGGCGCAATCCAACCCATGAGGTACTGCGCTGCAGCGTCACCTCCCTGCAGCCCATCTTCAGCGTGATCGGATCCATCGACATGCTGCATCCTCCTCCTGAACATGTCGCGGAGCCTGCGGCGGCCATCGTCAGCGCAGCGTCAGCGCGACGTGAAACCTTGCCGGGCCGGCCGATTGTTATGCTTTCGGTGAGGATTTCGGTGTCGTAGGGTCGGCTCGAACAAGAGGCTTCGTGCAGCGGGGAAAGGGGCGGCGGCAACGCAACGGCTATGACCAGCATGCTGCTGTCCGCCACGCCCGCTTCGCCCAAGGCCGCGCTGGCGGCCGCGCCGGTGCCGCGGCTTACACTGTCCCTGCTGGGCGGCGTCGGCGTTGGGTTTGGCGGCACGCCGGTGCCGCTGCCCGCGCGCAAGGCGCGCGCGCTGCTCGCCTATCTTGGCATTGAGGGAGACGGCGCGGAACGGCGGGAAAGGCTGGCCGGGCTGCTGTGGGGGGAGAGCAGCGAGCGCTTCGCGCGCAACTCCCTCCGCCAGACCCTGCTGGAGCTACGGCAGGCCCTGGCACCGTTCGGCTGCCAGGCGCTGTCCGCCGACCGGCACGAGGTCAGGCTGTCGCGCGCCGATATCGCGCTCGACATCAACCTGATCCGCACCAGGCTGGCGCGCGGCGAGGTGCCGGACCCGCCGCCGGTCCCGGATTCCCTCCTCGCTGGCTACGAGGATCTCAGCCCGCTGTTCCGCGACTGGGTGCTGGCGACGCGTCGCCGGCTGCAGCACCTGCTGTTCGAGACCATGGAAGAAGGTTTCACCAATCCGGCGTTGGACCGCCGCCGCAGGCGCAAACTGGCCGAGCTCGCCCTGCGGCTCGACCCGCTGCATGAAGCTGCCTGCCGCGTGGTGATGCGGCTGGCGGCGGAGGATGGCGAGACTGGCGTCGCCCTTCGCGCCTATGCGCGGCTGTATGAGAGCTTCGACACCGAACTCGACATGGAGCCGGCCGCGGCAACCCAGACCCTGGTGGCGGAGATCAAGCAGGACCAGCTGGCGCCCAGCGAGACGGCGCCACCCTGGCTCGTCGTCCCGCCGCGACTGCCCGCTACCGGCCACGGCCCCGGTGTTCCGGTGGTCGCGGTATTGCCGCTCCGCGCCATCGGCCCGGAGCCCGTGCCTGTCTATGTCGCGGAGGGCGTGGCGGAGGACATCGTCAGCGTGCTCGCCAGCCTGCGGGAGCCGGTGGTCATCTCGGCCAATTCCACGCGTCATCTCACCGGCCTCGAGATCGACCTGGCACAGATCGGCGCGCAGCTCGGCGCCGGCTACGTGGTCTCCGGCTCGCTCCGCGTGACCGGGCCCAACTGGCGGCTTTCGGTGGAACTGGCGGAAGCCAGCAGCGGCGCCGTGCTGTGGAGCCGTGGCTACGAGGTGACGGGGGAGGACCTGTTCGCCACGCAAAACCGCATCGCCGCCGCCATCGCCCATACCCTGGCGCCGCAGGTGCAGCAGGCCGAGCTGAACCGGAGCCTGCGCCGCCCGCCGGAGGACCTCGGCGCCTATCATCTGGTCGTGCAGGCGCGCGACCTGGTGTTCCGGCTGGAGCAACCGGCCTTCGAACAGGCCGGGATCCTGCTGCGCCGCGCCAATGCACAGGACCCGCACTATGCCGGGGCGCCGGCCGCGCTGGCCAATTGGTACAGCCTGCGGCTCGGCCAGGGCTGGTCACCGGACCCCGCCGGCGACGCCGCGGCACTGGAGGCGGCAGCCCGCAGGGCGGTGGTGCAGGACCCCGGGGCGGCACGCGCGCTGGCATTGCTCGGACACAGCCGCACCGTGCTGGCGCGGGATTATCCGCTGGCGCAGAGCCTGTTCGAACGCGCACTGGAAGCCGCACCGAACGATGCCGAGGTCTGGATGTGGAGCAGCCCGACCTTCGCCTTCCTGGGTGATGCGGCGGAGGCTGTCCGGCGCGCGGAACGCGGCATCGCACTGTCGCCGCAGGATCCGCTGAGGTTCCGCCACGAGCATTTCCTGTCGATCGCGCATTACGCGGCTGGCGACAATGCGCGGGCCGCGGCCTACGGGGCGGAATCGGCGCGGCGCAACCCGCACTACACCTCCAATCTGCGGATGAGCGCGGCCGCGATGGCGGCACTCGGCCGGCTGGCGGAAGCGGGCGCTTTGGCGCAGCGGGTGCTGGCGCTGGAGCCGGGCTTCAGCGTGGCGCGGCTGGCGGCGCGGTTGCCATTCCGCGACCCGGAAATTGCGGATCGATATGCGAAAAACCTGCGGGCGGCCGGTCTGCCGGGCTGAGACATAAACAAAACGAGGGAGAAGCGGCGATGGGTGTCGGGGCAAAGGATGGCGGCGTCGATGGTGGCGTCGATGGCGGCGTCGATGGTGGCGTCGATGGTGGCGTGGCTTTTTTGGCAGGCCTGGCGACCGGCGGCCTGCACCTCGGCGATACGCTTGACGAATGGGATATCGGCCCGAGCGGTGCGCGGGAGGGTGGCTTCCCGATGATCCGGGGCGCCAGCTTCCCGAAGGGCGGCTGGGATCCGGCGCTGCGGGCGCAGGTGCTGCTCGCGTGTTTCACGAAGCTGGACTGGCAATGCGCGACGCGGCCGGAACAGGCAATCGGGAAGATCGCGGAAGACCATCAGGCAAATCTCGGCGGTGCGATCAAGCACCTGCTGGACCAGCGGCAGAAGCGCGCGTCCCGGCTCGTCGAGATCCATGCGCAGGCGCGGTCGCTGGGGGGCTGCTGGATGCATCTGCTGGGCGGCGCCAACGGACGGCCGGAGACCACCGCGCTGGTGGCGCTCGGCCTGACCGTCGGGCATCTGGTCGGCATGTACTGGAAGCACCAGCACAACCGGGCCCGGCCCGTGCAGGTCTATCCGGCGCTGATGCCGGTGGTGGCGACCCCGCGGCATCCCTCCTTCCCCAGCAACCACGCCCTGCAATCGCACCTGGTCCGGCTGCTTCTCGAGGATGCCTTCACCAAGGCCGGCATCGGCCAGGCGATGAACGATGTGCTGGAGGCGATGGCAGACCGCATCGCCGAGAACCGCGAGATCGCCGGCGTGCATTTCAGCAGCGACAGCGACGAGGGCAGGCGCATCGCCGTGGCGGTGGCGCCGCTGCTGCTGGACATGGCGGATGTGAATACCCTGGTCGCGGCCGTTGCCGAGGAATGGGGCGGGTGCAGCGTTGGGCATCCGCAGTCGCCGGAACCAGTGGCCCCGATCGCGCAGGCGGTCACCGCGGCGATCGCGGCGGCGGTGGCCGAGAAGCTGCGGCCGTCCATGCCCGAGGCCCTGAAGGACGGCGTGGCATGACCGCCCCGCTGCTCGACCAGCCGCTGCGGAACTTCCTGCGTCCCGCGGAGCGCGCCCTGATCGCCTGGCTGGGCCGCCCATCGCCCGAGGCGCTGCTGGACTGGCTGGATGCGAACCCTTCCGCAGACCATGACGGCATCCGCCGGGATGCCCTGATGGCGCTGATCGAGCCGCAACGCGAAGCCGGTCTGCGAAGCCTGCTGCCGGAGGATTCGCGCGACCGGCCGACGGTCGGCGCGGCGCCGCCGGATACGGAATGGCAGCCGATTCCGGCGGGCTATGACCGCATCATGCGCCAGCTGGAGCGCAGCCTGGCGCTGGCGGAGGGCAGGGATGCCGGGCCGCAGGATCCGGCAGCGCTGCCGGATCCTCAACGCCAGGACGTTGTCGGCGACCTGATCGGCGATGCCTGGCCGGTGCGTTCGCAACATGGCAACCCGGCCTGCGTCGCCTTCGCCACCAACGCCTGCCTCGAACTTCGCCAGGCAAGGCGAACCAGCCGCCGGCCGTCGCATCTGTCCTCCATGTTCCTCTATGGGCGGATGCGCGACAATATCCCCGCATCGCCACCCCCGGGCTGGGCCGATGGCGCCACCCGGCTCGGCCAGGCGATCGAGCTGCTGGCCAGCGAGGGCACGATCATGGCCGAGGCGTGGCCCGACGACCGCCCGGCGGGCACGCCTCTGCCATCCGCAATCGGCCTGCCAAGGCTGCGCGCCGTGCAGAAGGACTACGCGTTGATGCCGCTGGCGCAAGCGCGCCCGGAACGGGTTGCGGCGCGGATCTACGATCTGCTGGCGCAGGGGCTTCCGGTTGCGATCTCCCTGCCGCTATTCGCCGATCCAAAGCAGCCGGAAGGCGCGACCGACTGGCAGCGCCGGTTCCATGTCAGGACCGGAGAGGTTCCCGATCCGGCGCCGCGGGCCGTCGCACGAAGGGGCGCCGGCCATGCCGTCTGCGTCGTGGGCTTCCAACCCTCCTCAGCAGATCCGATCGGCGGCTACTTCGTGTTCCGCAACAGCTGGGGCACGCGGTGGGGCGCCAGCGCGCCGAATGGGCACGAGGATGACGCGCCCTTCGTACCACAGAGAGGCTACGGCACCATCTCCGCCGCACATGTCGAGGCGCATTGCTGGGAACTGCTCGCGCTCGACCTGGCCTGACATTCCGTTGAGAAGGGAGGCACCGCGATGAAGTCGGACAGCGAGCCAGGGATGCCTTCGCCCGTCCCGGATGTCGCACTGCGCCGAGGCAGCACGGGACCGCAGGTCGCCCTGGCGCAGCGCCGCCTTTCCGAGCTCGGCTTCTACGACGCGGCGATGGTCGATGGTCACTTCGGGCCGCTGACGGAAGCCGCGATCCGCGCCTTCCAGGCGCGCACCGTGGGTGGACGGCGCGTGCCACTGTCGGTCGATGGCATCATCGGCCGGGCGACGTGGCACGCCTTGTTCGAGACGGCGAGCCAGGGCTCACTCACCGCGCTGCTGTCGAAGGCGGCGGAGGGCGGCACCAGCATGCTCGCCGCCGCGCGATCCGTGGCCGAGCAGTTGCGGGCACCCAACCTGGATTGGCGGCACCTGACCCGCGCCCTGGACGAGGTTCGTGGCCAGGCGGTCGGATCGGTGCAGGGCGCGGCCGCCGGACTGCCCGACCGCATTGCGCTACTGGCGATGGAACTGGCGCGCGTGGCCAGCAACCGTCGGGCGGAAGACGAGACGGCGGCGGCCGACATGCTCTCGGCCTGCGGGCCAGGACGCGATGCCGAACCCATGCTGCGGGACGTCCTGGCGGTGCTGCGCCAGCATATCCCCTTCGATATCGCGACCTATGCCGAGTACCATCGGGGCGATGGCAGCGCGGACGACCCGGTCCTGGCGCGGGCGCGGCTTTCGGTCGATGGCGACACGACCTTCGAATGGCCGGCGCGCTGGCTGCAATTGCCGGCCGGGCTGGTCGAATGGGCCGAGGGCGACCAGCGCTGGATCCCAAGCCTGGAGGATTTTCTTGGCGGGCAACCGGCAGCTGCCGGGCTGCGGCACAGTCCGGTGACGGCAACCTATCTGAATCGGGGCGTGACCAGCATGCTGGTTGCGCGCCGGCTGGATGGCGGCAGGCTGAGCGCGACGCTGACGCTCGGGCGGCGCGCCGGCGATCCGCCCTTCACCCAGGTCGACCAGCAGCGGCTCGACGCCACCCGCATCGAGCAGGTTCTGCGCCGCATCGGCGAAGCCTATGACGCGGAGGCGATGAAGGTCGCCCGCCAGCTGAGCGCGTTGTTCGAGCCGGGGGCGGATGCGGCCGGTATCGGCCAGGCCACGGTGGATCTGCTGGGGAAGGGCTTCGGCTGGGAATATGTCGGCATCTTTCGGGTGAATCGCGGGATCGGGCAGTTCGAGGTCGTGGCGCAGTACGATGCCACGGAGCAACTCGCCGTCCCGGCCTGTTACCGGCAGAAGCTGTCGGAAGGCATGCTCGGATCCACGCTGCGGGCGGAGCATCCGCTGTACGCGCATGACGTGCGCGGCGACACGCCACCGCACAACTACATCCGCACCGTCGCCGCACAGGCCTCCGCGCTGTGCTTCCCGGTACGGCTTGGGAACCGTGGCCCGGTCGAGTGGATCCTGGACCTGGAATCCTCGCAGACCGATGCCTTTCCGCGGCCGGAGCAGGTGCGCCTCGAGGGGCTGGTGCGGGATGTCGAGAAGTCGCTCCGACTGTGGTTCGAGGCGCGGCTGAATGCGGCGCTGCTGTCGATGGTCAATGTCGGCGTGGTGGTCCTGGGGGAGGGCACGCGGATCGAGCGTGCCAACCCGGCTGCCCGGCGCCTGCTCGGCTTGCCGGTCTCCGGGCCGCTGCCGCGGGAGCCGGCATTGCGGCAACTCGACCACTACGCCGCCAATGCCGAGACCGCCTGGGAGCTGCGTGGCCGGCCCGCGCGGCTGCCCGACGGCGCGGAGGATGATCAGGCCGCGGAACCCGCGGCCGCCATCCTGCCCATGGCGGGAAGCGCGTCCCTGATCGGTGCCGAACTGCATCTTCGTGGCCAGGATGGCGTGGAACGACGTGCCCTGGCGGGCGCGCGGCATGATGATGGTGCCTTCCATCGACGGGTCTGGCTGCTGGAAGATCTCGACCAGGCCGAATGGGTGGCCTCGCTGCGCTACATGGAGGCCGCGGTCCGCACGGTGGTGGCGCAAAGCCGCAGCCGCCATCTGCTCGCCGCATCGCTGCTGCGCCGGACGCTGGCAACACCCGGCCTCGACACGGAGGCCCAGACCCTGCTGCGGCGCAGCCTGCAGGCGCTTGCCTCGGCTGACCTGTGCTACGAACGCATCGCCGTGGCGCGCGACGCGCTTGCCACCACCACGATCAGGCCGGTCCGCATCGAGCTTTCGGCCATGCTGCGCGGCTTCCGCGCCAGCTTGCCCGAGGAGGACGCCAGCGCGCTGGTGCTCGACCTGCCGAAGACGCCGGTGAGCGTGATGGCGGACCGCGACCTGCTGCCTTTCGCGCTGCGGTCCCTGCTCGGCTACCTCATGGCGATCCGGCCTCCGGAGGCGACCCTTCATCTCACGCTTGGCCGGGCCGAACGGCGGGCCCGCGTGGTCATCACGCTGCGCGGCAGCGCCGCCCGCTGGTCCGCCGATACCGCATCGCCTCAGGTGCAGGATGCGCTGGTCCGCAGCGAAGCGCAGGCCGTGGCAAGCGCCACCCATGGGCTGGAAGCGGTGCGCGCGGTGCTGACGGCACACGGTGGCGCGCTGGAGGTTTCCGGCCTGGGCGACAAGCTGCGGCTGGTGCTGACGGGGCCGCTGCTGGCCCGACCTTCTGCCAAAGTTGCAACATCCAGTAATGGGGGTGGCTGATGCGAATCCTCCTGGTCTCGCCCGATGCCATCTGGGCGGAAACGCTCGATGCCGAGTTGCGCCCGCGAGGACTGGTCTTCACCTGGCGGCGGGACGCCCAGGCTGCGCTGGAGGAACTGCGTCGACAGCCGGCGCGGCATTTCGGTTTCCTGCTGCTCAGCATATTCCCGCTTTCGGGCCAATCCGGGCTGGAGGCCATCTTCGATGCGGTCGCCGCGCTCAATCGGATCCGAGGCGACAGCGCCGGGCGCATCCCGGCGCTGATTTGTTCCCGCAGCAATGATTCGCGCCTGGACGATCTGCTGCCGCGCGGTGCCGACCCGCCGGTCCAGGTGCTGCATGACGACACGCCCGAAGCGGTGGCCGGCGCGGTGCTTGCGCGCCGGACCCCGGCCTGCGCCACCGTGGAGATCGAGGTCGGCGCCAATGAGGTTCGGCTGCGGTTGCTGTCGGAAGGCGTGCTGGTGACGGAAACCGTGCATGGCTGGGGCGGGCGCACCAAGGTCCAGAGGCTGGATGCGACGTACGAGGCGTGGACCCCCTGGACGCAAGAAAACGGCAGCCGTGTCCTGATGCGGAACTGGATGCAGGATTGCAAGGAGAACGGCACGGATCTCGCCGAGGAACTTGCGCTGACCGACGGCGCGTTCCAGCGTAGCATCGCCGATTGTGTCGCGCGGATCGGCGGCGAAATACCGGTCCATTACCGCTTCAATCTGATCAGCGATGCGGCAAGCCCCAATCCCCGCTATCCGCATGTTCCGTTCGAACTGGTGTACGACACCTTGCTGCAGGATTTCCTGCGCTTCTCCAGCCCGGTTGCGCGCAGGCTGTGCTTCACGCCGACGAGAAGCGTGGCGGCCAAGGAACTGAGCCGCGATGGCGACGCCACCCTGCAGCGCTTCGAGGGCCCGATCCTGTTCGTGATGGCCGATGCGCATGGCACATGGGTGACCAAGACGGTCTCGTTCAACGGGCGTGAAACCATCACCTTGCGCCCGTTGCGGGCACTGGAAGCGGAACTCGCGAATCTTCGCGCTGCGCTGGTGGGCGGTGCGAACCGCCTGCTGCCGCCCTTGCGGCTGGAGGCCGGCTTCGACACGGTCGAGGCGCTCCGCCAGGCGGTGCTGGCGCCCGATCCCCGGGACAGGCCGCGCATCCTGCATTTCGCCGGCCACAGTGCCCGTGCCGATGATGGCGAAGTCTATCTCATGATGCCGGGCCCGGTCCCGGGACGGATCCGGCCGCTCGCGATCCGCGACCTGGCATATTGGCTCCAGGATGCGGGCGTTCGGCTGGTCATTCTCTCCTCCTGCGAAAGTGCCTCCCCGATGGCGCTGCTGCGTCTTGCGCGCGAGAATATCCCGGCCGCGATCGGCTTCCGGTGGGAGGTCGACGACGCAGAGGCGGCCGCCTTCACGGGCCTGCTGCACGGCGCGCTGGCGCGCGGCACGCCATTGGGGCGCGCCTTCCAGTTCGCGGTGCGGGAGACACGTACCACCAATACGGAAAGCCCGACGTCCTCCTCCGCCATGCTGGTGGTGCAGGATGATGAATGGGCACAGTGAGCCCGGCTGGCCCAACCGCTTCGTGCCAAACCCGTTCCTGGAGGACGATTCCATGAGCATCCTGACCCTGCTGGGCTTCAAGAAGGCCGTCGAGACCGCACGTGCCAAGCCGACCGTGCCGCGGCTGATCGCCAGGCTGCATGGCGACAAGGTGCGCGAGGACGCTTCGCCGGCCCGCGTCGATGGCGCGGCCTTCGAACCCGGCCGCAGCTATTTCAGCCTGCGCCTGGCGGGGCTGCATCTGCGCGACGCCCGGCGATTCACCACCGAACGCCTGCCCCTGTGCATCTGCCTGACGGAATTTCAGATGGCCGGCCGGCCGCAGACGGTTCCCTTCGCACTGGGTCCAGATACGATCCGGCAGAAGCTCACCACCGCCGGCGCCCCCACCGACAGGGGCGCGGCGCCGCAATCGGGCTGGGTGGAACTGCGCGACATCGAGATCGTGCCGCCCACGCCGGTGTCACGCGACAATGTCGAGGGCTTCATCGGCCTCTACAGCGTGCCGGGTGATGACGTGGCGCGCACGCTGCTGAATGTGCTCGGCACGGTCAGCCAGGCCGTGGGCGGCGCGCTGTCTCCGGCACTGGGCATCGCCGAGAAGGTCTATGAGGGATTCAACACCCTGCTGGGCGTGAAGGACGTGACGCCGGAGGTCGAAGCCCTGCTCGGCAATCTGCTGCGGCACAGTGGTTACCTGCTGGTCAGCAACCTGCCGGAAAATGCGCCGGGGCAGGAGAAGCTGCACGTCGTCAACGGCCGGCTGCGGCGTGGCGCGGACAGGACCGCGCCACTCGTGGTGGAATTCGACTACTGCCTGCTGGCGGTGGAACGGCACGAGACCGTGGTGGAAGCCACGGGCACCGCGCCCGACCTGTTCGGCCCGCTATGGACCGAGGTCGTGGATGCCTTCGACGCGGGCGGCGACGCGCCCAGCCTCGCCTACCGGCGCTTGCAACGCAGCATCTACGGGTCACCGAAGCTGATCCCGCGCGATCGCGATGTGCTGTTGGCGGGATACCTGGTTGAATACCGCAATCTGGAGTTGGTGTTGGGTACTACGGCCAGGGGGCCGGAAAGCCGCGGCCGCATCGAGCTGGCGCAGGGCATCGATGCGCTCGTCACGCAGATCTCGATAAGCGGCAATTATCCTGCACTCTACAAGGCGCTGACAAAGGCCGCGGCCCCTGGTCTCCCGGAGGCGGAGGCCCGGACGGAAGCGCACGACACAAGCAGGCCGATCGCGCGCGCGCTTGCATTGCGGGACGCCGTCGCGGCCCGGGAGCCTGGGGAGTTGTCGGACCTGATTCTGCGCACGCTGTAGCTGCGCGACCAGAGTGCCGGATGCCTGGCGCGCGCGCGGGTATCGCCAGGAAGGGCCGACGGTTTCTCCCTGCCGGTGTCGACGATGTTGCAGGGTTGCGCAGGACGGCCCGGCGGACTGCGGGAAGGGCAGGTGGCGGAGCGCACCCATCAGGACGAAGCCCGTCCCTGGCAGGCCGTCGCCCGCCAGGCGTTCCGGTCTGCCGCACCCACGGCGTAGACGCTCGCCGCATCGGGCTGTATGCGGCATTTGCCTCAAAGCAAGCCCGGCCCCCGGGCCACCGAAGTGAGTGCCATCATGCCAGCCTCGCCCAGCCCTGGCCGCCTGGAACTGGTCGTCGGCGCCGCCATGGGCCTGGGCATGACCGCGCGCGCCGCCGCCGATGGGGGTGCCGATTTCCTGCTGGCGCTCAGTGCCGGCCGGTTGCGTGTCATGGGGGCACCTTCGCTCGCGGCCATGCTGCCGATCCGCGACAGCAATGCCTTCACCGACGAATTCGCGCGGCAGGAAATCCTGGACCGTGTCAGCGTACCGGTTTTCTTCGGAGCCGCGGCCTGCGATCCGCGCCTGCCCATCGAGCACCTGCTGCGGCGCGTACAGACGGCCGGCTACCACGGCATTGCCAACTTCCCCACCGCCATCCACTACGACGGCGCCTTCCGCAGTGCGCTGGAAGCGGCCGGCCTCGGCTTTGGACGGGAAGTCGCCATGCTGCGGGCGGCGCGTGACATGGGCCTCGCCACGCTCGGCTACGCCAAGACGCGGGAGGAGGTGGACGCATTGCTCGGCTGCGGGGTCGAGCGGCTGTGCCTGAACTTCGGCTGGAACTCCGGTGGCAGCCAGGGCGTGCCGAGCGGCGTGCCGCTGGATCAGGCCGCTGAACGCGCCCGCCGCATCTTCCGGCATGTGCGCCGCACGGCGCCGCGCACGCTGTGCTTCGTCGAGGGCGGACCGATCATCGACCCCGCGCATCTGCTGCAGGTCTGCGACGCCTCGCGCGCCGATGGCTATGTCGGCGGCTCCACGCTGGATCGCCTGCCGCTCGAGATGTCCGTGATGCAGACGACCTCCGCCTTCAAGACCGCCGGCCTGCTGCGGGACAGCGCCGGGCCGGAAGCGACGGCCTTGCCCGGCCTGGTCGCGCGGTCCCGCGCCGCCCGGCAGCTTGCCGCGCGCATCGCCCGCCTGGTTGCCACCGACCTGCCGATCCTGGTGGAAGGGGAGCCCGGGGCCGGCCGCACCACCATCGCGCGCGCCATCCACCAGGCGAGCGGCCGCGCCGGCGCCCTGACCTTCCTGGACGCGCAGCAGGCCATTGCCGAGCGCCTGTTCGGCGAGGCCGGGCCGGCCGCGCTGCTGGCGCAGCGCCACAGCACGGTGGTGATCGAGAGCGCCGATGCGCTGCCGCCGATGCTGCGCGCGCGCCTCGCCGATTGGATCGAGCGCGGCAGTTTCGAACGCTTCGCCAAGCCGGGCGAACGCGCGGCACGGGCGCGGCTGGTGCTGATCCACCCGCCCGGGGGCGAGGCCATGGCCCGCGCGCTGTCCGCGCAGCGCCTGCTGTTGCCGCCGCTCCGCGACCGCATGGAGGACCTGCCGCTGCTGGCGCGCGCCATGCTGCGGGCGACCCAGCGCCCGACCACGCAGCTGGACCCCACCGCGCTGCGCCTGCTGATGGTACAGCCCTGGCCCGGCAACCTGCGCCAGCTCGCGGAGGTGCTGACCCGGGCGGCGACCGAGGCACCCGGTGGCCGCCTGACGCTGGAGGCGCTGGAAGCCCAGCTTGGCCCCGCCATCGCGCCCAACCCGACCTCTCCGGCCGATGAACGCGCCTGGATCCTGGAGGCGCTGCGCCGCAACCGCTTCCGCCGGGGGGAAACCGCGGCCTTCCTCGGCATCGCGCGGAAGACCCTCTATAACCGGATGCGCCGCCTCGGCCTGGAGGCCTGAACCGGCGCATCCCAAGCCAGCGGCTCCGCACCCTCGATCGCCACATGGCCAGCGTGTTCCGCCCACCAGGCCTGCGGGTCCGCGGGCGGCACGAGGCCGGGATGCAGCAGGATGCGACGCAGCCCGAGGCCCAGCGCCACATCCACGGTCCGGCGCGAGGCGGCACAGGCTATTACGGTGAAGCCCAGCTCCGCGAGGCGCATCAGCAGCCTGAATTCAGCCTCCGCCCGATAGCCCACGGAGGCCAAGGCCGCGGCGGTTTCCCCCTCGAAGAGCTCGACGGTGGGGTAGTTGACCACCGTGGTCACACCGGCCCGCCGCAGCAGCGCCGCCATGTCCGCCAGCCGCAGGAAGGGATCGCAGGCGAAGATGCCGACCGCCGGCGGCGCGCCGCGGAATGGCCGCCGCGCCTCCAGCGCCGCACGCAGCGCGCCATTGATGTCGAGCACCGGCAGCAGGGCGACGAGCGGCCAGGTCTCGATCGGGAAGGTCGCCAGTGCCGGCAGATAGAGGCTGCGCTGGCGGGCCGGCGGGTCAAGGCCGTCCAGCCGGGCGCAGGGGCGGAGCAGGGCGGCGGAGGGCGGGATCATTACCCATCTTTACCCAAAGATTGCGAGAATACCATCTTGCCGCGCCACCAGCCCAGCCGCCATGGTCACCGCCAATGGGCGCCATGACGCCCAAGCGGGGGGATGAGCGCGCGGATGGATCTTGCCGCCACGATCGTACTGAACGGGCTGACGCTGGCCGCGCTCTATTTCATCGTCGCCAGCGGCTTCTCGCTGATCTTCGGCCTGATGCGCGTGGTGAACATGGCGCATGGCGCGATGTATCTCGTCGCCGGCTATGTCGGCTACGCGGTGTTCGAACCACTGTATGACAGGGATGTCTGGTACGCCTGGTATGTCGGGGTCGCCGCGGGGGTCGCCTTCGCCGCGGTGTTCGGCGCCTTCGTGCAGGTGGTGCTGCTCGGCTGGATGCAGGGGCAGGAACTGCGCCAGGCGCTGGTGACCATCGGCCTGTCGATCATCGTCGCGGACCAGCTTCTGGCCATCTATGGCGGCACGCCACGGCAGTTCTTCGCGCCGGATGCCATCTTCGGCGCGACGCAAGTGCCGGGCGTCGGCGGCTACCCCACCTTTCGCCTTGTGCAGATCGGCATCGCGCTGGCGGTGGGCATCGGGTTGTGGCTGCTGCTGAACCGCACGAAGCTCGGCATGATGATCCGCGCCGGCGTGGATGACCGGCAGATGCTTGGCGCCTGTGGCGTCAACATGCCGCTGGTGAGCGTCGCGGTCTTTGCGCTGGGGTCGGCGCTGGCGGGCCTCGGTGGCGTGGTCGGCGCCACGGCGCAGCCGCTGGCGATGGGCGCGGATGGCCGCTTCCTGCTGATCTCGCTGGTGGTCGTGATCGTCGGCGGCATGGGCAGCGTGACCGGCACGGCGCTGGGCGCCGTGCTGATCGGCCTGGCGGAGCAGATCGGCCAGGCGCTGTTCCCGACCTATTCCGTGATCCTGACCTTCGTCATCATGGTCGCGGTGCTGGCGCTGCGCCCGCAGGGCATTCTCGGCCGTGCGTAGCGCGCTGTCCTGGTCACTGCCGGCGCTGCTGGCGCTGCTGGCGCTGCCCTGGGTGCTGCCCTACGTGCTGCCCGCCAACGAGGCCGCGTTCTGGACCGCGAACATCCTGGGCCGCGCCCTGGTCTTCGGCATCATCGCCATGTCGCTGACCTTCCTGGCAACCTATGGCGGCTTCATCTCGCTGGCGCAGATGATGGTTGCGGGCATCGGTGGCTATACGCTGGCGATCCTGGTCGATGGTGCCGTGCCGCAGATCCTGGGCGGCCTTGGCTATGCCGCGGCGATTCCGCTCGGCCTGCTGGCGGCGACGCTGATGGGGCTTCTGGTCGGCGCCATCAGCGTGCGGACGCGGGACATCTACCTGCTGATGATCACGCTGGCCCTGGCGATGGGCGTCTTCCGCTTCATCGAGACCAACATCGCCTGGTTCAACGGCTATGAGGGCATTCGCAACGTCGTCGGCCCGACGATGTTCGGGCTGGATTTCCGCAACCCGCTGGTCTTCTACCATGTCGCGCTGGCGACCGCCCTGCTGCTCTATGCCGGCATCCTGTATCTGGTGCGAACACCCTTCGGCCTGGTGCTGCAGGGCATCCGCGACAATCCGCGGCGCGTGGCGGCGCTGGGCTATTCCGTCGCGCTGCACCGCATCGCCGCCTTCGGCGTGGCAGGCTTCATCGCAGGCTGCGGCGGCATCCTATCGACCATCTACAATATCGGCATCTCGCCGGGCTCGATCGGCCTGGGCGCCACGGTGAACGTGCTGATCATGAGCGTGGTGGGCGGCCTCGGCCATCCGGTCGGCGCCTTCATCGGCTCGCTGATCTACACGGTCTTCGACACCTTCGCGGCCACCATCTACGACCGCGACCGATTCAACACGCTCATCGGCATCGTCTTCCTGGCCATCGTGCTGGTCTCGCCGGATGGCGCGATCGGCATCGGCGCCAGGCTGCGCCGCCTGCTGGCGATGAGCAGCACCAGATCGCGGGCGACAACGAACCCGCGCGCCACCAAAGAAGAACGAACCAGGAAGGAGGAACGGTCATGACCATCCAGATCACCCGACGCGCCGCGCTGCTTGGCGGTGCGGGTCTTGCTGCCGGCGGCCTCGCCATGCCGGCCATTGCACAGAACGCGCCGATCAAGCTCGGCGGCCTCACCACACTGGAGGGCCCCTTCGCCACCGGCGGACAGGATGCGTATCGCTGCGTTCAGATGGAACTGGAGCGCATCGACCACACGGTCGGCGGCCGGCGCATCGAGTTCATCCGCGAAAGCTCCAACGCACAGGCCGATGTGGCGCTGGCCCGTGCCCGCAAGCTGATCGAGCAGGACAATGTGGACGTCATCCTCGGTCCGCTTTCCGGGGCGGAGGGGATCGCGCTGCGGGATTATTCGCGCACGCTGACGGGCAAGAGCATCGTCAACGGATCATCGGGTGCTTCCGACACCACGCTGCGCAATCCCTCGCCGAACTTCTTCCGCTTCTCCACCGATGGCACGCAGTGGATGGCGGGTCTGGGGCGGCACATCCACAGTCTGGGCATTCGCGAAGTGGCCGTCACGGCGGGCGACTATGCCTTCCCTTACGCGCAGGTCTTCGGCTTCAACCTGGAATTCTGCCGGCTCGGCGGCAAGGTCACGCAGTACTGGGCGCCGCTCGGCACCACCGACTTCACCTCGCAGATCGCGCAGATCAACCGTTCCAACGCCGGCGCCGTCATCGTGGTGCATGGCGGCACGGACGGTCTGGCCTTCATGACCCAGTACGCCCAGGCGGGCGGCACCAAGCCGCTGGTCGGCGGCTCCATCATGGCGGACCAGACCATGCTCTCCGCCCGCGGGCCACACCGCCGCGTGATGATGGGCATGCTGTCGGGTGGCCCGATCGCGGACATCATCGACGATCCCACCTGGAACGACTTCGTCGCGCGCTATCGCCGCCGCTGGGCCAATGAGGGTGGCTTCGCCTCGCCGTCCATCCATGGCGTGAACTACGTGACGAACCTGTACGGCATCCTGGCAGGACTGCGCGCGGTGAATGGCGACCTGTCCGGCAACCAGGCGGCGTTCCAGCGGGCGATGGCTGCGGCGGAGCTCACGGCGCCAACGGGTGCCTCGGTGAAGCTCGACCATAATCGCCAGGCGATCTCCGACATCTTCCTGAACCGGATCGAGGAACGCGGCGGCAATGCCGTGGTGGTGGCCTTCGACCGGGCGCGCGCGGTGAACCAGACGCTGGGAATGCCGGAGGCGCAGTTCCTGCAACTCGGCTCCCCCTCCCGCGACAATGCGGGCTGCGTGGCCTGATAGGTTCGGCGGGGCCGGCCGGATGCCGGCCCCGACTTTTCGCCGCACGGGAGAACATGACCCAACCCGCCCTTCGCCTCACCGGTGTCAGCCGACGCTTCGGTGCCTTGCAGGCCGTGCGCAATGTCACCTTCGACATCATGCCCGGTGAGCGGCGCGCCGTGCTGGGTCCGAACGGCGCTGGCAAGACCTCGCTGTTCAACACCATCTGCGGCGACTACCCGCCGACCGCCGGCAGCATCGCGCTGTTCGGCGCCGACATCACCGGGCTGCGCCCGCACCAGCGCACGCGGCTGGGCATCGGTCGCACCTACCAGACCTCGCTGCTGTTCGACGGGCTGACGGTGCAGGACAATCTGTTCATCGCGGTGCGCGGCCTTCGGCCCAACCGCTTCTCCTTCCTCCGCCCGCGACGCGACGACGCCAACATCATCAAGGCGCGCGAGTTGGCGGAGCGTATGCGCCTTGGCCATCTGCTGCAGACGGAGGTGCTGAATCTCAGCCACGGGCAGCGCCGGCAGTTGGAGGTGGGCATGGCGCTGGCCGGCGATCCGCGCGTGCTGATGCTGGATGAGCCGGCGGCCGGCCTTTCGCCCGGCGACCGCCCCGAATTGCTGCGCCTGCTGCGCGAATTGCCGCGCACGCTGACGCTGGTGCTGATCGAGCACGACATGGACATCGCCCTGCCGGCCGCGGACATGGTGACCGTGATGAAGGATGGCGAGGTGGTGGTGGAAGCAACCCCCGACCGCATCGAGCAGGACCCGCTGGTGCAGGCCATCTATCTCGGGGGGCCGCATTGATGCTCGAGATCCGCGACCTGCATATCCGCTTTGGCCAGGCGCATATCCTGCAAGGCGTTTCCCTGTCGGTCGGGGCGCGGCCGATGGCTATCGTCGGCCGCAACGGCATGGGCAAGACGACGCTGTGCCAGGCGGTGATGGGTCTCGTCGCGGTGCGGGAGGGGGAGATCGCGCTGGAGGGCCAGGCGCTCAACGGGCTGCCCCCCTTCCGCATCGCCCGGCGCGGCATCGCGCTGGTGCCGCAGGGTCGCCGGACCTTTCCCTCGCTCTCGGTGGATGAGCATCTGCGCCTGGTGGCGCGGCGCGGCGCGCGCTGGTCGCCGGAACGGGTCTATGAAACCTTCCCGCGCCTGGCGGAGCGCCGCCGCAACGGCGGCACGGAGCTGTCGGGGGGTGAGCAGCAGATGCTCGCCATCGCCCGCGCACTGCTGATGGACCCGAAGCTGGTCATCATGGACGAACCCAGCGAGGGCCTGGCACCTGTGATCGTGGACCACCTCATCACCGTGCTGCGCGGCTTGCCGGCGGAAGGCATGGGCCTGCTACTGATCGAACAGAACCTGCGGGTCGCGACCGAGGTGGCGGAGGAGGTCGCGATCATGGTCACGGGTCGCATCGCCGCGCGCATGCCGGCACGGGAACTGGCGGAGAATCCGGAACTGCAGCGCCGCTATCTCGGCGTCGCCACCGGTGGGCATTGAAGGCAGGGAGGGCGCGATGGCGAAGGTCTATGTCGTCGGCACGATGGACACGAAGGGCGAGGAACTGCGCTTCGCCGCCGATTGCGTGCGGCGTGCCGGCGCGGTGCCCGTGCTGGTCGATGTCGGAACCCGCGAGGCGGGGCAGGGCGCCGATGTAACGGCGATGGAGATCGCGGCGCGGCATCCGGATGGCGTCGGCGCCGTGCTCGGCCTGGATGATCGCGGCAAGGCGGTGGCCGGCATGGCGGAAGCCTTGTCGCGTTGGCTGCTTGCGCGTGATGACATCGGCGCGGTGCTCGGGCTCGGAGGCTCCGGCAATACGGCCCTGGTGACGCAGGCGATGCGCGACCTGCCGATCGGCACGCCGAAGCTCATGGTCAGCACCGTGGCATCGGGAAATGTCGCGGCCTATGTCGGGCCGACCGACCTGGCGATGATGTATTCCGTGGTGGATGTCGCCGGCATCAACGGCATCTCCCGCCGCGTCATCGCCAATGCCGCGCATGCGGCCGCCGGCATGGCGCTGAACACGCCACCCGCCGCGACCGGCGCGGAGAAGCCCGGCCTCGGCCTGTCGATGTTCGGCGTGACCACCGCCTGCATCACGATGGTGCGGGAGGCGCTGGAGGCGACGCATGAATGCTACGTCTTCCACGCCACCGGCGCCGGCGGGCGCAGCATGGAGAAGCTGGCGGATTCCGGCCTGGTCGCCGCGCTGCTCGACCTCACCACCACGGAGGTGCCGGATTTCCTGGTGGGCGGCGTGTTTCCCTGCGATGCCGACCGCTTCGGCGCCCCGATCCGCACGCGCCTGCCCTATGTCGGTAGCGTCGGCGCCGTGGACATGGTGAATTTCGGTGCGAAGGAAACCGTCCCTGCGAAGTTCGCCGGCCGCAACCTCTACGTCCACAACCCGCAGGTAACGCTGATGCGCACGACGGCGGAGGAGAATGAGGCGATCGGCCGCTTCATCGTGGAACGGCTGAACCGCATGGAGGGGCCGGTGCGCTTCCTGCTGCCGCTCGGCGGTGTCTCGGCCATCGATGTGCCCGGCATGCCCTTCCACGATCCCGCGGCCGATGCCGCTTTGTTCGAGACCATCCGCGCCGGCTTCCAGCCAACGCCGCACCGCAAGCTCATCGACGTGCCGGCGGCGATCAACGACCGCGCCTTCGTCGATGCCGCCCTTGCCGCCTTCCGGGAGATCGCCTGACCATGCCGCGCTTCACGCGACGCGAATTGCTCGACCGCTTCAACGCCATGGTCGCACGGCGGGAGCCCATCATCGGCGGTGGTGCCGGCACCGGCCTGTCCGCGAAATGCGAGGAAGATGGCGGCATCGACCTCATCGTCATCTACAACTCCGGCCGCTACCGCATGGCCGGCCGTGGCTCGCTGGCCGGCATGCTCGCCTATGGCAATGCCAATGAGATCGTGAAGGACATGGCGCGGGAGGTGCTGCCGGTGGTGCGGCGCACGCCGGTGATCGCGGGCGTCAACGGCACCGATCCCTTCGCGCTGATGGATCATCTGCTGGATGAGTTGAAGGCGCTCGGCTTCTCGGGCGTGCAGAATTTTCCGACGGTCGGCCTGATTGATGGCGTGTTCCGCGCCAATCTGGAGGAAACCGGCATGGGATTCGGGCATGAGATCGACATGATCCGCCTGGCCCATGCGAAGGACATGCTGACCACGCCGTACGTTTTCAACGCGGAGGAGGCGGCGGAGATGGCGAAGGCCGGCGCCGATATCCTGGTGCCGCATCTCGGCCTGACGACGGGTGGCGCGATTGGCGCGCAGACTGCGCTGAAGCTGGCGGATTGCCCGAAGCTGATCGATGAATGGGCGGAGGCCGCGCGGCGTGTGCGCCCGGATATCATCGTGCTGTGCCATGGCGGACCGATCGCGACGCCGGAGGATGCCGCCTACATCCTGCGCAACACCACGAACATCAACGGGTTCTACGGTGCCTCCTCGATGGAGCGGCTGCCCACGGAACAGGCGCTGACCGAGCGCACCCGCGAATTCAAATCCATTGGTTTCTGACGTGGTCCGATGACCGGAGGGCCGGCAGGCCCGAAGGTCTGAATCGGCCCGCCCATTATGCAAGGGAGCATCGCCATGGCCCGCGCCTATGCCTCCACCATCCTGGATGCGCCCGTCGAGGCGGTGTGGGATGTGGTCCGCGATTTCAACGGACTGCCGGACTGGAACCCGGCCATCGCACGATCCGAGATCGAGGATGGCCTGGATGCGGACGTCGTCGGCTGCGTGCGCCGCTTCTGGCTGCGCGATGGCGCCATGGTGCGCGAGAGGCTCCTGAGCCTGTCGGACCGCGACTACCGCTTTACCTACAACTTCGAGACGCCGGCCTTCCCGGTCACGAACTATGTGGCGCGCATGCAGCTGATGCCCGTCACCGACGGCAACCGCACCTTCGCGGAGTGGGAGGCGGTGTTCGATGAGGCGCCGCAGGATGCCGGCAAGTATGTCGAGATCGTCTCGAAGGGCGTGTTCCAGGGTGGCTGGGACGCGCTGAAGCCGCTGGTCGCAGGACGTGCTGTGCCAGCGGGTGCCCGGCGCTGGGCCGGCTTTCCGCCGAACAAGGTGTGGTGCAGCACGGTGCTGGACGGGCCAGTCACGGAGGCTTGGAAGGTGATCCGTGACTTCGCCGGCATGGGCGGCTGGCATGATGCGATCACCAGGATGCACATGATCGGCGGCGTGCGCAGCGACAAGGTCTCAGGCACGCGCGACTTCCTGTTCGACACCAACCATCTGAACGAGAAGCTGCTGCACCTGGATGATGAGGCGCGGAGTTTCTCCTACTACATCACCAAATGCGACACGCCCTGGATGCATTATGTCAGCGGCGCAAGGCTATGTTCCGTGACGGATGGCGATCGCTGCTTCGGGACATGGACCGGCGATTGGCTGGCCTCGCCGCAGGATGACCTGGAACTGATCCCCTTCGCGACGAATGAGGTCTATCTGAAGGCGCTCCGCACCGTTGGCGCACGCATCCGCAAGCCGGGGGGTGGGGAATGAAAACGATCAAGGGACCGGCGATCTTCCTCGCCCAATTCGCCGGCGACGCCGCCCCGTTCAACGACCTGCGCGGCATCGCGCAATGGGCGGCCGGGCATGGCTACAAGGGCGTGCAGATCCCGAGCTGGGATGCGCGCCTCATCGACCTGAAGCGTGCGGCGGAAAGCCAGGACTACTGCGATGAGCTGCGCGGCCTTCTGGCCGAAGCCGGCCTCGTCGTGACGGAACTTTCGACGCATCTCCAGGGCCAGCTCGTCGCCGTCCACCCCGCCTACGACCTGGCATTCGACGGCTTCGCGCCGGCGGAAGTCCATGGCAACCCGACGGCGCGGCAGGCCTGGGCGGTGGAGCAGATGAAGCTCGCGGCACGCGCCTCGCAGCGCCTGGGCCTGACCGCGCATGCCAGCTTCTCCGGCGCGCTGGCCTGGCCCTATGCCTATCCCTGGCCGCAGCGCCCGGCCGGCCTGATCGAGACCGCCTTCGATGAGCTGGCACGGCGCTGGCGCCCCATCCTCGACGCCTTCGACGAAGCCGGCGTCGATGTCTGCTACGAGATCCATCCCGGCGAGGATTTGTTTGACGGCACGACCTTCGAGATGTTCCTGGAGCGTGTGGGCAACCACCCGCGCTGCAACATCCTGTACGACCCGAGCCATTTCGTTTTGCAGCAACTGGACTACCTGGCCTTCATCGACATCTACCGCGACCGCATCCGCGCCTTCCACGCGAAGGATGCCGAATTCAACCCGACCGGCCGCCAGGGTGTCTATTCCGGCTATGCGTCCTGGGCGCAGCGCGCGGGCCGCTTTCGCTCGCTCGGCGATGGGCAGGTGGATTTCGCGGCGGTCTTCTCGAAGCTCAGCCAATACGGCTTCGACGGGTGGGCGGTGCTGGAATGGGAATGCTGCATCAAGGACAGCGAGCAGGGCGCGGCGGAGGGCGCACCCTTCATCGCCCAGCACATTATCAACGTCGCCTCCCGCGCCTTCGATGATTTCGCGGCAAGCGGCGTGGACGATGCCGCGAACCAGCGCATGCTGGGGCTGTCGCGATGAGGCGGCGTCTGCGCCTTGGCATGGTGGGCGGGGGGCAGGGCGCCTTCATCGGCGCCGTGCACCGCATCGCAGCCAGGCTCGATGACCGCTATGAACTGGTCGCCGGCGCCTTCTCCTCGGATGCTGCGCGTGCGCGGGACAGTGCGGCGGAACTGCATGTCGCGCCGGATCGGGCCTATGCGAGCTGGCAGGAGATGGCGGCACGGGAAGCCGCGCGGCCTGATGGCGTGGAGGTGGTGGCGATCGTCACGCCGAACCACCTGCATGCCGGCCCCACCATCGCCTTTCTTCAAGCGGGCATCCACGTGATCTGCGACAAGCCGCTGTGCCATACGATGGAGGCGGCGGAGGATGTGGCACGCGCCGCCGCGGCCAGCAGCGCGCGGCTCGCCCTGACACACAACTACACCGGCTACCCGATGGTGCGGCAGGCGCGCGCCATGGTGGCACAGGGAGCCCTGGGTGCCGTTCGTGTGGTACAGGTGGAATATGCACAGGACTGGCTGACCGAGGCGCTGGAGAAGACCGGCCAGAAGCAGGCCGCCTGGCGAACCGATCCGGCGCGCAGCGGCGCGGCGGGCAGCGTTGGCGACATTGGCACCCACGCCTTCAACCTGGCCGAATTCGTCACCGGGCTGCGGGTGGAAAGCCTGGCGGCGCAATTGGCGGCTTTCGTGCCGGGCCGGCGACTCGATGACAATGCCCAGATGCTGCTGCGCTTCGCCGGTGGCGCGCAGGGCATGCTCTGGTGCAGCCAGGTGGCGCCGGGCAATGAGAATGCGCTGCGGCTGCGGGTCTATGGCGAGGCGGGCGGGCTGGAATGGGCGCAGGAACAACCCAACCTGCTGCTGCACACGCCCTTTGGCGAACCGCCGCGCATGATCCGCCGTGGTGGCAGCGGCGCATCGGCGGAAGCGGCCAAGGCGACGCGCATCCCCTCCGGTCACCCGGAAGGCTATCTGGAGGCCTTCGCGCAGATCTATCGTGATTTCGCGGACCAGATCACCCGGTCACAGGCGGGAGAGCCGAGGGATGCCCATGGCGCGCCGGTGCCGGGGATCGAGGACGGCTTGCGCGGCATGCGCTTCATCTCCGCTGCCGTCGCCTCCAGCCGTCTTGGGGCCAGCTGGGTTCCGGTGGCCTGACGCAGGCGGATGACGGCGGCGGCGCGCGTTCAAGCGACGTTGTCTTTGCGGCGGATCGCGCTTGATATTCATGGCCAGCCGGCTACCAATCCATGCGGCGAATGAAAAGAAACCTGGTCCGCACATGGAAACCTTGCGCACGATGAGCCTGTTCGCCGCGGTTGCGCACCATGGCAGCCTCTCCGCGGCCGGGCGCAAGCTGGGGCTGTCACCCGCCTCCGTCTCCCGCCAGATCACGGCACTGGAGGAACAGCTCGGCGCGCGCCTGCTGAACCGCACCAGCCGCAGCATGACGCTGACCAGCACCGGCGAAATCTACCTGCGGCACGCCGAGAACATCCTGCACCAGATCGAGGAGATGCAGGCCGAGGTCAGCCAGCGGGAACAGCAGCCCTCCGGCCTGTTGCGGGTGCATTCCCGCCTGCTGGTCGGCACAAGGGTGTTGATGCCGAACCTGCCGCGCTTCCTGCAGGCCTATCCGAAGATCGCGGTGGAACTGGTCATGTCGAACCACCCGGTCGATCTGGCGGAGCGCAACGTGGATGTGGACATTCGCATCGGCAAGCTGACCGAGAGCGCCCTGATCGCCCGGCGCCTGGCCACCAGCGAAAGGGTGGTCTGCGCCGCGCCCGCCTATCTCGCGGGCCGCCCGCCGGTCCTGGCCCCGGCCGATCTCGCGCAGGAGAACTGCCTGACCTACCGCCTCGGCATGGGCCGGTCCGTCTGGCGTTTCGCGCATGCGGAGGGTCCGCCGGTGGAGGTGCCGGTGGCGGGAAGCCTGACCACCGATAATGGCCCGGCTCTGCATGCGGCGGCGCTGTCCGGCCTCGGCGTGGTGCTGATGCCCGACTGGTCGGTGCGGGAGGATATCCGCGAGGGCCGCCTGGTCCGGCTGCTGGCGGACCACCGCGCGAGCCACCTGGAATTCGAGAATGGCGTCTTCGCCGTCTACCAGCGCAGCCGCCACCTCTCCGCCCGCATCCGCGTCTTCATCGACTTCCTGGTCGAGACCTTTCGCAACGCCGAGCGCTAGCGGATATCAACGGCTCTCAATGCTACGCATTTCTCGCCCCTCAAACGCCGGGCAGAAACCTCCGGTTTCCTTGGCTTCGCCGCGCAAGCGGCGGCCGCCATTCGGCGGCTCGGACCGGCCAAGTGACCGGTCCGCTGAAATGACCAGACTACTCCAGCAGCGACATCAGCGCGGGGATGCCGATGGAGCAGGAGTGGATGGAGATGGCGCCGGCGAGTTGCAGCACCTCCGCCAGTTCCTCCCGCGTCGCACCCTCGGCCAAAGCGCGGCGGATGTGGAAGCGCATGCCGGGCTCATGCAGCGTGGCGGGGGAAGCCGAGACGGCGAGGCCGATGAACTCCACCACCTTGCGCTCCAGCGGCCCGGTGCGGCGCGGGCTGGCCAGGAACAGCAGATAGGCCTCGACATAGGCGGGGGCGACCGAGAGAAGCGTCTCAACCTCCGCCGGCCATTCGCCCAGCAGCGGCTCGAAGCGCTGGCGCAGCGCGTCCAGATGCGCCGCGGCGACGGGCAATGGCGGCTGGCGGCCGGCGCGGGCCACCTCCTCGCCCAGCATCGCCAGGCCCCGGCGCGCGGTCCAGGTGCCGAGCGCGCTGGTCAGCTCGATCACCTGCAGGATCTCGGCCGGCGTGGCGCCGGCTTCCAGAGCGAATTCCATGTGCCGCTTCGCACCGCGCTCATACAGATGCGCGCAGGACAGGTCGGCCGCAATATAGACGAATTCGCGGACCTTGGCCGGCAGCGCGCCGCTGCGCCATGGGCCGTGCAGGAAGGCGAGATAGGCTTCCAGGAATTCCGGGTCGTGCTGCAACAGGCCCTCATGGAACGGCGCCCAGTAGCGCCGCGCCGCAATCACCTCCGCCTTCAGCGCCGCCTTCGCGGCTTCATCCAGGGTCAAAGCGGCGAGCGCCACATGGCGGGGACGAAGCCATAGCCCTCGCTGCGCCGCGCCACATGGCCGATGGCCGGGAAGGCGAGGTGGGAGCCGGCGACCACAATGCGGTCGGTCGCCGCCATGTCGAAGATGCGGCTGCGCGTGCGGGCCGCGAGCTCGGGGTCCGAATCGAAGGAGATCGACCAGTCCGGCCGGGGGAATTGCAGCGTCTGGCTGTGCACCACATCGCCCCACATCAGGAACTGCGCGCCGCCGGAGGCAACATGCACGCCGAGATGGCCCGGCGTGTGTCCCGGGATGGCGAGTGTGCGGACACCCGGCGCCACCTCCGTCTCCGCCCCGATGCGGCGGACCCGGCTGCCATAGGCGGCCAGCACGGCGCGGGCCGGACCGAAGAAGGGGCGCAGCGGCGCGGGCGCACGCGTTTCCTCCCCGCTATCGGACCAGTAGGCCGCCTCCGCCTCCGCCACCATCACCTCCGCGCGCGGGAACAGCGCGCTGCCCTCGGCGGTCAGCATGCCGGCGGCGTGGTCGCGGTGCAGATGGGTCAGCACGATCGCGTCGATATCCTCCAGCGTCACGCCGGCGGCCTGCAGGTTGCGCGGAATCTGCCCGAGGTTGGGCCCCAGCGCCGCGGCGGCGCCGGCATCCACCAGGATCAGCCGCGTGCCGGTATTCACCAGGAAGGCATTCACCGCCAGCGGCACGCCGCCCGGCGCGTCGAAGGCCGCCGTCTTCAACCGCGCGCCGATCTCCGGGTCGTAGTTGCGGAACAGGTTCGGCAGCGCCGCATCCGGGAAGGCGAGGTTGCCGTCGAGCAGCGCCGTTACCTCGATCTCGCCGACACGGTGGCGGTAGAAGCCGGGCGCCTGCTGCGTGGCGAGTGGCACGGCCGCGCGGGCGGTGCCGCTGCCGAGCGAGACGGCCGCGGCGGCGGCCAGGCTGCCGAGCAGGACGCCGCGGCGCGGCAGGGAAATCCTGTGATGCATGGTCCTGATCCCCGGCCTATTGCGCGCGAATATTGGCGCGCGTGATGACGTCCCGCCATTGGTCGATGTCGCGACGCAGCGTGGTGGCGAATTCGTCCGGCCCCAGCCCGCGCGGCACCATGCCGAGCGCCAGCAGCCTGTCCCGGAAATCGGGCTCGGCCAGCGCATCGCGCACCGCATCGGCCATCCTCGCCTGGATCGCGGCGGGCAGCCGCGCCGGCGCCATCAGCCCGAGCCAGAACTCATTGACGAAATCCGGCAGGCCGCTTTCGGCGATGGTCGGCACCTGCGGCAGCAGCGGCGCCCGGGCGGCACTTGTCACCGCCAGCGCCCGCAGCCTTCCATCCTCCACCAGGCCGCGGGAGCCGGGGATGGTGTCGAAGATGAACTGGATATCGTTCTGCATCAGCGCCGTGACGGAAGGCCCGCCGCCGCGATAGGGCACATGCACCATCTGCGCGCCGGCCCGCAGCGCGAACAATTCGCCGATCAGATGGCCGGAGGAGCCGGTGCCGGCGGAGCCGAAATTCATCACGCCGGGCCGGGCGCGGGCGAACTCGATCAACTCCCCCACATTCCGCGCCGGCAGGCCGGGATTGACCACGAGCAGATAGGGCCCGGTGACCAGAAGCGAGACCGGCATCAGATCGGTCAGCACGTCATAGGGCAGGTTCTGCTTGAAGCTCGGCTCCGTCGCCAGGACGGAGGTGTGGAACAGGAAGGTGGTGCCATCCGGCGCCGCGCGCGCCACCGCCTCCGTCCCGATGGACCCCGCCGCGCCGGCGCGGTTCTCCACCACCACGGGCTGGCCGAGGCGGGGCTGCAGGGCGGTGGCCAGCAGCCGCGCCACCGGGTCGGTGGACCCGCCGGGGGGATAGGGCACGATGATCCGGATCGGCCGGTCCGGCCAGCGGGGCTGTGCCAAGGCGGGGCCGGCCAGCGTGGCGGTGGCCAGGCCCGCCAGTTGAACGGCCTGTCTGCGGCTCAGCTTGCGCATCTGTAGCTTCCCCCTCCGTCCCATGCCGTCGCGCGGCCGGGTTATTGCGAGGTTAGGGTTTGCGTGGCCCTGGGTGAACGCCGTTCCGCAGCACGGCATCCTTTCGCCAGATGAAAGGATGGCGGCGCGTGTCGCTGCCCCGGCGTTGCATCCAGAGCAAGGATGCTGCTCATCCACTGCACGTTGTCCGGCCCGCCCGCCCGCCGCAAAACTCGCGTAACAACCAGTCGGGAGGATCATCAGATGCAGGCGACACGCCGCACATTGCTCGGAATGGGCGCTGGCCTGGCACTGGCCGCGCCGGCCCTGGCCCAGGGCAGCGCACCCTTTCCCAGCCGGCCGATCCGCTTCGTGGTGCCCTTCGCCCCGGCCGGCGGCAGCGACATCGTGGCAAGGTTATTGGCGGAGGAACTGTCGCCCCGCCTCGGCCAGCCCATGGTGGTGGAAAACCGGCCCGGCCAGGCGGCCTCGGTCGGTGCCGCCCATGTCGCGCAGCAGCCGCCGGATGGCCACACCATCCTGATCTGCACCCCCGGCGTGCAGATGACCAACCCGTTCCTGTACAGCAACCTGCCCTATGATGCGGAACGCGGCTTCACGCCGATCGTGCACATCGCGCATCTGCCGAACATCCTGGTGGTGCATCCGTCCCTGCCGGTGCGGAACGTGGCGGAGTTCATCGCCCATCTGCGCGCCAACCCGGATCGGCTGAGCTTCTCCTCCACCGGCCCCGGCAGTTCCAGCCACCTGGCGATGGAACTGTTCATGAGCATGAGCGGCACGCGGATGACGCATGTGCCTTATCGCAGCTCCGGCCAGGCGCTGGCCGACCTGATGGCGGGGCGGGTGGAGAGCAGCCTCGACAGCTTCACCGCGATGATGCCGGCGGTGCGCGATGGCCGGCTGCGCGTGCTCGGCATTTCCACCGCGCGGCCGCTGGAGAGTCATCCGGAAATCCCAGCCATCGCCGACACACTGGCAGATTATGAGGGCACCACGCTGCTCTACATGCTTGGCCCGGCAGGCATGCCCGCCCCCGTGGTGCAGCGGCTGAACGCCGCCTTCAACGAGGTGCTGGCGCTGCCGCGCATCCGTGAGCGCTTCGTCGAGATGGGCATGGCGGCATCCGGCGGCACGCCCGAGGAACTGACGCAGGTGATCGCCGAAGGCCGCACCAAGTGGCGGTCCGTGATCGAGCGCGCCGGCGTGAAACTGGATTGATCGCCATGGAATTGCAAACCTGCCGCCTGGACGTGGCCGAGGGGATCGCCACCGTCACGCTGGACCGCCCGCCGGTGAATGCCCAGAACCGCCGGCTGCGGGAGGAGTTGACCTGGATCTTCGACAGTTGCAGCGACCGTCGCGACGTGCGCTGCGTGGTGCTGACCGGCGCCGGCAACAGCTTCTCCGCCGGCGCGGACATCAAGGAACGCGTCGGCCTGGTGCAGGAACCGGGCGACTACATCTCGCACAACCGGCTGACGCGGGAATTCTTCTACGCGCCGATGGATTGCCTGAAGCCGGTGATCTGCGCCGCCAACGGCCCGGCCATCGGCGCCGGCTTCGCGCTGATGCTGTCCTGCGACGTGATGCTGGCGTCTGAGACCTGCTGGGTGCAGATGCCGGAGATCGATGTGGGGCTGGCCGGCGGCACCAAGCTGCTATCCGAGCATTTCTCCCGCTCCAAGGCGCGCGCCATGTATTTCACGGGTCGCAAGATGCCGGCTGCGGAACTGCACCGCCTGGGCCTGATCGAAGCGGTGCTGCCGGCGGAGGCCCTGCTCCCGGCGGCGATGGAAATGGCACGCGAGATCGCTGCCAAAAGCCCGCTGGCGGTGCGCGAGATCAAGCGGTCCTTCAACGTGGTGGAGAGCATGCCCTATCGCGAGGCCTACCGCTTCGAGCAGACCGTCACCGAGCAGCTTTCACAAAGCGCCGATACGAAGGAGGCGCAGCGCGCCTTCGTCGAGAAGCGCAAGCCCGTCTTCAAGGGGGAATAGAATGGCAACCGGCCGCTACACCAGCGACCTCGAGGAAGGCGACCGGCTCGGCCCGGTGGATGTCGTGATCAGCCCCTTCCAGGTGCGCGAATACTGCCACGCGAATGAGCTGCACCAGCCCTGCTTCCAGAACGACCCGAACCCCATCGTGCCGCCGACCATGGCGCATCTGGAGAAGCTGCGCTTCTACACGATCTACTGCCCCGAGGGCTGCGGGCCGAATGCACGGGTGCACTACACCTTCGACGTGCGCTGGCACGGCGCGCTGCGGGCGGGCATGAAGCTGGTGGTCGAGGGCGTGGTGCGCAGCCGCTACATGAAGCGCGGGCGTGAATACATGGATGTGGACATCACTATGCGCGACAAATCCGCGGACCGCCTGCTGGTGGAATACCGCGACACGGTCTGCCTGTCCTACCGCGAAGCCGCCAAGGATGCCGCGTGATGGAACTGAACCCGGGCGACGAAATCCGCTCCGCCAAGCGCGTGATGACGCGGGAACGCATGCGCTGGTATGTCGATGCACTGCCGACGGTGGAAGCGAATGACGGGCGCGTGCATTTCAGCGTGCCGACCATTCATGACGATGACGAATACGCCAGGGGCCAGGGCCTGCCGGGCATCATCTCCGACGGCATGATCACCAGCAACTGGATCCTTGACCTGCTGCTGCGCAGCTTCGGCACGCAGGTGCTGGAAGACCCCGGCGCGCTGCTGACGAAATTCGTCGCACCGGTCTATGAAGATGTGCCGATCACCTGCGTGCTGCGGGTGGAAGGTGTGCAGGCCCTGCCGCAGGGCGGCCAGCGGCTTTCGCTGAAGGTGTGGGCGGAGGATGGCGCCGGCAAGCTGGTCACCGTCGGCACCGCCGCGGTCAAGATCCACTGACCATGGCAGGCGTGCTCGATGGCGTGCGCGTGCTGGATTTCAGCCGCGTCTTCGCCGGCCCCGCGGCCACCCAGATCCTGGGCGACCTCGGCGCCGAGGTGACCAAGGTGGAGGAACCGGGCCGCGGCGACGAGGCGCGCGACTTCGGCGTGACGGCGGAGGTGCTGGAGCGGCTCGGCGCCAGCCCCTCCTTCCTCGCGCTGAACCGCAACAAGCGCAGCATCGCGCTGGACCTGAAGACGCCCGCCGGCCTGGCGCTGGCCCGGCGGCTGGCCGCCGCTTCCGATGTGCTGGTGCACAACTTCCGGCCCGGTGCGATGGAGCAATGGGGCCTGGGCTGGGAGGATCTGCGGGCGGTGAATCCGCGGCTGATCCATTGCGGCTTCTCCGCCTATGGCGAGGCCGGGCCGCTGCGCGACTTCGGCGCCAATGACGTGGCGTTGCAGGCGCATAGCGGGCTGATGCACCTGACCGGGGAGCCGGACCGGCCGCCGGTGCGCGTCGGCACCGCCGGCATCGACCTGCATGGCAGCCTCGGCATGGTCAGCGCCATCCTGGCCGCGCTGCTGCATCGGGGAAAGACCGGGGAGGGGCAGAAAGTCACCTCCTCCCTGCTGCAATCCTCGGCGCATCTGATGAGCTATTTCTACACCGATTGGTGGCTGGCGCGGACCGAGCACCGGCGCATGGGCACGGCAAACCACCTGACCGTGCCGAACCAGGTCTTTCCCGCCGCCGATGGCGACGTGGTGATCATCGCGCCGAGCGACGAGATGTGGCGCCGCCTGGCCCGCGCGCTGGATCCGGCGCGGCTGGAACGGCCGGAATACCTGACCGCGATGGACCGCCGCACCAACCGGGCGCCGCTGCTAGCCGCGCTGACGGAGGTGACAAGCGCCCTGACCTGCGACGAGATCCTGCGGCGCCTGGGCGCGGCCAAGGTGAATGTCGCGCGGGTGCATGATGTGGGCCAGGCGGCGGATCATCCGCAACTGGAAGCCGCAGGCGCGGTGCTGCACTGGGAACGGGACGGCCATGCCGAACATGGCGTGGCGCCGCCCTTCACGCTGACGGCCTCGCCGGTCGAGGTGCGTCGCCCGCCGCCCTCCGTCGGCGAGCATACGGCCGAGATCCTGCGCGAAGCCGGTCTGGACGATTCGGCAATCGCCCGGGCCCGCCAGGAAGGCGCCTTCGGCAGACCGCGCTGACAGCAGGGAGCGCGGACCCAGACACGCCAGCACCACGCGGCCCCGAAGCCGGAGACCGGATCCCGCGATCACGGGCCGCGATGACAGAATGGCTTCCTTCTGCATCACAGCCACGCCGCCGCGGTCACGCGTGTCGTCGCGCTGCTGGACCAAAAGGTGGGCGACGCTACTGCGGCGCGCTGTAAAGGGAGCGAACGAGTTTCTTTTTGCCGCCGGACGGGCGGCATGGGAGATAGCCGGACTCACAGCGAGAGAACGGCAATTGGCACATCTTGATTCGCTGAAGCGAAGGACGGTGTCCTTCGGCATCGTGGTCACTCTGTTTCTCCTTGGCTGGTACCTGGCGGACGTTGCCGTGATGATCTTCGGTGGGATCGTCATCGCAACCGCGCTGATTGCAATGGCCGGCGGCGCCAAGCGATTCACCAATTTCCCGGATACGGTTGCACTTTCGCTCGTTGTCATCGGCCTGGCAGGCATGTTCGTCCTGCTGACCTGGCTGTTGGGCCAGCAGGTCGCGCAGCAGATCGGCGAGTTGCGCAACACGCTGCCTCAGGCCATCGAGGCTGCCAGCCGATGGCTGCGCGATGACTCGCCGATCGGGCTGTCCCTTTCGCAGATATGGGATCTCGCCAAGGAAGGTGGCGTGCCCTGGGCGAGTGTCGCCTCCTACGCCTCGGTTGCAACCGGCGGCCTGCTCAACGTGGCGCTGATTGCCTTCATCGGCCTTTATCTGGCCGCCTCGCCTGGCTTCTACTTCAAGGGAACGCTGAGGCTGGTGCCGAACGATCTGCGCGCACGCGTGGCCGCCGCCTTTCGCGCGGCGGGGCAGGGCCTGGAGAAGTGGCTGCTGGGCCAGCTGCTGTCGATGGCCGCGATCGGGACCCTGACCATGATCGGGCTGCTGGTACTGGGGGCGCCCCTGGCCGTGGCGCTTGGGGTGCTGGCGGGCATACTGGCCTTTGTGCCGTTCTTCGGGCCGCTGGCCTTTGGTGGCCTGGCCGTCCTTCTGGCCTTCACGCAAAGCCCAACCCAGGCGCTCTACGTCGGCCTGCTGTGCCTCGCCGTTCAGCAGCTCGAAGGCTACGTCATCACGCCCTTCATCCAGCGCTGGGCGGTGGCGCTGCCGCCGGTGCTGGGGCTCTTGGCCGTGGTCATTTTCGGATTGCTGTTCGGCATCATGGGGATCCTGCTCGCCACGCCCATGATGGTTGTCCTGATGATCCTGGTCGAGAAGCTGTATGTCGAGAATGGGTCGAGCCGCGAGGATGCGGCGGAGGCGCCATGATCCGGCTGTGGTGATGGCCCATTCCGCTGCGTGAAGCCCGCCGCAGGGCGGGGTTGCCAGGGGCCGCCTGCACGGAGGCGGCCCCTTACCCATCGTTCCTGCCACCCGTGCCTCATCGGCCCGGGCGTGAGGCAGATGCGTTCAGCCGAGCGTGATATTCGCCTCACGGATCAACTCCAGCACCTGGCTCCGCTGCGCTGCCAGCCACGCGCCGAAGGCGGCGGGGCTGTTGCCGACCATGATGGCGCCAGCCGGATCCATGCGCGCACGCACCGCCGGCGCCTTGGCAGCCTCCGCGGCGGCTGCGGCGATGCGGTCGATCGCGATGCGCGGCGTGCCTTCGGCGGCGAACAGCCCGTTCCAGTCGTTCAAGTCGAAGCCCGGAAAACCGGATTCCGCCAGCGTCGGCACGTCCGGCAGCGAGGGCGGCCGTTCCAGGCTGGTCACGGCCAGCACCCGCGCCTTCCCCGCCGCGACGGGCGGGCGGATGGAGGAGGTCGTGATCAGCGCCGCATCGATGCTGCCGCCCATGATGTCCCGCGCCGCATCGGCACCGCCCCGATAGGCGGCGTGCACCAGCTTGATGCCGGCGCGCTTCTCGAAGGCGGCGAGTGCCAGATGTGCCATGCCGGCCGCCGGTGGCGTGCCGATGGTGATGGTGTTGGGTCGCGCCTTGGCGAGTGCGACGAAGGCCGCGATGTCCTGCGCCGGGAAGTCGGTTTTCACCGCGATGACCTGCGGGAAGGCAGAGACCTGCGTCACCGGGATGAAGGCGGTGGCGTAGTCGAAGGGCAGGTCGCGCATCAGCGCCGGATTGGTCAGTTGGTTCGCCGCGTCGATCAGGAAGGTGTAGCCATCGCGCGGCGATTGCAGCAGTGCATTGGCGGCGATCACCGCATTGCCGCCGGTGCGGTTCTCGATGACGATATTCTGGCCCAGCAGGTCCTGCATGGTCGCGGCGATGGACCGCGCTGCGGTATCGGCGGCGCCGCCGGCGGCGAAGGGCACGATCCAGCGGATCGGGCGCGTCGGCCAGGCCCCCTGCGCGAGGGACGAGCCCGCCAGCGCGGGCGTCGCCAGTGCCGCGGCCAGAATGCTGCGGCGGGAGATGATGTTGGTCATTGTCGTTGCCTCCTGTTTTTGCTTGGTGGTGATGGTCAGCCAGCCAGGCGCGCCAGCTCCCTTGCCACGGCGTCGCCCATCGCTTCGGTGCCGACCTGTGTTGCGCCCGGCTCCATGATGTCCGGCGTGCGCAACCCCTCGGCGAGCACGCGGCGCACCGCCTGCTCGATCCGCGTCGCCGCCTCCGGCTGGCCCAGCGAATGGCGCAGCATCATCGCGGCGGACAGGATGGAGGCGAGCGGATTGGCCAGGTCCTTGCCCGCGATATCCGGCGCCGAGCCATGCACCGGCTCGAACAGCCCCTGGCCCTTCGCGTTCAGCGAGGCCGAGGGCAGCATGCCGATCGAGCCGGTCAGCATGGCCGCGGCATCGGAGAGGATGTCGCCGAAGATATTGCCGGTGACGATCACGTCGAAATCCCGCGGCTGGCGTATCAGCAGCATGCAGGCGGCATCGACATATTGGTGCGTCAGCTCGACATCCGGATAGTCTCGCGCGACCTCGATCACCACCTCGCGCCACAGCGCGCTGGTCTCCAGCACATTCGCCTTGTCCACGGAACACAGCTTGCGCCGTCGCTGCTGCGCGGCCTTGAAGCCGGCATGGGCGACCCGGCGGATTTCGCTTTCGGTGTAGCGCATGGTGTTGATGCCAACACGCTCGCCGCCCTCCGTCACGATGCCGCGCGGCTGGCCGAAATAGATGTCGCCGGTGAGTTCGCGCAGCACCACCAGGTCGACACCCTCGATCACCTCTCGCCGCAGGGTCGATGCGCCGAGCAGTTCGGGAATGGCGAAGACGGGGCGAAAATTGGCGAACAGGTCCATGCGCTTGCGCAGCCGCAGCAGCGCATGACCGCCGCGGGCTTCCGGCGGGCGCAGGTCGCTTTCATAGGTGCCGGCGGCGCCGAACAGCACGGCATCGGCGCGCTCGGCCAGTTCGGCCGTGGCATCCGGCAGCGGGTCGCCGGTCTGGTCGTAACCGGCATCGCCGATTGGCGCCTCGGTGAAGGTAAATTGCGGGCCGTTGGCTGCCAGCGCCCGCAGCGCCTTCACCGCCTGGGCGGTGACCTCCGGCCCGATGCCGTCACCGGCGAGCACCGCGATATGCATGGAACACATCCTCAGAAGTTCTCGCGCCCAAGGCGACGCTCGAAAGCGGCGATATCCTCGTGGTGCGACAGGGTGAAGCTCATCTCGTCGATGCCTTCGAGCAGGCATTTTCGCGCGAAAGGATCGATCTCGAAGGGATGGATGGTGCCGTCTGCGGCCGTTACAGTCTGCGTTTCGAGATCCACCGTGACCTCGCCGTCGGGCATCGCTTCCGCCTGGGCGATCATCGCGGCGACGGTCTCGGCCGGCAGGCGGACCGGCAGCAGTCCGTTCTTCAGGCCGTTCTGCGCGAAGATGTCGCCGAAGGACGGCGCGATGACGGCGCGGAAGCCGTGCCCATGCATCGCCCAGACCGCATTTTCCCGCGAGGAGCCGCAGGCGAAGTTCTCGCCGCCCAGCGCGATGCGGCCGTGGCGCCAGGCGGGGCGATTGAGCGGGAAGCCCTCCACCTCGCTGCCATCGGCGTGGTAGCGCAGGTCGCGGAACAGGCAGGCGCCGTGGTCGGCGTCCCGCGCCAGATGCAGGAAGCGCGCGGGCAGGATCTGGTCGGTGTCGATATTGTCGCGGGCGAAGGGCACGGCGACGGACCGCAGGCGAGGGAAGGGCTCCATCATCCGGCCTCCATCAGGCGGCGCACATCGGTGATGCGGCCGGTCACCGCCGCCGCCGCCGCCATCGCCGGGTTCATCAGATGCGTGCGCACGCCAGGCCCCTGGCGGCCGCGGAAATTGCGGTTGGAGGTGGAGGCGATGCGTTCCCCCGGCACGCCGATCTCGCCGTTGGTGCCGAGGCACATCGAACAGCCGGCCTCCCGCCAGGCGAAACCGGCGTCGCGGAAGATGCGGTCCAGCCCCTCCGCCTCCGCCTGCCGCTTCACCTGTGCGGAGCCCGGCACGACCCAGGCGGTGACGCCTTCCGCCACCTGGCGGCCGCGCGCAACATCGGCGGCGGCGCGCAGATCCTCGATGCGGCCATTGGTGCAGGAGCCAATGAAGACACGGTTCACCGCGACCTCCGCCAGAAGCTGGCCGGGTGCCAGCCCCATATAGTCCAGCATCTCCTGCATCTCTGCCCGGCGGCCCGCGCTCGGCGCCGCGGCCGGGTCGGGCACGCGGCCATCCACCGCCACCGCTTCCTGCGGCGAGGTGCCCCAGGTGACGGTGGGCGCGATCGCCGCCGCATCGATCTCAACGACCCGGTCGAACAAGGCGCCGGGATCGCTGGCGAGGTCGCGCCAGCGCGCGACGGCTGCATCCCAGGCGGCGCCCGTCGGCACGTTCTCGCGGCCTTCGAGGAAGGCGAAGGTGATCTCGTCCGGTGCCACCATGCCGGCCCGCGCGCCCGCCTCGATGGTCATGTTGCAGAGCGTCAGCCGGCCTTCCATCGAAAGACCGCGCACGGCGGAACCGGCATATTCGATGACATGGCCGGTGGCGCCCGCGGTGCCGATGGTGGCGATGACGTGCAGGATCACGTCCTTCGCGGTCACGCCGGCGCCGAGCGCGCCCTCGATGCCGATCCGCATGGTCTTCGGCTTGCGCTGCCACAGGCATTGCGTCGCCAGCACATGCGCCACCTCCGTCATGCCGATACCAAAAGCCAGCGCACCGAGCGCGCCATGGGTCGAGGTATGGCTGTCGCCGCAGACGATGATCATGCCGGGCTGGCTGAGCCCGAGTTCCGGCCCGACCACATGCACGATGCCCTGCCGCGGGTCGTCCAGCCCATACAGCACGAAGCCCTCCGCCGCCGCATTGCGTTCCAGCGACAGCACCATCTCGCGCAGCGCCGGGTCGGGGATCTCGGCCGCGATGCGCGTGTTGGTCGGCATGTAGTGGTCCGGCGTCGCGAAGGTGCGCCCGGGCGCGCGCATCTTCTGGCCGCGCGCGCGCAGCATCTCGAAGGCCGGTGCCGTACCATCATGCAGCAGGTGGCGGTCGACATAGAGCAGGGTCTGGCCATCCTCCCGCTCCAGCACGCGGTGGCGGTCCCAGACCTTCTCGAACATCGTGCGCGGCTCGGGGCTCATGCGGCGCCTTCCGGATGGGCGTCGCGCAGAAGGCGAAGGTATTCCGCCTCCGTCGCGCGGCGCGGATTGGTCAAATGGTGGTGGTCGCGCATGGCGGCGGCGGCCATGGCGGGCAGCACATCTTCGGCGATGCCCATGGCCGAGAGTCCGGCGGGCAGGCCGATGGCGGCGTTGCGGGCCGCGATGGCATCCGCAACGGCGGCACCATCCGGTAGCGCCATCGCGGCGGCCAGCGCAGGCAGCACGCCCGCAATCTCCGGCGCGTTGAAGCGCAGCACATGCGGCAGCAGCACGGCATTGAGCGTGCCGTGATGCGGCGAGACGGGCAGGGCGCCCAGCGCATGCGACAGCGCATGCACCGCGCCCAGCCCCTTCTGGAAGGCCAGCGCGCCCTGCACGGAGGCCAGCATCATCGCCGCCCGCGCCGCACGGTCGCCGCCATCGGCAATCGCCGCGGGCAGCGCCCGCCAGCCGCGGCGCAACCCGTCCAGCGCGATCGCATCCGCGATCGGGTTTTCCCGCGGCGAGCACAGCGTCTCGATGCAATGCGCCAGCGCATCCATGCCGGTGGCGGCCGTCAGCCGTGGCGGCAGGCCGAGCGTCAGCAGCGGGTCGCAGATCGCCGCGCGGGGGATCAGGTGCGGGCTGCCGATCGAGACCTTGCGCCCATCATCCAGCACGATCAGGGCGCCGCGGCTGACCTCGCTGCCGGTGCCCGCGGTGGTGGGCACCGCGACCATCGGCGCGGCGGCGGCGGTGATGCGCGCCAGCCCGCCCTCTACCACGGCATAGTGCGCCAGCCGCTCCGCCGGATGGGTCGCGGCCAGCGCGACGGCCTTGGCGAGATCGAGCGGGGAGCCGCCACCCAGGCCAATCAGCCCATCGGCACCATGCGCGGCGAAGGCGGCACAGGCGGCGCGGACGGCGGCCTCCGTCGGGTTGGGCGGCGTTGCGTCGAACACCGCGCAGGGCATGTCGGCCGGCAACACGGCACGCAGCCGCGCGAGCAGCCCGGCTGCGACAACGCCCGGGTCGGTCACCACCAGGGGGCGTCGGATGCCGGCCAGCGCCAGTTCCGCGGGCAGCTCGGCCAGCGCATCCTCGGCGAACTGGATGCGGTTGAGGAAGACCATCAGCGCCATGCGATGGCCCCCCCGCCATTCATCGTGGTGGCGCGCAGGACCCCCGCGGCACGTACTCCGTGGCGCCCACCGCGCGTTGCGCCGGCAGGTCCTGCTGCTCGATCCGGGCCAGCAGGAAGCGCGCCGCCGCCGTGCCCAGCGCGCCGTGATCCCAGCGCACGACCGAGATCGGCGGCGAGTGGAAGGCCGCCAGCTCGCTCTCCGCGCCGGCGATCACGGAGACATCGCGCGGCACCGAAAGCCCGCGCTCCTGCAAGGCGCGCAGCAGCCCGGGCAGCAGCGCGGTGCCGGCGGCGAAGAAGGCGGTGGGCGGGCTCGCCTGATCCAGCAGCGCGCCTGCGGCCTGCGCCGCATAGGCGCTGGAGAAGTCGCCGAGCCGCAGCAGCGCCGGGTCCGGCTTCAGCCCGATCGCGGCGAAGGCCTGTTCCACGCCGCGCAGCCTTTCCCGCACCGGGCTGACCGCATTGGCACCGGAGATCACCGCGATGCGGCGATGGCCGAGTGCCAGCAGATGCGCGATGGCGGTGCGCGTGCCGCCGGCATGGTCCACCCGCACATTGTCCAGCGTGGCGGGGCTGTCCCGGTCCAGCAGCACGACCGGGATCGTCGCCTCCCGCAGCAGCTTCAGAAGCGCGCGGTCGCGTTCGGAGGATGTGGCGATGACCAGGCCATCCACGCGGCGCCGCGCGAAGCTGGCCAGCAAATCCCGTTCCCGCGTCAGCGCGTGGTAGGAGGAGGCGATCAGCAGGCCGTAGCCGCGCCGGTCGAGTTCCTGCTGCATCCCCTCCGCGAAGCTGGCGAGCACCGGCACCGTCAGGTCGCGCACCACGCAGGCGAAGGTGCGCGACTGGCCGCTGCGCAAGGTCTGCGCCGCCGCATCCGGCGCGAAGCCAAGCTGCGCCACCGCCGCCTGCACGCGCGCGCGCAGTGCCTCCCCCACATTCGGATGGCCGTTGATGACGCGGCTGACGGTGCCGAGGCCGACGCCCGCCGCCTCCGCCACGTCGCGGATGGTGGGCGCGCGTCCGTCCTGCGCGCGTGGGCGAGCCATGCAAACCTCCGGTCCCGTCCCGGCGCAGGGCCGGGCCGGGGGAGTCTGGGGCGGGTGCCTCACCCACGCAAGCCATCGGGCGCCTAGCCCTCCACGCGGATGTTGCCGCGCCGGACGACCTCGCCCCAGCGCTCCGATTCCGCGGACAGGAAGCGGGCGTACTCGGCGGGGCCCAGGCCGAGGCTGCTGAAGCCGTTGGTGCGCAGCGCCTGCTGGAAGGACTCCGTCTGCTGCACACGCGACACCGCGGCGTGGATCGCCTCCGCCACATGGCGCGGCGTGCCGGGCGCGCCGAGCAGGCCGATCCAGGCATCCGCCGTGAGGTCGAAGCCCTGCTCGCGCAGCGTCGGCACATCCGGCACCAGCGCGAAGCGCTCCGCATTCGCCACCGCCAGCAGCTTCAGCCGCGATCGCTGCGGATTGGCCACCGCGACCGGCACCATCATCATGTCCACCTGGTCCGCCGTCACGGCCAGCACGCCAGGCCCCGCGCCCAGGTAGGGAACATGCGTCATCTCCGCCCCGATGGCCGCGCGGAACATCTCGCCGGCAGCGTGGGAGACGCTGGCATAGCCGTAGGAGGCATAGGTCAGCGGCTGCCGCGCGCTGCGCGCGAGCTCCACCAACTGGCTGACGTTGGAGACCGGCAGGCCGGGCCGCACCGCAAGCGCGAAGACCACGCTCGCCATGCCGCTGACCGGCACGAAATCCGCCACCTTGTAGGGCAGGCGCGGATTGGCGGCCGGCAGCACCGTGTGGGTGTCCGCCGTGGCGAGGATCAGCGCATGGCCATCCGCCGGCGCGCTCAGCAGCGCCTGCGTTGCCACCACGCCATTCGCGCCGGGGCGGTTCTCCACCACCAGCGACTGGCCGAGTGATTCGCCGAGGCCGTTCGCTACCAGCCGCGCCAGCATGTCCGTCGCGCCACCCGGCGGGAAGGGCACGAGGATCCGCACCGTATGGCTGGCGCGCCAAGCAGGCTGGGCAATCGCTGGCAGCGGCAGCAGCGCGCCGGCGGCGAGCAGCGCGCGGCGGCCAATGGTGGTCCCGTTCATTTTCATGGCTTCCTCCCTATCCGTCTGGTGTTCAGCGCCCCTTGAAGGCGGGCGCCCGTTTTTCGTTGAAGGCGGCAATGCCTTCCCGCCGATCCTCGGTCGGGATAAGCTGGTAGTAGGCCTCGATCTCCATCTGCATGCCGGTGCGGAGATCCGTGCCGGCGCCGAAGTCGATCGACTTCTTGGCTTGGCGGATCGAGATCGGCGCATTGGCGTTGATGCGCCGCGCCGTGGCCAGCGCCTGTTCCACAACGGTCCCGGGCGGACACAGCCGGTTGACGACGCCCCAGGCGAGCGCCTGTTCGGCGGTGAAGGGCTCGCCGGTGAAGATCACCTCCTTGGCGCGGCGGCTGCCGATGGTGCGGGGCAGAAGCTGCGTGCCGCCGCCGCCAGGCATGATGCCGCGCGTCACTTCGGTCAGCGCGAAGCGGGCGCCTTCAGCCGCATAGGCGAAGTCGCAGCACATCGCCATTTCCAACCCGCCGGCATAGGCGGCGCCATTGATGGCGGCGATCAGCGGCACCGGGCAGGCCAGCAGCGCCCGCATCATGCGTTCGAACATGTAGTGCTGGCGCGCGAAGGCCGCGTCATCCATGCCGTCACGCTGCTTCAGGTCCGCCCCCGCGCAGAAGGCACGATCGCCCGCGCCGGTCAGCACCACCGCGCGCGCCAGTTCGAGGTCCGCCTCCAGCGCGCCGAACAGCGTGATGATCTCCTCGCCCATCCGCGTGCTCATGGCATTGGCGCGTTCCGGCCGGTTCAGCGTGACCAGCAGCAGGCCGGGCTCCGGCTGCGCGACCAGAAGCGTTTCCCACCGCGTCGAGGTCAGGGCTTCGGTCATGGTGTGTCCTTCCGGCTTGCGTCGAGGATGTGCTGGTGCTCGCCCAGGCGGGGGGCCGCACCGGCCAGGGGCGGGCGGATGCCGTCGAAGCTCAGCGGCAGGCCGACGGTTCGCATGGCGCGGCCCGGCAATTCGCCGATGATGCCGAGGGCGGCCAGCTGCGGGTCCTGCAGCGCCTGGCTCACATCGGCCACCTCACCGCAGGGAATGCCTGCGGCTTCCAGTGCGACCGTCAGTTCCGCAAGACCGCGATCGGCAACGCGCGCCTGCAGCAGCGGGATCAGCGCGTCGCGGTTGGCGGCGCGGGCGCCGTTGGTGGTGAAGCGCGTATCCGCCGCCACCTCCGGCGCGCCCAGCACCGCACAGAGCCGCGAGAACAACTGGTCATTCCCTGCGGCGATCAGCAGCGTGCCATCGGCAACGTCGAAGGTCTGGTAGGGCACGATGTTGGAGACGCCCGATCCGTAGCGGCGCGGCAGGGGCCCGCCGGCCATGTGGTCCGACAGAGGCACCGTCATCCAGGCCAGCGCCGTCTCGTACAGGGAGACATCCACCACACCGCCACGCCCGTCCCGTTCCCGCCGCAGCAGCGCCGCGCAGATGCCGAGCGCCGCCCAGACGCCGGTGCCGAGATCGTTCAGCGCCACCGGCACGCGGGCAGGCGGCGCGCCGGGGTGGCCGTTGATGGACATCAGCCCGCAGGCCGCCTGGATCAGCGGATCATAGCCCGGCGCGCTCCGCTTCGGCCCAGTACGCCCGAAGGCGCCGATGTTGCAGATGACGAGACCCGGCTTTTCCGCCAGCAGCGCATCGGCGCCCAGCCCCGCTGCTTCCAGCGCACCGACCTTGAGGTTCTGCAGCAGGATATCGGCGCGATCCAGGATGATGCGGCGCAGGGCCGCCACGGTGCCGGGGTCGCGAAGATCGGCTGTCACGCTCAGCTTTCCGCGATTGACGGCATGGAACAGCGCGGCGTCGCCATCCACGAAGGGCGGCCCCCAATCCCGCGCATGGTCGCCCTTGCCCACGGATTCCACCTTCAGCACCGTGGCGCCCAGATCGGCCAGGATCGCGCCCGCATAGGGACCTGCCAGGCTGTGGCCGATCTCGACGGCGTAGCGGCCGGCCAGGGGCAGGGCCTCAGCCATGCGCGGCGGCTTCCGCCAGTAGGGCGGCGGCGTCCTCCGCCGTCAGCCCGTAGTCCCGCGTCAGGGCCTCGGCGCTGACATAGCCATCCAGCAGGTCGTCCCGCAGGCGTGCGCGGTCGCGTCCGCGCGGGTCGCCATAGCCGCCGCTGCCGGCCGGCTGGAGCATCACGCGGTCACCCGCATGGACAATCTCATGCCCGCCCTTGGCCGGCACCTGCGTCACCTGGCCTTCGCGCGTCACCTCGCAGCGGAAGGTGGCGCCGGCGGCGCCGCCGAACTGCCCGAGCGGCGGGTGGATGCCGCGCTCGGCGCAGACGGTGAAGGTGGCTTCCTCATAGGCCACGCGATAGACGCGGCGGGAGGTGAGGCCGCCGCGCCAGGTGCCCGCGCCGCCGGTATCAGGCACCAGCGACCATTCCTCCACCCGCACCGGCGACGTCTGCTCGATGATCTCGACGGCGGAGCTGCCGGCATTGCCGACATAGACGCGCACGCCGTTCACGCCATCCTTGGTGGCCCGCGCCCCCATGCCGCCGGCATGCGGGTCGATCATGCCGACGAAGCGCCGTCCGGTGGCGGCGACGCGCGCCGCATCCGGGTCCATGCCGCCGAAGACGCCGGAGAAGGCGCCGCAATTGCTCTGCCCCACCACGCGTTCCGGCACCGCGACGGACAGCGCCTTCAGCAGCAGGTCGATGATGCGCGGCGAGGTCTCGGTATTGCCGGCGACGACGGGGGCGGGGAAGGTGCAGTTCAGGATGCTGCCTTCGGGCGCGCTGATCGTCACCGGGCGGTAGCAGCCCTGGTTGATCGGAATGGTGACGTCCGTGATCGCCTTCACCGTGAACCAGGTGCTGTTGCAGGTGACGGAGAAGGGGCAGTTGATGCCGCCGCGCGCCTGCGCGCCGCTGCCCGCATAATCGAAATGGATGCCATCACCCTGCTTGGTGATCTTCACGCGGATCGGCACCGGGTCGCGCGACCAGCCGGCGGGGCCGGTCACCGGCTCGATCTCGTCCTCCGCCTCGTACACGCCGTCCGGGATCGCGCGCAGCGCCGCGCGCATCAGCGTCTCCGAATGGTCCAGCGCGCGCCGCATGGCAGCCGCCAGCGCGTCCTTGCCGTAGCGCCGCGCGATTTCCATGATGCGGCGGTCGCCGACGACGCAGCCGGCATATTGCGCCTGCATATCCAGCAGCCGCACCGCCGGGTCGCGGGTGTTCTGCAGGATCAGCGTGACCAGATCCTCCACCGGCCGGTCGTCGCGATACAGCAGCACGGGCGGGATGCGGATGCCCTCGGCGAAGACGTCCCAGGTCAGCGTCGTGTAGCTGCCCGGCAACTGCCCGCCGATGTCGCTCCAATGGCCGCGGGTCATGACGAAGGCGATGATCTCGCCATCGAGGAAGACCGGCCGGGTGAACTGCACATCCGGCTGGTGATTGCCGCCGCCGAGATAGACGTCGTTGCTGACGATCACGTCGCCCGGCCGCAGCCGTTCGCGCCCGATCGCCTCGACCGAGGCGCGCGTCGAGATGACGGCGGACCCCAGCATGGTCGGGATGTCGTTGCCCTGCGCGACGAGCTGCATCTCCGCATCGAACACCGCGGCGGAGGCATCGCCGCCGGAATGCACGATGGGGCTGCCGGCGGTGCGCATCATCGCCAGCTTCATTTCGCGTGCCGTGGCGAACAGGCTGGAGCGCAGGATTTCGTAGGTGACGATATCCATCACGCCAGTGCCTCCTCAAGCACGGAAGCCGGTCGCCTTTCGGCCGACAGGGAAATGACGAGCGCGCCGCCCGCCTCGATCCGGGCGACATCGCCTGGCCCGAGGGTGAGGCTGCTGCTGGCTTCCTCAATCACAGCGGGTCCTTCGACGGCGAAGCCCTCCGGCAGGTCGCGACGCTGCCAGACCGGCAGGTCCCGGGCCGATTCCGGGCCGGGTCCGAACTGCACATGCCGCGTGCGGCAGGGCGCTGGCGCGGTGCCGGAATCCGCGAAGCGCAGCGCGCCGCGCCAGCCCGTCGCGGCGCGGGCCTCGACGCGGATGTTGTTGAGCAGCACAGGCTGGTCCGGCTTGGTGAAGTTCCACAGATGCAGATGCGCCGCCTCGAAGGCCTCGCGGATCGCGGCGGGCGACGTATCGTCCACGTCGATCATGATGGAATCAGGCTGCCCGGCGTAGCGGCAATCAGCGCGGCGCCGGACGGATTGTGCGGCGTCCGCGGGCAGGCGGGCGCGCGCGGCCACCTCCATCCCGGCGTAGCGGGTGTCCAGATCGGAGCCGTCGCAGGCCGAGAGCGGCCGGTCCACCGCCGCCTGGAGATCCGCCTGGCGATCGGCGAGCACCATGCCCAGCGCGCTGAACAGGCCCGGCACCGGCGGCACCAGCACGCGCGCCATCTCCAGCGAACGCGCCAGGTCCAGCGCATGCACCGGCCCGGCGCCGCCGAAGCACAGATAGTCGAAGCCGCGTGGGTCGTGGCCACGCTCCACCGTCATCAGGCGGATCGCCTGCGCCATCAGCGCATTCGCCACGGCGCGTACCGCATGGGCGGCCGCCAGCGCATCGAGGCCGAGCGGTTGCGCCAGATGCGTCTCCACCGCCTGCCGCGCCGCCGCGACATCCAGCTTGAAGCCACCATCGAGGAAGGTGTCCGGGTCGATGTAGCCAAGCAGCAGGTTGCAATCGGTGACGGTAGGCCGAGTGCCGCCGCGGCCGTAGCAGGCGGGGCCGGGATCCGCGCCGGCGCTCTGCGGCCCGATGCGGACGCCGCCGCCGGCATCGATCCAGGCGATGGAGCCGCCACCGGCGCCGATGCTCTCGATGTCGATGCTCGGCGCCCGCACGGCGTAGCTGTGCAGCAGCACCTGGCTGCGGAGTTCCGCGCGACCGGCGCGCACCAGCGAGACGTCGAAGGTGGTGCCGCCCATGTCGCCCAGGATCGCATCCAACCAGCCGTGCCGCTCACCCAGCCGGATCGCGGCGCTGACGCCGCCGGCCGGGCCGGATTCCAGCAGCAGCACCGGCCGCGCCGCGACCAGCGCCGCATCGGCCAGTCCGCCATTCGATCCCATGAACAGCAGCTCGCCCCGAAATCCCGCATCCCGCAGCCCGTCCTGCAGCGCGCCGATGTAGCGGGCGCAGAGCGGGCCGAGCATGGCGTTCATCACCGTGGTGCTGGTGCGTTCGTATTCGCCGACTTCGGGGTTCACCTCATGCGAGGTGCTGATGAAGTGGCCGGGCAGGCGTTGCGCCAGGATCTCGGCCGCGCGTCGCTCATGCGCCGGGTTGGCCGCGGCGTGCAGGAAGGCGATGGCAACGGCCTGCACCGGGCTCTGCGCGATACGGTCCGCGATGGCGTGCAGGGCTGCCTCGTCCAGCGGCATCTCGATCTGGCCGCGCCAGTCCATCCGCTCCGTCACCTCATGGCGCCAGCGCCGGGGCACCAGCGGGGCCGGGTTGTCGAATTGCAGGTCGTAGAGATCGGCGCGGTCGTGCCGCGCGATGCGGCGCAGCTCCAGCAGGTCCCGGAAGCCGTGGGTGGCGACCAGCGCCGTCGGTGCGCCGGTGCGCTCCACCACCATGTTCGTCGCCATGGTGGAGCCATGGCCGATGAAGCCGACATCGCCGGCTGCGCAGCCGGCGGTCTCCAGGATGCGGCGAAACCCGTTGAGGGCGCCCACCACCCTGTCCTTCGGCGTGGTCGGAACCTTGGTGGTGTGCACATGCCCGGCTTCGTCCACCAGGACGACGTCGGTGAAGGTGCCACCGACATCAATGCCGATGCGCTTCAAGCTGCTTCACTCCCTTCTGGACCCTTGGACGGCCCTTCGCGGGAATGGTGAAACGTTTCCACGAGACGGTCAACAGCGCCGCTGGTGGTCCGGAAACTGGATAGCTTCACGTGCCGCATGCGATCCCCACGGGCGGTCGCGCCTGACCTGCGCCTGGTGGTGGGCCGTCCAGTCCCCGTCGACGGTAGGACCTGTCGGTCGCGCGCCGCACCGGATTGCATGTCGCTGCCGCGGCTGGGTGGGGGAGTGCCGGGCGCTGCGTAAGTGTCGCCCGCGAGGCCGCCTCAGGCGCAGGACAGCGGCAACAATATCAACCGCGGATCGGCGCATTCCCCAGTATTGCGCTGACACGCTGGCCGAGTTCGTCGATGGAGAAAGGCTTCTTGATGATCTCCATGCCCGGCTTCAGGAACTTGCTCTGGTCCGCTGCCTCCTTGGCATAGCCCGTCATGAACAGGATAGGCAGCTGAGGGCGGCTTTCCCGGGCGATCTCGGCAATCTCCCGTCCGTTCAGGCCCGGCAGGATGCCATCCGTCACCAGAAGATCAAGCCGCTGGGCCGAGCGCAGAAGTTGTACCGCCGCTGGTCCATCCGTCGTTTCAAGGGCGTTGTAGCCAAGCTCATCCAGCACCTGCAGAACCAGCAGGCGCACCGACGGATCGTCTTCGACGACGAGTACCGTCTCCCCCGTGCCGCGCGCGGCAATCTCCCCCGGGGCCTCGGTGCCGACCGAGATCTCACCGGCGTAGCGAGGCAGGAACAGGCGGATCGTCGTGCCTTTTCCCTCCTCGCTCTCCATCGCGATATGGCCGCACGACTGCTGCACGAAGCCATAGATCATCGAAAGCCCAAGCCCGGTTCCCTGGCCGACCGGCTTGGTCGTGAAGAAGGGGTCGAAGGCTTTGCAGCTGACCTCCGGCGGCATGCCGATGCCGGTATCGGTGACGCGGATTTCCACGAACTCGCCGCCATCCGCGCTATCGTTGTTGATCAGTTCGTCGTCCGCGAGTGGGACAATGCCGACCGCGATGGTCAGCTGCCCACCACCGGGCATGGCGTCGCGCGCATTGATCGCGAGGTTCAGGATCGCGCTCTCCAGCTGGCTCTCATCGGCAATCGCGGGGCACGGCGCCCGGCCAACATCGATGCTGAGTCGGATCCGTTCCCCCAGCGCACGGCGCAGCAGAACGTCCATCGACCGCACCAGCTCGCAGACATCGAGCGGCCGGCTATCGAGGGTCTGCCGCCGCGAGAAGGCGAGCAGCCGGTGGGTGAGGGCGGCGGCACGATGGCCGGATGCCAGGGCCGCGTCGAGATAACGGTCCACATCCTGCAGGCGGCTCTGCCCGATCCGCCGGCGCGCCATTTCGATGCCGCCGAGGATGCCGGTCAGCATGTTGTTGAAGTCATGCGCCAGCCCGCCGGTCAGCTGGCCCACCGCTTCCATTTTCTGACTCTGGCGAAGCTGGTCTTCCAGCAGCTTGCGCTGCGTGACGTCGCGGCCGATGCCATAGACCGTTCCATCCTCGAGCACGGCGGTCCAGCTGACCCAGCGGTGTGATCCGTCCCTGGCGCGCAGCCGGATGTCGAAGCCGGCGATCGCCTCACCTCGCCGGAGCGCCGCAAGATGCAGGTTCAGCGTGGCCACATCATCCGGATGCACGATGCCGATCATCGGCGCGCCGACAAGCTCCGACCGCTCGATGCCAAGCAGGGCGGTCCAGGCCGGGTTGACCGCCTTCTGCAGGCCGTCCGGGGTGAGCAGATTCAGCAGGTCGCGCGACAGGTTCCACAGCCTGTCGCGCTCCTGCGTCCTCAGCTCCACATGCTCCTCGAGCGTCTCCGTCAATTGTCGCAGCTGCGCTTCGGATCGCTTGATCGGGGTGATGTCGTAGATCACGCCGGCGAAGACCACGCCCCGGCCGATGGCGCGCCGGTACTCCCCGCGCGAGGCCAGCCAGCGCTCCTCGCCCGTGTCGGCGCGCCTGACGCGGCATTCGTGGAAGGCAGGGCCAGACTGGATCTTCCCGTCGCGATTCTGGATGATCGCCGGGTCGTCCGGATGCACGACCGCGTTGATGGTGCGGACTGGCAGGCTCTGGGCAGGACGCAGGCCCAGCAGGCGGCAGAATTCGTCGGATACATCCGCCGTGCCGAAGCCGCTGACATATTCGAAGGAACCGATCCCGCCCGCGGTCTGTGCGATGTACAGCCGTTCCTCGACCTTCCGCTGCTCGGTGATGTCGGTCAGCAGTCCGGCGAAGCGCTGCGGCTTGGCATCGGCGTCGAGAAAGGTCCGCCCGCGCGCCGCGACCCAGCGGACCTCGCCCTGGAGCACCACCCGGTAGTCACGGGCGAAGACCTCCGCCCCCTGCAAGGCGCCGGCCACGGCGATCCGCATGCGCATGCGGTCCTCCTCGTGGATTGGCGCGAAGAAGGCACTGCCGGGCAGCCCTGCGGCGGCGGCGGCGAAATCCAGCCCGTAGATGCTGGCGAACCGCGCATCCACGACCAGCCGGTTGGTCGCGACATCCCACTCCCACGCACCGGCGGCGGCGGCGGCAAGCTGCGCCAGGCGCAACCTCTCCTGCGCCTCATCCAGCTTCTGGCGGCTGCGCTGCAATTCCTCGGTCCGGCTCGCCAGGACACGGGCGCTGGTGACATCGGTCTGCGCCGCCATGTGGAAGGCCGGCATCCCATCCACATCGCGGATCGTCGTGACGGTCACGCGGTTCCAGAAGGTCTCGCCGCCGCGCCGGCGCTGCAGCAGGTCCGCGGTGCCGGAGCCTGTCTGCGCCACTGATGTGGCCAGGCTGGCCAGCGTGGCCTGATTTGTATCCGGGCCATGCAGCAACCTGCCACTCTGCCCAAGGATGGCCGCCGCAGAAAATCCGGAGAGCGCCTCGAAGGCGGCATTAGCGTAGATGATGGCGTCATCCGCCGCCCGCGCATCCGTGACGGTGATCGCCACCCCGGCCTGACCAAGTATCTCGAGCCAGGGTCCCGCCAGGGCGGACAGCCGGTCGGCTGCCTGCGCCGGACGGCCGCCGGGTAACTGGTCCTGCGACGATGCTCCATTGCGATCCGGCATGACCGAGTCAAACGTCCCGGGACTGTTCTGGTTCAGCCGCGTCTAGATCTCTTCACCCATCACCTGCCGGATGAACTCCGCGATAAGCAGGCGCAGGGCCTGGATCGAGGGAAGATCCATGAGCATGGAGATGTAGCCGCGGATGTCGTGGTCGTTGATGGCAAAGTTGATGTAGAGGAAAAGCACGATACCGCCCTCGGTATCCTGGGATCGCGGCGCGAACAACAGCGACCCGTTGCTGCGGATCACCTCGGGCAGCGACATGGTCAGGGGCTGCTTCAGCATATTGGCCATGGTCGCCAGGCAGCTGTTCAATACGATATTGCCGGTCTCCGCCAGCGCCTCATCCTCGATGGCGGCGGCTTCCTCCTCGGTGAGGGATTCACCGGCAACCGCGCGCACCATCGCCAGGCTGTTGCTCTCGGGAAAGATGAGCAGCGCGCGGCCGGAGAAGACGCCGTCGAAATCCTGCCGCACGGCGACCATCTGGCCGTATTCCCGTTCGCGGATCAGGGTGATGGCGCCGGTCCGCGAAACCACCTCGAGCGAGGGAACCGAGAGCAGCACCTGTTGCCCCACCATCTTGCGCAGGCTGACCGCCGCTCGGCTGACGCCGATATTGACCAATTCGGTCAGGGCGTCGCGCTCCATATCCTCCAGGTTCAGGACCTGGCTGGTCATCGCTGCAGCGGCCGCAGCCGCAGCGCCGCCCCCGAGATGAAGCCGCGGATGCCATCCTCTGTCACCGGCTTGGCGATGAAGGTGGCGTTGACGGCGCGGGCGCGGGCGATGATCTCGTCCTGCACATTGGCGGTCGCGACGGCGAGCGGCATGGCGGGGAAGCGCGCCCGCAACTCCTCGGCCAGCGCCAGGCCGTCGCGGCCCGGCATGTTGAAGTCGATGATGGCCAGGTTGATGGGCTGCGCGTCCACGACGGCGATCGCCTCATCCGCATTGCCGGCCTCGATGCGCGCCCAGCCGGGTTGCAGCGCGGCAATCGCCTTGCCCACCACGATGCGGGCCAGCTTGCTGTCGTCGACGATCAGGATCGTGGTGTCCATGAACAAGGCCTCCCGTGGTTCGCGGTGCACGGAACCGCGGCGTCGCGACACTATAGGTTGGTTTGCCCGACCTGTCTCTCGACCGCCAGGGCCGGCAGCAGCAGGTCGCGCAGGAAGCGAGGGGCAGGGGATCCCGCCAGGCGAGGCCGCATTGCAATGATGGCCTGCACCACCGCGCCATGCAGCGCCTCGCAGCCCGAGAAGTCGACCACCCGGTCCACCCCCGTCTGCAGCAGAACCGTCAGCGTCTCCGCATCCTCCAGATGGCACGCGCCCTCCAGCCTGATGACGCTGCCGTCGAGCCGGACGGTCATGAAAGCAGCTCCGCCAGATCCAGGATCATCAGCACCGTCCCGTCCGCCATCAACGTGGTGCCTGCCATGCCTGGCGCATGGGCCAGCAGGCCGCCCATCGGGCGCAGGGCGGCATCCATGCGATCGACAAAGGCGTCCACCGCGAAGCCTACCCATTCACCGCGAACCATGGCGATCACAACGCGCTCAGGCTGAGCCCCATCCGGCTGATCACCGCCGGTCCAGACCGCCCCCGCCCGCCCAACGCCAAGCAGGGCGCCCAGGCTGACCAGCGGCACCACCCGGTCACGGAGCTGGAAGGCGCGGCCGGCGCGGACCGCCACGATGCGCTCCGGCACCAGGCGTGCCGTCTCGACCACCGCATCCAGGGCCAGGCCGTAGCGTTCCGCGCCGCAGGCCACCACGAGGATCTTCCTCAGCGTCATGGCCAGCGGCAGCCGGAACTGCACCACCATGCCCATTCCTTTCACGGAGGTGACGCCAACCTTGCCGCCGAGTCCGGCGGCGGCGTTGCGCACCACATCCATGCCGACCCCGCGGCCCGAGACCGCGGTCACGGTGGAAGCGGTCGAGAAGCCGGGGGCGAAGATCAGGTCGATCATGCCAGCCTCGTCCAGCTCCGCCGCCGCCTCCCGCGTCAGCACGCCGCGCCGCACGGCCTGGTCGCGGATGCGCGTGGCATCAAGGCCGGCCCCGTCGTCCGAAACCTCGATCACCACCTGGTCGGCTTCGACGCGGGCGGCAAGGCGGATGCGGCCGGAGGCGGACTTGCCGGCCCGGTCGCGGGCCGCCGAATCCTCGATCCCGTGATCCAGCGCGTTGCGCAGGACATGCAGCAGCGGGTCGAACAGCGCATCCACCACGGCCTTGTCGACCTCGATGTCGCCGCCCTCGCTTTCCAGCACGGCACTTTTGCCGAGCCCCCGGGCGATGTCCCGCACGAGGCGAGGGAAGCGCCCGAACATCGGCGAAAGCGGCACCAGCCGCACCCGGCCCACCGTCGCGTGCAGATCCCCTACCAGGCGGTCGAGCCGGGCCTGCCGGGCGCGCAGCGCCTGGCCGAGCGCGTGCCCACCGGGCAGGGCCTCCGCCTGCGCCGCCAGCTCCGCCAGGCCGCCCTTGGCAATGACCAGGTCATCCGCCAGGACCGCCAGCCGGTCGAGCCGCGCCGCATCAACCCGCAGCGTCCGCCGCGTCGCCCCGTCGTCTCCCTCCGCGGGCGTGTCCGGCGCCAGCTCGGTGAGGTCCACCTGGTCCGCCACCAGGCGGAACCCAGCCGCCACCTCCGCCCGCGCGGCCGCGGAGACGGCCTCGATCACCAGATTGCAGGCGTAGGGATCATAGGGCTCGGACGGGTCCCACGGCTCCCGTGCCGTGACGCGGAGGGCGGTCAGGCGGGGGATGGCGGCGATGATGCCGATGGGGTCGTCGCCGACATAATAACAGTCGGCGCGCGGTGTGTAGCGGATGGCGGTGCCGGCCAGGCCCGCGAATGCCGGCGGCGGCTGCCAGCCCTGCGGGACTGGTGCTTCCGCAGCACCGTCCTCGGCGCCGAGGCGCTGCATCGCCGCCCGCCCGACCGCGCCGGCATCGGCGGGCAGCGCGCCGTCACGCTCCAGCGCGTCCAGCCAGCGATCCACCTGGTCCACCACCTCGACCAGGGCGCTGAAGTCGTCGGCGGTGCCGATGCGGCCGTCCCGCAGCGCGGCGAGCCGATCCTCCGCCGCATGCAGCAGCAGACCCATGGGGTCCAGCGCGAACAGGCCGGTCGAGCCCTTCAGGGTATGCACGGCCCGAAAGCAGGCATCCATCGCCGCCGCATCATCCAGGCGCAGCGCCAGCGCCTGCAGGCCGCGCCCGGCCTCGGCGACCAGTTCGCGGCCCTCGATCAGGAACTGGGCCATGAGATCATCGGTCATGCGGAGGCCGGCCTCTGGAAGACCGTGGCCTCCGCGAAGCGCCTGGTGTCGAAGCGCGAGCTGATCCGGTTCATCGATTCCGTATGGCCGAGGCAGAGGAAGCCGCCGGGTGCCAGCCGGTCATACAGGTGGTCCGCGGCCAGCAGGCGGGATTCATCGTCGAAGTAGATGAGCACGTTGCGGCAGAAGATCACGTCGAAGACGCCGTGCGCGGCCATGCCAGGGCCGTCGATCAGGTTGGCCGGGCTGAAGGATACCGATTCCCGCAGATCCTGGATGATCCGGCGCCGATGCCGCTTCACCGGCTCGAAATAGGCATCGCGCAGGGCCGGCGGCATGCGTGCCAGGGCACGTTCTCCGTAGAAGCCGTCGCGCGCCGCCTCCAGCACGCGGGTGTCGATGTCGGAGCCGATGATCTCGACATTGTAGGCATCGACCAGGCGCCAGTTCTCCAGCAGCCAGATCGCCACGGAATAGGCTTCCTCCCCGGTGGAGCAGGGGTTGCACCAGATCCGGATCTTGTCGCCGGGGCGCCGCGTGGTGATCAGCTCCGGCAGGATCGACCGGCTCAGGCAGGCAAGCTGATGCTCCTCACGGTAGAAATAGGTCTCGTTGATGGTGAAGGCGTTGATCAGCGTCTCACGCTCCGCCGCGTCGCTGCGGAGCCAGCCGAGATAGGTGGCGAAGTCGGTGATCCCAGTTGCGGCATAGCGATCCGCCAGCCGGCGCTCGATGTAGTAGCGCTTGGCCTCGCCGAACATCATGCCGGTCTGGCGGTACAGGAAGGCGCTCAGCCTTTGCAGGTCCACCGCGCTCAGCGGAACGGGGCCGGGTGCGTTCATGATGCCGCGACCAGTGCAGCAAGGCGCCCGGCTATGGCGTGCAGCGGCACGACCAGGCCAGCCCCGCCCGCCTTCACCAGCTCCCCGGGCATGCCCCAGATCACCGCGGTCTCCTCCGCCTCCGCGATGGTGTGTCCGCCCGCCTGCCGCAGCGCGGTCATGGCGGCGGCGCCGTCATGGCCCATGCCGGTCATGAGCACGCCGATGATCCGCTGCGCCGGCAGATTTGCCATGGCGCTTGCCACGAGGCGATCCACGCTCGGATGCCAGCGATGCGCGGCGCTGGAAGGCGCCGGCAGCAGGATGGGACCGTTGGCGCGCAGGCTGACGATCATGTCCGCATCGCCGCGCGCGATGTAGACGCCGGCTGCAGCCAGGGGCGTCGGCCGCGTCACCTCCTCCACCGGCAGCGCGCACAGCCCGTCAAGCCGCTGGGCGAGCGAGGCGGTGAAGGTCGCGGGCATGTGCTGCGCCACCAGGATCGGCCAGGGAAAGCCGGCGGGCAGCATGGACAGCACTGCCTCCAGCGCCGGCGGCCCGCCGGTGGAGGTGCCGATGACGACGAGGCCCGGCGGCGCGCCACCGGCCGCCTGGCGCCACCCGCCGGCCGGCACCGGGACCGCGGGCACCGGAACCACCGGTGTCTGAGGCAGACTGGGACGACGCGCGCGCAGCCGTTCCGCCAGCCGATGCGCGCGCCGGACGCGGAAGGCGCTGGCGGCACGGACCTTGTCGAGCAGCACCGGTCCGAAGGCCTCGACGGCCAGGGAAACGGCCCCACCCGGCTTCGGCACGAAATCGACCGCGCCCAGTTCCAGCGCCTCCAGCGTCGCCGCGGCACCCTCCGCCGTGACGGAGGATACCATCACCACGGGGCAGGGCCGCTCCACCATGATGCGATCGAGGCAGCTCAGCCCATCCATGCGCGGCATCTGCACGTCGAGCGTGATGACATCCGGCTGGAAGGCATGCAGCTGGACCAGCGCCTCCGCCCCGTCGCGCGCGAAGGCCAGCGCGAAGCCGCCATCCTGCGCGAACACCTCGCCCATCACACGGCGCATCAGGGCGGAATCATCGACGATCAGAAGCTTGATCACGGCGGCGACGAGGCGGCTGTCAGGTCGCGCAGCAGATCAGTCTCCGTGCCGGTCAGCAGGGCGGCGGGATCGATCAGCAGGATCACCCGTCCGTCGCGCGCGAGGGCGCGGTCGAACAGCTGCATGCCATGCTCGGCGATCTCCGGGGCCGGCAGGATGTCGTCCGGCGCAAGCTCCAGCATCTCCGTCACCGCATCCACCGCGAAGCCGGCCTGCAGCGCGCCCAGGGTGATGACGACGATGCGTCCCCCGCCTTCGGCTTTGCCGGGGAGGTGAAAGCGGCGGCGTTGGTCGATCACCGGGATCACCCGGCCCCGCAGGTTCAGCACGCCGCGCACATAATCCGGCGCCTTCGGCAGCCGCGTCAGGCTCTCCGGCAGGCGCAGGACCTCATCCACCGCGCAAATCGGCAGCCCGTAGCTTTCCGTGCCGAGGCGGATCACCACGAAGCGTTCCCGCCGCATGGCCGGGGCAGAGCCAGGGGCCAGGCTAGGTTCTGCGGCGGAAGCGGCGGGAGGCGACGCTCCGGCCTGGTCCTCCGCCCGGCCCGGCAGATCAAGCAGGTGCGCGATGCGGTCATCGGCCAGCAGACCCTGCGGCGAGAGGATCGCCACCAGACCGCGTCCATCCGCCTGGCGCAGCACCTGGCTGATCCGGGCCTCGCCGCCGCCCGTGTTGAACAGCCTGGGGACCGGACCCACCCGGTCCGGCGCCACCCGCTGGATGCCAAGGATGCGGTCCACCACCAGCGCCACTCGCTGGCCGGCGACCTGCGTCACCAACACCTGGTCGCCGCCCTCGGGTGGCCGGTCCGGCAGGCCGAGCAGCCGGCGCAGCGAAAGGGCCGGCAGCACCGCATCGCGCAGCTCGAAGACGCCGAGCAACAGCGCCTCGGTCCGTGGCAAGGCGGCGATCGCCGGCGGCAGGGCCAGCACCTCCGCCACGCTGTCGAGCGGCAGCGCGTAGTCCTGCCCGGCCAGGGTGAAGGCCAGGAAGGCGAGGCGCCGCGCGGCAGGTGCCGAAGCCGTCGCGGTGGTCTGCGGCCGCGACTGCGCGGCGCGCGCGGCACCATGGGACATCCCGGCAAAGCGCGCCCGCAGCACCGCCGCAAGGTCCACCGCGGCATCGCCCTCGGCCTGTCGCAGCAGCAGCTCGCCCCCCTCCGGCAATACCGCGCCACCCGCCTCCAGCGACTCCACCGCATCGACCGACAGGCCGAGCGGCGGGTCCCGGCGCAGCACCACGATGCGCGTCGCAGCGCCCGTCGTCACCTGGTCTGCCACCTGCTCCGCCACCTGCGCCGGGTCGAGAAGCTGGCGCAGCGACAGCACCGGCAGCACAATGCCGCGCAGATGCATGACGCCGAGAAGCTCCCGCGGACCGTTCGGCATCCGGGTGAGCCTCGGTGGGCGGATCACCTCGGCGACGCTGCTGGCGGCCATGGTCACGCGCGCTGCGCCCGCCCGCACCGTGAGCTCCTGGCCTGCCTGCCCGGGCACGATTTCAGCGATCCGGCGCCTGCTGAAGCTCATTGGCTAGCAGGGCGATCTCCTCGATCGCCACGGCGAGATCCTCCGCGGTCTGCGATTGCTGGCGCGCGGCGGCGGCGGCCTGCATGGCGGCACCGCTGGCCTGTTCCGCGGCCGCGGCGATCTGGCCGATGCCGGACAGCACCTGTGCACCTGCCGTCACGATGGTGCGTGCGGTCCCGGCAATTTCTCCGGCACCGGTCTGCAGCGCCCCGCTGTCCCTGGTGACGAGGTTCAGCTGTTCCTCCAGCGTCTGGTTCATCTGGATCCCGGCCTCCGACACCGTCGCGATCTGGTCCACCTCGCGCCGGACACGCGCGATGCGGGCGACGATCTCGACCAGCAGGTCCTTCACCGAATCGCCATTTTGCGCCGCATCCCGGGCCAGCGTACGGACATCGCCGGCGACCACCGCGAAGCCGCGCCCGGCCTCACCCGCGCGTGCCGCCTCCACCGCACCGCTGGTCGCAAGCATGGTCGTCTGCACCGCGATGAGGCCGAGGCTGTCGACGACACGGCCGACCGCGGTCGCCTGCGCCTCGAGCCCCTCGATCATCGTCTGCACCGCGCGGTTGCCGGCGACCGCCTTGGCGACGCCCTCGGCAAGTCCCGACACCGCTTCACGGCTCTCGGCGAGTTGTGCCTGGATCGTCGCCACCCGATCCACCCGGGCGCGCGCGCTTTCGCTGAAGCTGCGGGCGGTCTTTTCGATATGCGTCATGGCCGTGCCGGCCTGCTGGGTTGCCGCAGCCTGAAGCTGGGCGCCGCGGCTGATCTGCTCGATGGCGATCAGGATCTCATTGGCCGAGCCCGAAAGCTCCTGCACCGTGGCCGACAATTCCTCCGCCGCTGCCGCCGAGCCTTCCGCCGTGCCCTCGGCCATGTCCGCCTTGCCACCCCCGCGGACAAGCCGCTCCGCCAGCTCGGCCAGCGCGGCCGCCGCGGCCTGGCTCTGGTCCAGCGCCGTGGCCTGCTGCTCGACCGAGGCCTGGGCTTCCGCCGTTGCCGCGGCCTGCTGCTCCGCGGCGCTTGCGATCGTCTCGGCGCCCTTGCGCGCCTCGTTCATGGCGGTGACCGCTTCGCCCGCCGCGGTCAGGATGGCCAGGCTGTCCTCGCCGAGTACCGCCATCTCGCGCCGGATCGCGGCGAGCGTGCCGCCGACGCGCGCGGCGGCCCGGGCCTCCGCCTCGGCGATGGCGGCGGCATCGCGCAGGCGGTCCGCGACGTCCCGGACGGATACCGCAATGGCCTCCGCCAGTTGCTTGATGTCGAGGGACCGCTGCTCGGCGGCCTGGGCCAATGCGCGGATCTCGTCGGCGATCACGGCGAAGCCGCGGCCTTCATCGCCCGCGCGCGCGGCCTCGATGGCGGCATTCAGCGCCAGCAGGTTGGTCTGGTCCGCGATGTCGGCGACGCTGCGGGTGATCTCGCCGATCCGCGCCGCATGCGCCTCCAGCGCCCCCACCACCTGGACCACCGCCAATTGCCGTTGCGCATTCGCGTCCACCGCGCGGATCGAGGCATCGATGGCGGTGCCGGACTGGCTCAGCAGCGCCTGCAGGGCCTCGGTGCGCTGGCGGGATGTCTCTGCCATGTCGCGTGCCTGATTGAAGGCCGCAGCCATCTGCACCACGGCCGAAAGCGATCCGTGGGCCGCGCCGGCGGCTTCCTCGGCACCGGCGGCGATCATGGTGAGGGCGCCGCGCAGTTCCTCCACGGCGCTCGCCGCTTCCGTGATTCCGCCGGCCAGTTCGAGGCTGGTCGCCACCATGCGGTCGCCGGCGTTCACGGGCCGGGACCCTCCCTTGGGCTGCACGGCGACCGGGCGCTTTGCCATCGGATTGGTGATGTCATCGCCTGTCAGCTTCGGAGCCCGGGAGCGGCCAGCCAGAACCGTTGTCTTCACCAGCGCCATGAAAGGCTCCGCACTGCAACGAAATGATCGACAGGGAATGAGCCGGCCGAGGGCGATACGGCCCGTGGCGGCGCGTCACCCAAGCACAATCCGGCCTGTGTGCCCAGGATACGCTATCGCTTCCGGCTTGCGCGAGTTGTTTGCCTGGCCTGCCGCCGGGTGTTCGCGCATCGGGGCACCATCCCCGCCACCCCAGTTCAGCCAAGCCGTCCGATGCGTAAACGATATTAAATAAATTTCGAATTAATACTTATTTCGCATTATCTGGAAGCGCCCGCATTTCGTTGACTTTATGTCAACCGCTGGGTAGCTGATGTGTAGAATCCTTTTCGTAGGTACTTGCGGGGACGCATGGAGCAGCACGTCGCGCGGCTAGTTTCTTCCTGCGGCCTCTCACATTTCCAGTATCGCGCCTGGCCCGGCATCGAGATCCTGGTGGCATCCCCCCCGGTGCGGGAGGTGCCGCTGCCGGCCTCGGATCAGGGGGACTCGGGTCAGGACGTTCCGGAACGGGCTGACGTGGCAGTCGCGGTTTCCCCCGCGGAACCCCTCGCTGCCCCGACGCCCATGCCACCTCCAACGCCGATCCGGGCCGGGCAGTCGGCCGCCCCTCCGCCGCGGCCCGGGCCAGTGGCCTTCGCCGCGAAGGCAGACAGCGCCCGCACCAGATCGCTGCTGGTCAGCCTTGCACAGATGATCGAGCCGCCGTCGCCCCGGGTTGTCATCGTCGATGCCGATGTCGCACCCGCCACCGCGGAGGCCGGCCGACCCGGCCCGCGGAGCCCGACGCGGCGGGGCTACGAGGCGCCCATCCATGTGGCATACCTGCCCGCGCAGCGTTCGCCCGCCGCGACGCGGCGCTTCGCGCTGCTCGACGAGATTGCGACCGGGGAGCGCGATCACCGGCGGCTTGACGACCGGCGGCTTGACGACCGGCGACTTGACGACCGGCGACTTGACGACCGGCGGCTGGACGACCGGCCGCGCGATGACCGGCCGCGCGATGACCGGCGGCGCGGCGCTTCGCCTGCGTCGAACGACTGAACCCTCCAGACCAGAGCATCCCCAGCACCATGCCGCTCGTTGCATTCGTTTCGCCGAAGGGAGGCGTCGGGAAGACCACCCTTGCCGCCAATGTCGCCGCCGTACTGGCGGCGCGGGGGCATGAGGTCGTGGGCCTCGACCTGGATCCACAGAACGCGCTGCGCCTGCATCTCGGCGTGCCCATCGATCATGATGAGGGGTTTCTCGCGCATCTGGCGCAGGGACATGGCTGGCGCGACGCGCTGCGCCGGACCCGGGCGAACGTGGCGCTGTTGCCGCACGGCCATGTGGAACCGCACGCCGCGCTGGCGCTGACCCGGCTGCTGCTGGAGCAGCCGGAGGCGCTGGCCAATCAGGTGCGGGACATGCTGGCGGAGCCGCTGCGCGTGGTGGTGGTGGATGCTCCGCCCGGGCCGTCTCCCGCGCTGTCCGCCGTGCTGCCGATGGCGGATGTGATCTGCGTGGTGCTGCTGTCCGACTCCGGCTCGGCGTCCTTCATCCCGGCCATCGTCTCCGGCCGCTTCCTGGGGCGCGGGACGCTGGCTGCGCGGTCGGCGCTGAAGGCCATGCTGGTGCTGAACCAGGTGGAACTCGGCGCGCCGCTTTCCGACGCCGTGCTGGACTTCGCCCAGCAGGCCATGGGCGAGCGCCCCGTGGCTGTCGTCGCGCGTGATCCGGCGGTGGCCGAGGCGCTGGCCGATCGCCGCCTGCCGGTCGAAGGCCAGGGCGCCGGCGCGGACGACCTGACGCTGCTCGCCGAACGGATCGAGGGGCTGTTGGCCTTGGCCGAGCCACAGGACCGGGGCAAGCCGCGCCCGGCCTTCTCCGCCCTCGCGTCCTGGGGCCATCGGCGTTGATCCGCGCCGCGACGGAAGGCCGGCTGCCGCTGCCCGGGCGGCTGCTGCGCGCCGTGCTGGTGGGCCTCGGCCTGCTCGCGCTCGTCATCGTGGTGACCGTGCCGCTGCCGGGGCCGGCGCAGGGTGTGCTGACGCTCGCCGGCGCCGCGGCCTTCATCATCCTCAACCGCTTCCGCTCACGCCTCGTCACCGTGGTGCTGGTGATGCTCTCGGTCGTGATCACCAGCCGATATCTGTTCTGGCGGGTGACCCAGACGCTGGAATTCGAGACGGCGCTCGGCGGCATACTGTCTGTCGGCCTGATCCTGGCGGAGTTCTACGCGGCGACGCTGCTGTTCCTGTCCTACGTCCAGCTGACCTGGCCGCTGGAGCGCAAGCCGGTGCCCTTGCCCGCCAACATGGCGGAATGGCCGACCGTCGATATCTACGTGCCGTCCTACAACGAGGACCTGGAGATCGTCCGCCCCACCGTGCTCGCCGCCATGAACATCGACTGGCCGCGGGACAAGATGAATGTCTACATCCTGGATGACGGACGGCGCCCCGCCTTCCGGCAATTCGCCGAGGAAATTGGCTGCGGCTACATCATCCGCCCGGACAACAAGGGCGCCAAGGCCGGCAACATCAACCACGCGCTGAAGCACACCGATGGCGAATACATCGCCATCTTCGACTGCGACCACGCGCCGACGCGCGCCTTCCTGCAGCTGACCGCCGGCTGGATGGTGCGCGACCAGCGCATCGCGCTGGTGCAGACGCCGCACTTCTTCTACTCGGCCGATCCCTTCGAGCGGAACCTGGCGCGCCAGCGCGCCGTACCGAATGAGGGCCTGCTGTTCTACGGCGCGATCCAGCCCGGCAACGATCTGTGGAACGCCGCCTTCTTCTGCGGCTCCTGCGCGCTGATCCGCCGCACGGCGCTGGAGGAGGTGGGCGGCGTGCCGCACCAGACGGTGACGGAGGATTGCCACTGTTCCTTCCTGATGCAGAAGAAGGGCTGGCACACCGCCTATATCCGCCTGCCTCTCGCCGCCGGCCTGGCGACGGAACGCCTGTCGATCCACATGGGCCAGCGCATGCGCTGGGCGCGCGGGATGATCCAGATCCTGCGGCAGGAGAACACGCCGATGGCGCGTGAACTCACCGTGGCGCAGCGGCTTTGCTACACCACCGCGGGTTTTTCCTTCCTGTTCGCGCTGCCGCGCATCGTCTTCCTGACCTCGCCGCTGGCCTTCCTGTTCCTCGGCCAGAACATCATCGCCGCTTCGCCGCTGGCCATCATCGCCTATGCCGGAAGCCACATGATCCACGCCTTCGGTACCGCCGCGCGATTGAACGGCAAGAACCGCCATTCCTTCTGGTCCGAGATCTATGAGGCGACCCTGGCCGGCCCCCTGGTGCGGGTCACGCTGGCGACGCTGTGGGATCCGCTGAAGGGCAAGTTCAACGTGACCGACAAGGGCGGCATGGTCGAGGAAGGCTACTTGGACGTGCGGGCCGTGCTGCCGACCATGATCATCCTCGGGATGCTGTTGATCGGCGTCTCCATCGGCGTCTACGGGCTGTTCACCACGCCCGCGGCGTCGCTGGAATTCCAGGCCTATGCGCTGAACACGCTATGGGCGGTGCTCTGCCTGGTGCCGGTCTCGGCCGCCGTCGCGGTGGGGGTGGAGCGGGAGCAGATGCGCGCCCGCGCCCGCATCCAGACCTCCATCCCGGCCGAGGTCGTGCTGCCGGATGGCCGGCGCATGGAGGCCATGACCTCCGACATGTCGCTGTCCGGCGCGCGCCTGCTGCTGGACCGGCCGCTGGGGGTGGCGGATGAGGAAACCTGCCGCATCGCCTTCCATGTGGGGGGCGAGGTGCAGGAAGTGCCGGCGCAGCTGGTTCGCTGGGACGACAGCGAGGCGATGGTGCGTTTCCAGCTGGCCGATGTACGGGATGAGATGGCGCTGGTGCGCGTGTTCTTCGGCCGGCCGGATGCCTGGGTCGAATGGGACAACTGGTCCCGCGACAAGCCGCTGCGGGCGCTGCGCGACGTGGTCGCGGCGACCCGGGATGCGGTGTTCGTGCGCTACCGGTTCCGGATCCGCGGCACGCCGGTGCGCAAGCCCGCGGCGCTGGCGGCTGTCGCCTCCGAACGCAAGTCCGAAATGCTGGCCCCGCGCCGTCCGACCGCATCGGCGCTGGCAAGGCTGCCCGATGTCGCGGCCGGGCTGCTGATCGCGGCGCTGCTGGGCCTCGCGGCGCCGGCGCTGGCGCAGGATTTTGCGCCGCCACCCGCACGCCAGGGCGGGCTGCTGGATCCGGGCGCGCTGATGGCGCCGCTGCCGCCCGCTGCGCAGCCACCCGCCGCGCTGCCCGCGCCTGCCCTCCAGGCACCGGCACTCCAGGCACCGGGACTCCAGGCACCGGTACCTCTCGCCGCCGCGCCGCTCCGCTCCGCGCCGCTTCCCTCCGCCGCGGTGCGGGAGCTGCGCTTCACCCTGCGGGAGCTGGGGCTTGCCGGGCCGATGCAGTTCCGCGGCACGGCGGATCTGCAGGGCGTGCTGTTCGGCTTCTCCCGCGACGAGGTGGTGACGGCTGCGCGGCTCGTGGTGCAGGGCGGATCCTCCGCCCAGCTCCTGCCCTCCCAGTCGCAGATCGCCGTGACGTTGAATGAGCAGTTCGTCGGCAATATCCCGCTCGACCCGGCGCGCGGCGCCTTCGGGCCGGTGGGCTACGACCTGGACCCGGTAGCCTTCGCCGAGCTGAACCGCCTGAACTTCCGCTTCAGCGGCCGCTACACCACCGAATGCAACGACCCGCTGTCCGGCCTGCTCTCGGCCAACGTGTCCGATCTCTCGACGCTGTCGCTGACCATCGAGCGGCTGATCCCGCAGCGCGACCTGGCGCGGCTGCCGGAGCCGCTGTTCGACCGGCGCAACCTGCGCCAGGCCCTGACGCTGCCGGTGGTCATGGCGGCCGAATCCGGCGCCACGGCGCTGCGCGCGGCGGCGATCGCCACCTCCTACTTCGCGGTCGAGGCCGATTACCGCGGCGCGCGCTTCCCGGTCTTCCGGCAGATCCCGCAGACCGGCAACGCGATCATCCTGGTGGCGGGCGACGATGCCGTGCCGAACCTGCCGATGCCGCGCATCGCGGGGCCGACGCTGGCGCTGGTGCCGAACCCGTCCGACCCCTACGGCACGCTGCTGGTGATCGCCGGCCGGTCCGAGGGTGAACTGGTGCAGGTGGCGACGACGCTTGCCGCCGGCGGCAACAGCTTCGGCGGTGCGTTGATGGAGATCCCGGCGCCGCCGAGCCTGGCGCCGCGCCGCCCCTATGACGCGCCGCGCTGGGTTTCCGCCGACGGGCCGGAGGAATTCGGCCGGCGGACCGACCGCAACGACCTGCAGGCCTATGGCTACACCCCCGGCACCATCAGCGTGCCGCTGCGCACGGCGCCGGACCTGCTGACCTGGGCCGGGCGCGGCATCCCTGTCGACATCGCCTTCCGCGCGCCGGCCGGGCAGGTGCTGGATGTCGCGGCCTCGCGGCTGGATGTCGCGGTCTCCGGCGCCTTCCTGAAGTCGCTGCCGCTGGGTTCGGGGGACCGCTGGTGGTTGCCAGACTTCGCCACGCCCTGGCTGACCGGCACGCTGCTGGGCGACCCGGCGGTGCGGCGGGGCAGGGTGCTGGTGCCGACCTACCTGCTGGCGGGCCAGGACGAGTTGCAGATGCGCTTCGACATGCGCCCGATGGCGCGCGGCGACTGCGTTGCCATCCCCGGTGAGATCCGCGCGGCGATCGAGCCGGAATCGACCATCGATATCTCGGGCGCCTGGCGCTATGCGCGGCTGCCCTCGCTGGGCTTCTTCGCGTCCTCCGGCTTTCCCTTCACCCGCATGGCCGATCTGTCCGGGACCACCGTGGTGCTGCCGGAGCAGCCGAATACCATCGAGATCGGCGCCTTCCTCGACCTGGTCGGCACGCTGGCCCTGAAGGTTGGGCTGCCGGCCACCGGCCTGCAGGTCGCCTTCCCCAATGGCGTGGCCAATGTCGGAGACCGGGACGTGATCCTGCTGGGCACGCTCGGCCGCCAGCCGGCCGCCGCGACGCTGCTGCGGGACAGCGCGGTGCAGCTTTCGGCCGGGTCCGTGAGCCTCGGCGCCTCCGACCGCCTGTCCTCCATCCGCGCCCTGTTCCTCGGCGAGGGGGAGGAACGCCAGCGCGCCGCCGCCGCCCTGACCGGCCTCGGGGAGAACGTCGCGCTGATCGTTGGCGCGGAATCGCCCAGCCACCGGGGCCGCTCCGTCGTCGCGATGCTGGGCGCCACGCCGCTGGCGCTCGCCAATGCGGTGACCACGCTGCGTGACCCGGCGACGGCCGGGCAGGTGCAGGGCGACCTTTCGGTGCTGAACGGCAACCGGGTCAGCGCCTACAGCACGGGTCGCAGCTACACGGTCGGCAACCCGCCCGTCTGGCTGCTGCCCTATCTGTGGATCGATGAGCAGCCCTGGGCGGTCGGCGCGCTGATGCTGGCGGCCGCCCTGCTGCTGGGCCTGCCCACCGCCTGGATGCTGCGCCGCCGTGCCGCCATGCGCCTGCGTGCGCGCAGCCCGAAGGGTCACTGAACGATGGCACCGCGCCTTCCCCTGGCCCTGATCGCGACGCTGGCGGCGACACCGGCGCTGGCGCAGACGAACCCGCCGCCCGCGCCTGCCGGCGTGGCTTCTTCCGGCTCGGCGGCCGTCACCATCCTGATCCGGCAGGCGGAGCGTCTGACGACGCAGAACCAGCTGTCGCAGGCGGAAGCTGCCATCGAGCGGGCCCTGGCGGCGGAGCCGCAGAACCCCTCGGCGCTGGCCGCGGCCGCGCGCCTGGAACTGGCACGCGGCAATCGCGATGCGGCCGCGGATTACCTGGCCCGCCTGCAGCGCACCGGCGCCGTCGCGCAGGTCTCGGCGGTGGAGGATGCGGTGCGCGCCGCCACGCTGGATCGCGCCGGGCTGGAGGAAGCCCGCCGGCTGGCGCAGGACGGCCGCGCGGCGGCCGCGGTGCAGCGCTATCGCGCGGTCTTTGGCGGCCGCCCGCCGCCCGAGGAATTCGCCACCGAATACTACCAGGCCATGGCCGGCGCCTCCGCGACACGCGCGGAAGGCGTGCGGAACCTGGGCCGGATCGCCGACCAGCCCGGCGCTGATGTCTGGGCCCGGCTTGCCTATGCGCAGGCGCTGACCTTCGACCCGGCGACGCGGCTCCAGGGTATCGAACGCCTGCGCGCCCTGACCGAGGTGCCGGCGGTGGCCGCGGAGGCGCGGCGTGCCTGGACGGCGGCCATCGGCTTTGCCGGCAACGACCCCGCAATCACGCCTCAGGTCGAGGCCTTCCTGAGCCGCTTCCCCGGCGACGCGGCAATGGCGGAGCGTCTGGCCGCGACGCGCCAGGCCCCCGCATCGGCCGCCGCCGAGCCTGACCCTGGCGCCATCGCCCGTCAGCAGGCCTTTCAGCGCCTGGAGGCCGGCGCGCTGGGCGACAGCGCGCAGCGCTTCGAGGCCCTGCTGCGCGACAATCCTCGCGACGCCGACGCGCTTGGTGGCCTCGGCATCATCCGGCTGCGGGAGGGCAATCTGCCCCAGGCGCGGGATCTGCTGGAACGCGCCATCGCCGCCAATCCGGCCGGTGCGCCGCAATGGCAGCGGGCGCTGGATGCGGCGAGCTTCGGGGCGGAGGTCGCCGCCGCCCGCGCCGCCCTGCGCCGGGGTGCGCTGGATGAAGCGGAGACGGCCGGCCGCCGAGCCGCCCTGCGCGACGTGGAGGACCGCTCCGACGCCGAGGCGGTGCTGGGCGAGATTGCGCTGCGCCGTGGCGACGCACCGGGTGCGGAGGCGCGCTTCCGCGCCGCGCTCGCCCGCCGTCCCGGCCTGCCCTCCGCCCAGGCCGGGCTGAATGCGGCGCTGCGGGCGCAGAACCGGGGCGGGGAGGTTCTCGCCGCCCCACGCCAGACCAGCGCGAGCGGCGCGCCCGCCGGCGGCACCCCCGCCGCACCCGCCGCCGCCGTGGCCTTCCGCAACGAAGCCGCGCGGATGGCCGACCCTGCCGCCGCCGCCGCCCTGCTGCGCAATGCCGTGGCCGCCGCGCCGGATGACCCGTGGATCCGCCTCGACCTCGCCCGCGCGCTACGCCGCCAGGGCCGTGGCGCCGAGGGCCGGGCGCTGGTCGAGGAACTCGCCGGCCGCGTCGCGACGCCGGATGCAATCTATGCCGCAGCCCTGATGGCGGAGGAGGATGGCCGCCCGGCCGATGCCGATGCCTTCCTGTCCCGCATCCCCGCCGCCCGGCGCAGCACCGAAATGCAGCGCCTGGCCGTGCGCATCCGCAGCCAGCGTGACGTGGCGGCGGCGGTGGCGCTGATGGCGGCCTCGCCCCTGGATGGCCGGACCCGGCTGCTGACCATCGCCGCGCGTCCCGACCCAACCGGCGCCACCGCCGCTGCTGTCATCCGCGCCTTCGGCGAGGCCGGGGACCGTCCCGGCGCCGGGGAGGCCGCGCGCGTCGCCGCCATCGCCAACCGCACCCAGGTCCCGGCCCGCGTCGCCATCGCCGGTGCGCTGCTCTCGGCCGGGCTGGAGCCGGAGGCCGTGGCGCTGGCCGCGGAGATCGAGGCCGGTGGCGTCAGCCCCGCCGTGCAGCGCGACCTGGCCGCGCTACGTGGCGGCGCCGCGATCCGTGCCGCCGACCGGCTCAATGAATCGGGCGACCAGGCCGGCGCCTTTGAGCGGCTGCGGCCCGCCCTCGCATCCGGCGACAATCCGGAGGCTCAACTGGCCCTGGCGCGGCTTTACATCACGGCACGCCAGCCGGCGGAGGCGCTGCGGATCGCCGAGGCCCTGCTGGCGCGCGACCCGCGCAACGTGGAAACGCGACGGGCCACCATCGAGGCCGCCATCGCGGCCGGCGACCGCCAGCGCGCCGCGCAGCTATTGGCGGAGGGGCGGTCGGCGATGCCGGGCGATGCCCGCATGCTGCTGCTGGAGGCGCGGGTGGCGCGCGATGCCGGGGATGGCGCCGCGGCGCGGCGGGCGCTGGAATCGGCCTCGCGGCAGCGGGCACAGGAACTCGGTGCCGGTGGGCGCGGCTCGGCCGCGGCGACGCCCAGCGGCCTCGCCAACCCCTTCGGCCGTACCGCCGTGGCCCGCCCCGGCGCGCCGGCCGACCCGCTGACCCGCGAGATCGAACAGGAACTGGCCGCGCTGCGCGATGATACCGGGCCGAGCCTCGGCGCCATTGCCAGTGGCCGGATGCGATCCGGCGATGATGGCCTCGACAAGCTGAGCGAACTCTCCGCGCGGCTCGAGGGGGTGGCGGCAGTGCCGGTCGTGGGCGGCAGGCTGACCGCCTATGCCGAACCGACGACCATCGATGCCGGCTCCGTGGCCAATTCCCGGCAGGCACGGCAGCGCTTCGGCACCAGCATCCTGAACGGCGCGGGAACACTGCCGGCGCCAACCGACAGCGGCGCCTCCGGCGTTGCCGTGGGCCTGGCCTATCGGCGCGGGGAGTGGCTGCGCGCCGATATCGGCACCACGCCGATCGGCTTCCAGACGTCCAATGTCATCGGTGGCGCCGAATTGGCGCCCGAGCTGACGGCGGGCGGGCTGCGCCTGCGCATGACCGCAGAGCGGCGTGGCATGAATGACAGCCTGCTGTCCTGGTCCGGCGTCACCGACCCGCGCACCGGCGCAAGCTGGGGCCCGGTGCTGCGAACCGGCGGACGCGCCCAGCTTGAATTCCCGCTCGGCAATGGCTACGGCTACGTCGGCGGTGGCTACTCCATGCTCGACGGCAGCGGCGTCGCCTCCAACAGCCGCATCGAGGGCGGGGCGGGCGTTTCCGTCCCGGTCTGGCGCGACGGCACGCAGGAGCTGCGGACGGGGCTGGACCTCGTCTACCTCGCCTATGAGCGGAACCTGCGCTACTTCACGCTCGGCCATGGCGGCTACTTCTCGCCGCAGCAATACACGGCCCTGAACATCCCCGTGGATTTCCGCGGGCGCAGCGGCGACCTGTCCTACCGTGTCGGCGCCACCATCGGCTATGCCGCCTGGCGGGAGGATTCCGCGCCGGTCTTCCCGAATGATCCGGGCCTGCAGGGCCAGCTTTCCGCGCTCGCCGATTCCACCACTGGAACGGCGGATGCGGTGCTGGCCAATTACCGCAGCCAGTCGCAGGCCGGTGCGGTGGGCGGGGTGCGGGCGGAGCTGGATTATGCGCTGAACAGCAATCTCTCGATTGGCGCGGGGCTGAACTACGACAAGGCTTCCGATTTCGACGAGACGCGGTTCCAGCTGCGGCTGCGGAACCGCTTCTGAGCCGGTCAGCCGCGCAGATGGCAGGCCACGCGATGGCCGGGCGCAACCTCCCGCAGTTCCGGCACCACGGTCTGGCAGGGATCGGCCTTGGCGATCGGGCAGCGCGTGTGGAAGTGGCAGCCGCTGGGCGGGTTCAGCGGACTCGGGACATCGCCCCTCAGCATGATGCGCTGGCGCTTCACCGTCGGGTCCGGAATCGGCACGGCGCTGAGCAGGGCTTCCGTATAGGGATGCAGCGGGTTGGTGTAGAGATCGCGCGCCGAAGCGATCTCGACGATGCGGCCGAGATACATCACGGCGACACGGTCGCTGGTGTGCTCCACCACCGACAGGTCATGCGCGATGAACAGATAGGTCAGGCCGAGCTTTTCCTGCAGATCCTCCAGCAGATTCACCACCTGCGCCTGGATTGAGACATCCAGCGCGGAAACCGGTTCGTCGCAGACGATCAGCTTGGGCGAGACGGCGAGTGCGCGCGCGATGCCGATGCGCTGGCGCTGGCCGCCGGAGAATTCATGCGGGAAGCGCCGCATCTGGTCGGCGTTCAGCCCTACCGTCTCCAGCAGCTCCACCACCCGGTCCTCACGTTCCTGCCGCGAGCGTCCGAGTTTGTGGATGACCAGCGCCTCCCCGATGATCGCGCCCACCGTCATGCGCGGATTGAGGCTGGCGAAGGGGTCCTGGAAGATGATCTGCATGTCGCGCCGCAGCGTGCCGAGCTGGTTGTGGTCCAGCGCCGTGACGTCCCGCCCGTCGAACCAGACCTGGCCGCCGCTGGGCTCGATCAGGCGCAGGATCAGCCGGCCGGTGGTGGATTTGCCGCAGCCGGATTCCCCGACCAGGCCCAGCGTCTCCCCTTGCGCGATGTCGAAGCTGACGCCGGAGACGGCGTGCACCTCCTCCACCTTCCGGCCGAACAGGCCGCCGGTGACGGCGAAGCGCTTCTGCAGATCCTGCACGCGCAGCAGCGGTTCGGTCATGCGTGGACTTCCGGGTACAGGATGCAGGCCACCTTGTGACCCGGCGTCACCTCCCGCAACGGCGGCTCTGCGGCGGTGCAATCCGGCATGGCGTGGCGGCAGCGCGCGGCGAAGCGGCAGCCGATGGGCGGGTTGAGCAGGGACGGCACGGTGCCGGGTATCGCCTCCAGCCGCGTATGCGTCGTGGCCGCCAGGTCGATGCGCGGGATCGAGCGGATCAGGCCCTGGGTGTAGGGGTGGCGCGGCTCCGCGAACAGCGCCTCCACCGTCGCTTCCTCCACCACCTTGCCGGCATACATCACGACGACGCGCTGCGCGGTTTCGGCGACGACGCCCATCGCATGGGTGATCAGCAGCACGGCCATGCCGAGGCGCTGCTTCATCTCGTTCAGCAATTCCAGGATCTGCGCCTGGATGGTGACGTCCAGCGCCGTGGTGGGCTCGTCCGCGATCAGCAGCTTCGGGTTGCAGGACAGCGCCATGGCGATCATCACGCGCTGGCGCATGCCGCCGGAGAATTGGTGCGGATAGTCGTTCACGCGGCGCTGCGGGTTCGGGATATTGACCAGGCGCAGCATCTCCGCCGCGCGGTCCATGGCGGCGCGCCGGGACAGGCCTTCGTGCTGGCGCACCGTCTCCGCGATCTGCTGGCCCACGGTATAGACCGGGTTGAGGCTGGTCATCGGTTCCTGGAAGACGAAGCCGATTTCCTTCGACCGGATCTTTTGCATCTCGGCGGGTGGCAGCGGCACCAGGTCGCGGCCCTCGAAGCGGATCTCGCCGGCGGCGATGCGGCCGGGCGGCATGGCGATCAGCTTCAGGATGGTCATGGCCGTAACGGTCTTGCCGCAGCCGGATTCACCGACGACGCAGACCGTCTCCGCCCGGTTGACGGTGAGGTCCACGCCATCCACCGCGCGGACCATGCCGTCATCGGTTTTGAAGTGGACCTTGAGGTTCTGGAGCGCGAGCAGCGGCGTTTCGCTCATGCGCATGGCGGGACGCGCGGGTTCCACCACATCACTCATGTCACGCGCCTGGGGTCGAGGGCGTCGCGCAGACCGTCGCCGACGAAGTTGATGGTGAGCACGGTGAGGAAGATGGCCAGCCCCGGGAACAGCGCCCAATGCGGCGCGAAATCCAGATTGTCCTTCGCATCGAACAGCAGCCGCCCCCAGGTCGGAATATCCGGCGGGAAGCCGAGGCCGAGGAAGGACAGCGTGCTTTCGGCGATGATCGCGCCGGCGACATCGATGGTGGCGGTGACGATCACCGGCCCGAGCGCGTTGGGCAGGATGTGGCGCAGCACCAGCCGGGTCCGGCTGGCGCCGAGCGCGCGCGCGGCTTCGACGAATTCCTTCTCCCGCAGCGAGAAGAACTGCGCGCGCACCAGGCGGGCCACCGGCATCCAGTTGAAGGCGCCGATCACCACGACGACCATGATGAAGACGCCCATTTCCACGCCAACGATGCCGGTCAGCGATTCGCGGAACAGGTAGATGATCAGCAGCAGCAGCGGCAGTTGCGGCAGGGACAGGAACAGATCCGTCAGCCACATCAGCCCCGCATCGACCTTGCCGCCCGCCATGCCGGCGACACTGCCGACCAGCACGCCGAGCCCGACGGCCACCAGCATGGCGGTGAAGCCCACCGCGAGCGAAATTCGCCCGCCATAGAGAATGCGCGCCAGCAGGTCCTGCCCCAGATCATCGGTGCCGAGCGGATGCGCCAGGGACGGGCCTTCCAGCACGGCCGTGAAATCGATCTCATTGATCGGCAGGGTCCAGATCAGCGGGCCGAACAGCACGCCGAAGACCAGGATCAGCAGCACCACCGCGCTGGCGACCGCCATCCTGTGCTTGCGGAAACGCCGCCACGCCTCGCCCCACGGACCGATATGGGGCTTCCGGGCGGGGCTAGCGGTAGCTGATACGGGGATCGAGCCAGCCATAGAGGATATCCGCCACCAGGTTGAAGAAGATGACCAGGATCGCAAAGACGAAGGTGACCGCCATGATCACCGGCGTGTCGTTGGACAGGATGGAAGTGACCAGCAGCGATCCGATGCCGGGGATGCGGAAGATCTGCTCCGTCACGATGGCGCCGCCGAACACCGCCGGCATCTGCAGCGCCACCAGCGTCACCACCGGGATCATCGCGTTGCGGACCACATGCAGGATGGTGATGCGCGATTCCGGCAGGCCCTTGGCGCGCGCCGTGGTGACGTGGTCCAGCCGGATCACGTCGAGCGTGGCGGCGCGCACGTAGCGCGTCCAGGCCGCGCCCTGGAACAGGCCCAGCACCATGATCGGCATGATGGTCTGGCGCAGCATCTCCCACCACCATCGCCAGCCGGTCGCCTCGATATCCGTGCGGAAGACGAAGGGCAGCCAATCCAGGTAGATGGAGAACAGCAGGATCATCAGCAGCCCGGTGAAGAAGGTGGGCAGCGAGAAGCCGATGAAGGCGAGGGTATTGGCCACCTGGTCGAAGATGGAATAGGGCCGCGTCGCCGCGTAGACGCCGACCGGCAGCGCGATGCACAGCGCCACGACCTGCGCCAGGCCGATGATGGCGATGGTGGTCGGCAGGCGTTGCAGGATCAGCTGGTCCACCGGGATGCGGCTGATGAAGGAATAGCCCCACTCGCCGCGCAGCATCGCGGTCAGCCAGGACCAGTAGCGTTCATGAATCGGGTCATCCAGCCCGAGGCTGGCGCGCAGATGCGCGCGCACATCGGGCGGGATGGCGGGGTTGGTTGCCAACTCCTCGAAAGGGTCACCCGGCGCGAGCGCCAGGATGGTGAAGAGGATCACGCTGATCCCGAGCAGGCTCGGGATCGCGATCAGCAGGCGCCGGGCCAGATAGTTGGTCACGCGGGACCTGTCAGGTCTCGCGCCACCAATCACTCAGCAGCCAGGTCGTGCCATCCCAGGCACTCAACACCGGCCTCAGGTTGTTCAGGCTGGTGCTCTGCGTCGGCCGCTTCACCAGCGGAATGATGTGGTTGCTGGAGACCACCAGGTCGTTCATGCGGATGAACAGCGCGGCGCGCTTGACGGGGTCGAGCTCACCCTGCGCTTCACGGAAGATGCGGTCATATTCTTCCGACCGGAAGCGGGTGATGTTGCGGCCCTGCCAATTATTGGCCTTGGAGGAAATCTCCCAGGACACGAACTGGTTCATGAACCGTTCGGGGTCCGCCTGCGGCATCGTCGTCGTGTACATCTGCATGTCGGCGAAGAACTTGGTGTAGGTGTCCGGGTTCGCGACATCGGAGGAGAAGAAGACCGAGGCAGTGACGGATTTCAGCTCCAGGTCGATGCCCGCCCGTTGCGCCGCCTGCTTGTAAACCGCCTGGGTGCGCTGGCGGGGCGCATTGACCGAGGATTGGTAGATGAAGCGAAGCCGCACGCCATCCTTGGCGCGGATGCCGTCGCTGCCACGCGCCCAGCCGGCGGCATCGAGGATCTGGTTCGCCTTCTCGATGCTGAATTCCCAGCGCATGTTGGGCGAGACGAAGCGCGGTGGGTTGTTCAGGAAGTTCGCCGTGGCGGGGCCGCCGCGGCCATAGATGAACTGTTCCAGCGCGTTACGGTCGATCAGCATCGCCATGGCCTGGCGCACCGCCGGGTCGCGGAAGGCCGGATGCTCGGATTTGATGGAGGCGCGCTCGCCCTCGACCTCATTGTGCGGATCGGTCGGGTTGAGCTGCACGAATTCGATGGCGCCGCCCTCGACGATGTTCACCTTGCCGCGGCCATTGGCTTCCAGCCGCTTCAGCAGCGCGTCTTCCACCTGCATGTTCCAGGCGTAGTCGAAATCGGCCGTCTGCATCACCGCGCGCGCGGCCGAAACCGCATCGCCGCCGCCCTTGATCTCCAGCGTGTCGAAATAGGGGCGGTTGTTCATGTGGTAGTTCGGATTCAGCTCCGCCCGCAGGTTGTCGCCCGGCGCGAAGGACACGAATTTGTAGGCGCTGGTGCCCACCGGCCGCAGATTGGTTGGCGCGTCGCGCGCATTGGCACCTGCATACTCCTGGAACAGATGCTTCGGGATGATCTGCCCGATGGCAGCGACGAAGGCATCCGCCCAGAAGGGCGTGGGCTGGGCGAATTCCACCCGCACCGTGTGGTCGTCCACCTTCACGACATTCACGTCGCGATAGGAGCCGGAGGAAACCGCGGCGACCGCCGGGTTCTTCGCGTATTCCCAGTTGAAGATGACGTCGTCGGCCGAGAAATCCTGGCCGTCATGCCACTTCACGCCACGCTTCAGCTTCCAGGTGACGGAGCGCCCATCCGGCGAAAGGCCACCATTGTCTGTGGAGGGAATTTCCGCGGCCAGGATGGGGTGCAGCGTGCCATCGGTGGCCCAGCCGGCCAGCGGTTCATAGAACACCCGGCTGGCATCGGAATTGGTGGTGCCCGATGCGAAATGCGGGTTCAGCAGCGTCGAGGCCTGCCAGTAGAGTATTTTCAGCGCCCCGCCGCCGCCGCGCCGGGATGGCGCATAGGTCGGAATGCCTTGCGCCGAGGCCGGCGAGATGCCGGACAGGGCCAGAAGCTGCGTCGCCATCGGCGCCGTCAGCCCCACCGCCGCCATGCGCTTCATGAAGCCGCGGCGGGACAACGAACCCCGCTGGACGCGCCCGATCATCTGGCGCAGGTCGTCCTCGTTCATGCCAACTCTCCCAAGCCCTGAATGCGCCCGCTTGCGCCGGGTCTGTTCGACCGCCCGGCTGACCTCGGGAAACCCCTGTGGCAGGAACGCTACAGCATGGAGACGGCGTGTCTAACCCCTTTTTTCGCAGCATCCCCAAGGCCGCGACCGACCGGGATTTTGGTGCGTAACGCTATCTTGAGCTGCGGCGTGTGCAGGCCGGCCTCGGTCGCGGCCGTCGTGGCGGCTTTGTGGTTTCGGTCGGATCTAGGCGCCCAATGCAACCCCATCCCGCTGCGGGTCCGCGCCGCCGAAGCAGGCACCATCATGGATCAGCACGCCATGCGGCGCGCCGAAGGCGTAGCTCTGGTAGGATCGCGCCACCGGATAGCCCATGGCGCCCAGCGCATCCGTCACCCGGTGCGGGATGCGGTTGGCAACATCGATGGTATCGCTGAGTGCCACGATGCGCGGTGCCGCCACGGCATCCGACATGCCCATGCCGAAATCCAGCACATTGCTGATCGCCTGCGCCAGCGCCGGCACGATGTAGGTGCCGCCCGGCGCGCCGAGCACCATGGCGATCGCCTGGCCCCGGAACAGAAGGGTCGGCGCCATGGCGCTGGCGCGGCTTTTCCCCGGCGCGATGGAACCGGCGCGGCCGGGCCTCGGGTCGAAGCCGCTCATGCAGCCATTGTACATGAAGCCCAGCCCCGGCGTGATCGCGCCTGAGGGAATACCGAGCGTATGGGTGAGGGACACGGCATTGCCTTCCCCATCCACCACGCAGACCACGGTGGTATCCGGCGGGTCGCGCGGTTCATCGGCCCGCGCCACACTGGCTTTCTCGCCGGCGCGAATGCGCGCGGCCAGCGCCTCGGCATGTTCGACCGAGAGCAGACGGTCGAGCGGGACATCGACGAAGTCGGGATCGCCCATATAGGCGTCGCGGTCGATCGCCATCCACTTCATCGCTTCCGCCAAAATGCGGAGATGTTCGGGGCTGTTGTGCTCGAGCGCGCCGAGATCGAAGCAGCCCATGATGTGCAGCAGCTCGATCAGCGATCCGCCACCGGCCGGCGGCGGGTTGGAGGCGACGCGCAGGCCGCGATAGCTGCCCCAGCAGGGCGCCTTTTCCCGTACCCGGTAGGCGGCCAGATCCGCCAGCGTCACGCCGCCACCCTGGGCTGCCATGTCGGCCGCCATCTCGCGCGCCATGTCACCGCGATAGAAGACCTCCGCGCCACCCTCGGCGATGCGTTCCAGGCTGCGCGCCATATCGGGGTTGTGCAGCACGTCGCCGGGGCGCTTCAGCGTGCCATCGGCGCGGAAATAGACCTGCCTTCCGGTTTCGCTGAATCGCAGCTTGTCGGCGGTGTTCACCTGGCCGTCGCCGCCATGGTCGATCGCCCAATAGTAATGCATGTAGGGCCGCACCATCACGCCGCGACGCGCCTGGCCGATCGCGGGCTGCAGCACGTCACGCAACGGCATGCTGCCGAAGCGGGACAGTGCCTCGGTGTAGCCCGCGACATTGCCCGGCGTGCCGACGGCGCCGTAGCCGCGGTCATTGGCCTGGTCGCGCAGCAGATACACGAAGCCGTCGCGCGACTGGCCGATGAACTTCTCCGCCCACATGTCGGGCGTCGCGCTCAGCGGCGCCTTGCCGAAGAATTCCAGCACCGTGTGGATGCCGCGCGCGGGCATGCAGATCTGCATCGCGCCGAAGCCGCCGATGCCGCACATCTGCGGATCGACCACGCCCTGGCTGAAGGCGCAGGCGATGGCGGCATCCACCGCATTGCCACCCTGGCGGAGGATCTCCACCCCCGCCTCCGCCGCCTCCGGCTGCGCCGCGACCACCATGCCCCGCATCGAGTCTCTCCCGTCTTCAAAACCTGCGGCCAGCGAAGCTGGCCGAGGCGCCGAACGGCGCCCGCCGCCCATGCGGCGTAGCCATTCGGGGCGCCGCTCCGAAGCCGGAGGCCGCGCCCGGCGCCTGAGGGCACACAAATCAGTCCGGCGTGATGCCCGAAGCGCGGATCACCGGCGCCCAGGCCGCGATTTCGTCGCGGACGAATTTCTGCGCGTCATCCAGGTAGTACCGCCCCGGGCTGGTCGAGGTCTCGGCGAAACGGCGCTGGACGTTGGCGCTGGCCTGCGCGCCGCGCACCGCCTCCGCCAGCTTCTCCAGGATCGGTCGCGGCGTGCCGGCAGGTGCAGCCAGGCCGGCCCAGCCATCGGCCACCACCTCGGGGTAGCCCAGCTCGCGGAAGGTCGGCACATCCGGGAAATCCGGCGAGCGTTCCGGCGCCGTGGTCGCCAGCGCCCGCAGCGCGCCGGACCGCACATGCGCGCTGGTTGCCGTCAGGCTGTCCACCACGCTCGGCACCACGCCGGCGATGAGGTCCGTGATCGCCTGGGTGGAGCCGCGATAGGGCACATGCTCCAGCGGCGCGCCCGTCGCCGCCGCCAGGCGCATGCCCAGCAGATGCGCGACGCCGCCGGCGCCAGAGGTGCCGTAGAACATCGGGCGGGCCTTGGCCGCGGCGACGTAGCCGGCGACATCGCGGATCGGCAGGCTGGGGTTCACGCACAGCAGGTACGGCGTGCCCATCATGATGGCGATGTGCTCGAAGGAGGTGTCCGCATTGTACTGGATGCGGTCGCGGTACAGCGTCTGGCCGATTGCCATGCCACTGATGGTGGTGATCAGCAGCGTGTAGCCATCTGCCGGCATGCGCGCGACATAGGCCGAGCCGAGGGTGGAGCCGGCGCCGCCGCGGTTTTCCATCACCATGGTCTGGCCCAGCGTCGCCTGCATTTCCTGCGCGATGACGCGGGCCGCGATATCCGTGGCACCGCCGGCGCCAAAGGGCACGATCACGCGGATCGGCTGCGCCTGCGGCCAGGGGGTGCCCTGGGCGGCGGCGGGGCGGGCCAGCAGCGGCGTGGCGGCCGCCAGCGCGGCAGCGCCGAGCAGGTGGCGGCGGGTGGGTCCGGCTTGCATGGTCAGGGTCCTGTGGCTTGGGGGGAATTCTGCGACCGGATCGTGCCGCTTTCGGCCAGCAAGAGGAAGGCCGGCATGGCAAGCTGCGCGAAACAGCGTACCAGAAGCAGATCATCCTCGGTGTACCAGCCGGCGCGGTGCATCAGGTTCACCTGCCCCAGCGTGCGGCCCTGCCAGCGCAGCGGCGTGTTCATGGCGCTGCCGCAGCCAAGCGCCGTCGCACCCGCATGGTCCGGATAGCTGGCGCGCAACTCGTCTTCCGTGCGGATCAGGATGGGCCTGCCATGCTGCATCAGCTCCCGCATCCGCGGCGCGGCGGAAGCGCGCTTGCGGCCGCCGACCGGATAGGCATCCGGCAGGTTGGACCAGACGCGCTCGGCCTCGCCGCCCGCATGGTGCACCTGCATGGTGCACAGGATGTGCCCGACGGCGCCGGCCAGCGCCGCATCCAGCGCGGCCAGCGTGGCGGCGGGCTGGTCCGGCTCGGCCTGGGCCAGTGCGAGGCGTGTCAGATAGGGCAGGGGGTCGGGGCGCGTCGTCATGTCAGCCGGCCGGCCGCGCATCGACGGCCAGCGTCCGCTCATCCGAGCGCGGCAGGAAGGTGATGCCCTTCCGCACCGCCCACAGGTTCTGCAGCATCAGTATCGGGATGATCGGCGTATCCGCCATCGCCATTTCCGTCGCCTCGATCAGCAACGCCTCGCGCGCCGCCTCATCCACGGTGGAGACGGCGCGGGCGGCCAGTGCGTCCAGCGCCGGGTTGCTGTAGCGGCCGTAATTGTACAGGCCGAGGCTGCGCGCGCGGTCATGCGTCTGGAAGCATTGGGTCAGCATGTAGCCGCCCTCGAAGGTGGCACTGCCCCAGCCCCACAGGCCCATGGAGAATTCCTGGCGGCCGCCGCGCGCGGCGTAGCTCGCCCAGGGCAGCGCCTCCACCGTGGTCTGCACGCCGATCCGCGCCCACATCTGCGCCACGCCCTGCGCCAGGCGGGCGTCGTTCGGGTAGCGGTCATTCGGCGTGTGCAGCGTCAGGCGGAAGCCGTTCGGCAGCCCGGCCTCGGCCAGCAGGGCGCGGGCGCGCGCCGCATCTTCCTCCGGCGGCTTGACGCTGGGGGCGTAGGAATAGGCGCCCGGCGGCATCCACTGGCCGGTCGGCGTCGCAGTGCCGAGCATCACGCGATCCGCCAGCGCGTCCCGCCGCAGCGCCAGCGACAGCGCCTGGCGCACGCGCACATCGCGGAAGGGGTTGCGCGGCAGCGGGGTGCCGCTGGCATCCGTGACGAAGGGGCTTTCGCCTTCCCGCGACAGATCGGGCACCAGGTAGATCAGCCGGATGCCGGGGATCGCCGTCACCTGGAAGCGCTCATCCGCGCGCATCCGCGGCAGGTCGCTGACGGAGGGGGTGTCGATGATATCGACATCGCCGGACAGCAGCGCCGCGGTGCGGGCCGCCGGGTTGCTCAGCAGGCGGAGCGAGACGGTCTCCCAGGCCGGCTTCGGACCCCACCAGGCATCGTTGCGCGTCATCTCCACCCGGTTGCCGGGGGTGTAGGACCCGTAGCGATAGGAGCCGGTGCCGATCGCCGCCTTGCCGGAATTGTAGTCCGCCGTGGTCGCACCCTCGCCAACGCGGCGGGAGACGATGCCAACATAGGTGAGGTTCGGGCCGAGATCCGGCGCCGGCACCGGCGTGTGCAGGCGGATGGTCAGCGGGTCCACCACCTCCACACGCTGCACCGCGCGCAGGAAGCCGCCGAAGCCGCCCGGGCTGTTCGGCACGTCGCGGGCGCGTTCGAAGGTGAAGACCACGTCGTCCGCGGTGAAGTCGCCACCATCGTGGAACTTGACGCCCGGGCGCAGCTTGAATTCCCACAGCGTGTCGGTCAGCGGCTTCCATTCGGTCGCCAAGCCCGGGATCAGCCGTCCATCCGGTGCGCGGTTGATCAGCCGCTCATAGATGTGCATCGCGACGGTGTGGTTCGGCACCGCGTGGTAGAAATGCGGGTCCATGGTGGTGAAGGCGCCGCCGAGGCCGATCTGCAGGGTGGTACCGGAAGCCTGGGCCGGGCGTGGCGCCAGGGCGCCCCAGCCAGTGGTGGCGAGCGCGCCGGCGGCGGCGAGAAGGTCGCGACGATGCATGGGCATCTCCTATTCGAAATTCAGGCGCAGGGGCGCAGCGGCAGTTCCAGGGCGGAGGCCTGGTCGCCGCCGCGCAGCAGCGTCAGGCGCGGCGGCCTGCCATGCGGCACCTGCGCCGCATGATCGGCATCCGCCCCCGACAGCGACAGGCGAATGCGGCTGCCCTGGCGGAACACCCAGGCGGTGGGCAGCAGCGGAATGCGCAGCCGCGTGGCCTGGCCCGGCACCAGCGGCGCCGCATCGGCGCGGCCGAAGCTGCGGAAGGGCCAGGTCGTGCGGTAGGTCTCTGGCGCCGGGCTTTCCTGGCGATGCAGGGCGCGCAGCAGGCCCTCCGTGACGTAGCGGATGCTGCCATCCGCCTCGACTTCCGAGAGATAGACGAACAGCGCCGCATCCGGCTCGCTGGATTGCAGCCACAGATCGGCCAGCCCGTGTCCGGCCAGTTCCATGTCCTGCATCAGCGGTGCGGAGGACCAACCGGCCAGCCCCGCCTGCCGCTCGCCCCAATCGGCGTAGTAGGTGGTCGCGTTGATGCCGGCGATGCGTTCGTACCGCGTGCCGTCGCCGCTGCCCCAGGCGAAATTTGCGTGAGTCACATCCTGGCCCGCCGCGCCCGGCGCATCTGCCAGTGCATTTTCGGCGGTGAGGAACAGGCGCTGCGTGGTTTCCACCGGCGGCCAGGCTTCCGCCGCGCGCCAGGCCTCCGCATGCAGGCTGAAGAAATGCACGGGCGCTTCCCGGTCCAGCCCCGTGTCCCGCCCCAGCAGGTAATGGTCGAAGAAGCGCAGCACCGCGCCGAGCAGGTCGAAGTCCGGCGTCTGGTCCCGCCGCCAGGGGGAGACGTTGCAGCGCGCCCCGTGATCCCACGGCCCCAGGATCAGATGCACCGGATTGTCCCGCAGCGTCAGGAAGCGCGAAATCGCGCCATTGGCGTAGCCCGCCCCGTCCATCCAGCCGGAGACCGCCAGCACCGCCACATCCGGCCGGATGCCGGCGCCCACGGAGTAGGGGCTGAAGGAGGCCGAGCTGAAGCCGGCATCATAGGGCAGCGGTTCCTCGCGGAAGCGGAACTCCGCCATGAAATCCGGCTGGCGGAAATTGCCCGCATGTTCGCGCAGCGCCTCGGCCAGCAGCGTGCCATCCGCATCCTCGTCCACCGGATGCGGCCCGGCGAGATCCGGGTTGGCGTAGTACACGTAGTTCCGCAGCAGGTCGCGCCGGTCATGGTCCATCGCGACCATCAGGTCATCATAGCTTTTCGCGAGCTGCTTCAACTGGATGCCGCCGGGGTAGTAGTTATCCGCATAGGTGTCCCACACCGCGAAAAGCGGCGCGATCGCCTTCACCGCCGGATGCCCGGTGCTAGGGCGTGGACTCAAGTGCGCGGAGCCAAAGCCGTGATGCGGCGAGGGCGGCTGCGGCGAGGTAGTTTCGTGCGAGCTTATCGAAGCGGGTG
>LNFM01000254.1_pt1 | contig 137444 bp, 133 predicted proteins | sample 596031 | NCBI WGS metagenome assembly LNFM01 (sample SAMN04254537, study PRJNA301005) | activated carbon metagenome | isolation source: dual media filters at the Ann Arbor, Michigan drinking water treatment plant | place: USA: Ann Arbor
GTTTCCGAGAACGGTGCAATCGGCAACAATACATCGGCGAAATCCATGCCGTGTTTGTATGGCGACATGACGACAACCATTTCAGCCTGATCCAGAGCGCGGCGTGCAGCTTGCGGGTTGTACGCATCCAATTCTGGTTCTGCGTTCAACAGCAAGAATGCTTTACGTGGTTGCGCGAAGATCTGCGCAGCAGCAACACCATTTGCACCAGCCAGATAACCGCCAACACTGTTTGCCGCTTCGGTCAGGAAACCGAATTTTGCATCTGTGTTTTGCGCGATCCATTGTGCTGCAGCGTGCAATTGCGCTGCTTGCGGATGTTGTAAGACCGCGTTACCGAGCAAGACTGCTTTTGGTTCGCCGGACAACATGCTAGCCGCGATTTGTTTTGCTTCTGCCGACGCTTGAATATTGTCGAAGCCCGCTGGAGCTGCAACGCCTTTAGCTTGTGCAACCGCTGCGACAACTTCAGACAATGCTGCCAACCAATCGGATGGCGCTTTGATCATTTTGTTTGCAACCGGCATCAACAGATCGTCGTCTGTTGCGTGCAAGATGCTGACGCTTGCACCTTGCTTGACAGCTTGACGCAGACGCGCAGCCAGCAATGGATGATCTTTACGCAGGAAGGAACCGATTACGAATGCGCGTTTCAACGCCGCGAATTCATTGATCGACATACCCAACCACGGTGTGACCGAAGCGTCCAGTGCTGCATCAGCTTGACGCAGGCGGAAATCCACATTGTTCGAACCCATGCCGCGTACGAGCTTTTGCAACAGGTTCAATTCTTCCAGTGTCGAACTTGGGGTCGCTACTGCAGCGATCGCATCAGCACCGTGTTCGTGCTTGATGTTACGCAAACCATGCGCGACATATTCCAGCGCAGTTTGCCAATCAGCCTCTTGCCATTTTCCGTCTTGCTTGATCATTGGAGTCGTCAGACGATCTTCGCTGTTCAAACCTTCGTAAGCGAAACGATCTTTATCCGAGATCCAGCATTCGTTGACTTGATCGTTTTCCAGCGGCAGCACGCGCATGACTTTGCCAGCCTTCACTTGAACGGTCAGGTTTGCACCCAGACCATCATGTGGACTCACCGATTTGCGACGCGACAATTCCCAGGTACGAGCGCTGTAACGGAATGGCTTGGATGTCAGTGCGCCAACCGGGCACAGATCGATCATGTTGCCCGACAATTCGGAGTCAACAGTTTTACCAACAAAGGATGTGATTTCTGCGTGCTCGCCACGACCCAGCATGCCAAATTCCATCACGCCGGCAACTTCCTGGCCGAAACGTACGCAACGTGTGCAGTGGATACAACGGCTCATTTCTTTCATTGAAATCAGCGGGCCGACATCTTTCGGTGCAACTACACGTTTTTCTTCTTCGTAACGCGAAGAAGAATCACCGTATCCGACTGCCAGATCTTGCAACTGACACTCACCGCCTTGATCGCAAATCGGGCAATCAAGCGGATGGTTAATTAACAGGAACTCCATCACGCCTTTTTGCGCCTTGACCGCTTTTTCGCTATTCGAGCGAACGATCATGCCTTGCGCAACTGGCGTCGCGCAGGCTGGCAATGGCTTAGGTGCTTTTTCAACCTCAACCAGACACATACGGCAGTTCGCCGCGATGGACAATTTTTTGTGATAGCAGAAGTGCGGGATGTAGGTGCCGACTTTATTGGCCGCATCCATTACAGTGCTGCCTTCTTGCACTTCTACTTTTTTACCGTCTATTTCGATTTCAACCATGGCTTTGCTTTTGTTGACTTCAGTGTTCTCACTAGGTTTATTACGCTAACCAAGTGATCGGCTAAATGTAAGCGGGCACCAAGCAATGCTTATGCTCAATGTGATATTCAAACTCTTCGCGGAACTGCTGAATCATCGCGCGTACTGGCATCGCTGCGGCATCGCCCAGTGCGCAAATTGTGCGGCCCTGAATATTGTCCGCAATCGAATTCAGCATGTCCAGGTCTTCAGGACGACCTTGACCATTCTCTATACGATGCACCATGCGATACAACCAACCGGTACCTTCACGGCACGGCGTGCACTGACCGCAGGACTCTTCAAAATAGAAGTAAGACAATCGCAGTAGCGCCTTGACCATGCAACGGGTTTCATCCATCACGATGACAGCACCTGAACCCAGCATCGAACCGGCTTTCGCGACCGAATCGTAATCCATATCAGTCGCCATCATCAGGTCACCCTTGACGACTGGCACTGACGAACCACCAGGAATGACTGCCTTGAGTTTTTTGCCACCGCGCATACCACCGGCAAGCTTCAACAATTCTGCAAATGGAGTGCCAAGCGGAATTTCGTAATTACCTGGATTCTCTACATCGCCAGACACCGAGAAAATCTTGGTGCCACCGTTGTTTGGCTTGCCGAGACCAGCGTAAGCTTCTGCACCCACCTGAAAGATGAAAGGCACAGCCGCAAATGTCTCGGTATTGTTAATGGTGGTTGGCTTGCCGTACAAACCATAGCTCGCTGGGAAAGGCGGCTTGAAGCGCGGCTGCCCCTTTTTACCTTCGATCGATTCCAGCAAAGCAGTTTCTTCGCCACAGATATATGCGCCAAAACCATGGAACGCGTGCAACTGGAAGCTGTGGTCCGAACCCAGAATGCGATCACCCAGGAAACCTGCTGCGCGGGCTTGTTCAAGTGCTTCTTCAAAGCGGTCATACTCAGCGAAAATTTCGCCATGAATATAGTTGTAACCTACGCTAACACCCATCGCATAAGCGGCGATGGTCATACCCTCAATCACTGCGTGCGGGTTGTAGCGAAGAATATCGCGATCCTTGAATGTACCTGGCTCGCCCTCATCAGAATTACAAATCAGATACTTTTGGCCTGCGAAATTCTTCGGCATGAAGCTCCACTTCAAACCGCTAGGAAAACCTGCACCACCACGGCCGCGCAAAGTAGATGCCTTGACTTCGGCAATCACCTGCTCAGAAGTCATGCCTTCGCTCAAAATGCGTTTCAGCGATGCATAGCCACCGCGCTTGACGTAATCTTCCAGACCCCAGTTATCACCGGTGAGGCCAGCCAAAATCAATGGCTTGATATGACGATTATGCAGACTGGTCATTTCTTCAATTCCTCTACCAGCGCGTCGATTTTTTCATCAGACATAAAGCTGCACATGCGTTTGTTGTTGACCAACATGACAGGGGCATCACCACAAGCGCCCATGCATTCGCCTTCAACCAAGGTGAATTGATCATCCGCAGTCGTTTCACGATAATCAATACCGAGCTTGTGTTTCAGGTAATGCGCAGCCTTCTCGCCGCCGGACAATTGGCACGGCAAATTTGTACACACCGAGATCTTGAACTTGCCGACCGGCTTGGTGTTGTACATATTGTAGAAGGTCGCAACCTCTTGCACGGCGATCGCAGGCATACCCAGATAGTCAGCAACATCTTGCATCACTTCGGGCGGCAGCCAACGAGTTTCATCCTGAGCAATCTGCAATGCAGCCATGACCGCAGACTGCTTTTGCTCTGGAGGGAACTTGGCGACCTCGCGGTCGATTCTTTTATACGTTTGCTCTGATAACAGCATGTCTATGCCTCAATTATTGATCCGCGATTAGCGGTCAATTTCACCAAACACAATATCTTGCGTACCGATGATGGTTACTGCATCGGCAATCATGTGACCCTTGGCCATCTCGTCCAAACCTTGCAAGTGCGGGAAGCCCGGCGCACGAATCTTCATACGGTAAGGTTTATTTGCGCCATCGGAAATCAGATAGACACCGAACTCGCCCTTTGGATGTTCGACAGCTGCATACGCCTCACCTGCCGGCACGTGGAAGCCTTCAGTGAACAGCTTGAAGTGATGAATCAAATCTTCCATGTTCGACTTCATTCCCACGCGTGATGGCGGTGCAACCTTGTGGTTGTTCGTCATCACAGGACCCGGATTGTTACGCAGCCATTCGACGCACTGCTTGATAATACGATTCGATTGACGCATCTCTTCGACGCGCACCAGATAACGATCGTAGCAATCGCCATTTGTACCAACCGGAATATCAAAATCCATCAGGTCGTACACTTCGTACGGTTGCTTCTTGCGCAAATCCCATTCGATGCCTGAACCGCGCAACATCGCGCCGGTAAAGCCCATCGCCATCGCACGCTCAGGCGACACCACACCTATACCAACCAGACGTTGTTTCCAGATACGGTTATCAGTCAACAAGGTTTCGTATTCGTCGACATAGGTCGGGAAGCGATTGGTAAAATCTTCAATAAAATCGAGCAGGGAACCTTGACGGTTTTCATTCAATTGGCTGATGGCTTTTGCATTGCGAATGATCGATGCCTTGTGCTGCGGCATTGCATCCGGCAAATCGCGATAAACACCACCCGGACGATAGTAAGCAGCATGCATACGCGCGCCAGAAACGGCTTCGTAGCAATCCATCAAATCTTCACGTTCGCGGAACGCATACAGGAACACGCCCATTGCGCCAACGTCGAGTGCATGCGCGCCCAGCCACATCAGGTGATTCAGGATGCGAGTGATTTCATCGAACATCACGCGAATGTATTGCGCACGCAATGGCACTTCGATATTGAGCATTTTCTCAATCGACATGACATAAGCATGCTCGTTACACATCATCGACACGTAGTCGAGGCGATCCATGTAAGGAACAGATTGCAGATAGGTTTTTTGCTCTGCGAGTTTTTCAGTCGCGCGATGCAACAATCCGATATGCGGATCGGCACGTTGAATCACTTCGCCATCCAGCTCCAACACGAGGCGCAAAACACCATGCGCCGCAGGATGTTGCGGACCAAAGTTGAGCGTGTAGTTCTTGATCTCAGCCATTATTTCACCCCGTATGTTTCTTCACGAATCACGCGCGGCACATTTTCACGCGGGTCGATCGTTACAGGTTGATAAATCACGCGTTTTTGTTCCGGATCGTAGCGCATTTCAACATAGCCAGAGACAGGGAAATCCTTGCGGAATGGGTGACCGATAAAGCCGTAGTCGGTCAGGATGCGGCGCAAATCGTTGTGACCCTCGAACAAAATGCCAAAGAAATCGAATGCTTCACGCTCATACCAATTGGCCGTTGGCCAGATATCGATCATCGATGCAACGACAGGCATTTCATCATCAGCGGCGAATACACGTACACGCACACGCCAGTTATGCTTGATCGACAACAGGTGCGAAACCACAGCAAAACGCGGACCTTCCCACACGCCATCGCCGTACGTCGAATAATCAACGCCGCACAAATCAATTAATTCTTCAAAACGCAAATCAGCATGGTCACGCAACACGCGCATTGCGGACAAATAGTCATGCGACTTAACAACAATGGTAGCTTCGCCCAAAGCCAGCGAAAGACTTTGAAGCTGTTCGCCCAGCGCATTGCGCAGAGCAGCTTCGAGGAGTTCAAGTTTGATCGTCATATTAACTATTCAGTCTCTTAGCGAGCGATCGTATTGGTACGACGGATCTTGTTTTGCAACTGCATGATTCCGTACAACAATGCTTCAGCGGTTGGAGGACAACCAGGAACATAGACATCGACAGGAACAATGCGATCACAACCGCGCACAACAGAGTAAGAGTAATGGTAATAACCACCACCATTAGCACAGGAGCCCATCGAGATAACCCAACGCGGCTCAGCCATTTGATCGTAGACTTTACGTAAAGCTGGCGCCATCTTGTTGCACAAGGTACCCGCAACAATCATCACATCAGATTGACGTGGCGACGGACGGAAGACCACACCAAAACGATCCAGATCGTAACGCGAAGCACCTGCGTGCATCATTTCTACTGCGCAGCATGCGAGACCAAAGGTCATCGGCCACATCGAACCGGTACGTGTCCAGTTGATCAGTTTATCGGCTGTCGTCGTAACGAAGCCTTCATTCAATACGCCTTCAATTGCCATGACTTACTCCCAATCCAGCGCGCCTTTTTTCCATTCGAATACCAGACCGATGGTCAGAATTCCAAGGAAAATCATCATTGCCCAAAATCCCGGCATACCTACTTCGCGCATCGCAGCTGCCCAAGGGACAAGGAATGCCACCTCAAGATCAAACAGAATGAACAAAATGGCGACGAGATAGTAACGCACATCGAATTTCATGCGCGCATCTTCAAATGCCTCGAAACCACACTCGTACGGGGAAAGTTTTTGATCGTCCGGATTATGCGGACCAAGAATGCGACCCAATATCTGCGGTGCAACACCGACGCCGATGCCAACCAGGATAAAGAGTAAAACGGGGAAGTAATTTTCGAGGTTCACGGTTAGCTGGCTGTAAGTTTAACGATAAATTGGCTGGCAAAAATACGTTGAATCAAATACTGAATACGATGCATCTAAAGACAAATTTCAAACTGCATCTTTGTCGATAAAAAGCCAGCTTAGGCATTCCCTTGCTGGCCTTAAATTTTTTGGTGCCGACGGCGAGACTCGAACTCGCACAGCTTTCGCCACTACCCCCTCAAGATAGCGTGTCTACCAATTTCACCACGTCGGCGCAAGACGCACATTCTAACCTGCTTTAAGACATTTATTCAATGCGCAATTGCATTAGAACAAGAAGAAAACAGGCTTTGCACACACTTATTTTGGAATCTGATTTGATTGACCTGTTCCATTCGATGAAGCAGGCGCCGCAGGCACTGCTGTCGGCACCTCCGATGATGCAGCCGGAGCAGTTGCTTCAGCACCAGGAACAGCAGATACCGGCAAATTTTCCATCACGCCTGCACTGGTTTCCGCTGGCTTGTTGCTGATAAATGCCAGACCCAATGTCGCAGCAAAGAAAATTGCAGCAGCGATGCCGGTGAACTTCGACAAGAAGTTCGACGATCCTGTCGCACCAAACAAACTGCCAGACGCACCCGAACCAAAGGACGCGCCCATATCGGCACCCTTACCGTGCTGCAGCAAGACGAGGCCGACAATCGTCAATGCGGACAACACTTGAACAACAACGATGATGGTATGCAAACTATTCATTTCAATTTCCAGTCTTAGGTAATTCGTAATAAAGCTTGGTGCTTCTTTATACTTTTTAGTACTTACGCCGCGCGAATAATCGAGAGAAAATCCGCCGCTTTTAATGCTGCTCCGCCGATCAAGCCACCATCAATATCCGGCATGGCAAGCAACTCTTTGGCATTTTCCGGCTTCATGCTGCCGCCGTACAAAATCTTTACTTCGTTTGCTGCTTGCGCGTTCTTCGCAGAGAGGCGCTTTCGCAACATGGCGTGTACTTCTTGCGCCATTTCTGGCGTTGCAGTCTTGCCGGTTCCAATTGCCCAAACCGGCTCGTATGCGACTACTATTTTCGCCAGATCGTTTTCTGCAATCAATGACAACACTGCATCGATTTGCTGACCTACGATTTCATCTGTCTGCCCTGCTTCGCGCTGCGCCAGTGTTTCGCCGACGCAGACTATAGGCACCAATCCTGCATTTAAAGCACGTGCTGTTTTTTGCGCTACCAGCTCATTCGTTTCGTCGAAATATGCACGACGCTCCGAATGGCCGACAATCACATAGCGACAAGCAAATTCCAGCAACATGGCTGCCGAAACTTCACCGGTATAAGCACCCGCTTCATGCATCGACACATCTTGCGCACCAAGTGCAATTGCACTGCCCGACAACAAGCTTTGGCATTGCGCAAAATAAGGCGCTGGAACGCATACTGCGACATCACATGCAGCGTTGCCAAACTCGGCTTTAATCTCCGCTAGCAAAAGTGCATTGGCAGCAATACTGCCATTCATTTTCCAGTTGCCTGCGACGAGTTTGCGGCGCATATGAAACCCACGATTCTAATAACCCGCTATTCTAGCTCGTTGCGACGAGCACGGTCAAACTAGATGCTTGACCGAGGTCAATAAAAAACCGCTCAGTGCCTGCGCAATGAGCGGTTTTTTTGAAATTCAGGCAAGCCTGAATCAGAGTGAAATTACTCTTGCGCTGCTGCTTCAGGGCTTTCTTCAGCCACTGCTGCCTTCATCGACAATTTCAAACGGCCACGGTCATCTGTTTCCAGAACTTTAACGCGAACTTGCTGGCCTTCTTTCAGGTAATCAGCAACTGCGTTGACGCGTTCGTTGGCAATTTGGCTAATGTGCAGCAAGCCATCTTTGCCTGGCATTACTTGAACTATCGCGCCGAAATCCAGCAATTTGAGAACAGTACCTTCGTAGACTTTACCAACTTCAACAGAAGCGGTCAGTTCTTCGATGCGGCGCTTGGCTTCCTGGCCGGCAGTCGCATCGACAGAAGCGATGGTGACTACACCTTCATCGCTGATATCGATTTGGGTGCCGGTTTCTTCGGTCAACGCACGAATGACTGCACCACCCTTGCCGATCACATCACGGATTTTTTCCGGATTGATCTTGATGGTGATCAGGCGTGGTGCGAAGTCAGACAATTCACCAGTGGTGCCGCTTGGAACTGCTTTTTCCATTTCGCCGAGGATATGGATACGGCCTTCTTTAGCTTGCGCCAATGCGACTTGCATGATTTCCTTGGTGATACCCTGGATTTTGATGTCCATTTGCAGAGCGGTAATACCATTTGCCGTACCAGCCACTTTAAAGTCCATGTCGCCAAGGTGATCTTCGTCGCCGAGGATGTCGCTCAAGACCGCGAACTTGCCGCCGTCTTTGATCAAGCCCATTGCGATACCGGCCACGTGTGCTTGCATAGGAACGCCAGCATCGATCAATGCCAGGCAGCCGCCGCAGACCGAAGCCATCGACGACGAACCATTGGATTCGGTGATCTCCGAAACTAGGCGAACCGAGTAGCTGAAATCTTCCGGCGCTGGCAATGCTGCAACCAGAGCACGTTTAGCCAAACGGCCGTGACCGATTTCGCGACGTTTAGGTGTACCGACACGACCTGTTTCGCCAGTTGCGAACGGAGGCATGTTGTAGTGAAGCATGAAGCGATCCGAGTACTCGCCCATCAATGCATCGATCTTTTGTTCGTCGCGTGCTGTACCAAGAGTTGCGATTACCAACGCTTGTGTTTCGCCACGGGTGAACAATGCTGAACCGTGGGTACGCGGCAAGACGCCGGTACGAATCGTGATTGGACGCACAGTACGTGTGTCGCGACCATCGATACGTGGTTCGCCATCAAGGATTTGCGAACGAACGATTTTTGCTTCCAGATCAAACAGGATGTTGCCGACTTCGGACGAATCCGGAGCAACGCCGCCGACTGAAACAGCTTCTGCAGCGAGTTCAACATTCACTTCTGCTACCGCATCCTTCAACTTGGCAGTACGTGCCTGCTTGTCTTTAGTTTGGTAAGCAGCGCGCAATTTTGCTTCTGCAAAATGTGCAACGCGTGCGATCAACGCTTCGTTCTTTGCTGGAGGCGCCCATTGCACTTCTGGCTTGCCACCATCACGCACCAAGTCGTGAATCGCGTCGATGACTGCTTTCATTTGATCGTGGCCGAAAACGACCGCGCCCAACATGACTTCTTCTGACAATTGTTGTGCTTCTGACTCAACCATCAACACTGCAGTTTCGGTACCGGCAACAACCAGATCCATTTGCGATGTTTTCAGTTGTGTTGAAGTTGGATTCAATACGTATTGGCCATCGATATAACCGACGCGCGCAGCGCCCAATGGGCCTGCGAATGGAATGCCGGAAACCGACAAGGCAGCCGATGCGCCGATCATTGCAGCGATGTCCGGATCGATCTCAGGATTGACCGACATGACGTGGATGATGATTTGAACTTCGTTCAAATAACCTTCTGGGAACAACGGACGAATTGGACGATCGATCAGACGCGATGTCAGTGTTTCTTTTTCGGAAGGACGGCCTTCACGTTTGAAGAAACCGCCTGGAATACGACCAGCAGCGTAGGTTTTTTCTACGTAATCAACGGTCAACGGGAAGAAATCCTGACCTGGTTTTGCATCTTTGCGTGCGACTACCGTTGCGAGTACGACCGTATCTTCGATCGAGACGAGTACGGCACCGGAAGCTTGACGGGCGATTTCGCCGGTTTCAAGCGTAACGGTATGTTGACCATACTGGAAAGTTTTAGTGACTTTATTAAACACGGTGATCCTTTCTAATTTTACCGACAGATTTTCAGGCGCTGTCGTTCACCTCACCACAAACGTTCCATCAAGATGATGGTTCGCTTTATTACTCAACTCAGAATTACTGGGTGCTGCATTACTGAAATACGAAACTACAAACTGCCAAAAGACAAAATGCCCGCATCAGAAAACTGACGCAGGCATTTTTCTATGCAAGCCGAATAAAATAACGCAATGAATTACTTGCGCAGACCGAGCTTTACAATCAGATCACGATAACGAGTCGCGTCTTTACTTTTCAGATAAGACAACAGGCTCTTGCGGCGGTTAACCATCATGATCAAACCGCGACGGGAATGGTGATCCTTCGAGTGTGCTTTAAAGTGACCGTTGAGTTCGTTGATACGTGCGGTCAACAGAGCAACTTGCACTTCTGGTGAACCTGTATCGTTTTGGCCACGTGCGTTATCGGCGACGATAGCGGCTTTGCTTGCTTTTTCGAGAGACATGAGACTTACCTTTCACATGCGATGCATAGAGTCTTCACCCCACACACCGTGAACAACGATTAATAAAACAGGTCAAATTGACCAGCCCCGGATTATAGCGGAAATGCCGAGGCGATTCAAACACTTAGCACACTTATTTTGAGACAATCCAGATGAAAAATATCAAAAATGCAATATCACGAACGTCTTTGCTGCTGAGCCTACTGTTGATCGGCGCTTGCGCAGTGCTGGCCCCCGTTCAATTAAGCCCGGGCCAGACCGAAGCTGAGGTTGTTGCCAAACTGGGATGGCCTACGGCGCGTATTCCCGATGGCAACGGCTACCTGCTCGAATACTCGCGCAATCCGTGGGGACAAGCCATCGACATGGCTCGTTTCAATAGTGATGGTCGATTGATTTCTTATGAACAAGTACTGACCACCGCAAAGTTCGCCACTCTCAAACTCGGCGTTTCAAATAAAACAGAAGTGCTGCGTACCGTCGGCCATCCCTCAAAAACCTCCTATCTACCAAGGCAAAAATTGGAAGTTTGGACTTATCCGTACAAGGAAAGCGGTGTGTGGAATTCACTGATGCATATTCATTTTGACGATGATGGCATCGTCAGAAAGATGGAAAACGGTCAGGATCTGCGCTTTGATCGCGATAACAAATTCGGCTTCGGTGGCTGGTAAAGCATCGCAGCATACAGAAAAAGGGTTGATGCTTGTGGCACCAACCCTTTCGATTATTCCATTCGTATGGACTAATTCACTCCGCAGATATTAAGGCTCTGACAAATCAGAGCAAAACACACGTCCTTACGCTGTAACACGCACCTCCTCTGCACGTGCAGCGTGCACGGCATGATTTGCATGCATGCGTTTGCGCATAGGCGACAGGATCAGTTTTGCGGACAAGCCAGCCAAAATCGTGATGATCGCAGCAACTACAAACACACGGCTCCAGCCACCTCCTGCAGACAATACCGATGCCAATGGCACCAACAATGCTGCCGTACCTTTTGCGGTGTAAAGCGTGCCCGAGTTACCTGCAGCAAATTTGCTACCGAAAGTATCGGCGCAGATCGCAGGGAAAATCGAGAAAATCTCACCCCAGCACAGGAACACCATTGCAGCAAATGCCATGAATGCATATGGATTATGGCCGTATTTCATCAAGCCCAGCAAAGCCAAACCCTCCCCGATGAAAACAATAAACATGGTGTTTTCGCGGCCGATTTTGTCCGAGACAAAACCGCACAGAGGACGTGTCAAACCGTTGGCAACGTTGTCGATAGACAAGGTCATCGTCAACAACGGCAAGGTTGCACCGAACAAGGTCATGGGCAAGGCCGCGATACCAAAGTCATTCGCAATCGGACCGATTTGCGCAGTCGCCATCAAACCACCCGAAGCAACCAACACGAACATCACATACAAGACCCAAAAAACTGGCGTTTTCAACATTTGCTTGGTGGTGTAATCCACGTTGGCTACGGAACCTGCTTTAGCTAATGCAGATTTAGGGGCCACAGGTTTGATTAACAACATAGACAAAACGAGAATACACACGCCTTGGATAATGCCAAATGTAAAAAATGTTTTTTCGTAACCGGCAGTCTGAATCATGTTCGCGATAGGTATCACGGTGATCGCAGCACCTGCACCGAAGCCGGCTGCAGTCAAACCAGCTGCCAAACCACGACGGTCCGGGAACAATTTCAAAGCGTTACCAACGCAAGTACCATACACGCAACCGGCGCCAACGCCTGACACAACTGCGGCAAAGTACAGCATCGCCAAAGAATCAGCGTAGCTATTCATTACCCAACCGAGGCCGGCACAAACTGCACCGACAGCAACGACTGGACGTGGGCCAAATTTATCAACCAGGTAGCCCTCAATCGGCACCAACCATGTTTCGGTCACGATAAAGATCGAGAACGCGAGTTGAATTGCCGCTTTACCCCAGTGATGTGCATTGTCGATAGGCGTGACGAACAGCGTCCAGCCGTATTGCAAGTTAGCCATAAAAGCCATACAGGCAATACCAATGATGAGTTGCATCCAGCGATTTTTGTAACCTGTTGCGCTCTGAATACTCGATGCGCTTGTTTGATTGTTATTCATTTCTAACTACCTCTCAAGAAGTCATAAAACGTTGAAACGATCAAGACAATGTCATCGACAAGCCGATCAGTTTCGAATGTAATTTGTGACTGCAGGTAAAGGTGCAATTAACCAGAGGCGATCGAAACCAGCCAACGAATACCTACTCGTTGTGTACTGTGTTTTTTTGATGGCGTTGACCGCAAGGCTAATCAATACGTACACATGAATGTACGCATCGTTCACCACATACCCGCTACAAGAGAGGTGGGGCGCGCGAGGAATAATGAAGGAAAACAGTGGAGAAGAACTGCTTGATTGACCCTTGTGGCTGCTCAGTTGCAAGGTCAGTCAGTTCTGGCAAGGAAAACGATGGCGTCAAGCCATTGTCGAAATCATCCAATGCCAAATGCTGAAGCGCACCACCATCGATGCAAGCGCCTTCTTCATAAGCACATTGATAATCAACATGCGCACGCTTGATGTTACTTAACGTTTCGGCGAACGCAAGCTGCTGCGCAAACAGCAGCAGGAACGCAAGCCAGACATTAGCAAGAAGACGCGATTTCATCAGATGTAACAGCGACAACCATTTACAGAAGTGAGTGACTTGAGCAAACAGCAGCCAGTGCAATTACTAGGGTACATGAATTATAAATCCATTTATAAATACACGTTCAGTGATATTGATTTTGCGGTTAACTGATATTTCATCACCGCATATCGTCTTGATTTTTTGCTTATGTATTTTTGCTTATATATTTAACTTGCACGAAGCGCGCAAGAAGATTTTTCAAGACCTTCACACTACCTGTGTCAAGCAAGCCAAAAACTAAGCGAACGCAATTGACGCTGGAGTTAGCTGGCCAATCCTTGACTACACATCAACAATTGATAACGACGTGTAACGCTGATTGCCAAGGAAACCAAATTCAATTGCTAGCGCTTAGTTTTTTAAAACAGTAATATTTTCTAAAAATTACTGCTTATTTATTCTTGCCAACTTCATTACCGATAACACCACCGACTGCGGCACCACCAACTGTACCGAGCGTGCTGCCTCCTGTAAGAACAGCGCCACCGACCGCACCTGCGCCTGCGCCGATCACCGTACTTCTATCCTGTCTGGACATACCTTCACAGCCTGCTGCGCTTAGCAATACAACAGCAGCCGTCATGGAAAAAGCAAATTTTTGTATCGTTTTCATGTAAACACCTCATTTTTCAGCGCATCGGATAATGGGAACTACCTGTATAGACTCAAAAATAATCGCAAGGTTCGCGATGCTCTGTGCGATAGCGCACTTACCTGCATCATTGAAATCTAAGATAAGGTAATGTGCAGATAGTCGGCTTTGCAGATTTAAATAGTTGGGGCAATTTACAAAGCCTGTTTCAACGCTTGCCCCCTCCAAAAAATATCAATGTGGTACACCCTATTCAAGCGACTAAACATGAAGCTTCTCAAATACGCAATTGCATGGATGTTGGCGGCGACAATGCTGCACTCAAGCTTGGCAGCAGAACCGGTGCCCGAACATATCGGACAGGAAGTACCGCAAGCCCGCATCGCCGGAAAAGGAAGCTTTCGATGGTTTGGATTAAAAATTTACGATGCAAAACTATGGGTGGGCGATAAAGGTTATCAAGTACAAGCACCTGCTGCTGCCCCGCTCGCCCTGGACTTGCGCTATGCACGCAGCTTGCAAGGCAAAAAGATTGCCGAAGCCAGTGAGGATGAGATGCGGAAATTGAATTTGGGCTCCGCCCAACAGCGCGCAAATTGGCAAGCCGCAATGGAAAAAATTTTTCCTGACGTCAGTGAAGGCACGCATCTGACAGGTGTATATCTTCCCAACCAAGGTGCGCGCTTTTACCTGAACGGGAAATTTCTTGGCGAAATCATGGATAGCTCTTTCAGTCATGCTTTCTTTGCCATCTGGCTAGACCCAAAAACTACGGCGTCCGAATTGCGCACCGCATTGCTGACCAATGCGGGACCGCGCCCATGACTAAACTGACTTCGACGTCGTTCGTTGCCTATGGTTTGTTCGGACTTCCGCTGGCGCTGGTCGCGCTGCCTATCTATGTGTACGTACCGCAATTTTATGCTGAGCGCTTCGGCCTTTCGCTGACATTGATAGGCGCGGCGCTATTGGCTGCGCGCGTGTTCGATGCATTTATCGATCCCTTGATAGGCTTGTGGATAGACCGCGCCAAGAACCGCAACGGTTATGGCGGTTTCATATTGATTTCGCTGCCCTTGTTGTCACTCGGTTTTCTGGCCTTATTCCATCCGCCTGCCTTGCTGCACAATGCAGCATTACTGTGGTTCGTGTGCACGCTGCTATTGGTGTATGCAGGATTCAGTCTGGCGAGCATTGCGCATCAGAGTTGGGGCGCCGCGTTAACGCAAGAATTGGGCGAGCGCTCGCGCCTCACGGCAACGCGTGAGGCTTGCGGTTTAATCGGCGTGGTAATGGCTGCGTCACTAACTGGATTGCTAGGCTTCGATTGGCTGATCGGCATCTTCATCGTCACGCTTTCGATAAGTGCTGCGATCCTGCTCAAACTCGCCCCGCGACCGCCCACCTGCATCGCCTTGCACGCCGGCTGGTCTGCGATCATTGAGCCATTTAATAACCGGCGTTTTCGCTGGCTATTCGCTGTCTTGATCGTTAATGGCATTGCTGCATCGATCCCCGCCACGCTCTTCTTGTTTTTTGCCAAGGATCAGTTACAGCTTGCCCAGCATGCGGGGCTTTTTTTGGTGTTGTATTTTATTGCCGCTGCCTGCTCTATGCCCTTATGGGGTGCACTTGCTAAACGTCATGGCGAAGCGCGTATCTGGTTAATCGCCATGTTGCTGTCGGCCGCAGCTTTTATATGGGCTTACGGCTTGTCGAGCGGCGCGGCACTTCCGTTTGCGGCGATCTGCGTGCTGTCCGGATTGACGCTGGGCGCTGACCTCGCGTTGCCGCCCGCCTTGCTGGCAGCTGTCATCGGGCGGGCCGGGCACAGCGGCCAACGCGAAGGCGCTTATTTTGGCGCATGGAATTGGGCCACCAAAATGAATCTGGCAATGGCGGCTGGCATCTCCCTGCCGCTGCTTGAACAATTAGGCTACGTACCGGGAACTGTAAACAGCGATGGTGCCCATGCACTTTCAATAGCCTATGCTTTGCTCCCGTGCCTGCTCAAATTGGTCGCAGCGAGCATACTTTGGCGTGCACCTTTGCATGATGTGTGAATGTGAATACACGTCTCCTTGCCAGCACAGTGCAGCGAATGATTAATTGAGGGGAATTTTCCTTTTAATGCAAATCGCGCTGCATTAGTACCGTCACCACTGCTCTTGATAAATTTTGGCGGAACTGCAGTTGGAGAAGTCATTCAAACAGATATACAAGGCGAGCAAGGCAGCAAAATAGCGTTTCACCCAGGTAAAGAAAAACGGGTTAGTGCTTGTGGCACTAACCCGTTAATTTACTGCTCATTCTGCTGCTGGCAAATCGAAGACGGGCATTCGCAGTAAGCTTCCCAAAAATCGTCGTCGAAAAAGGTTTTTCTGACTTTAGCTAGGGCTTCACGCATGGGAGACACCAGCGCCACCAACACGATTGCTCCCTGCAAAAAAAATAGTTTGGCAACCTCTCCAGCACGACGCACGTTCTTATTGCGATCCTCGATTGAAAATCCCAGATCGACGCATAAGCCATGGCAGATTGTCGCCATCCAGCACGGTCGCCTGCAATCCGGTTACGCCAATAAAATCAGGAGTCATCAATCAATGATGTCTTCAGCAGTTAGTTTTTGTCGTCTCGCGCATCGTTTGGTTGCGTGCCGGAGTGTAATTTTACGCCAGTGCCCGTAATGGAAAGGTTCAATCCGGCCAATCCGCCCGGTGTAGAAATGATCGATGAATGAAGGAACGGCTGCGCGTCGTATGTCTTGGTGGAGCCAGGCGCTTCAACTCTTATGCCGTGCAAGGCAATGGCAGATGCTAAAGAAACCGCACTGACGATGGCATCCTGATTGCGCGGACCGGAATCAACTACGCTCACAGCGGCAGTGATATTTGCTGTGAGGCCGGTGGGTTGCGTTACTGAATAATTTCCCGCCGAGGCACCAGCGAGCGTGACCGCTCCCGCAACTGCGATTCCATTCCCGGGCTCTGGCGTGGCAAATGTCCCGGCCTCGATCAAGGTCACGCTATCGCCAGAGATCAAGCCTGCCAGCGTGCCGCCGACGAGGGTAGCCAGCGTGGTTCCGTCATAGACCTTGTTCTGCGCGGTTGCTCCGACAACTGTGAGCGACTTGGGTGTAATTGTGCTGCTGGTATTGTCGGTGTACGTAACGTTGTAGTTGCCGCCACTATTGCCGTCGGTGACGGTGACGCCTGTAGTCGTCACCGTCTTGGTGCCGATGCCAGCATTTTTGTCGGTGAAAGCGAATGTACCGCCGCTGAGCGCATCGCTACCGAACAGCGTACCGCTGGCGACGGTAGCCGTGCCCGCTGCCGTCAAGCTGCCATCATAGGTTTTGCTGACATTGCTGGTGGCAAGTGTCAGGTCGGCTTTATTCACCGTCAATGCGCCATCGACGTAGCTGATGATATAGCCCTGCTGATTGGAATAGAGACCGCCCGGCGTAATGGTGGAGCTGCCGACATTAATCCCGCTGCTGTAGCTGACCGTGCCGAGCAAATTGCCATTGGGTGTAGTGGAATACGTCACGCCGTTGCCGCCGGTGCTGCCCAATCCGTCATAGGTCTTGGTGGCACTGTTAGCGGTCACTGTCAGAGCCGTCATGAAAGAGCGCAGCAAGGGCGATGTATGACCGTCGTACCCAATCCAGGTATTGGAAAAATCCCAACCGGGATTCCCGCTGCCGTTGGCACCCGTGGCCGAGTTGAAATTGGCTTGCGTATGCATCTGCGCTGTGGTCATACCGATGCCGCCGGCTGATATCGCCTGGCCGGATGTCTGCGTATCCCAGAAACTATTGGTCACAGTGTGGATATTGCTACCTACCAAACCGCCAACACTGGTGGTGCCGGAGACCGCTCCACTCGAGTAACTGTTTGCGATGCTGCCGTTATTGCCGTTGTAGCCCACCAGGCCACCCACTCTGACGCCCCCGCTGACATTACCAGTCGCGTAGCTGTTGAAAATAGAAAAGGCGAAACCATTTTCGCCAACGAGTCCGCCGACGGAATCGGTGCCGATAATGTTGCCGGATGCATAGTTGCGATTATTATTAACGCCGCCATTTGTTGTGCCGAACAATCCGCCGACTCTGCTCTGGCCACTAACAGCACTGGATGAGTAACTATCGTTAATCGTCGTAGTGTTGTTGTAGCCAACGAGCCCGCCCACCGAATCCGTTCCAGCGACCTGGCTGTTAGCGGAATAACTGTTGGTCACAGCCCCAGTAACTGACTGCCCGATAAGTCCGCCAACGGAATTCCGGCCGTTTACAACGCCGGTCGCGTAGCTGTTGGAAATCGTGCCGTTATTGCTGCCCGCCAAGCCGCCGACGCCATCGATGCCGGTCACGGCGCCGGTCGCGTAACTATTGGTGATGCTATTGGAATTATTACCTGCAAGACCACCGACCCGGTTGTTTCCGTTCACTGCACCGGTGGCGTAGCTATTAGCAACCGAGCCATTGCTGTTATTGCCAATCAGGCCACCAATGTAGTCGGTACCGTTGACTGTCCCGGTTGCATAGCTGCCGGTGACCGTGCCCCAGTTGATCCCCATCAGCCCGCCAACGTTACCGACGGCGCTGCTCACATTGCCAGTGGCGTAACTGTTGTTGACGGTTCCACCACCCGGCCCCCAACTCAATCCTACTAGCCCGCCTGCCTCGCCATTGGGGCCACCAACCACATTACCTGTTGCGTGACTATCGACAATGGCACCGCCGTCGATGACGCCGACCAACCCACCTACTGTCTGGAAGCCATAAACGCTACCGGTTGCATAGCTATTGATCAGCGTACCGCCGAGCGCGCCGACGAGTGAGCCAGTGCCCCACAAATTGCTGGCGACGCTGCCGCCGATCAAACCAACATTGCGAACCATCGAGCCTGCTGCGGTGTAGCCGAACAAGCCTGTAAAGTTGCTTCCCGTTCGATTGATGAAGAGACCGGAAACCGTGTGACCCAGTCCATCGAAGATGCCAGCGAAGCGCGAAGGATCAGTACCGATCGGCACGAAACCCGCGCCTGCGTTCCAGCCCGATGTCGCTGTCGCATCGATGTTCGCACCCAACGCATAGTTCAGCGCCGTGTTGCCATTCATCCCTTGCAGATCGGTGGTAGTAACACTGCCTGCCGCGCCGAGGCTGGTGATCACAGTATAGTTTTTGACGACGCCGTTCGAACCCTGTTTGGTCGTGAAGTTGGTGGTACCAGCGGGCAAATTGACGGATGCGCCGTTGTTGGTAGTGACCTTGCTGGCATTGCTCGCGGCCACCGCACTCTGCCCGAATTCCAGCGCCAAGCTAGCGGTGGCCGACGCGTTCAGATTGGCGTTGATGTTGATATTGTTTTGCGCATTCAAGGTCAGCTTGTGGGCCGACCAGTTCACGGCATCATTGACGTTGACATTGCCCGCAGTGCCGCTACCGCCCGAGATGCTCTGGATGATGATGTCGGTGCTACCCAAATTGGCCGACAGCGCCGCACCGGTGATGTTGCCGCCGGATGCCGCAATCGTGTAATCGGTAGGATCGATCAGCCAACTGCCGGTCAGACCTTGCGGTGCCGCAGTGGTGATGCGCGCGCTGTCCTTCACCTGAACATGAGCAGCGGAGGTTTCAATAAAGCCGCCGTCGCCGCCATTCGGCGCGCTGGCATCGAGCTTGCCGCCGACGTTGACTGTCCCGCTTTGCATATCGCCCAGCAGTTTGATCACGCCATTATGGTTTTCGATGGTTTGGGCCTGAATCACGCCGGTATTGTTGACCACGGTCTGCAGCAGATTGCCAGCCGCCTGCGCGCTCAGCAGCACCTGCCCGCCATCTGCTTGAATCATGCCTCCGTTACTGACCAGCGCATGCACCACGCCTTCGTTGATTGCAACATTCAGCAGACCGTCGCCAGCGATATCGAGTGTGATGCCGTTACCGGCAGCGAGTGCGACGCTGCCGAGTCTGGCGACGATCATGCCTTCATTGGAAACGTTTGCACCCAGCATTGCGACATAGCCGCCATCCGCATTGATGCTGCCCTGATTGAGGATGTTACCGCTACCCGCACCAGCAAACGTGTACTTGCCTGCCATGAAGTCGCGGTCGGAAATATTGAGCGTCGATGCGACCAACCCGCCAACGTTGACCGATGCGCCCTTGCCGAACAAAATGCCATTCGGATTGACGAGAAACACCTTGCCGTTGGCCGACAGACTGCCGAGTATGCTTGATGGATCGGCACCGATCACGCGGTTAAGCGCGACTGAATTGCTGTTGGGCTGCACGAAATTTACCGTTTCCGCCGCACCGATATTGAAGCTCTGCCAATTGAGCACCACGTTCTGGCTGCTCTGATTGATGGTCATGCTGCCATTGCCGCTGGCGACAGAAGCGCTGCCAGCCACAACTACGCCGTCGACCGGCAAAGCATAGCTGCTGGCACCAAATGCCAGCAACAGCGAGCCTGCCAGCGCTTTCAACGCGAACCCTGCGTCCGTCATGACACTTGCGCCCGCCGACGCTTGCTTGCCGCAGGTTCTGGTGCTCTCTGAAACTGCCGTGAATGTGCCAGTCCGACTATTCCAGATCGAGCGATAAATGTGGTTCATGATGGGCTTTCTGTTGTTCCTGCAGACTGATTACGGTCCATGTTCGTTGCGGTCCCTGCCCTATACCACGCTCAAAAATATTTGGCTGCCTGCAGCCAGAAGCGTCCAGTCTCATCCGGTGCCGACATTGCTTTCGCATTGCCCAACTTGTGAGCGTAATACGCCCTTACCATGAAATTGTTGCTGTCGGACCAGTTAAGCCCTACCCCCGCACCACTCAGGGTCCGACGATTCTGCCCGCTGGCCCAGGGATTTTTGTTCAGCATCGCGGTACCAGTATCGACAAAACCGATGAAATGCATCTGCCCCGACTGCGACTGTGCCAATTGCGGCAACAAGGCTCTGACTTCCAGATTGAGTACATACCCCTGGTCGGCATACGCTTCGCCTTCCGGATAAGCGCGCACGCCATTCAAGCCGCCCAGTCCCATCTTCTCCGATGTATCCAGATTTTTTGAAGCGAGCTGGCCGTTGACTGCGGCATAAAGTGAAATGCTGTCGCTCAGGCTTTGCAGGCGCACTGCATTGAATCCGAGCTTGTCGTAATGGCCGTTGCTTTGCACTGTTGCAGCATCGGTGGCAAGTGTCGCCTTGCTCCTGATATCGATCTGCCCAGTGGTCCATGTCAGCGCATACGTGCTCAACCCGCCACCGCCGAAACCGTCCCGACGATCACCGGCCAGGCTGGCCATTGCTACCCGGGCTTTCTTGTCTGCGCGGGTGGCAGTCGAATCGACCTTGTCCTGGAAGCTCTTGGCATCGACATTGATCACTGCATACAAATTATTGCTGCGTGAACGAATCAGCGGCACGCTGCCATAGACGCTGGCAATTTGCGCCGAGCCATTCGCCTGCAGGCTCTCGAAATCCTGTCCCAGATGGTAGTGCATGCTGGCATAGGCGACGCCGGCCTTGGCGCGGCCGAACTGCGTCTGATAGGAAGCGCGCGCATAGTTGAGGCCGGAGCCTGACGTCAGCGCCCGCACCGTTGCAACATCGCCATGACCGGTAACGTCATTGATGTTGACCGTCGCGCCAACTCGATTAGCGCCGGTATAGCGATTGCCCCCATTGTCGACATCAACGGTTCCGCTTACTCGCTTGCCCGGTGTGACATCGACGATCAGGTCGGAAGCACCAACTGAAGCACCAGGCACCAGGGTCGATCTTACGTTCACACCAGGCAGGTCAGATAGCAGCAGAAGACTGGTTTCCAGCGGAGCGATAGCAACTGCATCGCTGCCGTTCAGATTACTCAGCAAGCTGCGGGCCACATCGTCCGAGAGATTGCTATTGTTGCGCAAAGTGATTTTGCCGTAATGACCTTCAAGCACGGCGATTTTCACCGCGCCGTCCTTGATGTCTTGCGCCGGCAGATAAGCCTGCGCCAGCAAATAACCGTGCATATGGTAGTGGCGCGTAATCCTGGATGCCATACCGCGCAGGTCGGATAATGTCAGTTCGCGACCGCTACTGAAACCGGTCACTTCCAGCAACGCGGCTTCGGCATACACTTGCGCACCCGTGATTTGCAGGCTGCGGACAAGGATTTTCTGATTGTCAGAGGCAGCAGCGGCAGGTGGAGCACCCTGTTCAATACGAATTTCAGGAATTGTTGTGGCAGGAGCACGAGGCGCTTGTTCTCGTTCCATTTGTTGGTTCAGCGAGCCGGCGTTCGGAGGCGTTTGGGCAAAAACGACACCGCAAGCTACCAGTCCCAGCGGCAGCACGGCTTTTGATAAGAGCAAATTCAAGGATTACTTTCAGTTGGAACTTCAGTAATCGATGATAAAAGTTTTCCTTTGGAAAGTCTCTAAGTGAATCTGAGCAAAAGCCCATAATTTCACACTCCTTTACGTTTCAGCCTGAATAACAACTGTATTAGTCGGGATCAGGAAATTTCGCGGCATATGTCGAAATCGTCGCAAACGTGAAGTCGATCCGGTGCAACCCGATACGACATTAACGCCGTTATGGATCAGAAGCGGGAGATAGTGAGTTGGTACTGACGCGCAAAGAGAAGGACTAATTTCGCAAAGAGAAGGACTAATTTTTTACTGCAGATTTTTTCTCACCAAATTGTTTACCAATTTGATGGGAAAAGCAAAAGGGGCTACGTCTTTTGAACGTAACCCCTTGTATATGCTGGTGCGGCTGGCAGGAATCGAACCCACGACCCCTTGGTTCGTAGCCAAGTACTCTATCCAGCTGAGCTACAGCCGCGAAAGACAAAATTATAGCATGGGTGCAATTGATTTTGGAAGCCCTATTCACAGACTTTATTCAAGATATTTATTTACATCCGATGCAAAGATGATGCTGCGCCTAAAAACCTTCATCGCATTCAAGCTAGGCGCATCAGTTTTACGAAAAAACTTAGCTGTAGTCAGCCAATAACTTTTACACTCGAACAACTAGCTAGCATTACCACTCACCGGCACATCCACTCGCCAACTGCCTGTTCCACTTTTGCACATACATCATTATTAATGAAACCTGAAGAAAATATCATCAACAAGATGCATGCAGAATGGTTGCCTACCATTCTGCGCGGATCGTTCAGTGAAATTTATGTATTGAATTGCGACACGCTGCGTTTCGAATACGTCAATCCCACGGCGACCAGCAATCTGCAATACAGCAGCGATGAGCTGGCAGGCATGGCCCCTACCGAGATCGCGAAGAACGGCACGAATGAAGCCTATAGACAATGCTTCGAGGCGCTGCGCGATGGGAATCAGGCTTCGGCGGCTATCAACACGATACATACCCGCAAAGACGGCACGACTTATCCGATTGAATTTCAATTGTTTTATCTGGCGTCGGATACCGGCCCCGTCATTATTGCCATCGGCAATGACGTCAGCTCGCGCGACAAATCGGATAAAGCACTGCGCGCCAGCGAATCACGACTCAGCGCGATGGTTTCCAATATGCCGGGCCTGGTTTATCAGTTTCTATTATGTGAAGACGGGCAATTTTCATTCCCTTATCTCAGCGACGGTTGCGAAGCCCTGCTGGGAGTCAGTGCCGAAGAATTACGCGACGATCCTGCCATGTTCGTCGAATTGATCCTGGCCGAAGACAGACAATCCTATCGCGACACGATGCTGACATCGACTAACCAGATGAGTAACTGGAACTGGGAAGGACGCATCTGGATCGAGAAATGGAAAGACGTTAAATGGATCAATCTTCGCGCCACTCCCCGCACACTGGAAGAGCATGCGGTGCAGTGGGAGGGCATCATGACCAACATCACATCCAGCAAACTCGAGCAGGAAGAAATCGTTCGATCACGCGCGCAGCTGGCCGAGTTGTCAGCCCACATTAATACCGTCAAAGAAAAAGAACGCACCCATATCGCACGCGAAATTCATGACGATCTGGGCGGCAATTTAACCGCCATCAAAATGGCGCTTGCACTATTAACGCGGCGCATGCCGAATGACAATCCAGAACTGATTGAAAAAGCCGACTACGTTGAGTCGCTGGTCGACCGCACCATTGAAACTGTTCACAGAATCGCCGGCAATCTAAGGCCGGGCATACTTGATTTCGGCCTGGTTGCGGCGATCGACTGGCAAGCGAAAGAATTTGAGAAGCAAGTTGGCATTCCCTGCAAATTTTCATCCAGTCATGCTGAAATCGACTTGGATCTGGATCATGCGACCGCCCTCTTCCGTATTTTTCAAGAAGCGCTCACCAATATAGCCAAACATGCAAAAGCCAGCGTCGTGGATGTTCATTTGGTACATACGCATCAATATGTTCGACTAGAGATTATTGATAATGGGGTTGGCATCAAAATGGCGGATCGTACAAAGTCCAAGTCATTTGGCATACGTGGCATGGTGGAGAGATCGATTGCGATGGGCGGCAGTCTGACTGTCAGCACAGCATCCAAAGGTGGCACAATCGTTGCTATAAACGTTCCGCTGTTATCGTTACCTCTTGCCGCAGGGAAAAATCAGCTTTAAAACGGATAAAATTGGAAAATACCTGACCGAATTTGCCTATTCGCAATTGTACGAATCCAAAATTTGTCACATTTTTTATAAGAACAGCAAGCTGGCATCTGACACCACGCAGATTCTATAAAGCAGAATAATGACAACCAAGAACATAATAAAAGTCCTGATTGCCGACGATCACGCGATCGTACGCGAAGGCCTGAAGCAGATTTTGGCCGACACCAAGGATATCGTTGTAGCCGGCCACGCAGAAAACGGCAATGAAGCCATCAAGTTATCTCGTGAAGGCGCATGCGATGTTCTGCTGCTGGATATTTCCATGCCTGACCGCAGCGGCATCGAAGTGCTCAAGCAAGTCAAAAAGGAAACGCCCGGCATCGCAATTCTCATGCTATCGATGCACAGGGAAGATCAATATGCGATTCGCTCGCTGAAGGCAGGCGCGTCCGGCTATTTAAACAAGCAAAGTGCACCCGCCGAATTGGTCAATGCGATTCGCCAAGTTGCCGCAGGACGCAAATACATTAGTGCAGCACTGGCGCAAGAATTGGCCAATCAGATCAATGACAATCACGAAGCGCCTTTGCATGAAACATTGTCGGATCGCGAATATCAAACGCTAACCATGATTGCCTCCGGTAAAACAGTCAGCGATATTGCGGCTGAACTGGTTTTATCGGTAAAAACAATCAGCATGTATCGTTCACGTCTGTTGCAAAAAATGAAACTTCGTCACAATGCAGAGTTGACGCATTACGCGATCAAAAACCATCTGGTTGACTGATTAGTATCGACATAGGATGCGGACTTGCTTAATTTGCATTTCTTGTTCAGGCAATAACAAAACATCAAACTAACAACCATTTGCTGCGCTAATTCAATTATCAGATCTGGCTGCATTGCCCTATTATTCGAAATAGGCCGATCTCCGACCATCTAACAATAAAGCGCCCGTGCAGTCATGCCAGACAATCCAGGTAATCCAAAAAACCCCGCAGAACTTGCACGCGAAGCATTTCGCCAACTTGCCATACGCAAAATCGCTCCAACGCCTGATGCCTACCGCAAGATTTACGACGAGATCGCCGGTTACGCACAAGAGCCAACGCCAGAAGATATTCTCGGCAGTTTTGCCGGCACTCTGATCACGGCACCCGATGGTGTTGCCCCTATAGGCAAAGCGCTGCAGGTCGCAGCGGCGACGCCTTACTGGCCTGATTACGGCAAGGGACTAACAGAACTCGTCAAGCATTACCAAACGCAACTTGCAGCACGTAGCAATACAAGCAGCGTTGCGAATATCGGCGGATCTTCATTAATCGACGATCAGCAACCTGCACTCTTGCGCGATTTGCTGACGCGCACGCTAACACTCGCCGTCGCCTCCCTGCTGCAAGGCGTGCCAGCACTAGCTGAAGAAGCCGAAGTATTGGGTCGCTCCATCAAGGACGCACAAACAGAACAGGCACTGCAAGAAGCATCGACCCGCTTGAAGCAACTCTGCTTCAAAATCGAATTGAAGAGCGGCGACATGGCAGAACAGCATGAATTGCTGCTGCGCCTATTCAATTTATTGCTTGAAAATGTCGGCGGTTTGCTGGATGACGATTCATGGATGCACGGACAAATCGAAGCGGTACAGAATCTGATCACCGGACCGATTGACGATATTGCGCTGAAAGAAGTGATGCGCAGCCTCAAAGAAGTGATCTACAAACAGAGCGCCTTGAAACACAGTCTGGTCGATGCAAAAACCACTGTCAAAAACATGATGGTTACGTTCATTGACCGCCTGGGTGAGATTGCCACGACCACCGGCAACTATCACAAGAAAATAGACGGCTATTCCAAACAAATCAGCGCCACTGCAGATGTCGGCAAACTGGGCAAGATCCTCGATGAGGTGATGAAAGAAACGCGCCTCGCCCAAACTGAAGCGCTGCGCTCACGCGATGCCATTCTGGCTGCACGCAAGGATGTTGAAGATGCAGAAACACGCATCCACAATCTTGAAACCAAGCTGGAACAGATGAGTGAACTGGTGCGCGAAGATCAATTGACAGGCAGCCTCAACCGTCGTGGTCTGGAAGATGTATTCGAACGTGAGTTGGCCCGCTCCGCACGCCGCGGCTCACCGTTGTGTATTGCCATGCTTGATCTGGATGATTTTAAAAAGATCAATGACAATTATGGTCACACGGCTGGTGACGAGGCTCTGATCCATTTGGTACGCGTGATCAAGGAAACTCTACGCACGATGGATATCATCGCCCGCTTCGGTGGCGAAGAGTTCCTGATTGTTTTACCCGACACCCCGCTGGAAGAGGCCATTCAGACTATTACCCGCCTGCAGCGCGAACTGACCAAGCAAATCTTTATGCACAATCACACTCGCCTGCTGATGACGTTCAGCGCTGGCGTCGCCTTGCGAAAAGAACAAGAAGACCAGCAATCCATGATTACGCGCGCCGATACCGCCTTGTATGAAGCAAAAAGGACAGGCAAAAATCGCGTCGTCGCTGCAACTTAAGCTTTTACAAAAATTTTCTCGCTATTAGAAAGCAGAAAAAGAGCAGAAAACTGCCCGATCAGACCAACAAACCTGCTTATTTCCCCTCTCAATATTTTTCTTTTGATGAGGGAAATTGTATTTCCTCCCATCTTCTCCCAAGCAAATCGCTTTTTCTGACAATTTTTTACATTGTGTTTTAGCAGTGAAATACGTCAGAAATGATTATTTTGACAAGTGCCTTACACGACAGGAAATAAGAAAAATAAAGGGCAAAAACACTTTTTATTTGTTTTAAATTTCAAGAAAATTCCTTAAAGGTTTTCCGCAAAGCAACCGTGAAAGAAACTATCTGGCTGCAGTTTGGGTGAGACCGGAAAAAATTTAGTTTTGTTGTAGCACTAAACTTTTTCCGGAATCGTCCGATAAAACTTACAACGACGCTTACTATGCGAAATAACGCAAGACAGACGTTGATAGTGCTTCAGCCGGACTTCCATCGGACTACAACAGGAGAATCATCATGGCAGCAGTCATTAACACCAACACCTCGTCGCTGAATGCACAACGCAATCTGACGGCATCCCAGTCTTCACTCGCAACATCGCTGCAACGTTTGTCGTCAGGTTTGCGTATCAACAGCGCAAAAGATGACGCTGCAGGCTTGGCAATTTCCGACCGTATGACCAGCCAGATCAACGGCCTGACTCGTGCAGCTCAAAATGCAAACGACGGTATCTCGATGGCACAAACCGCTGAAGGCGGCTTGGGCACAGCAACCGATCTGTTGCAACGTATGCGTACCCTGGCTGTTCAATCCGCCAACGGCACCAACTCTGCATCTGACCGCGCTTCGCTGCAAGAAGAAGTCAGTCAACTGCAACAAGAGTTGAACCGCGTCGCCAACACTACCCAGTTCAACGGTCAAAACATTTTGGACGGTTCGCTGAGTAACGCACAGTTCCAAGTCGGCGCGAATGCTAATCAAACAATCAACTTCTCTATCGGTAGCGCACAAGCTTCGGCGATCGGCAACAATTCCATCGCTAAAACATCCGTTGGTACAATGGTCGATGCTAAAGTGGGTACAGGCACTACAGGTACGGCTACGGACATTATTGTTAACAGCGTTGCCAATCAAACTTTAACCATTCAAGGTAAAGGCGCTTCAAGTGGCGCGATTTCAATTGCTGCTGGCGCTCAAGCCGTTGATATTGCATCACAAGTAAATTCCGCTAGTGGTGCAACCGGCGTGACGGCAACTGCTACAACCACAGCGACCCTCGGCAACTTCGCCAATGCAGGTACTGTATCGTTCATTTTGCAAGGTGCAAAGACAGCGGCAGGTGCGGCAAACCCAATTACCGTTAGCGCACAAGTCAATAACTCCAAAGATATGTCAGCTTTGGCAAAAGCTATTAACGATCAAGCGGGTACTACAGGTATTACTGCTGTGGCCGATCTGACAAATGGCAAAATCGAATTGACGCAAGCACAAGGCTATGACATCGGTGTCGTCAACTTGAACGCCGCTGCTTCAGGTGCAACGGGCGTTACCGTAACTGGTGCCTCAGTTGCAGACGGCGGCACAGGCCCATCAGTAATAACGTTGGCAGCAACTGCCGCGGCTGGTGGCTCCGCTACTGTCGGTGGTCGCGTTAGTTTCGCATCCCCTTCGTCCTTTACAGCAACTGCCAGTGGTGTTGGCATTTTGGATGCAACCACCGCCATCTCAAGCTCGTTGCAATCTGTTGCTTCGATCGACATTACAAGTTTGACCAATGGTGTGCCATCGGGTGCAAACAGTGCATTGCAGATCATCGACTCCGCTCTGGCTAACCTGAGCTCATCACGTGCATCACTCGGTGCGCTGCAAAACCGCTTCACATCGGTTGTTGCCAACCTGAGTACCACCAGCGAGAACTTGAGTGCAGCGCGTAGCCGTATTCTGGACGCTGATTTTGCTTCGGAAACAGCCAGTCTGACACGTGGTCAGATCCTGCAACAAGCTGGTACCGCAATGTTGGCTCAGGCAAATGCCCTGCCAAACGGCGTACTCGCTCTGTTGCGCGGCTAATCACTAGCAGCTGTACGGTAAGGAACGGTTCCCCGGCTGCAATTCAGTAGCCGGGGAATTGTCACAATGGGAGTAAATCATGGATATCGGACAAGTAGGTAGTGCCACCAAAGCGACTGCAAGAGTCGATCAATCGATACCAGCCACGGGCACAGTAAATTCAGTAGCAAAAGATAAACCGGCAACCGTGATGACGGCAAGTGCAGTTCAGCAACCTGACGCTGCAGCAGCACAAAACCAGGTCGGACAAGCATTGCAAAGTATCAACAAGGCATTGCAAAAGTTATCGTCGAACCTGGAATTTACGGTAGACGCCGACAGCAATCGCACCATCGTTAAAGTCATGGATACACAGACGCAAGAAATCATTCGTCAGATGCCATCCGTGGAAGCAATCGAAATCTCCAAGGCGCTGGACAAGTTGCAGGGTTTACTGGTTAGGCAAAAAGCCTGAACTTGTTTTAAACAGGAAGGTAAATCTCCTTCTAACCTTCGCTTGCCGTCTTCAGTTGCCGTTTATAGTATGGTTTTTCTCTAGCAGGAGAAGCAAATGGCCGTTTCATCTATCGGCGTTGGCTCCGGTCTACCCCTCGACGAATTATTGACCAACATCATGGCGGCTGAAAGCCAGCCACTGACCTTGATGGCCAGGAAAGAAGCCAGCTACCAGGCCAAGCTTTCTGCTTACGGCAATCTCAGCGGTGCGCTCGCCACATTTCAGACTGCAATGGCAGCATTGGGCAAAAGCTCGACCTTCGAAAACCTGCAAACATCGATTGCCGACAAAACGATCTTTACCGCGACCGCCACCAGCAAGGCAGCCTCCGGCACCTATCAAGTCAACGTTACACAGATGGCGCAGGCACACAGCATTTCGTCTGCCGGCCAAACCAGCAAGACCGCGCTAATCGGCAGCGGCGCTGACACGACCTTGACCTTCCAGTTCGGCACTATCAGTGGCGGCACACTCACGAATGGCGCTTATACCGGCGCGACTTTTACCCAAGATGCAAAGCAGAAAACCGGCACAGTCGTTATCAAGAATGGCGATAACTCGCTGCAAGGGATACGCGATGCGGTCAACGCCGCGAATATCGGCATCACGGCGACTCTGGTTTCTGACGGCAGCGCAACACCAGATCACTTGATTTTCACGTCGAATCAAACCGGCATCGAGTCCAGTATGAAAATCGATGTCAGCGGCGATGCAGCATTGCAAACTTTGCTGGAATATGACCCCGCTGGCACACAGACATTGAAACAAACTAGCGTCGCGCAAAACACGCAGTTGACAGTCAATGGCTTTTTTGTAAACAGCCCAACCAATGAAGTCAAAGAAGCAGTTCAAGGCGTGACCTTGAACGTCATCAAAACTGGCACCACTTCGATGACGATTGCAAAAGACACCGCTGCGGTAGAAACCGCCGTCAATAGCTTTGTCAAAGCATATAACGACCTTAACAAGACCTTGAAAAGTCTCACCGGCTATAACGCTGAAACAAAAACCGGTGGCTTGCTGGTGGGTGATTCAACAGCACGCACAATCCAGGACCAGATTCGCAATACCTTGTCCTCTGCTTTGTCAGGCCTCAGCAACAGCAATATGTCGCTGCCTCAGATTGGCGTCGCCTTTCAAAAAGATGGCACGCTGGCGGTGGATTCCGTCAAGCTGAAAAAAGCAATGGACACCAACTATGGCGATATCGCCGGTCTGTTTGCTACCGTCGGCAAGACCACAGATAGCTTGATCAACTTCACCAGTTCTACCTCGGCCACCAAGGCGGGCAGCTACGACATCACCGTCACGAAACTGGCGACACGCGGCAATGTCACAGGTGACGTTGACCTGAATGCCGCGCCGACCATCATTGCACCAAACACAAAACTCAGCGTCACCATTGACGGCGTCGCCGCCAAAATTGCACTGACCGAAGGCAGCTATACATCAGCGCAGCTTGCGGCACTGGTCCAATCGGCTATCAATGGTGCGTCCGAAATCTCGGCAGCCGGCTCCAAGGTCACAGCGACTATCGACAGCAACGGCTTTTTAAACTTGCAATCGGATCGCTACGGCTCCGCCTCCAAGATTATCGTCAACTCGGATAGTGGAACCCCTGCGTCTACCTTGATGGGAACAGTATCCACGGGCACGGATGGCGTTGACGTTGAAGGCACGATCGGCGGCGTTGCCGGTACCGGCTCAGGTCAAACCCTTAGCGCAGGCAGAGGGTCTGATGCTCTCGGACTAAAAATAGAAATCGTCGGCGGTACTTTAGGCAGTCGCGGTCGTATCGATTTCTCACAAGGCTACGCCGACCGCTTGAGTAAATTAACCGATCAATTCATCGGTGCTGAAGGCTTGATTACTGGAAGCACAAAAAGTCTGAATAGCAGCATTGAGCGCATTACCGACGATGCCGACGCATTCAAATTACGGCTGGTCGAGATCGAGAAACGTTATCGTAAACAGTTCTCAGCCTTGGATTCAATGATCGCGAGTATGCAAAGAACCCAGACTTATCTGACCCAGCAACTCGCATCGATCTCTGCCAATAGCACGTCGAGTTAATAGAACAGTTTCGGGAGACACCACATGTTTGGATCAGTACAGAGCGGAGCGAACGCCTATGCCAAAGTCGGTATGGAAACTGGCGTCGTCGCGGCCAATCCGCACAAATTAATTGTCATGTTGTTTGAAGGCGCACAAATTGCACTCACCAGCGCGCTGCAGCATATGCAAGCCGGTAATATCCCGGAAAGAGGTAAAGCGCTGTCCAAGGCCATCGCCATTATCGAAAATGGTCTGCGTGCCAGCCTGGACAAGACCGTAGGTGGACAACTCGTGCTGAATCTGGATGCTCTGTACGAATACATGAACAATCAGTTGTTGATGGCCAATCTAAAGAATCAACCTGAGCTCATTCAGGAAGTCCAGGCGCTTTTGCACGACATCCAAGGCGCATGGGAAGAAATCGCACCAAAATCTGCACCATCAGCTTCGGCTGCAACATCGGCTGACCAGAATCCTTCTGGCTCCTATGATGCACTCGCACCTAACACGCCACGATTAATGAAAGCCTGATCGATGATGAACGAACAAGAAGTCATTTATCTGTACGAAAACGTCGCCACTATCACCGACCAGATGTTGGCAGCTGCACGCGTCGGCGATTGGGAACAACTGGCAGCGCTGGAGTCCCGCTGTGCAGACCAGGTCAACATTCTGAAAACCGGCGAACCGCCAGTACCATTAACCGGTACCAGCCGCGCACGCAAGGTGGAAATCATCAAGAAGATCCTGGCTGACGATAAAGAAATCCGCACCATCACCGAGCCGTGGATGAATAAATTGTCGATGATGATCAATAGCACGGGTGCCGAACGCAAGCTCAACCGCGCTTACGGTGCCAATCAATCGGGATAAGTAAATGCTGCCACGGGTCGACAACGCAGGGACCCGGCCCGTCGTCCTGGTAGAGGCTAGCGTCCCGGCAAATGCACTAGGAAGCGCCAGACAGGAATCTGTCGACCGGCTGATTCAGCTCACACTGGGCAAAGAATATCAGGCGCAGGTTTTATCGCGCCTGAGCGATGGCAGCTTTCTCGTCAAAGTCGACGATGCCGTGGCCAGCATGAAGCTGCCAGCGGGCAGCAAAGCCGGCGACACACTCGACCTCACCTTGCTCGCAACGCAGCCGCGTCCTACTTTCATCCTTGGCAAGGCAGAAGCGGGCGCCACCACGTCACTCAGCAACGCCGGACGTCTGATCGGTAACATGCTGCAACTGGCACAACAAGATGGCATGCCAAACGCCGTAGTCGGAAAAACCCCGATTGTTGCTGCGCCAGGTGCCAGCGCCACGCAAATCGCTTCCGCTTTGCAAAATGCGGTTACCTTTAGCGGACTCTTCTATGAATCGCACGTTGCGCAATGGGCGGCGGGTACGCGGCCGGCAAGTGCTTTATTACTCGAACCTCCTGCCAAACAGAGCAACGCAGCGTTCACAAATCCCGCCTCCAACGGGCAATCCTTGTCAGCTGGCGCGAATGGCAATGATCTTGGCAGATTGATGTCAAATGTGCGTGAATGGGTAGGTGGGGAACGCGCCTTGAGCGATCTACTACGCACGACGCAAGGCAAGCAAACAGATGCGGATAGCACGGCGCCGCTTACAAGCAAACAAGATGTATCCGGCAATGAAGGCGTCAAGCTGATCAGCCTGCAACTCGACACGCTGGAGCAGCGCCGCATCATGTGGCAAGGCGAGTTATTTCCAGGCCAGCCCTTGGAGTGGGAAATTTCCGACGACACGCCGGAGCAAAAACCGGATCAGGCCGAGCCGGAAAAAACCTGGAACAGCACGGTGCGTTTTTCGCTACCAAGCCTGGGGTCAGTCTCGGCAACGATCCGTTTGACCGGCGACCATGTGCAAGTGCAGGTCAATACCAGTAATGAAGAAACCGCTACCACCCTGAAAAACCATGCTAGGTTATTGGCCGATGCATTGGATTCTGCGGGTTCAACGCTGGATTCCCTGCTGATCAAGCAAGCGGACGCACGCAATGAATAACTGCAATGGATAACTTCAAGCCGCCGCCAAGTGCCGTGGCACTCGCTTATCAGACTGGCGATTCAGCGCCGCGTGTAGTCGCCAAGGGACGCGGCATGATCGCCGAACAGATCATTGAGCGAGCCAAGGAACATGGTGTAGCCGTACATGAGTCGAAAGAATTAGTAGCTTTGCTGATGCAGGTCGAACTGGATGACGATATCCCACCCGCACTATATCGTGCTGTGGCTGAACTTTTAGCGTGGTTATATCGTGTCGAAGCTGCCCAACAACGCGACGGCAATGTATGATGGTCGGCTGAAAAAGTTTGATGCCGATGCCCTGTACTCAGTTTGAAAAAGAATAATGACTCTCGCTAGTGAATACGAAAATGATGATTTGAACCCGTTTCGGGTTCGTTCCCGCCGGGAAGTAATCGCCTTGCTGCGCAGCATAGGTGAGCGCAACCAGCTTGTCCGCATGCTGATCAATCATGGACAGGACACCATTGTTACTTCAATTTTGAATATTGACGAAACAAACGATATGGTTCTGCTTGATTGCGCGCCAACGGCCATCATGAATCAGCGCGTACTCGACAGTGAAAAATTATCCTTTGAAACCGTATTGGAAAACATCCGCATTCTGTTCAATTCGCCAGCCGCCGAGAGTTGCATATATGAAGGCTTGCCCGCCTTCATGATCCCATTGCCTGTCGACGTGGTTCGTCTGCAACGACGGGAGTTCTATCGTGTTCCTACTCCTGTCACCAATCCTGTTTATTGCACGATATCCGTCAAAACTGACGATCAGGTCATTTCTGTCGTGACGACCTTACACAATATCAGCGGTGGCGGCATATCGATAGTCGATGAGAAAAAATTGATCGATCCAACTCAAGGTCGCATTTATGAAAACTGCCGAATTGATTTGCCCGGCGGACCGGTGACAGTAGATTTGCAAATCCGCAATCTGCTGGAGGTGACGCTGACCAATGGCAAAGTCATCAGCCGCGTGGGATGCGCATTTGTGGATCCATCCAATGGCACATTGGGCGCAGTACAGAAATACATTACCAAACTCGAAAGAGATCGCAATGCAAAAGCAACCGGACTAGGTTGAGTGGCGGGGATATAGCGAAATGTTTATCTAGAAGTACGACAGTACTGCAAAAGGCGACTACGATCAGATACAAGAGTCGCCTTCAAAATCTGCAAAAAATTCTATTACCGTACTACACCTGCATATTCATCATTTCCTGATAGGCCGACACCAGCTTGTTACGCACTTGTACCGTTGCCTGAAAAGAAATACTCGCTTTTTGCATCGAAATCATTACATCCGACAGGTTGACGCTGTCATCCCCCACAGTAAATTTTTCCCCCAATGTATTCGCGTGATTTTGCGCACTGGCGACACTATCGAGCGACGCCTTCAGCGCCTGGGAAAAATCCACTTTTGTTGCCGATTTTTCAACCGGTGCAGCGCCCATCAGATTTGCCGCAGGCTGCGAGCGCGCGGCCGCCGCCTTGAGCTGGGCAACCATGGCATCTATTGCCGTTGAATCAATTCCACCGACTTTCATCATTTTCTCCATCTGTTGCGGCCAAGCACTATAATTGTCTCAACCGATCCATCCGGACTCCCGATAGGGATTCCAAGCTACCTCGCCAAGTTATCACGCACGTCAAATTGAATCGGTCTGATAAGGGATAGAAACATTGCTCTATTCCAAAGATTGAATTTCCTCGTAGCCTTGACAATTCATGCTACGGAAAAAAGTTTGAAGAGCGAGAACATCGATGCACAATCCAGTCCAATTTGACGATCGCCGCGCAGGAGCACAACCATGGCAGTAGTCGTAGCAGGTGAAGGCAGCCTATCCCAAGGTACCGAGCTGACCGGGAATAGCCCCAACACCATCCTTGATATGGCGAAATCGCCTAACGGCCGCAAGATCGTATTAATGGTCGGTATTGCCGCAGTGATTGCGGTCATGATCGGGGTGGTTCTGTGGGGCCAGAAGCCTGAATATCGCGTGCTCTTTTCCAACTTTTCTGATCGTGATGGCGGCGCCATCATGACTTCGCTGCAAGCAGCCAACGTCCCGTATAAATTCGCTGAAGGCGGCGGCGCAATTCTGGTGCCGGCTGACAAGGTTCATGAAATTCGTCTGAAACTGGCAGCAGAAGGCTTGCCTAAAGGCGGCAGCGTCGGCTTTGAATTGATGGAAAACCAAAAACTCGGCGTTTCGCAATTCCTGGAACAAGTGAACTTTCAGCGCGCACTGGAAGGCGAACTCTCTCGCTCCATTCAATCCGTAGGTGCGGTACAAGCGGCACGCGTACATCTTGCCTTGCCTAAAGCATCCGTGTTCGTCCGCGACCAGCAAAAACCAACCGCATCTGTTTTACTGAATCTGCATGCCGGTCGTTTCCTCGATCAGCAGCAGGTCAGTGCCATCGTCCATCTGGTCGCCAGCAGCGTGCCTGAATTGTCACCCAAGAATGTGACTATCGTCGATCAGGCTGGCAATCTGCTTTCAGATAACAACAAACCCGCCAGCAACAATACGCTGGACCCATCACAACTCAAATACGTACAAGAGCTGCAACAAAGTATTACCAAACGGATCGAATCGATCATTACACCGATAGTCGGCCTGAATAATGTCCGTGCCGAAGCAACCGCCGATGTCGATTTTTCCACCAGTGAACAAGCGGCTGAAATTTATAAACCGAATCAAGTACCTAACAGCGCCACCGTGCGCAGCATGCAAAGCAGCGAGTCGTCGAATGGCGGTGCGAATGCAACCGGAGTGCCTGGTGCATTGACAAATCAACCGGCACCAGCTGCTACCGCGCCGCTTAACACGACACCCCCGCCTGCCGCACCAGGAACTGCTGCCGCTGCAGCAGGAACGCCAGGCGCAGCAGCAGCGGGTGCCGCTGCAAACACTACACCGACGCAACGCGACACCACCACCAATTACGAAGTGGATAAAACGGTACGCTACGTTCAGCAACCTATGGGCGGCCTGAAACGACTGTCGGTCGCGGTCGTCGTCAACTACAAACGTGTCGTCGGCAAAGATGGCAAAGTCAGCATCCTGCCTTTAAGCGAAATTGAGAAAACCCAAATCACCGACCTGGTGAAAGAAGCAATGGGTTACAACAAGGACCGCGGCGATACGCTCAATGTGGTTAACAGCCCGTTCGCTGGCATTGACAAGGAAGAAGCGGCTAAACCGCCACTGTGGGAACGTCCGGAAGTGATCGACATGGGCATACAGGGCGCAAAGTATGTGTTGCTTGGCATCGTACTTTTGATCTTGTACCTTAAAGTCCTCAAGCCTATGCTTAACAAACTGAATCCGCCGCCGCCACTTGCATTGACGGATGAAAGCGGTGAGCCGATCGACAAGGTTCAGGAACTGGAAACAGAAGTCGGACCGATGGGCGTACAACAGAACAGTTACCAGCAAAATCTGGAAGCCGCCAAAGAGCTTGCCAGAAAAGACCCGAAAGTCGTCGCAAACATAGTCAAAGCGTGGGTGGGAAATGAGTGATAACGGCATACATAAAGGTGCTGTACTGATGCTGGCACTCGGCGCGAATGAAGCTGCCGAAGTGATGAAGTATCTGGGCCCGCGGGAAGTGCAAAAACTCGGCGCGGCCATGTCGACAATGAAGGCCATCCAAAGCGAGGAACTGGTATCCGTTCTCAGCGAGTTTCGCAGCGAGACGGAAAAGAATACATCTCTCGGCCTCGATTCTGACGAATACATACGCGACGTGCTGACCAAGGCATTGGGTGACGACAAAGCGTCGTCTCTGCTCAATCGCATTCTGGGCACCCGTGATTCCAGCGGCATCGAAAGCTTGAAATGGATGGACGCGCAATCGGTCGCCGATCTGGTGCGCAATGAACATCCGCAAATTATCGCCACTATTCTGGTTCATCTGGAACGTGATCAGGCTAGTGAGGTGTTGAATCACTTTACTGAGCGTCTGCGCAACGATTGCGTATTGCGTATTGCCACGCTGGATGGCGTACAACCAGCCGCCTTGCGCGAATTGAATGAAGTGCTGACCAAACTATTGACTGGCAACGAGAACCTGAAGAAAAAGCCGATGGGCGGCATACGCGCAGCGGCCGAGATTCTCAACTTTTTCAACGGCGAAAACGAAATTTCAGTCATGGCCAACCTCAAAGGCTACGACAACGATATGGCGCAAAAAATCATGGACGAGATGTTCGTGTTTGACAACATCATGGATATCGAAGATCGCGGCATCCAGTTGCTGTTGCGTGAAGTCCAATCCGAGTCGCTGATCATTGCTCTCAAGGGTGCAACACCGGAATTGCGCGAAAAATTCTTTAAAAACATGTCGCAGCGTGCAGGCGAAATGATGCGCGAAGATCTGGAATCCAAAGGTCCTGTGCGCCTGTCGGAAGTCGAAACCAATCAAAAAGAAATTCTGCAAATCGTGCGCCGTCTGGCCGATGAAGGCCAGCTGACCATAGGCGGCAACGCGGAAGATGCTTATGTCTGACGTCATTCCAAAAGAAAAACAATCAGCGTATCAACGCTGGGAAATGACCTCTTTCGGCGACGAAAAACCGATTGGTGGCAAGACTGCGCTGAAAAACAGCGAAGCCGGCATCGCAGAAGAAAAAGCAGCGGCAAACGCCGCCGCATCCGCACAAATGGCCAACATCGCGGCGATGGCAAAGCAAATTGAAGAAGCACGTGCGCAAGCGCATGCCGAAGGCTATGCGAGCGGAATGGAAGAAGGTCGCGCTGCAGGACTGGCGGAAGGTCGTGCATTGGCTGAAAAAGAAAGACTCGGCCTGCAGGAAATCGCTGAAGCCTTCGGTACAGAAGTGGCGCAAGCCAATGAATTGATCGCCAACGACATGCTCGATCTTTCGCTGGATCTGGCCAAAGCAATGCTGAAAACTGCATTGCATGTGCGTCCGGAACTGATAGTCCCAACTGTACGGGAAGCAATCCATTACCTGCCGACTTTGCAGCAACCTACCCTGCTCCATTTGCACCCGGAAGACGCAGCGATTGTGGCCACGCACATGGGCGATGAGCTGAAAACAGCCGGTTGGCGCGTGGTCGAAGATATTCACATGAATCGCGGTGGCTGCCGTGTAGAAACCGTGACCAATCAGATCGATGCCACGACACCGACCCGCTGGCAGCGCATTGCCGCTACTTTGGGCAAAGATTCGGACTGGCTCATCTAATGTCCTCCACGCCGCCACCTGTTGCCCCGAAATCGGCTACGCCCAACAGCAGTCGCTGGCAAGCTTATCTGCGCGATTGCGGCACCTTGCTGGATATTGCAGAACCGATGCTGGTATCCGGCCGCATCACGCGCGTTGCAGGCCTGGTGATGGAAGCAGTCGGATTAAAACTGGCGGTGGGCAGCGCCTGCACGATTCCACTTTCGAACGGTGCGCGCATCGAGGCTGAAGTTGTCGGCTTCGACGATGACAAACTTTTCCTGATGCCGCAAAGCGATGTCGAAGGCATCGTGCCTGGCACACGTGTCTATCCGATCGAAGTCGTGCAATCGTTGCCGCGTCCAGGTGCCGTATCGCATCCGCGTCGTCGCCCTAGCGATCGTGGCCGCCACCTGCCGGTCGGTATTGAATTACTGGGGCGCGTGCTTGATGGTGCTGGTCGCCCGCTGGATACATTGGGCCCGCTTAACGCGGCACACGCCGCACCGTTGAATGTACGCGCCGCCAATCCTTTGTCGCGCGCGCCTATCAAGGACATTCTCGATGTCGGCGTGCGTGCGATCAACAGTATGTTGACAGTCGGACGTGGTCAGCGCATGGGCTTGTTTGCCGGCTCAGGCGTCGGTAAAAGCGTGTTGCTCGGCATGATGGCGCGCTACACGACTGCCGATGTGATCGTGGTCGGTCTGATCGGCGAACGCGGCCGCGAGGTCAAGGAATTCATAGAACAAATTCTGGGGCCCGAAGGTTTGGCGCGCTCTGTTGTGGTCGCAGCGCCGGCCGACACCCCACCCTTGATGCGCTTGCAAGGAGCGGCTTATGCGACCGCAATTGCCGAACATTTTCGTGATGAAGGCAAAGACGTATTGCTGATCATGGATTCGCTGACCCGCTATGCGATGGCGCAACGCGAGATTGCACTGGCAATCGGCGAGCCGCCCGCTACCAAAGGTTATCCGCCATCGGTTTTTGCCAAACTGCCGGCATTGGTTGAGCGCGCCGGTAACGGCAAGGAAGGCGGCGGTTCGATCACTGCTTTCTATACAGTCCTGACCGAAGGCGATGATCAACAAGACCCGATCGCCGATGCCGCACGCGCGATCCTGGACGGCCACATCGTGTTGAACCGATCATTGGCGGAAGCAGGACATTACCCTGCCATCGACATCGAACAATCGATCAGCCGCGCCATGCACAACATCACGTCGCCCGAACATCAAAAACAGACACGCAAGCTGAAGCAGCTAACGTCCCGCTATCAGCGCAACCGCGACTTGATCAGCGTAGGCGCTTATAGTGCAGGTTCCGACCCGATACTGGACGAGGCGATCGCCTTGAACACTAAAATAGAGTTGTTTTTGCAACAGGATATTACCGAACGTAGCGACATAAACGAGAGCTTGGGGCAACTTGCCTCGCTATTCTCGTGATGGATATCCCCTCCCAAAAAATATAATTACGCAAAATGGCCACCTCCTCTGCACTGGACACACTGATAGAACTGGCAACCAAGGAGACTGACGAAGCCGCAAAACGTCTGGGTTCCTGCATGAAAGCGGCCGAGGATACCGAACAGAAACTGGCCTTGCTGATGCAGTATCGCGACGATTATTCAGCGCGTTTTCAGCAAAGTCTGTCGACCGGCCTGACTGCAATGGGTTATCGGAATTTTCAGGTTTTCATGGACAAGCTGGAACAGGCAATCAGTGGTCAGCAGTTGGTAGTGCGCGATGCGCATGCGCGTGTAGATAGGGAACGATCCGCATGGCAAGCCAGCGAACGCAAGCGCATGTCTTATGGAACATTGGCAAATCGGGCATTGAAAGCCAAGCAACTGGTAGAAAACAAGCGCGACCAAAAGCAGACAGATGAGCACGCGGCACGACTATTTCAGTACAAAAGATAAACGATCAAAACAGGCGGCAGCAAAATGAATACTTCAGCGATCAATAGTCCACTTGCCGCATTGACTCCGGCGGCAAACAACAGCAAGCAGGATGCATCTGCTGCATCTTCTTCTCCCGAGGCTGGCGCATTCAATCAGGTTCTTTCGCGCGAAATCGCCGATCGCAACAATTCCGGCAATGAAGTCAGCAAGAACACGCAAAAAGACGCGTCCAGTAAAGACAATAAGCCCACCACCAACAATACCGGCAATGCAAACAAAACGTCCGGCACCAGCGATGCAGACAAAGCCGCCGCTGACGACAAGGCGACGACTGTCGCCGACGGCAAAGATGCGGATGCAATTGTTGCCGGCCCTTCTGCTGAACTAATGGCGTTCGTTGCCGCTTTAACGCAATCCAATACGGCGGCCGCGCAAATACCGGCGACAGATGCAGCATTGGAAAGTGCAGCGAGCACCAAGATTACTGATATCGATATCCCGCTGGATACCACGCTGGGTGCAGCCACGACCACAACTACCAGCAGCGAAAAAGATGCAATCGGCAAGAAGTCTGATTTTGTCGCAGCACTCGATAAAGCCACTACAGCAAACAGCGATAGCAAAGCACCCGTCGCCACTGCTGCTTCAGCAAAACCGGAAGCCGATCTGGCTGCAGTGGTTGCTGCTGTACCTAAAACAGCTGAAACCGTCTCTGTAGCAAATCCGCAGACCATTGCAGCCGTCAGCACAACAGCCCTTCAACAACTGGCCGACACCGCTGCCGTGCAATCCAACAAACTGGCACCGCAAGTCGGCAGCCCGGGCTGGGATCAGGCGTTGGGCCAAAAAGTAGTGTGGATGGTTCAAGGCGCACAACAAACCGCGACCTTGACGCTGAACCCACCTGATCTCGGGCCTATGCAAGTGACCTTGAACGTGTCCAACAATCAGGCGACTGCAAACTTCACCGCGCATCAACCTGAAGTCCGTCAGGCACTGGAGGCCGCTATGCCCCGTCTGCGCGAAATGCTGAACGATGCCGGTATTCAGCTCGGCCAGTCCAACGTCAGCGCCGGTACGCAACAGCAGCAAAATGCCTTTAGCGAACAGCGCCAGGGGGGGCGCCAATCCGGTCAAGACAGCAATGCGGCTGAACCGGTGATTCATGTCAGCCACGTTCCGGTTCCAACTGGCGGCAACGGTATCGTCGATACATTTGCCTGAACCCGATTGCCGGGATAGCCGCAAACACGCTATCGCCAGGCCGGGTACCCGAGCAGCGCTAAAGACCACTCAATGGCAAGTAAAGCGACGCCATTTTTAGCGTTAGCGTTACGTCTGCGGCTGCACTCTCATACACACGCCACAAATCGTATGGTTTTTTCACACGATACGGGTGTTCGCCGCAATTAATAATGGTTTAATAGCACCTTGAGCAGGGATTCTGTAATTGCCGACTGGCTTACGGTATTCGCTGAAAGAAGCGACCACAGGACTGAATGGCGTGGATACGATGATATGCGTCGTGTTCCCCTCTCTTTTCATTGCATCCTGTGTGTCGTTTTTTTTTAATAATGGCATGTAAGAAAAAAGCATGCCGTACTTGAGGAAAACAGATGGCAACAAAAGCAGCCCCTAAAGCAAGCAGCGCGGACGAAGCGAAGCCAAAAAAATCAAAGACACTGATTATCGTGCTTGCCTTGGTGATCCTATTGGCTGGCGGTGGCGCTGGTGCATGGTACTTCATGACCCAAAAAGCGGCAGCACCAGCAAAGGCACCTGAAAAACTCGTAGAGGAAGCAAAACCTCCTGTGTTTTTGCCGATGGAAGCCTTCACTGTCAATCTGCAAGCTGAAAACGGTGAACAGTTTTTACAAACCACATTGACGCTGCAAGTTGCGGATCAAGCTCAAGTTGAATTGATCAAGTTGTATATGCCACATGTACGCAGCCGCCTGCTACTTTTGTTGTCGAGCAAAATGGCTTCGGAAATCTTGACCGTAGAAGGCAAGAACAAGTTATCTGACGAAATTTTGAATATTTTCAAGCAACCGTTTACACCACAGGGCCCGACCATCAAGGTAAGCAGCGTATTGTTTACTTCATTCGTCGTGCAATAAACCATGGCTGATAATTTTCTCTCACAAGAAGAAGTTGATGCGCTGCTAAAGGGCGTCAATGGCGATCAGGATGAGACTGGCAAACCGGAAGATACGACGGGTGTACGCCCGTACAATCTGGCGACCCAGGAGCGTATCGTGCGCGGTCGCATGCCAACGCTGGAAATTATCAATGAGCGTTTTTCACGCCTGCTGCGCATCGGCCTGTTCAACTTCCTGCATCGCAGTGCGGAAGTATCGATCGGTCCGGTGCGCGTTTCGAAATACAGCGAATTCATTCGCAATCTGGTCGTCCCGACCAACCTGAATCTGATCCACATGAAACCATTGCGCGGGATCGGTTTGATCGTCATCGATCCGAATCTTGTGTTTCTGCTGGTTGATAATTTATTTGGTGGCGATGGACGCTTCCATACCCGGGTTGAAGGTCGCGACTTTACTCAGACAGAACAGCGCATCATTCAACGCATACTCGAAATCATTTTCGAAACCTACGCAAAGTCGTGGGAGCCGGTATATCCGGTTGAGTTCGAATACATCCGTTCGGAAATGAATACGCAATTCGCGAACATCGCGACTCCGAACGAAGTCGTGGTCGCCACCTCCTTCACGATCGAACTCGGTCCGGTAAGCGGCGACCTGCACTTTTGCGTGCCGTACTCGATGATCGAACCGATCCGCGATCTGCTGACCAGCAGCATGCAGGGCGAGACACTGGAAATGGACAAACGCTGGATACGTTTGATGACGCAGCAGATCCAGACGGCAGAAGTTGAAATTCTGGCAAACATGGGCTCGGCCAATGTGACGCTGGGCGATATTCTCAACATGAAAGTCGGCGATGTTATCTCGATCGCCGTGCCAGACCAGATCACTGCAGCAGTCGACGGCGTACCTGTTATGGAATGCTCATACGGCAAACTGAATGGCCAATATGCATTGCGCGTGGAAAAATTGATCTACAGCGCAAACGACTCACAGCAAGGAGAAGAACATGAGTGACGAAAACGAAGCACAAACCGCAGCAGAAGACGATTGGGGCGCGGCGATGGCAGAGCAGGAGCAGACCGAAGCAGAAGCTGCTGCGCTAGCACCAAAGCCGGCAACTGCCACTGTATTCAAGGATTTTGCTGGCGGCGATTTGAAGACTGGCACGCACAACGATATCGATTTCATTCTCGATATTCCGGTGCAACTGACAGTTGAACTCGGCCGTACCAAAATCGCCATCAAGAATCTGCTGCAATTGGCGCAAGGTTCGGTAGTCGAACTCGACGGCCTGGCAGGTGAACCTATGGATGTGCTGGTCAACGGCTGTTTGATTGCGCAAGGCGAAGTCGTGGTCGTCAATGACAAATTCGGCATCCGTTTGACCGACATCATTACACCATCGGAACGTATCCGTAAGTTGAACCGATGATTCGTACTTTTTCCTTTTTAGCGACACTACTTTCGGCAAGTGCGGCTTATGCGCAAACTGCTGCTACCAGTGTGGCAACGACGGCAAGCACGACGACTCCGTCAACCGCCAGCAATCTGATGCAAGTCACCCTGGGTTTGCTGGTCGTACTCGCCTTGATGGCCGCCGCAGCCTGGGTATTACGCCGTTTCAATACGGCCAAAGGCAATAACGCAACGCAGATCAAAATCATCGGCGGTGTCAGCGTCGGCAATCGTGAACGCGTCATGGTGCTGGAAATAGCCGACCAATGGATAGTCGTCGGGGTCGCACCAGGTCGTGTTAACGCACTGGCCACGATGCCGAAACATGAAAGCAAGCTGGAAACAAGCATCGTTACCGATGCAGCGCCATCGAAGAACTTTTCGAGCTGGCTCGCGCAAACAATCGAAAAACGCAATGCCCAATAATTCATCTTTCATGCTGCGTCGTTTGTTGAGTATCGCACTGCCGCTACTACTGACCTTGCCTATGGCTGCAATGGCACAGCAAGCCGGCCTGCCCGCATTTACCAGCACGCCAACCGCAGGTGGCGGCCAGACTTATTCACTTAGTCTGCAAACTCTGCTGCTGCTGACTGGCCTGTCATTCCTGCCTGCCGTGCTGCTGATGATGACCAGTTTTACACGCATCATCATCGTCCTGTCTTTGTTGCGTCAGGCGCTCGGTACACAAAGCTCACCACCGAATCAAGTCATCATCGGCCTCGCACTGTTCCTGACGCTATTCGTCATGAGTCCAGTGCTGGATAAAATCTATGTTGATGCGTACCAGCCCTTCACGGCCAACAAGATCAAGATGGACGAAGCCTTGGAAAAGGCAGTTGCGCCATTAAAAACTTTCATGGTCAAGCAGACGCGCGAGTCGGACCTGGCGCTATACGTCAAATTATCGAAGGGACCTGAACTGCAAGGACCGGAAGATATTCCACTACGCGTATTGGTGCCTGCATTTATCACCAGCGAATTGAAAACCGCATTTCAGATCAGCTTTGCCATCTTCATTCCATTTTTGATCATCGATATGGTGGTCGCCAGCGTACTGATGTCGATGGGTATGATGATGGTGTCGCCATCGATTGTGGCCTTGCCATTCAAGCTGATGCTGTTTGTACTGGTCGACGGTTGGCAATTGTTGATTGGCTCGCTCGCACAAAGTTTTTACTGAGGATTTGCGATGACTCCCGAAAGCGTTATGACGATGGGCCGCCAAGCCATTGAAGTCACCTTGATGGTGGCTGCGCCTATGTTATTGGTCGCCTTGGCAATTGGTCTTATCGTCAGCATCTTTCAGGCAGCAACGCAAATCAATGAAACCACGCTGTCCTTCATTCCAAAACTGATCGGCATTTTTGTCGCATTGGTGATTGCCGGTCCGTGGATGCTGACCGTCATGCTGGATTACATGCGCGAAATGTTTACCAATATTCCACTGCTGGTCAGCTAGCGGCAATGCGGTCTCTCTCGCCGTCACCGATCGCATGATCAGCATCACTAGCGCCGAACTCAATACCTGGATCGCCTCGCTTCTGTGGCCGCTGACACGGATCATAGGATTGATTTCTGTCGCGCCCTTGTTCGGCAATGTCAGCGTACCGGCGCGTGTCAAGATTAGCCTGGGCATCATGCTGGCGCTGATCATTGCACCCACTGTCCCGGCGATGCCTGCAATGGATCCTATATCGTCCACCGGTTTTCTGATTTTGATGCAGCAACTGCTGATCGGCTTGACGATGGGCTTTGCGATGCGGATCGTTTTCGCCGGGGTCGAAATGGCTGGCGAAATTACCGGCATGACGATGGGCCTGGGCTTCGCGAGTTTTTTCGATCCGCAAACGCGTGCACGTACCTCTGTCGTCAGCCAATTCCTGGCACTGTTGATCCTGATGATCTATCTGTCCACCAATCTGCATCTGGTGGTCTTGTCCACACTGGCGAAAAGCTTTGAGCTTTTACCGATCTCCGGAAATTTTGTTTCGAATACAGGCTTGTTCGAAATCGTTAAATGGGGCGGACGTATTTTCAGCGCCGGCGTACAACTGTCTCTGCCTATCGTTGCCGCCCTGCTGATCACAAACATCGCACTCGGCATTTTGACGCGCGCCGCGCCGCAACTGAATATTTTCGGTATTGGCTTCCCCATCACGATAGGTGTCGGTTTCATCATGATAGGCGTCGTACTACCTTACCTGATGAATCCGTTCATCAATCTGATGCAGGAAGGAATCGATGCGATGGGGAGAATTACCGTTGCATTTATACCGCTAGAGCAATAAGTGCACAACCATGAGATAGTTTGTGCTTGCGAGCGCAAGAACAAACCATGCAATCAGGTCAGCATGTTGAATAGCGACAAGCCTGAGATCTTGATGAACGACTGACGGGCTGCTTCCAGCGTGTACTGCTGCTGGGTAAAGCTCGAATAGGCTTCTACAGGGTCGATTTCTTGCAATTGCTTCAAGGTCGCTGTGTATTTGACCTTCAAATCAGAGCCGGCGGTATCGAGATTATCAAGTTCCTTCAAGCGCGAACCTATCGATGCCCTTACTGTAGATACAGCAACGCGTGCATTTTCAATACTGTTATTTGCTGCAGCCAAGCCATTGGCCAATCGGGTTTGTCCTTGAGCACCGACAGCAGACGTTGAGATCGTTGCCAACAAATCGGTAATGACCGTAAATACATTTTGTTTTTGGCTAGGCTTGACACTAAAAGTATCACCATTGGCTGGCGCACCTTTAATATCGAATTGCATGCCGCCAAAGCTGATCGCTTGTCCACTTACATATGGTTGCGGTGTAGCTGGTGTTGCAGGTGGCGGCGTTTCTGTTACCAGATAAGTTGTTGCCCCTGCTGCATCGATGGAGAAAGTGACTGCATAATCATTGCCAGTCAATTGCGTCTGATCGGTCACCGAACCAGTGCTGATTAAACCAGTACCAGTATTGGTTGCACCGGCTGCCGTCACAAAGCGACCGTTGCCGCTCATGCCAGCTTCAAAAATAGTGGGGCCGGCGTCGCTCACGGCCATTTGACGAGCCGCGCCTACCTGCAACATACGTTGCCCCTGATCACCGCCGTAAGTAGCGCCAGTAGCCGATTCCGTATATGGTTGTGAGCCTGTTTGATAGCCGGCAAACATATAGTTGCCGCTGCTATCGCGTGAATTTGCCAGCGACATCAATTCGTCAAAATTACTGCGTAACTGCGTCGCAAACATTTTGCGTTGCGAATCATCAAGCGCGCCATTACCAGCACCAACAACAACATCCTTGACTGATTGCAAAAGCGAATTGATGCTTTGCATCACGCTCTCTTCTTCAGACAATGTGCTTTTAGCATTGGAACGATTCAACGCAAACTGATCGTTGATGGCTAAAGCCTGATCCATACCCAAAGCAGCTGCCGCTGCGACAGGATCGTCGGCTGGCGACAAAATACGCATACCGCTTGAAACCTGTTGCTGCGTCCTGACCAAACTTGCTTGCAGATCGGTAATCTGACGTGTGCCCAACTCATACATTGTGTTCGTGCTGATACGCATGATTTTTGTCCTTATCGACCCAAGGAAGCCAGAATATCGAACATGTCACTTACCGCCTGCATCACCTTCGCAGCGGCCTGGTAAGCCTGTTGATACTGAATCAAATTCGCGGCTTCTTCATCCAGATTGACGCCGGATTCAGACTGCTGTGTGGTTTGCATTTGTTTCAGCAAGCCACCTTCTGCCGCACTATTCACCTGCAGTTCGCGTGTCTTGTTACCAACCAGACTAACCAACTGACTATAAGCCGTGTTGTAGTTTGCCGTACCGCCCTGCAAGACATTCGTAGTCTGCAATTGGCCCAGTGCCAGCATATTGCGGCTGTCGCCCAGACCATTGACGTTCGCGCTGATCTTGAAGCTATCACCATCAGCTGGCGCACCACTCAACTTGATCTCTGCACCGCCAAAAGAAATCGTCGAACCGGCTGTATAAGGAACTGCGGCACCCGCAGCGTAAGTCGTAGGAACGCCGTTGGTTGTTACGGTTACCGGCATCGTGGCTGGGAAACCAGTCAAGGTGCCGCCAGCCGAGTTGTAAGTCAGCGTTACTGGTGTCGAAACTGTCGCAGCAGTAAATGCTGCGTTAATCGAACCGGCACTGATTGCGCCCGTACCGGTGTTTGTGGTGGTTGCACCAGTAACGATAGGTGTAGCTGCCGCAATCTGTGACAGATCCTTGATCAATACATTGAAGTCCGCCGCACCATTGACAGTCGGTCTCACCATAAAATGATCACCGGCCGCCATTGGCCCCGACGTCATCGTGAGATCAACGCCGTCGATCGTAGTGGCTGGAAAAGTCGCACCCGAATACATGGACTTATTATCAGAAATACGCGTTACGCTGTAATTGCTACCGTCGTAGGAAACACGATAATCGCTGGTAGTCAGCGCACTGACGTTACTGATCGTTGCACCGATAACCGCGGTGCCAGTGTTATTGAAATCGGCATTGACTGCAGGTTGTGCGGCATTGAAGAAATCACCGCCCAAATTGCCATTTTGATCTTGGCCAAGTCGATGCTGCGCGTTGAAGGTTTCTGCAATACCCAACGCGATACGACCCAAGGAGTTTTGAATGGGGTCCAGCGATTTGTTACGGAACTCGATCAAACCACCGAGCTTGCCACCGGTTATTGCATCTTCAGGCAGCGTCACCGTTGTTCCATTAGTGACATAGCCAACTTGCAAACGTCCCAGATCGGTTGACGATGCCACGGTCGTTAATTGATAGACCGAACTACCGACAACCAAAGGCTGGCCATTGCCGATAAACACGCTGTAACCGCTGCTCTGCTTGTTAACAGTTACTTTGGTTTCTTTGGCTAATTGAGAAACCAAGTAATCGCGCTGATCGAGCAAATCGTTAGGCGGCTGTCCATCCGCATTCTGCGCTTTGGAAATCGCATTATTCAACTGGCTGATCTGTTGTGCGTAAGCGTTGATATCGGTGACGCTAGCGGTAATTTCGGTGTTCACACCTTCGCGTACCGCATTTAACTGCCCATTCATGGTCTGAAAACGAGCTGCCAGCGATTCTGCGCCCGACAACATAGCTTGGCGAGACGGCGACGCGCCTGGATTGTTAACCAGGTCTTGTATACCTTTGAAAAAATCCTGAATCACTGGAGTCAAACCAGTGCTGGAGTCAGCCAGCATGTTATTGATCTTGCCAATTTGATCAGCATAACTTTGCAACTGGCTGGCGCTACCTTGTGCAGCGACAACTTGTTTGGCGATGAATTCGTTATAGACGCGCTGCACTGTTTCAACAGTGGAGCCACTACCAATATAACCACCACCCAGATTTTGTCCGCCTAGCGACGTTTGAACCACCAATTGGCGGCTGTAGCCGGGGGTTTTCTGATTAGCGATATTGTGGCCAGTCGTGGCAAGACCCGCCTGGGCTGTAGCAAGTGCACTAGTCGCGATACTGAGGATATTGGGCATGGTCTATTTCTTTGAACGCTATATCGTTGTGTACGGCACATCGATGGAAAACTTGAGCCCCTCATTTATAGTCTTGTAACTTGCATAACTATTAGAGTTACATGAATGAGTATGATCAGACTGAAAGATTTCGATTGATGAGATTGGTCAACTTCTCTGCGTACTTGGGATCCGTCGCGTAGCCAGCCTTTTGCAAGCCTTGTGCAAAGCCTTTTACATCCGTGGCGTTTGCCAACACTTTTTCGTAACGCGGATTGTCACGCAACAATTTGGCGTAATCACGGAATGAATCTGCGTAAGAATCATAGGCGCGGAATTTTTCCACACGTTTTTGCGGCACGCCATTGATGTACTCGGTCGTAACTGCATCCACAGTCTTGCCCTTCCAGCCGCCTGTCGCCTTGATACCGAACAGATTGTGGCTGGTGCCGCCGTCTGCATTACGTATAACATGCTTGCCCCAACCGCTTTCCAGCGCAGCCTGGCCCAGCATGAATTTGGCTGGAATACCGGTTGTCTTGCTCGCCTCTTCCGCATGTGCGGTGAGCTTGTCCTGGAATACCTGTACATGCTTCGGCTTGTCTGTGGCGGCGACCGGCTGGTCAGACGGTGTCGGTTGCGGCGCACGCACCGCGCGCTCGGATAGCGAACGCAGCAAGTCTGTTTTCAAACTCGAGCTCAGGTCATCTGCGCCACTATTTTGTGTAGCTGCGTTTTCACTAGCCACTGCTGCATTCATTTGATTGCCCGACAGTTGCCGTATCAAGACATCGGCCAAACCTACACCGCGGCTTGCCATGTTCTGGCTCAACTGTTGATCCAGCATAGATGTGTACATCTTGGTTTGCTGGTTGTCGAACACGCCTTCCTGTGGCGTCGCATCGCGCATGCTTTTCATGATCATGTTCATGAAGAGCGCCTCGAATTGCTTGGCAGCTGCCTTGATTGATTCAGGCGAATTCTGGCGCGCCGATTGCTTCAGCGACTCGATGCCCTTGGCATCGATCGCCAGGCTATTGTTCGAATTGTCAGCGGGCGTAATCATGTGAAAATTAGATGATTTCCAATTCTGCGCGCAGCGAACCGGAGGCTTTCATCGCCTGCAAAATCGCCAGCAAATCCTGCGGCGTTGCACCTATCGAATTCAATGCCTTGACTACTTCGGCCAGTGAGGCGGAATTTTTTAACAAGATAACCTTGCCTGGATCCTTGCTGATTTCGATTTGCGATTGTTGCGCCACCACCGTTTGTCCACCGGAAAGCGGTGCCGGCTGGCTAATCACAGGTTGCGTATTGATTACCACGGACAGGTTGCCATGCGATACCGCACAGGTATCCAGCGTCACCGCCTGATTCATGACGACTGAACCAGTGCGTGCATTCATGATGACTTTTGCACTCACCTGCGCTGGCGTGACATTGATACTTTCCAACGCGCCAAGAAAAGCCACGCGTGCATTGTTATCCGTAGGCGCGTTGACGCGAATCACACGACCATCCTGTGCTGAAGCGGTCTGCGGGCCAAAACGTGCATTGACGGCATCGGCCACACGACTAGCGGTAGAAAAATCGCTTTCCTTCAATTCAAGATAAACAACGTCACCCTGCCCCAATGCAGTTGCTACCGTGCGCTCAACTGTCGCTCCTGCGGAAATCCGACCCACGCTCAAATGATTGATCTGCGCCTTGCTGCCATTGGCTGCTGCACCGACACCACCCACCACGATATTGCCTTGCGCCATAGCGTAAATCTGACCATCCGCGCCTTTGAGTGGCGTCATCAACAAGGTACCGCCACGGATGCTTTTTGCATTACCCATGGATGAAACCGTGATATCCAGGGTTTGACCTGGCTGAGCAAATGCCGGAAGGGAGGAAGTCACCATAACAGCCGCAACGTTCTTTAGCTGCAGGTTGGTACCTTGCGGCAGATTGACACCCATCTGTTGCAACATGCTCACGATGCTTTGCACGGTAAATGGCGTTTGCGTCGTTTGATCACCACTACCATCCAGACCGACCACCAGACCGTAACCCAGCAGTTGATTCTGTCGCACACCTTGCACGCTGGTCAGATCTTTCAGACGTTCTGCTTGCGACGTCAATGGCAACAACAGACACGCCGAACAGGCAAGTATCTGCAGTGTTTTTTTCAAAACAGACGGCGTAATTGTTGATGTACTGATTGCGATTTTCATGTGTATTCCTTGTTGCCCCATGACAGGATCAGAGAGGCAGTACACTGAGGAAGAAGCGTGCCAACATCGATGCTACCTCGGCGCCGTCTACAGTGCTGTTAGTGCGATATTCGATTTTTGCATCGGCGACTTGCGTCGATGAAACGATATTGCCGGAATTGACAGTGCTTGGATCCACCACGCCTGAAAAACGAATGAACTCGGAACCCTTGTCCAGGGACACCTGCTTCTCGCCCGCGACAATCAGATTGCCGTTGGATAGCACGTCAATCACGGTTACGGTCAAGGTACTGATGAAGTTATTACTGGAAGTGACAGCACCTTTGTCTTCATATTTAAGCGCATTCGATGCGCTCGCATTCAGACGTCCTGTTATAGAACTGAACAAGCCGAAGATATTTGGAACACCTGCTGCAACCGATCCGGCTTTGCTGGCTGAGCTGCCAGCCAGCTTGCCCGCAGAACTCTTTTCATTAATGATGATGGTAATGGTGTCGCCGATCAAACGCGCACGCCTGTCCTCGAACATCGGGCGGTAAGCAGCACTTTGAAAAATTGCGCCATTGGCGGGCGGCGCAATCGCATTAGAAGCCTGCGGGCGCGCTGTCAACGGCGTCTGCACGATCGTTTCCGGCATGACTGCGCAACCTGCGAGTAGCGCACTGGCGGCAACCATCATTACAAAATAATTTCTCATCACAAATCCTTTACCTCGTTTTACCCTTGTTGCCTAACTCGCTTACATCTGCGTCAGGCGCTGCAGCATTTGGTCCGAGGTCGTAATCGCCTTGCTGTTGATTTCATAAGCGCGCTGAGTCTGGATCATGTTGACCAGCTCTTCCACCACATTGACGTTCGATGTTTCCGTATAGTTTTGAACCATGATGCCGGCGCCATTGGTACCTGGCGTATTGGCATTGGCATTGCCGGATGCCCCGGTTTCCACATACAGATTTTCGCCCTTGCTTTCCAGACCAGCCGGATTGATGAAGGTTGCCAATTGCAGGTTACCAACTTCCGTTGCCGCTACTGCCCCTGCCAACTTGACGGACACAATGCCGTCACGACTCACAGTCAAACCTGTCGCATCAATCGGGATCGTGATCGCCGGTTGAATAGGGAAACCGCTGGAAGTAACCAGTTGGCCCTGATCGTCCGTTTGGAATGAACCATCACGTGTATATGCGGTTGTGCCGTCCGGCAGCAATACCTGAAAGAAGCCTGCGCCATTGATCGCAACGTCTTTTGAGTTGCCGGTCAATTGCAAGTTACCTTGGGTATGAATTCGTTCAGTCGCGACCGGACGTACACCCGTACCCAATTGCAAACCTGATGGCAAATTGGTTTGTTGCGATGAGGCTGCACCTGGCTGGCGTATCGTCTGATACAACAAGTCTTCAAACACCGCGCGCGTGCGCTTGAAACCGGTAGTGCTGACGTTTGCCAAGTTATTGGAAATGACGTCCATCTGCGTTTGTTGCGCATCCAGACCAGTTTTAGAAATCCATAAGGAACGAATCATTTTTTTCTCCAATATTTCGACAAACTGAAACAGACTTTGCGTCCATTCTCATTTTGCGCGTAGCAGCATTAATTCAAAGCGAGAAATTCAGTAGCTTTCGCAGCGTTACTCTCTGCATGCTTCAACATATTCATATGAAGCTCAAACTGCCTGGCCAGACTGATCATGTTGACCATGGCATCGACGGCATTGACGTTACTACTCTCGACGTAGCCGGCGGCAACGGTGACGTTTGCATCGACTTCAGCCGGTTCGCCATCCTTGGTTACAAACAAACCATCGTCGCCCCGCACCAGATTTGCCTGTTCCGGATTAACCAGCTTCATTCTTGCCAACTGTATCGAAACGCCCGGTTTAGAGCCTGCTTCGACAGTAGAAATCGTGCCGTCTTTTGCAATCGACAGCACGATGTCAGGCGGAATCGTGATGGGTCCGGCATCGCTCAACACATTCAAACCGCTTTGTGTCTGCAGCACGCCGTTTTCATTGATCTTCAAACTGCCGCTGCGCGTGTAACCTTCAGTGCCATCTGCACGCTCTACCGCCAGCCAGCCCTGACCTTCCAGCGCCACATCCAGCGAACGGCCGGTCTGCTGCAAGGGACCGACGCGAAAATCGCTGCCGACTGTAGAGTCCACAACAAAGGTGCGTGTCGGCAAGCCATCACTGACCACCGGCACTGCACGGAAGGTATCCAGTTGCGCACGAAAGCCATTCGTCGAAACGTTGGCCAGATTGTTGGACACTGTCGCCTGCTGTTCCAGGATCTGCTTGGCGCCCGACATCGCGGTATAAATCAGTCTATCCATCTCATTCTCCTGTGATCAGGCGCATCAGCTTTTTAAAGCGGCCGATGCGACTAACATCACTAACTGAACCTAGGCTCGGCTTAACCCAGAGCCTTAACGCAAGTTCACTAGCGTTTGCAGAATCTGATCCTGCGTTTTGATCGTCTGCGCATTTGCCTGGTAATAACGCTGTGCAGTAATCATGTTGACCAACTCAGCCGTCAAATCGACGTTTGAGTCTTCAACGCGCGACGACTGTACTGCACCCAAGCCGCTGCTACCCGGTGTGCTGGTCAGCGGTACGCCGGATTCAGCGGTTTCCACCCATTGGTTGTCACCGATATTTTGCAAACCATTAGGATTGGCGAAAGAAGACAAAATGACTTGACCAAGAATATTGACTTGGCCATTTGTGTAACGGCCGACGATCTCACCATTAGTCGACACACTAAAGCCTGTCAATGTGCCAGCCTGATAGCCATCAGGTAACTGTTTAGCGACACCAAAATCTTGTGCGAATTGCTGCGTTCCCGTGCTATCGATCGAAATATTAAAAGGTGTTGCCGCGCCGGTAGTTACGGCCATGGCCGCGACCAGAGGCGATGGCGTCGTACCAGTCAGCACGCCACCATTATTGAAATCCATCGTGCCAAGCGGCACTGGCGCTGCAGGAGGAACATAACCGATAGCCACATCATCATTAGTCGCAAAAACGGTCCATGTAGCACCCGTCGCACCGCTCGCTGTCTTCACATAAAAAGTACGCAATGTGTGCGAGTTACCGAGGCTGTCATAGACAGGCACCGAAGTCGAATCTGCGAAGGTGGTCGGATCAGTAGGATCAAAACTAGCCGCTGGCTGAATTGCCTTGCGTGAATCCAGTGTCAGTTTCAATTCATAGTTTGTTGTAGCCGCAGGTGCCAGATCGGCCTTGTCTATCCGCAATTCAGACGGGGCGCCGATAGCTACAGTGCCGTTTGCATCTGCCAGGTAACCGGTCAAGCGTTGACCTGACGCACTTTCGATATAGCCTTCCTTGCTCAGGATGAACTGACCGTTACGTGAATAGGTGATTGCACCGTTATCACTCATGCGGAAAAAACCGCCGCCGTTAATCGCCATATCAAGCGGATTATTGGAAGCAGTCACGTTACCTTGTGAGAATTGCTGAGCAACGCGCGATACCTGAGTACCGATACCGATCTGCGCGCCGCCACCGGAACCAACCAGCGAGTTAGCGTAGACATCGGAAAACTGAACCTGTGATTGCTTGAAACCGACGGTGCCCGCATTGGCGACGTTATTACCGATTGCTTCGAGACTTTTAGTTGCGGCATTCAATCCGCTCAAACCTTGTTGGAAACTCATGTCTATTTCTCCTGGCAGTGAAGGCTTAATTTAATAGGATTGCGCAACATTAAAGATACTGGCGAATATCAGATAATTCGAGCTCGCCCAAGCCCGGCACATTGAGCTTGACAGCTTGACCCGCCGCAGTAGTTACCGTGGCTACCATGCCGAATTGAAGTTCGGTGGTTTCGACAGGCTTGCCTGCGAGAGTGGCGCTTACTTCGAATGAGTAGGTGCCATCGGCAGCGTCGGTACCATCAGCTTTCTTGCCATCCCAAATGATCGGTTTGGAGCCTGCGGTTTGTGCCGGCAAGTCTATCGTTTTCACCACATTACCCTTTTCGTCCTTGATCGTGATGGTCGCACTGTCGACGTCGGATGGAAACTCAACACCCATCAACGCCTGCTTTTCAGACAAGCCAGTTTTGTTGCCTGGTGCAAGTACACCGGTGCCGATCAGCGATGCTGCTTGCAGCGTTTGACTGTTTTGATAACTGCCCATCAGCGATTCAACCGTGCTGTTCAATTTATCGATACCGGTAACGGTCGACAATTGCGCCAGTTGGCTGGTGACCTGTGCGTTATCCATAGGATTCAGAGGGTCCTGGTTTTTCATCTGCGTAACGAGCAGTGTCAAAAAACGATCCTGCGCTTCCGCTGCGGTCGATGCCGAGGTAGCTGCCTTTGGATTCATCGCATCGAGTACTGACTGCGGCAAAGTATTAGTAATAGCGGCCATGATTATTCCTTTTATTATTTACTGACCGAGCGTCAGGGTTTTAAGAAGCATAGTCTTGGCCGCATTCATGGTTTCGACATTGGTTTGATACGAGCGGGATGCGGAAATCATGTTGACCATTTCCTCGACCACATTAACGTTAGGCATAGCGACGTGGCCGGTTTCGTCGGCGTTCGGATGCTTGGGATCGAACACCATTTTTAATGGTGATGCATCTTCGACCACACGATTGACTTTGACACCGGTGGAGGTCGCGCCGGACATGGGCACCGATTGAAATTCAACCTGCTTGGCACGATAGGTCTGGCCGTTGGCGCTGGTGGTACTGTCCGCATTGGCGATATTGCTGGATACCACATTCAGGCGCTGACTCTGCGCGCTCATGGCCGAACCGGCGACATTAAAGATATTAAATAGCGACATGATTATTGCCCCTGAATAGCGGTGAGCAGACCCTTGATCTTGGATGCCGCCAGCGTGACGCTGACTTCGTAGCGCATCGCATTGTCGGTAAACTGATTGCGCTGCACATCCATGTCAACCGTATTACCATCGACATTACCTTGCTGCGTATTGCTGTACAACAAAGGCGCACCACCCATCGTTTTATTAGCGTTCGACGCAAGATGAGTGGTTGATGTTTTTGCAAGCTCGTTGGGCGATGTGGCACCGCTGCCACTTTTGGCTAGCGCACCTTGCAATGCCTGGTTAAAATTCACATCCCGCGCCTTGTAGTTGGGCGTATCCGCATTGGCAATATTCGATGCCAGCAATTGTTGGCGCTGCGCACGCAAATTCAGGGCGGTTTCCTGAAAGCGCATCATGTCATCAAGTTTTCCGATCATTACGACCTCCGAAGTGTGCATGCAGGGAATCTTCCCCGCGCCTGTAATAGATTTCTATAGCGTTGATCATACTGAGCACCTTGTCACGCCGATCAAACGATAAGAAGACAAAAATCCATGCTATTCACGGCTTTGGCTGAACACTAAATCAGTACCATGATCGTGCAATCCAACCACTGGCCGCCATGAAACTCTCGTTCAATTTCTCACTCGCCGCTCTTGTTTTTCCTTTCGCGCTGTCGACGCAAACCGCCGTTGCGCAGATTACTGAACCGGAAGCACGTCAGGATCTGGGCGCATTAAAACAAGTGGCAGAGCAGTTCCTGCGTACACAGGCATCCGGTTTGCCGGGTGAAGTCAAGGTCACGTTGGGCTCGATTGATCCGCGCATGAAATTGCCGGCCTGCGCCACGCCCGAGGTCTTCTTTCCGTCATCGGGCAAGGCATGGGGTAAAACCACGGTAGGCATACGGTGTACCGTACCCTCGCCATGGACAATTTACGTAGCGGCCAAAGTACAGGTACATGGCGACTATATTGTGGCCTCAGTACCGCTGGCTCAGGGACAAACCATTACCCAAGCTGATATTGCCAAGGTCAAAGGCGATTTGACGGCAATGCCGGCCGGGATCATCACCGATGCGTCGCAGGCGATCGGTCGCACGGTCGCAAATTCCATCAGATTAGGTTCACCATTGCGCCAGGATGCATTGCGCAACCAGCAAGCGATTCAACAAGGTCAGGCGGTACGCGTCATCTTGAACGGCAGTGGTTTTAGCGTATCCAGCGAAGCCCGCGCATTGAACAACGCGAACGAGGGTCAACTGACGCAGGTCAGGACTTCAGGTGGCCAAGTCATTAGCGGCATCGCCAAACTGGGTGGCATAGTTGAATTAACCTATTGACAACACAATTGCCATACATAATTTTACGTTCACTCCATTTAGTATTAAAGTTTAGTGCGATAACGCCGATAGACCTGACATGAGATAGGCGTTTTGCCGCAAATTAAACGGAGTGATGTCGTGAAAATTGATGACACAAGCAAGAAAACTGCAGCAATAGGCGTCACGACGACGCAGACGCGCGCAGGCAAAGGGGCTGAAAAAGCCGGTGCTAGCAACAAGGCATCGTCCAGCAATGTCACACTGTCTACTCAAGTACAGGCGTTGACTAGCCAGGTTTCCAGTGCCAGCGTATTTGACACAAAAAAAGTTGAAGAGATCAAGGCAGCCATTGCCGGCGGTCAGTTTCAGGTGAATGCCGAGCGCGTTGCCGATGGACTGATGGATACGGTGAAAGACCTGATCTCCGCACGTAGAGGTTAAATTAATGAGTTCATCCGATATCAACCCTGCCGACAGCCTGATTGAAGAACAAAAGGCTGTCAGCGCATTGACACAACTGTTGCAACAGGAACAAGAACAGTTGATCGCAGGGGATATCGAAGCTATCACCGCCTTGACCGAATCGAAGGCAAAAGCCGCTTTACGAATGGCAGAATTAGCTTCCGCGCGTCACAAAGCGCTGGAAAAAGCCGGCTTTGAAGCAGATGAATCAGGCATGAAAGCCTGGCTGGAAACGCCCGCAGCATCAGCAACCGCGCATCAATCCTGGCACGAGCTCATCGCGTTGGTGGAAGTGGGGAAAGAGCTGAACCGCATCAACGGTACGCTGATCAACAAACAAATGGTGCGCAATCAAAACGTACTCAATATCCTGCAGCATGGCAATGTGCAAGGTAATGCGGTCTATGGTCCGGATGGACAGACGGCGAACAAATCCGTGAAACGACATATCGTTGTAGGCTGATTCGCCTGCTTGCACCACCGCCGGTCCTTCGCAGCTATAGAATTAGCTGCAACACTCATTTAATGCTTATATTTTCTGCAAAGTTGCAGAAAACCTCCAATTTTCTCTAGCGGCGTGGCGCATAAATATCACGCCCTGCCTCATCGATTTGACGACGCAAGGCACGCCGCTCGTCAGGTGACAATCTAGGATCGCGGCGAGATGGCTCCGCATTGCGATTCGCATTGTTGTCGTTACCCCGATCCGCCGATTGGCGCCTGTCGTTATTACCGCGCCGTTCCTGATTCGACCGATTGCGATCATCGTTTTGCGTACCGTAACCGAATGCATATCCCTGAACGCCGGATTGAGCAAACGCCATCGTCGTGCTGGTCAAGGCGCTTGCCAGCAACATCGTCATCCCTATTCTTTTCAATGTAATATTCATCATAATCTTCCGCAGCTTTTAAAAATGCGCGCTTATCGTTTGTCCACGCACAAAGTCTATGCTGCTTTGCCTCTGGCCCTAAGTCCATTTCCGTAAAGGTTGTAACACTTTGTAATGACTGCATTCCCCGCTATGCCGAAAAGTCTTTCTGAAGTTACCATAGCCAAATGAATACGACAAATGCTCCAATAAAGGAAACAACCCATTCGACCAACTCTCATCAGACCAAGGTGCTGGTCGTTGATGACGATGTTCGTTTGCGCGATCTGCTGCGTCGTTATTTGTCGGAACAAGGATTCAATGTTGTGACTGCAGAAAACGCACAGGCGATGAACAAGTTGTGGTTGCGTGAACGCTACGATCTGCTGGTACTCGACTTGATGCTGCCGGGCGAAGATGGGCTGTCTATCTGCCGCCGCCTGCGCGGTGCAGGCGATAAGACACCTATCATCATGCTGACTGCCAAGGGTGAAGATGTCGATCGTATCGTCGGACTTGAAATGGGCGCGGACGATTACATCCCCAAGCCGTTCAACCCACGCGAACTGGTCGCGCGCATCAGCGCCGTGTTGCGCCGTGTAGGGCCAGAAGAAGCACCAGGCGCACCGTCAGAAACGCCGCAATCCTTTACCTTTGGTGAATTCACGCTGGATTTGGGTACGCGTACCTTGAAAAAAAATGACGAAACCGTGCCACTGACAACAGGTGAATTTTCCGTATTGAAAGTTTTTGCACGCCATGCGCGTCAACCGCTGTCTCGTGAAAAATTGATGGAACTGGCGCGCGGCCGTGAATATGAAGTCTTCGATCGCAGTCTCGACGTACAAATTTCACGTCTGCGAAAATTGATAGAACCTGATCCATCGACACCGTTATATATCCAGACCGTCTGGGGCCTCGGTTATGTATTTATTCCCGAAGGGAAGCCACGCTAAAATTTTGGCCAGCTGAAAAACTCAAGGGATGTCGACACCTTTACCACCTACCCGCCTGAGCTGGATAAAGAGCGGCCTGTTCTGGCGTACCTTTTTCATGCTGGCTTTTCTGATTGCAGCCAGCATGGCTGCCTGGGTTGCAAGCTATCGCGTGGTGGAACAAACTCCACGCGCCAATCAGATAGCGGCACAAGTCATTTCAGTCGTCACCATTACGCGTGCAGCACTCACCCATTCCGCACCTGATCTGCGTCGCGAGTTGCTGTTTGATCTTTCCAGCAATGAAGGCGTACGCGTCTATCCGCTGGAAGATACCGATCTGGTCGAACCGCCGATTGAAAACAGTCTGGTGCAAAGTATCCAGGAAAATGTGCGCGCAACCCTGGGCAAGGAAACCCGCTTCGCACGTACAGTCAATGATGTGCCGGGATTCTGGGTCAGCTTCAATATCTCTGATGATCAATACTGGCTGATGCTCGATCGTGATCGTGTGGAAGGCACTTTTGGTGTGCAATGGATAGGCTGGGGCGCCGCCACCTTGCTGCTTTCATTGCTGGGGGCATTGATGATTTCCGGCTTGATCAATCAACCACTGGCACGCCTTACCGCAGCTACTCGCGCCATTGCAAAAGGACAGCACCCGGCACCATTGCCGGAGCGCGGCCCCACCGAAATTCGTGAGGCAAATCGCAGTTTCAATCAAATGGTCGATGATCTCAATCGCGTAGAATCCGATCGTGCAGTTGTACTTGCAGGTATCTCGCACGATTTGCGTACGCCACTCGCCCGCATGCAACTCGAAGTTGAAATGGCAGGCCTGCCGGACGACGCACGCAAAGGCATGCAATCAGATCTGCATCAAATGGATGCCATCATTGGCCAATTTCTAGACTATGCAAAACCGGTCGATAGCAGTCATTTTGAAGTGATCGATTTAACCGCTTTGATCAGCGATGCAGCGCATGAAGCCGCACGACTAGCCGACGTCAACGTCAATAAAGCGATAGAGGACAATGTCACAGTCCTTGGCAATACCATCGATATAAAAAGGATAGTCAACAATCTGGTTGAAAACGCACGCCGCTACGGTAAGGCGAGCGATGCATCGCATGTAGAGATTGATATCTGCTGTCGCACCGAAGGCGACAAAGTCTTTCTGGAAATTGCCGATCACGGCGCTGGCGTACCAGATGATGAAATCAGCCGCCTATTGCGTCCCTTCACGCGGATGGACAGTGCACGTGGGCAGGCGAATGGTGCAGGATTGGGATTGGCCATTGTCGATAGAATCGTCAAACGACACAGTGGCAAACTCAATCTATGCAATCGAGATGGCGGTGGTTTGAAGCTGCAAATCGTATTGGCAAATTCAAAGAAAAAGCATGGACCTTTTCCGATCTGAAACATGCGTATATACAGTCATGCGTCAACTGCAAGAATGAGCTGATCACGAAAGAATATCGTCAACGATCATCCATATAAAAAAACGCACATGCTTGCAAGCAATGTGCGTTTTTTATATCGAGCCTGATACATTCAGGCCATGACAACTTAAACCTTGTCGTCTTTAATTTCGGTCACCACGCCATCGATGATGTCGCCATGCGCCGATTGGCGATACGCACGCTCAGCTTGGAAGCGTGCTTTTAACGCACGACGTCTTTTATACATCAATACCGGAATCAGCAACCAGCTAAGCAACAATACGGTGACGATCAGCAGCAAACCTGCCATCAACACGACACCCAGCATCAGCCACGCAAATAACCGCGAAAAGAAACCGCCTGATTGGCTGCGGCGGAACATTTGTTGCCAACCTTGTGCATGCTGACTGAAAAGAAAAGATGCCATGTAGTTTCACTCCTGAATCACTTGATAAAGCCGGTCATGCAATAACGCATATTCACACTATGCGTTAATCCGGCCGATGCTGCAATAGATGGTGATATTTTTTGAGAATTCAATGCATTTAAACGGCTTATTTTTTTTGCACCGTTTTACCGCATTCACTCTTGATGATCGCCGGTGATCGGACCATCTTTAAACAAAGCATCACGCAAATGTTTGTCCATTTTCGGATCGCGTCTGCGTATCCATTCAAGCACCATTGCTGCATGCTCTTTCTCCTCGTCACGATTATGCTCAAGTATCTTTTTCAATTCCGGATCAGTTGCGGCATCGACACGCTGGTTATACCAGTCAACTGCTTCCAGTTCCTCCATCAGGGACGTGATTGCCCTGTGCATATCCATGGTTTCCGCTGACAATTTATCAACTGGCTCGTGATAGCCTTCATTCGACATATTTCCATATCCTTTCAAGGCATGTTTTCAGATAAATAATTAATACACATTCTGTAGACATAACAAATGGAAATAAATTTCAACTATTTTCATCAAGTTTGATAAATCAATGCGACCGCCTCGGCGGCGATTCCCTCTTCTCTTCCCAAATAACCCAATTTCTCATTGGTTTTTGCCTTGATATTGACTTGATTGATCGCAACACCGAGATCTTCGGCAATGTTCGCAACCATCTCTGAAATATGCGGTGCCATCTTAGGTTTTTGCGCAATGATGGTGGCATCCACATTGCCAACGCGAAAACCTGCCGCCGACACGCGTTTGGCAGCTTCACGCAACAACACCCTGGAATCAGCACCGGCAAATTCGACTGCAGTGTCTGGAAAATGACTGCCGATATCGCCTAAAGCGGCCGCACCAAACAGGGCATCAGTAATCGCGTGCAGTAATACGTCTGCATCGGAATGACCAAGCAAACCTGTCACATGCGGAATCGTGACACCGCCAATAATCAATTTGCGGCCTTCTACCAGCGCATGGCAGTCATAACCCTGGCCGATCCTGAATGGCATCGCTGCGGGAGTCAAGGCTGGAATCGGGCTACTCATACAAGTCCTTTTAAATAAAGTTCGGCAAGCGCCACATCATGCGGCAACGTTACCTTGAAGTTGCGAGCATTGCCTTCCACCAGTTTTGGTTGCAAGCCCAATGCCTCGATCGCGCTCGCCTCATCGGTGACAGTAACGGCCCGCTCCAGTGCGCGACGCAATAAGCCATAGCGAAACATCTGTGGCGTCTGCGCTGCCCACAAACGATCACGCGGCACGGTTTCATCTACACGACCACCAGTGCCAGAACGTTTCAAGGTATCCACCACCGGCACCGCCAGCAAGCCGCCGACTTCGTCGTCTTGCAAGTTATGTATCAAGGCATCGATCAAGGTAATCGTAAGACCAGGACGTGCGGCATCGTGCACCAGAATCCAGTCATCGTCATCGACCTGCTCGCGAATCGCGTGCAAACCATTCAGCACGGATAAATGACGGGTCTCGCCACCCACACGCAATACGGTGAGACGAGAACGATCTACCGGTAAAGTAGTATCGATATACGCATCGTCCTGGCTCACCACGACAAAGGTATGCGTGACGGATTCAGCAATCGAAAACGTATCCAGCACGCGTCGCAACATAGGTTTGCCCGCGATGGAAACATATTGCTTGGGGATTTTTTCGCCCATGCGCGCGCCAACACCGGCAGCAGGAATCAGTGCGAAATAACGGGGAAGGTTCATAACAAAATAAGGGGAATGTGCACTGGTGCGCTCTATTGGTGGAAAAATCGGTATTCGGATTGCGCACGTGCCCAAGCAGAGCAGGACTCCGCTACGGGGCTTGGTTTATAATCTCACCATAATTTTTCACTGTCAAATGAAGTGCATGTAAATAAATTAGGGCAAGTCTGGACAAGCCCGTCGGCACTTTTTGACCACCCTGACATGTGTAATGTCGCTATTTGATGTCATTCGACCTAAAAAAATCTCTCCCAAAGCCTGGTACGCGTTTTGTCCTACCCTCAGTTCACGGTTCGGCAGACGCTTATGTACTGGCGCAAGCAGCCGCAGAACTGAAATCACACAAGCGCATGTTGACGGTGGTGGTTGCCAGCGCCAGCGATGCGCAACGTCTGCTGACTGAAATCCCGTGGTTCACTACCGAGGGACAGGAAAAACCGCGCTGCCATTTGCTGCCGGATTGGGAAACGCTGCCGTACGACGCCTTTTCGCCGCATCAGGATCTGGTATCCGAACGACTGGCAACGTTATACGAAGTCCTGAACGGTCAATGCGATGTGTTGATCGTACCGGCTACCACCGCGCTGGTGCGGATGGCACCACCCTCATTTCTCGCGTCCTACACTTTCTTCTTCAAGCAAGGCGAAAAGCTCGATGAAGCGAAGCTGAAGGCGCAGTTGCAACTCGCCGGCTACAGTCCCGTCAAGCAAGTCATGTCGCCCGGCGAATACTCGGTGCGTGGCGGCTTGATCGATATCTTCCCGATGGGTTCCGTACTGCCGTATCGCATCGACCTGTTCGGCGACACGATAGACACGATACGCACCTTCGACGCGGATACCCAGCGCTCGCTGTATCCGGTCAAGGAAGTGCGCTTGCTGCCGGCGCGCGAGTTCCCTATGGATGAAGAAGCGCGCACCGCTTTCCGCGGTCGTTGGCGCGAATTATTCGAAGGCGATCCGAGCCGTTCAGTAATTTACAAAGACATAGGCAGTGGCATCGCTTCTGCTGGTATCGAATATTATCTGCCACTGTTTTTCGAAGAAACCAAAACGCTGTTCGATTATCTGCCGACGGATACAACGTTTGCTTTGGTCGGTGATATCGATGCGGAGATCAAGCGCTTCTGGACAGATACGCAATCGCGCTACCGCTTCCTCAAGTCAGATAGAGAACGTCCTTTACTCGCGCCAGAACAGATTTTTCTCAGCGATGAAAACTTCTTCACGCTGGCAAAACCGTTTGGTCGCTGGGTTATTCAAAGCGAAGACGTGGCATCAGAGTTATCAGCGTCATTGCCCAATATCGCCGTCAATCGCCGTGCCGATGATCCACTAGTCAATCTGCGCGCCTACCTGCTACAGACTGACAAACGCGTCCTTATTTGCGCTGAAACTAACGGCAGACGCGAAACGCTGCAGCAGTATTTCAATGAATACGATCTGGCATTAACGCCAGCAGATGGCTTTGCCGACTTCAGCACCGCATCTGCAAAATTGATGCTGGGTGTCGCGCCCATGCACGCCGGATTCGAACTTGGAAATGCACTCGGCGACCTTGCCTTCATCACCGAAACCGAGTTGTACGCGGGCTCAGGTCGCCGCGTCGGCAGCAAGAAGCAGGAAGGTGCCACGCAAGTCGAATCGATGGTGCGCGATCTGTCCGAGCTCAAGATCGGCGATCCGGTCGTGCACATCAATCACGGCATCGGGCGCTACATGGGCCTGATCAGCATGGATCTGGGCGAAGGCGAAACCGAGTTCCTGCATCTGGAATATGCGAAAGACACCAAGCTCTACGTCCCGGTATCACAGCTGCATGTGATCTCTCGATACTCAGGCGCGTCGCCTGACGATGCACCTTTGCATGCACTCGGTTCCGGTCAATGGGAAAAAGCCAAGCGCCGCGCTGCTGAAAAAATCCGCGACACCGCTGCTGAATTATTGAATTTGTACGCCCGCCGCGCGCTGCGCGAAGGCCACAGCTTTGAATACTCGGCACACGATTATGAAGCCTTTGCGGAAAGCTTCGGCTTTGAAGAAACCGTCGATCAAGCCGCCGCCATCAATGCCGTCATCAAGGACATGACCAGCGGCAAGCCGATGGACCGACTGATCTGCGGCGACGTTGGTTTCGGCAAGACCGAAGTCGCACTGCGCGCGGCTTTCGTCGCCGTGCTCGGCGGCAAACAGGTCGCGATTCTGGCGCCGACAACGCTGCTGGCAGAACAACATGCGCAAACTTTTGCCGATCGTTTCGCCGACTGGCCGGTACGCATCGCTGAATTATCGCGCTTCCGCAGCGGCAAGGAAATCACCCAAGCGATGAAAGGCATGGCCGATGGCACGCTGGATATCGTGATCGGCACGCATAAATTATTGTCTGCGGATACCAAGTTCTCTCGCCTCGGTCTGGTCATCATCGATGAAGAACATCGTTTCGGCGTGCGGCAGAAGGAAACCCTCAAAGCATTGCGTGCGGAAGTCGATGTATTGACGCTGACCGCCACGCCGATTCCACGCACACTGGGCATGGCGCTGGAAGGCTTGCGCGACTTTTCGATCATCGCCACCGCTCCGCAAAAGCGGCTTGCGATCAAGACCTTTGTACGCAGTGAAAACGCATCCGTGATACGCGAAGCCTGTCTACGCGAATTGAAGCGCGGCGGCCAGGTTTACTTCCTGTACAACGAGGTCGAAACCATCCAAAATCGCAAGGCGATGCTGGAAGAACTGATGCCGGAAGCGCGCATCGGCGTTGCCCACGGCCAGTTGCACGAGCGCGATCTGGAACGCATCATGCGCGATTTTGTCGCCCAGCGTTTCAATATTCTGCTTTGTACGACGATTATCGAAACCGGCATCGACGTACCGACTGCCAACACCATCATCATGCACAGGGCCGACAAGTTCGGCCTCGCACAACTGCACCAATTACGCGGACGCGTCGGTCGCTCACATCATCAGGCATACGCGTATCTGCTGGTGCAGGACGTACAGGGTTTAACCAAACTCGCACAACGCCGTCTCGACGCCATTCAACAAATGGAAGAACTTGGTAGCGGCTTCTATCTGGCAATGCACGATCTGGAGATACGCGGCGCCGGCGAAGTGCTGGGCGATAATCAATCGGGCGAAATGACCGAAATAGGCTTCCAGCTCTATTCCGACATGCTGAATGAAGCGGTACGCTCGCTGAAGAATGGCAAGGAACCGGATCTGGCCGCACCGCTGTCGAGTACGACCGAGATCAATCTGCATGTCCCGGCGCTGCTGCCGAGCACCTATTGCGGTGATGTGCACGAGCGCCTGTCCATCTACAAACGTCTGGCAAACTGCAAAACACAGGATGCCGTCAACGACTTGCAGGAAGAATTGATAGACCGTTTCGGCAAACTGCCAGATGCGGCACAAGCCTTGGTGGAGACGCACAGACTGCGCGTTGCAGCGGTACCGGTCGGCATCATCAAGATAGATGCGCACGCAGAATCTGCGACACTGCAATTTGAACCGAATCCACCTATTGATGCAATGCGCATCATCGAGCTGATTCAAAAAAATCGTCACATCAAATTGAATGGTCAGGATAAGTTACGTATTACTGCCAGCATGCCCGATCTGGCGGCACGTGTTACCCAGATCAAGAACACGATACGCGCACTGCTTGCATAAGTGCGTAACAAATATTTAAAAGCACTTAACGATTCACTTCGATTTACTTCGACTCACTTTTATACATCGCCATGAATCTGATTTTGCAAGGCCTGACCGCACAACGCCACATCGTCGAACGGATTGCCGACCTGGCACGTCCGCACGCTATCGTCGCCATCGGCGAACATGCCTACCGTTGCGTCGACGTCAGCTACAACGACGAGGTTAAATCGCAAATCGACATGGCTGCATGGGCAGAAAAGCTTGATTATGCGTTCATCGAACGCGGCCGTTCCATGGCCGATTTCAAGTTGGTCGCGATGGATATGGATTCGACGCTGATCACGATCGAATGCATAGATGAAATCGCCGACATGCAAGGCTTGAAACCACAAGTTGCAGAAATTACCGAAGCTGCCATGCGCGGTGAAATCGAATTCAAGGAAAGTCTGACACGCCGCGTCGCCCTCCTCAAAGGATTGGATGCCGGTGCGCTGCAGCGCGTTTATGATGAACGACTGGCACTGTCATCGGGGGCTGAGAAAATGCTCAGCGCGATACAGGCTGCAGGTTTGAAAACCCTGCTGGTTTCCGGTGGCTTCAGCTTCTTCACAGACCGCATGAAGCAACGCCTCACTCTCGACTACACGCACTCCAACCAGCTGGAAATCGTCGATGGAAAATTAACCGGCCGCGTCATCAACGGCATCGTCGATGGCGAAGAAAAAAAAGCGACGGTGGAACGCGTCTGCAAGGACCTCGGCATTTCTCCAAAACAAGCGATCGTGATGGGCGACGGCGCCAACGATTTGCAGATGATGCGCATTGCCGGATTGTCGGTGGCATTCCGCGCCAAACCGGTAGTGCGTGCACAAGCCGATGTGGCACTGAATTTCGTCGGCCTCGACGGCATCTTGCCTTTGCTGACTGCCTGACTGCAAGCCTGCCGAATGTGTTTGCGTTCGTGCCGGGATTTACTTATGCTTGAGAACAGATAGACAAGATAAATAAAAGCGGCACAGGTTTTTACATTTTCGCAAAAAGATCGCGCGATGCGTGTCGCGCGATCATCATTGACTTCGACAATGACGATGAATACCTTTGGCCCCCGACAAGTCGAGACATCCAGCTGGCGGCGCTGGATCAAGGAAGCCATCCATCTTTCCGGCAAACACCTGGCATTGAATGTCTGCCTGGTCTTGCTCACTACCGGCTTGCTCAGCCCCTTTCCCGCGCTGCTACTGACTGTCATTTCGCCAGTGCTGTTGGGCGTCTTCGTTTTACTGGCCTATTGCGCCGATACCTCAGAACCGATATTGCCCACACTCAAAGCCGCATGCGATAGCTTGCTGCGCTTGCTGTTCTGTTCCGCGCTGGCTGTCTGCACCCTCATCATGGCGCTGTCCTTGATCATCCTGATTATCAAGGGTTCCGTGATCGGTCCCGAGACAGGCAGCACGCCTTACATTGCGCAAGCGCACCGGATCAGCGACTTCCTGGCCGGCTCCAAGGCACTCTTCTCGATCGGCATCTGGTTATTAGTGATCCTGCCCTGGTTTGCCATCCCGCTGATCGTCTGTACCCCGCTGCCGCTCAGAGCTTGTCTGGACCAAACCTTCGCGGCATTGAACCAGAACAAGTTTGTCGTCATCGTGATCTTCCTGTCTGCGCTACTGATGATGGCTGGCGCACTGTTTCACGGTCTGACCGTGGTGCCGCTCTACCCGATACTGGGCGGCTTGCTGTATGCATCCTACCGGCATATTTTTCTCGGCCTGCCACCGATGGAACTCAAGCCGGCCAAGGTAAAAAGCGCCACTATCAATCGCCGCTTGCAAACCAAGTAACTCCCTCCATCTAAACTGCAGACCTTGCACGCGCGTGCAACTTTATTGCCGTCGGTTAATCTATATAGTTTTAGGGGGAACCATGAATCAGGAAGTCGTGTTCGACAGTCGCCTGCAATCGGCAAAGAATCTGGCGTGGTGGTTGTATATTGCGCACGCCGCCAGCTTGCTGTTTTCACTGGGTGCGTTTTCATTCATTCCATTGATCATTAATTACGTCAAACGTGAAGATGCGGCCAACACCTTTGTCTACAGTCATCACGGCTGGCAGATCCGCTCCTTCTGGTGGTATCTGGTATGGATGACGCTGGGCGGCATCTTATTCCTGACTTTTGTAGGCATTCCGTTCGCATTTCTGATCTGGACTGTTGCATGGTTATGGAAGCTCTATCGTCTGATCAAGGGCATCGTGGACTTGAACGACAACAAGGCCATGCCTTGAGCATACTTCGATTCACCAATAAAAAAGCGTCCTGTCAGGACGCTTTTTTCATAATGCCTTGAAGGCTTGCTCTATATCGGCGATCAAATCCTCGGGGTCTTCCAACCCGATATTCAACCGCACCAGTTGCCCTTGGTGCGACCAGTTATGTCGCATGTGCTGCATGCGATATGGCACCGCCAGACTGTTGACGCCGCCCCAACTGAAACCGATCTTGAACAATTTCAGGCTATCCACAAAGCGATCCGTTTGCGTTTCGCTATAGCGCGGATCGAACAAGACGGAAAACAATCCGCCGGCGCCGCTGAAATCACGTTTCCATATTTCATGGCCAGGGCATTCTGGCAATGCGGGATGTAATACCGTCGCAATCTCCGCCCTTGTCTGCAGCCAGCTTGCAATCTTGCGCGCCGCTGCATCATGCGCATCGAAGCGCAACTTCATCGTCGGCAAGCTGCGCAACACCAGGTAACTGTCGTCTGCACTGACACCAAAACCAAGCCGCATATGCGCGAGCTCCAGCCGGTGATTCACGGTTGCATCCTGCGTGATCACGGCACCCATTAATACATCTGAACCGCCGGATTGATATTTTGTCAGTGCCTGCATCACGATGTCGACACCCAGATCGAAGGCACGCAAGGCGATTCCGGCCGACCAGGTATTGTCGAGCGCGACCAGCACACCTTTCGCATGAGCCGCTTTGCAAATCGCAGGAATATCCGGCACTTCCATAGAGACCGAACCCGGTGCTTCGGTCCAAATCAGTTTGGTGTTTGGCTGAATCAAATCGGCAATCGCGCTACCAATCAAGGGATCGTAATAACGCGCAGTAATGTCGAAGTCGTGCTGCAGCCAGTTGGCCAGTTCGCGATTCGGGTTATAGACGTTATCGGGGATCAGTACATCGTCGCCGCTTTTCAAGAAAGCGAGGTCGACCATCGCAATCGCTGACAAGCCGCTAGGTGCGAGCAGACAATGCTTGCCATCTTCAATCGCGGCGAGGCGTGCTTCCAGCGTAAAAGTGGTTGGTGTGCCGTGCAGGCCGTAGGTATATGCAGTCTTGTCCTGCCAGTTGCGTGAGCGCATGCTGGCCACATCTTTGAACAGCACTGTCGATGCGTGGTGTATCGCTTGCGGGAATGCGGCGAATCCTTCCGGTGCCACATAGTCATTGTGTATCAGTGCGGTCTGGAAGGATGTGCGATCTGTCACGCGATTCTCCGATGGGGAATTACTGTTTGCTGGCTACGCCCTTCTGGACAGCCTTGGACGAAGTTTGCTTTGGCGACGACTTTTGTACTTGAGGAATAATTTTCAGCGAAAATGGTTTGGTAATCGATCCGTCGGCCGACATCCAGGTTCCTGCGAGGATATCGCCTTCCAGCTTGCCATCCCACTGCCCGGAAATATCGGTACCGTTCACCGACTCTTCCATGAAGAGAACGCCATCTTTCTCGATTTCGCCAGCCAGCAGTATCTTGTTTGAATTGCCAAAAACGAAATACTCGCCCTCATGCCCTTCATCAACTTCCTCTTTTGGACGCAGGTTGACTTGTATCTGTACATCACCGACCGTACCGCGCAAGGCGACCGGCTTTTGAAAAATGAGCGGGGCAGATGATACGGCTGCAGGTGCTGATGCGATGACTGCCGCAACTGGTACAACTGCCGCCTGTTTCACTGTGTCTGCGGCAAAACCATTAGCTGCCAAAGCCAGAGTTGCAAGCAAAGATACGGTAATCACTTTTTTCATCATGCCTCAGCCCACAGATCATGCGCATCGGCGCCAGTGATTTTTACATCGACGAATTCGCCGACCTTATATTTGATATGCGGCTCATACGGCGCCTTGACGTAGACGACGCCATCGATTTCCGGCGCATCGGCACCTGAACGGGCAGTTGCTGCGCCGGTGCGGCTTACTTCATCAACCAGCACGCGCATGGTTTTGCCGACTTTGGCTTGCAAACGTTTTTTGGAAATTTCTTCCTGCAGCAACATCACGCGTCCGCGACGTTCTTCGCGTACTTCTTCCGGCACGGCATTCGGCAAATCATTTGCCGTTGCACCTTCGACTGGTGAATATGCAAAGCAACCCAGACGGTCGATTTCCGCTTCTTTCAGGAAGTCGAGCAGGTATTCAAATTCGGCTTCGGTCTCACCAGGGAACCCGGCGATGAAGGTCGAACGTATCGTCAGGTCTGGGCACATCGCACGCCATGCCTGTATGCGTTCGATATTTTTTTCACCGCTGGCTGGACGCTTCATGCGCTTCAACACATCGGGATGCGCGTGCTGCAAAGGCACGTCCAGATAAGGCAGGATTTTGCCTTCAGCCATCATAGGAATGATCGCGTCCACGTGCGGATATGGATAGACATAATGCAAACGCACCCACGCACCGTACGGAGCCGCCAGTTCGCCCAACGCCTCAACTAATTGTGTCATGTGGGTTTTGACCGGCTTGCCGTTCCAGAAACCCATGCGGAATTTGATATCGACGCCATACGCGCTGGTGTCTTGCGAAATGACCAGCAACTCTTTCACGCCAGCCTTGAACAGGTTTTCCGCTTCCATCATCACGTCGGCAATCGGACGCGACACGAGGTCACCGCGCATCGATGGAATGATGCAGAAGCTGCAACGATGGTTACAGCCTTCAGAAATTTTCAGGTAAGCAAAATGTTTAGGCGTCAATTTGACGCCTTGTGGCGGTAGCAAATCGAGGAAAGGCGCATGCGGCTTGGGCATGTGCAGATGCACCGCATCCATCACTTCGCCCAGCGCATGCGGGCCGGTAACGGCGAGTACTTTCGGATGGACTTTCAGAATAATGTCGTCACCGTTGGCGTCTTTTTTCGCACCAAGGCAACCAGTCACGATGACCTTGCCGTTTTCATTCAGCGCTTCACCAATCGCATCCAGCGATTCTTGCACCGCCGCATCGATAAAGCCGCAGGTGTTGACGATGACCAAATCCGCGCCGTCGTAGGATTTGGCGGTGTCATAGCCTTCTGCGCGCAACTGGGTGAGGATTTGTTCTGAATCGACCAAAGCTTTCGGGCATCCGAGGGAAACGAAGCCGATTTTTGGCGTTACTTGAAGAGCGTTGGTCATGGCGAAAGGCAGGCAAAAAAGCGTGGAGTTTGGTGCAAACTAAGCGAAGCCGCTATTGTACCCTTTTGCCCGGTCAGCCTGCCACCTGATGCGGCTGGTTCTTCCATTCGCTAAAACGTGTTGTTTGCGTGTTGCTTTACTTATCGTTTTACTTATTCTTGTCGCTAGGTGGCGCAGGTGGTGCGAAAGGAAAAGCACCAAACATGTTTTTCGATTGCGTCTGCATCTGTTCCTGCATCTGCACGAACAGGCTTTTGCTCTGTTCTATGTAATTGCTCATCATCCCTTGCATCATCGGGCCTTGCACATTCATGAACTGCGTCCACATTTCAGGACTGAATGGTTTGCCTTCGTACAGGCCTTTGGAGTTTTCCGTCAGCTTGTTTTGAATATCGATGAAGGCCTGGATATTTTTTTCCAGATACGAGCCCATCATGCCTTGCATCGCATGACCATAGTAACGAATGATTTGCGACAAAGCTGCGCTGGAGAACATCGGCGAACCGTTGGCCTCTTCTTCCAGAATGATCTGTAACAGAATACTGCGTGTCAGATCCTCGTCGGTCTTGGCATCGACCACAGAAAACTGTTCGCTATCAAGTACCAGTTGTTTGACATCAGCGAGCGTAATGTAAGAACTCGTTTGCGTATCGTACAAACGACGATTCGGATACTTCTTGATCAAACGTTCAGCCGTTTTTTTATTGCTCGTCATCAGAATTCCCAACTTGTTGCGTCGCAACGCATTTATATCTATCGTCTCAGGAAGCGAAAGATGTTCGCTCTTGCTGGACATTATAGTGCTAAAAAACAAAGGTTTACGCAATCGATGATAGGTTTTACATTCGTGCCGCACTGCAAGAAAAGCGCACGCCCCAGCTTGACGCCATATCGATTAACTCGCTTTCACCTTAACATAGCGACCTGGTGCCGCTTCTATCACGGCGAATTCGGGATTGCCCAACTTGCCCGGTGCCTTGACCTGTTTACCCGCATGCTTCTTCAAAAAATCGCTCCAGGCCGGCCACCAACTGCCGGCAACCTCGGTCGCTTCAGCCAGCCATGACAAGGCATCCTGATCATTCCCACTGACAGACTTGTCATTGATCCAGTAATGCCGTTTGTTGGTGCCAGGTGGATTGATCACGCCAGCGATGTGCCCGGATGCTCCTAGTACGAAATAATTTTGCTGCGGTTTTTTGCGGTTCAAAATATGGGTCGATTCATAGGCACTTGTCCACGGCACGATGTGATCATCGCGTGAAGCATAGATAAAGCTGGGCGCATCAATTTTGCCAAAGTCGATTTTTTTTCCGGCAAGTTTGAATTTATCAAATTGCTTCAGGTTATTTTCAAGATAGGTATTACGCAAATACCAGCAATACATAGGGCCGGGAAGATTCGTGCTGTCGGCATTCCAGTACAACATGTCAAAGGGCGCCGGATTTTCACCCTTCAGATAATGAGAAGTAACATAATTCCAGATCAATTCATTCGACCGCAAGCTGGCAAAAGCCGCATTGAAATCCAGCCCCTTCATCAAGCCGCCGTGCCCTATGGATTGTTCCGTTTCCTTCACCTTGTCTTCATCAATATAGACATTGAGTATGCCGGTATCGGAAAAATCGATGAAGGTTGTCAGCAAGGTCAAACTGGCAGCCGGCTTTTTGCCACGCGCGCAGGCCAGCGCCAGTGCGCTTGTCAGCAACGTGCCGCCTACGCAAAAACCCAGTAGATTGATTTTTTCCTGCGCTGAAATGTCCTGTACAACTTCAATTGCCTTCAACACACCCTTTTCAATATAGTCATCCCAGGTGGCACCCGCAATTGATGCATCGGCATTCCGCCAGGAGACAAGAAAAACCGTATGTCCTTGTTCGACCGCATAGCGCACGAAGGAGTTATGCGGCTGCAAATCCAGAATGTAATACTTGTTGATGCAAGGAGGCACCAGTAGCACGGGCCGCTCATAAACGGTCGCCGTCAGCGGCTTGTATTGCAGCAACTGGAACAACTCGTTTTCGAAGATGACTGCGCCTTCGGTAATGGCGACATTGCGCCCCACTTCAAACGCTGATTCATCGCTTTGCGAGATACGCCCTTTTTGTATATCTTCAAACAAATTCTTGAGGCCGATAGTCAGGCTTTCACCCTTGGTATCGATAATTTTTTGCTGCGCTTCCGGATTCGAAAAAAGAAAATTGGCGGGTGACATCGCGTTCACCATTTGCTCCACGGCAAACCGAATTTTTTGCTTGGCTTTGGGAGGCACTTGCAGCGCATCCGCCATCGCGGCCAGAAATTTTGCATTTAATAAATAGGATGCCGCGTTGAATGCGTGCAAGGTACTCGATTGCCAGGCAGGATTGGCAAAGCGGCGATCAGCAACCGGCGGCACTTGCGCCGTCAGCATTTGTTTCCATAGAGCAGCAAACTCTTGCGCATAACGTCTTTGCAATTCTGCTGCAGTGGCAGGATCCATCACAGGATCGACGTGCATGCTTGCTTTGCTGGCAAATGGATCAGGGGATTCTGGCTTATTCATGCTGGCAACTCTCTTTTCGAGTATCTTTGCGGTTTGAATTTCACTTCAGGCATCCATGTACATCATTGCTATCGCTTGGATCTACGTCGTCTTCATGATGGCAATTATGGAAACAACGGTTATCGCAGGCATCATGACTTTTACGCTGTATGGCGTACTACCTGTGTTGATAATTGTATACGTGATGGGGACTGGTGGGCGCAAGCGCAAACGGCGCGCGCAAGAAATAAAGCGGCAGGAAGATTTAAAACAGGAGTTACTGCAGCAAGAGCTGCGGCAGAAAGCGATCGACGAAACGCAACTCGAAGAACGCAAGCCGGAAATCTGAAATGCAAATTGAAAGCTGCCGATTTCAATTATCAAAGAATGTCGTTTTGTTTCAGCCTACTCCAGCCAAATCAATGAGGCCATGCGGCCGGTAACGCCGTCGCGGCGGAATGAATAAAACCGTTTCCGCTCACTCACCGTGCAGTATTTTCCACCAGCAACCTGCGTCACGCCTACATGTGCCAGCGTCAAGCGTGCCAGTTGGTAAATATCGGCCAGATACTTTCCCGGACGTTGGTCCATCGATTTGAAAGCGCTCTGCATCGCCGCGTCTTTCACGACGAATGCCTGCACCACATCGTCACCCACTTCAAATTGCTGCGGGCCAATTGCCGGCCCTAACCAGGCGTGCAGATTACCAGCTCCGGATGCGTGCATCGCAGCGACTGTATTTTCCAGAATGCCGCCAGCCAGACCGCGCCAGCCAGCATGCGCGGCACCCACTGCACGTCCTTGCTCATCGGCAAATAGGACTGGCAGGCAATCAGCCGTCAAGATCGCGCAGACCACTCCGGGCTGCGTCGTAAAACTCGCATCAGCGCGCGGCGCATCCTGAACTTGTGCCGCATCAAGCACGGTGGTGCCGTGAACTTGCGTCAACCATGCCGGTTCAGCCGGAAAATATTTGCGTATTTGCGCGCGATTCTGTTGCACATATTCGATCGCATCGCCTACATGCACACCGAAATTCAAGCCAGCGCCCTCGCATCCATCGTCATATGGCGGCAGACTGTTGCCACAGCTGCGCGTCGTCGCAATGGCACGCACTGAGGGTAAAGTCTTTCCCCATTGGGGCAATATGATTTCCATCGTCAGGTTTTATCCCGGGTGAATCAAAAGAATTCAGAAGAAAAATGCAGCAGGCTGATGAAGTGACAAATAAAAAGTATTCCTCATGCAGCGCTACTTAATAGTGACTCAATAATTTTTGATGCCGCTACGCGCAATCAGATCTGCGAAGTCTTGCGGCAATTCTGCCGTCCATTCGACTGCTTCGCCGGATACCGGATGGATTAATCCCAGTCGCCGTGCATGCAATGCCTGACGCGGGAATACCGTGGTCAGATGCTGCTTGCCGTACAGAGCATCACCAACCAATGCGAAACCAATCGATTGCATATGGACACGGATTTGATGGGTACGTCCTGTTTCCAGCTGGCAAAGCATCAGGCTGACCGGGCGGCCATCCAGCATGCCGGTTGCCAGTCGCTGAAAATGCGTAACCGCAGGTTTCGCCGTAAGGTTTTCGGAAACTGCCATCTTGACGCGATCGCGTGAATGACGGCCTATCGACGCATCGATTTTCCCGGAAGCATTTGGCGTGCCCCACACCAACGCCAGATACTCGCGCTTGACAGTGCGTGCCTGCAACTGGCGGACAAGATCGGTGTGCGCCACCAAAGTTTTCGCTACCACCATTAAGCCGGTGGTGTCTTTATCAAGGCGATGCACGATACCTGCGCGTGGTACGCCTGAAATAGATGGCATGTAATGCAGCAGGCCATTCAACATCGTGCCCGACCAGTTACCAGCGGCCGGATGGACCACTAAACCTGATGGTTTGTCCAAAACCAGGATCGCAGCATCTTCATGCGCAATCTTCAAATCCATTGCTTCAGGCTTGAAAGCTTCGTCTTCAGGTGCCGGCTGTGGATAAATGACGACTTTTTCATCGCCATATACGGTCATTTTGGCACGCGCAACTTCGCCGTCCAGGTTGACATGGCCACCATCTATCCATTGCTGCAGGCGGCTGCGGGAATATTGCGGAACAAGGGTAGAAAGTACCTTGTCCAAGCGTACGCCACAGACTTCTGGCGTCAATTCAAGCTCTATCGGGGCGACGTCAAACAGATCGCCATCAACTTCTTCGATGCTGTCCAAATCAGCGGCTGGCATCGTTTTATTCACAATCGGTGTTTCAGTTGGGTTCACTGCAAGTCCCATCGGCTATAATCATTCATTGTCTGGCGGTATCCTCGCAAAATCTCATGCAAAAACAAATGTTAAAACTTACTTACATCGCTCTTGCTTTCCTGTTGTCCGCGTGTAGCCTCACACCGGACCAAATTGACGAGACCAAAAACTGGTCGCCGTCCAAATTATACTCGGAGGCCAGAGATGAAATGAACTCCGGTAACTTCGATAAAGCGGTTAGCCATTTTGAGAAACTGGAATCTCGCTATCCCTTCGGTACATATGCCCAGCAAGCGCAGATGGAAATTGCCTACGCTTACTACCGCCAGGGCGATCAGCCGCAGGCGCTGGCAGCCGTCGAGCGCTTTATCAAGTTGCACCCAGACCATGCAAATGTGGATTACATGTACTACCTGCGTGGTCTGATCAACTTCAACGATAAAAAAAGTGTCTTTGATTTTGTATCCAGCCAAGACCCGACAGAACGCGACCCGAAAGCTGCACGCGAAGCCTTCGATGCCTTCAAACTGCTGACGGAACGTTTTCCTGACAGCAAATACACACCTGATGCCACGGCACGCCTGGCTTATCTGGTTAACGCGATGGCGCAATACGATGTCCATGTCGCCAACTATTACTACCGTCGCGGCGCCTACCTCGCGGCGGCAAATCGCGCTCAATCAGCCGTCAAGAACTATCCGGGCGCACCGGCAGCAGAAGGCGCTTTGTTCATCATGATGAAATCATACGAAGCATTGAACCTGCCGGAGTTGCGCAACGATGCCGAGCGCGTGTTGAAGACGAACTTCCCTAACAGCATCTATTTTTCGGGCGGACCGAAAAAAGATGTGCCATGGTGGCAAATCTGGAATTAACTTCAGATAGTTAGTCACCCAATAAAAAGCCTCGCAATGCGAGGCTTTTTATTTTCAGTTTTCAATTTTCCGCTTGAATATCCAGGATTTTTCATTCGATACTGTCTCGTCAAAAGCATAACCATCGACATCAAAGTGTTTCAGTGCTTGCGGCTGTACGAGTCCCTTGACCGCCGCGTAACGTGCCATCAATCCGCGCGCGCGTTTGGCGTAAAACGAAATGATTTTGTATTGACCATTTTTCCAGTCCTGGAAAACCGGTGTAATCACTGGCACCTTCAGCAATGCGGGCTTCACGACTTTGAAGTATTCTTCGGACGCCAGATTGATCAGTGCGGAAGATTTTTGCTTTGCAATTACCTCATTCAGCGCATGCGTAACCGTATCGCCCCAGAATGCGTATAGATCCTTGCCTGCAGGATTGGCGAGTTTGGTGCCCATCTCCAAACGATAAGGTTGCATCAGATCGAGCGGACGCAAGCTGCCGTACAAGCCGGATAAAATACGTACCTTGGATTGCATGTAAGCGAGTTGCGCGGCATTCAAACTGGCAGCGTTTAATCCTTCATACACATCGCCGTTAAAAGCGAGCATGGCCTGCTTGGAATTTTTTAGCGTAAATTTGGATGACCAATCGGCAAAGCGATGTGCATTCAGCACTGCCAGCGGGTCCGAGATGCGCATCAGACTGCCGATCTGATCCGGTGAATATTCTTTCAGGATGGCGATCAGTTCTGCAGATCGCTTGATGAAATCAGGTTTGGTATTGATCTCCGTGTTGGCAGGAGTTGCATAATCTAGCGTTTTGGCAGGCGATAAAACAATAAGCATGTACAGTTCCAACAAATTAATTTTGCCTATGATACCCAAGATAACGAATCCGAAGATGGTGACGCGCATCGTGCTCGACACAAATGTCTGTCTGGATCTGTTCGTATTCCGCGATCCGCGTTGGTCCCAATTGCTTGCCGCTTTGCGAAACGGCACGGTGGACGCTGTCACGCGCGACGATTGCAGAATGGAATGGAGCATTGTCCTGCACTACCCGCACCTGAAATTGGACGATGCAGCACGCACAAGGGTCACCACTGAATTCGATGCCTTGATACGGTGTACGCCAATACCGGCAGCAAGCGATGCTGCGGTCAGACTGCCGATATGCAAGGATAAGGACGATCAAAAATTTCTCGAGCTATCACGCGATATCAATGCTGACGTCTTGATTACAAAAGACAAGGCACTGTTGAAGCTGGCCAGAAAAACCCGCCGCGACGGCTTGTTCTCCATCATGACGCCTGAAGCATGGACAATGAATGCTTTGGTCGTGCAAGAAGTACACTTGCAAGCAGACTCATAGACGCTGCCTGTCGCGCTAAAAAGCGGGCGCTTGCTGTATATTCGCAGACACTTCCCTCTTCTATCGAGACCTTATGTCGGCTGAAATCCAGGCATCACGCCACGCAGCAACGCTCATCCTTACCCTCTCCAATCCAGGTGCAAAAAATGCACTGCATCCGGATATGTTTGCCGCAGCGATTGAAGCCTTGTCGACCGCTGAACGCGATGATTCAATTCGCACAGTGATACTGACCGGCGCAGACCGTTTCTTTTGCGCCGGTGGCAATCTCAATACACTGCTAGAGCTGCGCACGCAGGATAGAGTCAAACAGGCCGATGCCGTTGACAGCTTGCGTGGATGGATAGAAGCCATACGCGATTGCCCCAAGCCCGTCATGGCTGCGGTCGAAGGTGCGGCGGCCGGTGCCGGTTTTTCATTGGCGTTGGCATGCGATTTAATCGTTGCAGGCAGCTCGAGCAAATTTTCGATGTCTTACGTCAAGGTTGGCCTGACACCGGATGGCGGTGCGTCATGGTTCCTCAGCCAGATGTTGCCACGCCAATTGGCTACCGAGATTCTTCTGGAGGGCAAGCCTGTCCTCGCAACGCGCCTGCATGAACTGGGCGTGATCAATCGCGTCGTTAGCGATGGCTCGGCGCTCGACGTTGCATTGCAATGGGCGGACGAGCTCGCTGCGCTTTCCAGCCATGCAGTAGAACGCATCAAATCGCTGTCACGGGAAGCACACGATCATTCGCTGTCTGAGCATTTTGAAGTAGAAAAACGATATTTCGTCGATAGCCTGAATCATCGCGATGCGCAGGAAGGAATAAACGCCTTCCTGGAAAAGCGCACGCCGCATTACAAATGAGTGCAGCGAAAAGAAGACGCATTTATCTGATGCGTCATGGCAGCGTCACCTACTTCGATGAGGACGGCAGGCCTTATCCGCCAGATGACGTTCCATTAAATGAAAAAGGCCGCAATCAGACCAGTGCTGCGGGCCAGGCTTTCGCCCAGCAGAACATTCTTTTTGATCGCGTGATCGTATCCAATCTGCCCCGCACAATTGAATCTGCATTGCGCGTGCTGGCAGAGACCGGCCAGCTTATCGAATTGGAACAATGGCCGGAATTTCAGGAGGTGCGTGGCGGCGTGCTGGAGGATATTCTGGATGATGATCTGGAAGAAGCGTTCACCAGCGCCTTCTCCTGCATGGCAGAAGAACACAAGAAATTTCTGGATGGCGAAAGCGTCGGTCAATTAATCGACCGTATTCATCCTGTGATTGATAGGCTCCGCGCCGATACATCCTGGGATACGATTTTGCTGGTACTGCATGGCGGCGTAAACCGCGCGGTACTGTCCTACGCCATCACAGGACAACGTCTGTTCCTAGGCAATCTGGAGCAATCGCCCGGATGCATCAATGTGCTGGATGTCGGCGAGCGCCACAATGACTGGATTGTTCAAACCATCAACTACGCACCGCTATTGCCGCTGCAATCGGAATCCAGATACACATCGATGGAAGAAGTCTTGCATCAATATCGCAAATCGCGCGGTCTGTAAGCGCCGGGCAATCTCTGTAACGAGGTCCGACATTGCTAAACAGCAGTTACACAATCGAGCAGTCACAGCAGAAAAATCTGAATGTCTGCATAATTCGCGAGCACATTTCGCGCATGCGCATTTTGCTCACGACAGTTATTTCAGGAGAAGAAATTGATAGACGTTTATTCCACCGCCACGCCCAATGGCCACAAAGTACACATCATGCTGGAAGAATGCGGCTTGTCTTACCGCACGCATCACATCGATATCGGTAACGGCGACCAGTTCACAAAAGACTTTCTGGCTATTTCGCCCAACAACAAGATCCCTGCAATTATCGACAGCGACGGCCCTGACGGCAAACCGATTTCCTTATTTGAATCCGGTGCGATCCTGGTTTATCTCGCCAGCAAAGTCGGGAAATTCCTTGGCAACAGCGACAGAGAAAAATTCACAACACTGCAATGGTTAATGTTTCAGATGGGTGGCGTTGGACCAATGCTAGGTCAAGCTCACCACTTCCGCATTTACGCACCCGAAAAGATCGACTATGCGTACAACCGTTACACCAATGAAGCAAAACGCCTGTATGGCGTAATCGATAAGCGCCTGGCAGAAAGTGCTTACCTCGCAGGCGATGACTACACGATTGCCGACATTGCGACGTTCCCATGGCTGCGCTCTTGGGAAAAACAGGGAATTGAATTATCCGACTATCCCAACGTACAACGCTGGTTCAACATCATCAACGAACGACCCGCCGTACAAAAAGGCGTCACGCTTTTTACCGATGTACGTAAACCGATTGCCGACGATAAGGCCAAGGAAATATTATTTGGCGCGACGCAGTACGCGAAGCACTGAATAGCCTTAAGCAGGCGGACATTATTCACAAAAGAAAATCCGCCTGAACCAACGAGTGTCGCTAGTCGTAGTGCCGCAGTATCAGCTCTGCAACACACACCGGCTTGTCTGCTACGTCACACTCAAGGACAACTTCCCACACCATCTGTACGCCACCGGCAATATCTTCCGCCGCTTGCAAGGTCATGCGCGCGCGCATGCACTGATCGACTTGCATGGGAGCAGGAAAGCGCGCTCTATTCAAACCATAGTTCACCGCCAATTTGCAAGGTGGGAACGTGATCGAAGACTGCAACAACATCGGCAACAATGACAAGGTCAAAAAACCATGCGCAATCGGTGTGCCATATGGCGACTCATTCCGGCAGCGCTCGACATCGACGTGTATCCACTGATGATCGCCGCTTGCTTGGGCAAACAGATTGATGCGCGCCTGATCGATTTTGATCCAGCCGGACACGGCAACTTCCTGTCCGACTAAATTTTTTAAATCAGCCAGCGATGCGATATGACGCATGATGTTTCCTGTCGGTTTACTGAAGCACTTGCTTCAAATGATCTGGCAAAGGCAAGGATACGACATCAATTCCTTCGTCGGCCAATTCGGCGCGTTCTTCAGACGTTGCCACACCGCGAATGCCGCGCTCAGCGGCTTCCTTGTAATGCATGCGGCGTACTTCTTCGGCGAATTGATTTCCAACGTCTTCGGTATGGGCAATCAATTGACGTGCAAACTCCATCAACTGATCCTGTGCGCGATTGGACTCGTCATGCACACGTGCCGTTGCACCGGAAATATTTAAACGTGGAGAAGAAGGCAGGCGTTTAATCGTATGGTTGCCGCAGAGTGGGCATGCGATCAAATGCTGCGAGGATTGCGTCAGAAAGTCATCCTCGGAAGAAAACCATCCTTCGAAGCGATGATCCAGTTCACAGCAGAGGTTATAGACTTTCATGAGTTTGGTGCCCGGGGCCGGACTTGAACCGGCACGCCTATTAGAGCGAGGGATTTTAAGTCCCTTGTGTCTACCGATTTCACCACCCGGGCATGTTCACGCTTTAAAGCACGATCTTAAAACAAAATTCTAAAACAAGGCCGTAAAACAAAATAAAAGCGCCGACGGCGCTTTTGAAAAAACTGGAGGCGGGGGTCGGGATCGAACCGGCGTAAACGGCTTTGCAGGCCGCTGCATAACCACTTTGCTACCCCGCCACGGGTCCGTATTGTACCGCGAAATCAAAATCGCATCGTGCAGCACAAACGAAACACTAAAACTTACTTGTTAAACTTATTTACTGAACTTACTTAGCAAAACCTGATACTGCTCACGAATAAAAAAGGAAGCTTGAACAGCTTCCTCTTTTGAAAATCTGGAGCGGGAGAAGAGTCTCGAACTCTCGACCTCAACCTTGGCAAGGTTGCGCTCTACCAACTGAGCTACTCCCGCATGTATTTCAAAAACCATCCCAACACTACCGATAAAACCTTGATTGAAATTAGTACAGCGTATCAATCAATAAAAAAGGAAGCTGGATCAGCTCCCTTTTATAAATCTGGAGCGGGAGAAGAGTCTCGAACTCTCGACCTCAACCTTGGCAAGGTTGCGCTCTACCAACTGAGCTACTCCCGCATCAACAACAGGTGCACATTATAGAGGAATACCTTTCGTTGTCAAGCACTCCAGCGCGCAAACTTAAAGCAAATGCCCTGCGCTTTCCTTGATCAGTGGCCACGCCTTGCGTAAATAATAAAACATCGACCATACCGTCAGTACCGCAGCGACCCATAACAGAATATCGCCCCAGAATTTGAGATTGATACCCCAGATACTGTCGTAGTAAAGCAGCATCGGGATCGCGACCATTTGCGCAATCGTTTTTATCTTGCCAAGTGAGCTGACTGCTACCGATTTCGATGCACCTATCTGTGCCATCCACTCGCGCAAGGCTGAAATCGTGATCTCACGGCCTATGATGATGAAGGCGATGACTGCATTCACACGATCAAGTTCTATCAGTACCAACAGCGCACCGGCAACCATCAGTTTGTCCGCTACCGGATCCAGGAAAGCACCGAAAGCAGAAGTCTGATTCCACCGACGAGCGAGAAAACCATCTATCCAGTCAGTCAGTGCAGCCACAATAAAAATCAAGGTAGCAGCAAGACCCTGTGTCTTATTAAACGAGCCTAACCATGCATCCGGAATGTATAACACGCCCACCATCAGCGGAATCAGCGCGACGCGCAACCAGGTAAGAAGAATAGGTATATTGAAGGGCATATCAAACTTTACATTTTCATGAATGTGCACAATGCACGCGTTGCATGCGCACCCGTAATCTAATGCAATTGCTTGTAAATGTCTTCTGCCAATTGGCGAGAAATGCCTTCGACCGATGATAAATCTTCAACGCTGGCATCCACCACGCCACGCAAGCCTCCAAAACGCGCCAGTAATTTTTGTCGCCGTTTTGCACCAATGCCTTCAATCTCTTCCAGACGTGAAGTCTGACGAGCCTTGGCACGCTTGGCGCGCATGCCGGTAATGGCAAAGCGATGTGCTTCGTCGCGGATTTGTGCGATCAGCATCAAGGCGCCGGACTCCTTGCCCAGCTCTTGCGAAGCGCGGCCATCGACGAAAACCAGCGTCTCCAGGCCGACCTTGCGACCCTCACCTTTTGATACGCCCACAATCAGACTGATATCCAGTCCAAGTTCGACAAATACCTGACGTGCCATTTCTACCTGACCTTTACCGCCATCGATCAATACTACGTCAGGCATCACACCATCGCCATTCGCGACTTTTTCATAGCGACGCATCAGCACCTGTCGCATTGCTGCGTAATCGTCCCCCGGCGTGATGTCGTTGATGTTGTAACGGCGGTATTCGCCATTTTGCATAGCGTGATGATGAAACACGACGCATGAAGCCTGCGTCGCCTCGCCCTGTGTGTGACTGATGTCGAAGCACTCGACGCGAAAGGCTTCTATATCTTCCACGTCTATCTTCAATGCATCGATCAGCATGCGCGTGCGCGTTTGCTGCGAACCCTGCTCCGACAACAAGCGAGCCAAGGAAATCTCGGCACCCTTCTGTGCCATTTCCAGCCACTGACGTCGCGGTTCCTGTGGTTGAAATACCAGATTGATGCGATGACCACATTGTTCCATCAGCGCCAGCATCAACTCAGGCTCGTCAAATTCCGTATTCAACACCAATGTTCCGGGAATGAATTTATCGATGTAATGCTGTGCGAGAAAAGCCTTCATCACTTCTGCCGCAACCGACTCTTCGGCATTCATCAGCACGTTGTCGACATGCGTAGGAAAGTAGGCGCGATCACCCAAATGGCGCCCGCCACGCACCATCGCCAGATTGACGCAAGCGCGGCCGCCCTGCACGATCACTGCAATGATATCGATATCCGCATCACCACCGGTTTCCATACTTTGCTGGTGTAGTACGCGTGACAAGGCGTTGATTTGATTGCGCACCAGTGCAGCCTGCTCGAATTTCAATTCTTCCGCATAGGTCAACATCTTGGCCTGCAAAACTTCCAGCACCTCGGTCTGCCGGCCACGCAAAAATTTCGCCGCATTATCGACATCCAATGCGTAATCTTCACGGCTGATGTAATTGACGCAAGGTCCGCTGCAACGATGAATTTGATGCAGCAAGCAAGGCCGTGTGCGATTGGCGAACACGGAATCTTCACAGGTGCGCAGCAGAAATACCTTCTGCAGAATCTGCATCGATTCCTTGACTGCCCAACCACTAGGGAAAGGACCGAAGTACTGATTTTTTTTATCTACCGCGCCACGATAGTAGGCCATGCGCGGAAATTCCTGGCCGGTGATTTTAAGATATGGATAGGATTTATCATCGCGAAACAGGATGTTGTAACGCGGCTGCAAAGTCTTGATCAGATTATTCTCAAGCAGCAGCGCTTCGGCTTCGCTACGCGTGACCGTCGTTTCCAGACGCACGATCTTTTCGACCATCAAGGCAGTACGCGGGCTGGCGAGATTTTTCAGGAAGTAGCTGGAAACACGCTTCTTCAAATCGCGTGCCTTGCCGACATATAGCAGGTTGTTGTCTGCATCAAAATAGCGATACACGCCAGGCAGGTGCGGCAGCTTGGCTACCGTTTCCAGCACGACTGCGCGCGGATCTGGTGTTTCAATGTCAGACATGTTGCTCTTACCTGCCCATTATCGAAAACCGGAAAACATCATCAGCCTGCAGCCAGCGACAATGCCGCTTTCTTGGCCGCGATATAGCGAGCTTCGACTTGCAGATCATTCCACGCCAAGACTGGTGCTTGTGGGGTCAATGCAGCGATGCGTGCTGCGGATTGTTGCATGGCCTTGCCGTCTTTAATCTTCAAGCCACCCAACAACTGATCTGCCTTGTCAGGTGAATTGCAGATCAAGACCATGTCGCAGCCAGCGGCCAATGCAGCATGCGCGCCTTCAATCACGTTACCTGCGACACTCGCGCCTTCCATACTTAAATCGTCGCTGAAGATAATGCCGTCAAAACCAAAATCCTTGCGTAACATCGTCAACCACTTGCGTGAAAAACCAGCAGGATGTTTATCCACCTTGGGATAAATAACATGAGCCGGCATCACGCCAGCGAGGCTCAAACCAAGCCAGTCGTAAGGTGCGGCATCCTCAGCCAGAATTTCTGTCAACTCGCGTTCATCAACTGGAACTTCCAGATGCGAATCTGCTTTGACAAAACCGTGGCCGGGAAAATGTTTGCCGCAGTTCAGCATGCCGGCCAGCATCAAGCCGTGATTCAAACTCTTGGCCAACAAACTGACTACACGTGCATCGCGATGAAATGCACGGTCGCCGATCACGCCCGATTCGCCATAGTCTAGATCGAGCACAGGCGTAAACGACAAATCGACGCCACAAGCACGCAATTCTGCTGCCAGCACGTACCCGACATCGGTCGCCGCTTTGGTCGCAGCCAAAACGTCTTTATCCCACAAGGCACCCAACTTGCGCATCGCTGGTAAATGCGTAAAGCCGTCGGTTTTAAAACGCTGCACGCGACCTCCCTCGTGATCAACAGCTATCACGATGCCTGGACGTGCTGCATGTATCGCTGCAGTCAACGCAGTCAGTTGTGCTCGGTTCTTGTAGTTACGCGCAAACAGAATCACACCACCGGTTAATGGATGTTGAATTCTGCGTATGTCGTCTGCTGTTAATTCGGTACCGACCACGTCCAGCATGACTGGACCAAAGCCGAGATTCACATCTGCTGCTGAATTTGTAGCCACTGCTGCATTCATTTTTTCTCCACAATCACAAAAGCGACCGCGTACTCGACTTCATCTGTAATCGAAACTTGCGCGGTCAGTCCATTCATTTCCATATATTCTGCCAGTTTGCCACTGGTAACGACGATAGGTTTACCACTGGGTGCATTTAAAATCTGCGCCGAACGCCAGGTCATAGGCATGTGTATGCCCAAGCCTATCGCTTTTGAAAAAGCTTCTTTGGCCGCAAAGCGAGTCGCCAGAAAACGCAAGCCGCGTGCCGCCACTTTGGCTTTGCGTCGATGATATTTTTCCAGCTCTTGCTCACCAAGTATGCGTTCGGCAAACCGATCACCGTGACGCTCAAGGGCAGCCGCGATACGGTCTATTTTCATGATATCGGTACCGATGCCATAAATCATTTGTGCACTCCACCCAAACGCGCAGCAGTCATGATCGCCTTCATTTCACGCACCGCATTTTGCCAGCCGACGAACACCGCATGCGCGACGATAGCGTGGCCGATATTCAGTTCGGCAATATCCTGAATCGCTGCAATCGCCTGTACATTGGTGTAATGCAGGCCATGACCTGCATTTACTTTCAAGCCGCGTTTCACGCCTTCGAGTACGCCCTGCTGCACACGCTGTAATTGTTCTCGCTGATCGGTTTCATCATGGGCATCTGCATAGCGTCCTGTATGCAATTCAATCACTGGCGCACCGGCTTCAGCTGCAGCTTGTATCTGCGCAGCGTCAGCATCGATGAACAGGCTGACGCGGATACCTTCTGCTTGCAGCTGCTTGATGGCAGCCGATACTTCTGCAAAATATTTCACAACATCCAAACCGCCTTCAGTCGTTACTTCTTCACGGCGTTCCGGCACAAGACAAACATCCTGCGGCTTGATGCGACAGGCAAAATCTACCATCTCAGACGTGACCGCAGATTCCAGATTCATACGCGTCAACAATTGTGGGCGTATCAACTCGACGTCGGCATCCTTGATATGGCGTCTATCTTCACGCAAGTGCAAGGTGATCGCATCGGCACCGGCTTCTTCGGCCAGCAAGGCTGCTCGCAAAGGATCGGGATAAACGGTGCCGCGCGCATTTCGCAGCGTCGCGACATGATCAATGTTGATACCTAGATCAATGATGGAAGATTGTGGCTGGAGAAAACTCATCTTGAATTGTGTCCGTTAAAGCTGCAGCAGGTCTATCAGTATTTGGCGCGTATTCAAGGGCGCACCGTTCAGATGATGTGCGAGAAGAAAGCGCATCAGAAATTTGCTTTGCATTTGCGTCGTCGCATTACTGTAGTCCTCGCACTCCATATCCAGCAAGGTCTTGCCGGCAACCTGAGGCCAGGTATCCGCAGGTCTTGCAGGGCGCGGGCCGCGCTCTGGATCGATGACATAGTTAATAGCGGCGTTCAAGGGATTGCGTGTCGCCGTGCAAATCTGCCAATCGCCGGACACACCTGTTTCTTTCAATAGCGCACGCTCGAATTTTCGCAAGACGATCGCGGCCGGCTCATCATGCGCAAGCTGATTCAAGGCGCTGACGTAATGATCGAATAGCGCAGGATGCGGATCATCGCGCGCGAGTAATTTGACCAATAACTCGTTCAGATAAAAACCGCACAGCAGTGCCGATTTTTCCAGAGGCAAGAGTCCACCTACCCATTCGGCCGCGGTTAATGTCCGCACTTCTGCTTTGCCGCTCCAGCCTACAGACAGAGGCTGAAAAGTTTGCAATACCCCACGCAATCTGGAATGCGGACGCTTTGCGCCTTTTGCAACCAGCGCAATCCGCCCGTGGTCACGTGAAAAAACGTCGACGATCAGGCTGGTTTCTTTGTAGGGGTAACTGTGCAGAACAAAGCCGGGTTGGTCGGCAATGCGTGTGTCTCTTTCCAGGGAGCGTATGCGGCGCGGTGCAGCTTTCGGTGCGGCTAACGTAGCCGGCAAGGATGATGTCAACGATGCCGACGAAGTATCAATACTGGCCTCATCGGCATGCGCCGCCGACTTTTCTTCATCGGAAGAATAGGACAAAGAACTGATGTCGGCGATGAGTGCGGTCATCTATGTATCGATTTTATTCGTAGCCGTACGCGCGTAAACCAGCTTCGTTATCGGCCCAGCCGGATTTGACCTTGACCCAGATTTCCAGATAGACCGGACCGCCGAACAAGCGCGCCATATCGAGGCGGGACTGAGTGGAGATATCTTTCAGACGCTCACCCTTGTTACCGATTACCATCGATTTATGCGTATCGCGCTCGACCAGAATAGCGGCAAAGACGCGGCGCAGATCACCTTCAACTTCAAATTTTTCGATCAGCACTGTGCTGGTGTACGGTAATTCATCACCGACAAATCGGAATAATTTTTCACGGACGATTTCAGCAGCAAGAAATTTTTCGCTGCGATCTGTAATGTCGTCTTCACCAAAAACCGGTGGATTTTCCGGCAAGTGTTTTTTGATTTCACCTTGCAGATTATCCAGCTGAAAACGCAATTTTGCCGAAACAGGCACCACCGCAGTGAAGTCACGCTTGGCTGCGATCTGCTGCGCGAACGGCAACAGCACTGCCTTGTCTTTAACGCGATCCGATTTGTTAATCACCAATATGCAAGGCACATTTTTGGGGATCAAATCCAGCACTTGCTGATCGGCCAGCCCAAAAGTCCCCGCTTCTATGACAAACAAGATCACATCAGATGCCGTCAGCGTTGTGGTCACCGTGCGATTCAATGTCTTGTTCAATGCATTCGAATGACGCGTCTGAAAACCTGGGGTATCGACATAGACAAATTGTGCATCTTCTATGGTTTGAATACCCGTGATGCGGTGACGCGTGGTTTGCGCCTTGCGCGATGTGATGCTGACCTTGGCTCCGATCAGTTCATTCATCAACGTGGATTTACCTACGTTAGGGCGACCGACGATCGCGATATAACCGCATCGAAAGTGTGACAGTGCGGTGGATTCAGTCATGCAATTTTGGAATGGGAAGTGGTAGTGGATTTTTTTACAACATCGTCGGCTGCGGACGATCCTGCATCGTGTGTAGATTTCGATACGGCGGTGACTGTCGAAGCCATCACTGGATCTGCTTCGGCGATCAAGCTTTTTTGACCATCGGATGCCGGGTCCGGTTTGATTTCTACGTCAGACTTCGCTTCTGTCTTGGCAGTTTTTGCATCGGGCTTGGCTTTGGATGAAGGCTTGATTTCATCCAGCTGCACGGTAGCAATACCAGCCAACTTCAATTGTGCAGTACGCGGCTTGCTCTTGCGACTGGAACCAGGTGTTTTTACCAACGCAGCCTGTACGGCTTCCAGAGCGAGTTTTGCTGCTGCCTGCTCACCGGCGCGACGGCTGCCACCGGTGCCAAATACTTGAATATCCAGTTTCGGCACCAGACATTCAATTTCAAATTCCTGATTGTGCGCAGCACCGTGCGTGGCGACCACATTGTATTGTGGCAGTGCGATTTTTTTGCCTTGCAGATATTCCTGCAACAGGGTTTTTGCATCCTTGCCCAGCGTTTTTGGATCCACGCTATCCAGTATCGGAATATAAAGGGAGCGAATCACATCACGCGCGGCATTGAAACCGGCATCGAGAAAAATCGCACCAAACAATGCTTCCAGCGTATCAGCCAGTATCGAGGGACGACGAAAGCCGCCGGATTTCAATTCGCCTTCGCCCAGACGCAAAAACTGCGACAACTCCAGACGCTGGGCGATTTCATACAGCGACTGCTGCTTGACCAGATTGGCGCGCAAGCGCGATAAATCGCCTTCATCTATCTTGCTGTAACGATCGAACAGCAAGGAGGCAACTACGCAGTTCAAAATGGAATCGCCGAGAAACTCCAGACGCTCGTTATGCACACTGCTATGGCTGCGATGCGTCAAGGCCTGCTGCAGCAATCCAGCATCCTTGAACATATGGCCCAGCCGATTTTGCAATAACGTTACATCCATTTTTTCTATCGCTTCTTACCTTAAGGTGCCGCTTTTTTCTTTAATCTGTTCTCATTGGTTGAACCGGCATAATCGATCAACAGGCTGACAGGCCCTACAAGTGGAATAATCTTCTGGTACGCAAAGTTGATTTCTACATCGTCGCCGTTTTTCAGAATTTCCAGATCTTTACCACTGATAGCATCGATATAACCAACTTCAGCCTGGCGATTAAATGCTGCGCGCATTTCAGGAATCCCACCGCCAGCGGCCTTGACGCTGCCTATCGCCTTCTTGATCGAAAAGTATTCTGTCACTGTCGGCGTTACCTTCATCGCAAGTACCGCAACGACACCTATGATAGCCAACACCAGTATCAATCCAACCAGGGTGACACCATTTTGCTTGCGATGCATGCGTGCTGCCAATGTCATGTTTGCCATCTACTTGCGCTCCTGACTATGATTATTGAAAACTGCCAATGCGACCAAGGTTTTTCGGGAAATTACTCAAATTCAACCATACAAAAAATGCTTTTCCAACAATATTTCTATCCGGAACGAAACCCCAATAGCGGCTATCCAAACTGTTATCCCGATTATCGCCCATCATGAAATATTGTCCAGCCGGGACTTTGCAAGTAAATCCTTCCGCGTCGTAGGTACACAAATCGCGATTTGGGAAATCGTGCGGGTTGGATACATAAGACGGTGCACGCGGATTATTCAACACTTGATGCGCCACACCGTTCAGATTTTCAGTCAGCAGCTTGGAATAGCTGAGCGTTTCTTCATCCAGATAGTCGGGCAAAGCCTTGTAAGAAACCGGCTCGCCGTTAACAATCAAACGCTTGTTGCGATAAGTCACCGTGTCGCCAGGAACGCCGACTACACGCTTGATGTAATCCAGCGTCATGTTTTCCGGATACTTGAACACCATGACGTCGCCGCGCTGAGGATCGTTCAATTCGATCACTTTTTTGTTGAGAATAGGCAGGCGAATGCCGTAAGTATATTTATTGACCAGGATCAGATCGCCGACTTGCAGCGTCGGCACCATTGATGTCGATGGAATCTTGAACGGCTCGTACAGGAAGGAGCGCAGACCGAATACCAATGCAATCACAGGAAAAAAGCTGCCCGAATACTCTATCCATGTCGGCTGACGCATCAGGCTAGCCTGTAGCGCAGCACGGCCATTGTTATCCGGCTTAATACCCTCACCCGCCAGCTTGGCATTGCGCGCATCAAATTCAGCCAGTACCTTATCCGCATTGGCGCGACGTTTTTTCGACAGATAAAAAACATCCAGTACCCAGACGATGCCTGTAGCTACCGTCAGGATGAAAAGGATCAGCGAAAAATTGCCCAACAGATCTTGCAATGTCATTTATCGTCCACTTGTAAAATTGCCAGAAACGCTTCCTGCGGGATCTCGACCGAACCCACCTGCTTCATGCGTTTCTTGCCGGCTTTTTGCTTTTCCAGCAGTTTTTTCTTACGGCTGATATCGCCGCCATAACACTTCGCCAGTACGTTCTTGCGCAATGCCTTGACGTTTTCACGAGAAATAATATTGGCACCGATAGTGGCCTGGATCGCAACGTCGAACATCTGGCGCGGTATCAGTTCGCGCATCTTGGCCGCTACCTGACGGCCGCGATACTGGCTGTTCGATCTATGCACAATAATGGCGAGCGCATCGACTTTTTCGCTGTTGATCAGCATGTCGACTTTGACCACATCAGATGCACGATATTCCTTGAACTCGTAATCCATCGACGCGTAACCGCGCGAGGTCGATTTCAATTTATCGAAGAAATCGAGCACGATCTCGGCCATCGGCATTTCGTAGACCAATTTCACCTGACGACCGTGGTAGCTCATGTCCATCTGTACACCGCGCTTGGCGATACACAGCGTGATGACAGAACCTACATATTCCTGCGGCATGTACAGATTGACGGTAACGATAGGCTCGCGAATTTCTTCTATCTTCGACGGCTCGGGCATCTTCGACGGGTTATCGACCTTGATCAGGCTGCCATCGCCCATGATGACTTCGTACACAACGGTCGGTGCCGTCGTGATGAGATCCATGTCGAATTCGCGCTCTAGGCGTTCCTGCACGATTTCCATATGCAGCAAGCCGAGGAAGCCGCAACGGAAGCCGAAGCCCAGTGCTTGCGACACTTCAGGTTCGTACATCAACGCCGCATCGTTCAGCTTCAACTTTTCCAGTGAGTCGCGCAATGCGTCGTACTGATTCGCCTCAACCGGGAACAGGCCGGCGAAAACTTGTGGTTGTACTTCCTTGAAGCCAGGTAAAGCTTCGGCGGCCGGACGGCTGGCCAACGTAACGGTGTCGCCAACTTTGGCGGCCTTCAGTTCTTTGATGCCGGCAATGATAAAACCCACCTGTCCGGCAGACAACGTCGGTAGCGATACCGAGCGCGGCGCAAAAACGCCGATGTTTTCGACCAGATTGACCGAACCGCTCGCCATCAACAGAATTTTTTCTTTTGGTTTCAACGTGCCGTTGATGACACGCACCAGCATCACCACGCCGACGTAATTATCGAACCACGAATCGACGATCAGCGCTTGCAGAGGTGCATCCGGATCACCTTTAGGCGGTGGTACTTTGGCGATCAGTGACTCTAGTACGTCAGCCACACCCAAACCGGTTTTCGCCGAGCAATGCACTGCATCCGCCGCATCGATACCGATCACGTCTTCGATTTCGGCAATCGCAGCCGGTGGATCAGCATTCGGCAAATCAATCTTGTTGAGGACAGGCACCACTTCGACGCCCAGATCCAGCGCCATGTAGCAGTTCGCTACCGTTTGCGCTTCTACCCCTTGCGAGGCATCAACCACTAACAGCGCCCCTTCACATGCGGACAGCGAACGACTGACTTCATAGCTGAAATCGACGTGACCCGGTGTATCAATCAGATTCAGGTTGTACACCTTGCCATCGCGCGCCTTATACGACAGCGCTGCGGTCTGTGCCTTGATTGTGATACCACGCTCGCGCTCAAGATCCATCGAATCGAGGACTTGCGCCTCCATTTCGCGATCAGACAAGCCACCGCACAATTGAATAATGCGGTCGGCAAGCGTCGATTTACCGTGGTCGATGTGGGCGATGATGGAAAAATTGCGGATGTTGTTCATTAACCAAGTGATAATTACAAAAAAAACGCTCAATGCTAGGATGTTTTCCCCAAGCGAGCGTCTTGTTACGGAGGGATGACGGCCCCGGCATTTTACCGGATTTCAGAGGGGAAAGCCCATAAATTCCCCGTCTGGCAGCCGGCAACACAAAATTACGCACAATGACAGAGCCTCACAGCCGCAACCGGATCAAGCTTCAGCGATAAACGCCCATACGGCGGCTTCATCCAGGAAATAATGGCAAAGCTGCTGTCCAAGATGGCCATCCCTGCTGGCGAACAGTACCGGCACTAATTCATCATATTGAGCCACCAGCGTCTCGTCCGCATCCACATCGACCACTGTAATTAGCATTGGACTCATAATTTCCAACGCGCGCAGGGCGACCAGCATATCGTCACACAAGTGGCAGTAAGTTCGCGAGTAGAGAGTGAAATGAATCAAGGTTGGATTCGGCTCAAAAGAAAAGGCTGCAAGCTTTTCAGCAGGCAGCCTTATTCCTGAAAATAATCTTATTGAACGTGCGGTTTGACTGTCACGAATTGCGAGGAATCGCCGCGACGGACCAGCAATAAGGTCGTTTTCTTCACATCCAGTTTTGCCACCAGTGCATTGAACTGGCGCGCATCCTTGATATCGGTATTGTTCACCCGTAAAAGAATATCGCCGGTACGCAAACCTGCACGTGCAGCTGAGCCTTCTGCAAATTCAACAATAACGCCGCCATCGATTTTCAATTCCTTAACCTGCGCAGCAGTAAGATCGCTGACAATCAGACCCAGCATATTAGCCGCCTGCTCTACCTTGGCTTTTTTCTCGGCCTTTTGCGCAACTTTTTCTGGCTCCAGTTCGGTAATCGTCAACGGCAGATCGCGCATTGCGCCCTTACGCCAAACAGTAATCGTTGAACGGGTACCAGGTTTTGTGCTGCCAACCATGCGCGGCAAATCACTGGCGCGTTCGATCGCGGCACCATTGAACTTCAAGATCACATCGCCAGCTTCAACGCCGCCTTTTTCAGCCGGGCCGCCCGTTTCTACACGCTGCACCAATGCGCCTTGCGTGCGAACCAAGCCCAGGGACTCCGCAACGTCTTTTGTTACTTCGCCGATTTGCACACCGATACGGCCGCGCGTCACTTTGCCGCTGGCGCGCAGTTGGTCGGAAACCCGCATCGCCTCATCCATAGGCACCGCAAATGAAATGCCCATATAGCCACCAGAGCGACTGTAAATTTGCGAATTGATACCGATAACCTCGCCCCGCATATTGATTAGCGGACCGCCTGAGTTACCCGGATTAACTGCAACGTCGGTTTGAATCAGCGGCAGATATTCGCCGGTGTCGCGCGCCTTGGCGGACACAATCCCGGCAGTAACCGTATTATCCAGGCCGAAAGGTGAACCGATCGCGATCACCCATTCGCCGACGCGAATTTTGTTTGAATCACCCACTGTCAGACGTGGCAAGTTGCTACCTTCTATCTTGACCAATGCAACGTCGGTACGCTTGTCTGCACCGATGATCTTTGCCTTGAATTCGCGCTTGTCGGTCAACGTGACATAAACTTCATCAGCACCTTCGACTACATGCGCATTCGTCATAACATAACCATCAGCGGAAATGATGAATCCTGAACCTACTCCCCGCGGCAATTCTTCCTCAGCATCGGCATCCGGTTTGCTGCGACCACGTGGTGCCGGCTGCTGGCGCGGAGGAATCGGCGCACCGAAGAAGCGGCGGAAAAATTCCTGCATCTCTTCATCTTCACTTAAGCCATTCCCCTGACTGACCTTAGCTTTTTCGGTAGTACGAATATTTACGACAGCGGCACCGGTCTTTTCAACCAGATCAGTAAAGTCGGGCAAGCCTGCAACCGATGCAGCGGCCATCGCAGACGGTGTCAAACCGCTTACAGCTGGAATGAGGAATGCGCTCGCAACACCAAGCAAAACAGCAGACAGTTTTTTCTGAACAATGAACATTGTTTTCATAAACTCACAAAAGCCTGATTATGGATCGGGTTAAGAATCTGATAGCGAATTAGTACTAGCCAATGCTAGGTAAGACAGGAATCGATGAAGAAATTTGAGATTAAGGCTGAATTTTCAATTCAATCGAATTGGCAACCTGCCTGATTGCAGCGGCTGGCACTTCGCCGACAACAGTCAACCAGTAATCGCCATGTCGCTTGCCGACAATATTCATCGCACCTTGCTGCATTGAACCTTCAGTACGACTTTGCGAAGCGGGCTCGATAAATACCGAGATTGCAGCCAAACCATCAGAGTACACAATTTGCGATACTTCGCGCTGAGTGGACGACGCATTTTCTGCTGTCGCGCTTGCTGGCGTATCAGTTATCAGGCGCTTCATTTCACGCACCTTCTTGAAACCCGCTGGCATCGCCTTGACTGACCAAGCAGAGAGATTCGCCTCGCTCATGACTGCGTTTTCTACCCGCCACCCTTGCGTATTCTTGACGCTGGGCTTTACACGACTGGCATCGATATGGCCAATGACCAATTGCGTAAAAGCGATTTGCTCGACAACGGAACTTTTTTCATTCAGCGTTTGTGCTTTCAACAAAAGGCCGGTTGATTTCTCCGCCCACAATTTGTAACCGTAACGCAGTTTGTCTTTCGGCTCCAGAATGATGGCTTGGCAATCGAAGCCGGCAACACGACCGGTCTCGCCCATCTTCAAATTGTAATGCTCCGCCAGTTCAGTCGGATTGGCACCCAGAATCGCCGGAAACACATCCTGTGTGACACGCTTTTCTATGCGTATCGATTTGCTTTCAGGGACGTAGCAGACAATCTCTTCATTGTTGCGTATGTATTCACGCGGTTTGCCGTCGAGAATTTCTAGTTTCTCGACCTCATTCTTGCCATTCAGAATATGCGTAATGCGCGAAGTGCGAACCTGACTTCCTTGTTGATAAACAAAGGTGCCAGAGTAATTCAGCTTCTGCGCCGAAGACTGGATTTTTTTCAACCAGACTTGTGTATCGTGTTGAGCCGTTGATGGCTCAACACTTTCTGCACGAGCAGCTACATTTGCAGAATACACAAGGACGCTGGAGAAAAGAAAGACGAACTTTAAAATTCCGAAGGTCTGCCGCATGTCAATTATTTGTCAGAGTCAACAGCAAACGTCGCTGAACGTGCATATTGTGCCGTGCTGTAGACTGAAGGTGAAAAGCGCTGATGCGCCAACAGATATTCATCAATGCGAGGATCGCGCAAGACATCGCCGTCCTGACTGGAAACCGTCACTTTTTCGGGTTCAGCAGAAGCCAGCACGATAGGTGCAGGGTTAGATGCGATCACAGGTGCATTTTGGGTTGTCATCATCTGCGGCAATGTCAGGAACGCAGCAACCGCGACCGCTGCGGCCGCCATACCCGGCATGGCAAAACGCTTGAACGTATCATGCTTGGTAACCTGTACGCGCTGCGCTGCTGCCACCATAATAGTCGGCTCAGCATCCAGACTGGCAAATATACGGGAGGTCAAACCAGTATTTACTTGCGTATTCAAATCGTCCGAACGCAAAGCGTCACCGATTTGATGATAAAGATTCCATGCATCACGTCCTTCTTGCTGACGTAAGGCTGCCAAGGTGACATCGAAATGCCCATCGGGCAATTCGTTGTCAGCAAAAGCGGAAATCTGTTCACGCGTCATATTCGTCGTATTCATCACTACCTCGTAAAAATTAAGGCCTACCCCTATATTTGCAGCAAAAAGTGCTTCTTTATTTATTTTTCACCAACGTTTATCGAGTGCCGTATCCAATAGCGGCCTTAATTTTTCTGAGATCGCCTCGCGCGCCCTGAATATCCGGCTACGCACGGTACCGATAGGGCAACCCATCGACTCAGCAATCTCGTCGTAACTCAATCCTTCGATCTCACGCAATGTAATTGCCATACGCAACTCTTCCGGCAACTCATCCATCGCCACATTCAAAGTCTGCGCGATTTGCTTGGTCGCCAATAACGATTCTGGCGTGTTGATATCTCTTAGGCGCTCTCCGTCGTCAAAAGTTTCTGCTTCTTCGACATCTGCTTCTGTTGATGTCGGTGCACGACGGCCTTGTGTCACCAGATAATTTTTTGCGGTGTTGATTCCGATGCGATAAAGCCAAGTGTAAAACGCCGAATCGCCGCGAAATTGCGGCAATGCACGATACGCCTTGATGAACGCTTCCTGCACCACGTCTTCGGCCTCAGCCTGGTCGCGGACAAGCCGCGACACCAGTCGCATCAATTTCCGTTGGTATTTGATCACTAACAGCTCGAAAGCTTTTTTGTCGCCACGTTGTACACGTTCGACAAGTAGCTGATCAATTTCGCGTTCTGTCGTCAATCCCGATTCCCTTGTTATTCTGCAACACGCACGCGGTTCGCACTATTGACTGAGCGAAACATGATTGGTTCAAAAGTTCCAGAATTAATTCTTGGCTTAATGCCGAATATCGGACTTAATTGAGTCCACCTGGCGCAATACGATCCAACGACAAGCCACCAGCAAAGCTCTGAAGCTGTCTGCGGAAACAGCATCCGGCAAAATCTTCAGAACCGCAGTTTGCTGCCGCTCATTCTGCAAATGTAAGAGTAGCAAACTTGGCCAAATTGTCGATACCGGCAACAAACGTACAAGCTCACCATCCGCTGTTGCATCGACAAATCCATGTTGATTTCTTTTCTCAGTACTCAACCGAATCTGGCCTGATCCCGAGATATGAATTACATATGTCGTTCTGCGCAAGACTGCCCGAGAAAACACAACGATCGCCACTATAGTGCATATCACTGCAACAACAATGCTTGCAAGAAGCGGTAAATTGCCAACAATGCCCGTCGCGACAATGCCGGCAACTCCCAACAAAATCACACTCATCCCGCCAACCAGAGATAGTAATATTCTGGATGGTTTAATCACGGCAGAGACCGCGATAGACATTGGGGAGTGAAGTAAAAAATCCGGTCAACCTGTGAAGGTGACCGGATTCTTATCAGGCTTTACCAAAAACCAGGGTACCGTTTGTACCGCCAAAACCGAAGTTATTCTTCATGGCGTACTGAATCGGCATCTCGCGTGCCGTATTGGCACAGTAATCAAGATCGCATTCGGGATCCTGATTAAAGATATTGATAGTCGGCGGCGAAATTTGATGATGTAAAGCCAGAACGGTAAACACCGACTCCAGACCACCCGCACCGCCAAGCAAATGACCGGTCATCGACTTGGTCGAGTTCACAGTCAACTTTTTCGCATGCGCTCCAAATGCGGCTTTCACTGCATCTGTTTCGTTTTTATCGCCTAGCGGTGTCGAAGTGCCATGCGCATTCAGGTATTGCACTTGATCGGCGGAGATTTCTGCGCTCTTCAAGGCGTTGACCATACTGCGGCGAGGACCATCCATATTTGGAGCGGTGATGTGGTAAGCGTCGCCACTCATACCGAAACCAAGCAACTCTGCATAGATTTTCGCACCACGTGCCTTGGCATGTTCATACTCTTCCAGCACCATGACGCCGGCACCTTCACCAAGTACAAAACCATCGCGATCCTTATCCCACGGACGAGAAGCCGTTGCCGGATCATCATTACGCGAAGACAAAGCACGCGCCGAGGCGAAACCGCCCAAGCCCAATGGCGAAACAGTCGATTCCGCACCGCCTGCAATCATCACGTCCGCATCACCGTATTCAATCATGCGGCCGGCAGCGCCGATCGAATGCAAACCGGTAGTACATGCAGTCACGATTGCCAGATTCGGACCTTTCAGACCATAAATGATCGAAAGATGACCGGAAATCATGTTGATGATCGAAGCTGGCACAAAGAACGGGCTGATGCGGCGCGGGCCGCGATTCACCAGTTCAGCATGCGTGTTTTCGATCAGCGGCAAACCACCGATACCGGAGCCGACGATCACACCGATACGCTCGGCATTTTCTTCGGTGACAACCAGTCCACTATCCTGCCAGGCTTGCATGCCCGCTGCCACGCCGTAATGGATAAAGGTATCCATGTGACGCGCTTCTTTACCGGGAATGTAATCCTCGATATTGAAGTTTTTTACTTCTCCAGCAAAGTGCGTGCTGAAGGGGGTCGCATCAAACTTGGTAATGGTTGCTATGCCGGATTGACCAGCAAGAATGGCATTCCATGCATCAGCAACAGTGTTACCAACGGGAGAAACACAACCAAGACCAGTGACGACGACACGACGGTTACTAGAGCGGCTCAAGCAATTCTCCTGGAGTCGTTCAACAAAACTTAGGCTGCTTTGACGTGTGCCTTGGCGTAGTCAATCGCCTGTTGCACAGTAGTGATTTTCTCAGCTTGTTCGTCAGGGATTTCCATTTCGAATTCGTCTTCGAGCGCCATCACGAGTTCAACGGTGTCCAGCGAATCAGCGCCCAGATCGTCAACAAACGACGATTCGATTTTGATGTCTGCTTCGGCGACGCCCAGTTGTTCAGCGACGATTTTCTTAACGCGTTGTTCGATATCCGACATGTTTTAACTCCAATGAGTGGTTACAGAAAGTGCGCGCATTTTAGCAGATTTGCGCACCGAAAATTCACTTTTAGCTTTTGTAGTCAAGAAACTTGAAACTTCCGCTAAAAATACCTATTTACAACTTTAACTCATGTACATACCGCCGTTGACATGTAGGGTGGTTCCCGTAATGTAACTCGCTTGTGGTGATGCGAGAAAGCTGACCGCTGAAGCGATGTCTTCCGGCACACCCAAACGGCCCAATGGAACCTGTTGCAGCAAGGCAGTAATTTGTTGCTCGCTCAGCGTTTTGGTCATATCGGTATCGATAAAACCAGGCGCCACACAATTAACAGTAATGTTGCGACTACCAATTTCGCGGGCCAGCGCGCGACTCATGCCAGCCACGCCTGCCTTGGCAGCAGCATAATTCATTTGCCCGGCATTACCGGCAGAACCCACAACCGAAGTAATATTAATGATGCGGCCGTGTTTAGCCTTCATCATGCCGCGCAAAACAGCGCGCGATAAACGGCCTACTGATGTCAGATTGGTGGCGATCACGCTATCCCATTCCTCATCCTTCATGCGCATGGCCAATTGATCTTGCGTAATGCCTGCATTGTTGACGAGGATGGTGACAGCGATACCGAATTCCTTTTGGATTTCATCTATCAAGGCTACCGAACGCGCTGCGTCATTGACGTCCAGCACTACACCCTTACCACTTTCAGCCAGATATTCCGAAATCGCTGCAGCGCCAGCTTCCGACGTTGCGGTACCGATTACTTTAGCGCCCTGCTTTGCCAATGAAACTGCAATTGCACGTCCGATACCGCGCGATGCGCCGGTTACCAGGGCCACTTGGCCCGTCAAATCAACTGTAGTCATTATTTCAAAAGCTCCAAGACAGCGTCCAGCGACGCTTGATCGACAATCGCGTGACCCGTGAGTTCGCCATCGATACGTTTAGTCAAACCGGCCAGTACTTTGCCAGGACCGCATTCAACCACATCCGTCACGCCTTCAGCAGCCATTTTTTGTACTGACTCAACCCAACGAACCGGGTTCGCAGCTTGACGCACCAGCGCATCCTTGATGCCATCTACATCGCTGACAATCGCGACATCGACGTTATTGATCAATGGAATTTGCGGCGCACTGAAAGTCACTCCAGCCAAATATTCACGCAGGCGATCTGATGCAGGTTTCAAAAGAGAAGAATGGAAAGGTGCAGAGACGGCAAGCACTAATGCGCGCTTCGCACCTTTGGCTTTTGCAATCTCGCAAGCGCGTTCAATCGCTGCTTTGTGTCCGGCAATCACGACTTGTGCCGGCGCGTTGAAGTTAACTGCTTCGACCACATCGCCTTGCGCTGCTTCTGCACATACTGCAAGCACGTCGGCATCCGACAAACCAAGTATCGCGGCCATGCCGCCTTGACCGACTGGAACTGCTTCCTGCATTGCCTTGGCGCGGAAACGCACCAATGGAACAGCGTCCTTGAATGGAATAACCCCGGCAGCTACCAGCGCCGAATATTCGCCCAAACTATGACCCGCGACCAGCGTCGGTGTTTTACCGCCAGCGGCAATCCATGCACGATACATTGCCACTGCCGCTGTCAGCATCACGGGCTGGGTGTTGGTGGTCAGATCGAGTTCTTCTTTAGGGCCATCTGCAATCAGCTTGGCCAGATCGAACTGCAAAGCGTCGGATGCTTCTGCCAGCGTTTGTTGCACCACCGCGTTATCGGCAAAGCCGTTCAACATACCGATCGCTTGTGAACCTTGTCCCGGAAAAACGAATGCGAATTTGCTCATATTATTTTTTAGTTTGAATGATCAACAGATTGACGCGAAGACAGAATTATTACATGCGTGCCAGCACAGCACCCCAAGTAAAGCCACCGCCCACGCCCTCCATCATGACGTTTTGACCCGGCTTGATGCGACCATCGCGCACGCCAACGTCCAGCGCCAGTGGAATCGATGCAGCAGATGTATTGCCATGCTGATCAACCGTCACAATCATTTTATCCATGCTGAGGCCCAGTTTTTTCGCGGTCCCTTGCATGATGCGAATATTCGCTTGGTGCGGGACGATCCAGTCAACTTCGGATGCATCCATATTTGCAAGTTGCAAAGCTTCATTAGCGACTTTGTCCAGCAAGCCGATAGCCAATTTGAACACAGCCTGACCATCCATATACATGAAGGCACTGCCTTCCAGCACGCCATTGCTGATTCTGCCAGGCCCGCAAAGAATATCGCCATAGCTGCCGTCTGCATGCAGCGCAGTCGCCAGGATGCCTGGCTCTTCGGACGCCGTCATCACGACCGCACCGGAACCGTCGCCGAACAGCACGCAAGTCGTTCTATCCTTGAAATCAATGATGCGCGAAAACACTTCAGCGCCAATCACCAAAACATTTTTGTGCGAACCCGACTTGATAAATTTATCCGCTGTTGCGAGGGCATATACAAAGCCGCTGCACACTGCCTGTACATCGACGGCGGCGCATCCATTTGTGATACCCAATTTGCGTTGCACTACGCATGCAGTACTTGGGAAACCACCGAAAAAATCAGGAGTCGAAGTCGCCAAAATGATCAGGTCGATATCGTTAGCCGCCACTTGCGCCATATCCAGCGCACGTTTTGCAGACTCAACCGCCAGATCGCTAGACTGCATATTCGTGTCCGCGTAATGACGTACAGAAATGCCGCTGCGAGAAACAATCCATTCATCAGATGTTTCGATACCATCAAGAGCAAGCCGCTCTATTAAATCCTGATTCGTCACGCGGTTAGGCGGCAAAAAGCTGCCCGTACCGATAATTTTGCTATAGAGAGTCATGCGGTTTTCTGTTCTATTGTTTCTGTTGCAGTAACTGGATTTTCGGAGAGCGGCGTCAATGCCGATTGCGGCATCAGATCAGCGATTTTTGTCGAGATACGCGCCAACACATCATATTTGGCTGCATCAAAAGCGCGTTTGATCGCCCATTGATAACCGTATGCATCCGCTCCGCCATGGCTTTTAAATACCAAACCGCGTAGTCCCAGCAGGCTGCCGCCATTGTAGCGGGAAGGATTCAAACGTTGTGAAATTGCTTTCAATGCAGGACGTGCAATCAGTGCACCCAGCATCGTCAGTGGAGTCCGCTTGAATTCGGTCGTCAACACGCTTTTCACAAAACGCCCCAGACCTTCCGACGCCTTCAAAGTCACGTTACCGACAAAGCCATCACAGACGACGATGTCCGTTGTGCCTTTAAAGATATCGTTACCTTCGACATTCCCGTAGAAATTCAAGGTGCCACGTTCATGATCCGCGCGCAGCAATACAGCCGTCTGCTTGACGATGTCATTACCCTTGATATCTTCTTCGCCGACGTTCAACAAACCAACCGTTGGTTTCGGCTTGCCTTCCATCGCGGATACTAACGCAGAACCCATCAACGCAAATTGATGCAAATGCTGCGGCTCGCAATCGACATTGGCGCCGAGATCGAGCATATAGGTAGGACCGTCTTTTTGATTGGGGAGAATGCTGCAGATCGCAGGCCTGTCAACACCAGGAATCGTCTTGAGCACGTAACGAGAAATCGCCATCAGCGCGCCCGTATTGCCAGCTGACACGCAAGCGTCGGCCTGCCCTTGCTTGACGAGATTGATTGCCACGCGCATAGAAGAGTCCTTCTTGCGGCGCAATGCAACTTCCAGCGAATCATCCATCGTTACAACTTCAGTCGCGTTAACGACCGACAGACGCGGATGCTCGCTTGCCTTGTGTTTTTTTAGTTCGGCCAAAAGCTGATCTTCCAGCCCGACTAAAATCAGCTCGGCGTCTGGCTCGCTTTCGACAAACGAAATGGCGGCGGGAATAGTAACTGCCGGGCCGTGATCGCCACCCATGCAGTCTATGGATATTTTTATTGTCATTGGTTTGACTCGTGCCTCACTCTAGCCACAATTATGGGCCAAACTTGGCTTGATTCAAAATGACGCACTGTGCTGTCTTGGCACATGAAAAAACGGCGCAAAGTTTACACTCATCGCGCCGCTTTCTTCGCCTGAACGACAAACAAATTATTCGTCGTTTTTGGTTTTCAGTACTTTACGACCACGGTAAAAGCCGTTTGGGCTGATGTGGTGACGCAGATGCGTTTCACCCGTGGTTTGCTCAACGCTCAGTTGCGGAGCAACCAGGAAGTCGTGCGAACGATGCATACCGCGTTTCGACGGTGTCTTTTTATTTTGCTGAACAGCCATGATAACTCCTAAACCTTAAGTTCTAAAATTCTAACACATTCGGTTTGCAAACTCACCGCAAACCGACAATCTTTACTACACAATTACGAACCGCCCGCTCTTACTATAGCGACCGCAAAAATCTACTGCTTCAAGTCTTTAAGCACAGCGAAAGGCGATGCTTTCTTTGTACCCATTAAATCATTCAGTGCTGCATTATCCGGACAGACATCATGCTTGGGAGCCAGCGGTATCGCCAGCAAAGCCTCATCTTCAATCAGCTCCATGATATTCATTGTCTTCGAGGCGACGATGACGTCAACCGTGTCATCTGCCAGCAAAGCGTCGATTCCATCTGCACGCTCATCGGTTTTGGCGAGAATCAATATAGACTCTGACTCAACCGCAAACTTCAGTGGCGTCATGCAGCGCTGGCACATCAACTCAATCGTGCCTGAAACAGACAGAATCAATTGCGGATGATTCAGTGAGTCTGCGCCACCCTGCAAACTCCAACGCAAGGATGCCGATTTATTCACGGACTCGGCAGAAAGTCTTGCCATATCGGCGATAGAAACATCGCCTTCGCGTCGCTCTTTAAGCCGACTGAACTCGAAGGCATCGATTACAAAAGCGCTCATAGGCTTAGCTGAACCCGGAAAACCTGCGATAATAACAGGCTTTTCCTTTATTCGTCAAAGTCTTAGAGCACTTTTATTGAGCGGTCATTCAAATAAACATCAAATAATGCCTTCTCCATCTCTTCAACGTCGTCTGATACTCGCTTCCAGCTCAATTTATCGCAAAGAGTTGCTATCCCGTCTACATCTTCCGTTCGACGTAATGGTGCCGGATATAGACGAAACACCTCTTTCCAATGAATCACCGGATGCAACCGCGTTACGGTTAGCACAAGAAAAAGCCACTGTTGTCGGCTTGAGAAACCCAAACTCGCTGGTAATTGGCTCCGATCAAGTCGCGACGCTAGATGGCGAACAAATTGGCAAGCCCGGCACACATGAAAACGCACTCAAGCAATTGCAGAAAATGCGTGGCCGCAAAGTGGTATTTCATACAGCCTTATGCCTGTTCGACTCACATGACCATATAGCCTCGCCGCAAATCCAGCTGGAAAACGTCCAGACTTTTGTGACCTTCCGGGATTTATCGGATCACGAACTCGATACTTATCTACGTATAGAACAACCATACGATTGCGCTGGCAGCGCAAAAAACGAAGGTCTTGGAATCGCCATCATCGAAAAAATTGAAAGCAGCGACCCGACTGCTTTAACCGGCTTGCCCCTGATTACGCTGACAAGCATGTTAAGACGAGCTGGCATTAATTTTTTTGGCGTTTAATCCTAATTAATACGACTCACTTTTCAGCTACACGCTCACACTCCCTTATTTATTCTGCATATGGCCGGCATCCTTTACCTTATCCCCAACACCCTGGGTCCGACAGAAGTTGAAAACGTCGATGCACTCGCGCATATCATTCCTGCGGACGTGCAGTTACTGACCGCCAGGCTCGATTACTTCATTGCAGAAAATGCCAAGACCACACGCGCTTTTCTTAAATTGGTAGGCATACGTAATCCACTGACAAAGCCGATACAAGAAATACAGATCGCGGAACTGAACGTCAACACTGACGCAAAGAATTTACCTGCATTGCTGGAGCCAATATTAGCCGGGCAAGATGCGGGATTAATTTCTGAAGCGGGTGTACCGGCAGTTGCAGATCCAGGTGCAAATCTTGTGCGCCTGGCACATGCGCAAGGTATTCAAGTCAAACCTTTGGTTGGTCCTTCTTCTTTATTGCTTGCAGTAATGGCGAGCGGTCTGAGTGGACAGAATTTTGCATTCAACGGCTATTTGCCTATTGATTCTGCAGCACGTATCAAGCGCATCAAGCAACTGGAAGAACGTTCACGCACAGAAAAGCAAACGCAGTTTTTTATCGAAACGCCCTATCGCAATGCCGGCATGCTGGAAACACTGGCAGCCAATTGCAATGGCAACACCTTGATCAGCATCGCAACCGATCTGACTCTGCCGTCGGAGCAGATTCAAACTAAAACCGCTGCAAAATGGAAAGCCGAATGTGCATCTGGCAAAGCTCCGGATTTCCACAAAAAACCGACTGTGTTTTTATTGCTCGCAGAGTAAATAAAGAAATGAATACGTAAACGCAAAACGGCGGTGTTTCACCGCCGTTTTGCCTGCTTCCGTAGGAAGCATGAGGAGAGGTCAAAGGACCTACAGTTTTTTACTAAGACACGCTACCAAAATGCGAGCGGTTACAACTTAGCAGTTGCAGACGTTGTTGCATTCACACCTTCAGATGTCGGTAACGCTTAATCACTATAGTCGAGCGACATGAAATTACAAGCCGATTTTCGCGTAAGAGAAAAATTTTTCTCTTTTCAATAAAGAAAATTATTTAAGACTGGGCGTCATTTCCAGAGCAAAAGTCTTGACTGCTGATGCGCCCGCTGCAGCACCAAATTTCCTTAACACACGATCCGACAAACCTTCGCGTTGTGTGTAATCTACGATGTTAGTCGACTTGAACTCTTCACGTGCCACGCTTTCTACTGTACCGAAGCCATCAGCCAAACCAAGTTCGACCGATTTTGCACCACTCCAGAAAAGGCCGGAGAAAGTTTCTGGCGTTTCCTTCAAACGCTTGCCGCGACCTTTGCGCACAACATCAATAAATTGCTGATGGATTTCATCCAGCATCCCTTGCGCGTAAAGTTTTTGCTTTTCGCTTTGCGGGCTGAATGGATCCATAAAGCCTTTGTTTTCACCCGCTGTCAGCAGACGGCGTTCAACACCTAATTTTTCCATCGCGTCGGTGAAACCGAAGCTATCCATCAACACGCCGATCGAACCAACGATACTTGCTTTGTTAACGTAAATGCGATCAGCAGCAACAGCGATGTAATAACCGCCGGACGCACAAATTTCATTCACCACTACGTACAGAGGTTTTTTCGGATATTGTTTGCGCAAGCGAGTAATTTCATCATTGATGATGCCGGCTTGCACCGGGCTGCCACCAGGGCTATTGATCTGCAAAATGAGTCCGACAGAGCCAGGATCTTCATACGCTTTAGTCAACGCAGAAATGACGGTTTCTGCATCGCCGGCCCCCTTGGCTTCGATGGTGCCATCGATCTTGATCAGCGCAGTATGCGGGCCGACATTTTCCATCTCGCTCACGCTAGGACCGAAGCTGGTCCACAATGCGAATACGATCAGGGACAAGGTAGCAAACTTAAAGAAAATTCCCCAGCGACGGCGTGCACGCTGCTCCTTGATAGTCGCAAAAGCCAGCTTTTCCAATACTTCGCGTTCCCAACCTTCCTTTTTCGGCGTGACGGCACTTGGCGCGGCAGGCCGCTGCCAGGACGGGGATTGATTTTCTTGATCGTTCTCGTTGCTCATATTTGTGTCATCACTAGTTTTTTCGTCGCTGCTTATGCACGCGCCGGTCTAACATATTCATCTGGCTGCCAGAATACCTGATTATCTTTTTCCGTGATTTCAATTCGTCGCAAACTGCGCCCACGGCAAGGACCGCCTTCGCAACGACCTGTTTCCGGCGCATACACTGCGCCGTGCGTGGCGCAAATCAGGTACAAGCCGCTAGACTCAAAAAAATCGCCTTCATTCCAATCAAGTTCCATCGGTACATGCGCGCAACGATTTAAATAACCTCGCACTAGACCACTGAACCTGACGACAAAACCGGTTGCCTCTTCACCACCTGCAGTGACAGGAAAACGCACGCCCTTACCGCGCTCCTCAAGTGCACTCGCATCACAAATGGGAATCAGCTCGGCAGTCAATTTCTTTATCCGTTTGCATCCAGCCACACATGCAACTCGGAAACAGAATTGGCCGCATAAAGCGGACTTAACGCCTGCAATTCTGCTGGCGTATGTGCCCCGTAATGTACGGCGACGCTTGAAGCACCGGCATTTTGCGCCAGCAATAAGTCATGCGTGGTGTCGCCTATCATGACGGTACGTTTCATGTCTTGTCCCAATTCGCGTGTCAGTTCCTGCAACATCGCAGGATGCGGCTTGGAAAATGTCTCGTCGGCACAGCGCGTAGCATCAAACAGTGACAACAATTTGGATGCATCCAGCGCGCGATTCAAGCCAACACGACTTTTACCGGTTGCCACGGCCAGGAAATAACCTTGCTGCGACAAATCATTCAGCATCTCACGCACGCCATCAAACAGAACCAGACCGCCGTCCTGATTTAAATAGTGATAGCGATAGCGCTCGACCATGCGCGGATAATATTTTGGATCGATACCCGGCAACGCCACTTCCATCGCATTCTGCAGACTCAAGCCAATGACATGCGACGCGGCCTTCTGATCAGGGATCGGCAAACCAAGATCCTTGGCCGCTGCTTGTATACAGTTGACGATCACCGCGGTGCTGTCCATCAGGGTGCCGTCCCAATCGAAAACGATAAGATCAAATTGCTTTCTTGCCATGTAGTCTGACAGCGCACGCTGCCAGCTCCTTTTCCAGATATCAATGAGCCTTTAACAGGCTAGCGATTATTTAATTAATTAGTTCGATGTCTTTTTCAAACTCTTGAGGAAGCGTTCGCATTCTGGCGGCAAAGGCGCGTTCAGTGTCACCGGTTTCCCGCTCTCAGGATGAATGAAGGTAATTTGGTGTGCGTGCAGGAACATGCGCTTTAACGCGACACGCTCGCCATCGGCTTTTTGCAAATCGCGATTCAATGCGAAATCGCCATACTTGTCATCGCCCGCAATCGCAAAACCGCTAGAAGCAAGATGCACGCGTATCTGATGCGTACGACCGGTTTTCAATTCCGCTTCCAGCAAGGCGAATTCGCCGTAACGTTGGATTAGATTGAAAATCGTGTGCGACTCCATGCCATCGGCTTGAACGCGAACACGACGTTCGCCATCAGCCGTCGAATATTTATGCAACGGCAATTTAATATGTTGACGAGTGTTCTTCCAATCGCCATGCACCAATACTAAATAACGCTTGTCGGGTTCACCACCACGAATCTGTTCGTGCAAGTTTGTCAACGCCGAACGCTTCTTGGCTAAAACCAGAACACCGGATGTATCCCGATCAAGCCGGTGCACCAACTCAAGAAATTTCGCATCCGGGCGAGCCGCACGCAACTGTTCAATCACGCCATAACTGACGCCTGAACCGCCGTGCACGGCAACGCCAGCCGGCTTGTCGATAACCAATAAGTGATTATCTTCCAGCAATATCTTGAATTCTGCTCCTGGCGCGGTGGACGGTGCTTTTTCGGCAATCCGGATCGGCGGGATGCGAATAATATCGCCTTCGGCCAAACGATAGGTTTGATCAATGCGCCCTTTATTGACACGCACTTCTCCCGAACGTAATACACGGTAGATGTGACTTTTCGGCACGCCTTTGCAAATGCGTAGCAAATAGTTATCTATGCGCTGACCGGCTTCTTCTTCGGAAATGGTGACAAGCTGAACTTGCACCGGAACTTGGGATTGGACCTGTGACGAGTGGGTGGGTGATGGCATTTCAGCCTGTTTCCCTGAAAATCTCGCTAAGTCCTTCATTTTGAATATATAATCGTTTCGCAATGGTCAAAAACCATTGCTGGTGTAAGAATAAAAAACACATTCTACACAGGGGCGTCTCCATCGGCCTCGCCAATTTGCAAATTCGATGGAAAAGATGTGTATGCACCGCCCCTGTGCGAGTCAAGGTTGCACCGTTGTTGTAATCGGATAACGCGCAAGGGTGTTGGTCAAGAATGTTTGGATCGTTAGGATAAAGTCCGGCAAGCTCGCCGTTTTAACAGTGAGCTTGCTGGTTGATGTAGTTAAACTGTTTGCCGACTTTGCCTATGTTTTATATGGCTCAACCACAGTGTTCACCACTTGCGACTTTCGTTGCGCTCGATTTATTCGACGCGCACGATGTGGAACTAGTGAGCGCTCGGCACCCGTTTTCCTGCATTCGCGCCCCGTTGTGAATACAGCGCGTCTGCGCTAAGTATCACACACCAAGGCAATTCCCTCCCCAAGCACTCCTGCCCCGCGTACATCCCTGTACTGTTGCTATAGATGGCGCATATTGCCTTCAATGCAAGATAGAAACGCTCAGTGAGCCGCAATTCGCTGCGATTTTCCCCGATAGCCACGCTATCGCCGCTAATCGCTTCACGCCGGCTAGCAAGCAGCAATTTACTCTTGCATGTGATGTCACTATGTAAAGCTACGGCATTAAAACGGCCTTCGGGTCACGGAGCACTTACATGAAACGCATGTTATTTAATGCAACGCAGCAAGAAGAATTGCGCGTTGCGATTGTCGATGGACAAAAACTCATCGACATCGATATCGAAACAACCGGACGCGAGCAGCGCAAGTCCAATATCTACAAGGGTGTTATCACCCGCATCGAACCCTCGCTCGAAGCCTGCTTCGTCAGCTACGGTGAAGATCGCCACGGTTTCCTCCCGTTTAAAGAAGTCGCACGCACCTACTTCAAGGAAGGCGTAGATGTTCGCAGCGCGTCCATCAAGGATGCATTGCGCGAAGGCCAGGAAATCATGGTCCAGGTCGAGAAGGAAGAGCGCGGCAACAAAGGCGCGGCACTGACTTCATTCGTTTCGCTGGCTGGCCGTTACCTGGTCTTGATGCCTAACAACCCTCGCGGCGGCGGCGTATCGCGTCGCGTCGAAGGTGAAGATCGCCAGGAACTGCGCGAAACGATGGACAAACTGGATTTGCCACAAGGCATGTCCGTCATTGCACGTACCGCCGGTATCGGCCGCAACGTCGATGAATTGCAATGGGATTTGAATTATCTAATGCAACTCTGGCGCGCGATTGAAGGCGCAGGCCAAACCAGTGCTGGCGCTTTCCTGATTTATCAGGAATCGTCGCTGGTTATCCGCGCTATCCGCGATTACTTCCAACCGGACATCGGCGAGATCCTGATCGACACGGACGACATCTACGAACAAGCTCAGCAGTTCATGAGCCACGTGATGCCGGACATGGTTCATCGCGTCAAACGTTATAACGACGACGTACCGCTGTTCTCGCGTTTCCAGATCGAACATCAGATCGAAACCGCGTACTCCCGCACCGTACCGTTGCCATCCGGCGGCGCCATCGTTATCGATCACACCGAAGCATTGGTTTCCGTCGACGTCAACTCGGCGCGCGCCACTCGCGGTAGCGACATCGAAACCACTGCATTCCATACCAACTGTGAAGCCGCTGAAGAAGTAGCCCGTCAATTGCGCTTGCGCGATTTGGGCGGCCTGATCGTCATCGATTTCATCGACATGGAGAATTCGAAAAATCAGCGCGAAGTCGAAACACGCCTTAAAGACGCGCTGCATTACGATCGCGCTCGCGTGCAGATGGGCAAGATTTCACGCTTCGGCTTGATGGAATTATCGCGTCAGCGCCTGCGTCCGTCACTGTCCGAAGGGAGCCATGTAACCTGCCCGCGTTGCAATGGCACCGGCCACATCCGCGATACCGAATCGTCCGCATTGCAAGTCCTGCGTATCATCCAGGAAGAAGCGATGAAGGAAAATTCGGCATCCATTCACGTGCAAGCACCAGTCGATGTTGCTGCTTTCCTGCTGAACGAAAAACGCGGCGAAATTCTGAAGATAGAAACGCGTCATCGCGTCTCCATCATCCTGATCCCGAACAAGCATCTGGAAACACCGCATTACAAACTGGAGCGCATCAAGCACGACGACCCACGTCTGGAAGAAATACAAGCCAGCTACGCGATGACCGAACAAGCGGACACCGATATCAGCTATGCCAAGCGTCAGAAGGAAGACATCAAACCACGTCAGGAAGCCATGGTCAAAGGCATTACGCCTGATCAACCAGCGCCTATCGTCGAACGCAAAGTTGTCGAAGCTGTAAAAGCAGCGCCTGCTGAAAAAGGCTTCTTCCAAAAACTGATGGCTTTCTTCGGTGCTGAACCGGAACAGGCAAAGACAGCAGCAACTCCTGCTACACCTGAAGAAAAGAATTCACGTAACCGCGAACGCGGTGAACGTAATTCCAACGGTCGCAATCAACGCAATCGCAGTCGTGGCGGCCGTGGTGGTCGTGATCGTGCCGAAGGTGAAGAAGTTGCCGCCAAGGCGGCACCAGCAGCGATAGAAACACAAACTACACGCCCACCCCGCCCACCTCGTGAACCACGCGAGCCGCGTGAACCACGTGAGGGTAGTGAAACTCGCAACGAAGGTCGTCGCGAACGCACACCGCGTCCCCCACGTGAAGATCGCAAGGAAGTTATTGCAGAAGACCCTGCATTGCTGCAAGGCGCTTCAGTTGCAAGTGCTGCGCCAAACAAAGCCGCTCCGACAACGACGGAAACGAATGGCAACACTGCAGTTGTACTGGACGCCAACGGCATTCCTGTTGAAACTGTTGAAGGCGACGAACAACCGCGTCGTCGTCGTCGTCGTGGCGGCCGTAACCGCAATCGTCGCGATCGTGACAATACTGAAGCCGGTACTGAAAACGAAAACAACGAAGATGGCGTAATCGCACTGCAAGAACAAACCTTGCAAGACGAAGCGGCACAAACACCAAACACTGCACATATCACCGCAGCGGAAGTGGCAGCTACCATCGTCAATGCGCCCAAGCATGAAACATTTGTGCGTGTAGCTGAAATCAGTGAAACAGTCGAAGCACCGGTCAGCGCTTTGAGCTCTGCAATTGCTGCGCCAGTCGCGCCGCAAGAAGTAGCGCGTCAGGCTGAGTCTAGCCCGGTTGTTGCACCTGCTGCGGACCCAGAAGTTGTAGCCCCAGCCGTTGCTGTCACTGCTCCTATCCCGGCTCCTGAACCAGTGATTGTTGCAGCACCTGTCGTTGATGCAACTCCGGTTGTCGAAACGCCAGTTGTTCAAGCGGCTCCGGTTGCACCTGCTCCTCAGCCAGCGCCTGTCGTTGCTGCAGTGCCAGTTGCAGTCGCTCCTGCAACACCAGCACCAGCAGCGCCAAACAAAGTCGAAGACTTGAGCGAAGTACTGCGTAATGCTGGTTTGCAGCTTGCCGCTACCAATCCTGAAAAACTGCGTGCTGCGCAGGCAGAAGCCGCCAGTTATGTAGCGCCGGTGCGCGTGCCACGTGAACGCAAGCCATTGCCTCCGCAATCATCTGAGCCTTTGGTTCAGATGGAAACGAAGCGCTAAGACTTGTTCATCCTGCCAACGCAGGATGAACAGTCGCAAAAAAGGGAGCCTAGGCTCCCTTTTTTTTTCCGGGTTTCACACGTTTCGTAATGCTGATGCCATTCTTGAAAACCTGGCCCAAGTAAGATATTAAACAAGAACTTATGCTGCGATACGCTCCTGTGTAATCGCATCAATTTGTTGCAGACGTTTGATGGTATCTGCACATGCGTGCGCAGCTTCTTTTCCCTTGACCAAAAAGTGATCGTAGAAAAAGCCTTGATGCTCATCGTGCGAATGGAAATGATGTGGCGTCAGCACAGCGGAAATAACAGGCACTTCAGTTTCCAGTTGAACCTGCATCAAGCCGCTGATGACAGCCTGGGAAACGAATTCGTGACGATAAACACCGCCATCAACCACCAGACCCGTGCCGACTACAGCCGCATAACGGCCGCTCTTGGCGAGCAATTTTGCATGCAGTGGAATTTCGAATGCGCCTGCAACTTCAAAGAAGTCGATCACATCTTCTGAGTAACCGCGCGTAGCCATTTCTGCCACGAATCCGATACGGCATTGATCAACGATTTCCTTGTGCCAGCTGGCTTGAATAAAAGCGATACGACGTGTTGCGGATTTTGTTTTGATATCGATAGCGTGTTGCATATAAAGCTCCTGTGTACAAATGAAAGTACAGGGCAATTTGAATATCAAGCGGGAATGGCAAACGCACATGACCGCAAGGGCCAGTGAGTAATGAATCATCCCGTTCTCTATCATCCGGACTATGACCGTCGGCCTCGGGATCACACCGAGTCTGCTGACCTCGTGAAGCAAGCCGAAGAAATCGACTTGAAGCTTCAACAAGCGCTCGCGGGCTAAACACAAAATAATGAAACTCTGCGTTATTACCGCCGGTGGAGAATTTCACCCCGCCCCGAGAACGTACTGATGAATGTTGTGTTGAAAACTCAGCGCATCACTTCATCAGTGAGACGTGAATTTATCATGATTTAAAAAACGTTGCTGACGACGAACAAGTTTCTACTCTTTGTCGTCCAGCAAATCGCCTAAAGGCAAATCCACGCCTAGCAGCTGTTGCGCAGCCTCGCTCGGCAGCGCCTCTACCGACTTCAGTTTGCGCGTCATCTGACGGCTTCTAGTCTCGGCCTGCTCGATATTCTTGGCCGCACGCTCCAACGTAGCCTTGGTTGCTGCCAACACATCACCGAATTTACCGAACTCGGTTTTGACTGCGCCCAAGACTTGCCAGACTTCTGACGAACGTTTTTCCAACGCCAGTGTGCGAAAGCCCATTTGCAAGCTGTTCAATAATGCCGACAAGGTTGATGGACCGGCGATGCTGACCCTATGCGTGCGTTGCAAATCGTCAGCCAGACCAGGCCTGCGCATTACCTCTGCATACAAGCCCTCGGTCGGCAAGAAAAGGATAGCGAAATCGGTGGTCAATGGCGGCGACAGATATTTTTCGGCGATTTTTTTTGCCTCATTGCGCACTACCGTTTCCAATTCACGTCCGGCTAACAAAACACCATCGGCATCGGCGCGATCTGCAGCTTCCGCCAGACGCTCGTACTGCTCCTTAGGAAATTTCGCATCGATAGGCATCCAGACCGGCGTATTACCATTGTCGGAACCCGGTAGCTTGATCGCGAATTCGACACGGGCTCCGCTGCCAGGTATCGTTTCCACATTCTTTGCATACTGGTCCGGCGTCAGCACTTGCTCCAGTAACATCTCCAGCTGCACTTCGCCCCAGGTCCCGCGCGTTTTGACGTTGGTCAGTACGCGCTTCAAATCACCGACGCCAATTGCCAATTGCTGCATTTCGCCCAGACCTTGATGAACTTTTTCCAGGCGGTCGGACACCAGCTTGAATGATTCACCCAAACGCTGTTCCAGCGTCGCATGCAATTTTTCATCGACAGTCTTGCGCATTTCTTCGAGACGCGCACCGTTATCGGTTTGCAAATCCTTGATCTTGGCTTCCAGCGTGGCCCGTACTTCGGCCATGCGCTGCGCATTGGATTCCGTCAGCGTCGTTAACGTTTGATTCAAGGTATCGCCGAAACGCTTGAGCGCCGTTGCCTGTTCTTCCCTGCCGGTTTGCGCCTGCAAAGTAATCGCCTGCCGCATGGCTTCCAGTTGCTGCGCGTTCGCTTCGTTCAATTTGGCAAGCTGCTGCGCGAACGAATCGATCTGATTGTTTTGCAGTGTCGCGACGTTCGTCAATTGCGCTGCCAGCGCCTGCTGGAACTGCATGAAATTACTGCCGAGTTCCTGACGTGTGGCTTGCGCCGTCGATTGCACCTGTTCGCGCAACTCACGCTCTATGCGCTCGCTGCTCTGTTGCTGATGGCGCTGCAATTCGTTTTGCAAGTTGGTCAGTTGCGGCGTGATATCCACGGCGCGACTGCGCAGCATGGCGACAATCTGCAGCGCAATGATCACGACTGCGACGAGTAGCAGAATAATAAAGTGCAGTTGTGTCATGTCTATCTGGGTCCGGGGCTAGGCTAATCAAATCGGGAATGCAAAATGCTGTGACGCAATGAATCAACCATGCGTATTACGCATCCAGTCAGCAGTTTCAGCGAAAGCTTTTTGCAGATGCTCCTGCAGAGAAGGAACGATGCCGACATCCTGCATCGCCATTTCCATGCAACGCAACCATTGATCACGTTCATCGGTGGCAATCGCGTAAGGCAAGTGGCGTGCGCGCAAGCGTGGATGGCCGAATCGTTCGACAAACAGATTCGGGCCACCAGTCCAGCCGGACAAAAACCAGAACAGCTTGTCGCGTGAACCGTCGAGTGTGGTCGGATGCATCGCACGTATGCCGGCGAAGGCAGGCTCCAGGTCCATCAAATCATAGAAACGGTCAACCAGCGCACGTACGCCGTTTTCGCCATCCAAAAGTTGGTACAGGGTCTGTTGTTGAGTATCTTCAGTAGTCATAGCCAGCATGATAACGCATCAAGGTAAGGGACAAGCGCATCCACCTTGTGCTTTACATCGCAAAAATCCTGCTTCAGTGCCTGGAGATGAGTGCTAAAAGGTCATTGCGTTCAAGAATGACTGTGCACGCACTTGCCATCAACTGCCAGCAGCATTCGCCCGATTTCCATTTTAGCCAATACATGATTCGGAAAGAGCTTATACAACATCGGCAGCAGCGGTTTGCTCAATGAATAGAGAGTGCGATACGAAGACGTCTTGGATTTCACGCGGGGATAGTCATGCATATCCTGCCGTAACACTTCACGCTATTTGCGCTGTGTGCCCGAACGGCATGCGCGCAACGGTCTGCACTCGCGGCAGCCTAAGCAGCAAGTCACGAACCGCATTCATTTCAAAATCCATGCAGTCAGAGCTGACTCAGGCCTCGCGCAGCGTCTGCAATGGCGGCTGATTCAGCACATTGCGCAAGCCGACCCAACCACCGATGAATGCGCACGCTGCGCCGACCGCAAAGCCTGCGATCCACACTACCGGACTGAACTTCCATTCAAAGTCGAATACGAAATGAGCAAGCGACCAGCCCACCGCAGTTGCGCCACTGGCCGCCAACAAACCGGCAAGACCACCGACCAAAGCGAATTCGATCCACTGCGATTGTGACAATTGCTTGCGCGTTGCACCAAGCGCACGCAGCAGCCCTGCTTCGCGCGTGCGCTGATCCTGTGAACTGGCAAGCGCTGCGTAGAGCACCAGCACACCGGATGCAAGCGTGAACATGAACAGGAACTCGACTGCGGTCACAACCTGGTCGATCACGTCCTGAATCTGTTTGACCACGCTACCGATATCAACCACGGTTAGATTTGGATAATCGCGCGTCAGCTGGTTCTCGAACGCAGAGCTATCTGCTGGAAGATGGAAGGACGTGATCCACGACTGCGGCATGTCCCTCATCGCAGCGGGATTAATGATGACGAAGAAGTTGACCTTCATTGATCCCCATTCCAGTTTGCGCAAACTGGTAATCGGCACTTCGACGGTTTCGCCAGCGATTTCGAATTTCAATTGATCGCCTATCTTCAGTCCCAGCGTTTCTGCCAATCCGGCTTCAACCGAGGCTTCCGGCTTGCTGTCATCGAACCAGCGGCCTGCGGTGATTTCATTTGATGCCGGCATTTTGCTCATTGTCGACAAATTGAATTCGCGATCGACTAGACGCTTGGCCCTATCTTCGACAAAGCTCTCGCCGGTGATCTCTACATTATTAATCGCAAGCAGACGACCGCGTATCATAGGAAACAGGTCCGCGTCGGCAATCTTGTTTTGCACGAGGCGCGCTTCAAACTCGGTTTTTTGATCCGGTTGAATATTGATAACGAATCGATTAGGTGCATTCGGCGGCGTCGCGCTGCGCCACGCATCGACCAGATCACCGCGAATCACTGTCAATAGCAGCAAGGCCATCAGTCCTAGCGCCAATGCAACGACTTGTATGATCGTCGCACCCGGACGCCGCTGCAGCGCAGTGACTGCAAAGCGCCAGCTCGCATTATTGATCAAGCCGCGCAAGGATTGCAGCGACTTCAACGCCAGCCAACTGATGAATGCAAAACCGGCCAAACCACCGAGAAAGCCGGCTGCAGTCAGCAAGCCAAGCTTGATATTTCCCGCCTGCCACAACAGCAGACCGATAAAGGTTGCCAAGCCAAGCATATAGGTCATGATCGTGATTGGCTGCGGCATATCCTGCTCGCGACGGATCACACGGTTATGCGGCACATTGCGCAATTGCAAAATAGGCGGCAATGCAAAACCAATCAACAACAGCAAGCCGGTGGCAACGCCCTGTACTCCTGGCAAAATCGACGCCGGCGGCAAATCGGCAGTGATCAAGCGACCCAGCCATTCGATCAACACAAAATGCGCAGCAAAACCGACTGCCGCACCGATTGCACTGCCGATTAAACCAACCACCAGAAATTCAATCAGATATAACCATGTCACCTGATTCTGCGTCATGCCAAGGCAACGCAGCATTGCGCATGCATCGACATGACGCAGCATGAAGCGGCGTGCTGCCATTGCAACGGCGACGGCAGCCAACATGGCCGACAGCAGGCCGACCAGTGACAAAAATTCTTCAGCACGTTGCAGCGTTGCGCGCATTTGTGGCTGACCAGACTCCAGCGATTCGGTACGCACACCTTTCAGATTATCGGTTTCGATTTTGTCCTGCACCCATTTATCGAATTTGTCGACATCGGCCGGTTTGCCGGCTACCAGCAGGCGATAGGTGATGCGCGAACCGAGCTGTATCAGGCCGGTCGCCGCCACATCGCCGGCGGAAAGCATCACGCGCGGCGCAAAGTTCATGAAACCCGCGCCGCGATCCGGTTCATTGGTAATCACCTTGGCAATGGTAAAAATCTTGTCGCCAAGTTTGAGTGAGTTGCCGACTGCAATATTCAGACTGGTCAGAATCCCGGCATCGACCCACACCGTTCCCGCATCGGGAATAGACTTTGCGGCAACACCGTCTCCGTTTATCTGTGTCGCTATTTTTACATTGCCGCGCAATGGATAGCCGGGAGTGACCGCCTTGATCGAAGCCAGTTTGGACACTGCCTGCTCACCCTCACCCGCAATTGCCATGCTGGGAAAAACAACAGTCTCTGCTAGCTGCAGACCGCGCTTCTGCGCTTCCGCTTTCCATGCGGGCGCAATCTGTTCATCTGTACGTATCAGTAAATCTGCACCCAGCATTTGATGTGCATCGCGGTTCAAACCGGTGCGCATGCGATCGACAAAGAAACTGACTGATGACAATGCAGCGACCGCGACAATCAAGGCCACCAGCAAGAAGCGCAACTCGCCCGCACGCCAGTCGCGTTGCGTCATACGAAAAGATTGAACAAACATCAAGACATTCGCTTTCTGGATATGCCCGCTTTATCGTGGATTCATGCAGAATATTTGACACGACAAGTCGAACAGCAATAGGAGGAAACAGGAATTGCAACTGCAAACTTGCATAAGACTAGCGTAAAAGTGCATGTGCCGCCGACGCCGGGGAAATCCGGCTGCTTTGCTTACTCAATGCGCGAAGTATGCATCGACCTGTGCCAGATACTTTTGCTTTAGATTAGTATCGATAAAGGCTGCATGAAAACTATTGCGGGCCAGTTGCTGCACATGCTGTCTTTGCAAAGGCAGGGCTTCGACAATCGCAACCAAATTGTCATTCATGTAGCCGCCAAAATAGGCCGGATCATCCGAATTGACCGTAATCACCAAACCCGCATCCAGCAAGGTCAACAGATTATGTTGCGCCATTTTTTCAAACACACACAATTTGATATTTGACAAAGGGCAGACCGTCAATGGTATTGCTTGCGCAACCAAACGCTGCATCAACACTGGATCGTCTATGCAGCGCACACCATGATCGATACGCTCCACCTGCAATAAATCCAGTGCCGTTTCTATATAAGCTGACGGACCTTCTTCGCCAGCATGCGCCACCAGATGAAAACCCAATTCTTTGCCGCGCGCAAAAACCCGTGCAAACTTCTCGGGTGGATGACCGCGCTCTGAAGAGTCCAGTCCGATACCGAGGATGTGCACACGATAAGGCAAGGCCTGTTCCAATGTCAAAAATGCCTCTTCTTCCGACAGATGACGCAGAAAGCACATGATCAAACCACCTGTCATGCCCCATTCGGCATGCGCATCTTGCACAGCGCGCTGTATGCCGTTCACCACTACGCCAAATTCCACACCGCGCGCAGTGTGCGTTTGCGGATCGAAAAACAGTTCCGCATGCAAAATATTATCGGCATGGGCACGCTCCAAATAAGCCCAGGTCATATCGTAGAAATCCTGTTCGGTCAGCAAGACGCTGGCCCCGGCATAGTAGATATCGAGGAATGATTGCAAATCAGTAAATGCGTACGCCGCGCGTAATGCTTCTATCGACGGGTAGTTCAGTACGACACCATTGCGTTGTGCGAGAGCAAAGATCAATTCGGGTTCCAGCGAACCTTCAATATGAATATGCAGTTCTGCCTTGGGCATATTTTTAACGAGCTCGATCAATCCGGCGTTCATTCTTTTACCCTTCATTTTTCCATGGCGTAAGCTGCCACATTATTTCATGTAAATACCGAAAAGTACGTCAGGCCGTACATCCCAAAATGCTTGTCCACGGCAGGAAAATAGAGATACAGACTAGTTCGTACAAAGAATATGGAATCTTTGTCAGATACTTTAGTCAGTATTATAGTGAGACAGATAACTGCCCATTCTTCAGCTCCAGGCGACAAGAACAATCTTTAAAAAAACCGCAGCGACAACCGTCATGCAGAACCGTGAATTCATTGGATAGAAATGGAAAACAAGATATGCCGCAAATCAGCATTTCAGTTTCGTCCGACGCACATCAAAACCTGTTGAACAGCTTTCAACAGAGCGTGGATGCAACGCCATCCGGCGCATTGCCGCCCAGCTTTGATGACTGGTTACTTGACAGAATCACTATCACGCCTAAAACCGATATATCTGTATCCGAGCGCAATGATATTTATTCGTTCAACGCAATCGAACGCATGGTAACGCGCTTGCACAAGCATGGTTATGGACTTGCCTGCTATCCAAAGACGGCAGCGAAAGACGAGATGTCCGCAGCCTTGCTTGCAAGCGCCATCGTCAAAGACTTGAAACTGACAAGCTCTTACGTGAAACGCCTGAAGGATTTGTTCGAGCATTATCAGAAAGATGCAAAGGAAATTGCCGATGCCGCACAGATCGGAATGACCAACCGTGCTTATGGCGCGGTCAGCGAAGCGTTCAGCCAACTCATCGCCCGTACTGAAAAAGCTGAAGATAATCTCAATGAAGAACGTGTGCTCGGCCGAATTGAAGGCGGCATCGCCATTCTGGTGAGCCTGGAGGTCATGACACGCGCCACTGCAAATAAAAAAGCCGCTGAATTCAAGGCCAAATTCCTGACGCAGGAAAAATCGGCGTCGAAGGAAACCTGGGTCAACAAGGTATTTGGCACGCCAAACAATCGAAAATAATGGAAAGGAACGCCCATGCAATTCCACAAAAATCAGTTTGGCGTACCGCAGTATCCACATGACGATGCGCGCCGCCTATTCGTGCTTGCCTCAGCCATCGATTTGCTCGAGCGCCCTACCGCCACCGCCATCGACGACTTGACCGGCATAGACAAAACCACGATAGATGAAGAAGTCGAAAAACTCCGAGAACAATATGGCATGGTGATCCATAAATTCGGCGAGATTTATCGCATTGAATCGTGGGGCAAGGTGCTCAACAAGGAAAGCGTCGCCAAGGCGATGAAGGCAGAAGACTAAGTTTCATCCTTCCCTCTTCTGCGGTTTAAGTGTCCTGGTCTTGATGGCGGCAACTTCAGGCTCCGGCGCACCAGACCACGTCAGCTCATACACCGTACCAAGTCTTACGTTTCCTACCAGCGCCGGCCGAAAGCAAGCCAGATTAGTACCGCCTGTATGTCTGACGCTCGGATAAATAATGCCCAGCGATCCCTGTTCCAGCAATTGCGCGGCAAGCTTCTGCGATGCGATGTAGTTATCGCGTGCCAGAATTTTTTTATGGCGAGCGGAACCGCGCAAATCGTGAAATTCGCTATTGAAATCAGCCAGCAAATTTTGATAACGCACGCTATCGTCGAAGCGATCAATCTCGTCATACTCCACTGTTTTGTGGAAGATGATTTCTGCTAATGCAGTCTCGATATCGAACGCGCAATACCAGGCACCACGTTCGTCATTATTGAAGCGGCTGCCTTCCGGCCGCGCATACGCATAAGCGGCATTGATAATGCGAAAATTAGGGATACCGGACACCAATTCATCCCTTCCGATTCCCATAGCACGTCCATGCTCCGCCATCACGCGCTGGTTGGTCGCATTGTCCAGCTCAAAAATATCGGCTAGATGCGCTGTGTTTTCAGACAGCGGTACCAGCACCGAATCTTCTTTATCGACAAACCCCGACGGGATCAATCTGCACGTATCAAACTGACGCAATGGCGTTACCGGAACAGCTGCCATTACAACCCTCCGCGACGCGCATCCAGCAGCTTGCGCACGGTTTGCATCGCAAGCAGGCCGCCTGCCTGCATGAACGCCAGCGGCGTCTGCCCAGCAAAGATGACATTCTTGTTGCCCAGGCTCACCCATTCATCGGCCAGCTTGTCGCCATACAAGATGTGCAATGCCTTGTAGATCCCGATCAGGTAGGAAATACGCGTGATGCGGTCCACCTCAAGCACACGCGCAGGATTCTTTTTCCATTCGTAAAAGGCGCTACTAGACAGCCCCCCCAGCAATTCGCGCGCGTCTTCATCCCGTATCTTCCAGGCTTCTGCAAGACGGAAAAATCCCTTTAGCGCCGAACCAGAAAGACGTTCGCGTTCCGACTTGGCATTCAGGTCTACCAGCTTGGCTGGTTCAAATTGACTTTTTGGGTATGCGTAGGCTGCGCTCATAATATTCTCCGTTTATGGACATAATATACTCCATATCAGGAAAATACAGAAAAGCGAGCGCAGACGAAACTACCGGACACTGACTAAGGGCCACGACTTGATATCAATCCAATCAATCAAGTTTGATCCTGACTCCCAGCAGCAGCAGATTGTTGAGCAAACCGCCGCGACCGAACTGCGCATCGTAATTGGCGAACCAGCTCACCCGACGGTTGATCGCAGTCGATATGCCGATGCCGGTCCAACCAGTGTTGCGCGCCAGTCCAATGCCCTGCACATTAAAATTGCTGTCGGGTGCGGCCGCAAATGCGGCTTGCAAATCCAGCTTGCCATCATTCATCGCATGTCGCCAGGCGGCATAAGTTTGTACGGTGCTGCGGCCGTCAAACCAATTGAAGTCAGACTCGGCACGCACACCAAGCTGCCCCGCCCATTGCCGATAATTCTGTCTATCTGCGACCAAACCGAAGCTGCCGCCACTTTCGGCAAAAGCACCGCGCCGCAAATGGTCATAGCTGATGCCGGCAAACGGTGTGAGCAAGGCGTTGTCAGATAAGCGCATCGCGTAACCGGCTTCGACGTAAGCGGACAGCATGCGGTCGGTATGCGAGCTTTGCAGGTTTTCCACTTCGGACCCGGCCAGCGCCACCCGATTGACTGTGCTCGACACGCTCGCCGCGCCAAGCCGACCAGCAACATAGACATTGCTGCTACCGCTGGCATCGGCTGCCGGTATCGCATACCGACCGTATAGAGACGCACTGACATTTCTGCCTTTGGCTGCGCCGCCTAAACGATCAAAGTTCGCCTCGCTGTCGGAATACGATAATGCCGCACCAGCGATCGCGTTCTCGCCGAGCCGGGTATCAACGCCGAACTGTCCGCCCCACATCCCCGTATCAGCAGTGGCATATCCACTTTGCGCCAGTTTGCCGGATGTGCCGAAAGTGGTTCCCCACAATCCTGTTGTTGCTGGTTTGTCTGGCTTACCCAACAATGCCATGCGATCGGACAAGACACGATTAACTGTCTGCGACTGCTGGAACGTCAATGCCTGCGACGAGGCATGAATCTGTCCGGAAAGACTATCCAGTACATCCCCCAGCGCCGCGATAGTGGGTGTCTGCTGCAATGCCGCCGCGCTGGTGAGCAAGGCGCTGCCGTTGGGATTATCGGCTGCGGACGCGTCTGCAATTCGCATCGCCTGTTCAACATTCGCCGCGGTATTCGTGCGGGTGGCATCGCCGGCAAACGCCTGCGTGGCAACGGCGGTAGTGGAAACGCGGCGAATGGTCAGACCAACATCCCTAGCCGTGTAGCTTACCTGCGCCGTCAGCAACGGTGGAAAAGCGGTGCCTACTGTTTGAAAACCAACATCGCTGAAGGTATTGACGATAGCGCCGGCAGTCAATACCGTCTTGGGAGTATTACTGGCTTGGGCGGTGACATAGTTAGTAGCGTTACCACTGCCAGTTGGCACTGTTGCCACCAGATGCGAATTGCCCAGTGTCGCGGTGCCGCCAACCACCAGCGTTGAATTGATATCGTTGGCCAGAATCGACGTCGCCGAACCCGTGTAATTGCCCTCTATCGTCAAGCCTGCACCGGTATTGCTCAAGCGACCGTTATTCGTGACGTTGCCGCCGACCTGGCCGCCAGCGCCGGACAAGTTGCCGGCAGCGTCGATTTGTACGCTGGAGCCGACCGAGCCAGTGACATTGAGCGTGCCGTTGGTGATACGGCTGTTGCCGCTATAGGTATTGATACCCGACAAGGTCAGCGTGCCAGTACCGCCTTTGATCAGCCCTGCATCGCCGCCAATGTTATTGCGGAAAGTCGACGACATGCCATCAAAACTGACGTTCACATTCGACCCTAGCGCCAGACTTTGCGCAAATAGAGCCGGACCGTCCACCGCCTTGCCGGCATTCAGCAAACCCCAGCCATAAGTCGCGGTATCGCCCATGCTGGTAGCGGTAGACAAAATCGTTTGCCGTAACAGATCCGCATTCATCCACGGATAAACTTGTTGCACCAGCGCCAGCGCGCCAGTCACTGCAGGTACTGCAAACGAAGTGCCATACACGCGACGGCCGGCTGTAGGCGAGAAAAAGTCGCCGGGCGCTGCCAGACACCAGTTGGCGGCGACGCCACAGCGGCTGGCATAGCTGGAAATAACGCCTGGTATTGTATCCGCGCTGGAAAATCCCTCTGCACCGCCAACCGCGTTAACGGCAGTGACTGCCAGCCAGCCAGTTTGCAGATTAGGGTACAGCGCCGGCAAACCAGCCGTCATACTGGGCTGAGAACTACGGTTATTGCCAGTAGCCCAGACGAACAATCCGCCCTTGGAAACGAAGGGCTGATAAATATTGTTATATGTTGCACTATCGGATGGCGCGGCAATGGAGCCGACAAAACTGGACTGATTGAAAATCCGTACGCCGCTGTTGTACAGGCGATCATAGATAGCGGTACTGAGTATCACCTGATTGGTGCCGATGCCAGCGGCGATACCGTAAATACGGACATTCGGCGCAACGCCGGTGTTAGTGCCACCCAATGCTTCCGCGACTTCGGTGCCATGTGGATTGCCGTTTCCGCTACCTCCTATAAAACCTCCTGGGGTATTACCGCTGGGAGGGGAATATACATCTTTAATAATCCGTCCCGCAAGCTCGGGAGCCGCGAGATCAAAATCACTATCGACCACCCCGACAGTCACACCGGCACCGGTAATGCCGCGTGCATGCGCAGCACCGGCATTACTGAGATCGCTGCCGATAAACGAGGGATTGCGGGCTCCGCTACCACCTCCCCCGCCGCCGCAACCGGCAAGCACAGCAGAAATCGCCATGGTGACCAGAGAAGGCCGAAAAGGAATACAAGTTAAAAGAGTGCGTGAAAAAGTACGGGTGGTGCGCTGGTTGCTCATAGTGGATGTATATAGTTGCAAGAGGGAGGTTGTTATAAAACTCCACAACAAGGCAGGCACGAATTGACGGTTGCGCAGATGGGGCGATGGTGCGTTGATGGCGCAGCGAAGGTATTTTCCGCGGGCAAAAGAAATCAATCGAAAGAGAGGCTAACGAGGCATCAAGACATCGCCTCTTTTTTCATGAGTTGGAAGGCCGTTATTCCGTAGCAAGGGAATCATCAATGCAACAACCAATCCGCCGACCAGAACTGCAAGCCTGACTTAATTGGGATGCCATTGATCTTAGGGCGGCGAGGCCACGCTTTCCCGACAAAACCTTGTCAAGATCAGCCAATCTGCGCCAGAACCATTGACAAGTTGTTGGGTAGACAAGTAGATACGATGACGTTCATGAAACACTGCCGGCAAACAATTATCAGGACATTAATATCAATGTCCGTATTGCATGAAGGAGAGTGGCGACCATCTAATTCTTGCTGATGCAAGCGGATGGTCAGTTGAAGAAGTGCTGAGAGAAGTGCTGAGAGCAGTCACTGTAAAAAGCCGTGCTTAGCGCCGAGTGGCATATATTTTTTATGAGTCCCACCAGTTTCTCGCCACCACATGCAGTGACACAGCAAAGCGCCCCCGTTAGGTTATGCATATCGCATACCGTCAGCTATTACTCATCTGCTATGCGCAACAAATACGGGATTCACAATCTGACTTCACTTGCTCGTGTGATGCTCACACGGCATTTATCTTATCCACCGAAACAGATTTGATTTAGCGACAAATATACTTTAATCGTGTCTGCATCAATATCGCCTGAGCAGCAATAGCCATGACAGATCTTGCTGACATTCGCGAGAACGGGCATTCCTATTTTTTGTCGAGCAAGGTCCGGTCTATATACAATCGTCCCTGTCGCAACGCATACGCGGCTGCCTCTTCGGAAGAGTCGAACATCTTTTCCAACAGACTGATGCTGATGGTAGGCACGCCATGTTGCGCAATGTGGAAGCTGCCGCACCATTTGCCATGGTCCTGTTTTTCTCCTGTGCCATGAACGGTGTAACCGTGATGCTGCTCTAGATTGGTATGACTCATGATGTCTCACCCTTGATTGAAATGATACAGACAGTTGCAGCCTATTCACCCTACTCCCATTTTCGGCATAGCATTTTCATACAAGGCAATGGACTTGCCAACCATATACGTGACACATGAGCCGGTGCTGCTTTAGCCTGCTTGATTCCCACGGTCTGTCAGACTGCAATCGCAAACGCATTTGTATAACCTCCGCGTTTATTACGATTCAGGCAATAGCAAAAAGTTCGATGGCCACAATTGTTAACAATCAAAAATCTCCCATAAATATGGGAGATTTTTTTTTGCATTCTAGGTGGTAATGTCATTTTTACGTCTCAATCATTTCTTTCAGTCAATAAATGATCATAAATAGAATATGAAAATGGATTGAGTAAGCTTTTTCAATCACAAGGGGATGCAAATGCTCGCGAATATGAAAGTAAGCAGAAAATTAGGGTTGGGATTCGGCATCACCGTGTTATTGACACTATTGATCGCCCTTTTCTCACTGATACGCATCACTCAGATCGATAGCGTGATCAATGAACAAAACTCCATACGAACAGAGCAACTGGAAAGACTATATACCGCCCGCGAAGCGCTAGGACAGACCGGCCTCTCGGCAAGGAATGCCTACGTATTTAGCAGCGATATAGATGCACGCAAGGAACTGGATATGCTCGACCAGCAAAAAGCCGTTTATCTGGACGCGCTGAACAAGATGGAGCCTTTATTCAAAGGCAACCCTGATTTCGACAAGGTCAGCAAGGGATTGCGGACTATGGCCGAAGAGTTGAATCGGCCACGCAAATATCGTGACGCTGGAAAGATGGAAGAATTCGGCAAATTCCTAGTCACGGAATGTAGCCCACTTAGGCGCCAGATTGTTGACGACATGGCCGTCGTCGTCAAATCGGTACAAAGCACCGTCGATGCAAAAAGCGCCGAAGCCAATAAGACCTCGATTCAATCGGTCACGATTATTCTCAGCATTACCGGCGTCGCTCTTTTACTGAGCATCGCGCTCGGCTTCTTTATTACCCGCGCTATTACACGCCCCTTGCAGCAAGCCGTGATTGTCGCGCAAACCGTGGCCGCCGGCGATTTGACCAGCCGGATTGACATCACAGGCAAGGATGAAACCGCTCAGTTGCTGCAAGCGCTCAAAGACATGAACGAAAGTCTGGTCGGCATTGTCAGCGACGTGCGCAATGGCACCACCACCATCGCCACCGCATCCAACCAAATCGCCAGCGGCAATCTTGATCTGTCCAGCCGCACCGAACAACAGGCCAGTTCTCTGGAAGAAACCGCCTCATCAATGGAGGAACTGACCTCCACCGTCAGACAAAATGCAGAGAACGCCAGGCAAGCCAACACCCTGTCGCTATCAGCATCCGAGGTCGCCATCAAGGGTGGCGAAGTGGTCGGACAGGTTGTAGAAACCATGGACGGCATCAACGAATCGTCCAGAAAAATTGTCGACATCATCGGCGTGATTGACGGCATCGCATTTCAAACCAACATCCTGGCATTGAATGCCGCTGTCGAAGCAGCACGGGCCGGCGAACAGGGGCGAGGCTTTGCCGTCGTCGCAACGGAAGTGCGCAATCTGGCGCAACGCTCCGCCTCGGCAGCAAAAGAAATCAAGCTGCTCATTGATGATTCAGTAAGCCGGGTCGAGGTGGGCAGCAAGCTGGTGCTGCGAGCTGGAGAAACAATGACTGAGGTCGTCAGCAGCGTCAAACGCGTGACCGATATCGTCGCGGAAATTGCCGCGGCCAGCCGTGAACAAAATAGCGGCATCGAACAGATCAATGAAGCGATTGTGCAGATGGATCAGGTCACCCAGCAAAATGCAGCGTTGGTGGAACAAGCGGCCGCCGCAGCCGCATCGCTACAAGACCAGGCGACCAAGCTGGAACGCACCGTAGATGTATTTACGATTAACGGGATGGCATCAAGACCAGCGCCTGCTCCCGCCCTCTCAAAAAACAAGATTGTCGCTGCTTCAACGCGCCCCGCGGCAAAGCCTGCAAACCGCAGTATTTCAGAACCACGCCCACGTCTTGCGACTGAACCGGTGGGTGACGATTGGGAACAGTTTTAAGGGCCACACATAAAACAAGAGCTGACGGCAATGCATGCAAGAAGCAGAAAATAAAAAAGCCCAAAGCAATTTGCTTTGGGCTTTTTAAATGCCGATTGATTTACAGCATGCAAGCATGCCGCGCTTCATTTATTCCGCGTCGCGCTTTTCTTCACGCAGTTCATTCACCGCGAATTCAGATTCGGTATCCAGAGTTTTAGCTGGCATGTCTTTTTGGTCGCGCGTTCCTGTCTGCTCTTTGGGAGCATTCTTTTTATCGACAACGTTCGTAGTTTTATCAGACGATGAATTATCTTGCTTAGCCATGAAATTCTCCTTTATTGTTGAATAGTTATGATTTTTATACTAAACGACAGCTGCAAGGACACCAATCAGACAAACCGGCATTCGTCTGTAAGACTACAGGTAGTCTTATCCGGCTTCCCCGGGCAGGAAAATTTTGCAGGAAAGAAAAACCCTGCCACTTCAAGTGCTTACCTCACTAGGGCAACGGTTATCCACAGGACTGTCCACATATTCCGGGGATAACTTTAACGTTATCAACATGCCCCCACCCGTCTCGACAACGGGACGGTTTTTCCCAAGAAAAAGCTCCTTGCCATTGCATCAAGGAGCCTTCTTCGAGCGGTATTTAAGTGCTTAATCCAGAAATCTAACCGCCGTGAAAACCGCGCAGTGCTTCGTTCTTGGACTTTTCCGGAGCCACGGCAGAATCATTCTTTCTGTCGGCAGAGTCGGAACCCTGCAGCCCTGACGCAGGAATAGCCGGTGCCGTCGCGGACGGATTATTCAAGCCATCGTCAAGCGATTCACCCGAAGGCGGAACAGCCTCAGGAGATGACACTTTGTCAGCCGACCACGCTTTATCCACAGCCTGCTTTGGTACCGTCGCAAAACCAGTTCGATTATCGAAAAGCGGCTCGTTTTTTTCTGCAGCAACTTCATTCCCTCGTTCGTAAACTTCGTGCACGGCTTGCCGCTCGGCATCGTTGGCATAAGCATTGGATATTTCTCCAACATCGACAGCTTCGACTGCCTCTGATGGAGGTGGAAGAATGGACTGCGAAATATGTTTGTTCGGCATGATGAACTCCTTAATGGTTTAATTTAGCTTATGCCAAACTGAATTCAATGTAAGTCAGACAACACGCCGATTACTGTCGGATATACGGAAGTAAGCAACCCGCATGTAAAAATCTATAGCGTGCTCATACCGCAACGCGACGCCATCAAAAACCAGTAGGTCGAACTGCGGCCGTTAAAAGCTGTACTCAAGCGCATCAAGCATCAATGACGAGCGCAACATTCAAAATTCATCCCTGCTTGCCCTACCTGCAGCTATGCTCACGGGCAACAAAGAACGTTCTGATGGTCCATCAGGTCGAATCATTCACCTCATTCCTTGAAGGCGCAATCATGACAATCGAATTGTATTTACTTGCCTGCACCCTAGTCTTGGCCATAGTACAAATCATGCTGGCTTCAATCCTCCGCACGCGCGAAACCGGCGGCGCTTACAATACCGGTCCGCGTGATGATAAAGGGCCGCCAGCAGGCAAGCTGACGGGCCGCATGCAACGCGCTCAGAAAAACCTGTATGAAACCTTGCCCTTGTTCATGGGTGCGGTACTGATCGTTGCAATCGCCGGTCGCGAAAGCGCACTATCTTTCTATGGTGCCTGGATTTATTTTCTGGCTCGCATCGTATATGTGCCCTTGTATGCTGTCGGCGTTCCAGTATTACGCACCCTGACTTGGCTGATCTCATTGATCGGCATGCTGATGGTGTTGGCCGCAGCGCTACTGCCGTTTTAAATTGCCATACTTTATTTCCCAATTGCATTTCACTGTTTAGATCGGCCTGCATGTATTCCCTGCCCACTGCCTTGCGTTTCTATTTTCGCTTTGCCGCTTTGTCTATTTACTTCAACCGCGCCAACTTCAATCGCATTATTGCAACGCTGCTGGTTTCGCTCCCTTTGCTGCTTTCTGCCGGACTTTCTCAGGCACAAGATGACAAGGCGGTGGCGGTCGACCAGAAGCTTGACGCTTTGCGCAAGCAGATCACGCAGATACAGGAAACAATCGAAGGCAAGGCAGAACTCAATGACGCCACGCTATCGCAAATGAAAACCGATGCACTGGCGGCGAGTACCGAAGCCGACAACATTGAGAAGGAACTGGCACCGCAATTGACGAGTGTACAGGCACGGTTGGCGGAATTGGGCGCACCTGCAGCAGGCGTCAAAGAAACTGCCGATGTCGTTGCCCAACGTTCTCAACTGAACCGGGACAATAGTGCGCTCGATGCACAAGTCAAACTGGCACGTCTGCTGATAGTTGAAGCGGACCAGCTTTCCGAACAGGTAACCACGGTGCGCCGCGCGCAATTGCAGGCACGCTTGGGCGAGCGTAGTGCCTCAATCCTGGCCGCGCCGTTCTGGCTCCAGCTGCAAGCAGAGTTTCCGCAAAACGCACGGCGCCTGCGCGCGCTGATGAATGAAATAGACAGTGCCGCAAGCAGCACGCCGTCCATGGTATGGGCCGCTTTGCTGGCTGGCATGCTGACCTTTCTGCTGTTACGTATTTGGGCCGGACGCTATCTAATGACGTTGACGTCGACCCGCGTACCGCACGGTCGCCTGCGTCGTTCCGTACATGCGCTGACGCTGACTTTACTTTCTGTCGCCACGCCATTTCTGATTGCAGAACTACTCAAACTGGGCCTGCGCTGGAACAGTGCGCTGTCCGAAAAAACTTCCGCCTTCCTCGGCAATAGCATCGGCGCCCTTTGTTTCGGCGGCTTTGTCGCAGGACTCGGTTATGCATTGCTTTCGCCCGGCCGGCCATCCTGGCGCCTGCTGCCTTTGCATGACCGTGTGGCGCACCGCATGCGGCATTTTCCTGCCGCTTTTGCCAGCATCATGGTGCTGGTATGGCTAGCCGAGAGTCTGTCCGCTGTTATCAACACCGGCCTGTCGACCGCCGTCGCCATCAACTGCATCGTTGCGCTACTGCTGGGCGCGACCATTGCATTCGGGCTGCGGCGCGCCAGTCGAGTCTGGAAAAAAGTCAAACTTGAAGATCCCGAACATGCCGTGCCCACACCGCTATGGTTGCGTGTCGTGGCAATTCTGCTGTGGCTGGCACTGGCAACCAGCGCCATCAGCCTGTTGGTCGGCTACGTCGCCTTTGGCAGCTTTGTCGCCAAGCAAGTGAGTTGGATAATTGTGATCGTCAGCGGCACTTATCTGTTCGCAGTATTGGTGGACGATGTCTGCATGCTGTTGTCATCAACCGAACCTGATCCGAATCAGAAAAATCCGGTGCTAGCCACACCACAAGCACGCGATCAGGCCGCAGTGCTGCTATCCGGCGCGGGTCGCGTCGTCGTCGTACTGTTGGCAATCATGCTGCTGCTAGCACCGTTTGGCGAAGGCCCGGCAGAACTCATCCATCGCATAGGGCAACTCGACGACGGTCTGGCCATCGGTGAAATTCTGATCCGCCCAGGCTCAGTCATACAAGCCATGATGGTGATGGTGTTCAGCTTTTTTGGCCTGCGCCTGCTCAAGCATTGGCTGGAAACCCGCTACCTGCCAACCACCAAACTCGATAGCGGCATGCAGGTTTCCGCAGCGACCTTATTCGGTTATGCCGGCGGCGTCATCGCCGTGGCGCTGGCGCTGTCAGCACTAGGCATAGGCCTGGAACGCATCGCATGGGTTGCGAGCGCGTTGTCGGTAGGCATAGGCTTTGGCCTGCAAGCGGTCGTGCAGAATTTTGTGTCCGGCTTGATCCTGCTGGCAGAGCGTCCGGTCAAGGTAGGCGACTGGGTATCGCTGGGCGGCGTCGAAGGCGATATACGCCGCATCAATGTGCGCGCGACGGAAATCCAGATGGGTGACCGTTCGACAGTGATCGTGCCGAACTCCGAGTTCATCACAAAAACTGTCCGCAACGTGACGCACGCCAGTCCGCTGGGCTTGGTGCAAATCAAACTGCCGCTGCCGCTGGATATCGATGCGGAACAAGCGCGTGCGCTGATACTTCAAACGTTTATAGACAACAGCGACATTCTCGCTACGCCAGAACCCAATGTTCAATTGGACGGCATAGACAATGGCTACCTGATGTTCAACGCCACAGGCTTCGCCTCCTCGCCGCGACTTGCATACGGCGTACGCAGCACACTACTATTCGACTTGCTCAAACGATTACGCGCTGCGGATATGCCTATATCCAAACCGAACACCATGGTGTTGAATACTGCACCGGCAATAGGCGGTACGCCGCTTAGTACGCCTAACCTGCCGGGAACGCCACCGGTATCAAGCTAAAGTGGAATCAAAAATACCCGCCTAGTGCGGGTATTTTTACGTCTATCCCAAACTTATGGGATACAAATTACAAGATAACTTTGCTTTAATGCACTGAGTGCCCTTGATTCAGGTACGTCCTTCCCTTAACCCGTCCATGAGGCGGGTATTTTTTGTCCGCCGAGATTGATCGACAGGCAGCAACGAAGCCAAACATTCCGGATGTTTAAGGAAAAAACGCCAAGTGTCGAGAAAAATACTGAAACGGATTTGTGCCGTTAGCTATTACATGACCAATAAATAAAGCATAAGTAGTCCGCCTTACCTAGAGGCCTCAAACACCCGTCAATACCGATATAAAGCATTAAGTGGCCGAGCGCCACGAAATAAAACATATCGTGTCCAAAAGAAAAAACACTCTGTTGCACGCCCAAAGTTTTTCTTAATTTCTCGAGGTTTTTCGGTCTATTCGCTCGTTACACTTTTGAAAAGTGATTGCGATTTTTTTGCTCAGCGATTCACTCTTTTTGAATAGCGAATTCCTAAAGGAGAAGCAAATGACTATCTGGCCTACACGCCCCGTCGAAGAACAGGACACACTTACGCTATGTTCTTGGCAAGTCCTCGAACTACCCGATGGTAAACGTCACCTCATAGGGTATTGCATAGAAAACCGCGAAGGAAGAGTTAGCTCGACCGTTATCGAACTAGATTTAAAAAACCTACGAGCAACTACAAACTCCGGCCGCATTTATTTACTCAGCGGCGGCTCAGGAAATAACCTAGATGGCAATTATGTTTGGAGTCGGTGGACGCAACAACGGTCCATAGAAATGTGGAGTGACGTGAGCGATTCTGTCTGGCAGGAACATTTAGCTCTGAACGATGGGAAACCTAATAATAATTGGTAGATTTACTAATTAGTAAATCCGCTACTAATTACTACTATTCGCAATTTCATCGCAAGTTAAGCACCTGCGAAGCCGCAGCAAAATCATGCTGCGGCGAGATGACCTGCCAGCTGTGGTGGCATCGCATAAGAATTAAAAAGTTGATTCACAGTGATGACGGCTATATCGAATCCGTGGGGGTTCCAATGTTTTTGCATAACATTTCAAATTACATTGAAAATTGTTATAAATCATTCACTTACAATCAAATTTTTTTCAATTATTCACCGCATCTATGCAATCGCACGCTCCTTAATTTCTGAAGCACTCCCACAATCAGCGTCTGTATCGCCCCTGTTTTACGAAATACGCCAAAGCTCTGCGGTCCGGAAGCAGACGTCTGCTTTCGACCCAATACGGACTTTTCAACTACTGCGTTTTTAGCGAACCCATTCATCAGAAAATTAATTTGACGCAACATAACCTTTGCTAATATGCATTTGGAGAATCAAAATTCATGACAAGCACGCAGAAAGGCAATATATGGCTTTACGATTTGCGCCACGCACATTTCGCACACAGATGGCATTACTTTTTGGATTAATTGCTCTCTTTGTAGGCTTGCCGACTTACTTTTATATTAGTAATCAGCATAAAGCTCAGTTGATTGAGTACAAGCGAGAAACGCTTCAAGGTGTGGCAGATGCAGCTGCAACTATCCTTACGGAAAGCCTTGAGGAGCGCCACCGTGAAATTGTATTGCTGACCCAAAGTCCGTTTTACCAAAATTCAGATTTTAAAAGCTCTGAAATACGCGCCAGCTTGGAGCGCGTTAAAAAATCTTATTCTCATTATTCATGGATAGGCATTGCAAATACGGAGGGACGTGTACAGTCCGCAACTTCATCGCACCTGGAAGGCGCCGACGTATCGAAACGTCCGTGGTTTCAGGAAGGATTAAAAGGCCCGTTTGTTGGCGACGTGCATGAAGCGGTACTCTTAGCCAAACTTTTACCTAACCCTTCACCAGACCAGCCGATTCGCTTCATTGATTTCTCAGCCTCGATTTTAGATGAATCGGCTCGGGTAAAAGGCGTACTCGGTGCTCACGCTCACTGGAACTGGGCTGGTTCATTGGTTGAAACAATGACCCCAGTACATGCGCAGCGCGATAGCATTGACATATTTATTTTGAATCATAAAGGCGAAGTCATTTATCCAGAAAACATACCGGTAAAATTGAAAGCTCCAAGTCTGAATACGTTATCGAACGGCGTAGATACAAAATTTTTGAATTGGGGTGAAGATAAGCTTTATCTGACAGTCTCTGCTGCTGTAAAAACTCCGGCTACAGTTAATTCCCTTGGATGGCAAGTTGTTGTTAGACAGGTTGATTCAAGCGTACTTACAGAAGTCAACGATTTGGAAAGCGTCAACTTGCTCACCATGCTAGCTTCCAGTATCGCCTTTTTGTTCCTTGCATGGATTGTTGCTAACTGGCCTGTCCCTGACTTGAAAGACACCAAGATAAGGTGTTTTAATCAATCAGGAGGAAATAAATGGCAAATCGTAGACAGTTCAGCAAGGAGT